>Ga0194133_10000028_pt1 | contig 270846 bp, 284 predicted proteins | sample TA2KigOf40mmetaG_FD_155448 | JGI IMG/M metagenome (GOLD analysis project Ga0194133, IMG submission 155448) | Freshwater microbial communities from Lake Tanganyika, Tanzania - TA2015055 Kigoma Offshore 40m | ecosystem: Environmental > Aquatic > Freshwater > Lake | place: Tanzania: Lake... | reverse complement strand
ACGGCATTGGCGAACGTGGAGATGTTCGTGGACATGCCACGGACCATCACCCAGCCCAAGGCCACGCCCGCTGCGGCTGCGCCCGGGACCACCACCACGCCCTCGGCGCGCAGGGCCGAGAACCAGACCCAGAGGTGGATGCCGAACGGCGGCACCTGCAATGGGGTCTACTCCAGCCGACTTCGCAACTGCTGGGAGAACATCCCGAACTTTGGTCGGCAAGGGACTGAATTCTGGAATTTCGTCGACGGCAGGGGTTTTGCCTACGACAGCGTCGGAGAGGTGGATCTCGGGGACCACTTCTTCAGAGCGGGGAACACCGTCATCGGGCCGGGCGTCAACAGCACCATTAGGCGATTCGATCTGGGAAGGTCCTTCTACTACTACTCCGAGGGGTGGTACGGAGTCGGCCCGGGAGCCGTGACCTTCTACGCAACCTCCAGGTGCACGTGGTTCCTGGCGAAGTGGGCGGTCAACGGCAGGTGCTGGTAGCCGCCCGCACGCCGGGCCGGCACTCGGGCTAGGGCACCGGGAGCGCGATCGCGAGGGCGCGGAGGTACGCCCGCGCCATGAAGTACCCCTCTCCCCCGCGCGCGTTTCGCATGCTCCTCGTCGCGGCCGCGGTCGCCGGGGCGGTGCTGCTGGGCCTCGCGGCCATCATCCTCGCCGGCGGCTCGCAGCCGCTCGGGGTGGACGTGTGGGTGCACGACCGCATGGCCGACCTGGCCAACAGCGGCGTGATCACCGTGGCTCGGGGCATCACCCACCTGGGCGACTCGCTGGTGGCGTGGATCACCGCCGGCGTCGTCACCGTCGCGCTGCTGGCGTTCCGCAGGTGGCCTCACGCCATCGCGGTGGGCGGGGGCATGCTGCTGGCGATCGCCCTCGTGCGGGTGGGCAAGATGGTGGTGGAACGCGCACGGCCGCTGGATGCCGTGGCATCCGGCAGCGGAACGTCATTCCCCTCAGGCCATTCCACCTACGGGGCGCTGTGGCTGGTGCTCGGCATCGTGGCCACGCTGGTGATCCCGGCACTGCGCGCCACGCGTTGGCCGGTGGTGCTGGGGGCGGTGATCACGCTGCTGATCCCGATCACGCGGGTGTATTTGCGGCCCCACTGGCTCACCGACGTGATCGGCGGCCTCAGCGCGGGCACCGTGGCGTTCGCGCTGGCGGGTGCGCTGGGCATCTGGCTGTCCACCTCTGCGCGCCAGGCCCCGCAAACAGCGAGGCCCCGTGCGAACGGGGCCCCGGCGAGGAGCGGATGAAGGGACTCGAACCCTCGACCTTCTGCATGGCAAGCAGACGCTCTAGCCAACTGAGCTACATCCGCGAAGCGGCGCGGAGACTAGCAGGCATCCCGCCACGGGTCGGTGTCCACTGAGGTGAACCGCACCTGCACGCCGGAGGGTGCGAGGGCCTCGGCCAGGCGCGGGGTCCACGCCGCCACGGCGTGCTGCTCCACCACCCCGTGGGGCACGTTGACCAGCCCCATGCCCTCGGCCGCGTCGGCGTCGTGGTACTTGAGGTCGCCGGTCACGTAGGCGTGGGCGCCCGCCTCGCGGGCGGCGTCCACCAACGATCCACCCGATCCGGTGCACACCGCCACGCGGGTCACCGGACGGTCGGGGTCTCCGGCCACGCCGGTGTTCACGCCGCCGGGCCGGTAGGCGGCCACCGCGGCGGCGGCGAGCGCGCCGAGCGTGGTGGGGGCCACCTCGCCCACCCGGCCGAGGCCCACCGCGGGGTCGGCCGGGTCGGGCACGAGCGGCGCAGTGCCGGTGATGCCCAGCGCCGCGGCCATGTGGTCGTTGAGCCCGCCCGCGGCGGAGTCGAGGTTGGTGTGGGCGGCCACCACGGTCACCTTCTCCTCGGCGGCCCGCAGCACCAGGGCGCCGGCGGTGCGGGCGTCGGTGACCGCCGACATCGCCGGGAAGATCGGCGGGTGGTGCACCAGCACCAGGTCGGCACCCTCGGCGGCCGCCTCGTCGAGCACGGCCGCGCGCAGGTCGAGCGCCACGATCACCCGGGTCACCGGGCGGTCGCGTCGGCCCACCATGAGCCCCACGTTGTCCCACTCCTGCGCCAGGCGAGCCGGGGCCAGGGCGTCGAGCGCCGCGAGGAGCTCCCCGGTGTTCACCGGGGCTTGTCCAGCTTGAAGAAGCGCAGCATCACCAGGCAGTCGATCGCGGCCAGGACGCCCAGCACCCCGAGCACGATGAGGCTGCCGGGGGTGAGGCTGCCCTGCTGGTCGAGGATGATGCCGATGAGCAGGCCACCGATGAACCAGATGAGGGCCCGCCCGAACCGGCCGATGTAGAGGTGCCCGAGCCCGGGGATGATGAGGCTGAGGATGATGGCGACGGCCACGGAGTTGCCGCCGAAGCGACGGGGCGGGCGTCGTGCGGGGTCGGGGCTCACGCGGCGTACACGTGGCGCTCGCGGGCCCACTCCACGGGCCCCCCGAAGGCCTCGCGGGCGATCTGCACCGACCCCCCGCGGTCGGTGCCCGACTCCCCGTGCACCAGAAGCAGCCGCTTGGCCCCGGCGGCGCGGGCGATCTCACCTGCCTCGCGGGCATTCAGGTGCATGGCGTCGGCGGGCACGTCCTGCGTGCCGAAGGTCGACTCGATCACGAGGATATCCGTGCCCTCGGCCAGCACCGGCAGGGCGTCGTTCACCCGGCAGTCGGCGCCGTAGGTGATCGACTTGCCCCCGTGCTCCACGCGCAGGGCATGGGTGGGCGGCAGGTGCGGCACCTCGGAGTGGGTGATCACCAGCTCGCCGATCTCGAGCGTGCCGGACCCCGCGGGGAGCTCGAAGGCCTCGATGCCGGCCCAGGTCTCGCCGCCGGCGATGCCCTCGAGCCGGTCCATCAGGCCGGGAGGGGCGTGCACGTGCAGGGGGTGCCCGATGCCCGGCCCGTGGGCCATGTACACGCGCGCCGCGAGCAGGTCGGACAGGTGATCCGGGTGCAGGTGCGTGATCACCACGGCATCGAGCTCCACGGGGTCCACCAGGGCGAGCAGGCGGTTGAACGTGCCCGATCCCATGTCGAGCATCACCGATGTGTCGCCTGCGCGCACCAAGTATCCCGCCTGCGCCTGGTCCGGCAGGCCGAAGGCCGCACCGGTGCCAAGGGGGATGAGCTCGAGTGTCGCTGGCACGCGCGGCATGGTATACCGACCTCATGGCCAGACCCCTCACCGCCCTGACCGCGCTCATCACCGGTGCCGCGCTGCTCGCGGGCTGCGGGGGCGGCGGCACCGACATGACCCAGGGAATGAGCGCCGAGCAGGTGCTTGCCGAGAGCGCGAAGCGCACCGAGGCCCTCACGTCGTACCGCTTCGGGGTGGACGTGAAGGCCGACGTGGACATCGATGCCGACGGCGCAGTGGGCACCCTGCTCGCCAACCCCCTCGACATCAACGGCGAGGGCGGCGCGGAGGATCCGGGCGACTTCACCCTCGACCTCACGGCCAAGCTGGGCCCCGGCCCCATCCAGGCCAACGCCACCAAGGTGGGCGACTCGCTCTACCTCACCGTGCTCGGGCAGGCGATCAAGCTCGACGTCGATGCCCAGACGGTCGAGTCGCTCGACGCCACCCAGCTCGCGCCGGCGATCGCGGGGTGGATCACCAACCCGCAGATCGTAGGCACGGAGGACCTGGGCGGCGTGCAGGTGGTGCACATCCGGGGCGACGTGGACGAGACGGCGCTGGCCGAGGACATCGGCGGGCTCGCGGGCGGCCTTGGGGCCGAGGGCACGGTGACGCCCGGCGCGGGCGGACCGGACGGCGATCTGGAGACCGGCGTGGTGGACGTGTGGGTGGGCCAGGAGGACCTGCTCATCCACAAGGCCGCGGCCGACGTGGTCTCGAAGGATCCCCTCGCGGCCGCCGAGGCCGTCAAGGCCATCGACCTGCAGATCAGCGCGAGCATCTCCGACTTCAACCAGGCCGTGGAGATCACGGCGCCCAGCGGCGCGCGCGAGGTGAGCCTCGACTCCATCGCAGGGCTGCTCGGCGGCTGACCGATGCGCTTCGGTGCCTTCCTCGCTCCGTTCCATGACCCGCGCGAGAACCCCACGCTTGCGCTGGAGCGCGACCTCGACCTGATCGTGCACATGGACCGCCTGGGCTTCGACGAGGTCTGGGTGGGCGAGCACCACACCACCGGGTGGGAGTACATCGCGGCGCCGGAGATCTTCTTGGCGGTGGCCGCCGAGCGCACGGAGCACATCCGCCTCGGCACCGGCGCGGTGAGCCTCACCTACCACCACCCCCTCATGGTGGCCGACCGCATCGTGCTGCTCGATCACCTCACCCGCGGGCGCGTGAGCCTGGGCGTAGGCCCCGGCGGGCACCTGTCGGACGCCGCGATGCTGGGCATCCCGGCAGCCGAGATACGCGACCGCATGGAGCAGGCCCTTGAGGTGATCCTGCACCTCCTCACCAGCACCGAGCCCATCACGGCGTCGGGCCCGGGCTGGGAACTGCACGACGCCGTGCTGCAACTGCGCCCCTACCAGCGGCCCCACCCGCCGCTGGGCATCCCCAGCCTCGAATCGCCCTTCGGCATGGCGCTGGCCGGGCGGGTGGGCGCGGCGCCGCTGTCGCTGTTCTTCGGGGCGTCCGACCTGGCCGCCCAGTGGGCCATCACCGAGCAGGCCGCAGACAGGGCCGGCCGCGCGGCCTCGCGCGATGAGTGGCGCATCGTGGTGCCGGTGCACCTGGCCGAGACGCGCGAGCAGGCCCTTGAGGACGTCCGCGTCGCGGGCGGGGAGTGGATGTTCGAGTACGTGCAGGCGCTCACGGGGCGCCCGGCTCCGGTGCCGGGGCCGAAGCACATGGCCGTCGACCAGATGATCGAGGCCGGATCGTGGGTGATCGGCACGCCCGACGACCTCGTGGAGTTCATCCGGGAGCTCGAGGAGCGCACCGGGGGCTTCGGCACCTTCCTGTGCTGGGGGCACGAGTGGGCGGGGCCCGAGGCCACGCGGCGCTCGTACGAGTTGCTTGCCCGCTTCGTGATGCCAGAGATGCAGGGGTCACTCAACGGCCTGAGGGCGTCGGGTGACATCGCCCGCGCAAGGGCCGCGCACCTGCACGAGCAGCGGGTGGCGGGGGTCGAGGCTGCGCGCGAGAAGAACGCCCGCGAGCGGGACGGGGGCTAGCGAAGCCATGCCGGATCGCCCGCTCCTGGTGGTGCGGCACGCACCGTGGGAGGGGCCGCACCGCGTCATCGACGCCTTCGATGGCATTCCCTTGCAGGTGGTGGACGTGCTCGAGCCTGGTTCGGTGCTGCCGCCCCTCGATGCCGTGCGGGGAGCCGTGCTGATGGGCGGCCCCATGAGCGTGAACGACACCGACCGGCACCCCGGCGTCGCCGCGGAGATCGCCTGGGTGCGCGACGCCCTGGCCCTCGGCACGCCGATGCTCGGCATCTGCCTGGGCTCGCAGGTGATCGCCCGCGCTGCCGGATCGCAGGTGGCGCCGGGGCCGCGCCCGGAGATCGGCTGGCTGCCGGTGGAGGTGGCCGACCCGCGCGACCCCGTGCTGGGCCCTCTGGCGCCCATGACCGTGGCCTTGCACTGGCATGGCGAGGTCTTCGGGCTGCCGCGCGGGGCCACCGCCCTCGCACGATCGGCCATCACCCCCGTGCAGGCCTTCCGCACGGGCAATGCGTGGGGCGTGCTGTTCCACCCCGAGGCCGATGCCGCCCTGGTGGATTCCTGGTTGGCCGAGCCGGTGATGCGCGCCGAGGCCGAGGCCGTGATCGGCCCCGACGCGACGGCGGCGCTGCGGCACGGGGCGGCCCGGCACTCCGATGCACTGGTCGACCGCAGCGCGCGAGGCTTCGCGGCCTTCGCCGCGCTCACGCGCTAGCGCGGATCCCCCGAGGGCGCCTCCAATGCGCTGGTAACTTCGGGGCGTGACGTACGCGCGCGCCCGCCTGCTGGTCGGGATCACCGCAGTGGGAATCTGGGTGATCGCGGCCATGGCGTTCCTCTCCGCGGGCGGGCCATCGGCGCTCCCGGGGCCTGACGCGGACTTCAGCGATCAGGCGGCGTCTCTCGCTGCCGTGCTCGGCGTATACGTGGTGGTGAGCCTGCCCTTCGACGCCCTCGGCGGGTACATCCTTCCGCGAAGGTTCGGCAGGCGCTGCCCCGACCGCGATGCCTGGGTGCTCGCATGGGCGCGGGGCGTGCTGGTGCAGGCCGTGGTGATGGTGCTGGCCGTGCTGGCGGTCATCGCTGCGGGCCGTGCGGGCGGATTCGGCGCGGCGATCGTCGTGGTGGCCGTGCTCGCTCAGCTCATCGGGGTGGCACGCGTGCCGCTGGCGCGCATGGTGGCCGACCTCGGCCCGGAGCGGCGCATGGCCTCGGGCGCCGGCGGTGCGGCAGGTTACGACGTGGTGCTGATGGCAGCTGATGACCCCGGCTTCACCGGCGGCATCGCGGGCTTCGGCGGGCGGGTCATCATCCCCGAGGTCTGGACCCACGAACTGGGGAGCGACCTCGACGTGGAGATCACCCGGCGTCGATCGGTGGCGTACGGCCCCTGCTGGTACGGCCTTCTGCTGGCCGCCACATGGACGGTGGGCGGGGTGGCCATCGCCGTCGCGCTGCCGGGCGGCGGGGTGGAGTCGGTGGGCCAGGTGGTGGCCGTGGGCGCGTGGTTCACGCTGTGGTCGTTCATCGGCCTGCTGGTGCTGCCGTCGGTGAGCCGACCGGGGGTGATGGCCGCCGACGCCGCGGCCGCCGCGCAATACCCCGCCGACCGCGTGGCGCGGGTGATCCGCATCCTCGACGGCCTGCAGGACGACGAGCCCGACCGCCCCAACGCGGTGGAGGTGATCTTCCACCCCATCCCCTCGGCCGACCGTCGCATCGCGCGCCTGGGTTCACCCCGGCCCCGGGTGCGCCCCTGGCACGTGGCACGCATGGCGCTGCCGATGTCGTGGTGCATGCTCGGCCTGCTGGGGCGGGCGGTGCACTGCAACGCAGGGCGCCCGGAGCTCTGGGTGATGCTGCCCTCCGACTAGCGGGGCGTCACCTGATGCGCGGCGGGGGCGTCACCTCGTGCGCGACAGCACACGCTTCTGGGTGATGGCGCGCGCGGATCCCCCGGTGGGCGTGTAGGTGGTCTTCACCGACACGCGCACCCGGGCCTGCGTGCGCAGCGCGCGCGTGCGGGCGGTGAGCGTGCACGACACCCTGAGGGTGGTGGCGCGGCGCGCGCTGCGTCGCACCGAGCAGGCGGTGCCCTTCATGCCCCTGGCCGTGCGACGCGCCACCACGGTGATGCGCCCGGGACCCGGTACCCGCACGGACTCCTGGAAGGCACGGGGCGTGCTGCGCGGCGTGCGGATGGTGAAGCGGTTGTCGGGCACGAATGTGGCGGTCACCGACCGTGCGGCGCTCATCGGCACCGCGCAGGTGGTGGCGCCTCCCGCGCACGTGCCTCCCCACCTCGAGAACACCGACCCCGGGCTCGGGTCGGCGGTGAGCATGAGCGCCGTGCCGGTCGGGTAGGTTTGTTGGCAGTTGGCCCCGCAGGCGATGCCCGCGGGCTGCGAGGTGACCACCCCGTGGCCGGTGCCCTGCAGGCTCACCGACAGCACGGGACTCCCCGTGATGGCGGCGAAGGTGGCCGACACCGCGCGCGACTGGCTCATCGGCACCGTGCACGGGCCGCCGGTGCCCGCGCACGCGCCCTGCCAGCCGGTGAATGCCGCGCCTTCCGACGGCGTGGCCGTCAGCGTCACGGTGGTGCCGGGGGCGAACGACTGCCGGCAGTCGGCACCGCATGCGATGCCCCCCGGCTGCGAGGTGACCACGCCGGGGCCGGTAGTCGACACCGTCAGCACCGGGCTGCTCGGCGGCAGGGGCGAGAAGGCCGCCCGCGCCGTGATGGGCGCATTCACGATCACCACGCATTTGCCGAGCCCGCTGCACGGTCCGCTCCAGCCCGCGAACTGCGACTGGTCGGCGGGGGTGGCGTCGAGCGTGACCGTGGTGGCGTCCGCGTACTCGTCCTCGCAGTCGGTGCCGCAGGCGATACCCGGGGGCAGCGAGGTCACGGTGCCCTGGCCCGTGCGGATGACCTGCAGCAGGTACTGCGAGACCGACATGCTGCCCGGGCCCTGCGTGCGCGAGCTCGGCGCTGCCACGAGGGGCAGCACCACCGGCGAGCCATCGAGCTGGGCCCGCCCGATCTCGTTGGTGCTGAAGAGCGACCAGTAGATGAACTGGCCGCTGAGGTCGAGCCCGTTGGGCAGCGAACCTGCCGGCCCGGCCTGGATGAAGGCGCCGTTCACCCCGGTGCCGTCGAGGCGCGCCCGCCCGATGGTCGCTGCCCCACCCGAGTTGGTCCAGTAGAGGAATCGCTCGTCCGTCACCACGGTGGCGGGCGACCTCACCCCGGGGTGTACCAGCCAGTTCTGGCTTACGCCGGTGCCGTCGATGTTCGCGCGGCCGATGCTCGACGCGCCCGAGAAGCTGCCGTTGCCCCAGTACACGTAGTCTGCGTCGGCCCACACGGTGGCCGACGACCGGGTGCCGGTGACGAACGACTGGTCCACGCCGGTGCCGTCGCGGCGCGCGCGCCCGATGGAGTTCGACCCGCTGTTGGCCCAGTAGATGAAGCCGTCGTCCACGAACACGTCGGCGGGGCCCGAGGCGCCCGAGATGAACGCATCGGTGCGCTTCGATCCGTCGAGGGCCGAGCGCGCGATGGTGCCGGCGTTGTAGTTGGTCCAGTAGACATAGTCGGACGCCACGTAGAGCCCATACGGGTCACCGGATGTGAGGATGAAGGGCGACACCGGCGAGCTGCCGTCGAGGCCCGACTTGCCGATGGAGTGCGTGGCCGCGACGATGTTGGTCCACCACAGGCTTCCCGCGTGGGCGGTGGCGCCGGCGGCGAGCAGCACCACCAGCGCCAGGATGGCCCGGCCGATGAGGCGGCCGGCCCTCATGTCAGCCCCCGATCGCATCCACGGTGCGCACGTTGCGGATGTCGAAGTCGTCCTCGCCCCACGGGGCATAAAGGAAGGCCTCGGTGGTCTCGATGGCGATGGCCGGCGAGGTGGCGCGCATGCTCATCACGAGCACGTTGGCGTGGTTGTACTTGCGGGCCAGCCGGGCGGTCTCGGCGTCACCGCACAGCGCGGCGCGCGCACCGGCCACCTTGTTGGCGGCGATGCACGCGCCGGTACCGCTCCAGCAGAACAGCACCGCGGCGTCCGCCCCGCCATCAGTCACCGCGCGGGCCGTGGCCGCGCTGGCCTCGGCCCACTCGGTCTCGTCGCCATCCACGAGCGGGCCGATCAGCACGAGCTCGTGACCCTGCTCGCGCAGCCACGCGATCACCGCATCGGTGACGGGCTCACGCATGTCCGACCCCACGGCGATCCGCATGGCTCCATGATACCTGCGCGGGGGCGCTACCTTGCCGCGCATGATCGTTCGCGGAGGCACCTTCGGACCCGTGGCCACCAACACCTACGTGGTGGCCGACCGCGAGGGCGGCAGCGCCCTCATCGTCGACCCGGCGGCGGGAAGCAGCCGCTGGGTGGCCGAGACCCTGGCTGCGATGGCGGTAGATCCCGTTGCCGTGCTCGACACCCACGGCCACTGGGACCACGTGGTGGAGAACCACGTATGGGACGCGCAGGGGATCCCCGTGTGGATCGGCCGCGGCGACGAAGGCTGGCTGGCCGCCCCCGCGCCGTTCAACCCCGCGCTGTTCGGCAACCCGCCGCCCACGCCGGGGGTCACGCCCGCGGCGATCCTCGAGGACGGCGACACCATCACCTGCGGCGACCTGACGCTGCAGATCGTGGCCACCCCGGGGCACTCGCCCGGGTGCCAGGTGGCGTACGACGCCAGCACGGGCCAGGCCATGGTGGGCGATCTCATCTTCGCGATGGGAATCGGCCGCACGGACTTCCCGGGAAGCAACCACGACGACATGGTGCGATCGCTCATGCGGGTACTCGACGAGCTCCCCGGCGACACCGTCATCTACCCGGGCCACGACCGCTGGGGCGTCACGCTGGCCCAGGCCGAGCCCTACGCGCGGGTGTTCATGTGAGCGGGCCGACACGCGATGAGGTGATCGCCGCGCTTGACCAGGTGCTCGACCCCGAGCTGCACCGCAGCATCGTGGCGCTCGGCATGGTGGGGTCGGTGAATGTGGACCGCGCGCGCGTGGCCATCACCATCAAGCTCACGGTGGCGGGCTGCCCGCTGAAGGCCGAGATCCAGCGCCGGGTGAGCGAGGCCGTGGCCGTGCTGCCGGGCGTGGAGGGCGTGCAGGTGGGGCTCGACACCATGACCGACGAGGAGCGCGCCGGCGTGCGCGAGTCGATCATCGGGGGTCCGCGCAAGGACAGCCCGTTCACGGCCGACTCGCGCACCAAGGTGATCCTCGTGGCATCCGGCAAGGGCGGCGTGGGCAAGTCGAGCATCACGTGCAACCTCGCGGTGGCGATGGCCGCCGCAGGGCACACGGTGGGGCTGCTCGACGCCGACGTGTACGGCTACTCGATCCCCCGCATGATGGGCGCCACCCAGCAGCCGGTGATGCTCGACGACCTGATCATCCCGGTCGAGAGCCACGGCGTGCGGCTGATGAGCATCGGATTCATGACCGCCGATGACAACCCGGTGATCTGGCGCGGGCCCATGCTGCACAAGGCACTCACGTCGTTCGTGACCGAGGTGTTCTGGGACGAGCCCGACGTGCTGCTGGTGGACCTCCCCCCGGGTACCGGCGACGTGTCGCTGTCGCTGGCCCAGTTGTTGCCGGCCGCGCAGGTGCTGGTGGTCACCACCCCGCAGCTCACGGCGCAACGCGTGGCCCGCCGAGCGGCCGCCATGGCCGACCGCGTGGAGCTTCCGGTGATCGGCGTGGTGGAGAACATGTCGTGGTTCGTGGCTCCCGATACCGGCGAGCGCTACGAGGTGTTCTCGGGCGGCGGGGGCGCGGCGCTGGCCGCCGACCTGGGCGTGCCGCTCATCGGCCAGGTGCCGCTGGAGTCGGATGTGGCCCGCGCCGGGGACGACGGCCTGCCCGTGGTGGCCGCCCGCCGCGACAGCCCCGCCGGGCAGGCGCTGGCGCAGATCGCCCGCGCCGTGGCCGAGGCCGTGGGGGTGCCCCGGACACCGGGCATCCCCCTCGCCACCCGGTAGACTCCGCCGCGTAGTGCGGGTGCGCGCGTGCCCGTGAGGCGATCGCCTGAGGAGACTCCGTTGACCTACATCATCACCGAGCCCTGCATCGGCACCAAGGACACCTCGTGCGCGGACGTGTGCCCGGTCGACTGCATCCACCCCGCCCCGGGCGAGGAGGGTTCCGACACCGCCACGATGCTCTACATCGACCCGTCAGAGTGCATCGACTGCGACGCCTGCGTCGAGGCCTGCCCGGTGGACGCCACGATGGCCGAGGATGACGTGCCCGCCCAGTGGGAGGTCTTCAAGGAGATCAACCGCGTCTACTACGAGCAGGGCGCCGACGCCGGCGAGTCGATGGTCAAGGAGTTCCTCGCCTCGCGCGGCTAGACCACATCGCGATAGGAGTCGCGAAGGGCGCCTGAGGGCGCCCTTCGTCGTTTTGGGCGAACCCCGGTGTCAGGCACTTAACCGAGCACGACGACAGTGCGTGCCGTCTCTCGTCCTACCGGAAACGATTCGCGCGCGGGCCCTTCCCGGCGCGGCCCGCCCGCGATTGGGTCCGGTGCATGGGACGAGCGCAACGACTGCAAAGCACGGCGCACCTGCATCACGTGACGAACCGCGGGAATGACCGACGGGACATCTTTGCCGATGAGGCCGACTTTCAGGGCTTCCTCACGCAGGCGAATCTCACGGGACGGCATCGTGGTTGGGCACTGCTCTCGTACTGCCTCATGCCCAACCACGTACACCTGCTCATTGATGCCCCGGTCGAGGATCTCTCTGCAGGCATGCGGGATCTCTCGGGCGCCTACGTCAGGCGCTTCAACCGACGGCATGGCACCTCGGGTCACCTGTTCGGCGGGCGCTTTCACGCCGTCCCGGTTACTACCGATCAACAGATCGCGGCCGTCGTGCGGTACATCGCCCGCAATCCCGTGGAGGCCAACTTGTGCAGCACCCCCGAGCAGTGGCCCTGGAGCAGCTACGCCGCACTCATCGGAGTGCGAACTCCGGATGCGGCGTTGGCCCTCAGCAGGACGCTGAGCCTGATCGGTCGCGATGCCCGGGAGGCCCGAGCGCGGATCCGGCAGCTCGTCGAGGCGGCGGACCCGAGCGACGGCGCGCTGCTTGGTTAAGTGCCTGACACCGGGGTCAGTTCAGCCGCGCGGCGCGGATGTCGTCCAGCACCGACTCGGCCACGCGCAGGGCGAGTGATGGCGGGGTGGTGGTGAGCAGCGAGCCGAGCAGGGCCTCGGCCTCGTCGGGGCGCCCGAGCTCCACCAGCACCTCGGCCATGCGCACGCGCGGGGCCGGGTCCTCGGGGTTGACCAGCGCCAGCAGCTCACAGCACCACAGCATGTCGTCGGGGCGGGCGCGGCGGCGGTAGCTGCCCTCCAGGTTGAGCAGCATGCGGGTGACGGTCACCTGCGCGGGCACCGGGGCCAGGTGGCCGGGCTCGAGGTCCACGCCCGCAGCGTCGTGGACGATGCCGGACATCTCCTCCACCGAGCGCGTCACCCAGCCGTGGAAGGGATCGACGTAGCGCACGCGGCCGCCCGCGAGCTCGGCCACGATGTAGTGCCCGGGCGCGGCGATGCCCACGATCTGGGCGCCGGTGCGGCGGCCGATGGCGATGGCAAGCGCGGACAGCGCGATGGGAAGTCCACGCCTGCGGCGCATCACCTGGTCGAGGAACGAGTTGCGCGGGTCGTCATAGGTGCGCTCATCGCCCGCATAGCCCTCCTGCCTGAGCAGCTCGAATACCGCCGAGGCGTCGTCGGGGCCTGCCAGGTCGGCGAGGCGATCCACCTCGGCGAGCCACCGCGAGGGATCCACGCCCGGGCGCCCCTCGGCGGCGATGAGCAGGTTGGCCTCGGCCAGGTCGGGCTCATCCGATCGCATCACCTCGGCCAGCCGCGCACGGTTCTCCATGCTCACAGCAGGTCGGCCTGCGCATCTTGCAGCGCCATGCGGCACAGCGAGAGCGCCGCCTGCCGCATGGCCTCGCTATCGGGCTCACCGCGCACCATCGCCGCGGCCTCGGCCAGCAGGGGGCCGGCGGGCATTCCTTCGGCCGCGCGCTCAGCCTGCGACAGCAGCGGCCCCGCCACGGCGTCACGCCGCACCAGGGCCATCTCGGCCTGGGCGGCGAGGGTGACCACCCGCAGGGCGTCGGCGGCGCTCACAGCGCCCCCTCCCCGAGCAGTCGCAGCAGGTTGGCGCCCATCACGCCATGCATCGCCGTGGCGTCCCACCCTGCCACGCGCGCGGCCGCCCCCACCAGGTGCAGGGCCTGGGCGTAGTCGCCGTAGGGGCGGTCCGTGCCGAACAGGATGCGCTCGGGAGCCAGGGTGGCCAGGTCGGGCAGCGCCGCGATGGAGGTGTCGAACACCACCTCCGGATACGCCGCCGCCACGGCCGCGAGCGCCCGGTGGTCGCCGCGGCCCCCGTGGGCGAGGATGAGCCGGGCATCCGGGACCTGCGCGAGCAGCCCGGCGAACGCCGGCCCGAGCGCCCGCGCGCCGAAGCCGGCATGGAAGAGCACCGGCCATCCGAGGTCGGTCGCCTGCCGCACCACGGCCACGCAGTTCTCGCCCTCGGGCGCGAAGCGCTGCGCCACGGGATGCAGCTTGAGCCCGCGCGCGCCCCCCGACCGGGCCTCACCCAGGGCCGCGGCCGCCCCGACCGCGGGATCGACGCGGCAGAAGGGGATGAGCCGCTCGGGGTGGACGGCGGCCGCCTCGATCACCCGCCCGTTGGACTCGCGGAAGTCACCGTCCGGGCCCGGCTCGTCGGCCGGGAAGACCACGGCGCGGTGGATGCCGTTGGCGTCCATGTCGGCGATGAGGTCGCCCGCAAAGAGCGCGTGGCCGTCGCGGTCAACCCCCAGGTGCACATGGGCGTCCACCACCTTGGTGCCGGCCGGCACCACCAACGACCGGCGCGCCCACTCCTCGATGCGCGCGAGGGCGTCCACATCGGCCCCCGCCGACCGCAGCAGCGCGACGTGCTGTCCCAGCAGGCGCCCGCTCAATGGGTGCGGGCCTCGAACGCCTCGATGGCCTCGCGCCAGGCCGCTGGCATGGGCGTAGCGCCGCCGCCATCCCACGACTCCACGCCCACCACCACGGCGCGGGCGTCGGCCACGTGCACGGCGCCGTGCGCATCGATGCGCTCGAACCGCACGTCCATGGCGTGGCTGGTCGTGCCGACGGCGCTCACACGCACGAAGGCCTCAATTTCGTCCTCGAACCGCAAGGGGGCGTGGTACTCCACGGTCATGGAGCGCACCATGAACTGGTGCCCGGGCTCGCCCAGCACCGGCACGCCGGCCGCGCGCCGATACTCGAAGACCGCGCGCTCGAGATAACGCCCATAACGCCCGAAGTACACCACCCCACCGGCGTCGGTGTCGGCTAAGTCCACGCGAAAGCGCGTGCTGAATGCGAATGGCGGGTGGTCGTGGTCGCTAGCCGACAACCCGGCTCTCCCCTCCATCGATCATCACCGACGCCCCGTTGATGAAGGCCGCGCGGTCAGATGCCAGGAAGGCCACCAGGTCGCCCACCTCGGCGGGATCGCCCACGCGCCCCGTGGGGTTGCGCCCCCCGCGCTCGGCGATGGCGGCATCCAGGTCGGGCGCGGCCGACAGCAGCTCGCGCATGCGGTCGGTGAGGATGGGCCCGGGCAGCACGTTGTTCACCGTCACGCCGTCGCCCGCCACCTCGCGGGCCAGCGTGCGCACGGCACCCGCCACGCCGGCACGCGTGGCGTTGCTGAGCGCCAGGCCGTCGATCACCTCGCGCACGGAGGTGCTGGTGATGGTGACGATGCGGCCCCACCCCCGCGCCCGCATGCCTGGCAGCGCCGCGCGGATGAGCCGCACGGTTCCCAGCAGGTTCTGTTGCACGGCGATGTCCCAGCCGTCGTCATCGGCGTCCACGAAGCGACCCGGCGGCGGTCCGCCCGCGTTGGCCACCAGGATATCGACGGGCCCGATGATGGCCTCGGCGCGCGCCACGGCATCGGCCGGCCCGAGCGGGTCGGCCATGTCGGTGAGGATTCCCTCGGCCCGCGCGCCGGATGCCCGCAGGGCCGCCACGGCGGCGTCCACACCGTCGGCACCACGCGCGGCCACCACCACCTGCGCGCCCTCGCGGGCCAGCGCATCGGCCGCAGCGCGTCCGATGCCCCGGCTGCCGCCGGTCACCAGCGCCACCCGCCCCTCGATTCCCAGTTCCATCGCACCCCCGCGACCGCCATCACACATGCCCGCCGTGGGCTCCGTCACCATACGCCCATGAGCAGCGGGCAGATCGTGGCGCAGGCCGTGGGCGTGGTGGGCATCGCGCTGCTGCTGGCGTCCACCCTCATGCGCACCCGAGCAATGCTGCTGGCCTTCGACGCCGCGGGCTCGCTGGTGATGGGAATCCACTGGGGGCTGCTGGGCGGCACCGCGGCCATCGCCATCAGCGCCGTGGTGGTGGTGATGGACTTCGCCGGCACCGACCCGCGCAGCGCCCGCGGCCGGGCCATCATCTGGCTCAGCATCCCCGTGACGGCGATCCTCATCATCGTCTTGTGGAGCGGACCTGCCGACATCGCCGCCGCCCTCGGCATGCTGGGCATCGCGGCATCGCGGCTGTCGTTCGGCCAGGTGCGCCTGCGCGCGCTCGCGATGGCCGCCTGCGTGCCCTGGATCGTCTACGGGACCATCCTCGTGTCGATCCCCCAGGTGGTGTTCAGCGTGCTGTACTTCGTCGGCATGGGAGTGAGCATCGTGCGCATCCGCCGCGGCAGGTGGCAGCCGCGCACGCGCGCCGCCGATGCCGCTATTGTCCCGGCCGATGGCCCGTAGCAAGAAGCCCAAGCGCGCCGGTGGCCGGCGTGCCAACTACGCCCCGCTCACCCACACGGTGGGCGTGCGACGGTTCTTCCCCTATGGATGGGTCATGTGGCTGGGCGGCATCATGTTCGGGCTGCTCACCATCGCCATGGTGGTGGAGATCTTCGTCGCCGCCATGGCCGCCACGTCGGACGGCTACTGGGGCGATGTGTTCGGCGCCGCGCTGATGACGGGGCTGTTCGGCTGGGTAACCTACCTCTTCGGCACCAGCCGCCTCAAGGACCTCTAGCCGCGGCACCCCGCAGGGGGCCCTAGCCCTGGTCTCCCTCCACCACGAGAGCGGCGCAGGCCTCATCGCCCTGGGCGCGGGCGGTGGCCGAAGCCAGCGTGGCGCCGGGGTTGAACGCTGCCAGCACGCCGCGCCAGATGGCGCGATCGAGGCCGCACACCCGCTCGGGGTCGACCTTGGCCATCTCCTCGAACGGGCAGGCGCGCAGCGTGATGCGGCCGTCGTCGTTGGCGCTGGCCCCGAACCCGAAGCGCGTGAGCACGCCCACCACGCCGGCCACGGCGTCGGTGGTGGTCGAGTACGAGGGGCTGCGGCCCGCAGCGCGCTCGGCCTCGCCCAGCTCGCGCCCGAACTCATATCCCACCCGCTCCAGGACCTCCTGCGGATCCTCGCCCGACCGGTCGCCCATGGCCTTGAGCAGCAATTCCGCGAGCAGGTCGTAGTGCTTCACCTCGAGGAGGGAGTCCTCCTCGGCCTCGGCCAGAGCGTAGAGCTTGGCCGGGCGCCCTGCGCCTGGACCCGTGCGCCCCGTGCGCCGCTGGAACTCGGCCTGCAGGAACCCCTGCTCCACCAGCTTGTCGAGGTGGAATCCCGCGAGTCGCCGGGTGATGCCCACGGCCTCCGCCACCTCGTCCTTGCCCATCAGCACGCCGGCCTCGCGCACGACGAAGAACACCCGCCGCCGGGTGGGGTCACCCAGGGCGGCGACGAGGCGCTGGATTTCCTGCTCGTCGTCGGGAAGCGTTGCCGGATCGGTGCTCATGAGGCTGCCTTCGGCCGTTTGCCATGACGAAGGATACGACGACCCGCCAGTCGTGCGAAGGGCATCGCCCCGTTCGGCCGATGATGGTTGATTGTTGGGGCAATAGACGTAACCTATAGAGCGCCCCGCGCGAGCGTCCAGCAGCCACCATGAAGGAGCGTCCAAAAGTGTCGACGGCAAAGCCAAAGATCGACATCGACACCACGTACAAGTTCGGCTGGCACGACCCGGCCAACTACGTGTTCGAGCCCAAGAAGGGCCTCAATGCGGACATTGTCCGCGAGATCTCGATGATCAAGGGCGAGCCGGAGTGGATGACCAAGTTCCGCCTGCGCTCGCTCGAGATCTTCGAGAGCCGGGAGATCCCCGACTGGGGCGGCGACCTGTCGGACCTCGACTACCAGGACATCTACTACTACATCAAGGCGGCCGAGGAGCAGGGCCGCTCGTGGGACGAGGTGCCCGACGACATCCGCAAGACCTTCGACCGCCTGGGCATCCCCGAGGCCGAGCAGAAGTTCCTCGCCGGGGTCTCGGCCCAGTACGAGTCGGAGGTCGTGTACCACTCGATCCGCGAGGACCTCGAGGAGAAGGGCGTCATCTTCTGCGACACCGACACCGCCCTGCGCGAGCACGAGGACCTCTTCCGCGAGCATTGGGCCACCGTCATCCCCCCGGGCGATAACACCTTCGCCGCGCTCAACTCGGCCGTGTGGTCGGGCGGGTCCTTCATCTGGGTGCCCGAGGGCGTGCAGGTGGAGATCCCGCTGCAGGCGTACTTCCGCATCAACGCCGAGAGCATGGGGCAGTTCGAGCGCACCCTCATCATCTGCGAGCCCGGCTCGTACGTGCACTACGTCGAGGGCTGCACCGCCCCCACCTACTCGGCCGACTCGCTGCACTCGGCGGTGGTCGAGATCATCGTGAAGAAGGGCGCGCGCTGCCGCTACTCGACCATCCAGAACTGGTCGAACAACGTCTACAACCTCGTCACCAAGCGCGCCGTGGCGCATGAGGACGCCGTGATGGAGTGGATCGACGGCAACCTCGGCAGCAAGCTCACCATGAAGTACCCGGCCGTGTGGATGGTCGGGCGGCGCGCCCGCGGCGAGGTGCTCTCGGTGGCCATGGCCGGCGAGGGCATGCACCAGGACGCCGGGGCCAAGATGGTGCACGTGGCGCCCGACACCTCGAGCACCATCGTGAGCAAGTCCATCTCGCAGGGCGGTGGGCGCACCAGCTACCGCGGCCTGGTGAAGGTGGAGCCGGGGGCCCGGCGCGTGAAGGCATCGGTGGTGTGCGACGCGCTGCTCCTCGACGAGGACAGCCGCTCGGACACCTACCCCTACATGGACATCCAGGAGGAGGACACCTCCATCGGCCACGAGGCCACCGTGAGCAAGGTGGCCGACGACCAGGTCTTCTACCTCATGAGCCGCGGGCTCAGCGAGGAGGAGGCAATGGCGATGATCGTGCGCGGGTTCATCGAGCCCATCGCCAAGGAGCTCCCGATGGAGTACGCCGTGGAGCTCAATCGCCTGATCGAGCTGCAGATGGAGGGCTCCATTGGCTGAGGCCCCCGCCTGGGCCGTGGAGGCCCGCGACGAGGCCGCTGCAGCACTCGAGGCGCTCCCCGCGCTCACCGGCACCGAGGAGGAGTGGCGGTTCACGCCGCCCGCCGACCTCGGCATGAACGGCGACGGGGCAACGGGCGGGAGCGCCACGGGCACCGTGGAGCTGCCGGCCACGGCGGGACGGTCTGCGCGCCTGGCGTTCATCGACGGCGCGCCCGCGCCCGCCGAGGTGGCCGAGCTGCCGGACGGCGTGATCGTCTCCGAGCTGGGAGAGGCCCTCGCGGCGCATGAGGACCTCGTGCGCGATCGCCTCTACTCGCTGGCGGGCTTCGACGACCGCCCCGGCGCGCTGAACGCCGCCAGCTGGGACGCCGGCACGTTCGTGTACGTGCCGCGCGGCGTCGAGGTGGACCTTCCCGTGGAAACCGTGCTCACGGCCACCGGTGCGGAGGGCCGCGTGTTCGGCCGTACGCTCGTGATCGTCGAGGAGGGCGCGAAGGCCACGGTGATCGACCGCTACCTCTCGCCCGACCTCGACGGCGCCGTGCACGCGTCCACGGTGGTGGAGCTGCTCGTGGCCGACGGCGGTGAGCTCGAGCACGTCTCGTACATCGGCTGGGGCCGCGGCGTGCGCCACCAGGCCACCATCCGCGCGGCGGCCGCCAAGGACGCCCGCGTGCGGTCGGTCAACGTCACCCTGGGTGGTGACGTGGTGCGCGTAGAGCCCACCATGCACTGCCGCGGCAGCGGCGCCGACGCCCGCGCCCTCGGCCTCTACTTCGCCACCGGGTCGCAGCACTTCGAGCACCGGGTGGTCTCGCGCCACGAGGCCCCGCAGGCCTACTCGAACCTGCTCTACAAGGGAGCCATCCAGGACACCGCCCATACGGTGTTCTTCGGCAACCTGGTGGTGCCGCCCGGCGCCCCGGGCACCGACGCCTACCAGACCAACCGCAACCTCATCCTCAACGAGGGGGCGCGCGCCGACACCATCCCGTTCCTCGAGATCGAGACGGCGGAGGTGAAGTGCTCGCACGCGGGTGCCGTGGGCCAGGTGGACGACGAGCACCTCTTTTACCTCATGAGCCGCGGCGTGCCGAAGCTCGAGGCCAAGCACCAGATCGTGTACGGCTTCTTCCAGGAGGTGCTCGACGAGATCTCGTTCGAGGAGCTGCGCGACGAGCTCGCCGACGCCGCGCGCGCGAAAGTACGATGAGCATGGTCGACGTCCTGCCCGCCAGCGACGTGCCCCCGGGCACGATGGTGCGCGTGGAGGTCGAGGGCCAGCCCATCTGCCTCGCGAACGTGAACGGCACCTTCCAGGCGGTGCACGACACCTGCACGCACGGCATGGCGTCGCTCACGGCCGGCTGGCTGGACGCCGAGATGGACCGCGTCGAGTGCCCCAGGCACGGGGCCTACTTCCGCCTTTCCGATGGGGCCGCGCTCACGCCGCCGGCCGCCGCATCTCTGCCTGTGTTCCCGGTGGAGGTGCGCGACGGCCGCGTGCTGATCGACCCCGTACCCAACATCCCGCATCCGTTCGACACCCCGCCATGACGAAGGAGAAGCGCTTCTGTGGCTGACCCCATCCTGAAGATCGAGGGCCTGGAGGTGGCCGTCGAGGACAAGCCGATCCTCAAGGGCGTGAACCTGGAGGTGCCGCAGGGCGAGGTGCACGCGCTGATGGGCCCGAACGGGTCCGGCAAGAGCACGCTGGCCTACGCGCTTGCAGGCCACCCGCGCTACGAGATCACCGGGGGTTCGGTGTTCTTCGACGGCAAGGACCTGGCAGAGATGGAGGCCGATGAGCGGGCGCAGGCCGGCCTGTTCCTGGCCATGCAGTACCCGGTCGAGGTGCCGGGGGTGTCGGTGATGAACTTCCTGCGCAGCGCCGTGAACGCCACGCGCGGCGAGGAGATCCCGGTGCGCGAATTCGCCAGGCTCTTCAAGGAGAAGAGCGAGCTCCTCAAGTTCGACCCGTCGTTCGCCGACCGCTACCTCAACGAGGGCTTCTCGGGCGGCGAGAAGAAGCGCCACGAGATCCTGCAGATGGCCCTGCTCGAGCCCAAGTTCGCGGTGCTCGACGAGACCGACTCGGGCCTCGACGTGGATGCCCTGCGCATCGTGTCAGAGGGGGTAAACGCCCAGCGCGGTCCCGGCCTGGGCGTGCTCATCATCACCCACTACACGCGCATCCTGAACTACATCACGCCCGACGTGGTGCACGTGATGTACGACGGCCGCATCGCCAAGACGGGCGGCCCCGAGCTGGCCGAGCAGCTCGAGCAGGAGGGCTACGTGGGCTTCGGGTCGGCGGAGCCGGCCACGGCGCCCCGCTAGGAGCCACATGAGGAGCTCCGCCCAGCACGCGCTCGACGCCCTGGCCCTCCGGGCGGAGTTCCCCATCCTCGCCTCTCCCCGCCCGGGCGGCGGCGAGGTGCACTACCTCGACTCGGCGGCCACCTCGCAGAAGCCCCAGCGGGTGCTCGACTCGATGGATGCCTACTACCGCGAGACCAACGCCAACGTGCACCGCGGCGTGTACGAGATGGCGGCCGAGGCCACCGAGCGCTTCGAGGCCGGGCGCGACGCCGTGGCCCGGCTGGTGAACCACCCGCGCGACGCCACGGTGTTCACCAAGAACGCGACCGAGGCCATCAACCTGGTGGCATGGGCATGGGGCGTCCGCGAGCTCGGCGAGGGCGACGAGGTGCTCGTCACGCTCATGGAGCATCACTCCAACACCGTGCCATGGCAGATCGTGGCCGGCATCACGGGCGCCACCGTGCGCTTCTGCCCCGTCACGCCCGGCGGCGAGATCGACATGGACGCCATGCGCCAGATGATCGGCCCGCGCACCCGCATGGTTGCGGTAGTACACGTGTCGAACACCCTGGGCACGATCAACCCGGTGGAGGAGATCGTGGCGATGGCCCATGAGGCCGGCGCGCTCACCATGGTTGACGCCACCCAGAGCGTGCCGCACATGCCCGTGGACGCCACGGCTATCGGCAGCGACTTCCTCGCCTTCACCGGCCACAAGATGTGCGGCCCCACGGGCATCGGCGTGCTGGCGGCCGCACCCAGTCGCCTCGAGGCAATGGAGCCCTTCCTCGGCGGCGGCGAGATGATCTCGGACGTCACCACCGAGGGCTCGTCGTGGAACGACATCCCCTGGAAGTTCGAGGCCGGCACGCCGCCCATCGCCGAGGCCGTGGGCCTGGGCGAGGCCGTGGCGTTCCTGGAGGGCATTGGCATGCAGGGAATCCGTGCGCACGAGAAGCAGGTTGCGCAGCAGATGCTCGACGCCCTCGACGAGGTGCCGGGGCTCACCATCTACGGCCCGCGCGACGTGGAGCACCGCGGGGCGTCGGTGAGCTTCAGCCTCGACGGCGTGCACCCGCACGACATCGGGCAGTTCCTCGACAGCAGGGACGTGTGCGTGCGTGCCGGCCACCACTGCACCAAGCCCCTCATGCGGCACCTCGGGGTGCAGAGCACCGCGCGCGCCAGCGCCTACCTCTACACCACCGATGACGACATCACTGCGCTGCGCAACGCCCTTATCGAGTGCCGCAAGTGGTTCGGGGTGAGCTGATGGGCGTGCTCGACGACCTCTACCAGCAGCTGATCCTCGACCACTACCGCAACCGCCGCGGGCGGGGGCGCATCGAGGGCGCATCGGCTTCGGTGCACGAGAACAACCCGGTGTGCGGTGACGAGTGCTATCTGGACATCCTGGTGGTGGACGGCCGCATCGCCGAGATCAAGTCGGACGGCGATGGGTGCTCCATCTCGCAGGCCGCGGCATCGATGCTCACCGTGGTCGCCAAGGGCAAGGACCTGGGCGACGCCCTCGACCTGGTGGAGCACTTCCGCCTGATGATGCATGGCGAGGCCGAGCCCGACGAGGACCTGCTGGGCGACGCCATCGCCCTCGAGGGCGTGGCGAGGTACCCCGTGCGCGTCAAGTGCGCGCTGCTTTCCTGGCTGGCGCTGCGCGACTGCATCGCCGACTACCGTAAGTCAGTCCCGACGGGAGGATGACCGTGGTCGACCAGGACGACATCCGCGAGGCGATGAAGCAGGTTGACGACCCCGAGCTGGGCATCAACGTGGTCGACCTGGGCCTGCTTTATGAGGTGCGGGTTGATGAAGGCACCGGCAAGGTGGACCTCGACATGACCCTCACCTCGATGGGCTGCCCCCTCACCGACCAGATCATCGCCGACGTGCGAAAGTTCGTGGAGCCGCTGGACGGCGTCACCGCCGTGGACGTCAACTGGGTGTGGGACCCCCCGTGGGGCCCCGACAAGATGACCGATGACGGCAAGCTGATGATGAAGGTCATGGGATATGGCTGAGTCGGCCGCACAGGCGCCCGACCGGCCGCTGACCCTCGAGGAGAAGAAGGCCGCGGCGCGCGAGCGCGCCCGTGCCGCGCGCGAGGCCCAGCAGCAGGGCGCCGGCGCGGGCCTGGAGGTCACCGACGACGCGGCCGCGTACATCCTCGAGTGCGCCGACCGCGAGGCCATGGCGCACGCCGTGCGCCTGCGCATCCACGCGGGCGGATGCTCGGGCCTTGAGTACTCCATTGACCTCGTGCCCGAGGGCACTATGGCCGACCCGTCAGAGCGCGCCATCGAAAGCAACGGCGTCACGGTGCTCCTCGACCTCAAGAGCGCCATCTACGTGAGCGGCTCGGTCATCGACTACACCACCTCGCTCATGCGACGGGGATTCGTGATCAAGAACCCCAACGCCACGAGCACCTGCTCGTGCGGCGACTCGTTCGGGGTGTGAGATGAGCAGGTTCCGCCAAGGGCTCGAGCTCGCCGGCATCAGTTGGCGCACGATCGTGTCCGACAAGTCGCTGGCGGTGTTCCCCGTGCTCGGGGCCATCTCGGCCGTGGCGCTCACCGCGGCCTTCGTGATCCCCGGGCTCTTCCTGGTGTCGGACGAGTCGATGGGCGCCGAGGGCTGGATCGGCATCGTGCTGTTCGTCATCGCCGCGTACCTCGCGGCCTTCGTGGGCATCTTCTTCTCCGTCGCCCTGGCCTCATGCGCCAACCGGTCGCTGCAGGGCGAGGACACCACCGTGCGCGAGGGCATTGCCGCCGCGCGCCAGCGCATACCGCAGATCGCGGGCTGGGCGGCGGTCACCACCACCGTGAACCTCATCATCCGCGCCATCGAGGCCCGCTTCCAGGGCGTAGGTGGCGCCATCGTCGCCGCGCTCGGAGGCCTCGCCTGGGCGCTCGTCACGTTCCTGGCCGTGCCGGTCATCACGTTCGAGGGCACGGGGCCATGGCAGACGCTCCGGCGGTCGTCGGGCCTGTTCCGCCAGCGCTGGGGCCAGCAGGTGGTGGGCCTCGGTGTGACCACCGGCGTCATCGCGCTCTTCGGGATCCTCCCGGGCATCGTCGCGGTGTTCTTCGGCATCGCCCTGCTGCCCGGCGCAGTGGGCATCGTGCTGATCACGCTCGGCGCGCTGGCGATCCTCATCGGGTCGATCCTCTCGGCCACGCTCTCGCAGGTGCTGGCCGTCGCGCTCTACCGCTTCGCCGCGGACGGCGTGGCAGTGGGCCCGTTCACCGAGGCGCAGCTCAACTCGGTGGTGCAGCCACGCACTCGTCGCGGCCGTCGGGGCGGCGACGAGGCCACCATCTAGGCGCGCACCAAACCCCTCCCCCTCGGGCAGCCGCTGCAACGCCTGCCGGGGAGGGTCCTCACCGGCGCGCGCAAGTGGGTGCAGACTGCATGCCGGCGTCCGGGCATGGAGCGCATCATCGAGGTTCGCGACGCCGCCGACGACGTGCACGGGGCCCGTGCCGCACGGGCCCGGCCGCAGGGCATGAGCCTCTCGGAGTACCTGCGCGGGAAACTCGCCCGCATGGCATCCCGACCATCCGCGGAGGAATGAATCGGGCGGCTGCGGCAGGCCGAGCCGATCGAGTCCCCGCTGGCATCCGCCGAGCTCGTGCGCCGCGCCCGACGCGCTGCGTGAGCGTCCTCGACTCATCCGCCCTCGTCGAGGTCGTGCGGCGCGGACCGCACGCCGAGTGGGTGGCGGGCTGGATCCATGATGGATGCACGCTGCATCTCGCCGACTCGGAGGGTGTCGCCGCCATCACGGGGCTGATGCGTGGCGGAGCCATCAGCCGCGAGCGCGCGGCGCAGGCAACCCGGCTGATCGACGAGCTCGCCGAGGCCCTCGATGAACCGGTGGTCACGCTCGACCGACGACCCGCGCGCGGCGCCCCCTCATCGATCCGGATCCTCACCCCTCCCGACGAGACGGCTACCTGACGGGCATCGCCACGCCGTCGGGCGAGGCCTTTCCCGGGACGTCCGCGATGGGATCCGCGCCCAGCAGCAGCATGCCCGTCGCCGGAACGTGGCCCGTGGCCTGCGTCGCGGCCACGAACGCCTGCGGCACCGGGGCGTTTCGCTGCCAGGCCATGAGGTATGGGTACGGGTTCACGCTGTTGCCGCCCCCGGGGTGGATCTCGAAGTGCAGGTGCGGCGGAGTGGTGATGGCCTGGCCGGTATTGCCGAGGAAGGCGATGACCTGGCCGGCCCGCACGCGCACGCCGTCGGCGGTGCCGGGGGCGTATGCCGAGAGGTGCGCGTAATAGTATTCGTTGCCGGCATCATCGGTGAGCCAGAGCCGGTTGCCACCGAGGGTGTTCACCCCCACCTTCGAGAGCGTTCCGTCGGCCACGGCCACGATGGGCGTGCCCATCGGACCGAAGAGGTCGGTGCCCTGGTGCCAGCCTGTGCCAGCTCGGGGGGCCCCGTAGTCGTCTCCGAAGCCCACGCCCCCTCCCAGCACCGGGAATGCGTAGCCCTGGGTGGATGCCACGCCCATCACGGCGCCGGGATCGCGTCGGGACAGCCCGAGCGCGGGCGCCGCGGCAGTGGCCCCGGGGGCGGCGTAGCCCGGTGCCGTGGCTCCGGTGGCGGGGACGGCGGCAGCGGTGGGAAGCGGGCTGCCGGTCACCGGCACCGGGGCGAGCCCATCTGCGGACGGCGTGGCGGCCCCAGGCGCCGATGGCGCGCTGCCCGGATCAGGCGACGGCGAGTCGGGCACCGCGCCGCCGGTCGTGGCCTCGACGCGCCCCACCACCACCTGCGTGCCGGGGGCCAGGCCGGTGGCCGGGTCGGTCACCTCGATGCGCACCCCGTTGGCGGTCACGGCACCGCCCGTCACCAGCCGCTCCATCATCACCATCGTGCCCACGCCGGGGACCTCCACCTGCGTACCGGGGGCCTCGTCCACGGGTTGGCCGAGCACGGTGATGTCGGCGGCCCATTCGGTGACGCCCGCCGTGGTGGTGGCGCCGGCGGTGTCAGACCGCACGGCCAAGCGCATGGAGTTGATCACCACGCGGCCGCCGAGCATCGACACGCCGCTCGCATTTGCCGTGGCGGCAGCGAGCTGCCCCGCGCCCCGCGGTCCCGCGGCGGCCCGCACGGACACCGTGCCCCCGCTCACCACTGCTCCCGATGGCTGCCCGGACGCCGTGCGCGTGGGAAAACGGGCACCCGCGCTGGCGGATGCCACGCCGCCGCCCGGGGCGATGGCGCCGACGGCCTTCGCATGGGGGTCGGCGGGGCCCGGGGCCAACGCCATGGGCGCGGCAATCAGCCCGCCGCATGCGGCCACTGCAATTACGCCTCCCAACAGGGATTTCTGCCCTTCGAACACGTCCCGATTGTGGCCATCGGCCCGGACGGGGTCAACGCGCAGTGCACCGCGGTGTCACCTGCAACCGCGATTTCCCTGCTCTGCGGCGATTAGTGAAAAGGTCGGGGGCTGTGCGGCCCGCTCATGCCACAACCATGCGCCGTGCCCTCGCCGTCCTCATCGCCGTGGGGGCCCTGGCGATGGGCATCGGCACCACCCCCGCACTCGCCGATCCCGCATCCGTGGCGGCGAAGAAGCGTGAGGTCAGCGCGCTCAAGGCCCGCCTGAACGCCGTGGAGCAGCGCGTATCCGCGGCAGCCGAGCGTTACAACGGCGCGCGCTGGCGCCTGTCGGTCATCAAGGACCGGCTCGTGAAGAACCAGAAGGTGCTGGAGCGGGCGATCGCCGACCTCAAGGCCTCGCAGCGCATCCTGGGCGACCGGCTCGATTCCCTCTATCGACGCCCCGAGCCGAACCTCGTGGAAGTACTGGTCTCCAGCGGCAGCCTCACCGATGCCATGAGCGAGCTCGAGACCATCGAGCGCGCCGGCGCAGAGGACGCCCAAGTGGTGGGCAAGGTTCGCCGCTTCCGCGACCGCACCACCCGGGTGCGCCGCGAGCTGGCCAAGGACCGTACCGCCGCGCAGGCGCAGGTGCGCAAGGCAGAGGCCGAGAAGTCGCGGGTGGAGGCCCTTCTCGCCGAGCGCCAGCGCATGCTCGAGGACGCCCGCGCCGACCTTCGCCAGGCGATCGCCGATGAGCGCAGGCGCCGCGCGGCGCAGGCCCGCTCGATGGCGTCATCCGGCTACACGCCTTTCAATGGCCCTCTTCCTGATGGCGCAGGCAACGCCGAAGCCGCACGCATCGCGCTGTCTTTCCAGGGCGTGCCGTACGTGTGGGGCGGCGAGTCACCGTCCGGATTCGACTGCTCGGGGCTTGCCGCGTACGCATATCGTCAGATCGGCAAGAGCGTGCCCCACTACACCTACGCGATCTGGCAGCAGTTCCCGCAGGTGCCCTACGAACAGCTGCAGCCGGGCGACATGGTGTTCTTCAGCGGCCTCGGTCACATGGGCATCTACATCGGGAACGGCAACATGGTGCATGCGCCCCAGACCGGCGACGTGGTGCGGGTGACATCCCTCGCCAGCCGCGCAGGCAACTACGTCGGAGCCGTCCGGCCCTGACCACGAGGCGGGGCCCGATGGACTCGCCCGGACGACCCAAGCGCATGGAACAGCCTGACGGGTAGCTCGAGCACGCGGTGCGTAGACTCGGCGCGTCTACCTTAGGAGTCTCAATGTGCGTGGTCTGCCAGAACATCCCCACGATCATGACCGGGCTCTCCGGCGGCGCCCTCGTGGTGCGCACCGCGGTGCGGCGCGTGCGCGGAACCCGGCCCGGGCGCTATGACGGCGTGCCGCGCGCGCCTGAGCGCTCGGACCGGCCGGCCCACCTCGACACGGGATCCAGCGCGAGCACCCTCGCCGCGCGGCCGGCCGCAGCCCGCGTGAGCGCCTAGCCGCGTGCTGCCGGAACTGGGCTCTGTCGGGCCCTTCACCCTCTACTCATTCGGCCTCATGGCGGCGCTCGCCATCGTGGCCGGCGCGGTATTCCTCGCGGTCGACCTGCGCCAGCGCGGGCTCAACCCCTCGTTCAGCATCGAGGTGGCCTTCGCCGCCGGCATCGGCGGGTTCCTCGGCGCGCGCATCTACTACGTGTTCGAGCACTGGGGCGAGCCCGGGGAGTCGCTCATCACCGGTGCGGGGCTCGTATGGTACGGCGGCGTGGCAGGAGGCTTCATCGGGGTTATCCTCCTTGCCCTCTATCGCCGCGCCTCGCTGGGGATCCTTGCCAACCTGGTCGCAGCCCCGCTGGCCATCGGATACGCCATCGGCCGCATCGGGTGCCAGCTCGCCGGCGATGGTGACTACGGCGACATCACCACGCTGCCATGGGGCATGGCCTACCCGGAGGGCACGGTGCCCACCACCGAGATCGTTCACCCCACCCCGGTGTACGAGAGCATCGCCGCACTGGTGATCTTCTGGATCCTCTGGAGAATGCGCGGCAGGCTCAGCGCGCCCTGGTCGCTGTTCGGCCTCTACCTGGTGCTGATGGGCATCGAGCGGTTCGCCGTGGAGTTCGTGCGCGCCACCCCGCAGGTGGGTGCGGGCCTCACGACCGCGCAGATCATCTCGGTCATCCTCGTGGCGATCGGCGGCGTGATCCTCACCCGCACCTGGAACCGCCGTGATCCTGTGTGGACGGGCGGAACAGCCGCGACCACCCCCACCGCATAACGCCTAGGCGGAGGCGCTGCCCCCGGGCACCCACAGCACGTCCGGCGCGCCCGCAGCGTTGTTCGCACCCCGGGCGAGGATGAAGAACAGGTCGGAGAGCCGGTTGAGGTAGGCGATGATGTTGTCGCTCACCGCCCCCGAGGGCTCATGATCGGCCAGCATCACCACGGCGCGCTCGGCGCGACGGCACACCGTGCGGGCCACATGCAGGTGGGCGGCCGCGGGGGTGCCCCCGGGCAGCACGAAGCTGGTGAGCGGCTCGAGCCCACCGTTGACCTCGTCGCACCAGGCCTCGAGCCACGCGATGCGCTCGGCGGCGATGCGAAGCCGCTGGTCCCCCGCCACGGGGTCCACCGGCACCGCGAGGTCCGCTCCCACGTCGAAGAGGTCGTTCTGCACCAGGCCCAGGCGCTCGTCCCACCCGGCGGGAAGTTCCGCGAGGCGCACGACGCCCACCTGTGCGTTGAGCTCATCCACCTCGCCGTATGCGTTCACGCGCAGGTGGTTCTTGCGCACCAGAGTCATGTCGCCCAGGCGGGTGTCGCCCTGGTCGCCCTGCCGCGTGTAGATCCTGCTGAGGTTGATGCCCATGCGCGGCACGTTAGACGCGGACGCGGCCAGCACGGGCGCTTACGGGCGTGGGTAGGCGCTATGGCCGGCGCGCTCGGCTTCCCCCCTCCGGCCGCGAGGGGACTACGCGTGCGCGGCTAGGTGCAGGGCAGGTGGTCGGCCGCCCAGGCCCGGGCGAAGCGCTCGGCCGTGGGGGCGTCGTGCACGCGGCCCATCAACTGCTCTTCGCGCGTGGCGGTGAGCAGGTCGGCCAGCCACGGGCCGGGTTCGCGGCCCAGCAGCACGGTGAGCGCGGCGCCGTCGAGCGGCGGCCGGACCGGCTCCATGGCCGTGATGGCCACGTGGGCATCCAGCATGTCGCGCGCGAGCGCGAGGTGGCGGGTGATCTGGATCGGCGTCGTACGCGGGCCATCGGTGGCGATGCGGTCGGCTGCGGACAGCACGATGGCCTCCACCGGGTCGGGGGCCACACGGCGCAGGTAGCGATCGTATTGCACCAGGGTGAGGGGCTGGCGGTGCACCATGAATCCCAGCACCAGGTGGTCGCGCACGCCGTGCACCGCGAACTCGCGCAGGCGATTCGAGGTCCTCATGCGGCGGAACCAGCTGTCGGCCATCTCGGCACCGCGCCTGTCGTGGCCGATGAAGGTGATGCGCCCGCCGTCCATCACACCGCGGGTCTCGGCCTTGGCCATGTCGTGCAGCAGGGCGGTGAACCGCAGCGCCTCGCCACGCGTGAGATCGTCTGCAAGCGGCTCGGCCAGCGACGTCGCCACCACCGGCGCGCCGCCCCAGAACACCCGCTCCGGATCGCGCTCGATGGCCAGGACGTTGTCGAGCACTTCGAACACGTGCCCGAGCACGTCGAGGTGGTGGTACTCGCTCTGCTCCACGCCGCGGCAGTCCTCGAGCTCGGGGATGAGCGCGCCCAGGCCCCCGACGTCATCCAGGCGCCGCAGGGCCCGTCCGGGGTCGGCTGCCGTGATGATGCGCGTGAACTCCTCCATGGCCCGCTCGCCCGGAACGTCGGCCAGCGCCGGTGCCGCGGCACGGGCGGCCGTGGCGGCGGCCGGGTCGATGCCGAAGCCCAGGGCATCGGCGATGCGCGCGAGGCGCAGCACGCGCAACGGGTCATCCGCCAGCGCTGACGGCGATACAAGCGCCAAGCGTCCGGCCTCGATGTCGGCGAGACCGCCGTGGCGGTCGATCACGTGCCCGTCGCCGCCCACGGCGAGGGCCAGCGCGTTGATGGTGAAGTCGCGGCGCGAGAGGTCGTCGTCGAGCCCGTCGCCCAGCACCGGCATGATGTCCACCTGGCAGGCGAGTCCTCCCCCGCTCACGCGCCACGCACCGAACTCGTGCGACAGCGCGAAGCGCGCCGCCCCATGGGCGCGGGCCAGCGCGGCCGCCTCGGCACCGGCGTCGCCCTGGGTGACCACGTCGAGATCGGCCACCGGCCGGCCCATCAGCGCGTCGCGAAGCCCGCCCCCCACCACCCATGCCGGCGCGTGCAGCGCAGCCAGCGGGGCGGTGAGGACGGCGGCGTCCAGGCGCGCGCTCACCCCGTGATGATCCGCGCCACGCGCGGGCTTACGGCGCACGTGACCTCGTACGAGATGGAGTCACGCCGGCGCGCGATCTCCTCGGCGGTGATGCGGTCGGTTCCCTGGCGCCCGATGATCACCACCTCCTCGCCGCCGCGCTCCGTGGCCTCGGGCCCGAGGTCGACGGCGATGAGATCCATCGACACGGTGCCCACCACGGGCACGCGCCGACCGCCGACCAGCAGCTCGTCGTTGTTCGAAAGGTCGCGCGGGAAGCCATCGGCGTAGCCCACCGGGATGATCCCGACCCAGGTGGCCCGCGCCGCGCGCCACGTGCGCCCGTAGCCCGCGCTCATGCGCGAGGAGAAGGGCCTCACCTGCGCGAGGCGCGACCGCCAGGTCATCACGGGGATCAGGTCGTCGGCGGCGGGGTCCCCGCCGAAGGGCGAGCAGCCGTAGAGCGCGATTCCGCAGCGCACCATGTCGAAGGCGGCGTCGGGGTCGCGAAGCGTGGCGGCGCTGTTGGCCGCGTGCACCTGGATTCCCGGGAAGCGATCGCGGAATGCCGGAATGAGCTGGCGAAAGCGCAACAGCTGCTCGCGCATGAACCCGGCCTCGGGGCCCTCCTGGTCGTCGGCGGTGGCGAAATGCGTCATGAGGCCCACCACCTCGGCGCCGCCTGATGCCGCCGCCTCGGCGAGCGCCATGGCGTCGTCGGGCGTCGTGCCGAGGCGCCCCATTCCGGTGTCCACCTCCACGTGCAGGCGCGCCGGGCGCTCGGTCGTGGCCGCCGCCGTGATGCCCTCGACCCCGGCCATGTCACCCACCACCACCTCGCAACCAGCGGCAAGCGCGCGGTCGAACCCGGCATGTGCAAGCGGGCTCATGATGAGGATGCGCGCGGTGAGGCCGCCGAGCCGCAGCTCCTCGGCCTCCTCCACGCTGGCCACCGCCAGGCTGCCCGCGCCGCCATCGATCGCCGCGTACGCGCAGTCCACGGCGCCGTGCCCGTAGCCGTTGGCCTTCACCACCGCCATGAGCTCGGCGCCGCGCGCGGCGCGCGCGAGCCGCGCAGCATTGTGCCTCAGGGCCTGCAGATCGATCACCGCCGTTGACCGTGCCTCGCTCATGCCCCCTCCCCCGCCCCGCCAGCTGCCCCGTCGGCGCGCGATGCCGTGCGGGCGCCGCCTGCTGCGGCGCGTGCCGCGATCAGGACTTCGGGCAGCGCCTCGATGATGTCGCTCGCGATGATGCCATCCCCGCGTCCTGCGGCGATTCCGGCACGGGCATGCAGGGCAGCGGCGCAGGTGGCCGCATCCGCGGCATCCATGCCGCGTGCGAGCAGGGCCGCGATCACCCCCGAGAGCACATCGCCCGACCCGGCCGTCGCGAGCGCCGGGGTGCCGTCCTCGATCACCACCGGAAGGGATCCCGGTGCGCAGATGATGGTGCCCGGGCCCTTGAGCAGCGCCACGGCGCCCGAGCGGGCGCACAGCTCTCGCGCGGCGTCGAGCCGACGGGCCTCCACCTCGGCGCGCGTGGTTCCGAGCAGGCGGGCGGCCTCGCCCGCATGTGGGGTGATCACGGTGGCGGCGGGCCGCTCGCGCAGCGCGGCCGGATCGTCCCCCAGGTGCCACAGGCCGTCGGCATCGAGCACCATGGGCAGCGCGACTCCCTCCAGCACGGCATTCACCAGCGACGTGGTGCCCGCATCGCGGCCCAGCCCCGGCCCGAGCACCACGGCGCCCACCCGCGCGGACTGGTGCATGATCGCGTCGAGAGCATCCAGGGACATCCCGGCGCCGCCCGCCACGCCCGTGACCATCACCTCGGGCGCGCCGATGGCCACCTCGACGCGCACCTCGTGGGGAACGCACGCGGCCACGATGCCCGCGCCCGCGCGCATGGCGGCCCGGGTGCACAGGCGCGCGGCACCGCTCATGCCGGGGGCGCCCGCGATGGCCAGCACGCCGCCGGCCGCGTACTTGTCGTCGCCCGCGGCGCGCGGGGGAATGGCCGCGATCACCCCTTCGGTGGCAAGCCACGCCGCCGGGTCGGGCTGGATATCGCGCGGTATCCCGATATCGGCCACCACCACCCGGCCGGCAAGCTCACGCCCCGGTGCCACGCGCAAGCCCACCTTCTCGGCGGCGAAGGTGATGGTGAGGTCCGCGCGCACGGCGGGTGCGGGCGCAGCGCCGGTGTCGCCATCCACGCCGGTGGGCATGTCGAGGGCGACCACCGCGGCGCCCGACGCCACCAGAGCCTCCACCGCGTCGGCCACACCACCCCGCGGGGCCCCGGCGGTGCCGGTGCCGAGAAGGGCATCCACCACCAGGCGCCGGCCGGCCCGCAACTCGTGGAGGTCCACATCGCCGACACCGATCCCGGCCTCGGCGGCCCGCGCCGTCATCAATGCCCCATCGGGGGTCTCGGGCTCGCGCGCGCCGGGGGCCTGCACCCGCACGTCCCAGCCGGCCTCGGCCAGGAGCCTGGCCACCACCATGCCGTCGCCGCCATTGTTGCCCGGGCCCACCAGCACGGTCGCCGTGGATCCCGGCGGGAAGGCCGCGAGGATCTCCCGCGTGGCCAGCGTGCCGGCGGTCTCCATGAGTACCTCGCCGGGAATACCGCCGGCAATCGCGCGCGCGTCGGCGTCCCGCACGGCGGCGGCATCGAACAGCGGGCGCATCCCGGGCATCATCGGCACGCCCGACATCCTATTGACGCGGCTAGGCGCCCCTCAGGATCGCCACCGCGGCGGCCATGCCGCGCGAGTGCGTGAGCGACAGCATCACCTCGACCACGCCCAGGTCGCCGGCGCGCCTGAGGCACCTGCCGGCGAGGATCGCCGTGGGGGCGCCGCGCCCGCGCACGACCTCCACGTCGTGCCAGCGGGTCATGCCGATGCCCAGGGCCTTCCCCACGGCCTCCTTGGCCGCGAAGCGCGCCGCGAAGTGCTGCGGCGGGTACCTGCGCGATGTGCAGTAGCCCTCCTCGGCCGGGGTGAAGCACCGCTGGGCGAACCGGGGGTGGCGATCCAGCGCGCGCTCGATGCGATCGATCTCGATGAGGTCGATGCCGACGCCGAGGATGCCCGTGCCCATGGGCGGCGTCATTCCACCGTGACGGTCTTGGCGAGGTTGCGGGGCTGGTCGACATTCAGGCCGCGCGCGCGCGCCACGGCGTAGGCGAACAACTGCAGGGGCACCACGGCCAGCACCGACGCCAGCAGGGGCGGCGTGCGCGGGACCAACATGACATCGTCGGCGTGCTCGGCGATCTCCTCGTTGCCCTTGGTGGCCACGGCGATCACCCGGGCTCCGCGTGCCCTGACCTCCTGGATGTTCGAGACGACCTTGTCGAACACATGGCCGTCGGTGGCCACCACCACAACGGGCGAGCCGTCCTCGAGCAGCGCGATGGGGCCGTGCTTCATCTCGCCCGCCGGGTAGGCCTCGGTGGGCACGTACGAGATCTCCTTGAGCTTCAGCGCCCCCTCGTACGACACGGGCATGCCCACGTGGCGGCCGAGGTAGAGGAAGAACGGCCGGTCGGCGTACTTCTCGCCCACCTCAAGCGCGTGCACGGCGTCCGGGGATTCGAGGTACTCCTGCACGAGGTCGGGCAGGCGGTGCAGCTCATCGCCGAGATCCGCGGCCCCGGCGGCCGACAGCACGTGGCGCGCGCGGCCGAGCTTGAGGGCCAGCAGCGCGAGGGCCACCACCTGGGCGGTGTGGGTCTTGGTCGCGGCCACGCCGACCTCGAGTCCCGCACGGGTGTAGATGACCCCATCCGCGTCGCGCACGGCCTGTGAGCCCATGATGTTGGTGAGAGCCACCACGTGGGCACCGCGCTCGCGCGCCACGCGCATGGCGGCCAGCGTGTCGGCGGTCTCGCCGCTCTGGGTGATGCCGATCACCAGGTCGCCTGGGCCCGCGAGGCACGTGCGGTATCGGTACTCGCTGGCCACCTCGACGTGCACGGGCACCTGCGCCCAGTCCTCGATGAGGTAGCGGCCCACGAGCCCCGCATGGAACGACGTACCGCAGGCCACGATGTGGATGCGCTCCACGCGGGCAAGCGCGGCCTCGTCGAGCCCGAGCCCCGGCAGGTCGATCTCGCCCTCGGGGCGCAGGCGGTCGCCGATGGTGTCCCTGAGCGCCGCCGGCTGCTCGTGGATCTCCTTCAGCATGAAGGCGTCGTAGCCGCCCTTCTCGGCGGCGTCCTCGTCCCAGTCGATGCGGGTCACCTCGCGGGCGATCACCTTGTCGCCGTCGTGGATGGTGACCGCGTCGGCCTCCACCATCACGATCTCGCCCGACTCCACGAGGATCGCGTCGCGGGTCTCGGGCAGGAATGCCGAGATGGCCGAGGCCACGAAGCGCTCGCCATCGCCCACGCCCACCACCAGGGGGGTCTCCTGGCGGTAGGCCACCAGGCGCCCGGGCTCGGCCACGCTGGCGGCCACGATGGTGAAGTGGCCCTCGAGCTGCGCCACAGCGGCGCGCATGGCGGCCACGAGGTCGCCCTCGTAGTGCCGCGCGATGAGGTGCGGGATCACCTCGGCGTCGGTCTCGCTGCGGAGCACCACGCCCTGGTCCTGCAGTTCCGCGCGCAAGCGGGCGTAGTTCTCGACGATGCCGTTCATCACGACGGTGATGCGCCCGGAGGCATCGGCGTGCGGATGGGCATTGGCCTCGGTCACCCGGCCGTGCGTGGCCCAGCGGGTGTGGCCCATCCCCATGACCGCGGGCGAGGCGTCGGCGCCCGCGCCATGCGCCGCCTTGCGCAGCTCGGCCAGGTTGCCCACCGCGCGCACGGTCATGAAGCCGTCCTCGCCCAGCAGCACCAGGCCCGCCGAGTCATACCCCCGGTACTCGAGGCGCTCGAGGCCCGAGAGGATGAGCTCCCCGCAGGGACGCGACCCCACGTATCCGATGATGCCGCACATGTCAGTGACCCCCTTCGGCACGGCCGCACGCGCGGCCCGCCGCATCGGCGATGGCATCGGCGATCCTGTCGCATTCCTCGGACGTCGGGGCCTCCACCATCACGCGCACCAGCGGCTCGGTGCCCGATGCGCGCAGCACGATGCGGCCATCGTCGCCCAGCGCCTGCTCCTCGGCGCGCACCATGTCCCACACCTCCGACGCCCCGGGCAGGTCGTCCTTGCGCTCAACGCGCACGCTCACCAGGCGTTGGGGCATGCGGGTCATCACGGAGGCGGCATCCGAGAGTGACTGTCCCCGCTCGGCCAGCGCAGCGAGCAGCATGAGCCCCCCGGCGAGGCCGTCGCCCGAAGGGCCGCTGGCAAGGTTGATCAGGTGCCCGCTCTGCTCCCCGCCGAGCACGAAACCGTGGGCCCGCATCTCCTCGAGCACATAGCGGTCGCCGACGTCGGTCCAGCGCACCTCGATGCCCTCGTCGGACATGGCGCGCCGGAACCCCAGGTTGGTCATGGTGGTGGTCACCACGGCGGGCCCCGGCAGCTCGGCGCGCTGGCGCATCCAGATCGCGAGGATCGCCAGGATCTGATCGCCGTCCACTACCTCACCCGCGGAGTCGACGGCCAGCACGCGATCGCCATCGCCGTCGAAGGCGAGGCCCAGCGCTGCGCCCTCCTCCACCACGGCGGCCTGGAGCGCAGCGAGGTGCGTGGACCCGCAGGCCTCGTTGATGTTGACGCCGTCGGGGTCGATGCCGATGGACAGCACGTCGGCGCCAAGCGCCGACAGCACCTGCGGCGCCGCGGTCACGGTGGCGCCATTCGCGCAGTCGATCACGATGCGCTCGCCCGCGAGGTCGATGCCCAGACGGTCGATGAGCCGCTCGCGGTACACCTCGACGGCGCCGTCCCAGCGGATGATGCTCCCCACGGCCGCGCCGGTCGGGCGCGCCGCGCCCGCCTCGCCGGATGCCATCAGATCGCTCATCACAGCCTCGAGCGCCGCCTCCTGGTCATCGGGAAGCTTGAAGCCGTCGGATCCGAAGAGCTTGATGCCGTTGTCACCGAATGGATTGTGCGATGCGCTGATCACGGCGCCTGCCGAGAAGGTGCCGTCCTTGGCCACCAGCTCGGCGACCGCCGGCGTGGGCATCACGCCGCCGAGCACCACATCGGCGCCCGCCGACGCGATGCCCGCGGCCAGCGCGGCCTCGAGCATGGGGCTGCTGAGGCGGGTGTCCTGCCCCACCAGCACAGCGTCTGCACCCCACGCATTCCCGAGGGCCCGGCCGATGACCATGGCCAGCTCAGGGGTGAGGTCGGCGTTCGCGACCCCGCGGACGCCGTCCGTCCCGAAGCGCCTCCGGGCCGGGGGCGCCTGCCCGCTCAGCGCTTCGAGAACTGGGGCCGCTTGCGGGCGCCCTTGAGCCCCGCCTTCTTGCGCTCCTTCTCACGCGCATCGCGCGTCAGGAAGCCTTCGCGCTTGAGCTCGGGGCGCAGGTTCTCGTCCATGTCGACGAGGGCGCGGGCCACCGCGTGGCGCAAGGCGCCGGCCTGGCCGGAGATGCCGCCGCCGGTGAGGCGGGCCTTCACGTTGAACTGGCCCTCGACGCCGGCGATGACCAGCGGCGAGGTGGCCTCGGTGACCAGCACCTTGCGGCCGAAGAATTCGTCGATCGGGCGGCCATTGCACGTGATAGTGCCGTCGCCGGGCTCGAGGATGATGCGGGCGACCGAGGTCTTGCGCTTGCCGGTGGCCTGGATGCGAACCGGGGACGTGCTCATGCGGTGACCTTCCTCTCGAGCCGCAGCGGCTCCGGGTGCTGCGCCTCGTGCGGGTGCCCGGGACCGGCGTACACCTTCATCTTGAGCAGCTGCTTGCGCCCCAGTGAGTTCTTCGGAAGCATGCCGCGCACGGCCATGCGGATGACCTCCTCCGGGCGGCGCTCCAGCTGCTCACGCAGCGTGCGCTTGCGGATGCCGCCGGGATAGCCCGAGTGGCGCCAGTAGATCTTCGTGTCCATCTTCTGGCCCGTCACGGCGATCTTGTCGGCGTTGATGACCACCACGAAGTCGCCGCAATCGGCATGCGGGGTGTAGAAGGGCGACCGCTTGCCGCGGAGGGTCTCTGCGATGACGGCGGCGAGGCGGCCGAGGTTCTGCCCCTCGGCGTCCACGATGTACCAGCGGCGATCGACGTCGCCGGTCTTCGCGCTCTTCGTCGTCTTGGTGAGGTGGGCGGTGGGCACGGTCCTCCGGTTCATGGACAGGCGGACGCGGTTCCGCCCTTGGACGACGGCGAAGGCTAGGGAAACCGGCCCCCTGCCGCAAGCGGCCGCGGCACCGCGGGGCCCGGGTGCCGCCGCCTGTGCCCCTGCGTAACCTTACGCTGTATGGTAAGCTTACGGACTGTCTCGCCGTGTTCTTCGTTATCGCATCGCACGTCACCACTGGAGGTCCCATGCGCAACTCCCGACTCGTCATCAACCGGTGCCAGGCCGTCGCCGCCCACGGCAAGCGCTGCAGGCAGACCCCGTACATGACCAGCCCCTTCTGCTGGCACCACACGGCGCGGGCCGATCGCGAGGCCCTGCGCCTGCAGTCCCCGCACGGCCACGAGCACTCCAAGGAGCTCGCCGAACGCATCGTCACCGCCGATTCCCTCCACGAGCGCATCGAGGGCGTTCTCGCCGCGAAGTCCGCCGCCTAGCTACTCCCACTCGATGGTGGGCCCTCGGTACCGGAACCATCGAGTGAGAGAAATCACTCCCACTCGATGGTTCCGGGGGGCTTGCTGGTGACGTCCAGCACCACCCGGTTCACGCCCGGCACCTCGTTGATGATGCGGCTCGAGATCTTCTCGATGAGGTCGTGGGGAAGCCGGGCCCAGTCGGCGGTCATCGCATCGTCGGACGTGACCGCGCGGATGACGATGGGGTACGCGTACGTGCGGCTGTCACCCTGCACGCCGACCGACCGCACGGCCGGCAGAACCGCGAATGACTGCCACAGGTCGCGATAGAGGCCGGCGAGGCGTATCTCCTCCTGCAGGATGAAATCGGCCTGGCGCAGGATGTCCAGGCGCTCGGCCGTGACCTCGCCGATGATGCGGATGGCCAGCCCCGGGCCCGGGAACGGCTGGCGCCACACCATGCGCTCCGGCAGCCCGAGCTCCTCCCCCACCAGGCGCACCTCGTCCTTGAACAGCTGGCGCAGGGGCTCCACGAGCTCCAGCTCCATGTCGTCGGGAAGCCCGCCCACGTTGTGGTGGCTCTTGATGGTGGCTGCGTTGGTGCCGCTCCCCGACTCGATGACGTCGCTGTAGAGAGTGCCCTGCACGAGGAACTTCTCGTTGCCCAGCTTGGCGGCCTCGGCGTCGAACGTGGTGATGAACTCCGCGCCGATGATCTTGCGCTTCTGCTCGGGGTCGGTGATTCCGGCGAGCTTCGAGAGGAACTGCTCCTGCGCGCGCACGTGCACCAGCGGCACGTGGAAGTGGTGGCCGAAGGCCTCCTCCACCTGCTCGCCCTCGTTCATGCGCAACATGCCGTGGTCGACGAACACGCAGGTGAGGTTGTCGCCGATAGCGCGGTGCACCAGCAGCGCGGCCACGGCGCTGTCCACCCCACCCGACAGGCCGCAGATTGCACGCTGGCCACCCACCTGCTCGCGGATGCGCTTGACCTGGTCGTCGATGACGTTGGCGGCGGTCCACGTGGGCGCCAGGTCGCAGGCGTCGAAGAGGAACGCCTTGAGCATGTCGGTGCCGAACGGGGTGTGCACGACCTCGGGGTGGAACTGCACGCCGAACCTGCGGCCGACGCGGTCCTCCATGGCGGCGATCGGCGCGCCCGGGGTCTCGGCGGTCACCGCGAAGCCCTCGGGCGCCGTGGTGACCGCATCGCGGTGGCTCATCCAGCAGGTCTCAGCGGGAAGATCGCGGAACAGCCCGTCGCGCGAGTGCACCCGGATGTCCGTGCGCCCGAACTCGCCAGAGCCGTTGTTCGTGACCACGCCGCCCAGGGCCTGGGCCATGGACTGCATGCCGTAGCAGATGCCCAGAACGGGGATTCCCAGCTCAAGCAGACGGCGGTCGAGTGATGGGGCGCCATCCTCGTACACCGAGGCGGGGCCACCCGAGAGGATGATGCCGCCCGGGCGGATGCGCTCGATCCCGGCGGGATCGATGTCGTGCGGCACGATGGCCGAGAACACCCGGCACTCGCGCACGCGGCGGGCGATGAGCTGGCTGTACTGGGCGCCGAAATCGACGACGAGCACGCCGTCGGCGGCCTGGGCCTCGAGCTCGGGGGCGAGGTGGAACGCCACCGTCAGCCCATGCCCACCGACTGCGCCTGCTGCAGCTTCTTGCCCTCGGTCTTGAGCGCCGGGGCGATCATGACCTCGCACTTCTGGAAGCTCTGGATCGACTCGTACCCGCAGGTGGCGAGCGCGTTGCGCAGCCCGCCGATGAGGTTAAGCGACCCGTCGTTCTCGTTGGCCGGGCCGAGGAGGATCTCGCGGATGGAGCCGATGGTCTGCGTGCGCACCCGGGTGCCACGCGGCAGCTCGGGGTGGAACGTGGCCATGCCCCAGTGGTTGCCGTGGCCGGGGGCCTCGGCGGCCTTGGCCAGCGGCGACCCCACCATGCAGGCGTCGGCGCCGCAGGCGATGGCCTTGGCCAGGTCGCCGCCGTAGGCCATGCCGCCGTCGGCGATGACGTTCACGTACTGGCCGGTCTCGAGCAGGTGCTGCATGCGCGCGCCGGCGGCGTCGGCGATGGCCGTGGCCTGGGGCACGCCGACCCCGATGACCTGCCGGGTCGTGCAGGCGGCGCCCGGGCCCACGCCCACGAGCACGCCCACGGCCCCGGTGCGCATGAGATGCAGCGCCGTGGAGTACGACGCGCACCCGCCCACGATGACCGGCACGGGCAGGTCGGCGATGAACTGCTTGAGGTTGAGGGGCTCCACCGACGACGACACGTGCTCGGCCGACACCACCGTGCCCTGGATCACCAGGATGTCCAGGCCTGCGTCGAGGGCCGGTCCGATGAACTTCTCCACCCGCTGCGGGGTGAGCGACCCGGCGGTGATCACGCCCGATGCCTTGATCTCCTTGATGCGCTCCACCATGAGGTCGGGGTTCACATCCCGGGCGCGATAGATGTCCTGCAGGCCGGCCGTGGCGGTCTCGGGCGGGTACTCGGCGATCTTCCGGAGCTCGGCGTCCGGGTCCTCGTAGCGGCTCTGGATGCCCTCGAGGTTGAGCACCCCGAGCCCTCCGAGCTGGCCGATCTCGATGGCCGTCGCCGGGGAGACCACGCCGTCCATCGCCGATGCCAGGAGCGGCATGTCGAGCGTGTACGGACCGAGCTCCCACGAGAGGTCGACGTCCTCGGGATCGCGCGTGCGCCTGCTCGGCACGATGGCGATGTCGTCGAGGCCGTATGCACGCCGGCCCCGCTTGCCACGGCCGATCTCGATCTCCACCCGGTCTTCCCCAGTCGCTCGTCGGTTGAAGAGGCAACCTACCAGCCCCGTCCGGACGCCCGGAGGCCGCTTCCGTGCCGATCGCGGGGGCCCCTCAGGCCCCCGCGGCCACCTCTTCCACCGACACCTGGCGGGCCAGCGCGGTGACGTCGGCGGGGTCCACCACGCCGGCTCCGAGCAGCGCTGTGCTGGCGGCACCCGATGCCACTGCGCGGCGGAGCCTGGCCTCGCAGTCATCACCCTCGTAGGTGCCGGCGAGGTACCCCGCGAGGAACGCGTCACCGGATCCAACGGTGCTCACCACGTCGGTGCGCACGTCGATGCGCGCCTGCAGCGTGATGCGCCCGTTCGCGCCGTCGCCCGCCGGGACGCGCGCAACGCAGCCGCGCTCGTCATGCACCAGTGCGGAGCGCGCGCCCAGCGAGCACAGGGCTTCGGCACCGACCGCGGCATCCTCGTCGTCGGCGAACTCGTTGCCCACGACCTCCTCGGCCTCGCGGATGTTCGGGCTCACGAGCCAGGGCTCGGACGGCAGGGCGCCGCGCAGCGCAGGACCGGGGGCATCCACCACGATCGACAGGCCGTCCCGTCCGATCTCGGCGGCGAGTACCCCGTAGAAGTCGGCGGGCACCTCTCGCGGCAGCGACCCGGCCAGCACCAGGATGTCGGCGCCCTTCGCGAGGTACGCCAACTTCTCCATGAGCAGCGCGAGCTCGGCGTCGGCCACCGACGGGCCGTACTCGTTGATCTCGGTCTGCTGCATCGAGGTGGGGTCCACCACGGCGGTGGACGTGCGTGACTCGTCCGCGATGCGCACGAAGTCGTTGAGGATGCCCTCGGCGGTGAGCTGCTCGATGATGGCCGTGCCGGTGCGCCCTCCAGCGAGCCCCGTGGCGATGACGGGCTGGCCCAGGTTGCGAAGCGCGCGGGCGATGTTCACGCCCTTTCCGCCCGGCAGCGTCATGGCCTCGCTCGCCCGGTGGTGGCGACTTACCTGGAAGTTCGCGACGCTGAGCGTGCGGTCGAGCGCCGCGTTCAGCGTGACGGTGAGGATCATGAGAACACCGAGCCTATCCCAGAGAACGCGCTCTTGAGGGAGTCGCCGAAGCCGGGGGAGCCAACCGGCCCCCGGGCGATGAGCGCAGAGCGGGCCACCACGGCGCCGTCCTGCAGTACCTCCACCCGACCCACGCGCTGCCCCTTCTGCATGGGCGCCGTGGCCATGGACGGCGCCACCACCCGCATCGACACCGGCTTGCCCACGCGCACGGTGGCGGCCACCGGCGCGGGCGGCGCGAGCGCCACGGTGGCACCGGGCATCCCCTGCACCCCGAGGTCCACCACGGTGCGCCCGCGCGGGATCACCACGGGCCGCGAGTAGTTGGCGAAGGCCCACTCGAGCAGCGCCTTGCTGTCGGCGGCGCGCGTGACCCGGTCGGGCTCGCCCATCACTACAGCGTAGAAGTCGCGGCCGAGGGTGCCGGACGTCGCGTGCGCCACCAGCACGTAGCCTGCGCCGTCGGTGTGCCCCGTCTTCACGCCGTCGGCCTCGGGCATGATCGAGAGCAGGTCGTTCTCGCTCTCCAACTGCACCCGCCCGGACCCGTCAGGAGTGGGGATCGACGTGCGGCGCTCGCCCACGATCTTCCGCAGGAAGGGATCCTTCATCACGGCCCGGCCCAGCACCAGCAGGTCGCGTGGGCTCGACCGGTGGCCGGGCTCGTCGAGCCCGTGGGGGTTGGCGAAGCGCGTGGTGGTAAGCCCCATATCCCTCGCCTTGTCATTCATGCGGGTGACGAACTCCGCCTCCGACCCCGCGACGGCGTATGCGATGGCGATGGCGGCGTCGTTGCCGCTGCCGATCATCAGCGCGCGGATGAGGTGGCGCATGGTGATGCGCTGGCCGGGCCTGAGGCCGGCGGACGACTCGCCCACCCCACCGGCGGCGGGCACCACGGTGACAACCTCATCGGGCTCGCCGCTCTCGAGCGCCACGAGGGCGGTCATCATCTTCGTGGTGCTGGCCATCGGTCGGGCGGCATCGGCGTTGCGCTCGGCCAGCACCTCGCCGGTCCGGCCATCCACGAGCAGCCATGCGGTGCCCGACGGGGTCGGCGGGGGGCCGAGGGCCGCGCCGGCGGCAGGCGCGAGGAGCGCGGCCATCAGGGCTGCCCTGAGCAGTTTCCGCACAGGTCAATCGTATCAGCGTGCGCTCGGGGCGAGGCAGGGCGGGCACCGGGATGCAACCCTTATGGCGTGAGCACCGAGACCGCCGAGACGGCCGTCCCTCCCGTGACCACGGGACCGGACGGGCTCACCGAGGCGGAGGCCGCAGCGCGCACTCGCATGCACCGCCCGCGCGCGCCCGGGCGCTCGTACGCGAGCATCGTCCGCGCGAATGTCCTCACGGTGTTCAACCTGATCCTCGCGGCGTTCGCGGTGCTCACCCTGGCGTTCGGTGACTGGCGGGACGTGTTCTTCCTGGGGATCCTGGTGGTGAACATCACCATCGGCATCGCTCAGGAGGTGCGGGCCAAGCGCGCCGTGGAGCGCCTGGCCGCGCTCGTGGCGCCCACGGCCAGGGTGGTGCGAGGTGGCCGGGAGCGCGACCTCGGCGTTGATGACGTGGTGCCGGGCGACCTGCTGCTCATCAGCGCGGGCGACCAGGTGGTAGCTGACGGCACGCTGCGCACGGCCGACTCGCTGGCGCTGGACGAGGCCGTGCTCACGGGCGAGTCGCGACCCGTCACCCACGAGGCGGGCGACCAGGTGCGCGCCGGGGCGTTCTGCGCGGAGGGGTCGGGCTCGTACGTCGCCGAGGCGGTGGGCGAGGACTCCTACGCGGGCCACGTATCGGGCATCGCCCGTTCGTTCCGCCATCCGCTCTCGCCGCTGCAGCGGGGGATGAACCGCCTGCTGCTCGCGATGGTGGCCATCATGATCCCGCTCGGCGCCGTGCTGGCCCTGGCCCTGTGGCGCACGAGCCCCGACCTCGAGGAGGCCGTCTCCACGGCCACCGCCGCCATGGTCACGATGATCCCCGAGGGGCTCATCCTGCTGGCCAGCATCACCTACGCGGTGAGCACCATCCGCATATCGCGGCGCGGCGCGCTGGCGCAGCAGCTGTCGGCCATCGAGGCCCTGGCATCGGCCGACATGGTGCTGGTGGACAAGACCGGCACGCTGACCACGGGCGATGCCCGGCTGGTGCACCGCGCGCCGGCTGAGGGGGTGGGCGAAGCCCAGCTGGACGCCGCGCTTGCCGAGTACGCCGCGTGCTGGCCCGATCGCGACGAGACCGTCGACGCCATCGCCCGCGACCTGCCGCATGACGCGGTGCAGCCCGATGAGGTGGTGCCCTTCAGCTCGCGCAGGCGATGGGCCGGCGTGCGGCTGGGCGACCGGGTGCTGGCGCTCGGGGCGCCGGGCGTGCTCAACCCCGGGCCACTTGCCGACCTGGTGCACAGGGAGTCCGTGCAGGGCCGCCGCGTGCTGGTGCTGGCGCACGGCACCGGCCCCTTGGGCGAGCCCGGGCCGGACGACCCGCCGGCCGCGCACCTGCGCGCCCTCGGCATGGTGTCGCTGGCCGAGACCCTGCAGCCCGATGTACGCGGGGCGGTGGAGTTCCTCGGGCGCGAGGGAATCCCCGTGCACGTGGTGTCCGGCGACGCCCCGGCCACGGTCGGGGCCATCGCCGCCGACTGCGGGATCCACTCGAGCTCGCCGATCCTGGCGTCGGAGCTGCCCACCGACCCGACGGCCCTCGCGTGGGTGGTCACCGGCGCCCGGATCGTGGGGCGCGCGACGCCCGATGATAAGGAGCGCATCGTGGGCGCGCTGGCCGCCGAGGGCTTCAACGTGGCGATGATCGGCGACGGCGTGAACGACGTCCCCGCCCTCAAGAAATCACGCGTGGCGATCGCACCCGGCGGGGCAAGCCAGATGGCCCGTGCGGTGGCCGACATCGTGATGGTGCGCGGAGGCTTCGCCTCGCTGGCTCCCATGATCCTCGAGGGACGCCAGGCGCTGCGCAACCTGCAGCGCGTGAGCAAGCTCTTCGTGGCGAAGTCGTTCCTCGCGGCGTTCCTCATCCTCACCATCGGCCTCGTACCCACCACCTACCCGTTCCTGCCGCGCCACCTCACGCTGCTGTCCTTCCTCACCGTGGGCATCCCAGCGTTCTTCCTGGCGCTGGCACCCAGCACCGGCGCATGGAAGGCCCGCGACTACCTGGGGTCCACCTTCCGCTTCGCGCTTCCGGCCGGGGTGGCCGCGGGCCTCGGCGTGGTGTCGGCCTACCTCTTCGCGCTCAACGTGCTGATCGACGACGTGGCGTCGGCCCGCACCGTGGCGGTCACCGCCCTCATGGCCATCGGCCTCTGGCTCGTGCTCGTGCTCGAGGTATCGGGCGTCAAGCGCAGCGCCTGGGTGATCTTCATGTGCATGGCCATGGCCGGGCTCTACGTGATGGTGCTGCTCGTCGCTCCCCTGCGCGGCTTCTTCGAGCTCACCACCATCGGGGCGCTCACCGCCGTCGTGGCCATAGGTGGCGCGGCGATCACCGCCTCGGGGCTCTGGATGCTCGACAGGCAGTTCCGGCCCGAGCCGTTGCGCGGTCCCCTGCCCCGTTGGCTCGCCCGGCTGCTTCCCAGCTCGTTCCGCGCCGACCCCGACGGCACCCGACATGACGAGTAACAGAGGCCCCTCTGGGCCGTGCCAGGACCCCGGCCAAGGCCGGGGTGCTTCGATCAGTCGAGGGGCTTGCCGCCCCGCAGCTCCGGATGGACGCGGATCAGGCGCGCGTTGAGGTCGTCGAGTTCGCGGGCCCGCACGACACCCGGCAGCGCCCCGACGCGGGCGTGGTGGGCCGCCACCGCCGGGCCGCCTAGGGTGAGGTCGTCGTAGTAGTTCGCCCAGCCCACCAGCATGTACGCGTAGATGTCTGAAACCCCGGGGTGCTCCCCCGCCAGCCACTCGTGGTGCTCGAGCCACGACTCCAGGTGCTTGCCGGCGCGCAGGATGTTGTCGCGGCCGCGGGCCTCTACCGCCGCGCGCGCGGCCTCGTCCTCGGCGAAGTAGAAGCTCGCCATCACCGGCCACCAGCCCACGTGCAGCGTGTTGGCACACCAGGTGACCCAGCGGTAGTGGTCGGCGCGCGCATTGGCGCCGATGGGCGGCGCCAGGCGCGCCTCGGGGAAGCGGTCGCCGATCCACAGCAGGATCGCCCCCGTCTCGGCCAGGCGCACGTCGCCCTCGCGCAGCGCGGGCACGCGCTGCAGCGGATTGGTCTCGGCGAATCCTGGGGCCTCGTCGCGCCTGCGCGGGTGCACGTCCACCACCTCGTACTCGGCACCGGCGCACTCCAGCGCCGCGCGCGCCGCGAACGACGACGAACCGGTGATCTGGAACAGGGTGATCATCGCGCCTCCTCGGGCGGGTCTGGCTCGGGAAGGTCCATCAGCAGGCGCGCCACCGCGCCGTAGTCGAGCGCGCCGTCCACCCCCTCGAACAGCCGGGCCACCGGGTCGCCGATGGCCAGCGGCGCACCGGCGAGCTCGCGGGCGTGGCCCAGGTCCTTGCGCAGGTCGCGCGTGCGGAACCCGGGCGCGTGGTTGCCCGCCAGCACGCGGGGAAAGAGATTGCGCAGCTGCCAGGAGTCGCCCGACGAGGCCATCACCACGCGGGCGAGCACCTCGGGGTCGACCCCGGCCCGCTGGCCGATGCCGAACGCCTCGGCGGTGCCGGCGGCGATCACGGCCACCAGCAGGTTGTTCACGAGCTTCGCAACGAGGCCCGACCCCACCGGGCCGCAGTGCACGCGCTTGGCCGGGTCGCCGATGAGGTCGAGCACCGGCGTCGCCGCGGCCAGCGCCGCTCTGCTGCCCCCGCACATCACCGCCAGGGTGCCGGCCGCCGCGCCGGGCGGGCCGCCGCTCACCGGGCAGTCGAGGTACTCCGCGCCCGCGGACGCAGCCATCGCCGCGGCATCGCGGGCGGCCACCGGGGAGTGCGTGGAGGTGTCGATGATGATCGCCGGCGGTGCATCGGCCCGGGTGATGAGCCCGACCACCTCGAGCACGTGGGCGGAGTCGGTCACCGAGAGCAGGGCGACGTCGGCCCCGTCCACGGCCTCCACCACCCCCCCCACCGGGCGGGCGGGCAGGCCCTCGGCCTTCGACGGGGTGCGCGCATACACCGTCACCTCGCAGCCGCCCGCCGCCAGGTTGCGGATCATGCCGGCGCCCATGAGGCCGGCCCCGATGACTCCGACGCGCACGGGCGCCACCCTACTGCCCGTCGGGCAGGGCGTCCCGGGCGGGCGGGATGTCCACGTCGCCCGAGAAAAGGGGGTGCGCCGCCGGGCGGCAGCCGGTCGGCCCGTCCGTGCCCATCAGGCCCCGCTGGAACCCCGGCGCAGGCGCTGGGCGCCCACGCGCCACGCCGCCAGCACGGCCGGCGCAAAGGCCAGGGCGCAGATGTCGAACAGCACGTACCCGGCGGCGGCTCCGCTCGGCGGGTTGCCGTTGGTGATTCCGAGGCCCGGCACGTACTCATGCCACACCCAGGTGCCCACCCACGTGCCCCAGATCTCGAGGAAGGCCACGAAGAAGAACACCCCGGCGTAGAGCACCGGCGCGCGGCCGATGATGAGGAACACCGCGAGCACGGCCACCGCGATGGCGCCGGCGACATCCACGCGACCGAGCCAGTCGGTGAGGCCCAGGATGCCCCAGCCCAGCGCTCCGGCGATGGCGATTCCCACGATGATGCGCGGGTGCACCCTCGCGATCCGCGTCTGCGAGAAGCGATAGCCCGCGAGGTAGACCAGCCCGTGGCCCGCCGGCACGAACAGGGGCAGGTTGCCGAGGCGGTAGTCGTACACGCCCAACAGCATCGAGAAGATGAGCTCTGCCGTGGTTGCCACCACGACCACCACGAGGACGCGCGAGCGGTCGAGGGGGCTGAGCGGCACGCACGCTGCGATGAGCACCGTCCAGGCCACCACCGACAGGGCGATCTGCCAGCCGATCCCGCCGAGGGAGTCGAGCCACAGGCCCATGGACGTCAGTACCACGAGGAACGGGACGAAGAAGCGGGGGCGCTCCAGCACCACCATCACGGCTGCCCAGAGGCGGCGCGGAAGGGGCAGGGGCGCGACGGGGCGCCCGGCGGCATCGAGAATGCTCACGAAGTTCAGGTTAGACCCGGCTCCCCCGAACCACGCCGGGATCGGCCGGGCACGGGCCCAGCCGAGGACGACTAGCCCTCGCGGGGCTCCTCGCCCGGGTCGTCCCCGTTGTCGGGAACGGCCTCGGCGCGCGCCTTCTCCTCGGCCTCCTCGATCGCCGCGAGGGCGTCGAGGCGCGAGAGGACATCGTCACCACCCTGCATTGTCCGGAAGCTGCTCCGGCGCTCCTTTTTGGCCTTCGCCATCTGGACCTCCCCCGATTACGAACGGGATGGTACCCGCCGGGAGCGACGTCGCCGCCGAGCCCGTCGCGTGCGCCGACCGATGCGGTCGGTTGCCAGGGCCCTCACCAGACGATCGTCAGCGGGCGGGAAGTCATACGAGGGCAGGTCCTCAGGCCGCACCCAACGGAACTGCGGGCTCACCAACGGCCGCGGGCGCTGCACGGGCAGGTACTCGCACTCGTAAAAGCGCAGGCGCAGCGGCCCGGCATCCTCGCGCCAGATCATGCGGGTGACGCCCACCTCGATTCCGAGCTCCTCCCGCAGCTCGCGCCTGAGCGCCTGCACGTCGCGCTCGCCGGGTTCGCGCTTGCCGCCGGGGAACTCCCAGCGCCCGGCATGCCCGGCGCCCTCGGGGCGCTGGGTGATGAGCACCCACGGGCCCACGCGGATCACCGCGGCCACGACGATCACGGGCTCGTCGTGGCGACCCATCATGTGGCGCTCCCGGCCGGCACCAGCACGGCACCCCGGCGATCGGCCAGGCCCTCGGCCACCAGGCTCTCGGCGGCCTCGGGGTCGGCGTCCACGGCGGCCCTGCCGTCCTCCGCCAGCGCGCGGAGCAGGAGCCCCCGACGCTGGCGCATCGACCCCTCGTAGCGCGCCTGGCGCCTGCCGCGCGGGGTCACATCATGCACTACGCCGGCATCGGCGGCCGGGCAGCCCGTGCGCAGCGGGCAGCCATCGTCGCACCGGGGCGCCCGCGCCCTGCAGTAGTCGCGCCCGAGGTCCATCATGGCCTGCCCGGCATCCCAGGCCCGCCCGCGCGCAGCGCCCGGCCAGCCGGTGGGAAACCGCCGGGCCAGCACGCGCTTCACGTTGACGTCCTCGGGCAGTACCGGAATCTCATCGGCGAAGCAGCGGAGCGCATCGGCGGTGTACGCGCCCACCCCCGGGAGGTCCTCGTAGTGCTCCGGCGCGGGCCAGCCATCGCGGGCCACCACAGACGCGGCGGCGTGCAGGTTGCGCGCGCGGCGCGGGTAGCCGAGGCCCTGCCACGCCGCGATGACGTCGCCCACCGGAGCCCCTGCGAGGTCGGTGGCACGGGGCCAGCGACTCATCCAGGCCTCGTAGTACGGCAGCACCCGCGACACCGGCGTGGCCTGCAACATGACCTCCGACACCAGGATGGCCCAGCGATCCCGGGTGCGACGCCACGGCAGGTCGGGGCCCTCGTCGCGGAACCACCGGACGAGCTTCCCCACCGCCTGCGCCGAGGGATCGGGAGCCACGCGGCGAGTGTCCCATGCGCGGGGGGCGCCGCGACCGCGAACCGCACCCGCCTCGCGCCGCTACGCCGCCGCGGCGGACTCCCCCGGGCCGCTCGGGCCCTTTCGCGCGGCGGGCTGCCCGATGGACATGGCGTGGTCGAGTGTGGTCTCGGCGCCCGCGCCCATGAGCGCGATGAGCGCGAGCAGCACGCTGGCGGTGGCCTCGGCGTCGGCCAGCGCGCGGTGTGCGGGGCGCACCGGCGACCCGGCCCAGGTGGCGAGGGTGGAGAGATCATGTCGTGGCACGGCGCCGTTCAGAAGACGTCGGGCGAGCACCAGGGTGTCAAGCCACGGCTGCGTAAAGTAGCCATTGCGCAGCCGCAGGCGCTCGTAGTTGAGGAACCTGAGGTCGAACGGCGCGTTGTGCGCCACCAGCACGTCGTCCCGCGCGAAGGCGATGAACGCCGAGAGCGCGACGTCGATCACTGGCTGCCCCCGCACCATGGAGTCGTCGATGCCGGTGATGCCCGTGATGTGCGGCGGGATCGGGCACTCCGGATCGACCAGCGTGGAGAACCGCTCGGTGACGCGGAGGCCCTCCACCCGCACCGCGCCGATCTCGGTGATCGCCGACGACCCCGGTGCCCCCCCTGTGGTCTCGAGGTCGACGATGCAGAAGCTGGTGGCGCCGAGCACCGTGGCGTCCCGGTGGCCGCCGGCGTCGGTGACGAGGTCCCCCTCGAAGGCGAGCCGCGAGTCACCCGCCACGATGTCCCCGGCGAGGCGGCGCGCCACCGACTCGGGGCAGCCGCCGATCCCCAGGGCCTCCACCGCGACCTCGGCAGCCGACACCGGGCGGCCGAGCCGGGAGATGAGGTCGCGCACGCGATCACCTGCCGTGTGCGCTCCCTCCGACCCGGGAGTGGGAACCCTGGATGGGATCATCGACGTGTCGGTCGGCGGCTCGGGGTCTCCCATCGCCGTGGATCCTACGAACGCCCTCCGACGCCACGGGCCCCGCGCGCGGACGCCCGTACTCCCACCACCCCGGGGGCGCGCGTGCTTACCCTTCGCCCATGTCCACGCAGCGCCATCCCGGTCGGGTTGCCCTCGAGGACCAGCAGATGGATGCGTGGCACGGGTTCCTCCGCGCCCACTCCGCACTCGTCCGCGAGCTGGACGTGGAGATGCAGGCCGAGCACGGGTTGTCACTCACCCAATACGAGGTGCTGCTGCTGCTTTCGAACTCCGACGGCGGTACCGCCCGCATGAGCGACCTCGCGGACGGCGCCCTGCTGTCGCTATCCGGACTGTCGCGCCTGATCGACAGACTGGTTGCCATGGGCCTGGTGCAGCGCGCGCAATGCCCGAGCGACCGCCGCAGCTCGCTTGCCTGCCTCACCCCCGTCGGACGCAAGCGGTTCCGCGAGGCCCAGCCCACCCATCACCGCGGGGTGCATCGCCTCTTCATCGACCGCCTGCCTGACGATGTCCTGCCGGCGCTCAACGAGACCTGGCAGGCCCTGGACGAGCCCGCCGCCTAGCGGACCCGCGCGGGAACCTGCGCGGTGGCGGACACCGCGATGCCGGGCATCGCGACGGCCACGGCCAACCTGCCCCCGCGCCTCGGCACCGCGAGCAGCGTCTTGCCATCCGGACGGCTCGTAGCCGCCACACCCTTGCCGTTGGGCAACCGCGCGCGCACGGGAATGCTCGACATCGGGTTGCCCGCGGAATCGCGCACGGTGGCGATCCACAGGTCGCCCCTGCGCGGGTTGATCCCCGCCCGCTGGGTGAGCGCGCGTCCGGCGCGCGCGAGCGTGATGGTCTTCGGCACGGGTGGCGGGGTTGCGGCGACGGCACCCGAGCAGATGGGACCGGGATCGCCCAGGCCCGCGTACGACCACACTGCCCCGCCGATGGCCTCGGCCATCTTCTGGCGGAAGTCCGGCTGCGCGAGCAGCGCAACGTCGACGGCGCTCGACAGGAACCCGCCCTCCACGAGCACCGCCGGCATGGTGGTCTCGCGCACGACGAAGAACGACCGCTCGCGCACGCCGCGATCGGTCAGTGCCAGGCACGCCACGAGCGAACGCTGGATCGCCGCGGCCAGCGCCTGCGTCGGCGCGGGCGCGCCGATCTTCACATAGGTCTCGGTGCCACTGGCGGTCGTCTTCGCGCTGTTCTGGTGGATCGAGACGAAGATCTCCGCCGGGCGGGCATTCGCCAGGTCGGTGCGCGCCCGCAGGTCGGTGCCGACGTCGGTGTAGGGCACATCACCACCCGCGTTGTCGGTGTTGCGCGTCATGAGCGTGGGGAATCCGCGGGCCATCAGCCAGGCATTGAGCCGGTTCGCGACGTCGAGGTTCACGTCCTTCTCGAAGAGCACCGGCTGCAGCTGGGCATCGAACCGGGGCTCGAGGCCGGTGACCGCGCCAGGCGGAAGGACTCCCACGGCACCGGAATCGGCCCCGCCATGGCCGGGATCGATGGCCACCACCGGCAACGCTGCGGCTGCGGAGGCCGTGGCGAGGGCGATGGAGAGCGCGGCGAGGAGTGTCCGGGCGGGACGCACGGAGGGCATCTAAGCCGCTCGCCCGGCGTCGTCGGCCGGGGATGTCGCGCGCCGACCTGCCCCGCGGCCGACGCCGCGCGCGTGGCTAGCCTCATCCCATGCCGCGCGCCGCAGTGATCGCCGCCGCCGGGGCCCTCGCCCTCGCGCCGCTCGCCGCCATGGCGGCTACGGGCGATGTCGCGCGCCTGGGGTTGCTGCCAAACGGCTCCCCTGCGGCCGCATCGGTGCAGGGCGCGGCGTTCTCGTCCGATGGCCGATACGCGCTCATCACGTCCACGGCGGCCCTGTCCGGCACGTCGACGGGGGGCGTGCGGCAGCTCTTCATGCACGACCGCACCACGAATCGCACCGCGATGGTCTCCACGAGCGCGTCCGGCCAGCCCGCCTCGGCCGCGGTGGACGACCCCGACCCCGCCCGCGCCTACGGCATATCGCTGGACGGCCGGTATGTGGTTTTCGCCACCGCGGCATCCAACCTCGTGGCGGGCGACCTGAACGGCGCCATCGACGTGTTCCGCAAGGACACCCAGACCGGTCGCGTGCTGCTGCTGTCGCGTGATTCCCGTGGCGACGCCGCGCCCGGCGGGGTCACCGGGCAGCCGTCGATATCGGCAGACGGATCGAAGGTGGCATTCACGTCGGGCACCGGGGCGCTGCTTGCCGCCGACACCAACGGGGTGGCCGACGTCTACGTGGCCGACGTGCGCGCGGGGGGCACGCTCGCGCTGGTGAGCCGAACCTCGGGCGGGGTGCAGTCGCCACAGGCGGTGGGCCGGCCGTCCATCAGCGCCGACGGGCGCTCGATCGCCTTCGAGGGCCCGGCTGCGGCATCGGTGCTGGCCCAGGGCGACGCAGATGGCTTCGCGGACGTCTACGTGGCGCGCCCGCAGTCACGCACCATCGTGGTGGCCAGCCTGCCGGGCGGAGGCACGGACAACGGTGACTCCTCGCTGCCGTCCATTTCGGGCGACGGCTCCCTCGTCGCCTTCTCATCGGCTGCTGCGCTCGTGGCCACGGATACCGGGGCCGACCGCGACGCCTACGTGCGCGACCTCGAGGCGGGCACCACCCGTCGGGTCTCCGGCGAGACCATCATGAACGCGCCGGCCATCAGCACGAACGGCGCCCGCGTTGCATTCGCGGGCGCCACCACGGGCGGGGACGCCGACGACACGAACGTCGCCGACGATGTCTACGTGCGCACGCTGGCCACCAACGCCCTCTACCGGGCCTCGCGCACGGCCTCGGGGGCCGCGCCGTCGCAGCCCAGCACCCGCGCCGCCATCAGCGGCAGCGGCGGCATGGCGTCGTTCACCACCGCCGAGGCACCCGGCGGGCTCACCGTTGCCTGGACCACGGACATGGGCGCCGCCGATGCCGGGGCCCCGGTGGTCACCGCGTCGGCTGCCCTCGCCGGACGACGCCTCACGGTGTCGGGGCGCGCCAGCGATAGCAGCGGCGTGACGTCGGTGATGGTGGGGCGCCGCGCGGCCCGCATCGCCGATGACGGCACCTACAGGGTCACCTACACCGCACCGATCGGCACCGAGTCGGTGACCGTGCAGGCCACCAACGGCCTCGGTGCCAGCGCGTCGGCCACCACGTCGGTCACGCGACCGGGTGCGTCGCGTGGACGCGCGCAGTCCGCCCCGCGCCCACGCGGGCTGCGCGTGAGCGTGACCCGGCCTTGGGCGCGCGTGGGCTTCACGCTGCCCGCGACGGCGTCCTGGCGGGTGGAGCTGCGCAAGCGCGTGCAGGGCCCCGCCCGCGTCGCGGCGTTCCGCCTGGTGGCGTCGAAGTCGGGCCCTGCCGCGGCCGGGCGGCGCGCTGTGCGCGTGCGCATCCCGTCCCGCACGGCTCCGGGGCGCTACCAGGTGCGCGTGCTGGTGTCGTCGGCCCTCGGCCTCGGCACGACGGCACGTACGATCACCATCCCATGATCTTCCCGCTCAAGAGTTCGCGCTGGTCGAGGCTGTGGACGTCCTCCGGTGGACCGTACGAGGCCGACGTGACCGATGAGTCGGTGAACGTGCGCATCGGGTGGGTCGGCCATGCAGAGGTGCCGATCGCGCGCGTGGTTCGCGTGCTCCGGCTCAGGTGGCCGTGGTGGGCCGGCCTCGGCGTGCGCATCACGAGGGGCATGGTGGTGTTCGCGCCGTCCGCCGGCGAGGGGGTGGTGCTCGAAACCGACGAACCCATCACGGTGCGCTGCCCGATGGAGTGGAGCACCTCGCGGGTGCTGGTGATGGTGCGCGACCCGGCGGCGTTCGCCGGGGCGGTTGCCGCCCGGCGGGCGGCGAGCGAGGGCTAGCCCGGCCCCGCAGGCGCCCTACGCCTGCTGCAGCTCCACCGCCACCATCTTGTTGCCGTCGGGATCGAGGAACTCCATCGAGGGAGCGCCGCCCATGTCCTCGACCGGGTCCCTCTTGGCGCCTGCGGCGTCGAGGGCGGCCTCGAGCGCGCGGATGTCGGGCACCCGGAAGGTCACGGTGGCACCGCCCTGGTGCGGCGATGTGGCGAGCTCGCCGAACAGCCCGAGCTCGGTGCCACCCACGGAGAACTGCGCCCAGTCGTTGCCGGCCCGGTGGCTCAGCTCGAGGCCCAGCACACCCTCGTAGAACGCGATGGCCCGGTCCATGTTGCAGATGCCATAGAAGACGACGTCGACGCCCTCGATCAGTGCCACGTGCTCAGTGCTCCCCGTGTCCGCGGCCCCCGGCGGGAGCCCGCATCGCGATGCTACCCGCACCGGAGTACGCTGATGGGTTGAATGAGACAGGAATAGAAGATGGCCATCCGGCGCCGCAGGCGCGAGCGGATGGAGCGGGTGGTCGGGGTGCCCGGGCTCTGGGCCACGGCATACGGCAACGTCGGCTCATCCATCTACTACGCGCTGGGCCTCGTGGCCGTCTACGCCCTGGGGCTCACGCCGCTGGTGTTCCTGTTCGCCGGCCTTATCTTCGCGGCGACGGCCGTCACCTACACCGAGGGCACCGCGATGTTCCCGGAGGCCGGGGGCTCATCGTCGTTCGCGCGCCAGGCGTTCAACGAGGGCGCGGCCTTCGGGGCGGCCTGGGGCCAGATGCTCAACTACATCATCACGATCGCCATCTCGGCGTTCTTCGTGCCCCACTACCTCGGCGTGTTCTGGGAGCCGCTTCGCAGCAACCCCTGGGACATCATCGTCGGCATCGGCGTGGTGGCGCTCATCGCGCTGCTGAACATCGTGGGCATCAAGGAGGCCGCCAAGCTCAACATCGGCCTCGCCCTGCTCGACCTGGGCACGCAGGTGCTGCTGGTGATCGTGGGGCTCTTCGTGGTGTTCTCCCCCACGCAGGTGTGGGACAACATCGTGTGGGGCGTGGCGCCCACGTGGACCAACGTGATAATCGGCGTAACCCTCGCGATGATCGCCTACACGGGCATCGAGACCATCTCGAACATGGCCGAGGAGGCCCAGGTGCCGGAGCGCACCATCCCGGCCTCCATCCGCGCCACGGTCATCACGGTGCTCGTGATGTACGCCCTCATCCCCATCGTGGCGCTCTCCGCGCTGCCCGTCACCCAGCAGCCCGACGGCAGCTACGCCACCGAGCTCGGCACCACCTACGCCGGCGACCCGATCCTCGGCATCGTCAGCCAGCTCGGGCTCACGGGGGTGTGGCAGGCGCTGGCTGAGGGCTTCGTGGGAGTCCTCGCCGCCACGATCCTGGTGATCGCCACTAATGCCGGTGTCATCGGCGTGTCGCGGCTCACGTACGCCATGGGCTACCACCGGCAGTTGCCCTCCGGCATACGACGTCTGCATCCGCGGTTCAACACGCCCACGGTGGCCATCGTGATCTTCTGCGCCGTCGCCGCGCTGGTCATGATCCCCGGGCAGGCCATCTTCCTGTCGAACCTCTACGCATTCGGCGCGATGCTGTCGTTTAGCATCGCGCACCTGGCCATCATCTGGATGCGCTGGAAGCGCCCCGAGATGCGACGGCCCTACCGGGGCCGCCCGAACGTGTCGTTCCGCGGCCGCAGCATCCCCCTGTTCGCGGTGTTCGGGGTACTGGGCACCGGCGGCGCACTGGTGGCCGTGCTCATCCTGCGCCCCGACGCCCGCTGGGTGGGCATCGCATGGATGGCCTTCGGGTTCCTCATGTACATCGCCTACAGGAAGCGCATCGGCGTTCCGTGGACCCAGACCACCACGATGCAGCGCCAGGAGCTCGCGCTCGAGGTGGATGTGGCCTACACCAACATCCTCGTGCCGGTGGTGGCCACCGAGTCGTCGGAGGAGATGATGGCCACGGCCGGCAAGCTGGCGGCCGATCGCGGGGTGACGATCCACGCCATCACGGTGGTGGAGGTGCCGGTGGAGCTGCCGCTCGATGCCGAGATGCCCCGTGAGCAGCGGGGCGCCGAGCAGCTGCTGGCGCATGCCCGGCAGATCGCCGAGGAATACGGCGCCACGGTGGACACCACCGTGGTCAACGGCCGCCAGGCGGGCCGGGCGATCGTGGAGGAGGCGCGTCGCACGAACGCCGAGGTCATCATGATGGGCGTCGCCCGCAAGCGCCGGTTGGGTGAGGGCATCTTCGGGCGCACCGTCATCTACGTGCTGCGCCACGCCCCCTGCAGGGTGGTGATCGCCAGTGACGCGGCGGCGCCGGGATCCACCTCGGCCGAGGCGGCGGGGGCGGCGCTGTCGGACGTGGTGGCCACGGCCACCCGGGCGCCCTATGCGGCGCCCCGCAGCGCAGCGCGCGACTGACCCCGTGCGATCCTCACAGCCTCTTCACGGTCCCCAAGGGGGTAACGGCGCCGAGGCGCATCCCCGGGTACACCGGGGTGTTCGGCACGGTGGGGAACCCGGACAACGGCCGCCTGCAACTCACCTGGAACAACCGCCCGGTGTAGTCGTACGTGAACGAGGGTCCGCGCGAGGTGCGGTGCAACATTTGCCTTTGCTGGCCGCGGCCACCGGCTCTTTCGCTCGCCGGCCCTAAACCAGCGGGCAAGGCCTCGGGTACATTTCCCGCATGGCTCGCTGGATCGTCAAGGCCGGACTTTGCGCCGTGTTTGGCGCGGCCGCCGGGTTCATCCGGGCGAGCGTGGGGGTGCCGACCATCACCGCCGCCCTGGTCGGCGTGGTGGCCGCCGTCGTGATGGCCCCGGTGGTGGTGTTCGTGTGGGCCGTTTTTGACCCGCGATAACCGGTAACGCGGGCACCCAGCAGCGGCGGTCAACCCAGACGGCCGGAGCGTGTCACGTCATGGTCGGTGGGGATCATTCCCCGAGCCGCGGGTCACGGTGCCCGGGCCCGGACGCCTGGCCCGGCGCGGCACCCGGCCCACGCGCAGCAGCATGGCCCATGCCGTGGGGCGGGTAACGGCCTGCACCGGCGCCCGCACGGCTGCGAAGGCCGGCATGGTCACGATCAGCTGCACGCTGAACGCCGCCACCCGCGCGGCCCGTCGCGCGGGTGCCGTGACGCTGCGGGTAGCCACCACGTTCAGGCCCACCGGCGGGACGGCCAGGACGTCCACGCAGACCGTGGTGCTGCCAAAGCTCGGAGTGCGGCCCTGCGCCGTGACGGGCTAAAGGCGCGGGCAGCATGAGAGAAGTTCGCCGCGTGCCCGTGGCGGCTCATGGCCATGCGCCCCGGGGGCAGGGCGGCAGCGGTTACCCGGGGGTGAAGCGCACCGACGGCAGACCGCTGGCATAGACCTGCGCCCGGTAGAGCGGGGCCTCGCAGCGTCCCGACCTCGCCGTGCCCCCCACGGTGGCGTGGCGGATGCACCCCTGAAGCGCCTGCTGGCCGATCTGGTTGGGATGGAAGCCTTCGGTGGTGCCGAAGGGCGGCACCTGGTCCACGTGCGCGGCACCGCGGGCGCGGAGCTCGCGCCCCGCGAACACGCCGCTCGGGTCCATCACCTGCACCGGCTGGCCGGTGGCTGCTGACGCCCTGCGGGCGGCAGCACGCATGGTGGCCGTCATCGGCAGGCGATCGTTCAGCCAGGCCACGTCCGCGGAGTGCACCGGGCAGCCGCCCGCGTGGACCGACCCGCGGCGCTCTCCGCGAAGCGGGAGTCCTCGGCGATGAGGCGCGGGAGGCCCTGCACGATCATCTGCCACGAGCCGTTCGCGTGGCCGGCCGCCGACATGACCGCGCGCACGATCGCGACCTCCACTTTGCCCTCCACCTGCGCCAGCGACTCGTCGGACAGCCTGCGGCGCACCTCGGGGTCGTCCTCGCACCGGGCATCGAACGGCCATGGCCACATGAACGCGCTGATGCACGCCACCATCACCTCGCCGAACCCCATGTCGTTGCCGCCGATCGACATCACGATGGTGCCAACCAACGCCTGGCGCGCCACGCGGGCCAGCAGGGTCAACTGCCCCGGCGCCCGCCTGCCCGCGGACGGGTCCACCGCGCCGTCGTCCACGCCCGGCTTGTACTGCCCGTAGTCGAGCAGCCGGGTGGACCACATGCTGGTGGTGAGCGCACCGGAGCACGCGAGGTTGATCGCGTAGGTGCCCGGCACGTTGATGCCCCCCCTCGCCCGGTGGCAGCCCGGCACCGACTCCCCCGCGGGGGTTGTCCCAATAGGCCTGCTTCCCGAACGCATCGCAGCGCGCCCAGTTGGCGTGCCACAGCACGTTGCCGCGCCAGCGCCCGGCCACGCCTGACGCCATGGAGTCGCCGATCGCCACGTTGAGCCTCGCGCCCGCGGGCACGCGCGGCAGCATGCGGGCCACCAGGGCATCGGCATCGGCGCCCGCGGCATCCACGTCGCGCCGGGCAGGGGGCCCTTCGGCCATCGCCAGCTACCTGGCGCGGCTGACCCGCGCCACGCGCTGCAACAGCGCACGGTCGCCAGGGGTGAGGATGCCTCTCGACACCTGCACCTTCTGGATGGCGCTGCCCACGCGCCGGTACACGATGACGCGGTCCTTGCCCCATGGGGATGAGCCCGATGCCGACCGCGTGACGATCTCCATCCCGATGGCATCGCGCGACGACGACCGGATGCTCAGGGTGGCCGTGCCGCGCGAGCCATCGTCCTGGCGCATCGCGCCAATGCGCGGGCAGGCGTCAATTGCCGAGCGGAGAGAGCGCCAGGTGGCGCCGGCATTGCTGGCGGGGTACGCGAAGGTGATCACCCGCACGCTGCGGCCGCCACCGCGGGCCTTCCACTCCGCCCAACGGTCCGTGCCGCGCATGGCGCGGGCCCGGTAGTCGGTGCACGGGTAGGGCGCACGGCGTGCGCTCGGCGCCAGCGCCTGCGCGGTGCGCAGCTTCAGCCCCGAGCCCGGGAAGTCGGCCACCGTGGGCAGTGCCGCGCCGATGCGACTGGAACTGGGCGCAGGTGCATCCGGTGGCGGAGCGGCCAGGGTGGAGGCGGGTCGCGCGGCCACGACCGCGATCGCGGGCACGACGATGCCGAGGGCCATCCGGTGGGCCCGGCGCATCACGGCTGCGGGGCCCGTGCCGACCCGTCCAGCAGCTCGGCAAGGGTCACGGGCTGCAGGCGCTTCTTCTCGAGCGCCCGGAAGATCTTCGGCAGGGCCTTCGCGGTGGCCGGATAGTTGGCGTGCATGAGGATGATGGAACCCGGGCGCGCCCAGTAGTCGATTGCATCGAGGATGTACCCCTCGCTGCGCGGCTGGGAGTCGGCCACCGTGCCCGACCACATGATCACCTTGCGGTATCCGCGCTGGCCGGCCGCGGCGTCGATGGAGGCGTTGTGGTCGCCATACGGCGGCCGGAACCACGGGCGCCCGGTCACCTTGAAGGTCTTCTGGATCCAGTCCTCGTTGCGCTGCAGGTCGGCGGCGAACGCCGTGGGGCCGATCTGCGTGGACACCTGGTGGCTGTAGGTGTGGTTGCCGAGCGTCACCTGGCCCGCATCCACCAGCTTGCGGATGCGCGCCGCCTGCGGCTCCCAGCTGCTGCGATACACGCCGTTCGGGAACAGGGTCACCTTGCCGCCCGTCTTCTCGACCGCGTCGAGGATGCGATCCACGCAACTCGCGCACGTGCCGTCGTCGATCGTGAGCGCCACCTTGCGCCCGGCGCTGGCGGGCCCCTCGGTGATCACCGTGGCGGGGCCCGGAGCAGGCGGGCGGATGCGCTGGGGCGACTCGGCCCGGGCCTCGGCCGTGGTGTCGACCGGCGGGGGCTCCGGCGCGGGCGACGCCGTGGTGGGCTGGCGGTATGCCGGGGTGGTCGACGTCGCCGTCGAGGCAGCGGGGGGATCATCGCCGCCCGAGCCCCCGCCCGACATCACCACTCCCGACGTGGCCACCCCGGCCACGGCCACCACCGCCACGGCCGCAAGGGCGCCGGTGCGCCGCCGGCGCCTGCGGGCGCGCTGCTCGGCACGCCGCTCCTCGAGGTCGGGGCGGTCCATGCGGTAGTTCTAACGAGCGGTCACCGCGCGGGCGGGCGAGGGTGTTCCGGCGGACGCGGCGCCCACCTGCACCCCCGCCCCCGCGGGAACCACGGCACTAGCTCCGATCAGGCAAGGGATGCGTCGACCGACAGCTCGACGTTGCCCTTGAGCGCGCCGGACACCGGACAGCCGTCCTTGGCAGCCTCGGCGGCCTCGCGGAAGGCGTCGGCGTCAATGCCGGGCACCGTCCCGGACACCGTGAGCGCGGATGAGGTGATGCCCTGGCCGGGCACGAATGTGACCGTGGCCGAGACGTCCAGGCGCTCCGGCGGCGTCCCCTGCTTCGCGAGCCCGCTCGAGAGCGCCATGCAGTAGCACGAGGCGTGCGCGGCCGCGATGAGCTCCTCGGGGCTGGTGTTGCCCCCGGGCTCCTCCGTGCGGGATGGCCACGAGACCCCCAGCGACGAAATCGTGCCGCTCGTTACCTCGAGGATGCTGCCGTCGCCACTCAGGAGGTCGCCGTTCCACCTCACCGTCGCACTGCGTTCTGCTGCCATTGCACACCACTCCCGGTCTGATTTGGCGTGACGGTACACCGGGACCACCCCCGCTCGCCGCGCCACCGCCCGCCCCTGTGCTTCTCGGTGGCATCACGCCCGCTGACGGGCCTGCGCCCGTGGCCGGGGCCGGGGGCAAGCCGGAGGCCGGATTCGAACCGGCGACCCCCTGTTTACAAGACAGGTGCTCTGACCATCTGAGCTACTCCGGCGGGTGCGCGCCGGGGCACGCACGAGGGGTTCTAGTCGACCACCTCGACGGGGCAACCGGCGTGCTTCTCGACCTCTTCCGAGATATCCGCGCCGAACATCTTGCCGAGGAACCCATGGTGGGTGTGGCCCACCACCACGAGCTGCGCCTTGTAGTCCTGGGCTGTCTCCACGATGAGCGCGGCCGGCTCGCCGATGGCCCAGGCGTACTCGGCCTTGGCCACCGCGCCGTCCTCCACCAGGTCGCGGGCCTCCTGCAGGGCCTCGTGCACGTCCGGCATCTCGGGGAACGGGCCCTGCATGGGGCTGCCGTCGCCCATCGTGCCGAAGGCGCGCGGGCCCGTGGGGTCGAGGATGGCCTCGTGGATGGCCACCACGAGCAGCGGGGCGTGCTTCTCGCTGCAGCGCTCGATGGCGCGCTGCAGCGCGCGCTTGGACGAATCGCTGCGGTCGTAGCCGACCAGGATGGGTGCGCTCATGGGGTCCCCCGGGTTGATCAGGACCTCTGTGGCCCTCGGACGTCCGCAAACGTAGCCAGAAACACGTGATGCCGCCTGAAATGGCGGCATCACGTCAAAGACTCACTCTCTACTTGAGGGTATGCATAAGCCTCTAGCCGAGGTCGAGTACTTCGCGATCCTTGAGGTGCACCTCGACCTTGCGCTTGACGCGCTGGAGTGCGTTGTCGACGCTCTTCGGGTTGCACTCGAGCTTCTCGGCCACCTCCTCGTACGAGCGCCCCTCGAGGTACATCGCGAGCACCTGGCTCTCGAGCGGGCTCAGCACCTTGCCGAGGCACTCGACCAGGCTCTGGAGCTCCTCGGTGGAGATGGCCTGGTTGATGGGGTCGGTGACCGGGTCGTCGGGGAGGACGTCCGCGAGCGTGGTCTCCTGCTCGCTGCCGGCGCGCGTGTTACTGAACGACACGTAGGTGTTGAGGGGGGTGTGCTTGTTGCGCGCGGCGGTCTTGATGGCCGTGATGATCTGGCGTGTGACGCACAGTTCGGCGAACGAGCGGAACGATGCCTCGCGCTCGGGCCGGTAGTCGCGCACGGCCTTGAAAAGGCCGATCAGGCCCTCCTGGATGAGGTCCTCGGAGTCTCCGCCGGCCAGGAAGTACGCGCTGGCCTTGAGCCGCACGAAGCCCCGGTAGCGGGCGATGATCTGGTCCATGGCCTGCTGGTCCCCGGCGCGCGCTCGGCGCACCAGGCCCTCGTCGACGATGTCGACATGGCCCTGCTGGTCCAGGTCGGTCAGCCTGCGGGCGGCGGCTCCCATTCTCACTCCATTTCGGCGTTTCGGCGGGCGGTGCCCGATCCCTCAACCTTCACCTGAGACATACCCTTAATGTGCACTTGAAGGTAAGAGATGCGGGATTGATACCGGTCGCGTCAGACGCTGTCAACCTCTGGAGCCAAATCCGTCCCCCGCCACGGCCTGGAATGCCAGCACCGCAGCGGCCGTAGACAGGTTCAGGGACCCCACGCTCCCCCGCATGGGAATGCGCACCAGGCGGCCGCACACCTCGCGCACCCGTGGGCGGAGCCCCGCGCCCTCGGCACCCAGGACGATGGCCGCGGAGGGGTCCCATGCGAGCTCGCGGTAGTCGGTGCCGGCATCGGCATCGGCCCCCGCCGCCCAGCGCCCGGAACCCGCCAGATCGTTGATGAATGCGACGATCGAGCCCACCCGGGCGATATGCAGGTGCTCCACCGCGCCGGCCGATGCCTTGCAGGCCACCGCGGTGATTCCCGGGCTCCCGCGCGTGGGGATGACCAGCCCCGCGAAGCCCGCGGCGTCGGCCACGCGGGCCACCGCCCCGAGGTTGCGGGGGTCCTGCACCTCGTCGAGCACCATGATGGGGCCAGAACCCTCAAGCACTGATTGAGGGTCGGCGTAGGGGTAGTCCTCGGTGATGGCCACCATGCCCTGGTGGTCGCCGGTGCCCGCGAGGCGCGCCAAAGCGTCGCGGCTCTTCACCCGCACGCTCACGCCCTGCAGCACAGGGTCGCCGGCGGCCTGCTCCAGCGCCCATACCTCGCTCACGGGCCTGCGATCAGCGCGGATGAGCTCGCGCACGGGGTTGCGGCCGTACACCAGCACGGGGCCCTCGCCGTCGGGCGTGCGCGCGCGCCGGCCCGGGCGCCGCGTGCTCATGACGCCGGGACGACCTCGGCGCCGTCGGGGCCGTCGCGCACCTCGAAGCCCTGCGCCGCGATGGCGTCGCGCAGGGCATCGGCCTCGGCGAAGTCCCGCGCCGCGCGGGCGTCCTCGCGGCGGCGCAGCAGGTCGAGCACGCTGGCCGGCACCCCGGAATCACCCGCGGGCTCGGCCAGCCCCGCCAGCCCGAGCATATCGAGCAGGCCGGCGAGCTCGAGCCGCACCTCCTGCAACTGCCCCTCGGCCAGGCGACCGCGCTCGAGCGCCTGGTTGATGGCGCGCACCAGGTCGAAGATGGCGGCCATCGCGCCCGGGGTGCCGAAGTCGTCGTCCATGGCGTCGACGAAGCGCGTGCGGGCATCCACCACGGCGGCCGCGAGCTCGGCGTCGTTGCCCTCGCCCGGCTCATCGAGCGCGCGGTCGAGGGCGCGCACGGCATTGCGGATGCGCCTGCAGGCCGCCTGGGCATCCTGCATGCGCTCATCCGAGAATGGCAGCCGCGAGCGGTAGTGGCTCTGCATGAAGTACGCGATCACCGTGTCGGCGCCCCACTGATCCACCACGTCGGCGAGCAGCGCGATGTTGCCGATGCTCTTGCTCATCTTGCTGTCGCTGAGCTCGAGCATCTCGTTGTGCATCCATATGCGGGCGAAGGGCGCATCGTGCGCCCCCTCGCTCTGGGCGATCTCGTTCTCGTGATGCGGGAACACCAGGTCGATTCCCCCGCCGTGCACGGCGAACCCGGTGCCGAGCTCGCGCTCGGCCATGGCCGAGCACTCGATGTGCCAGCCCGGGCGCCCGGGGCCCCAGGGCGAGTCCCATGAGGCATCCTCCCCATCCTTCAGTCCCTTCCAGAGCGCGAAGTCGAGGGGGTCCTCCTTCAGGTCACCGGGGTCGGTATCGGTCATGTCGTCGGGGTTTCGCCCCGACAGCTCGCCGTACCGCGGGAACGCCCGCACGCGGAAGTACACGTCGCCGCCCGCCGCGTATGCGAGGTCGCGCGCCACCAGGTCGGCGATGAGGGCCACGATCTCCCCCATGCATCCGGTGACCAGCGGCTCGGCGTCCGGGCGTCCGAGGCCGAGCAGGTCGGTGTCCTCGACGTACTGCCGGGTGCAGCGCCTAGCGAGCTCCGTTGACGGGATGCCCTCGGCCCGGGCGGCGTCGTAGATCTTGTCGTTGACGTCCGTGATGTTGATGACCAGCCGCGCGCGCATGCCCCGGCGCTCGAGGTAGCGCTTGAGCACCGAGAACACCACGAAGGGGCGGGCGTTGCCGATGTGGATGCGCGCGTACACCGTGGGCCCGCACGCGTAGATGCCGACGATGCCATCGTCACCCGGCACGAGGGGCTCATCCCGACCGGTCAGGGTCGAGTGGAGCCTCACGGTCACCCGCCCATCTCGACCAGCGCCACGGCCTGGCACGAGATCCCCTCGCCGCGGCCGGTGAAGCCCATCTGGTCGGTGGTGGTGGCGTGCACCGACACCGGCGCGCCCAACGCGCGCGTGAGGGCCTCCTGCATGGCATCGCGGTGCGGGCCGATGCGCGGGCTCTCGCACACGATCACCGCGTGCACGTTGACCGGCTCGGCGCCCTCCCCCGCCATCCACTCGAGCACATGGGTGATCATGGCGGCGCCGGTGACGCCCTTCCATTCATCCGCCCCGGATGGGAACAGCACGCCGATGTCGGGGCCACCCGATGCCGCGAGCAGGGCGTCGCACACCGCGTGCGCCACCACGTCGCCATCGGAGTGGCCCGCGAGGCCCGTGGGGTGCTCGAAGGCGATGAGCCCCAGCACCAAGGGCACGCCCGGCTCCAGCCGGTGCGCGTCCACGCCGAGTCCCACCCTCATGCCCATCGGATCTCCACCTGCTCGGGTTCGCGCGACCGGAATCGCGTGATGGTCTCATAGCCCGCGCCGCGCAGCGCCGCGACCGCCGTGGGGTAATCGCGCGCGACGTCCTCGGGGCGATGGGCGTCGCTGCTGAGCGTCACCGGCACACCTGCCGCGCGCAATGCCGCGAGCCAGTCGGGGTCGGGGTACAACGCCGCGCAGGGCTTCCGGAGCCCCGCCGACGAGCACTCCACCGCCACGCCCGACTCGGCGATGGCCGCGATGGCGTCGTCGCGCCGGGCGCCCAGCGAGGTCGGCATCGGCGTGCCGAACACCTTGGGGAGATCGGGGTGCGCCAGCACGTCGAACAATCCGCTTCGCGCGGCGGCCACCAGTTCGTCGAGGTACAGGCCCCAGGTCTCGTCGGGGCCGAGGGAGTCCCAGCACGGGTAGTCGGGGTGGTCTACCGCCAGGTCTCCCAGCCAGTGCACCGATCCCAGCACGATGTCGAACGGCTGCGAGGCCAGCAGCGCGCGGATGTCGTCCTCGCGCCCCGGGATCCAGTCCATCTCGATGCCGATCAGCACGGGCAGGCCCGCATCCCGCGCCGCTGACAGCGCCGCGCAGTGGGCGCCCAAGTCCTCCGTGGCCTCGGCCTGCCACCAGGGGTTGGGGTGCCAGTCGCGCACCTCGGCAAACCGGTGCACATGCTCGGTGATGGCGATCTCATCCACCGCCCGCGCCCGGGCGGCATCCACGTAGCGGCCGATCCACGCGGCAGTTCGCGGCCCGCCGTCGGCGTCCCAGCGGTGGCGATCGGCCTCGCGGGCCTCGGGGCCGTCGGGCTGCAGGTGGAGGTGGTAGTCGGTGAGCACCGGCGCGGGACGTTACCCGATGCGGCCGGTACCCAGCAGCACCTCGGCGAGCCGCAGATCGGCCGGCGTGGTCACCTTGAAGTTGGGCGTGCCCGGGTCGTGAAGCAGCACCTGCACGTCGCGGCGCTCGGCCATCCCCGCGCAGTCGGTGGCCGACCCGAGCTCGGCGTCGTCGGCATCGGCGAACACCCAGCGCAGGGTGTCGGCCCGGAATGCCTGCGGGGTCTGTGCCCCCCACAGCCCGGCGCGGTCGACCGTGGCCTCGACCGTGCCCGACTTCCCCCCGCGCTTGAGCGTGTCGGCCACCGGCGCGGCGGCGATGACCGCCGGGGCCGAGCGCAGCCGTGCCACGAGGCGCGACACCAGGGCGGGGGTGATGAGCGGGCGCGCGGCGTCGTGCACGAGGATGGCTTCGACGTCGTCCGGCACCACCGCCAGCGCGGCAGCCACCGAGCGCTGCCGCCTGTTGCCCCCCGGCACGATGGCGTGCACGTCGGCATGGCCTGCGACGGCCTCGGCCATGTCGTCCTCGCCACCCGGCGGGCAGGCGATGACGATGCACTCCACCTCGGGGGCCTCGTGGAACGCCCGGGCCGACCACGCGACCAGCGGAAGGCCCGCCACCGGCACGACGGCCTTGGGCACCCCGGCTCCGAGCCTGTCACCCGACCCGGCGGCCACGATGACCGCGGCGGTCCTCACCGTCCGGTGGCCGGGATGCGCGCGAAGATCATCTTCCCTGACGGGTTCTGGATGGCGCTGGTCACCTCGACGTCGGCAACCTCGCCGCCCACCAGCGCGCGGCCGCCCTCCACCACCACCATGGTGCCGTCCTCGAGGTAGCCCACGCCCTGGTCATACTCGCGGCCCTCGCGGATGACGCGCACGCTGAGGGTCTCGCCCGGCAGCGCCACGGGCTTGAGCGCGATGGCCAGCTCGTTGATGTTGAGCACCTCGATGCCCTGGATGCGCGCGACCTTGTTGAGCCCGTAGTCGGTGGTGACGATGCATGCGTGCATGTCGCGAGCCAGGTTCACGAGCTTGGCATCCACGCCCTCTCCCGCCACCTCGCCGGCGCGGATCTGCACGCGCTGCTCGCCCACCGCGCGGATGCGCTCCACGAGGTCGAGCCCGCGGCGCCCGCGCTGGCGCTTCTCGGGGTCGACCGAGTCGGCGAGGTGCTGGAGTTCCTCGAGCACGAAGGTCGGGATGATGATCTGGCCGGGCATGAATCGGGCGTCCATCACGTCGATGATGCGGCCGTCGATGATGGCGCTGGAGTCAATGAGGCGCGGCGCCACGGACGACGCGCTGCGCGAGCGGATGCCCACCAAGCGCAGGATGTCCGCGTGCTTTCGCGCGGCGATGCGCGTGAAGACGTAGGCCACGAGCAGCACCACGGGAAGCAGCAGGTACGGGCCCACCACGGGGAGGCGGGCCACGGCCACCCCGGCCAGCGCTGCGGCCACCAGGCCCACCACCAGGCCCAGGGCGCCCACGATCAGCTCGCCGGCCGATCGCCTGTCGGCCGCGCGATCGATGGCACGCATGCGCGAGGGCAGCCAGCGCGCGACCAGGCCGCCCACGCCCCAGCCGACGAGCGCGCCCAGCGCGATCACGCCGACGTACGCGAGGTAGTGCCAGGGTTCGCCGAGGGCGGCGCCGAGATCCACGCTGCGGCTGATCTGGTAGGCGCCCAGGGCCCCGAGCAGCATCAGCACGGCCTGGGTGACGAGCGCGACGATGCCGCGCCGCCCGCGCGGCTCGGGGCCGGGGTAGGGCAGGCCGGTGCGCGGGGCGCTGGCCCCGGGCGGGGCCGCCTCGGCGGACCGTTCCCTGTCGGTTGACGTCGTCATCACCCCCTCACCTTCGGTCCGTATTTCCACCTGCGCTCTCCCGCCTCCTGCGGAATCCTCGCGCGCGCACCGAGGATTGCACGCGCCGGGGCTCCCCGCCATACGTCGGGCGCGAAAATGCCCTCGTGCCCTGACGCATCGCGCGCTGCGAGTGCGCGTGCACCGGCCGCAGGGGTGACCCGGCGGCCGGTGCGTGGCCTACTCGGAGTCGCCGTCCGACTCGACGCCGACGGCGACGGCCTCTGGCGCGGCCGGGGCCCCGGGGGCCTCGCGGCGCTCCATCACCATCGTGTCGCCGTCACGGTCGACCACGATCACCAGACCCTCGGACAGCGTGCCGTGGAGCAGCTCGTCGGCGAGCGGGTCCTCGAGCAGGCGCTGGATGGCCCGGCGCAGCGGGCGGGCGCCCATAGCCGGGTCGTAGCCTTCCTCCACCAGCAGGTCCTTGGCGTCGTCGGTGAGCTGGATCGACACGCCCTGCTCCGACAGCTGCTTTTGCAGCCGCACCAGCATGAGGTCGATGATCTGCTTGATCTCATCCTTCGACAGCTGGTGGAAGACGATGATCTCGTCGATGCGGTTGATCAACTCGGGGCGGAACACCTTCTTGAGCTCGCCCATGATGCGCGTCTTCATGTCGTCGTAGTCCATGCCGCCGCCCTCCTCCGCCACGCTGAAGCCCAGCGGGGTGGAGCGGGTGATGGTGGACGCGCCGATGTTCGACGTCATGATCACGATGGCGTGGCGGAAGTCCACCTGGCGCCCCTGGGCATCGGTGAGGCGTCCGTCCTCGAGGATCTGCAGGAGGATGTTGAACACCTCGGGATGGGCCTTCTCGATCTCATCGAGCAGGATCACCGAGTAGGGCTTGCGGCGCACCTGCTCGGTGAGCTGGCCGCCCTCGTCGTAGCCGACATAGCCGGGCGGGGATCCCACGAGGCGCGACACCGCGTGCTTCTCCATGTACTCGGACATATCCACCTGGATGAGCGCCTGCTCGTCGCCGAACAGGAACTCGGCCAGCGTGCGGGCGAGCTCGGTCTTGCCCACGCCCGACGGGCCCAGGAAGATGAACGAGCCGGCGGGCCGCTTGGGGTCCTTGATGCCCGCGCGGGCGCGCCGGATGGCCCGGCTGGTGGCCGTGATGGCGGCGTCCTGGCCGATGACCCGCTTGTGCAGCTCGTCCTCCATGCGCAGGAGCTTCTGGGTCTCGGCCTCGGTGAGCTTGAACACCGGGATGCCCGTCCACATCGAGACGATGTCGGCGATCTCCTCCTCGCCGATGCTCGGGCGGGGGGCGTCGTCAGCCTTCCACTCCTCTTCCAGGTCGCGCTTCTTGTTCGTGAGGCGCCGCTCGGTGTCGCGCAGGTTCGCGGCCTTCTCGAACTCCTGCGCCTCGATGGCGGCTTCCTTGTCCTTGCGCACCGTCTCGATCTCGTCCTCGAGCTCGCGGTAGCTCGGCGGGGCCGTCATGGTGCGGATGCGCATGCGGCTGGCGGCCTCGTCGATGAGGTCGATCGCCTTGTCGGGAAGGAACCGCTCCGAGATGTAGCGGTCGGACAGCACCGAGGCGGCCTCGAGGGCCGCGTCGGTGATGTTCACCTTGTGGTGGTCCTCGTAGCGGTCGCGCAGCCCGCGCAGGATCTGCTCGGTCTCCTCGATCGAGGGCTGGTCCACCTTCACCTGCTGGAAGCGGCGCTCGAGGGCCGAGTCGCGCTCGAGGTACTTGCGGTACTCATCAAGCGTGGTGGCGCCCACGGTCTGCAGCTCGCCGCGGGCCAGAGCGGGCTTGAGGATGCTCGCGGCGTCGATCGCGCCCTCGGCGGCGCCGGCGCCCACGAGGTTGTGGATCTCGTCGATGAACAGGATGATGTCGCCGCGCTGGCCGATCTCCTTCATCACCTTCTTGAGGCGCTCCTCGAACTCACCGCGGTACTTCGACCCGGCCACCAGGGCGGCGAGGTCGAGCGTGTAGATCTGCTTGCCGCGCAGGAGCTCGGGCACCTGCCCCGATGAAATGCGCTGCGCCAGGCCCTCGACCACAGCGGTCTTGCCCACGCCCGGCTCGCCGATGAGCACCGGGTTGTTCTTGGTGCGGCGGGCCAGGATCTGCATGACCCGCTCGATCTCCTTCTGGCGGCCCACCACGGGGTCGAGCTTGCCGTCGGCGGCGAGCTTCGTGAGGTTGCGGCCGAACTGGTCGAGGAGCTTGCTCGACTTCTTGTCGCCCGACTGCGTGCTTCCGCCACCCCCGCCGCTGCCCTGCCCCTGCCTGCGGCCCGGACCCGACAGCATGCGGATGATCTCGTTGCGGATCTTCTCGGAGTCTGCGTCGAAGTCGGCGAGGATCCTCGCGGCCACGCCCTCGTTCTCGCGCACGAGGCCGAGCAGGATGTGCTCGGTGCCGATGTAGTTGTGCCCCAGCGACAGCGCCTCGCGCAGCGCGAGCTCCAGCACCTTCTTCGCGCGCGGGGTGAACGGGATCTGGCCCGAGGTGACTTCCTCGCCCGACCCGACGATGCGGATCACCTGGGCGCGCACCTCCTCCACCGTGATCTCAAGGCCTTCCAGCACCCGGGCCGCAAGGCCCTCCTCCTCGCGCAGCAGGCCGAGCAGGATGTGCTCGGTGCCGATGTAGTTGTGCTTGAGGGTCCGCGCCTCCTCCTGGGCCAGGACGACCACTTGGCGGGCGCGCTCGGTGAAGCGTTCGAACATCGTGCCTCAATCCTCCAGGAGCCCCTTCAGGGGCCGTAAACGACCGGTGCGATGAGACGGGAAGGTAGCACCGGTCAGGGCTTGCGGGAGCCTGAGCGGTCGCCTGCAGGCGCCGGATTCGGGCACTGCTGGGGCGCGCCCTCGCAACAGGTCTCCACCTTGCGGTGGCAGCGGTCGCACCAGAGGCCGTTGTGCCGCCACGTGAGGGCCGCGTCGCAGGCCGGACAAGCACCCATTTCCATTCCGGGATGATGACAGCGGGGCCCGACGCGCGGCTGCCGAGCGGCCCTGGGCGGGTGCCTCTCGTCCCTCCCCAGTGCCGGCGCGCGGGCCCTGGCCCGCAGGGGGCTAGGCCTCGGCGTCCTCGGGCTCGCCGGCGCCAACGGCAACCGGCTCCTCGACCTCGTCGACCACCTCGATGGCCTCGGCCTCCACCAGGTCGGTGGCGTCGCCCTCGACTTCGATGTTCTCCTCGACCAGCACCTCGGCGGCCACGCCCTCGACGCCCTCGGGCACGCCCCCCGAGGCACCGCCCGCGGCGTGGTGGGCCTTGACCGAGCGATCCTGGTCGGGGTACGGCAGCAGGCCCATGATGCGCGCGCGCTTGACGGCCTGCGCCAACTGGGTCTGCTGGCGACGCGAGAGGCCCGTGATGCGACGGGAGCGAAGCTTGCCCCGCTCCGACAGGAACCGGCGCAGCGAGGAGACATTCTTCCAGTCGAGCTCCTCAGCGGACAGAAGCGGGCGACGCTTGCGCGGCGCAGGCGCCCCACCCTTCTTCTTCTTTATGCGTCCGCGTCCGCGCGGCTTCGCCATGTGACCTTCCGTTTGTGCGTGCACCTTGAAACGGCGCGAGACGCTATCACCTCAGCGCCCGTCCGCAACCTACGTGCGCATCGCGGGGAACAGAATGACCTCGCGGATCGACTGCCGGTCGGTCAGCAGCATCACGAGCCTGTCAAGGCCCAGCCCGAGGCCCCCGGTGGGCGGCATGCCGTGCTCGAGTGCCGTGAGGAAGTCCTCGTCGGCGGGCTGCGCCTCGTCGTCCCCGGCCTCGCGATCGGCCTGCAGCATGGCGAATCGCTCGCGCTGGTCATCGGGATCGTTGAGCTCCGAGAACGCGTTGGCGATCTCCATGCCGCCGCAGAAGGCCTCGAAGCGCTCCACCAGGCGCGGGTCGTCCTCGCGCCGCTTGGCGAAGGGCGAGAGCTCGAGCGGGTAGTCCAGAAGGATCGTGGGCTGCGCCAGCTGGGGCTCCAGCGCCTGGGTGAGGATGCCGTCCACCAGCCTGCCCCAGGGCGCGGTGTCGGGGGCATCCATGCCCGCGGCGCGCATGCGGGCCCGAAGATCGGCCGCGTCGGGGTGCGCCAGCACGTCGATGCCGGTGGCCTCCTCGAGGGCGTCGGTCAGGCGTACGCGGCGCCACGGCGGCGTGAGGTCGATCTCGCCGCCCTTCCAGGGGATCACCGTGCCGCCCGTGGCCTGCACGGCGACGGCGGCCACCATCTCCTCGAGCATGGCCGCGACCTCCTCATAGCCGACGTAGGCCTCGTAGGTCTCGAGCATCGTGAACTCGGGGTTGTGCTTGAACGACACGCCCTCGTTGCGGAAGTCCTTGCCGATCTCGTACACCTTCTCGAGCCCGCCCACGAGGCAGCGCTTGAGGTAGAGCTCGGTGGCGATGCGCAGGTAGAGGTCGCGATCAAGCTCATTGTGGTGCGTGGTGAAGGGCCGCGCGGCCGCCCCGCCATAGATGGGCTGCAGCACGGGGGTCTCCACCTCGATGAAGCCACGGTCGTCGAGGAACCTGCGCACGCCCGCAATGGAGCGCGCCCGGGTGACGAACTGCGCGCGCACCTCGTCGGACGCCATGAGGTCGAGGTAGCGCTGGCGATAGCGGGTCTCGGGGTCCTTCAGGCCCGCGTGGCGGTCGGGCGGCGGGCGCAGCGACTTGGCGAGCATCTCCACGGCGTCAGCGGCCACCGACACCTCGCCGCGCCGCGTGCGCACCACGCTGCCGCGTACGCCGATGATGTCGCCCACGTGGGCCTCGGCCAGCAGGCCGAGCCCCTGCTCGCCCACGCGGTCGAGCGTGGCCCATACCTGGATGGCCCCGGTGCGGTCCTCGATGTCGGCGAAGACGGTCTTGCCTTGGCCGCGCCGGGCCACCAGGCGTCCGGCCACGGCCACCTGGCCCGCGGCCTCGTCTCCGGCCCCGAGCAGATCGCCGATGTCCCGGGCCTCGACCACGGGAATGCGGCCGATGAACCGCGCCGGGTATGGGTTTATCCCGGCAGCCCGGAGGTCCTCCGCCTTCTGGCGGCGGTCGGCGATCAGGCGATCGATTCCGCCGTCGGCCTCCTCGGCCGCGACGTCATCGGGCGTGCTCAGTCGCCGGCCTCGATCTTCACGACCTGGTACTCCACCTGGCCGCGCGGGGTCGAGACCTTGACCTTCTCGCCCTTCTTGCGCCCGAGCAGGGCCTTGCCGAGCGGGCTCTCGTTCGAGAGCCGGTCCTGCAGCGGGTCGGCCTCGGCGGATCCCACCAGAGCGAACGCCCTGGTCTTCTTGTCGGCCGTGGTGCGCACGGTCACCCTGGTGCCGATCGAGACCACGCCGGTATCCACGTCGTGGCTGTCCACGATGCGTGCGTTGCGCAGCTGATGCTCGAGCTGCGTGATTCGCGACTCCACGTGCGCCTGCTCGTTCTTGGCGTCGTCATACTCGGAGTTCTCGGAGATGTCCCCGAACTCACGGGCGGTCTTGATGCGATCGGCGACCTCGCGGCGCTTGTGCGACGTGAGGTACTCGATCTCCTCCTGGAGCTTGTCGTATCCCTCTTGGGTGAGGATGACCTCGCGCTCCACTTCGACTCCCCTCGACGTTTCCGACCCGAATGCGGCCGCGGACGATAACCGAGCGCATCATCCGCCCGCAACCGACAGGTGACCCCGTTACCCCTCGCGCAGCGCGGCGAGCAGCGCCATGGCCTCATCGAACGCGGGGGCCTCCATCAGCGCCTGGATGTCTTCATCGGCAATCCCCCGCCCGGCGAGGAACCACGAATGGAACTTGCGCAGGTAGCGGCAGGCGCGTTCCGGGCCGATGAGCCCGGCGATGCCATCGCTGAATCCCGTGAGCTCGTCGATCACCTGCGCCCGCGACGGACGGGCGTCGGGCTCGCCGCGCGCGATCGCGCCGAGCACCCACGGATTGCCCAGCCCGGCGCGGCCGATCATCACCCCGGCGGCGCCGGTCATCTCGAGCGCGTCGCGCGCCTCGGCGGCGTTCGCGATGTCGCCGCTGATCACCACGGGAACGTCCACGGCGCGCACCACCTCGGCGCTGATGCCGTGATCCGCGCAGCCGGAGTACTCCTCCACCGCCGCGCGGGGGTGGATGGTGATGAGCGCCGCGCCGGCGGCCTCGAACCTGCGGGCCACCTCGCCGGGGTCAATGTCGCCCGGGCGCACCCCGCGTCGCATCTTCACCGTCACGGGGATCGTCACGGCGTCGGCCATGGCGCGCACCACGGCCTCGCCCTTCGCGGGGTCATCCAGCAGCGCGGCGCCGGCGCCGGTCTTCATGATCTTGTGCACCGGGCAGCCCATGTTGATGTCCACCATGTCGGCCCCGGCATCCTGCACCGCGCGCGCGGCCTCGGCCATCACGTCGGGATCGCCGCCGAACACCTGGATCGCCACGGGGCTCTCCCCCTCCCCGAGCTCCAGCATCGCCTGAGTGCGGCGGTTGCCATGCCGTATGCCGTGCGCGGCCACCATCTCCGATACCACGAGCCCGGCGCCGTGGCGCCGCGACTGCTCGCGGAACACCCGGTTGCCGATGCCCGCGAGCGGCGCCTGCACCACGCGGTTCGGAAGCTCCACCTCCGCCACGCGGAAGGGCTCGGCCAGCGGCCAGGGGCCCGATTCCCGGGGCGGGGCGACAGGCTCGCGCGAGCGCGCCGCCACCAGGGCGCGCATGCGCTTCTTCACCGGCGGCGGCTCCGCGAGGGCGCGCCCACGGTGCGCTCGTGCACCAGGCGCAGGCCCTCGAGCGTGAGCATGGGCTCGTGCTCCTCGATGGTCGTCGACTGCGGCAAGACCAGCGGGGCGAGGCCCCCGGTGGCGACCACCACCGGCTGCGCGCCGAGCTCGACGGCCAGGCGGGCCACCATGCCATCCACCATCGCCGCGGCGCCGATCACCAGGCCCGACTGCATGCTCTCCACGGTGTTCCGCCCGATCGCCGCCGGCGGGGTGGCGAGCTCCACGCGCATCAGACGCGCGGCGCGCTGCGACAGGGCGTCGAGCGCCGTGGCGATGCCAGGGGCAATCACCCCGCCGAGGAACTCCCCGTCGGCAGATACCGCGTCGAGCGTGGTGGCCGTGCCGAAGTCCACCACCACGCACGGTCCGCCATAGATGTCGAATGCCGCCACCGAGTTGGCGATGCGGTCGGCACCGACCTCCTGCGGGTTGTCCACGAGCAGCGGCATTCCGGTGCGCACGCCGGGCCCCACGATCACCGCGGGGCGGTCGAGGTAGCGGTCGGCCAACGCCTGGTAGGCCACGGTGAGCTCGGGCACCACCGACGCCACGACGACGTTCTCGACCTCGGTGAGGCTGCCGCCGCGAAGCTGCAGGATCTTGTCGTGGTCGGCCGCGAGCTCATCCACCGTGGTGCGCCGGATGGTGGAGATGCGCCAGTCGTGCAGCAGATCATCCCCCGAGAACAGCCCCGCGACCGTCTGCGAGTTGCCGACGTCCACCACGAGCAGCATGGGATCAGCCCTCGGCCGGCAGCTCGAGCTCGGCGTCGAACGGCCCGTCGGCCTCGTCCGTGCGCAGCACCTCCACCGTGATGTCCTGGGTGGTGTGGATCTCCACGCGCGGGATGATGCGCGTGGGCCGGTTCTTGTCCCACACCCAGACATCCTCCATCACTACGTGGAAGAACGGGTACGCGGCCTGCGGCTCGTACCGGCGCTCGAGCTTGTTGCAGAGATACGTGGCCTCCTGCGTCAGCACGCAGTAGCGGAAGAGCGGGAACACATCCGCGTACTCGCGCTTCAGCCGGAGCTCCAGTTCAGCGTCGTATTCGTCGAGTTCGTCGATCTGCGACATAGGGCGGCAAGCATAGACCCGTGCTCGTGCGTGGTGGGCTTCGCGCTACGCGCAGGGCCCCGGACGAAGGCGTTGCGGCCACTCGCCGAAGCGGGATAGTGCATTTGCGAGGGCCGCAAATGCACTATCCCCGGCTGCGATCGCCGCAACGCCTTCGTCCGGGGCCCTGCGCCTTCCCTCCTCGGCCATTGGAGCCATCCTCGGCACCCGGCTGCGGGACAGCCCTTGGGCGGGACCACCCCTGGGCCATGGGGCCGGCCCCGCGTCCTTGCGCTGCGCTCCGACTACGGAAAGGCCGCTCGCGTCACTCGCTGCTCGCCTGCGGGGATGGCCTCGAGCAGAGCGCTGATTCGCTCGCCTGATGGAAGAGCCATGTCGGGGTCGATCTCCACCAGGGGCTGGAGTGCGAATCGGCGCTCGTGCAGGCGCTCATGGGGCACGGTGAGGTCGGGGGCCCGCCACGCGCCGCCGTCCCAGGCGAGGATGTCGATGTCGAGCGGGCGGGGGCCCCAGCGCGGGCCGTCCACGCGGCCCGCGCTGGCCTCCAGGCGCTTCGCCAAGGCCAGCATTCCGGGCGGGTCGAGGTCGGTGGCAACCCGGCAGGCCGCATTGAGGAATTCCGGCTGGTCCTCGACGCCCTGGGGGGCAGTGGCGTACAGGCTGCTCACGGCCTGCACCTGTGCGCCCTCTTCGGTCAGGCGGTCGATTGCCCAGCGCAGGGCGTCGGCCCGGTCGCCCAGGTTCGACCCCAGGCCGAGCCAGAACACGCTCACGGCGCGTCGCGCGCCACGTGCAGCGCCACCGATACGTCGTCGAGCACGTGGCGGATCGCCACCTGCGGCTTGGCGACGGTGACAGTCACCGCAGCCACCACCGGGTCGGCCAGCACGCGGTCGGCGATCACCCGGCACAGGTGCTCCAGCAGCGCGACGGGCTCGCCGCCAACGATGTCGGCGACGTCGTCGGCGATCGTGGCGTAGTCCACGGTGTCGGCCAGTTCGTCGCTGGTGGTCGACCGGTCGTGCGCGAGCACCATGTCGACATCCACCACGAAGCGCTGGCCCAGCACGCGCTCGGCGTCGTGCACGCCGTGCCGGCCGTACACCTCGAGCCCCCGGATCCTCACCACCACGTCGCTCATGCACCGCTCCCACGCATCTCGGTGAACGCCTTCAGCGCGTCCACGGTCTCGCGCACATCATGCACCCTCAGCACCGCCGCGCCCGCCTCCACCGCCGCAAGGGCCGCGCCGATCGACCCCGCCAGGCGGTCCCCGACCTCGCGCCCGGTGATGTCACCGATGATCCCCTTGCGGGAGACACCCACCAGCACGGGGCGCCCCAGCGCCACGATGGTGCCCAGTCCGCGCATCAGCGCCACGTTGTGCTCCGCCGTCTTGCCGAAGCCGATGCCCGGGTCGAGGATGATGGCGTGCTCCGCGACGCCCATCTCGACGGCCGCGCGCATGCGGGCCTCGAGGAAGGCCGCCACCTCGGACACCACGTCGCCGTACCGGGGGTCGTCCTGCATGGTGGCGGGCTCGCCCTGCATGTGCATGAGGCAGATGCCCGCGCCCCGATCAGCAACGAGCGGGAACATGCCGGGATCGGCGCCGGCAGAGACGTCGTTCACCAGTACGGCCCCGGCGTCGAGCGCCACCTGCGCCACGGCGGCGCTACGCGTGTCGATCGAAGCGGGGAGCCCCGCCGCATCGCGGGACAGCGCCTCCAGCACCGGCGCAACCCGTGCGGTCTCTAAGTCGGAGGGCAGCGGCGCGGCACCCGGTCGCGTGCTCTCGCCGCCGACGTCGACGATCGCGGCCCCCTCGGCGGCCATGCCCTGCGCGGCCGCCACGGCCCGGCCGGGATCGGCATACGCGCCCCCGTCGCTGAAGGAGTCGGGCGTGACGTTGAGGATCCCCATCACGCACGGACGGGTGAGCCAGGCAAGGGACGCAGCCACGCCCGCAGGCTAGCCGCGCAGGCCCCCGCACAACGGGGTCGCGGCGATCGCAGCCGGGGATGATGCATTTGCGGCCCCCGCTCATGCCGATCCCGCTTCGGCGAGTGGCCGCGACCCCGTTGTGCGGGGGCCGACGAAGTCCGGGAAGCGGTATCAGGGGGCCAGCGGCAAGCGAGCCAAGGGACCCAGCGGTATGCGGCCCGGGACCCGTTGCTGCGTGCCTAAGCCCCTGCGGTACCGGGCTTGGTGCCGGGAGCGGGAGGAGGCAGCGGCTGACGACGCTTCTCGGCCTCGGCCTCGTCGGCAGCCCGCTCGGCCTCGGCGGCCTTCTGGCGGGCGCGCTCGTCCTTCACGCGGAAGACATCCGCCTCGGACTCGCCCTCGAGCAGGCGAAGGAACTCCTCGCGCTCGATGGTCTCGCGGCGCAGCAGGACCTGCGTGATGTTCTCGAGGTCGTGGCGGTGCTCGGAGAGGATGTCCTTGGCGCGCTGGTAGGCGTCCTCGATGATGCGGCGGATCTCCGCGTCGATCTGACGGGCGATGTCGTCCGAGTAGTCGGGCTCGCTGTGCATGTCGCGGCCGAGGAACGGCGCGCCATGGTTGTGGCCCAGCACGCGCGGGCCGAGCTTCTCGCTCATGCCGAAGCGCATGGTCATCTGCTTGGCCGTGGCCGTGACCTTCTCGAGGTCGTTGGCGGCGCCGGTGGTGATCTCCGAGAACACCAGCTCCTCGGCGGCGCGGCCGCCGAGCGTCATGGCCATGGTGTCCTCCAGCTGCGCGCGGGTGGTGAGGAACTTGTCCTCGGCGGGCATGGAGATGGTGTAACCCAGCGCCTGGCCGCGGCTGACGATGGAGATCTTGTGCACCGGGTCGGCGTTCGGGAGGAAGTGGCCCACGATGGCGTGGCCCATCTCGTGGTAGGCCGTGACCACGCGCTCCTTGTCGGAGAGCAGGCGGGTCTTCTTCTCGGGGCCGGCGATCACGCGCAGGATGCCCTCTTCCAGCTCCAGGGCATCGATGACCTTCTTGCCCTTGCGGGCGGCGAGCAGGGCCGACTCGTTCACCAGGTTCGCGAGGTCGGCGCCGGTGAAGCCCGGCGTCTGGCCCGCGAGGGTGTCGAGGTCGATCTCCTTGTCGATCGGCTTGCCACGCGTGTGCACGCGCAGGATCTCCGCGCGACCCGCGCGGTCGGGGCGGTCGACCATGATCTGTCGGTCGAAGCGGCCCGGGCGCAGCAGGGCGGGGTCGAGGATGTCCGGCCGGTTGGTGGCCGCGATGAGGATGATGTTGTCCTTGGCCTCGAATCCGTCCATCTCGACGAGCAGCTGGTTGAGCGTCTGCTCGCGCTCGTCGTGGCCGCCGCCCATGCCGGCGCCGCGGTGGCGGCCCACGGCGTCGATCTCGTCCATGAAGATGATGCAGGGCGAGTTCTGCTTGGCCTGCTCGAAGAGGTCGCGCACGCGGCTGGCGCCGACGCCCACGAACATCTCGACGAAGTCCGAGCCCGAGATGGAGAAGAACGGCACGCCGGCCTCGCCCGCGACGGCGCGGGCCAGCAGCGTCTTGCCTGTGCCGGGCGGCCCGTAGAGCAGCACGCCCTTTGGGATTCGCGCGCCCAGCGCCTGGAAGCGCTTGGGATTCTCGAGGAATTCCTTGATCTCCTCGAGCTCCTCCACCGCCTCATCGGCGCCCGCCACGTCGCGGAAGGTGATCTTCGGCTGGTCCACCGCCATCCGCTTGGCTCGGCTCTTGCCGAAGCTCATCACCTTGGATCCGCCGCCCTGCATCTGGTTCATCAGGAAGATCCAGAAGACGAAGAACAGCAGGAACGGGGCGAGCGTGATGAGGAAGCCCCACCAGGCCGAACCACCGCGGCCCTCGACCACGAGCGGGATGTCCGCCTTGTCGATGCTGTCGGTGACCTGCGCGCCGTAGTTGTCCGGGAAGCCAGTGATGTAGGTCTTGCCGTCCTTGAGCGCGACCTCCAGCTCCTGGCTCTTCGTCTGCATCGTGACCTTGGAGACCTTGCCCTCGGTCAGGTCCTTCTGGAACGCGGTGAAGGTGGGCTGCTCGGCCGGCTGCGACGACGACGTGACCAGCCGTTGCGCAACGAAGGCCAGCAGGATCACGATCAGGATGGGAAACGCGGCACTCTTGAAGAAGCGGCTCAGCGGTGGACTCCCGTTCGGTTGCTCGGCCCGAGGGTAGCAGCGTGCGGAGCGATCACGGTGCCCAACGTGCGGCTAGCACAGCGCGCTGATGTAGGGCAGCTCGCGGTAGCGCTCGCCGGCATCCAATCCGTAGCCCACCACGAACACGTCGGGCAGCCGGAAGCCCACGTAGCGGGTGCGAAGGTCAAGCCTGTCGGCAGCGGGCTTGCTGAGCAGCGCGCAGGCCTCGAGCGATGCCGGGTCGCGCGCCGCGAGGTTGCGCATGAGGTACCGCAGCGTGCGCCCGGAGTCGACGACGTCCTCCACCAGCAGCACGTCACGGCCCTCCACGGCCACGTCGAGGTCCTTGGTGATGCGCACCACGCCCGACGAGTGGGTGGTCAAGCCGTAGGACGACACCGCCATGAAGTCGATCTCGCACGGGACGCTGAGTTCGCGCACGAGGTCGGCGGTGAAGAACACCGCGCCCTTGAGGATTCCGATCACCAGCAGGTCGCGACCCGCGTAGTCGGCCGAGATCTCGGCGGCCATCTCGCCCACGCGAGCCGTGAGGTCGTCCCGCGACACCAGTACGTCGCCGGGGCTGCGCTCGCTCATGCGGGCACCGCCACCAGATTGACCGCCGGCTCGCCGGGGGCGGCCACGGCATCGGCCGACGCCCGGTGGCCGGCCACCCACAGCACGCGGTCGCCCTCGGCCACCAACGGCACGGCCGCGCGGTGCCGGGCGGGCACGCCTGCCGACTGCAGCATGCGGCCCACGGCCTGATGCCCGCCACCGGCCAGGGCGATGCGGTCCCCGTCACGCGGGGCGCGCACGATGAGCCCACCGGTGGCGCGCACCCACGCGCTGTCACCGGTGGAGCGCCCGGCCACGCCGCGCGCGGCGCGAAGCTGCAGCCCGGGCACGCTCACCGATCCGGGCACGGCGAGCGGGGCCTCGGTGATTGGGTCCGGCTGGTGGCCCGCGACCTCCGCCACCAGCACGCCGCCGTCAACGGCCACGATGCCTCCGGGCAACCCGGTGATGCCCGGCCCGCTCGCCGCGCGGGCGAGCGCGGCGTCCACCGCGACGGCCTCACGTGCGGCTGACGGCAGGCCGGCGCGCTGCAGCAGGCGGCGCACCAGCAGCCGGGCGATGGCCACGGGCTCGGCGGCGAGCGCCACGGCGTCCAGGCCGCCGCCCCGGTCGAGGCGAGCCCACGCGGCATCGGCCGCGGCGTCCACCACGGCGGCCTCGTCGGCGAGCAGCCCGGCCATACGGGCAATGTTGCGCTGCGCCGACGGGTGCACGGCCTCGAGTGCCGGCACCAGGCCGTGGCGCACCCGCGCACGCGCCGTGGCGAGGTCGTGATTGGTCGGGTCGTCGACGAACGCCACCCCGTTGGCCTGGCACCACTCGCGTGCCTCGTCGCGGGTGAGCCCGAGCAAGGGCCGCACCAGCCGGTCGCGGCGCGGGGCGATGCCCAGGGCGCCGGTGCGCCCCGTGCCCCGTGCGGCCCGAAAGAGGATGGTCTCGGCGTTGTCGGTGAGCGTATGGCCGGTGGCAATGAGGTCGAGGCCCTCGCGGGCGCGCACGCGCTCGCCAGCGCCCAGGCGCGCGTCGCGGGCGCGCTCGAGCGCGCCGGGGCCGGGTTCGAGCCCGAGCGACTCCATGCGCGCGGCGAGCCCCAGGTCGCGCGCCGCGGCCACGACGGCCCGGGTCTCGGCGGCGGCGGACGGGCGCAGGCCGTGGTCCACCGACAGCACGGTCAGGGGTCCGTCGTGCACGGATGCCATCACGTGCATCAGGCACATCGAGTCGGCGCCGCCCGACACCATGAGCAGCACCCCGCTGCGGGCGGGGAGCAGGTCGTGCCGCGCGCAGAAATCGCGAACGCGATCCTCCAGTACGACACCGCGGGCCATCACGAACCCTCCTCGAGCGAATCCACGAGCGCGGTGAGGTCGGACTCGGTGACGGGGCCGGCCCATGTGCTGGCCAGGCGCCCCTGTGCGTCGAGCACGAAGGTGGTCGGTAGTCCCGTGAACCCGTAGCCGTCGGCCACACCGTCGTCGGAGTCGACTCCCAGCGGGAACTCCACGCCCACCTCGCGGGCGAACTCCCGCGCGGCGTCCGGGGCATCGTCCACGGCGATTCCCACCACGCGCACCCCGGGGGTGGCGGTGGCGAAGCGCTGAACCGCCGGCATCTCCTCCTTGCACGGGCCGCACCACGACGCCCACAGGTTCACCACGGTCGGCCGCGCCCCGGGCCGTCCGACGGTGATGTCCCCCGGCCCGTCGAGCCGGGGCACGGACACCGGCACCGCGGCAGGCCGATCGGCAGCGGGCGTCAACAGCGCGCGGCCGCCGCCGGCGCTCGACGACCCGCACCCCGACGCCAGCGCCACCGTGGCCGCCGCCGCCGGCGCGATCACGAGCGCGATGATTGACCGGCGCTTCACGAGTGCGAGACTACCCGGGCGGGGCGGCGGGGGGTGTCGTAGCGTCCGGCCCATGTCGTCTCCGGAGGTCACCTCGGCGATCCTCGCGATCGATCGCAGGGCGGGCGGGCAGGTGCGGTCGGCGGTGGCGTCCGTGCCCGGCGGGCACGAGTATGCCCGGTTGACGGCCGACATCATGGCCCCTGGCTTCCAGGGCCTCGTGCTGGCGCTGATCGTCCTGCCGGGATCACGCGTGCTGGGGGTGCGGGCCGCCGTGGCCGGCACGGTGGCAGGACTCGCGGCCAAGGTGGCGCGCGATGCCATCGACCGCCCACGCCCCGGTCAACGCGGCGAGGGCGGGTTCCCGAGCCGCCATGCGGCGTCGTCCACGGCCATCGCGCTCGTGGTGGCCCGGCAGCGCCCTGTGCTTGGCGCAGCGGCGATGCTGGGGGCGCTCGCGGGGCTCGCGGCACGGGTGGCCGCGGCCGATCACGACCCGCTCGACGTGGTGGCCGGCGCCGGGGTGGGCGCGGCCGTGGCGCGCATCACGCGGCGTCGGCGATGGCGGCGGGGCGGAACTCGTCGGTGAGCTGGTCGTCAGCCGGCCCATCGGCGCGAACCATGTCCCGCTGAAGCGCCGCGCCGGCACGCTCGAGCAGCACGTCGGGGCCGGTGTCGCCGTAACGCCACTCGGCCACCCCGACCCCCACCGATCCCGCGGTCACCCGCAGGCCATCGTGGTCGCGCACCGCCACCCCCTCGAGTGCCATGGCGATGCGATCACCCAGCTCGCGAGCGGCGTCGGCCGAACCGGGCACCAGGGCCGCGTAGCGCCCATCCGACTGCTCCACCACCAGGTCGGACCCCGACGTGACGCCCACTACGGCAGCCGAGCAGGCATCGAGCAGGTCGGCGAGGACGTCCTCGCCATGGCGGTCGGCGATCCAGTCCACCCGCGGCACCGCGACGATGGCCACCGACACCGGGCTGCCGGTCTCGGCGGCGCGGCGGCAGTCGCGCGCGGCGATGATGTCGAACGCGTCCTCGGGCGCGGGCCCGGCCGCGCGCGCGCGGCCCGTAAACGACGGCATGGCCGCCCTGACGCCCTGGTCCATCCCGGCGTGGGCAGCGCCGAGGCCGGCCACCACGATGACCGCGATGACGCCCATCAGCATCTCGCCCGAGGTGACCTCCCCGCCTGACGCCGCCGCCAGTCCGATGGCGCATGCGAGCAGCGTGGCGATGAGCCCGGTGCCGCCCGCGAGCGGGGCGGCGAGCGCGGCGGGGATGACCAGCAGCGGCCACATCCACCAGGTGCCCATCGCCACGATGGGCACCACCATCACCAGCACCAGTGCTGCCAGCAGGAGGACCCGGCGCTGCCGGTACCGCGCGGCGGCGGCCTCGGTCACGTCTTGCTCATCAGGGCTGTCGGACACCGCTTCCCTGCGATCTGCCGGCCTCGGCAATCCGGTTTACGGAAAACTAAAGGGCGTCCCGGACGCTGCCGCTAGGCTCGCCGCGTGACCACCGTGGGCATCATCGGAGCAGGCACCATGGGCGCCGAGATCGCGCACGTGGCAGCGGTCGCCGGCATGGACGTGCTCGTGGCGGACGCCGACCTGGCCCGGGCGGAGCAGGGCGTGGACCGGGCCCGTGCGATCGGCGCGCGGCGGGTGGAGCGTGGGCGACTCGACGCCCCGGACGCCGATGCCGCGGCCATGCGCCTGCGAGCCGTGGCCAGCATCGACGACCTCGCCGGGGTCGACGTGGTGATCGAGGCGGTGCCCGAGGACCTCGCGCTGAAGATCGCCGTGCATCGCCGCGTCGACCAGGTGGTGCCGGCCGACGCCCTGGTGGCCACCAATACCTCGGGCCTGTCGGTCACCGCCCTGGGCGATGCCACGCGCACGCCGTCGCGCGTGGTGGGACTGCACTTCTTCAACCCCGCGAGCACCATGCGGCTAGTCGAGGTGATCGCGGGTGCCGCCACCGACGAGGCCGCGGTGGCCCGTGCCACTGCGCTGGCAGAGCAGCTCGGCAAGACCCCCGTGCGCGTGCGCGAGTGCCCGGGGTTCGTGGTGAACCGCGTGCTGGTGCGCGCGATGGCGGAGGCCTACCGCGCGGCGGCCGGAGCCCCGGTGGACCGGCGCGCAGCCGATGCCATGGTCGTGGATGGCGGCCCGGCCCCCATGGGGCCGTTCGCGCTGGGCGACCTGGTGGGCCTCGACGTGCTCGACAGCATCCGGGCCGACCTCGAGGCCGCCTACGGCGATCGCTTCGATGATGCCCGTACCCTGGCCCCGCTCGTGGCGGCCGGGCGGCTCGGGCGCAAGTCGGGCGACGGGCTCGTGCCCGAGGCCGAGGGGCAGGTGACCGGCACCGAACCGGTGGTGGCGGCCGTCTACTACGCGGCCGCGATGGATGAGGCACGGCGCCTGGCGGACGAGGGCGTGGCGTCGCCCGCCGACATCGACCTGGCCATGTGCCTCGGGGCCGGATGGGCCGAGGGCCCGCTGGCCAGCGGCTGAGGCCCCCGAGATCTCCACGGGCACGGCCCACCCGGCGTGATGCCGAAGCGCTGGGCCACCGGGGTGAGGATGTCCCCCTCGAGCACCTCGATGTGGTCGAGGCTCACCTGCGACGGGTGATCAACCCCCGTGGCGCGCGCGAGCCGGGTGATCTCGCGCCGCATGGTGATGATGTGGGCCGCCGCGCGCGCCGAGGTGAGCGTGGGGTCGATGCCGCGCCGGCGCCATGCCGACTGGGTGGCCACGCCGCTCGGGCAGTGACCCGTGTGGCAGCGCTGCGCCTGCATGCAGCCGATCGACAGCATGGCCTCGCGCCCCACGTTGATCATGTCGGCGCCGAGCGCGAACGCCATGATCGACTCCTCGGGCAGGCCCGGTCGCCCGCTGCCGATCCACGTGACCCGATGCTGTATCCCCCGCTCGGCGAATGCCCGCAGGGCCCGCGCCTGCGCCTGGCGGTACGGCAGCCTCACGTGGTCGATGAACGACAAGGGGCCGGATCCCGTGCCGCCCTCGCCGCCATCGATGGTGATGAAGTCCACGCCCCGCGACCCGCCGTCCATGTGGCGCGCGAGGTCCGACCAGAACCGGGGGTCGCCCACGGCCGACTTGATGCCCACCGGCAGGCCCGTGGCCTCGGCGATGCGCTCCACCGGGTCGAGCAGCTCATCCACGTTCCCGAACCCGGGGTTCACGGACGGGCTCACGCAGGGCCTGCCCGGCTCCACGCCGCGGATGGCCGCGATCTCGGGGGTCACCTTCGACCCCGGCAACATGCCGCCCACGCCGGGCTTGGCGCCCTGGCTCATCTTGATCTCGACGGCGCGGATGGGGTTGGCCTGCACCAGCTCCACCAGCCTCGGCAGGTCGAGGCAACCGCGGGAGTCGCGCGCGCCGTACCAGCCGGTGCCGAACTGCATCACCAGCTCGCCGCCCTGCAGGTGGTACGGCGTGAGCCCGCCCTCGCCCGTGGTCTGCATGCAGCCGGCGAGGGCCGCGCCGGCGTTGAGCGACTCCACCGCGCGGGCGGACAGCGCCCCGAAGGACATGCCGGAGATGTTCACCACCGATGCCGGGCGAAGGGCGCCCGGACGATCACGCGGGCCGCCCAGAACCTTCGCCGACGGCAGCGGCCGGTCGTCGGAGTCGCCCTCCTCGGGGGGCGGGGCCGGGAAGGCCGAGGGGCTGATGATGAGGTAGCCCGGCGAGCGCTCGAACTCGGCGTCGGTGGCGAAGCCGAACGAGTTGTCCTGGTGCTCGCCGCCGGCGTAGATCCACCGGCGCTGGCTGTGGCTGAAGGGCCGCTCCTCGTCGTTGCTGGTGACGATGTAGTGCCGCAGCTCGGGGCCGAAGGCCTCGAGGATGTACCGCAGGTGACCGATGTTCGGGAACACCCGCAGGATCGCGTGGCGTCGCTGCACGACGTCGTGGATGGCGACCAGCACGAGGAAGGCCCCGATGCCGATGAGCACCCACCACCACGCGGACACTCCACCTCCCCGGTCGACCTGACGGACCGATCGTGCCGGGTGCCGCGGACCGGACGCCCGCGAACGTCGCGATACGCTTCACGCGTGCCCGAGCTCGCACCCCACCCCGCTCTCGCCGGTCGATCGGTGCTAAGCCTCATGAACCACCCCGCCGACGCCGTGCGCGAGGTGCTCGACCTCGCCGACCGGCTCAAGGCCGACCCCGACTGGCCGCAGGCGCTGGCCGGGCGCAGCGTGGCGCTTATCTTCGAGCAGCCGTCCACGCGCACGAGGGTGTCCTTCGAGGTGGGCATCGCCCGGCTCGGAGGCCACCCCGTGGTCCTGGCCGGGCGCGACATGCAACTCGGGCGCGGCGAGAGCATCGAGGACACCGCCAAGGTGCTCTCGCGCTTCGTCGATGCCATCGTCATCCGCACCGTCGACCACGCGAAGGTGGTGGCGCTCGCCGAGCACGCGGGGGTGCCGGTGATCAATGCCCTCACGCACGACCACCATCCATGCCAGGGGCTCGCCGACGTCATGACGATCCGCGAGAGGTTCGGCGACCCGGCCGGCGTGCGTGCGGCATACGTGGGCGATGGCAACAACTGCTGCCACTCGCTCATGGTGGCGGGCGCGCTGACGGGCATGGAGGTCGTGGCCGGCTGCCCCGACGGCTACCTGCCCGACCCCGCCGTAGTGGAGCGGGCCGATGCCATCGCCCGCGAGCGCGGTGGTCGCGTGTGGGTGGTCACCGACCCCCGCGAGGCCGTGGACGGGGCAAAGGCGGTCTACACGGACGTATGGGTGTCGATGGGCGACGAGGACGAGGAGGCCGAGCGCCTGCGAGTGTTCGCGCCCTACCGGGTGGACGAGGCGCTGATGGACGCCGCCGCGCCCGACGCCATCGCGCTGCACCCGCTGCCCGCGCACGATGGCCTTGAGATCACCCGCGCCGTGTACCACGGGCGCCGCTCGGCCGTGTGGGACGAGGCCCAGAACCGCCTGCACGTGCAGGCGGCGCTTCTTATGCACGTGCTGGGCTAGCCACCGGCGCGATGGCACGGATCCTCTCGGACGACCTCCCGCGCCCGCGGGTCCCCGTGCTCACCTACGCGCTCATGGGCGGGTGGGTGGTGCTGTGGATCATCCAGGCGCTGCGCCCCGGCGACGGCAACGTGGTCGACTCCTCGCAGGCGCTCGCCTGCCGGTGGGGCATGGTGCCCGCGCATCTCACGGGGCAGGGCGGTGCGGCGGCCACCGACCCCTGCGTGGTCCTGTCGGCCGAGCACTCACCGTGGGTGGAGGCGCTCACCGCGCAGTTCCTGCACGGGTCGTGGTGGCACCTGCTCGGCAACCTGCTGTTCATCTGGGTTTTCGCGCCGTCGGTGGAGGAGCGCCTCGGGCGCGCGCGGTTCCTGCCCTTCGCCATCGGCGTGGGGTACCTGGCGTTCGTGGCCGAGGCCTGGTCCGACGCCGCATCGGTGCAGCCGGTCATCGGCGGGTCGGGCATCGTCGCGGCCGTGCTGGGTGCCTACATCGTGCTGTTCCCGAAGGCCCGGCTGCACGTGGCCGTCACCGGCGAGCGGCGCGGGGGCGGGATCCCCGCGTGGGTTCCCATCGTGGTCTGGGTGGCCTGGGAGACCGCCGCCGCGATATCGGGGGCGCAGGCCGACGCCGCGCACTGGGTGCACGTGGTGGGCTTCGCGCTCGGGGTGCTGCTGGCGATTCCCGCGGGCGCGGGACGATCGGATGAGGCCCGGCCCGGGGTGCAGTGGGTGCGGGTGGCCATCGCGCGCAACCAGCCCGAGGCCGAGATGGTCCAGGGCATGCTGGCCGAGGCGGGGATACCCGCTTACGTGCGCCGCATGGCGGGCTTCGACGTTCCCGACTACCTGGCGGGCGGCCCCAGGGACATCATGGTGCCTGGCGACCGGGCCCTCGAGGCCCACGCGCTCATCGACCCGCTGGACTCCGACGGCGACGCGGCGGCGGACGGCTAGCGGCCGAGCATCACCGGATCGCTCCGCCGCATCGAACGCCCGTTGATGTAGAGCGACGCCGCGATGAGAGCGACGCCCACGAGCAGGGCCACGAGCAGGGAGACCCACCAGCGCGAGAGGATCGCCACCGTGGCGGTGGACACCAGTTGGGCCGGGTTGCCGGCCTCCACGAACGACGCCGTGATGGGCGGGATCGCCAGGTACATCGCCAGCGGCACGAGCGCGATGACGAGCGAGGCGATGCCGAACCCCATGAGCATACGCCGGCGGTTGGCCGATGCCCACAGCCCGAGGGCACCGAAGACGACCGCGATGAGCAGCAGCCACAGGGGCGACCACCGCAGGGTGCTGCTGGCGTCCTCGATGGTCTTCAGCACCGGCGGGACATTCTGCTTGTGCACGGTCACCTGCAGGTCCTCGGCGGGAGGTATGCGCGACACCAATCCGGGATTCACCTGCTGCACCTTCTGCACGGCGAGCGGCCTGAGGCTGGCGAAGTCGATCGTGATGGTGCCGTCGGGTGCCTCGGCGTAGGCCTCGCGGGCCACCTCGACGGCCGGGGCGATGAGCCCCGGGAACTGCGCGTCGTCAATGGCCTCCTCGATCTTCTGCTCAAGCTGCGCGCGCGCCCTGGATGTGAATGCGTACCCCTGCGCCGTCGCGTAGGCGTCCACCCGGTCGAGCAGGGCGTCGGTGACCACCGCGGTGCCTTTGGGGCTCTGCATGGTCTCCACCGTCACCGACGTGAATCCGCCTGTACCGGTGACCTTTGACGCGGAGGTCCATACGAACACCGCGAGCAGCCAGGCCAGCCCCGCGATGAGCGCGGCGACAATCGCCGTGATGCGCCTCGCGAGGAATGGCCGTCGGTTCACTGCGGTCGCCACGGGGCCGGGGCACGATGGATCATGACGCTGAACCTGACCAGCCGGCAGCGCAGGTGTCAAGCGGCGCGCCGGTCCTGCGGGGGTTTCCTGTAGGTCCCCCGGAAGCGGCTGGCGTGCGCCACACTGGGGGAGTGAATGCCTTCGCATCTGCGGTGAGCACCAACGCGGACCCCGGGGGTGCCGCCCGCGAGGCCTGCGCGGCGGTGCGCGAGGGGCTCCGCGGAGCCGCCGCCGACCTGGTGGTGGTGTTCGCCACGCCGGACCTCATGGCCAATGCCGCCGGTATCGCCGCCATCATCGCGACCGATCTCGCCCCCGGCGCCGCTATCGGGTGCACCGCCGAGGGAGTGGTGGGCACGGGCCGCGAGGTGGAGGCGCCTCCGGGCATCGCGATCTGGGCAGCGTCGCTGCCCGGAGCCGCGCTGGAGGCGTTCGTGCTCGACCCGGGCCTCGACGCCGACGGGGCCACCGTGCTCACGGGCTGGCCCGCGCAGGTCGACCCGCGCGCGCCCGACGGAATCGCCTCGGACGATGCGGTGATCGTGCTCGCGGATCCGTTCTCGTTCCCGCCGGACTCCCTCCACGATGAATCGGGCAAGCCGGCGGCGCGCGCGATCATCGGGGGCATGGCGTCAGGGGGCAGGGCGCCCGGCGAGCACCGGCTGATCTTCGGCGAGCACGTGCTGGCCGAGGGGGCGGTGGGCGTGGTGGTGCCGGGCGCCCGCGCCGTGGTGTCGCAGGGCTGCCGGCCGGTGGGGCCGGAGATGACCATCACCGCCTGCCACGACGGCGTGGTGGAGCAGCTGGCAGGGCGCCCCGCGCTGGAGCGCGTGCGCGCCGTGGTGGAGGACCTCCCGCCCGACGACCGCCTGCTCGTCGACCAGGGCGTGCTGGCCGGGCTGGTGGAGGATGGCAACAAGCCACAACTGGAACAGGGCGACTTCCTCATCCGGGGCATCCTCGGAGGCGACCCGGAGTCAGGGGCCATCATCGTGGGCGAGCGCGTGCGAATGGGCCAGGTGATGCGCCTGCAGGTGCGCGACCACGAGTCGGCCGACGCCGACCTGCGAGGTGCCCTCGGCGAGGTTCCCGCGGGCGGGGCAGGGGGCGCCCTGCTGTTCACCTGCAACGGCCGCGGCACCCGCATGTTCCCGGGCCCGCACCACGATGCCCGGGCCGTGGCCGAGACCCTGGGCGACATCCCGCTGGCCGGGCTCTTCTGCAACGGCGAGATCGGGCCGGTGGGCGGTCGCGCGCACCTGCACGGGTTCACCGCGACCCTCGCCGTCTTCATGTCGGAATGAATATCGACTTCCTGAACGTTTAATTTATGGAATTTGACACGTATAAGTGACACGTGTAATACCTCGGGCGACCACGACCGGGAGATGGGCCATGAGCAACAGCGCGAGCACCGCCACGGCGTCCAGCGACGGCGCCGATGCCGCGGCAGGCGGCGGTGCGGGCCGGGGCGGCATCGCCGAGGCGATCTTCGCCGAGGTGGAGACCATGACCGCGGGCGGCGCGATGTCGAAGAGCGACGCCTTCGAGGAGATCTCGAAGCGCACGGGCCGGCGATCCGGCACCGTGGCGGCCAACTACTACCGCATCGCGCGAAAGCGCGACGGGGCGAGGAAGCCGCGCACCCGGCGCGGTCGACCGCGCGGCTCGGGCCGTGCCCGGGCCGACGTGGAGGCCGTCGTCGCGAAGCTCGACGACGCCGTGAAGGAGCTGGCCAAGCTGGTGCGCCGCCAGGAGGCGGAGCTCGCCACGCTGCGGGCCCAGGCCGCGCAGTTCGATGAGCTGAAGAAGCTCATCGCGAAGAACTCCTAGGGGCGGAACTCCTCGGGGGCCGTGCGCACCGGGCGCTTCTCGCCGGAGCCGGCCCGCAGCACGTCGGCCACCTCATCCAGGCCGATCTCATCGCCGATGAGCTCGTCATAGGGCGCGTCGCCCGCGGCAAGTCGCGCGAGGGCCGCGCGCACGGCGTCGGGCGTGTGATGGTACGAGCCGCGTATCGACAGTTCCCCGTAGTGCAGCGGGAAGGTGGGTAGCGTCACCGTGGTGCCGGCCTCGCAGCCACCGTAGAGCAGCACCTCGCCGCCGGGGCGCGCGATCGCCACCGCGGCCTCCCAGGCCTCGGGGCGGCCGACGGCCTCCACCACCGCGGCGGGCCCGCGCGCCCCGCCGTGCGCGGCCTTCACCGCCTGCACGGCAGCGGCATCGCGCGGGGCGTCCATGGCCCGCGCGGCACCGAAGCGCAGGGCGCGCTCGCGCCGGGCCCCGTGCGGGTCGCACAGCGTCACACGGCAGCCGCGCCCCGCCAGCAGGCTCGCCATGAGCGTGCCCTGCACGCCTCCGCCCAGCACCACCACCTCGTCGGCCGCGCCGGCCTGCACCCGCTCGGCGCCGCGCACCGCGCAGGCCAGCGGCTCCACCATGGCGGCGCGGCGCGGCGACAGGCCCGCGGGCAGGGGCAGCATGTTGCGCTGCGCGATGCGCGCGGGCACCAGCAGGTACTCGGCGAAGGCGCCTGACAGGTACACGATCGACTCGCACAGCGACGGCCGGCCCGCCATGCACGGCGGGCATTCGCCGCAGGGGGCCGAATTGGCCACCACCACGGCATCGCCCTCCGCCACGCCGGTCGCCCCGTCCCCCATCGCGATCACCACCCCGCAGGCCTCGTGGCCGAAGGGAGCGGGATTCGGGGGAAGCGCCGGATGGCCGCCCTGGCGCATCATCTTGGCGTCGGTGGCGCACGTGAGGGCGCCCGTAACGCGCAGCAGCACCTCCCCGGGGCCGGGCACGGGCACGGGCACCTCCTCGAGGCGCAGGTCGTCGGGGCCGTGCAGCACGAGGGCGCGCATGGCGGCCGACGGTACCAGCCCGGTACCCTGCGACCCGATGTCCGAACCCGGCATGAGCGCGGTGCCCGCCCGCTATCCCGACCACCTGCGCCAGCAGGTGGACGACTACCTCGACGGGCTCTGGTTCAACGCGGCCGACGCGCAGCAGGCCGAGGAGGCCCGGGGCACCGAGGGCCTGGTGGCTGCCATGCGCTACTCGCTGCTCGCCCGCGGAAAGCGCATCCGCCCGGTGCTCGCGCTCTCCACGGCGGAGGCGCTGGGGTGCGATCCGTCCGATCTCATGCCCTCGGCGGCCGCGATCGAGCTGATCCACACCTACTCGCTCATCCACGACGACCTGCCCGCGATGGACGACGACGACCTGCGCCGGGGGGTACCCACGTGCCACGTGGTGTACGGGGACGACGTCGCGATACTCGCCGGCGACGCCCTGTTCGCCGAGGCCATGCGGCTGGTGTGCGAGGAGCAGGGCGGCGGCCCGGCCGTGCAGGTGGGGATCCTGCGCGAGCTCAGCCGCGCCACGGGCGTGGCGGGCATGGTGGGCGGCCAGTACCTCGACCTCACCGGCGCGGGCGCGGGCGGCCCCGGGGCCCTCGCGGCCATGCACGCCCTCAAGACCGGGCGGCTCATGGCCGTGTCGGTGCACATCGCGCTGGTGCTGGCACCCCCGCCCCCGGAGCAGGACGCCATCTACCGGGCGTTCGCGCGCGAGGTCGGGCTGCTCTTCCAGATCGTGGACGACATCCTCGACGTGGCGGGGTCGGAGGCCGAGATGGGCAAGGCCGTGGGCGCCGATGAGCGCATGGGCAAGGTCACCTACACGAGCCTCCACGGCATGGACCGGGCCCGCGAGTTGGCCGCCGAATCGCGCGGGCGCGCAATGGCGCTGCTGGATGGCCTGCCCGGCCCGGTGGACGACCTGGCCGCCATCGCCGACACGGCGTTCGCCCGGCAGGGCTAGCCGCCCGGGCCCCGGCGCCGCCCCCGCGGATGTCGGGCACGGCGCTGCGCCGGTGGGTGGGTTAGCGTTCCGTCGCCCGTTCCGTACTTATCCCAGGAGCCCAGCGTGTCGCGACGACCCATTGCCCTCGAGCTCGGCATGGCCACGTACCTCGCCAGGAAGAGGCTGCTCGAGCGCAAGGAGCGCTTTCCATTCACGCTGATGCTCGAGCCCCTCGAGCTCTGCAACCTCGCCTGCACCGGTTGCGGTCGCATCCAGGAGTACAAGGACGTCTTCCACAAGCGGCTCACGGTGGAGGAGTGCCTGCGCGTGGCCGACGAGTGCGGCGCGCCCATCGTGAACATCCCGGGCGGCGAGCCGCTGATCCACAAGCAGATCGACGAGATCGTGCACGGCATCATCGATCAGGGCCGCTTCGTGTACCTGTGCACGAACGGGATCCTCATGAACAGGGCGTTCGACCGCATCGAGCCGTCGAAGCGCTTCGCCTTCGTCGTGCACATCGACGGCATGGAGTCGGTGCACGACCACGCGGTGGACCGCCGCGGCGTCTTCAAGAAGGCCACGGCCCACATGCGCGAGGCCATCGCGCGCGGCTACCGCGTGTGCACCAACACCACGATCTTCCGCGGCACGCCGGCCGAGGAGTACGTGGAGCTGTTCACCTACCTCGAGGACATGGGCGTGGAGGGGTGCATCACGTCCCCGGGCTACGACTACGAGTCGGTCACCCACGATCGCGAGCAGTTCCTTGCCCGCACCGAGGCCCAGGCCCTCTACAGCGAGGTGCACGAGCGCTGCGACGGACTGGACATCCCCTTCTACAACAACCCCCTCTTCCACGAGTTCCTGCAGGGCAAGCGCGACTACCGCTGCTCGGCATGGAGCATGCCCACCTACACGGTGGAGGGCTGGCGCTCGCCCTGCTACCTGCTGGCCGACAGGCATGTGGGCAGCATCCGCGAGCTGTTCGAGGACACCGACTGGGACAAGTACGGCACCGACCGTGACCCGCGATGCGCGAACTGCCTCATGCACTGCGGCTACGAGGCCTCGACGATCCTCGAGGCCATGTCGAGCCCCAAGGATCTGCTCGCGCTCGCGCGCGGGTGATCCGACGGGGCGCCGGCGATGGGTGGCGGTGTGCTCGCGCTCATGTGCGCCGTGCCGGCCGAGGAGCGCATGCTGCGCCGCTTCGCGGGGCCGGGGGTGCGGGTGATCGTCACCGGCATGGGCGCCGGGCCCGCGGAGGCACGGGCCGATGAGGCGATCGCGGGCGGGGTGACGGCCGCGATCTCGGTGGGCTTCTGCGGCGCGCTCGACCCCGCGCTCGAGCGCGGCGACGTGGTGGTTCCGGCCACCGTGCGCGATGCCACCACGGGCGACGCCTGGCACTGCGATGCGGATCTCGCCCGCGGGGCGGGGGCGCAGGGTGGCACGCTGGTCACCACTGACCGGGTGGTGTCGCTCCCCGTCGAGCGCAGCGCGCTCAGCGGCCTCGCGGTGGACATGGAGAGCGCGGGCACCGCACGCGCCTGTGCGCGCGCGGGAATCCCCTTCGCCGCCATCCGCGCGGTCACCGACCGCGCGGACGACGTGCTGCCCGACCTGCATGGCGTGGTGGATGGGCGCGGCGACGTGCACGCCATGCGCGTGCTCGGGCGCATGGCGTCGCGGCCGTCCGAGATCGCGGCGTGGATTCGCCTCGCGCGCGGCGCGCGCTCGGCGCGGCGAGGGCTCCTGCCTGCCGTGCAGGCAGCGCTCGGGGGCACCGCATGAGGCGGGCACTCGTCACCGGGGCCACCGGGTTCATCGGATCGCACGTGGCAATGCACCTGCGCGACCGCGGGTTCGAGGTGCGCGGACTCGTGCGCCCGGGCGGCACGCCCGGCGGCGCGCTTCCCGATGGCATCGAGCCCGCGCACGCCGACGTGCGCGACCTCGATGCCGTGCGCCGGGCGGCCGACGGCACCGACGCCATCTTCCACGCGGCCGCCATCCACACGCTCAGCCGCCGCCGGGCGGCCGAGGTGCACGCGGTGAACGTGGGCGGCACGCAGGTGATGATCGACACCGCCCTCGCCGCCGGCATCCCCATGGTGCATACCTCGTCGGTGGCCACCATCGGCATCCCGGGCGACGGCACGCACGGCGATGAGGAGACCCTGCAGCCGTCAGCGCAGGTGATCGGCGCCTACAGGCGATCGAAGGTGGAGGCCGAGTCGCTGGTGCGCCGCGCCGTGGCCCGGGGGCTCGAGGGCTACGTGGTCAATCCATCGGCGCCCATCGGCCCTGGTGATCACCGCCCCACCCCCACCGGGCATCTCATCGTCGATGCACTCGCCGGACGCATCGCGGCATACGTGGACACCGGCCTGAACATCGTGGATGTCCGCGACGTGGCCGCGGGGCACCTGCTGGCCCTCGAGCGCGGGGTGCCCGGGCGCCGGTACATCCTCGGCAACGCGTGGGGCAACATGACGTTGGGGGAGATCCTCGCCATGGTGCACCGGGCGGGCGGCCCGCCACCTCCCGGGAGGCGCATCCCCCACGCCGTGGCCATCGCCGCGGCCGCCCTGGACGAACTGGTGGAAGGGCGCCTGCTGGGGCGTGAGCCGCGTGCGCCGCTGGACGGCGCGCTGCTCGCGCGCACGCGCATGTTCGTCTCGCCGCAGCGGGCGATCACCGAGCTCGGCCTGCCCCAATCGGACCCGGGCACGGCGATGGCCGACGCCGTGGGGTGGCTGCGCGAGCGCGCCGGGGCGCGTGGCATGGTGACGGCATGAGCAGCAGCCTCACCCAGGGGGAGCTGCGCGCCGCGGCGCGCATCGCGGCCGATCGCGGCGCCCAGCACCTGCGCGGCCTGCAGGATCCCTCGGGGTTCTGGTGGGGTGAGCTGGAGTCCAACGCGTCCATCACCGCCGAGCAGCTCTTCCTGCTCGAGGCACTGGGCCGCGCCACCGAGGACGACCGCCGCGAGATCGCCGCCGAGCTGCTGGCCACCCAGGTGGACGACGGTGGCTGGCCCGTGTGGCACGGCGCCGCGGGCGACCTGTCGGTGACCGTGGAGGCCTGGTACGCGCTGCGGCTGGCCGGGGTGCCGGCCGAGTCGGAGCCCATGCGCCGCGCGCGCGACCGAATCCTGTTGCTCGGCGGCGCCAACAAGGCCCGCTTCTTCACGCGCCTGTGGCTGGCGGTGCTCGGCAAGTACCCGTGGGAGTCGCTGCCGGCGGCGGCGCCCGAGCTGATGCTGCTGCCCCCGCGCGCCCCGCTGTCGGTGTACCGCTTCGCATCGTGGGCACGCGGCACATTCGTGCCGATGCTGGTGGTGCTGTCGCGCAACCCCACGTTCACCCAGCAGCCGTCGGTGGAGGAGATTTTCGCCGAGGCGCCCGGCAGCGTGGAGGGGCCGCCGCCGCGCACGCCGGGGCCGCTCACGTCGACGATGCGGCGCATGATGCCGCTGGCACGTGCCTACAACCGACGTCCGCTTGCATCGGTGCGCCGGGCATCCGAGCGCCGCATCCGCAGCTGGATCCTCGACCGCCAGGAGGTCGATGGCTCATGGGCGGGCATCCAGCCGCCGTGGGTGTACTCCATCATCGCGCTGCGCGCGCTCGGCATGCCGCTGGATCACCCCGTGATCGAGCGCGCGCTCGACGGCTTCTCCACCTTCGCGCTACGGCGTGACGGGTGCCTGCGCATCCAGTCGTGCATCTCGCCCGTGTGGGACACCTGCCTGGCGGCCATCGCCATCCACGACTCCGGCACGGCCGGCGACGACGACTCCATCGACCGGGCGCGCGACTGGCTGCTGACCCGCGAGATCACCCGCGAGGGAGACTGGCGGCGCATCCCGCGGCGGGGCGAGGCCGGCGGGTGGGCCTTCGAGTTCCACAACGAGTGGTACCCCGACACCGACGACACCGCCGAGGTGCTGCTGGCGCTGCTGAAGGCCGGGGTGCCCCCCGACGACGGCGCGGTGCAGCGCGCGGTGGAGTGGCTTCTCGCCATGCAGAGCAAGGGGGGCGGCTGGGGCGCGTTCGACGTGGACAACACCAGCACGCTCGTGGGGCAGTTCCCCGTATGCGATTTCGGCGAGGTGATCGACCCGCCTACCGAGGACGTCACCGCGCACGTGCTGGAGGCCCTGGTGCACTGCCGGGTTCCCGTCGGCCACCCGGCCGTGCGCGCAGGGCTGCGCTACCTGCGCGACACCCAGCGCGACGACGGGTCGTGGTGGGGGCGCTGGGGCGTGAACCACGTCTACGGCACCGGCGCGGTGCTGCCCGCGCTCGAGGCCTGCGGCGTGGACATGTCCGAGCCGTGGGTGCGGCGCGCAGTCGACTGGCTCTGCGCGTGCCAGAACGACGACGGCGGCTGGGGCGAGGACATCGAGAGCTACCGCGACCCCGCGCTGGCCGGCGTGGGCCCCTCCACGGCGTCGCAGACCGCCTGGGCCCTGCTGGGCCTCATGGCCGCCGACCCCGGCAGCGCGCCGATCGACGCCGGCATCGCGTGGCTGGTGCGCGCGCAGGCGGCCGACGGCGGCTGGGACGAGGACGCCTTCACCGGCACGGGATTCCCGCTCGACTTCATGATCAAGTATCACTACTACCGCCTCTACTTCCCGGTGATGGCCCTGGGGCGGTACGCGGCGTGAGCACCGGCGAGGCCCGCGCCCGGGCCGCCGACATCACGCGCGAGCACGACGAGAACTTCCCCGTCGCGTTCATGCTCGCGCCGCGCGGCGTGCGTGACGACATGCGGGCCGTCTACGCCTACTGCCGTGTCACGGACGACATCGGGGACGCCGGCGTGGCCACGCACGACGAGCGACTCGCCGCCCTCGACGCCTGGGAGGCCGGGCTGCACGCGGCACTGGACGACCGCGGGGATGACCCGGTGCTCATCGCGCTGGCCGACGTCATCCGCCGCCGTCGCCTTCCCGTGGAGCAGTTCGAGCGGCTGGTGGAGGCCAATCGCATCGACCAGCGCGTGAGCCGCTGGGACACCCACGAGGACCTGCTCTGGTACTGCGCGCACTCGGCCACGCCCGTGGGCCGCATGGTGCTGGGGGTGCTGGGCATCGGTGATGCGCGTCGGATGGCGTTGTCGGACGCCACATGCGAGGGTCTGCAGCTCGTGAACCTCTGGCAGGACATCCGGCGCGACCTCGACGAGCGCGACCGCGTGTACCTGCCGCGCGAGGACATGGACCTGTTCGGCGTGACGGTGGATGACCTGCGGGCGCCCGCGGCATCGGCCGCGCTGCGCGAGCTGGTGCGCATGGAGGTGGGCCGCGCCCGCGCGCGCCTGGTGCAGGGTGCCCCGCTGCGCGGCATGGTGCCCCGGCGCGTGCGCCATGACATCGCCATGTTCACGGCCGGTGGCCTGTGGGTGTGCGACTCCATCGCAGGCCAGGACTTCGACACCATCGCGGCCCGCCCGGCGCCCGGCGCCCGCGGGCGCGCCGGAATGGCGGTGGGCGTGGCGTGGCGCATGCTGCGCGGGGGCCGCGCATGAGGGTGGACGAGGCCTATGGGCGCTGCACGCAGATCACGCGCGATGAGGCCCGCAACTTCTACTTCGGGTTCATCCTGCTGCCGCGTGAGCGCCGCCGGGGCATCCACGCCCTCTACGCCTTCAGCCGGCTCTGCGACGACTCCGTGGACGGCGCCGAGACCACCACCGAGAGGTTGGCGGCGGTCGCCGCGCGGCGGCGCGACGTGGACCGCGCCTACGCGGGCTCGGTGCCGGCGGACGACCCCGTGCTCATCGCCCTGGCAGATGCCATCAGGCGGTTCGGCATCCCCCGCGCGCCCATGGACGCCCTGGTGGACGGCGTGGAGATGGACCTCGGCACCAACCGCTACGCCGACTGGCCGGCGCTCAAGACCTACTGCGACCGCGTGGCGGGCGCAGTGGGGGTGCTGTCGCTGCACGTGTTCGGGTTCCGCGACCCCGCCGCCGTGGGCCACGCCGAGGATCTCGGGGTGGCCATGCAGGTGGTGAACATCATGCGGGACGTGCAGGAGGACTCCCTGCGTGACCGCATCTACCTGCCGGCCGACGAGATGGCCGCGCACGGAGTGGCCGTGGCCGACATCATGAGCGACCGCATGACCCCGGGAATGCGGGAGCTGATGCAGCAGCAGGCGCGGCGCGCGGACGACTACTTCGCGAGCGGGCACATGCTGCTGCCCGTGCTCGACCTGCGCGCGCGCATGTGCGTGCAGATGCTCGCGGGGCTTTACGAGGAGATCCTCGCCCGGCTCGCCGCGCGGGGCTTCGACTACACGCAGGGGCGGGTGTCGCTGCCGGGTCGCCGCAAGGCGTCGCTGATGCTGCGCTCGGTGGTGCGCGCCCTCGCCACGAGGCGACGGTGAGCCTGCGCGGCATGCGCGTGGCCGTGGCGGGCGGCGGGCTCGCCGGCATCGCCGCCGCGGTGGAGGCCGCCGGGCGGGGGGCGCGCGTGAGCCTGGTCGAGCGCCGGCCGTTCCTCGGCGGCAAGGCGTTCTCGTTCACCGAACCCGGCAGCGGGGTGGAGATCGACAATGGCCAGCACGTGCACCTGGGCTGCTGCACGGCATACCTCGCGCTGCTGGGTCGCGTCGGCTCGCTCGGCCTCACGGCCATGCAACCCATGCTGCACGTGGACGTGCGCGACCGCGCGGGCACCCACGGCGTGCTCACCGCCACGCACCTCCCCCCTCCCCTGCACATGGGGCCCGCCTTCGGCCGGTACGCGCTGCTCACCCGCGCCGAGCGGCTGCGCGCCCTGCGCGCGCTCACGGCCATCGCCGCCCTGGGCCCCCGGGGACGCGACGGGCTCGACGGCATCACCTTCGGCGAGTGGCTGCGCGCCCACGGCCAGCGCGACGCCGCCATCGAGCGGTTCTGGGACGTGGTGATCCTCCCCACCTGCAACGACCGATCCGATCGCACCTCGGCGGCGCTCGCGGCGTTCGTCATCACCGAGGGACTCATGCGCACGGCCGGTGGCGCGTCCATCGGCTGGGCGCTGGTGGGGCTCTCGCACCTGGTCGACCCCCCGACGCGCCGCCTGCTCGCGGGCTCGGGCGGACAGGTGGTCACCGGCAGGGCCGTCACGGGGGCGGATGCCGGAGGGATCGACCTCGACGACGGCACCCGCATCGACGCCGACGCCGTGGTGATCGCCCTGCCGCCGGGCCGCGCGCACGCCACGGCGCCCGCGGCCCTGCCGGCCGACCCCGGGCTCGGGGAGTCGCCCATCGTGAACGTGCACCTGTGGTACGACCGCCCGGTGCTCGACCGGCCGATCCTCGCCGTGGTGGACAGCCCGGTGCAGTGGATGTTCGACCGCACGGCGATCACGGGCGAGGGAGCGCCCGGGCAGCACGTGGCGCTGTCGCTATCCGCCGCGCGGGCCGAGATGGGCGTGCCGCGCGCTGACCTGGCCGAGGCCATGGACGCCGAGGTGCGGACCCTGCTGCCAGGCGCACGCGGCGCGGCGCTGACGCGGTGGGCGGTGACCAAGGATGCCCGCGCCACCTTCGCGCCCGCGCCCGGGCAGGCCGCGCGCCGCCCGAGCGCCCGCACGCCGGTGGAGGGCCTGGTGCTCGCCGGCACCTGGACGGCCACCGGGTGGCCGGCCACCATGGAGGGGGCCGTGCGCAGCGGCATCATGGCCGTGGACGAGATCGCGGCGCAGGTGGCCGGGCACGCGAAGTGATGCGGGTGCTCGGGGAGTCCGGGACGGTCTGCCTGCGCGTGGGCATAGCTCCGTGGTCGCACGGGCGGTGCGGTCATCGTCGACCAGCCTGCCCGTGCGCGCCGCAGCCGTGGCCTATCCTCCCGCCGTCGCCGCGATTGTCGTGGCGACGGGGCAGCATTTCATCGCGGACATCGCGCGGAGCCACGCTGGTCCTTCCCGCTTGGGCGATCGCACGTCTCATCACCGGCGCGCGACGCACCACCCGCGAAACGCGCTGACGTGCACGCCCCGGTACCATCGCACGAGCTGACGGATGACTGGCACCAGCAGGCCTTCTGACAGGGACCCCACGCCCGCTCGGGATCGACGGGAACGGCCAGGCTCGCGATCCGGTGGACGCTCCTCCTCACGGCGCGACCCCGGTGAGCGGCGGGACCGCCCGCGGCAGCCGCGCCGCGCCCCGGGAAGGCGCATGCGTGCCATCGCCTTCAGCGCAGGGGCGGTGCTGGTCATCCTTGTGATCCTGCTCATCGCCGGTGGCGGTGGTGGAACGGCACCGGGCACCACGGTGGCCGGCGTGGACATGGGGGGCGATGAGGCACAGGTGAGGGCCGCCGTCACCAAGCGCGCCATGGACCTGCTGCGGCGCCGGGTGCCGTTGCAGGCAGGTGGCGGCACCGTGGCAACGGTGCGGCTCGCGGACATCGGCGCCACCGTTGACGTGGACGCGGCGATCCGCGAGGCGCAGGAATCGTCGCCCAACCGCCTTGTGCGGGGCCTCAAGGCGGTCACCGGGCAGTCGGCCAATGAGGTACCCCTGCGCGCGATATACCGCAGGGGGGCGCTGGGCGGATGGGTGGCGGCCGTGAGCGACAACATCGACCGCCCCGAGCGCGACGCCGCCGTGCTGGTGCGCGGCACCGACTTCACGGTCAACCCGGCCGAGGATGGCCGCCTGCTCGATCGCACGGCGCTCTCAGCCGCGGTATCGGGCGACCTCTCCACGCTGCCCGCGACGATCACCCTGCCCCTGCGCACCACGGGGCCGGCGCTCTCAACCGAGGCGGCGCGGCAGCAGGTGGCGCAGGCCGGCGAGGTCATCCGGCGCGGTACCGACGTGGTGGTCGATGGCCTCCGGGCCGCGCTGCCGCCCGGGGACGTCGCCCGCGCGATGCGCTTCACGCCCGAGGGCCTGCGCATTGCCGCGTCGACGCTGCGCCGGCCGCTGCTCGTGGCATATCCGGCCGGGTCGGTGGTGCCGCGCCCAGCCCGTTATGACATCCGGGGCAAGCGCGCGATCGTGGTGCCGTCGAGGAGCGGGCGGCTCGTGGATGCCCGGCGGGTGGCCGACGGCCTCATGGGGGAGGACCGTCCCGTGGAGTCGGCCTTCGTGGACGTGACCCCCGTGTTCACGACCGAGAAGGCCAGGTCGCTCGGCATCAAGGAGGAGGTGGGCTCGTACACGACGCCCTACTCGCCGGGCGAGGCACGGGTCACCAACATCCGGCAGGCGAGCAAGATCCTGAACGGCACCATCATCCCGGCCGGGCGCTCGCTATCGCTCAATGCCGTGCTCGGGCGCCGCACCGAGGCGCGGGGCTTCGTGGCCGCGCCGATGGTGGCGGACGGCCTCTACGTGGATGCCGTGGGCGGCGGCGTGTCCCAGGTGGCCACGACGCTCTTCAACGCCGCGTTCTTCGCGGGCTTCGAGCTCAACGATCACACTGCGCACCAGCTCTACATCTACCGCTACCCGGAGGGCCGCGAGGCCACCCTGTCGTGGCCGACGCCCGACCTGAAGATCACCAACAACTGGGACGCCGCAGCCCTCGTGCGGGTCACGAACGCCGCCGACAGCATCACGATCGCCCTCTACTCGACCTCGTTCGACCGCAAGGTCGAGAGCGAGACGAGCGAGCGCTTCGAGTTCACCAAGCCGGTGGAGAGGCGGGTGGCGAGCCCGGACGTCACCCAGGGCGAGGTGCTCTACAGCGAGGGCAGTGAGGGCTTCAGCGTGCGGATCACCCGCAAGGTGCTCAAGGGCTCCGAACTCGTGAGCGATGACGTGTTCACGACCGTGTACCTCGCGCCGCCGAAGGTGATCCTCGTGCCCGAGGGCACCCCCGGCGCCGAGACCCCGGTGTCGCCCGGCTGACCTAGCCTCCGGAGGCGTCCTCGCGGCGCCGCTGCACCTCGTCCACGCCGTGATCGTCGGGCAGGCCGAGCGCGCGGTTGATCGCCTGCAGGGGGGTGATGCCGAGCTCCACGGCGTTGGCGCCGGTGCGGGCCGCCGGGGAGACCCTCGCGGGCTCCGAGGCATCCACGCGACGGCGCTCCATGTCCTGCGCCCACGGCTCGGCGAGCACCGGCCAGCGCGCGAGCACGGCCGCCCAGCGGGCTTCGCGCCCGGCTGCGCCCGTGGGCGCGCCCCGTCCCGGCGTGTATTCGGCCATCACCTGCACCCCTCGGGCGTTGCCGCGCGCGACGCACGCGGCGCGCGTACACTCGCCGAACCTTAAGGCATGGCGGAGGGAGTCGCGGTGGCGGGAAGGGGACAGGCAATCGACGCGCTTCAGCAGGAGGGCGTCACCTACCCGCCTCCCGCGGGAATGGCCCCATACGCGGTGCTGGGCAGCTCCGCCGTGTACGCCCGCGCCGAGGCCGATCCCATCGGATGGTGGGAGGAGCAGGCGCACCGCCTGCAGTGGGATTCTCCATGGGACGTCGCGCTCGACGAGTCCGACGCGCCCTTCTACCGGTGGTTCACCGGCGGCACCCTCAACGTGGCCGCCAACTGCCTCGATCGCCACCTGCCCGAGCGCGGGGACCGCGCGGCCTTCCACTGGGAGGGCGAGCCCGGCGACCGGCAGAGCATTACCTACGCCGAGTTGCACGAACGCGTGTGCAGGTTCGCCAATGCGCTGGAGGACCTCGGGGTGGGGCGCGGTGGGCGCGTGGCCATCTACATGGGGATGATCCTCGAGTTGCCGATCGCCATGCTCGCGTGCGCGCGCCTCGGCGCCGCCCACACGGTGGTGTTCGGCGGGTTCTCGGCCGAGGCCCTGCGCGACCGCATGGAGGACTTCCGGGCCACGGTGCTGGTGACCCAGGATCACTCGTTCCGCGCAGGCAAGCACGTCCCGCTCAAGGCGAACTCCGACGACGCGCTGGCGCAGGTTCCCGGCGTGAGGCACTGCGTGGTGGCGCGTCGAAGCGGTGAGCCGGTGGAGTGGACCGACGGCCGCGACCTGTGGTTCCAGGACATCGAGGACGCCGCCGACCCCCACCGCCCGGCCGAGCCCATGGACGCCGAGCAGATGCTCTTCGCGCTCTACACGTCCGGCACCACCGGTAAGCCCAAGGGAATCGTGCACACCACCGGGGGATACCTCACCGGCGCGGCGTCCACGCATCGCACGGTATTCGACCTGCGCGATGACGACATCTACTGGTGCGCGGCCGACATCGGGTGGGTCACCGGCCACTCCTACATCGTGTACGGACCCCTGGCCAACGGCGCCACGAGCGTGATGTACGAGGGGGCACCGGCGTTCCCGTCGCACAACCGCATCTGGGAGATCGCCGAGCGCTACCGCGTGTCGATCCTCTACACGGCGCCCACGGCGATACGCACATACATGAAGTGGGGCGACACCTTCCCGCAGGTGCACGACCTCTCGCGCATCCGGGTACTCGGCAGCGTCGGCGAGCCCATCAACCCCGAGGCCTGGGAGTGGTACCGCGACCACATCGGCGGCGGCACGGCCCCCGTCGTGGACACCTGGTGGCAAACCGAGACCGGGAGCATCATGATCAGCCCGCTGCCGGCCATCACCACGCTCAAGCCCGGCTCGGCATCGCGCCCCATGCCGGGCATCTCGGCGCGCGTGGTGGGAGAGGATGGAGAGGACGTGCCGCGCGGGCAGGGGGGCTACCTGGTGATCGACCGCCCGTGGCCCTCGATGCTGCGCACGATCCTCGGTGATGACGACCGCTACGTGGAGACCTACTGGAGCCGGTTCCCGGGCCTCTACCTGGCGGGCGACGGCTGCCGCATCGACGACGACGGCGACTTCTGGCTGCTCGGGCGCATCGACGACGTCATGAACGTGTCGGGGCATCGCCTCTCCACGATCGAGGTGGAGAGCGCGCTGGTGGACCACGCTGCCGTGGCCGAGGCCGCCGTCGTGGGCCGGGCCGATGAGGTGACTGGAGAGGCCATCGCGGCCTTCGTGACGCTGCGCGACGGGGTGGCGGGAGACGACGCGCTCATCGCCGAACTGCGCGACCACGTGGCCAAGCAGATCGGCCCCATCGCCAAGCCGGCGTCCATCGTGCTCACGCCCGACCTGCCCAAGACCCGCTCGGGGAAGATCATGCGGCGGCTCCTGCGCGATGTGTCCGAGCACCGCAAGCTCGGCGACGTGACCACCCTCGCCAACGAGGAGATCGTCACCGAGATCGCCGAGCTCGCGGTGACGAACCCGCACGAGGAGGACTAGCCCGGGCCATCCCCCAGGCAGGGGGGCAGCGCCTGGCCCACCGCCTTCAGCCGCTCGACGGCATGGGACCGGGCCGCACGCACGGCGTCGCGCGCGGGGGTCATCCGGTGGGCCTCGGCGTACCAGGCGATGACCCCCTCGAGCGACAGGGCGAGGGCGAGGCGGTCGTCGGCGTCGCCCGACTCCGACTGGTCCATCGCGGCGCACAGGCCGGCCAGCACCAGTGTTCCCGCCGCCGGGGATCCCTTCACGAGCGGCACCGGGCCAACCGACGACTTCGAGATCCCGGCCCTCACCCGCGTGAGTCCGCGATCACCCGACCAGGCGCACAACCGCACGGGGACCACGCCCTGGGTGCGCGTGGCCACGCGCACGGCTCCCTCGGGCACCCTGCCATCGGAGCTCCGGGACACCGCGGTGGCGAGCTCGCGAATGCGATCAGCCGCAGGTCGCACCTCGGCCTCGTGCGTGCGGTGGATGCCCCATGCGAGCAGGCCCAGCGTGAGGTCGAGCCGGTCGGCCTGCTGCGGTCGCCCGCTGCCGCGCCCCGGCCACCACCGCACGCCCGCCAGCCCCGGACCGGGGAAGTCCACGTCGATGCGCGGCGTGGAATCGCGCTTCAACATGCAAAAACCCCTGCGCGAAGCCATTTTTCATGCCCGCCGACGGGGATGCGTCCGGGTGCGTTGGTACCGTCACCGGCACTTCGCAGCGATCGCTGCAGCCTCCGTCCGGAGATCACCGAAGCGAGGAGACCCATGACCAAGGCCGACTTCGTCAAGCGCGTCGCGCGTGCAGCCGACCTCACCAACGACCAGGCAACCCGTGCAGTGCAGGCGGTCCTGGACGAGATCGAGCTCGCGCTCAAGGCCGGAGACGAGGTGCAGTTCTCCGGCTTCGGCAAGTTCTCGGTGTCGCACCGCGCCGCACGCGAGGGCGTTGACCCCCGGAACCCCGGCAGGAAGATCCACATCCCGGCGCGCAAGGTGCCCCGCTTCCAGGCGGGCGCACAGCTCAAGCGCTCGACGGCCGGATAGCCGATCCTCATGTCCACCCGGCGGGCCCCCCGCGGGTCCGCCGGGTGGACGATGCATGAGCCGGAGGCGGGATTCGAACCCGCACGCCCCGAGGGACCGGGGATTTTAAGTCCCCCGCGTCTACCAGTTCCGCCACTCCGGCACGCCGTCGAGGGCACGAGGTCAGCGCCCGAAGGTCGCGGCGCCCGGCGTGCGATCCACCGACGCCATGCGGGTGTCCTCCACGCGCCGTGCCCAGTCCTCGGGTAACAGCGGCCAGCGGTTGAGCACCTGCTCGAACCGTATGTGCCGCGTGTTCTCGCCCTTCGAGAAGATCATGCGACGGTCGTCGGTCGGGTCCTCGGTGCGCGCGAGGGCATCGGCGAGGCCGTCCACCGCGTTCACGGCGTCCTCATGCGCCACTGCGTCTGCTCTCGGCTCGGTGCCCATGGCGGCAGTCTATTCGCCCGCGCGCGGTCCCGAGGAATTCCACTCCAGCGCGATGCCGTCGAGGATGTCGCGCTCGGACACCACGATCTTGTCGGCTTCGAGGGCCTCCAGGGCCCCGCAAAGGATCGCCAGCCCCGGTACGATGACGTTGGCGCGATCGGGGTGCAGTCCCGCCACGGCCCGACGGTCGGCATCGTCCATCGCCGCGAGCCGCGACAGCACGGCCTCTGCCTGATCGCGAGTGATCACCATGCCATGCACCTCGTCGGGGTCGTACCCGCCGTCGAGGATCGCCGCCGCCGTGGTGATGGTTCCCGCCACGCCCAGCAGCGGGCCCGCGGCCGGGAACGCCCCCGCGGCCTCGTGCACCAGCGCGCGGGCCACCGCGCGCACCGCTATCACGTCGCCCGGTGGCGGGGGATCCGCGCAGATCATCTCCCCCTGGCGGTTCACCCCGAGGGGCAGGCTCACGGCATGGCGCGCACCGGACTCATCGCCCTGCACCACCTCGGTGCTGCCGCCGCCGATGTCGAGCATTCGGCAGGGCGATGAACCATCCGCCAGCGCCAGGCGGGCGCCCGCGAAGGCCAGCGCGGCCTCGCGACGGCCGTCCACCACCTCGAGGTCCGCGCCGAGCCGGTCGCGCACCAGCGCCACGACGTGGCCGCGGTTGGGCGCGTCGCGCACGGCCGAGGTGCCGACCGCCACCACGGGCGGCGACCCAGCCGCGGCGATGCGCGCCGCGAAGGCATCCAGGCATGCGCCGAGCCGCTCCAGCGCCTCGGGCGTCAACGATCCATCGGGCGCCGCGCCGCGCCGGAGGCCGGTGAGCGTGGTGACCCTCTCCCCAGCGGCGCCGTCCGGCCCGATCGCCTCGAGCAGCAGCAGCCTCGTGGAGTTGGAGCCGACGTCCACGACGGCGGCCCGCACGGCTACCGGCCGCGGTACTTCACGAGGGCGCGCACGCCCGCGAGCCAGCCCAGCGGACCGCGAATCTCCTTGATGGCCGCCAGCGCGTGGCCGCTGATCACCTGCAGCTCAGCAACCCTCAGGCGCAGGCGCTCAATCTCGGCCGACAGCTCCCTGGCGCCTTCCTCGGCCTTCGCAATGCCATCCTCGATCTGCCCGGCGCTCGCGCTGATACCCGCGAGTATCGGCGACATGCGCATGATCGCCGCACCCACGCGGCGCTTCAGCCTCAGGCCGCGCACGATCGCATACGCAAGCCCGAGGGCGAGGAGGATGATGAGCGCGATGGCCGACCCGGTGATTGTCCAGCTGTTCCAGCCCATGGACCGGGACACTACCGCCATGCACCTCAACCGGGTCGCCGCCACGGGGGCCGCCCACGACGGCCTCCGCGCGCTGGGGCACGGGACGACGGCGCGCCTCACGGTGCTGACGGGCGACTGCCTCGGTCACCCGGGACGCCCGGCGGTGGGCGTGCGCATGGGGCCCGAGGCGGTGACGGTGGGCGGGCCGATGGCGCCCGCCGCGACGGGCGCCATCGGCCCGGGGCCCGGTGCTGGCTAGGGTGGAGGCAATGGGGGTTCCACCGCTCACCGACCGCCGACTGGCATTCGTGCTCGGGAAGGGCGGTGCGGGCAAGACGGCCGTCGCGGCCGCCTTGGCGCTGGGCCTCGCGGACGCTGGCCATCGCACGCTGCTGGTGGAAGTGGGCGCCGAGACCCGCACCGAGGCGCTGTTCGGCACGGCCCCGTCGCTTGCCGACCCCGTGGAGGTGCGCCCGGGCCTGTCCGCGCTCACGGTCGACGCCGAGCTGGCCACGCAGGAGTACCTCGGCATCCAGTTGAAGGTGAGGCCCCTCGTGGAGATGATGGCCCGCAGCCGCGCGTTCCATCAGGTGACCCAGGCCGCGCCGGGGCTGGCTGAGCTGGTGACGCTCGGGAAGATCTGGGACCTCGCAACCACCGTGCGCGATGGCGCGCCCGTGTGGGATCGCCTGGTGGTGGACTCCCCCGCGACCGGGCATGGCATCGCGCTGCTCGAGGCCGCGGGCAACGCGCGCGCCCTCGCCGGGTCGGGCCCCATCAAGGACCAGGCCGAGGCGATCGAGAAGGTGGTGCGCCACCCCGCCGCCACGGGCATCGCCGTGGTGGCCACGCCCGAGGACCTGGCCGTGACGGAGGCGGTGGAGGCCGTGCAGGCGCTCCGCGCGCGTTCGATGCCGGTGACGTGCGCCGTGGCCAACGCTGTGCGGCGGTCGCTGTTCACCGACGCCGATGTCCAGGCACTCGGCGCGGTGCGTGCCGACCCGGCGACGGGCGACGCCGAGCGCGCCGCCGCGCAGGCGGCAATCGCCGTGGCCGAGGGCGCACGCCACGACGACCGCGAGGTGGAGGTGCTCGCACGCGACTCCGCGTTGCCGGTGGCCGTCCTGCCGCTGGTCCCCGACCTCGCACCCGGGTCAGGCGGGCTCGAGGTGCTTTCTGCGGCGCTGATGCGCGACCCCGCCGTGAGGGGCGCCGCGTGAGCGACACGTTCGACCTCGTGCAGCTGCTGGAGGGACGCCGCGTGGTGGTGGTGGCCGGCGCAGGGGGCGTGGGCAAGACCACGGTGTCGGCGGCCCTGGCCCTCGGGCTCGCCGCCCGCGGGGCACGCGTGGCGGTGGTCACCATCGACCCGGCACGGCGCCTGGCCAGCGCCCTGGGGATCCACCACCTGGGCGACACCCCGCATCGCGTGGACCCGTCGCGGGTGGAGGCCGCGGGCATGCGCATGCAGGGGACGCTCGACGCCCTGCAGCTCGACCCGCAGGCCACCTTCGACCGCCTCGTGGCGCGCGAGGCGCCCGACGAGGCCGCCCGAAAGAAGATCCTGCGCAATCGCGTCTACCGGCATCTGTCCACGGGCGTGGCCGGCGCGCAGGAGTTCATGGCGGTGGAGCGCCTGCACGAGCTCGTGGACTCGGGCGACTACGACGTCGTGGTGCTGGACACCCCGCCGGCGCGCAATGCCCTGGACTTCCTCGACGCCCCCGAGCGCATGACGCGCTTCGTCCAGGGCCGGGGCCTGCGGCTGCTGCTTGGCCCGCGCGCGGGCGCGGGGCGCACCGGATGGCGCGCGCTGCAGGCCGGTGGACACATGGTGATGTCCGTCGTGGAGCGCCTCACCGGAGCGCAGCTGCTCACCGACATCTCGGAGTTCCTGCAGTCGTTCGAGGGCATGTACGAGGGCTTCAGCGACCGGGCGACGGCCGTAAGGTTGCTCTTGTCATCCGACTCATCGCGCTTCGTGGTGGTCACCGGCCCGCGGCCGGAGCCCGCAGGCGAGGCCATCTTGCTCTGGCGCCGCCTGCGCGATGACCGCTATCCGCTGGGCGCGGTGGTCGTGAACCGCGTGCATGCGCAGCCGGCGGGCGGGGATGACCAGCCCGCCGGCCTGGCTGACCTGCTGCGCGCAGCAGGAGCGGCCGACCCCGAGGGCCTTGCCGCGCGCGCCGCGGATGCACTCACCGCGGCTCGCGCCCGGTCTGCAGCCGACCGGCACGAGATCCGGTCGATCGCGGGCGCGCTTGACGCGCCGCCGATCACCACGGTGCCCGCGCTCGAGGATGATCCCGTCGAGGTCGCGGGCCTCGCGCGGGTCACGCGCGAGCTCGAAGGGGGCTGACGGCCCCGCCCGCGCGAAGCGGACGGGGCCACCTGCCGGAGTGCCGCGCTACGCGCGCAGGCACACCGCGTACGCAGAGGCGATCATCGCGTTGTTGCTCTCGTTCACCACGCTCACGGCCCATCCGGTGGGGATCTGGCCGTTGGTGGGCATCACGCCGTTCGGCATCGACGGGCGGCTGAATGCCACGTGCGCCTGCGGATTGGCGGGGCCAACCGGGCTCGTGGGGTAGATGCCGCCGAAGCCGCCGCCCACGATGTCCTCAGTGGACTGGCAGGCGATGTAGATGATGGTCTGCTGGCCCGACGCAAGCGAGCCGGAGTTCTGCTCGCGGAAGCGCGTGGTGATCGCGCCGGGGGCGAGGGTGCTGGCGAGCACGCTGTTCGATGCCAGCGTGCGGTTGTTGATCGCCCGGTTGGCGATCTTGGCGTTCTTCACCGACTTGTTCACGAGCTGGCTGCCGTTGATCTGGCTCTGGGCGTAGGCGCCGGCACCACCCGCGGCGATCACGAGCGCAGTGGTGGCGATGACCATCGACGCGCTGGGGCGCCGGAACTTGATGTTGAGCTTCATGCTGCGAGGACCTCCCGGAGTACGCGGACGAAGACTGCCGCAGCCCTATTCCCCAAAAGCCGGCGAGATCCCCCTTCGGGGGGCCAGCACCACCGTGCCCTCGCGGCCCGTGGCCACCACGATCCCCGGCCCCGGTGCCCCCAACGCCACGCCCCGCAGCGACGCCCTGCGCTCGCCCGTGGCCAGGTCGTGCACGGTCACGCGCTCGCCGAGCGATCGTGACGAGACCACCAGCAGGCCATCGGCCACCGCCAGCGCCCGGGCCGTGCCGGGATGCACCTCGAGCGACGGGCGGGCGGCACCCGGCAGCACCGCGTGGATCATCGCGCGATCGCCCCGGCCGGCGATCACGACCCCGCCGGGGATCGACGCCACGGCGGTGATGCGCTCGCCCAGCGGCGACGGTGCGCGTGCATGCTCCTCGCCGGCTCTCACCAGCACCAGGTCGGCGCCGGCCGCCACCGCGAGGTCGCCGTCATCCAACCACGCGGCCGCCGCCGCTCCCTCCACCGCGGCGGTCCAATCGCGCCGGCGCGCGGCATCCGACCGGGCCACGACCGTAGCGCGCGGAAGCGCGGCACGGTCGCCCACGGCGGCGAGCCGCCCCCCGTGCCCGGCCGACAGCACCAGCCGGCCGGGAGCGCGCGACCGCAGGCCCACGCGCGCAACGCCGACCGGGTCGTCGATCACCAGCAGCCCGCGCCGCGGTGCCAGCGCAAGCCGATCGGGCCCCACGGCCGCCATCGAGCGCACGTCCGACACCGCGATCTCACGCACGGAATCAAGACCGGGAAGCCGCGACACCACCACCCGGCCCGGCAGGGCCACCGCGGCCCACGCGCCGTCGGGCGACACCGCCAGCGCCGATCCCGGCCACCCCTGCGCGGCGACCACGCGCAGCGCCCCATGCTCCACCAGGTCGCCGGTGGCCACGCTCACGACTGCCGCACGTCCGCGTAGATGTCCTCCGCACGCCGCGCCGCCTCGTCCCACGTGTGGCGCCGCACCGTGTCGCTCGCGCTCGCGGTGAGCCGACCCCGCAGGTCGTCGTCGTTCACCAGGCGCACGAGGGCCTGCGCCAGCGGTCCGGAGTCGCCCACCGGGGTCATCAGGCAGTCGTCGCCGTCGCGCAGGAACTCCGCCAGCACGGGGATGTCGCTGGTCACCACCGGCAGCCCGGCGGCCATGGCCTCCACCACCACCAGGCCGAAGCCCTCGCGCGTGGACGGGAACGCCAGCACGTCGGCTGCGCGGTAGAGCACCGGCATGTCATCGTCGTCCACCACGCCGATGCGCGCCACGTCGGCCCCTGGCGGAGCGCCCAGCCCCCGGTGCACCACGAGCCCCAGGCGCACGGCGTCGTCCTCCCACGCGGCGACCGCCGAGGGGTCGGCGAAGAAGCCATCGCCCCCGGCCACCACCAGCAGCGGCTTTCCCGGAAGGCGGCCCCGTGCACGGGCGAAGGCCTCGAGCAGCACGCGGCTGCCCTTGCGCGGCTGCACCCCGCCCACGGCGAGCACCACGGTGCGGCCCGGCCACCCCATGCGCGCCCCGGCGTCGTCGCGCGTCAGCGTGCAGCCGCCGAAGCGATGGGCCTCCACGCCATTGGGCACCACGTCTGCCCGCACGCCGAACTCGTCCTGCAACCGGTCGGCCCAGAACCCCGACACCGCGATGCAGCGGTCCACGTCCTGGATCGACGCCCGCTGGCACTCCTCGAGGGAGCGGTCATCGAAGGCCTCCACGTGGTGCACCGTGCGCACCACGTGGGGAACCACGCCGTCGGCGCGCAGCGCCAGCAGCGCGCGCGCCGAGAGGAGATCCTGCGCGTGGTGAATGTCGGCCGGGGGTACCTCGCGCACGCCATCTGCCAGCGTGGCAGCCGCGCGGTCCACGCGATCGGCCGCCGACTCGCCGGCCACGGGGCGCAGCGGCACGTGGTGTGTGGCCACGCCCGGCCCCACCGCCAGGCCCGAGCCCTCGATGGTGAGCACCCACAGCTCCACGTCGTGCCCCCGCGCGGCGAGGGCCTCGGCCAGGCAGCGCGCGTGCACCGCGCCACCGCGCGGCATCGCCGAATAGGTGGCGATGCGCACCCGCATGGCCGGCCTCAGCGCGCGGGCCGCACGAGCGCGGCGGCCAGCCGCGCGGCCTGCGCGCTGGTGGGCGCCACCCGGGCGCCGGCCCGCGTGAGGTGATCCTCCTGCCGCGACAGCACCTGCGGGTCGGCTTCGGTGCCGCACACGTGCGCCACCACCTGCAGCGAGGGCCGCGCCTGCAGGGCGTCCGCGATGGCGGGGGCCAGGGCGCCGGCGGGGTCGGGGTGCGCGCCCCGCCCGAGGATGATGTCGAGCAGGATCACCGCCACGGTCTGGTCGGACACCGTGTCACCGATCAGCCCGACGCGGCGCGAGGGGTCCAGCAACGGGTGCGGCGTGCCATGGGCGGTCGACTCGGCCTGCAGGTCGAGGCACGCGTTGCCGCGCACCACGTCGCGGGGGTCGAGGTACTCCGCCGCGCCCGCGGGGGTGTTGGACACCACGCGCCCGAGGCGGGCGGCCAGCACCGCGGCGGCCTCGGCGCAGAGGGCCGACCCCGAGAAGATGCCCCGCACGTGCCCCGCGCTCACCCAGCCGGTGGGCTCCGCCGCGGGAATCACGGGCCTCGCGCCCGCCCGGCGGGCCGCGGCCACCACCGCCTGGTCGATCACGCCATGGAGCTCCACGCCGTCCGGCGCCGACAGCCCCTCGGCACCCAGCATGCATGCCGACCCGGGCTTGCCGCACGCCGCCAGCGCGGCGAGCGCGGCCTCGGCCCCGCGCGCTGAGAAGCCCTCGGCCACCAGCACCACGGCGTCGGTGAGCGGATCGTCCGCCATGCGGCGCATCGCCGCGATGGACGACGCCGCGCCCACCTCATCGGTGAGGTCGCGCGGCCCGGTCACGAGCACCCGGCTCACCCCGAGCCCGAAGCGGTCGAGCAGCACCGATGCCTCCTGCGCCCCCGAGCCCGAGGTCGCCACCACGCCGATGCGTCCTGCCGCGACCACGTTGGCGATGCCGATGCCGACGCCGTCGATGATCGCCGTGTCGCTGCCGGGCCCCAGCACGAGCCGGCCGGCGTCGGCTGCGCGCCGCTTGAGGGCCACCTCGTCGGCCAGCACGACATCGCCCGTGAGCAGCATCACGTTGCTGCCCGCCGACAGCGCACGGTGCCCCTCGAGGGCCGCAAACGCGCCGGGCACGCCGATCACCGCGAGGGCATCCGCCTCGGGCGCGGCGTCATCCCCGGCCGCGGGCGATTCCCCCGCCGCCACGCCGGGGCGGAGCTCCACCACCACGTCATCGGCTTGGGGAAGGTCCTCCACCTCCTGCACGCTACCGGTGCCCGCGGGCGGAGGTGCCGACGTCACGGGCGGGCGCCGCGGCGGGTCTAGGCGGTCTCGGCCAGCAGGTCGCCCGCAGGCGTGGCCTGCGCCAGGCGCGAGCGCAGCAGGCGGGCGTCCTCGCGCGCCCTGCGCAGGGCGGCCTCCGTGGCCTCGAGCGATGCGCGGAGCTCCAGCAGGTCGGCATCCGCCTCTGCCAGGCGCCGGGCCAGCACGGCCAGCGGGCGGTCGAGCGCGCTGCCACCTGTAGGCACCTGCACGGGGCTCCCGGCGTCGATCAGGCCCACGCGCACGAGTTCGGTCACCTCCACCACGCGCACGCCACCCCGGCGCGACACCTCGAGCGTGCCGCGCTCGACGCGCCTCTCGAGGGCCTTCTTGGTGGTGCCGCACACCTCGGCGGCGTCCGACAGGGTGAGCGTGCGGGGCGTCGTCATGGCCTGCGGTTTCTCCACCCGGGGCGGCAATCCCTCCCCGAGGCGTTCGCCAGCAGCCAGTCCGTGGGGGCGGGTCCGCCGCGGATGCATCGAATCGGGCAGGCTCCACGGGTGCGCCAGCGTGCAGAGCCCGATCACCTCAGGCGGGTGCTCGCGCGCCTGGTAGTGCGTGACGATGCTCTCGCCCAGGCTGCAGCCCACCAGCACCACGCGCTGGAAGCCCACCTCGCGGGTCAGGTTAAGGGCGCGGCCACGTCGAGCGGGGTGTCGTCAAAATGACCGCCGCCGTCCACCACGCCGGAGTTGGCCATGCAGGTGTTGATCGACAGCGCCGGTTACCCGCGGGGGGCGAGCTCGAACGCCATGCGGCGCGGCACGCCCCCCATATAGTTGCCGAGGGATCCATGCACGATGATCGCCAGGGTTCCGGCACGCCCCTCCACATCGGTGCGCGGCCGCATGAGCAGGCCGTCCCAGTGCTTGTGGTCGGCTGTGCGCAGCACCACCAGCTCGGCCTCGGCGTCCACATCGTCGTGGCCGAGCTCCGTGTGGGGGCGGGCGCCGGTGAGCATGGTGATGCGGTCGGGGCGGAGCGCGGGACTCGGCGAAGGAGGCGTCACGACGGGGGTGTCCCCGGCTGCTCGCCACCGCGCCCGCGTCGCCCGGGCAGCCACCAGTTCCACTGGCCGCAGAGGCTCAGCACGGCCGGCACGAGCATGAGGCGGATGATCGTGGCGTCCACGAGCACCGCGGTGGCGAGGCCGATGCCCAGCATCTTCACGATGACGTTGTCGTTCAGCACGAAGGCGAGGAACACGCTCACCATGATCAGCGCGGCCGCGCTGATGACCCGGGCGGTGGACGCCAGCCCGAGTGCCACCGAGCGGTGCGCATCGCGGGTCTGCTCCCAGCCCTCGCGTACCCGCGAGAGGAGGAACACCTCGTAGTCCATCGAGAGCCCGAAGAGGATCGCGAACATCATCATCGGCACCCAGGCCTCGATGGCAACGGCCTCGGGCACGCCGATCTGCTGCCTCAGGATGCCCCACTGGAAGATGGCCACCACCACCCCGAATGCCGCCGCCACCGAGAGCAGGTTCATCACCGCGGCCTGGAGTGGCACGAGCAGCGACCGGAACTCGAACATCAGCAGCACGAACGAGATGAGGACGACCGCCGCGATGAACCACGGCAGCCGTGACGCCACGCGGTCGGAGAGGTCCACCCCCACCGCGGTGAGGCCCGTGGCGTACACCGCCGTGCCGGCGCCCGCCGCGGGCTTCAGGCGCTGCGCCAGCTTCTCCACCAGATCGGTGGTGCGCGGGCTCGCCGGAGCGGTGGCCGGCACCACGTTGATCATCGCGACGTCGGCGATGGACGACCTCACCGGCGGGGACACCTCGATGACCCCTGCCAGGTCGCGGGCGCGGTCGGCCACGGCGAGGGCGCTCTGCTTGGCCAGCGGCCCCTCGAGCACGACCTGCACGGGTCCGTTGAACCCCGGGCCGAATCCGCTGGATATCAGCGCGTAGGCCTCGCGGGTGGTGGACCCCGGCGGGTCGCTCCCGGCATCCACCTGCCCGAGCTCCATGCGCAGCACAGGCGCCGCGAGTAGCAGCAGCAAGGCCAGACCCCCGATGAGGAATGGCCACGGCTTGCGGGTGACGGTGAGCGACCACCGTGCCCATCCGTGCGTGCGATCGGGCGGGGCGTCGAGGTCCACCGGCCGGGGGCCCGACACAAATGGGATGCGCCAGCGCCCCAGCCCGCTGCCGGCAATCGCCAGGGCAGCGGGCAGCAGCGTGATTGCCGCGAGCACCCCGACGACCACGGCGATGGCTGCGCTCTGCCCGAGGCGCGCGACGAACGGAATGCCCGCCGCCGCCAGCCCCAGCACCGCCACGGCCACCGTGCCACCCGCGATCACCACCGCACGACCTGCCGTGGCCGTGGCGCGCGCAACCGACTCGCTCACGTCCATGCCCTCTGAAACCTGCTGGCAGTGGCGCGTGACCACGAACAGCGCATAGTCCACCGACACGCCGAGGCCGATCATCACCGCCAGGGTGCGCCCCACGTCGCTCACGTCTGTGACGGCCTGCAGCACGGCCAGCACCGCGAGCGCGGTGCCCACGGCAACGAGCGCGCCCACCACCGGGATCGCCATGGTAACCACCGAGCCGAAGGCGAGCAGGAGGATCACGATGGCGGCGGCGATGCCCACGATCGCCGACCAGTCGGTGCCCGTGGCCTCGGCCTGCGTGGCCGGCGCCCCGGCGTAGGCCACCACGAGCCCCGCCCGCTCGAGGGGACGGGCAGCCGCCCGCACCCGGTCGAGCTGCCCCGGGCCGAGATCCTGGGGCGGCGTGGACCACTCGATGCCCATGAGCGCCGTGCGGCCATCGGCCGACACGGTGCCCGAACGGCCGGGGGGCTGAACCGACGCAATGCCCGGGATCGCGCGAAGCCGGCCGGCCGAATCCGCGATCGCCGCGCGGGAGGGCGCCGCCGCCAGCGACCCGCGCTCGGATCGGATGACCACCTGCCCGTCGGTGAGCCCCTGGCCGGGGAACGCGCGCTGCAGCACCGATGCGCCCTCGGCCGCGGGCAGGCCTGGCACCGAGAGGTTGTCGGACGGCGTGCCCCCGAGCGCCGATCCCAGCAGCGTGAGCCCCACGAGGGCCACCACCCAGGCGCCCAGCACCCACCAGCGCCGGCGCGCGCACCATGCGCCGAGGCGGCCGAGCAGGGTGATGGGCGGGGCTCCGGTCGCCATGCGCGCCGGGAAGGTAGCGCACGCGCGGCGGCCGGTAGCGACCCGTGGCATGCTCGCGGCCGTGGGCGACCTCGGAACCTGGGCCCTGATCTTTGCCCTCCTCGGCGGCATCGGCGGCGGCTTCGTCAACTCCGTCGCGGGCGGCGGCACGCTCGTCACCTTCCCGGTGCTCACCGCAGTGGGCATACCGGCGCTCGACGCCAACATCACCAACGCCGTGGCGCTCTCCCCCGGGTATGCCGGCGGCACCTACGCCCAGCGGCGCGACCTCATCGGCCAGGCCAACCTCGCACGGGTGCTGGCCATCACGTCGATTCTCGGCGGGGTCACCGGGGCCGCGCTGCTGCTCTCCACCGGCGAGGAACTCTTCGAGCAACTCGTGCCATGGCTCATCTTCGGCGCCACCGCGCTGCTCGCCGCCCAGAAGCCGCTGCGGCGCCTCACCGTGAGCGCCCGTGGTGACGCCGGCGAGATGAGCCGCTGGGTGCTGGTGGTGTCAATCTTCCTCGCCACGGTGTACGGCGGCTACTTCGGTGCCGGCCTCGGGATCATCACCATCGCGATCCTCGGGTTGATGCTCACCGACACCCTCAATCGCCTCAATGCCCTCAAGCTGCTGATGTCGCTCTGCGCCAATGGGGCCGCGGCGATCTTCTTCGCCTTCAGCGGCCACGTGTACTGGTGGGCCGGCCTGATGATGGGAGTCGGGGCGTGGGCCGGCGGGTGGCTCGGCGGCAAGACCGTGCAGCACCTGAATGAGGCCATCTTCCGGCTCGGGGTGATCGCGCTGGGCATCGCCGTGGGATTCGCCTTCCTGCTCACCTGAGCGACCCGCAGGCGGGCGCCGCGGCAGCGCCTACGATTACGGCATGCCGCTGGCCATCGCCACCATTGAGGCGCCGCTCGTCGAGGACACCCTGCGCGCACAGGGCGTCGAACCCGTCGTCATCGAGTGGACCCCCCCGGCGCGCGGCGACCTGGCGGACGTCGCACTCCTTACCCGCGCCTATGCCGATAACGCCGTGGAGGCCGGTAACCGCGAGGCGCTCGCCCTGCTCGACGCCGCACGACCGCACCTGGTGGGCGCGGGGCTCGCCACCGACCTGGTGCCCGGCATGGACGGGCGCACGATCCTTCACTGCGGCCCCCCCTGCGACTGGGACCACCTGGGGCCGGCCATGCGCGGGCAGGTGGCGCGGGCGGCGATGCTCGAGGGCTGGGCGCCCGACCAGGGCGAGGCCGCCGCGCTGATCGCGCACGGGGCCATCACCCTCGCCCCCACCGACACCCACGGCGTGGTGGCCACCATGTGCGGCGTGCTGTCGCCATCGATGGCCGTGTGGGCCGTGCGCGACGAGGAGACCGGGGTCGAGGCCTGGGCGCCCGTCTCCGACGGCGCGGGCGACGGCCTTCCCCCGGGCGCGCGCACGCGCGACCTCATCGCGCGCCAGCGCATGCTGAGCGACCGCGTGGCCCCCGGCGTGGCGGCCGCCCTCGACCTGACCGGGCCCATCGACCTCACCGACCTTGCCCGCCGGGCATCAGACGCCGGTGACCCCCCTGCCGCCCGCCCGCAGGTGGCGGCGATGATGATCCTCCACGCGCTGCTGCCGGGGCTCGCCGCGCGGGCGCTCGACGCCGTGCCGGCCGTCACCCTCATCACCGCCGGGGATGGACGCATGGCTCTGCCCGTGCTGGCCGCCGCCGCGCGGGCCGCGCTGCAGTCGGCATCAGGCGTGCCGCGATCGAGCCTGGTCATCGGCATGTCGGGCAACGGCACCGACGTGGCCATCACCCTGGCCGGCATGCCCGGTACGTGGTTCACCGCGCCCGCCCCCATCGGCGAGGACAAAGACTTCGGCGAGGGCACCCCATCACCCGACGCCGCGCCGTGGACCGGCGACCAGGGAGTGATCGCCTGCGCCGACATGGCCATCGACGCCCGCCTGTGCCTCGACGCCGGGGAGTCCCCGGGCATCGCCATGGGCATCGCCTCGCGCGCCGACGGCGCATGGATCGGCCAGGGCCTCGTCCGCGTTCCGCTTCCCGCGGTGCGCGACGCCCTCGACGCCCTCGCGCCCGCGGGGCCGACGGCCGCGGTCCCTCCGTGAACCCCGGCCGCATCATCGGCGTGGTCGTCGCCGGCCTCGTGGTGGCCGGGGCGGCAATCGCGGGGGCGCTGGCCCTGGGCGGCACGAGCCAGGTGGCGCCGCCCGACCCCGCCCAGCCGATCGTCATCGGAGTGGTGGCCGCTCCCGGCGAGGAGCTCACCGGACCCACCGACCTTCCGCCGCTCGCCATGGTGCTCGACCAGCCCGTGCCCGACGCCATCGCCCAGATGTCTGCGTCGCAGCAGGTGGCGGCCTATCGGGCCGAGGCCCGGGGCGGCGACGTGGATGCCCTCCTCAGGCTCGGCGCCGCCCAGCAGAGGGCGGGCGAGCAGGACGCCGCCGCGGGCACCTTCCGCATGGCCGCGGCCGCCGACCCCGGGGCCATCGCCCCCGTCATCGGGCTCGCGCTGGCGGACGCCGCCACCGGCGATGCCGGAATGAAGCGTGCCACCGCCGTGCTCGCCCGGGTCACGCGCGACAACCCCGAGAGCCAGCTCGCCTGGTTCAACCGCGGGTGGCTCGCCACGTACCGCCGCGACGGACGGGACGTCATTTCCTCGTGGAAGCGCGTGGTCACGATCGACGAGGAGAGCGCCATCGGCACGACGGCCGCGCTGCTGCTGAAGCGCATCGCCGATCAGGCCCCTGGAGGGGCGAATACCCGCACCAGCGATGGATAGCGGCTGTGGCACCGGTGAGCCGCATGGTCACGAACCGGTAAGGAAGCGCCCGTTCACCCCCAACACCGGGGGGCAGGATGTTTACCCTGCGCGGAGAACCTCTTAACCGGCCCATAAGGGCCGATGGGGACACTGCCGAAAGCAGCATGCCGGACGAGCGTCCGGTGCGTTGGATCCCCGCCCGGTCCGAGAGGGTCGGCGGGTGAGCGGGATGAGTGGCAGGCAGGTGCCAGGGGCACCGATGCGTCCGGGGGGTGACCTGCGCCCGGGCACGCACGACGAAGCGCCCGGTGAGGACCGGGCCAAAGGGGATGAAAGAAGATGACGCTCAAGGAGATCGTGGGCAACGAGGAAATGCTGGTCCTCCTCACCCGTGGGCAGGAGCAGGGCTTCCTCGGCATCGAGGAGGTCGCCGGGGCGCTGCAGGGCATGGACATCGTCCAGGAGGACGCCGAGGCCCTGTACACGCACATCGACGAGATGGGTATCGAGCTGCTCGAAGAGCCCGACGCCCAGGAGCGTCGCGCCAAGCTCGCGGAGGAGGCCGAGCGTCCCCGCCGCGTGGCCGCAAAGGCCGAAAGCACCACCGACCTGCTGCAGCTCTTCCTGCGCGACATCGGCCGCATCCCGCTGCTCACCGCCAAGCAGGAAGTCGAGCTCGCCAAGCTCATCGAGGAGGGCGACCTCGCGGCCAAGCAGAAGATGGTGGAGAGCAACCTGCGCCTGGTCGTCTCGATCGCGAAGAACTACCGCAACCAGGGCCTGGCTTTCCTCGACCTGATCCAGGAGGGCACGCTGGGCCTGGTGCGCGCCGCCGAGAAGTTCGACTACCGCAAGGGCTACAAGTTCTCCACGTACGCCACGTGGTGGATCCGCCAGGCGGTGGCCCGCGCCATCGCCGACAAGGGCCGCACCATCCGCATGCCCGTGCACGTGGTGGAGAAGCTCAACAAGATCAACCGCACCGAGCGCAAGCTGCTGGCCGAGCTGGGGCGCGACCCCAGCAACGCCGAGATCGGCGCCTCGATCGGCCTCAACGAGGCCGAGGTGGAGTCCATCCGCAGGAGCGCCCAGACCCCGGTCTCGCTCGAGAAGCCCGTGGGCGACGAGGAGGAGTCGGAGTTCGGCCAGTTCATCGCCGACGAGAAGGCCATCTCGCCCGAGGCGGCCGCCGACGAGACCCTGCGCAACGAGACCCTGCAGGAGGTCCTCAACTCGCTCAGCTACCGCGAGCGCCGCGTGCTCGAGTTGCGCTACGGCCTGGGCGGCGAGCAGCCCCGCACCCTTGACGAGGTGGGCCGCACGTTCAACGTCACGCGCGAGCGCATCCGCCAGATCGAGAACCAGGCGCTGCAGAAGCTCGCCGGCATGATGGACGTGCGCGGCCTGGCTGAGGTCGCCTAGCCCCACCCGCCATGAGCAGCACCCGAACGGCCCGCGAAAGCGGGCCGTTCGCGTTCCCGCCCCGACCCGGTCCGCAGGGGCCTTGGCGCATGCCGCAGGGGGCGATAAACCCCTGCGGCCCTCGGCGGTAGGCTGCTGCGCATGGGTTGGGATGACGAAGACGACGACTGGCCGGAGCGCGAGACCGATCCCGAGGTGATCGCGAAGAAGCGCGAGAACGCGCGGGTGGCGGCGGTGGGCGCGAACCGCGCGGTGCGGCTGGTGTACGCCACGCTGGCGATCCTGCTGATCATCGTGATCGTCCTCGCGATCATCCTCACGTAGGCGTCCGGGAGCAGGCCTTGGGCACGCGGCCGGTGGCGGTGGTGTCCGACCTCTGGCGATACCCCGTGGCCTCGATGGGCGGCGAGCGGCTGAGGCGGGCGTTCCTCGGCCCGCTTGGGGTGCAGGGCGACCGGCGCTGCATGGTGGCCGACCCGTCCGACGGCAGCCCGGTGATCGCCCTGCGGCATCCGCCGCTGCTCGCCTACCGGGCGTGGTGCGAGGACGCCGAGGGCGGGGACGACGTGCGGGTCGAGACCCCGCGGGGTGATGTGGTGACGTGGGACGACCCGTCGCTGGCCGATGGCATGCGCGCCGACCTCGGGCGCGATGAGCGCGAGCCGGTGGAGCTTCGCCGCTCGCCCGTGGGGGCCCATGCGGACCAGCCCGTGGCGCTGCTGGCGGAGGCCACGATCGCGCAGGTGTCCGCGTGGGCGGGGGAGGACGTCGACCGGCGCCGCTTCCGGCCGAACGTGGTGATCGACGCGGGCGACGACCCCTTCCCCGAGGATGCCTGGATGGGCCGGCGGCTGGTGATCGGCGACGGCGCCGAGATCGAGGTGGTGGCGCCCACGCGACGGTCGGGCGTGCTGAGCCGCGACCCCGATACCGCCGAGCGCGACACCCGCGCCCATGCCGCGCTGGCGCGCGAGCGACGCAACTACGCGGGCGCCTGCTGTCGCGTGGTGCGACCCGGCTGGATCGCCGTGGGCGATCCCGTGCGCCTCGGCGGCTGAGGCAGCCCCCGGGTCAGGTCCGAGCGGCCACCCCCACATCGGCGATGTGGCGCTCGTCGGGCGCGAGGTCACCGGGCGAGGCCGCGGGCCGGTAGTCCTCGCCCATCAGCGGGCTCGCCAGCAGGAAGTCGGCCGTGGCGCGGTTGCACGCGATGGGGCAGTTGTGCACCACGGCGATGCGCAGCAGGGCCTTCACGTCCACGTCGTGCGGCTGGGGCTCGAGCGGGTCCCAGAAGAAGATGACCATGTCCAGGCGCCCCTCGGCCAGCGCGGCGCCCACCTGCTGGTCGCCCCCGAGCGGACCGGACAGGAAGCGGTGCACGTCGAGGCCCAAGTCGTCGGCGATGATGCCGCCGGTCGTGCCCGTCGCGTGCAGCTCGTGGTGGCGCAGCACCTCGTAGTGGTCGCGTGCCCACTCGAGCATGTCGCGCTTGCGGTTGTCGTGGGCGATCATCACGATGCGCTTGCGCTGGTACATCATCAGCCGGCCTCCTCCCGCCGTCGTCCCCGTGGCGTTCGCCGCCAACATAGGTCGCTCCCCGGCCCTGTCCAGCCAGGCGGGTCGGGTGCTACATTCATGACACGCCGCGGGGTGGAGCAGTCTGGTAGCTCGTCGGGCTCATAACCCGAAGGTCGCAGGTTCGAATCCTGCCCCCGCTATAAGCGTCTCCACGAAAGCCGCTCACGTGAGCGGCTTTCGTGCGTTCGGGGCGGACACGCGGAGGGTCTGCTGACGTGGACCTATGGGTCCCCCTCGCCCCGACTCACGCCGGCCCGTCATCGCCGCCGTGGCGATCGTGCTGATCGTGGGCCTGCTGGTGCTGTTCATCGTGGCCATGTGATCCGCCCGAGGCGGCTCGGACCCCTCACGTAGGGTGCAGGGTGTGAATGCGCTGGTCCCCTCCCGGACGATGCTGGCGTCCGCCGCGTGGTGGGCATCGTTCGTCGCCGCGGCCCTTCTCGCCGTGGGCGCCACGGTGGTGTCGTACGGCCTGTGCCTCACCGACATGCAGATCTCGATCCTGCTGCTGCTTCCGGGAGTGGGATCGGCCCTGCTGGCGCGGATCGGCCGATCACTCTGGCCCGCGCTGGTGGCCGGGGACCTCCTGGGCCAGATCCTGGTGGCCCACCGGGGCGTCGCGCTGCTCCTTGGGTCGGTGGCCATCCACGCGGTGGCGTGCCTGCTCGGCGCGACGCTCTTGCAGCGGACGAACTGCTGGCTGCGCGATCTTGCCCAGACGCTCCGCTTCGCCGGCATCGCGGCGCTCATCAGCATCGCCGCGGGCGTGTTCACCGTGGCCATCGTCGCCGCGATGGGCGACATGCCGGGGGGCTTCAGCGTTCCGCAGGTCACGGGCTGGGTGATCACGGGCTATCTGGCCGGCTTCCTCGTGGCCGGCGGGTTCGTGCTGGCCTGGGGCGACCCGCAGGCGCCGCTGCGCGAGGCGTTCCGGCAGCGAATCGCCATGGCCTCGTTCGTCGTGGTGACCGTGGTGGCCGCCATCGGGCTGCTCGGGGAGATCGGACCACTCGTGCCGCTGGCGCTGGTGGGCGCCATCGCCATCGCCGGTCGATCCGGAACGCGCTGGGGCACGGCCACGATCCTGGCGATCGCCCTGGTGGGTGTCGAGGGCGTGCAGACCGGTATGGAACCGGCCTTCGGAGGCCAGGGCCAGGCGGAGGCCGCGGCCAACGGGATGCTGGCGATGTCGCTGTTCGCCGCCGCGGTCATCACCGTGGGTGCCTACCGGACCTCGGGCGGGGATCGCCAGAGGTCCCCCGCCGTTGTGGCGCTCATCTTCGCCGCGCTCATGCTGGTGGCCGGCGTGACGTCGCTCGCCGCCAATGAGGTGGTGATGAACCGCGATACACCGTATGTGCTGTCCGGGCTGCTGTCGCTGGGCGCCGCCGTCGGCATCGGCGTGCTGCGAATGTCCCGGACCCCCGAGCAGCCGTCCGCCCGCCGGGGCCTGCTGCTGGCGGCCGTGGCGGGCGCCATCTACGTGCTGAACCTGGCGCTCTACCTGGAAGCCGTGCCCCTGGTGGGATCGGGCCCTGCAACCGGACTCTCGATGACGGCACCGGTGTGGGTGGTGGCCATCGGCATCGTGGCGTACCGGAAGCGCCCCACCCTGGGCGTGCTGGCGGGGGTGGCGCTCATCCTGGCCGGGGCGATCGCCTTCGCGCGCGATGCGGTAGGGGACCCGACGGGCATCACCCTTGCGTTGGCGTCGCCGGCGGTGTTCGCGGGATCGATCGTGATCACGCAGAGGGCGCTGGCACATGCCAGCGTCATCGATGTGGCGCTGGCAAGCGCACTGGCGGCTGCTGTCGTGGCCCTGGTGATCGGCGCGATCACGGAGGGTGCTGCCGCATTCGACCTGACGGCGGCGGAGTACGGCGCGCTCGCCATGGCCGCGCTGGGGGCGCAGTTGATTGCCACGCTGGGGCGTTCATGGGCGCTGTCACAGATCAGCGCCGACGTGGTGGGTGCCGAGGGCGTACTCGCGCCCGTCACCACCACCCTGCTGTCGTTCTGGTTCCTGGATGCCGTCACCACGGGCGGTGACATCACCGGACTCGTGCTCATCACGGCGGGCGCGGTCGTGGCCGCCCTGCTGGGGGCACGACGCACGTCACCGCGCGAGGAGGCCGCGGTACCACCGGCCGCGCCGGTGGCGCGCGCCTAGTTCACCACCCGCACCTCGGCCATCATGCCGTTGTCCTCGTGCACCAGCACGTGGCAGTGGAGCACGAACCTGCCGGTGAAGTCCGCGAATCGCTGGCGGATGGTGATGCGGCTCCTCGGCGGCATGGCGAGGGAATCGGCCCACTCCGGCTGCCCGGTGACAGGGCGGCCGTTACGCGCCACCACCTGGTACGGATCAACGTGGATGTGGAAGTTGTGCCACTCCGGGGAGTCGTTGACCAGCAGCCACTCCTCCACCGTGTTGAGCCTGGGGCTGAACATCGGCACGGGCGTGCCGCCCTTGTCATGGGCGAAGAGCTTGCCGTTCACGAAGAACTGGGCCTTGGCCGGGTTCTGCGTGAACACCACCCGGCGACGGGCCGCGATGTCCACCCGGGCGCCGCGCAGGTCGTCCACCGGCCCGAGGACCGCCGGCACGGGCTGGCGCGCCTGGGCGGCACCGTCCACGCGCACCGTGGCCACCTGGACCTCGGGCTGGATGCCGAACGGCGTCGGGCGCTGCTGGAAGTACTCCTGCACCAGTTTGAAGTCCCCGCGGGCCGTACCGGCGCGCACCAGCACCTCGAACCGCTGGCCGGGGGCCAGGAAGACCTCGGACAGCCGCTGCGGGGTGCGCAGCGTCACGCCGTCGCGGGCCAGCAGGAAGTACTCACCGCCCACTGGACGCATCTTGAGGAAGCGCTCGGTGGACGCGTTCACCAGGCGCCAGCGCTGCGATTCGCCGGGGCGGATGTCGATGCGGGGCTGCAGCTGGCCGTTGATGATGATGACGCGGTCCTTGGGCGGGCGCGACTGGCTGCCCGCCGTGGAGGATCCCCGCACCTCGGTGTTCTGGAACACCATCACGCGGTCGCGCAGGTTGCCGACTCCCGGCAGGTCGTCCAGGCCGCCGCGCACGATGATGGTGCCGGCCTGGCCGGCGAAGGTCTGCATGTCCACGTACCGGTGGTGGTGCGGGTGGTACCAGAACACGCCCGACGGGTGGTTGGCGGGCAGGCGGTAGCGGTACTGGTAGTCCTGGCCGGGCCGGATGGTCAGGAACACGTTGTCCTGGGGGGAGTCCGGCGACACGTGCAGGCCGTGCACATGAAGGTTGGTGATGGCGCCCTTGGGCTGCAGGAACCTGTTGAGGTCCTGGACGTCGGGCAGGTAGCCGGCGGGCAGGCGGTTGCGCAGCAGCACGTTGAGGTCGTCACCGGGGTTCACCACCCACGTGGGCGCGGCGAACTTCGACGCGTAGGTCTGGCTCGATACCGACCGTCCGCCGATGTCCACCGTGCGGGTGCGGGGGGTCATCACCACGTCAAGTGCACCGCCCTGCGCGGTCATGGTGGGCGGATCGCGCAGCGGCTCGCCCGTGACGAAGCCCTCGCAGGCCTCGCACGGTGGCGGGTCGGCCATGCCCGCCGACACCACGGCCGCCGTGGCACCCACGCCTGCCACCACGGCGCACCCACCCAGGGCCGCCAGGACCAGCCGGGGCCGCGAGCGGCGCGGGTTCGGAGCGTGCGGGTCAGCAGCCAACGCTGGGCGCTCCCGGGAGTCCGCTCGCGTAGCCGGGGGTGGCCACCGAGCCGTTGGGGCAGATGACCGTGCCGCCGTCCGGGCCGCCGTTCCCGCCGTTGGCCGAGAAGTTCCAGCTCCACGACATGCCATCCATGACGGCGCCGGTCATTGGGGTCCCCCGCAAGGTCGAATTACCGCCGATTGACGCGTAGATGAGGTTCGCCCCCGACAGGTCGATGCCGGACAGGTCGGCATCGGTGAACGACGCGCCCCACAGGTTGGCGGTGGGCCCGGCGAGCTGCCCCTGCACCACGCGCCATCCGGCGGGCACCGCGATGGGCTGCCCCACCAGGCCGCTGCTGCCCACGTTCGTGAGCCGCGCGCCGGTGAAGTCGGCACCCGCCACGGTGACGCCCAGCAGCAGCGCACTGCCCAGGTTGGCTCCCGTGAGGTCGGCATTGGTGAGATTGGCATTGGTGAACTTGATGGTGCCGTTCAGCCGGGCGCCGCTCAGGTCGGCACCGGTGAGGTTGGCACTCGTGAGGCCCGCGGCGGTCATGCGCGCGCCGGCGGCCCGGACTCCGGAGAGGTTCGCGCGGGTCAGGTTGGCCAAGGGCAGGCGCGCATCGGTGAGGGTGGCCCCTGCCAGGTTGGCGTGCTGCATGGATGACCCGGTGAAGTCGGCGTGGCGCAGGTCGCGCCCCGCCAGGTTGATGCGCCGCAGGTCGGCGTTGCGGCACGTGGTGTGACGCGCGGGCGTCGGGTTGGCCACCACGCGGCAGGCCGTGGCGGCGTCCGCCTGCGACACGGCGGCCACGGTCACTGCGGCCACCCCCAGGAGGACGGCGGATGTCACGGACACGGGTGTGGCGAACCGGCGCACGCCATCACCGTACAGGTGCGGCTACCGGAGCACGCTGATCGCGCGCGCGGCGATGATGAGGATGACCAGCAGCGACAGGATGGACTCCAGCGCCATGAGCGCCTTCATGCGGTGGCGCAGCGGCAGCACATCGGCTGCCGCGAACGAGACTGCGTTCGAGAACGACAGGTAGAGGTAGTCCAGAAACGAGGGTCGCCAGGTCCACGGCTGGGGCAGCGTGTACTGGGCGAACAGAAACTCCTGCGGCCCCGGCGCGGCGAATGCGCGATGCCGCGGCCCGCCGCCGTCGAGCTCCCAGAACCACATGGCGAACACGATCACGTTCGTGAACCACACCTGCAGCGCGGCCACGATGAGGTACTTGCCCTCGAACCCCGCCTCGCCCACGATCCCGTAGACCAGTTCGCCGATGGCCACCGCGTTCGCCACCGTCACCAGGGCCGCCAGGGTCACGCCCAGGCGCCTGCGTCGGTCGCTCTCGTCCAGCGGCGCCACCGCCGCCACCACGATGAGGATGACCACCAGCGCCGGGATGATCCAGCGGATCCAGCCGCCGCCCAGGATGAGGTCGCCGGGCAGGCTAAGCTCCAGCAGCGCGGCCAGCAGGAGGGCCACCAGGGGCGGCCATCTCGACTCGCGCCCGGAGCCGGCGTCTTCCCGCGTGGTTGTCACATCGGGATGATGTCAGCCCGGCCCGGAGGGCGTGCACTAGTGTCCTCCGCCGTGCCTACCCGGGATGACCTCCGAAACGTGGCGATCGTGGCCCATGTGGACCACGGCAAGACCACCCTTGTCGACGCCATGCTGTGGCAGAGCGGCGCCTTCCGCGAGAACCAGGACGTGCAGACGCGCGTCATGGACTCCGGCGACCTCGAGCGCGAGAAGGGCATCACGATCCTCGCCAAGAACACCGCGGTCAAGCGCGGTGACCTGACCATCAACATCATCGACACGCCGGGGCACGCGGACTTCGGCGGCGAGGTCGAGCGCGGCCTCTACATGGTGGATGGCGTGCTGCTGCTGGTGGACGCCTCCGAGGGCCCCCTCCCCCAGACGCGCTTCGTGCTGCGCAAGGCACTGGAGGGCGGCCTGCCCGTGGTACTCGTGGTCAACAAGGTGGACCGCCCCGATGCCCGGGTGTCGGAGGTCGTGGACGAGGTCTACGAACTGTTCCTGGACCTAGGTGCCAACGAGGCCCAGATCGACTTCCCCATCGTCTACACCAACGGCAAGGCCGGCACGGCGTCACTGTCGGCGGACAGCCAGGAGGACGACCTCACCCCGCTGTTCGACGTGCTGCGTAATGCCATCCCGGCCCCCGAGTACACCGAGGGCGCCCCCCTTCAGGCGCTGGTCACCAACCTGGCCGCCGACGCGTACCTGGGGCGCCTGGCCGTCTGCCGCGTGCACGAGGGAACCATCCGCAAGGGCCAGCAGGTGTCGTGGTGCCGCGCAGACGGGTCGATGCAGCAGGCCAAGATCGTCGAGCTGTTCGTGACCCGCGAACTCGATCGCGTGCCCGTGGATGAAGCCGGCCCCGGCGACATCATCGCCATCGCCGGCATCGAGGACATCACCATCGGCGAGACCCTGGCCGACCCCGACGACCCGCGGGCCCTTCCCGTGATCACCGTGGACGAACCCAGCCTGGGACTCACGATCGGTATCAACACCTCCGTGCTGGCGGGCAAGGAGGGCAAGAAGCTCACGGCCCGCATGGTGAAGGACCGCCTTGACCAGGAGCTGATCGGCAACGTATCGCTGCGGGTGCAGCCCACCGACCGGCCCGATGCCTGGGAGGTGCAGGGGCGCGGCGAGCTGCAGCTGGCGGTGCTTGTGGAGACCATGCGCCGCGAGGGATTCGAGCTGACCGTGGGCAAGCCCGAGGTGCTCATCCGCGAGATCGACGGCGTGCGCCACGAGCCCATCGAGCGGGTCACCATCGACGTGCCCGAGGACATGATGGGCGTCGTCACGCAGCTGCTGGCCCTGCGCAAGGGTCGCATGGAGCAGGTGGTGAACCACGGCACCGGCTGGACGCGCCTCGACTACCTGGTGCCCGCGCGCGGCCTGGTGGGATTCCGCACGGAGTTCCTCACCGAGACCCGTGGCACCGGCCTGCTGCACTCGGTGTTCGACAGCTGGCAGCCGTGGCAGGGGGAGATCCGCATGCGCACGCGCGGCAGCCTGGTGGCCGACCGAACGGGCGTGGTGACCACCTTCGCGATGTTCGGCCTGCAGGAGCGCGGCGTGCTGTTCGTGGAGCCGGGCGACGCGGTGTACGAGGGCATGATCGTGGGCGAGAACTCCCGCGGCGACGACCTCGACGTGAACATCTGCAAGGAGAAGAAGCTCACCAACATGCGCTCGAGCACATCCGACGAGCTCGAGCGCCTGGTGCCGCCGCGCAGGCTGTCGCTGGAGCAGGCGCTGGAATGGGTGCGCGACGACGAGTGCGTGGAGGTCACCCCCGAGGAGGTGCGCATGCGCAAGACGGCCCTCGACGCCACCGAGCGCGCCAAGGCGGCGAAGAGCCGCAAGGTGGCGGTGGCCGCCGAGGCCTGACTGCCGCGAGGCCGTAGCATCGGGCCATGCCCGACGTGCGCATCGACCAGAGCGTCTCCCCCGCCGCCCACCGCGCAGGAATGCTGGCCGTGCTCGAGGCCGGCCACGTGGACAACCGCTTCCACTATGTGGGAGAACGCTCGGCCGCCATGTGGCGCGCGCTGGCCTCTGCCCACTCGCCCGCGCAGGCCGATGACGGCCTGATGGCCTACGACGCCGCCGCGCGCGCCGCGCTGGCGCTGCTGCCCGGTGGCCCGGTGCACGTGATCGGCGTGGCGTGCGGCGACGGCGTGAAGGAGCGGCGCCTGCTGGGGGCGTTGGTGTCGGCAGGGCACCGCGACGTGCGCGCCACGGCCGTGGACGTGAGCGTTCCGCTCGTCACCGCGGCGGCCGAAGCCATGGGTGCGGTGCCGGGCACCGGCGTGGCCGACGCGGTGGCCGTGGACATCACCGCTGCCCACGACCTCTCCCCCATCCTCGCACCGCGCCGCCCCGGCACGCGGCTCGTCACCCTGTTCGGGGTGGTGTCCACGCTGGGCCCCGGGGCCGTGGCGCCGGCGGTCTCGCTGCTCGCCCCCGGGGACGTGCTCATGGTGAGCGCCAACCTTCTGCCCGACCGCCCCGGCGCGCGCGATGAGGTGATGGCGCAGTACGACAACCCGCCCACGCGCGAGTGGCTGGCCGCGGTGCTCGAGGACATCGGCCTCGGGGGCTCGGGCGACATCGCATTCCGCTGGCATGAGGCCCCGGACGGCCTCGCGATCGTCGGCGAGGTGACTCCCACGCGGATGATGGTGGCCGAGGTGCATGGCGTGACGGTGTCGATGCGCGCCGGGCGACCCGTGCGTGTGCTTGAGTCATTCCGGCACGACCCCGCAAGCCTTGAGCACATCATGCGCTCCGCGGGCCTCGACCGCGTGACCGCCCATGTGTCGCCCAGCGCCGAGGAGGGCGTGGCCGTGGGCGCCGCCGCCTAGTCGGCCGGGGTGCCGTTCAACCGGCGCCCGAACATCACGGGCACCGGGGCGATGGCGCCGCCGATGTGGCCGGTGCCGTCGGCGATGGACACCCCACGGGCGCGCCGGGCCGGGTGGAAGTGCTCGCCGGTGTACACGCACATGATGGGCACCGCGAAGCCGATGGTGGCCGAGGCCACGAAGCCCAGGGCCATGATCACGCCGCCCGACGGGATGAGCCCGATGGTGGTGAGCGCCGCCGCCCACACCACCAGGCCCGCGATGATGGAGATCTTCCTCTCGATGCGCTCGGCCACCCCGACCGCCGTGAAGGCACCCACCACGAAGCCGATGCCGGTGGCCGACAGGAACGCGATGCTGGTGGTGAGCGAGAACCCCTGGTCGGTGAGCAGCGTCGGCGCGAGCGTGAGCCGGCCGTAGTTGCCGATGTCGTACGCGAACCACACGGCCACGAACAGCACGGCGAACACCGCGAAGTCGTGCGACTTGCGCACCGGCGGAGGGCGATCGATGGGCACCTGAGTCACGCGCAGGCGGCTGGGCTTCTCGCGCGCCCGCGTCTCGGCGGCCGTCACGATCTGAACGGCATCGTCCACGCGCCCCACCGCCACCGGCCAGCGCGGGGAGCTCGGCAGGTGCAGGCGCAGCGGAAGCACCACGAGGCCTCCCACGGCCCCGATGAGGAACAGCACGCGCCAGCCCCACGAGAACGCCGGCACGAGCGCCATCGACACGAACGGCACCACGGCGAAGCCCACGTAGCCCCACGCAGCCGCCAGCCCACCCGCCCTGCCCCGCAGGCGCGACGGGCTGATCTCGCCGATGTAGGCGGCGGCCGCGGATATCTCGGCGCCGATGCCCATGCCGGCGATGAACCGACCGATGCGGAGCCAGGAGAGGTCCTACAAGAGCGCGGCGATCACGCTGCCGATCGAGAAGGCGATAACCGGCACCGTGAGGGCCGGGCGTCGAGGCGGGCGATCACCTGCTCGCCGCGGGATCCCGTCTTCATCGCCCGCGCCTGGCCATCACGCCGGGCCGATCGGGTCGATGGCCTCGAGGGTTTCGAGCACCGCGCGCACGCGCGGCACCTCGTGCGTGCGGAAAAGCCCAGTGCGACCCATCGCGGCGAGCACCGCGAAGAACGGCTCCGCCGTGCGGACCTCCTCGCGGAAGAAGTCAAAGGCATGCGGCAGCGCGTGGCACACCGGCCAGCCCAGCACGCGCAGGCGGAAGGTGTTGAGGAACACCCGGGCCTGGTGGCGCACGCGGGCCTGGCCGTCGAGCAGGTTGCCGTAGTAGAAGCCCAGGCCGGGATCGACGAACAGCCGCGTCACCCCGAGCTGCTCGGCGCGCTCCACGCGCGGGCCGAAGTGCTCGATGAGGCCCGGAATCGGATCGTCGCCCAGCACCAGGTCCTGCACCTCGCGCACGTTCGCGCCCTGCACGAAGCACATGATCACGGCGGCGTCGTGCTCGGCCGCTGCCGCGTACATCTCGTCCTCGCGCTCCACGCCCGTGAGGTTGAGCACCCCCGCGCCCGCGGCAAGCGCCACCCGCGCCACATCGGGCGAGTAGGTCTCCACCGAGGTGACGATGCCGTCATCGCGCAGGGCGGTGACGACCGGCAGCACGCCCGCCAGCTGGTCCTCGGGCGACACCCGCTCGGCGCCGGGGATCGTCGACTCCGCACCGATGTCGATGATCGCCGCGCCCTGGGCCGCCAGCACGCGACCTCTCTCGATCGCCGCCGCGGGGGATGGCGACACCGACTCCCGGTACCAGGAGTCGCGCGACAGGTTGACCACGCCCATGATGGCGGGGCGCCGGTCGGCGTCGAACGGCACGCCCCCGATGTCGAACGCGCGCACGGAAGCCCGCAGGGCGTCGGGGTGCGCATCGGCGAGCGCGGCCATCTCGGCCAGCAGGGGCGCGGGGTCGGGCATGGACCCGAACCGTACCGACTCGCGCATGGTCAGGAGGACATGGGCCCCACGGATGGGATCACCACCTCGGGCGCACGCGCGAGCAGCGGCGAGGGGTCCACCCCCGGTGCCGGCACCAGCGCTCCGCCCTGCACCGCCAGCGCCCGCCCCGGCATGAGCGCCCGGTGCGGCTGCGACCAGATGGCCACCTCGTCCCCATGCCCCATGGGAATCACCTCGATGCCGCTGGGGGGCGGATCGTCGGGCACCCACCGCATGGCCCCGGTCATGGCCATGAGGCCGTCGGCATCGCGCGGGTCGTCAGCACGCGTGAGCATCACCACGGCCGGGCCATCGAGCCGCGCGAGGTCGCGCGCGATGGCGCGCTCGAACCGCGTCAGGCCGCCCCCCGGCGGGGGCAGCACGGGGTCGACCAGGAGCATGGCGTCGCCGTGCTCGAGGTACGCCGAGGCCAACTCGGCGCCACCCCGGCGCACCGACCACCGCCACAGGCCATCGCGTATGCGGGTCACCTCCACGCGCCGAACGCTAGACGCACCGGGCAGCAGGTCATGCCGCGGCGTGCGCGAACATCTGGCAATGGGTCGAATGGCGCGCTGGCTCGGCATGGAGATGGTCACCTGGCTGATCGCCGGCGGCGTGCTGGTGGTGGTGCTCGCGTTGTTCGCCCCCGCCGTGGTGGCGGTGGTGGTGGGCGGCGCCGTCACCCTGGCGCTTGCCATCGGCAGCTGGTCGCGGCGGGGCCGCGACGGCCTCGCGCGGCGGCGCGGTCTCGACGCCGCCGACCGCATGACCGGCGAGGAGTTCGAGGACTGGCTGGCGATCCTCTTCCGCGCGGCGGGCTGGCGCGTGCGCCACACCCGCGCGACCGGCGACTTCGGGGCCGACCTGCTGCTGGGGCATGGCGCCCCGGATGAGGTTGTGGTGCAGGCCAAGCGCCAGGCGCGTCCGGTGGGCGTGGCGGCCGTGCAGCAGGTCGCGGCCGCCCGCATGCACTACGACACCGACGGGGCCATGGTGGTGACCAACAGCACCTTCACCCCCGCCGCCATCGAGCTGGCCGGCAGCACCGGGGTGATCCTCTGGGACCGCCACGACATCGCGCGCGAGCTGCTCTCGCCGGACAGGCGTCACTCCGCCGGCGTGGCGGGCTGAACCGTGGGCCGCATGCGACGCAAGGGCGACCTTCCCACCAAGTTGTGCGCCACCTGCGGCCGCCCCTTCGCATGGCGCCGCAAGTGGGCCGATAACTGGGATGACGTGCGCTACTGCTCGGAGCGCTGCAAAAGAGGCCGCCCGCGAAATGCCGACGCCGACGAATCCAAGCGCCCCCCGGCGGGTTAGGGGAGGAACAAGGCTTTTGTCACCTCGGCCAAAACATCAACGAACCTTGACAGTTCCCCTTGCATCATTGTCCAGCTTCTGCCTTACTGCCGCGACCGCCACGGACTATCCCGAGGAGACGAGATGACCGCCATCACCGATGAGACCACGGTTCCGACCACGGCGCTCGACCGGCTGCGCCAGCGCGCCGTCTCGGACTACCTGGCCGTATCGCGCGGCGCCGCGGTGTTCTCGAGCATGGACGACTACATGGCCGCCGAGGAGCGCGCGTGGGACCGCCTGCAGGCCGCCATCGGTCGCGCCCGGCGCGTGGAGGGGTCCGCGCTGGTCTAGGGATGGTATCGCGCTTGCAGATGATGCCCGGGGGCGGCCATGTGCCGCCCCCGTCGCGTTCGGGGCGCCTGATCCCGCCACAGGCGCTTGCGCATCCGTCCGTCTGACGTAAAATCGAAGGCGAAATGACGTCAATTCGACGTAAAACCACCCGCAGCACCCCGATCGTGGTCGTGGGATCCGGCCTCGCCGGTCTCTCCGCCGCGGTGCGCATCGCCGCCGGGCGTGATGTGGTCATCATCACCAAGGGCACCCTCGGCGAGGGCAGCACCAGCTGGGCGCAGGGCGGCATCGCCGCGGCCCTCGGCCCCGGCGACACGGTGCACGCCCACGCGGACGACACCATCCATGCGGCCGCGGGCCTGGGCGACTCCGTCGCGGCGAGCGCGCTGTGCGCGGACGCCCCCGGGGTGATCGCCGACCTCGCCGCACTCGGCGTGGGCTTCGACATCGATCACGGCCGAATCGCGCTGGCACGTGAGGGCGCCCACTCCCTGCCGCGTGTCGCGCACGCAGGTGGCGATGCCACCGGGCGGCACGTGATCGACGCCCTCACGCTTCGCGTGCGCCGCAATGAGCGCATCACGGTGATGGAGCACCGGCGGGTGGACGACCTGCGCGTGGACGACCACGGCGTGCATGGTGTGCTGCTGGCGGGCGGGCACGTGATTGACGCCTCCGCGGTGCTGCTTGCCACGGGCGGGTCGGGTCACCTCTTCGCGCGCACGACCAACCCCATGGGCGCCACGGCGGATGGACCGGCGCTCGCGCGGCGCGCCGGCGCGGCGCTGGCCGACATGGAGATGGTGCAATTCCATCCCACGGCGCTGGCCGCCGGAGCGAGCCCGCTGGCCTTGGTGAGCGAGGCCGTGCGCGGAGCGGGCGGCATGCTCTACGACTGCCACGGCGAGCCCGTGATGGCGGGCGTGCACCCCATGGGCGACCTCGGGCCGCGCGACGTGGTGGCGCGGGCGGTGTTCCGCCGCGCGCACGACACCGGGCACGATGTGGTGATGAGCCTCGCGCACCTCGACCCCGACCGCGTGCGCGCGCGGTTCCCCGAGGTGGCCGCGCTCTGCGCCGCCTACGGCATCGACCTGGCCCGCGACCCCGTGCCGGTCACCCCGGCCGCGCACTACGCGATGGGTGGAGTGCTCACCGACCTTCGCGGCCGCACCACCGTGCCCGGGCTCTGGGCCGTGGGCGAGTGCGCCTGCACGGGGCTTCACGGGGCCAACCGCCTGGCATCGAACGGGCTGCTCGAAGCCGCCGCACTCGGTCGACGCGCGGCGGACGACGTCGCAGCGGGCGGCGGGACCCCGGCGCCCGGTCCGCGTACCGAGCCCCGGGCGTTTTTGGCCGGCGACGCCGACGGCGCGGCGGTGAATGAGGCCGTGGGGCGCATCATGTGGCAGGGCTGCGGCCTGGAGCGCGACGCGCAGGGCCTCGGCGACGCCGTCGCCGCCCTCGATGCCCTCCCCCGCCCCGCCGACGCGCAGGCCGCCGGGCTGCTCGACATCGCCCGCGTCACCGCCCTCGCCGCGCTCGCGCGCGAGGAAAGCCGCGGCGCCCACTTCCGTACCGACTTCCCCGAGCCGGACCCCTCGCAGGCGCACCGCACCTGCTGGGCCGCTGACACCCCGACGGCCATGCCGTCCATCGACCTCACGGAGGTAGCGTGACCACGATCGCCCCCACCTGCGCCATTCCCGCGCCAGAGGGGACGGTCCCCGAGGCGGAACTGATCGCCCGCGCGGCGGCGGCACGGGAGGCACTGGGCGATCGCCTGGTGATACTCGGTCATCACTACCAGAAGCATGAGGTCATCCGGTTCGCCGACATCACGGGCGATTCGTTCCTGCTCGCCCGCCGCGGCGCGGAGGCCACCCAGGCCGATGTGATGGTGTTCCTCGGCGTGTACTTCATGGCCGAGGCCGCGGACATCCTCAGCCAGCCGCACCAGCGGGTGGTGCTCCCCGACCTGGGCGCGGGGTGCCACCTGGCCGAGTGCGCGGACATCTTCACGGTGAACGACGCCTGGGGGCAGATCACCGCGCAGTTCCCCGACCGCACCATCGTGCCGCTCACCTACATGAACTCCGGCGCCGACCTGAAGGCCTTCGTGGGGCGCAACGGCGGAGCGGTCTGCACGTCGGGCAACGCCGAGCGGGCGTTCCGCTGGGCCCGCGAGCGGGGCGACATGGTGTTCTTCTTCCCCGACGAGCACCTGGGCCGCAACACCGCGTGCCTGCTGGGCATGCAGCCGACCGACCCGGTGGTGTGGGACCCGCGCCAGGCCCATCTCGGCGGAGTCGCGCCCGACGCCCTCGCGGCGTCGGAGATCGTGCTGTGGAAGGGCTTCTGCAACGTCCACACGGGATTCACGGTGCGGCAGGTCGACGAGGCCCGCGCCGCCCACCCGGACGTGACGGTGATCGTGCACCCCGAGTGCCCGCGCGCGGTGGTGGAGGCCGCCGACGAGGATGGCAGCACCGAGTACATCATCCGGCGCCTCGACGAGCTGCCGGCGGGATCGACGGTGGCCATCGGCACCGACTGGAACCTGGTGGACCGCCTGCGCATCAACCACCCGGACAAGACGGTCTTCTGCCTCAAGGAGGACCTGTGCCCGTGCGTGACGATGAACCGCATCACGCTTCCGAAGCTCACGTGGACGCTCGAGAACCTGGCGGCCGGTGAGGTGATGAACGTGGTGAGCGTGGACGAGGACATGGCCGCCGAGGCGCGCCTGGCCCTCGACCGCATGCTCGACCTCTGATGGACCTGGCCGACCTGGTGGCCGCCGCGCTGGCCGAGGACCTCGGTGAGCGCGGCGACGTCACCTCACTGGTGACGATCCCCGATGATGCCCGCGCCCGAGGGCGCGTGGTGGCCCGCTCGGGCGGGGTGCTTGCCGGTCGGGCCTTCGGCGAGGAGGTGCTGCGCCAGATGGGCGTGACCGGCACCTGGCAGGCCACCGACGGGGCCGTGCTCTCGCCCGGTGAGAGCGCGCTGGGCGTGGACGGCCCCGCGCGCGCGGTGCTCTCGGCCGAGCGCACGCTGCTCAACGGGATGTCGCACCTCTCGGGCATCGCCACGCTCACCGCCCGCTACGTCGAGGCCGCCCGCCCCGCGAGGGTGCTCGACACCCGCAAGACCACGCCGGGCTGGCGCGTGCTCGAGAAGCAGGCCGTGGCTGCCGGCGGCGGCGTGAACCACCGCATGGGGCTGCACGACATGGTGCTGGTGAAGGACAACCACCTGGCCATGGGCGAGATGGACCTTCAGGCCGCGGTGGCCCGGGCGCGCGATGAGCTGCCCGGGGTACCCGTGGAGGTGGAGGCGGACGACCTGGCGGGCGTGGAGCTGGCGCTCGCCGCCGCGCCCGACCGGGTGCTGCTCGACAACATGGACGAGGCGACGATGCGCGCCGCCGTGGAGATGTGCGCAGGCCGCGCCGAGACCGAGGCCTCGGGTGGAATGGATGTCGAGGGCGTGGCGCGCGCCGCCGCCTGCGGGGTGGACTACGTGAGCGTGGGAGCCCTGACGCACTCGGCGCCGGCGCTCGACCTTGCACTCGACCTCGACTAGCCCAGTCACCGCGGGCACGCCCCACATGCGCGGATGGGTGCCGGGCACGGGCGTTGCAGGTTGCCCGAACCATGGGCCGACGCCCGACGTCAGGCGTATCCTCGGTACTCGACCGTGACTCCGGCCGACACAACGATCCATGTCCTTCTCCCGGTACTCGGCGAGTCCGTGACCGAGGGCACCGTGATCGAGTGGATGAAGGCGGTCGGTGAGCCCGTGGAGGAGGGCGAGACCCTCCTCGAGGTGACCACCGACAAGGTGGACGTGGAGATTCCCGCGCCTGCATCGGGAGTTCTGGCCGCAATCGTGGCGGACGCCGGCGCGGCCGTCGAGGTGGGGCAGGCGCTGGGCGAGATCGCCCCGGGCGACGGGTCTCCTCCTGCAGCGGCCGCACCGTCCGCCGCACCGTCCGCCGAGGAGGCCACGGCGGCCCCCGCCGTCACCCCGGCCGGCGGCAACGGGGCCGGGCCACTCGCCGTGCCGCCCGTGCGCGACGTGGCCGCGTCACCCATCGCGCGCCGGGTGGCGTTCGAGCAGGGCGTCGACCTGGCGCACGTGCCGGGCAGCGGGCCGGGCGGCCTCATCCGCCGGGCTGACGTCGAGAACGCGGGCCGCCCCGGCGGCATGCCCGAGCCCCCGCCGCCGCCCGGCGGGGAACTGGTGAAGCTCACCGGCCCCGCGGCAGCCCTGGCCGACTACATGGACGACAGCCGGTCGATCCCCACGGCCACCACCTTCCGCACCATCTCGGTGCAGATGCTCGACGCCGAGCGCAAGCGGCTGAACGAGGCCCTCGCGGTGGCCGGCGGCGGCAAGCTGTCGTTCACGCACGTCATCGCCTGGGCGATCGTGCGGGCGGTGCAGAGGACGCCCGTGATGAGCACGGCCTTCGCCCGGGTGGACGGCGTGCCCAACAAGGTTCCGCGCGAGGTCGTGAACCTCGGCATCGCCGTGGACGTGGAGCGCAAGGACGGCAGCCGATCGCTGCTGGTGCCGGTGATCCACGACTGCGGGGCGCTGGGCTTCCAGGGCTTCCGCGCGGCGTTCGACGATCTCATCCAGCGCTCGCGCGTGGGCAAGATCAGCCCTGATGAGCTCACGGGCGCAGGCGTCACGCTCACCAACCCGGGGGGCTTCGGCACCAACGCCTCGGTGCCCAGGCTCATGCCGGGGCAGGGCACGATCGTGGCCACCGGCGGCATCACCTGGCCGCCCGGCATGGAGGGCGTGCCCGACGACCTGCTGAAGGTGTGGGGCGTGTCGAAGGTGATGACCGTGACCTCCACCTACGACCACCGTGTCATTCAAGGCGCTGAGAGCGGGGCCTTCCTGCGCGACATCGCGGGACTGCTGGCCGGGGACGAGGGCTTCTACGACGAGATCCGCCAGGCGCTCGGCCTTCCGGCCCAGCCGCCGCTCGACTTCACCCCGCAGGCGGCCGCGCCCGACGGGGCCGCACCGGCCGTGGCTGCCAGCGCCGACGAGGACACCCTCATGGCGCTGGCCGGCGCGATGTCTCTTCTGCGGGCGTTCCGCACCTACGGCCACCTGGCCGCGCACCTCGATCCGCTGGGCTCGGCGCCGCCCGGCGATCCGTCGCTCGAACCGGCGTGGGTGGGGCTGACGCCCGAGCACATGAAGCTGGTGCCGGCATCGCTGCTGGGCGTGGCCGTGCCCGGCGCCACGTTCGCCGAGGCCTACCCGGCGCTGCAGGACACCTACTGCGGCACCATCGCGTACGAGATCGAGCACATCTCCGACCACGACCAGCGCCAGTGGCTGCGCGAGTTCATCGAGTCGGGGCAGGTGCGCACGCCGCTCCCGCGCGACGAGCGGCGCGCCACCCTCGAGCGCCTGGTGTCGGTGGAGGTGTTCGAGCGGTTCCTGCGCCGCACGTACCTGGGCCAGAAGACCTTCTCGCTCGAGGGCTGCGACGCGCTCATCCCCATGATGGACGAGGCGATCCAGCGCCTGGCCGAGGCCGGCGTGCCCGAGGTGCACGTCGGCATGGCGCACCGCGGGCGCCTTGCCAGCATCATGCACACGGTGGGGCGCCCGCCCGAGTCGATCCTGGCCGAGTTTGAGGGCCAGATGGAGCACGAGGCCGACGACGAGCACGCCGACGGCGAGCCCTACGCGGCGGCGGGCGACGTGAAGTACCACCTGGGCGCCGAGGGCACCTTCAAGGCCCGGTCGGGCAAGTCGGTGCAGGTGCAGCTGGCCGCCAACCCCAGCCACCTCGAGCAGGTCAACGCGGTTGCCGAGGGCGGCGTGCGCGCCAAGCAGACCATCCGCGCCACCAACATCGCCGAGCACGAGCCCGACCGCGCGGTGGCGCTGCTCATCCACGGCGACGCGGCGTTCCCCGGGCAGGGCGTGGTGGCCGAGACCCTCAACCTGCAGGGGCTGGTGGGCTACTCCACGGGCGGCACCATCCACGTGATCGTCAACAACCAGGTGGGCTTCACCACCGACCCCGAGGACAGCCGCTCCACGCGCTACGCCAGCGACATGGCCAAGGGCTTCGACATGCCCATCGTGCACGTGAACGCCGACGACGTTGACGCCTGCATCGCGGCCGTGAACCTGGCCGTGCAGTTCCGCGCGCGGTTCGGCCACGACGTGCTCATCGACCTCATCGGCTACCGCCGCCTGGGCCACAACGAGCTCGACGAGCCCGCCTACACCCAGCCCGTGATGGCGCGCACCATCAAGGACCACCCTACGGTGGCGCGCATCTACGCCGATCGCCTCATCGCCGACCGGGTGATCACCGAGGACGACCACGCCGCGATGGTCGCGGGCGCCGAGGAGCGCATGTCGTCGGCCCACAAGCGCGTGCAGTCGGGCCTGGAGCAGGGATCCGACCAGGAGAGCTCGCGCGACAAGCGCCGCCGCGCCAAGACGCAGGTGGTGAAGACCCGCGTGAGCGCATCCACCCTGCGCAGCCTCAACGAGCAGTTGCACCTGCCGCCCGACGGCTTCCCGGTGCACGACAAGCTCACGCCGCAGCTCGACCGGCGGCGCGCGGCGCTTGCCGAGGACGGGGGCATCACATGGGCACACGCCGAGGCGCTGGCCTTCGCATCGCTGCTCACCGAGGGCGTGCCGATCCGCCTCACCGGCCAGGACGTCGCCCGCGGTACCTTCACCCAGCGGCACCTCGAATTGCACCACACGCTCGACGATGCCACGTACATGCCCGGCAAGGGCGAGGTGTACGTGCCCATGCAGCACCTGCTGCGCGCCAAGGCATCGTTCGAGCTGCACAACAGCCCGCTGTCGGAGGCCGCGTGCGTGGGCTTCGAGTACGGCTACTCCACCACGGCGCCCGAGGCGCTGGTGATCTGGGAGGCGCAGTACGGCGACTTCGCCAACGGCGCGCAGATCATGGTCGACCAGTTCCTCGCAGCCGGCGAGGCCAAGTGGGGCGTGCGCTCGCGCCTCACGCTGCTGCTGCCCCACGGCTACGAGGGCAACGGGCCCGAGCACTCGTCAGGTCGCCCCGAGCGCTTCCTGCGCCTGGCGGCCGAGGGCAACATGCGCATCGCCAACTGCTCCACGGCCGCCAACTACTTCCACCTGCTGCGCCGCCAGGGCCTGCTCGATGAGATCCGGCCCCTCGTGGTGTTCACGCCCAAGAGCCTGCTGCGCGCGAAGGCCGCCTCCAGCAGCCTCGACGACCTCACCAAGGGTCGCTTCGAGCCCGTGCTCGCCGATCCGCGCGTGACCGACCCCGACGCGGTCACCCGCCTGCTGCTGTGCACCGGCAAGATCTTCCACGAGATCGACGCCCACGCCGATCGCGAGGACCACCCTGAGCTGGCGATCGGGCGCATCGAGCAGCTGTATCCGTTCCCGCGCGAGGAGATCCTCGCCCTGTTCGAGAGCTACCCGAACCTCGAGGCCGTGCAGTGGGTGCAGGAGGAGCCGCGCAACATGGGCGCCTGGTCGTTCGTGACCCGCCGCATCGAGCGCCTGCTGCCCATCGAGAGCTTCGAGTACATCGGTCGCCCGGCGCGCGCGTCGGTGAGCGAGGGCTACCCGCAGACCCACCAGCTCGAGCAGGCACGCGTGCTCGAGGATGCCCTCGCCGGCAGGGAGATGACCTTCGGATGAGCGACGGGCCGCGGGTGGTGGTGCTGGGCGGAGGGCCCGGCGGGGACGTCGCAGCGCTGCGCGCCGCGCAGATGGGCGCGCAGGTGGTGCTAGTGGAGCGCGCCGAGCTGGGAGGAACGTGCCTCAACTGGGGCTGCATCCCCACCAAGGCGCTGCTGGCCGCCAGCGACCTCCTGCGCAAGATCCGCGAGGCCAAGGAGTTCGGCATCCTCGTGGGCGAGGTGGGCTACGACTTCGCCGCCATGATGGCCCGCAAGGACGACATCGTGCTGCGCATGCGCGGTGGCGTGGAGGGCGCCTGCGAGCGCAAGGGCATAACGGTGGCGCGCGGCCAGGGCGTGGTGGAGGGCGACGCCGTGGTGGTGGACGGCACGCGGCATGAGTACGACCACCTCATCGTGGCGGTGGGCACCGAGCCGGCGGGCCTGCCCGGCATCGACATGGACAACCCGGCGGTGCTCACGAGCAACGACGTGCTGGTGATGCCCGAGGTCCCCGAGAGCATGATCGTGCTGGGCGCAGGGGTGATCGGCTGCGAGTTCGCGAGCCTGTTCCAGCCGCTGGGCGTGAAGATCACCATGGTCGAGATGCTCGACCGCATCCTGCTGGGCATCGACTCACGCACGGCGAAGCAGTTCCAGAAGACGCTCGAGAACGACGGCGCCGAGATCCACCTGGGCCGGCGCCTGGAGGAGATCACCTCCTACTCGGATGACGGCATCAGCATCCGGCTCGACGACGGCACGGAGCTCTCGGCAGAGAAGCTGCTGGTGTCGATCGGCCGCAAGCCACAGACCCACCACATCGGCCTCGAGGATGCCGGCGTGGAGGTGAACGAGCGCGGCCACGTGGAGGTGGATGAGTTCCTGCGCACGGCCAACCCGAAGATCTGGGCGGTGGGCGACTGCGTCGGCGGCCTGCAGCTGGCGCACCTGGCGTCGGCAGAGGGGGCGCGCGCCGTCGAGAACATCCTCGGTCCGCACATGGTGCCGATGGATCGCACCGTGGTGCCGTCATGCATCTACACCCACCCCGAGATCGCCACGGTGGGCCTCGACCGCGACACCGCGGCAGAGGCCGGCATCGAGGTGAAGATCGGCCAGGCGCGCTTCGCCGGGTCGGGCAAGGCGCTGGGCGAGGGCGAGCCCGACGGCTTCGCCCAACTGGTGGCCGACGCCGACACCGACCTGCTGCTCGGCGCCACCATCATGGGCGCCCACGCCGTGGAGATGATCCACGAGGTGGGCGTGGCCATCAGCGACGGTTACACCATGCGCGACCTGGGCGAGATCATCCACGCGCACCCCACCATCAGCGAGATGGTGATGGACGCCGCCCAGCAGGGCGAGGGCGTGGCGCCCTACCTCTCGTAGCAGTGCCGGCGCCGCCCGCGGCATGGCGGGTGGAGCGACCGGACGCCCAGCCGGTGCCCGATGCGCTGGCGATGTCCGAGGCGCTGCTCGGAGGGACCGGGGACGCCGAGTGCAGCGCCGGGGCCCACCACGCGCAGCCGAGCCCGACGGCCCAGCGTGAACCCGTGCTCGTGGTGCACCGCGTGTCACCCGCGGCGATCACGGTGGGGCGGGCGCAGCGAGGCGACGTGGACCCCGGCGCGGCGCGGGCCGAGGGGCTCGAGGTGGTGCTCCGCCCGTCCGGCGGCGGCCCGGTGCTGTGGGATGACGACCTCATCGCCATCGACGTCATCCTGCCCGCGGGGCACCCGCTGCTTCCCGTTGACGTGGTGGAGGCCTACCGGTGGGTGGGCGAGGGCGTGGCCCACGCGCTGGAGGGCCTCGGCGTGACCGGAGCCCGCGCCCTGCCACCCGCAGAGGCGCGCGAGTGGCCATGCGGGGCCGCCGCCGCGATGTGCTTCGGCGGGCTGTCGCCATGGGAGGTCGTGGTGGGCCAGCGCAAGGTGCTCGGCCTCTCGCAGGTGCGCCGCACGGCCGGGGCCATCATCCAGGTGGGCGTACCCATGCGGCTCGATGCCGCGCGCCTGGCCCGGGCCGTGGGCGCACCGGCCGAAGCAGCCGACGACCTGCGCGCGCGCACCGCGGGCATCGGCGATCTCGCCCCGGGCGTCAGCCCTGACGACGTCGAGGGGGCGATCGTCGGTGCCCTGCTGGCCTGCGGCCCGGGCGCCAGGCCCGGGCGTCGATGAGCGGCACTTCGTAGCGCTGCATCTCGCGGTCCGCGGTCACCGGCGTGAGACCCTCCATCTGCGCCTGGGCTACGAGCAGCTGGTCGAAGGGGTCGCGGTGCACCAGTGGCAGATCACCGGCGGCAAGGCCGTGATCGAGCGTGACCGGGAGTTCCTCGAACACGCCGTTCACCATCCAGAGGCCCACATCGCTGTCGGCGCGGAGCTTGCCGAGATTCCACTTGATCGCGATCTCCCATCCGGACACCGCGCTCACATACGCCTCGGTGCCCGGCCACTCGATGGGCGCCACGGCCTGCTTGCCGAGGCGCTCGCCGGCGTCGGCCCACCAGATGAAGGTGGATGTGTCGGGCAGCACCCTCATGCCTCGGATCCGCAGACGAGTTCCTCGAACTCCGGCAGCGGTGCGTCGAAGTCATCGGCCATCCAGACCGTGCCCTGCGCGAAGCCGCGCGGGCGTGCCCGGGCATCCTCGTAGGCGACGATGCGCGCCACGGGGGTGCCGTTGTTCTCCACCACCACCTCGTCGCCATCCTGCGCGCGGCGCACGAGGCGCGAGAAGTGGGTCTTCGCCTCGTGCATTCCCACCGTCACCCATGCCATCTCCACCCCCATGTGGACTAGGCGGACTAGGTCAGGGCCGGGAGGCCATCACCGCGACCGGCGGAGGCAGGATCCCCCGCGCGGGCGGCTAATTTCGCCGTGATGACCTCCCCGTCCCGCCGAAGGCCGGCGCAGCGCCGACGCCCCACGTCCACGCGGGCCAAGCAGAACCGCGTGCTCGCCGGGCTATGCGTGGTGGCCGCCGTGGGGCTGGTGGCGGTGGTGGCATCGGGCACCGGGTCCGATCCCACGGTCACGGCGGCCAACGCCGAGGCCACTGCGGCGCCGGCGTCCGGATACACGCCGGGCGGCAGCCAGGGCGCGCAGCAGGTGGCCGTCACCACCCCCACCGCCCCGACCACGACCGAAGGCGCAGGCGCGGCCCCGGGCGCATCGGGCGTGTCGGTGGCCGCCGTGGGCGACACCGTGATGGGCACGCCCGAGTTCGGGCTGCCGCCGGCCGGGGGCTCCACTCTCTTCACCGGCGTCAAGCCGCTGCTCAAGGGCGATGTGGTGTTCGGCAACCTCGAGTCGGCGCTGGCCACCGGCCCCAGCGCCAAGTGCGGCAGCGGAAGCGGTGGCAGCTGCTACGCGTTCGCCAGCCCGCCGCCGTATTCCCGCAACCTGAAGAACGCCGGCTTCACCGTGATGAGCATCGCCAACAACCACTCGAACGACTGGGGCACGGCGGGCATCCGGTCGACGGTTCGCGCCCTTGATTCGGTGGGCATCCTGCACGCCGGTCGGCCCGGCGAGATCGCCGTGCTGACGCTGCCGAATGGCACCAAGGTGGCGATTGTCGGCCTTGCGCCGTACGCGTGGAGCCAGAACTCGCTCGACATCCCCGGCGCGCAGCGCCTGGTGAGGAAGGCCACGGGCATCGCGCCGATCGTGATCGCCAGCTTCCACGGCGGCGCGGAGGGCACGGCCTATCGCAGCGTGCCCCAGGGCGCCGAGACCTACCTTGGCGAGCCGCGCGGTGAGACCCGTCGCCTGGCCCGCGGGCTGGTGGATGCCGGTGCCGACCTGGTCATCGGCCACGGCCCGCATGTGATGCGCGGCATGGAGTTCCGCAACGGTCGGCTCATCGCCTACAGCCTCGGAAACTTCCTGGGCTACAAGGTGTTCGGCACGGGGTCATACGCGGGCCAGAGCGGGGTGCTGAAGGTGAAACTCGCGCCCGACGGGCGGTTCGAGTCGGGATCGCTCGCCCCGGTGCGCCTCTCGGGCGACGGCGTGCCATCACCCGGGGGATCCAGCGTGCGCGATGTCGCCGCGCTCTCGCGTGCCGACTTCGGGAGGTCGGCGGCGAAGCTCAGCGCCCGCGGGGCCATCACCCCGCCCTAGGACACGGACCCACTCTGGGTCCCCGACCCGCGCTGGGCCAGGGCGGCGTGCAGCGGACCGCCCACGGCGGGCGTGAGGCCGTCCACCCGGGCCACCAGCACGGCGGGTCCGTGCTCGGCGCGGGCGAGCATGTCACCGACGGCCGCCGGGAGATCCGCGGGGTCCGTCACCGACTCCGCGCTGGCCCCGAAGCCGCGGCAGATGCCGGCGATGTCCAGCGGCGGGTCGGTGACGTCAAGGCCCGGCCACCCGCCCTGCGGGGTGCCGGTGAGCCCCTCCATTCCCGCGCGCAGGATCTCATACGACGAGTTGTCGGCCACGACGAGCGCCAGGCGGCAGCGCTCGTGCGCGGCGGTCCAGAGCGCGTGCACGCCGAACATGAGCGAGCCGTCGCCCTGGGCGCACACCACGCGGCGCGTGGGATCGGCGATGGCGGCGCCCACTGCGGCCGGCAGACCCCACCCCAGCGCGCTGCCACGATGCCACATGCATGAGCCCACGTCGCGGTCGCCAAGCGCCACGCGCAGGTCGCGGGTGGAGGTGATGCCCTCGTCCACCACCAGGTCGGCGAGGGCCACCCCCTCGCCGAGGGCCGCCGACAGCGCAGCGGGGGAGATCACCTCTGCGCCGTCGGCGCGGGCGCGTAGCTCGGCACGGGCGTTGGCGCGCGCGGCCTCGTGGGCCGTGGAGAGCATTGCGCGTCGCGCGGCGGCGGCCTCACCCAACAGGGCGAGCACGGCGCGCAGGGCGTCCCCCGGCTCGGCCACGATTCCCACCTCCGGGGCGACCATGCGCCCGATCTCCTCCGGGTCCACGTCCACGTGGATCAACCGGGTTCCATCGGGCATCGGTGCCCCGGGGCTCCAGCCGAACAGCCGGAACACCGGCATGCCGACGGCCAGCACCACGTCGTGCCCCGCCAGCGCCTGGCGGATGGGTGCGGCGGCGCGGGGCATTGGGCCGGCCCAGGCGGGGTCGTCGGTGTCGAGCGGCATGAGAGCCGCGAAGGGCTCGCCCATCACCGGCGCGCCCAGCCGGGCGGCGAGGGCGGACAGTTCTGCCTGGGCGTGGTAGTGCGCCACGCCATCGCCCGCCAGGATCACCGGCGACGATGCCGCCGCGAGCAGGGCGGCCGCGCGAGCGAGGTCGGCGGCATCGGGCGGGTCGAGGCGCTGCGGCCCGGTGGGCAAGGCCGGCAGCGGATCGGCTGCACCCGCCTGCGCCTCGAGCGGGATGCTCAGCACCGCCGGGCCCGCGGGCGGGCCGAACGCGGCCCGCACGGCCTCTGCGAGCATCGGCCCCAGCATCGCCGGGTCGGTGACCTCCTCCGCATAGCGGGCGAGCGGCCGGGCCATGCCGATGACATCCCCGCCCAGGAAGGGCGCACCGGGGAGCATCGACGAGAGCTGCTGGCCCACGATCACCAGCAGCGGAACCCGGGCGCGTGCGGCGTTGAGCACCCCGCTCATGGCGTTGGCCATGCCGGGCTGCACGTGCACCAGGGCCACCCCGAGGCGCCCGGACGCCTGCGCGTAGCCGTCGGCCATGCCCATGACCACCGGCTCGGTGAGCCCCAGCACGAACCGCGGTCGCCCCGGGGCCGCCAGGGCGTCCATGAGCGGCAGCTCGGTGCTTCCCGGATTGCCGAATATGACCTCGACGCCCTGCGCGACGAGCGCGTCGAGCAGGGCGTCCGAGCCGGTCATGCGCCTACCTGCCGCCCCCGCCGAAGATCTGGAGGAAGAACAGGAAGACGTTGAAGATGTCGAGGAAGATCCCCAGCGCGATCGGCACCGCCACATTGCCGGTGGTCGACTTGCGCAGGCGCTGGAAGTCGAAGGCCGTCCAGAAGGCGAAGATGGCCAGCCCGAGGACCGACCAGATCAGGTAGCCCGCGGGGATCTGCACGAAGATCATCACGACGCCGAACACGATCAGGCCGATGAGCGCCCAGAAGAAGAAGCGCACGTACGGCGCGAGGTCGCGGCGGGTGGCGTAGCCCCACGCGCCGAAGGCCGCGATGAACAGTGCGGTGGCGCCGGCGGCCTGCCACAGCACCTGGGCGCCGTTCACCGACACGTACACCTGCAGCGCCGGGCCCACGGCCATGCCGAGCAGCAGCCCGACGACGAACAGCAGCGTCATGCCGAGCGGGCCGCTCTGCTTCTTGATGAAGCCGCTGGCCAGGATGAGCACGAAGGCGCCGATCCAGCAGGCGATCATGGCGCCGCCGCTGAAGTCTCGGGCGATGAAGGCGCCGGCGGCGGTGAATCCGCAGGTGACGGCCACGAGGAACATCACGCGGCTGAGCAGCGCCTTCTGCGTTACCTGCTCGACCTCCTGGGCCTGCGCCTGCTGCGCGGCGGTTGCCTGGTCGTACCAGGTGGGTTGGCGTGTCTCCTCGGCCACTCGGCGTCTCCCCTATCCGTCGGTGAGCGGGGCCATGGTCAGCCCCGCCTGCTTCAACTGGTCCCAGATGAGTTCCGCGCGCTCATGATCGCCCCTCCACACGGTGGCCTGCCCCGAGTTATGGATGGTATTCGCGAGCTTCAGCCCCTTGGCGTAGTCCACCTCGGGGACGAACTGCGACAGGATCGTCGCCACACCCTCGAACGTGTTGTGGCTGTCGTTCATCACGATCACCGAGACCGGCCTTCCAAGGCCGGCCCCCGGGCCGGTGGTGCGGATCGTCTCCGCAGGCGGCGTGAGGACGTCGGAACCCACGAATGGGGATGATAGTAGGCGATCCCTGGTGACAGTCACCGCGGCCGCCTGGTGACTGTCACCGCTCGGGCCATATCCGCCCGGTCGCGGCGATAGCGTTTACCCGTGACCACGGCACCCGCCCCGGATGTGCTCGTCCCGTTCCACCCCGCGGTGGCCGAGTGGTTCACGCGCGCGTTCGCGGGGCCGACTCCCCCGCAGGCGCAGGGATGGCCACATATCGCCGGCGGCGAGCACACGCTTATCGTGGCGCCCACCGGATCGGGAAAGACCCTGGCGGCGTTCCTCTGGGGGCTCAACCAGATCGCCTCGGCGCGGCTCGCCGGAGCCCCGTCGGCGCTGGATGGTGACAGTCACCCGGGGGAGTCGGTGACTGTCACCGATGACGGCGTCGATGCCGGTCGCATCCTTTACATCTCTCCCCTCAAGGCACTCAACTACGACGTGGAGCGCAATCTTCGCGGGCCGCTCGCGGGCATCGCGGAGTCGGCGCGGCGCTTGGGGCTCGAGCCGCCCGAGATCACGGTGGGCGTGCGCACCGGCGACACGCCGCAGTCTGAGCGGCAGCGCATGCTGCGCAATCCGCCGGACATCCTCATCACCACCCCCGAGAGCCTCTACCTGCTGCTCACCAGCAAGGGCCAGGAGATGCTGCGGGGGGTGACCGGCGTGATCGTTGACGAGATCCACGCGATGGCGGGCACCAAGCGCGGCAGCCACCTGGCGCTGTCGCTCGAGCGGCTGGAGGACGTCGCCGAGCAACCCATCCAGCGCATCGGGCTCAGCGCCACGCAGCGGCCGCTCAGCGAGATCGCGCGGTTCCTCGGGGGCCAGGACGACGACGGCGCGCCGCGCCCGGTGAGCCTCGTGGATGCCGGCCGGGTGAAGGAACTGGACCTCGAGGTGATCGTGCCCGTGGACGACATGCGCGACATGGCCGAGCCCGGGCGAGGCCCTGAGGACGGCGGCGGGCAGGACCTGCTCGACGTCATCGGCGGCGGCGGCACCCGCAGGTCGATCTGGCCCGCGATGTACCCGGCGCTGCTCGAGCTGGTGAAGGCCCATCGCAGCACGCTGATCTTCGTGAACAACCGGCGATCGGCCGAGCGGCTGGCGCTGCGCCTGAACGAGCTGGCCGAGGAGGAGGTGGCGCGCGCCCACCACGGCTCGCTGGCCCGCGAGCAGCGCACGATCATCGAGGAGGACCTGAAGGCCGGGCGCATACCGGCGCTGGTGGCCACCAGCAGCCTCGAGCTTGGCGTGGACATGGGCGCCGTGGACCTGGTGATACAGGTGGAGAGCCCGCGCAGCGTGGCGCGCGGAATACAGCGCGTGGGCCGCGCGGGTCACCGCATCGACGTGCCGAGCAGGGGGCGCATCTTCCCCAAGTACCGGGGTGACCTGCTCGAGTGCGCCGCGGTGGTGGAGCGCATGCGCGAGGGCGCCATCGAGGAGACCCACGTGCCGCGCCTGCCGCTCGACGTGCTGGCGCAGCAGGTGGTGGCCATGGTGTCGGGCGATGAGCCCATGGCCGTGGACGAGGTGCTGGCCACCGCGCGGCGCAGCTACCCCTTCGCCGACCTCTCGCGCGACCAGTTGGAGGGCGTGCTCGACATGCTCGCCGGCCGGTATCCGTCGGATGAGTTCGCCGAGCTCAAGCCCCGCGTGGTGTGGGACCGCGCCGAGGGCATCCTGCGCGGCCGCGACGGCGCCCGGCGCCTGGCCGTGGAGAACGCCGGCACCATCCCCGACCGCGGGCTGTTCGGGGTGTTCCTGGCCGACGGCCGCACGCGGGTGGGCGAGCTGGACGAGGAGATGGTGTATGAGGCCCGGGCCGGCCAGGCGTTCATGCTCGGCGCATCCACGTGGCGCATCGAGCAGATAACCCGCGACCGCGTGCTGGTGTCTCCCGCCCCGGGTGCACCGGGCGCCGTGCCCTTCTGGCGCGGCGAGGGCGTGGGGCGCCCCTATGAGCTCGGCGCGGCCGTGGGGCGCATGGCCCGCGACCTCGCCGCCGCAGATCCCGCCGACGCCACCGCGCGCCTCAAGGCCGACAGCCGGTTCGACGACCGCGCGGCCGCCAATCTCATCCAGTACGTGCGCGACCAACTGCAGGCCACCGGCACGGTGCCCAGCGACATCGGCATCGTGGTGGAACGATTCCGCGACGAGATCGGCGACTGGCGGCTGTGCGTGCTCTCGCCCTTCGGCGCGCGCGTGCACGCTCCATGGGCGCTGGCCATACAGGCCCGGCTGCGCGAGGCCACCGGCACCGACCCGCACGTGATCTGGAGCGACGACGGCATCGCCTGCCACGTGGTGGATGGCGACACGCTGCCCCCCACCGACGTGCTGCTGCCCGACGCCGCGGACGTGGAGGACCTCATCCTCGGCGAGCTGGGCGGCACCGCGCTGTTCGGGTCGCGCTTCCGCGAGAACGCCTCGCGCGCGCTGCTGATCCCCCGCCGCCACCCCGGCCGCCGCACGCCCCTATGGCAGCAGCGGCTCAAGGCCTCGTCGCTGCTCGAGGTCGCGCGTCGGTTCGGGTCGTTCCCGGTGATCCTCGAGACCTACCGCGAGTGCCTGAACGACTGGTTCGACATGCCCGCGCTGCGCGACCTGCTCGGGCGCATCGCGTCGCGCGAAGTGGCGGTGACCGAGGTGGAGACCGACTCGGCGTCGCCCTTCGCCGGGGCGCTGCTGTTCGAGTACGTGGCGTCCTACATGTACGACGACGACACCCCCGCGGCCGAGCGCCGGGCACAGGCCCTGGCCCTCGACCGCGACCTGCTGCGCGAGCTGCTGGGCCAGGACGAGCTGCGCGAGCTCATCGACCCGGACGCGCTCGACGACCTCGAGGCCGATCTTCAGGGGCTCAACCCCGAGCGCCCGGCGCGCGGGGTTGACAGCGTGCACGACCTGCTGCGCCGCCTCGGCGACCTGACCGAGGACGAGATCGCCCGCCGCATGGAGCAGCCCGACGCCATGCCGGCGGTGCTCGACCAGCTCGAGCGCGAGCGCCGCGCCGCCCGCGCGCGCGTGGCCGGAGATGACCGCCTCATCGCCGCCGAGGACGCCGGCCGCTACCGCGACGGGCTCGGGGTGATGCCTCCCCCGGGGCTGCCCGACGCCTTCCTCGAGCCCGCCCCGCGCGCGCTGGAGGGCCTGCTTGCCCGCTACGCCCGCACCCACGGGCCCTTCCGCGCCGCCGACGCCGCGCGGCGCCTGGGCGCGTCGCCATCGCTGGTGGAGCAGACCCTGGGCCTGATGGAGGCTGAGGGCGGCCTGGTGCGCGGCCAGATGCGCCCCGGCGGCAGCGGCGAGGAGTGGTGCGATCCCGAGGTGCTGCGTCGCCTGCGTCGCATGAGCATGGCGCGCCTCAGGCGCGAGGTGGAGCCCACCGACCCCGAGGTGCTCGCGCGGTTCCTGCCGCAGTGGCAGCGCATCGACCGGCCCGACTCCCCGCCCGGGCCCGACGCCCTGCGCGACGCCATATCGGGCCTGCAGGGCATCGCGCTGCCCGCGGCCCAGTGGGAGGGCGAGACCTTCCCCCGCCGCCTGGGCTCGTACTCGCCCGCGTGGCTCGACCAGCTGGCGGCCGCCGGCGAGATCACCTGGGTGGGTGCAGGCTCGCTGGGCTCGGGCGGCGGGGGCCGCGTGGCCATCTACCTGCGTGAGGACGCCGCGGTGTTCGGGCCGCCGGCCGCCGACGCCAGCCCCGAGGGCGAGGGCGCCGACCGCATGCGCGCGGCGCTCGCCACCGGCGCTCAGTTCCTCGACGACCTCATCGACATCGCCGATGTGCCCCGCGACGAGGCCGTGGCCGCCCTGTGGGCGCTGGTGTGGGCGGGCGAGGTGACCAACGACCTCTGGACCCCCCTGCGCTCGGGCCCCCGCGGCACCCGGCGCGTGGCGTCCGCCCGCGCGCCGCGCGGGCGCACCTGGGGCCGATCAGCCCGCATGCGCGGCGGCCGCGCCGCGCTGACCGGCGGGCGCTGGGCGCTCACCGCCCCGCTGTTCGACCGGGCACCATCGGTGGCCGACCGCCGCCGGGCGCTGGCCGAGATCCTGCTCGACCGCCACGGCATCGTCACCCGCGGCGCGGTGATGGGCGAGGGAATCCCCGGGGGCTTCAGCGCCGTGTACCCCGACCTCGGCCAGATGGAGACCCTCGGCCTTTGCCGCAGGGGGTACTTCGTGGAGGGGCTCGGCGGAGCGCAATTCGCGCTTCCCGGCGCCATCGACCGCCTGCGCGACCTGCGCGTGGACCGCCTCGAAGGGGACGAGCCCGACGTGCTCATCATCGGCGCGGCCGACCCGGCGCAGCCCTACGGCGCGGCGCTGCCGTGGCCCAAGCGCGAGGGCGGACGCTCGCCGTCGCGGGTGTTCGGCGCGCAGGTGGTGCTGGCCGACGGCGTGCCCATCGCCCACCTGGAGCGCGGTGGGCGCACCATGACCACCCTCGTGGAGCCGGACCACATGTTCCTCGAGCCGGGGCTGCGCGCCCTCGTGCGGTGGGCCGGCGCCGACCGCGCGCGGCGGCTGCGCGTCGAGCGCATCGACGGGACCCCGGCCGCCGACTCCCCCGCGGCCCCCGCCATGGAGCGCGCGGGCTTCCGCGCCGGCTATCGCGGCATGGAGGCCGGCGACTGATGCCCGAGGGGCAGGTGAGCCACCGCAACGCCATCGTGCTCACGCGCGCAATCGCGGGCAGCCCCCTCACGCGGGTGCAGGTGGCCGAGCCGCGCCTGGCGCCCCAGCGCATCGACGAGCGCCTGATCGGCGACGTGCTTGACCGAATGGAGGCCCGCGGCAAGCACCATCTGTTCCGCTTCCGCAGCGGGCGCGTGCTGCACTCTCACCTGCGCATGGGCGGCGTGTGGCGCACGTACGACGCCGACGCGACCATGCCCGAGCGCGGCCTGTGGCTTGCGCTCGGCACCGAGGACGCCGTGGTGGCCCAGTTCCGCGGCCCGGAGATCACGCTGCTCGAGCCGGGCGAGCCGATGCCCCGCATCGACGCCCTCGGCCCGGACCTGCTGGCGGACGACGCCGACCCGGCCGCGATCGGCCTGCGCCTGCTGACCATCGAACCTGGCCGCGCCGTTGGCGACGCCGTGATGGACCAGCGGGTGATGAGCGGCATCGGCAACGTCTACAAGAGCGAGACGTTGTTCCTCGCGGGCGTCGACCCCTGGCGCCAGGTGGGCACGCTCACGCCCGAGGAGGCGCAGTCGATCGGGGCGATCGGCGCCGACCTGCTGGCCACCGGCGTGCGCGATCGGGGGCGCATCCGCACCTACCGCCCCCCGCTCGGCACCGCGCGGCCCGGCGAGCGCACCTGGGTGTACGGACGCCGGGGGCGCCCCTGCCGCAGATGCGGAGCGCCGGTACGCTCACGCGGGCAGGGCGACGCCAACCGCACCACGTACTGGTGCCCCGACTGCCAGGATTGATGGCGTGAGCGTTCCGATGATCCCCATCAGCACCAAGCGGCTCGAGTTCTTCTCGGACGCCGTGCTCGCCGTGGCCATCACGCTGATGGTGCTGCGCATCACGCCACCGATCGTGAGCGGCGGCGACACCCCCGGCGAGGCCCTGTGGTCGGACACCGTCCCCCAGATCATCTACTTCCTCATCACCTTCGCGATCATCACGGGCTTCTGGGTGAGCCACCACGATGTCTTCGCGAAGATGGGCCCCGAGGCGTCGCGGCGGGTGCTCTTCGCGAACATGGCGTTCCTCGCGCTGATCTGCCTCCTTCCCTTCGGGCTGGAGTTCTTCTCGGATGCGCCATCGTCGATCGTCACCACGGCGGTGTACGCCGGCCTGCTGGCGCTCTGCAGCCTCGCGTTGACGTGGCTGCAGAGGGTGGCGGTTGACGACCACAGCCTCGACGGCATCGGCCGTGCCATGGTGTTCCTGCTGGCGATCCCGCTCGCGCCCCTCCTCGGCGGATACTCGCCGCTCATCTGGGTGCTCAACCGGCCCGTCAGCACATACCTCAAGCGCAACTACCCCGGGGGCAGGCACGCCTGATCAGCCCGGCGCGGGATCCCCGTCATCCTCATCGGCGGCCAGCTGCGCGGAGGCCTCGCCGCCGATGAGGATGACCAGGCCCGTGAGGTAGAGGAACACCAGGAAGATCACCACCGCGCCGAGGCTGCCATACACGCGGTTGTACGAGCCGAAATTGTCGACGTAGAGGCGGAAGAGACTGGCCACGATGATCCAGCCGATCACGCCCACCACGGCGCCGGGCACCGCATGACGGGTGTGGGCGGTGGAATCGTTAGGGCCGTAGCGGTAGAGCAGCACGAGGAAACCCCAGAAGATCGCGGCGCCGACGAGAGCCACCCCCACCTGCACGAGCACCTGCGTCGCCTGTCCCGCCCCCACCCGCTCGGCCGCCCACTGCAGCACGGGCGGACCGACCACCGACAACAGCGTGGCCACCACGAACACCAGGGCGGTGAGGACGGCCGTGACGATGGCACGCGCCTTGCCGCGCAGCCATGACCGGTGCGGCCGCTCGAAGGCGTCGTCGAGGCCGTCGGTGATCGACCCCGCCACGTTGCCGGCGAGCCAGAGGCCGATGATCAGTCCGAGCGCCAGGAAGGTGATCGATTGCCCGGTGCTGGACGACGCCGACTGCAGGATCTCGTCGAGGAAGTCGGCCAGCTGGTCGGGGATCGTCCCCCGGGCCCTGTCGATGAGCGACGCGTAGGCCGACGGGCTCGCCACCAGGCCGATGATCGAGATGAGCACGAATGAGAAGGGTATGGATGCGAGGAACGCCACGTAGGCGAACTGGCTCGCCCGGGCCATCTGCGAGTGGCGCATCACCCGGTCGGTGACCGCATTCGTGAGCCGCCAGAGGCCCCCGAGCACGCTCATGGCTTCGTGCGGGGCGGGCGGCGCCTAGCGGCTCTGCGAGAGCAGCACCGCGAGGTCGGCGTACGAGAGCCCCTCGGCGGTCGGCGGCAGCCCCAGGTCGTGCTCGAGCGCGGCCGCCAGCGCGCGGGCGCGCGACAGCACGCTGTCGTGCACGGGCTGGCCGGGCGCGGCATCGGCGATGCGCTTGGCTTCGTTCCTCAGTTGGTTGAGGTCGGCAGCCGGCGAGTGGAAGGTGGGCGGCACGACCGGCGACCAGCCGGTCGTGCCCGGGTCATCGGCCCCGGCATCGGGGGCCACGGCCTCCGGTGCCCCGGCCGTCTCTGCGTTCTCGGTGCTCACGCCGCGCACCATAGCGCGTGAGGACCGGTCAGCGGTCGCTCCTCGGGGCCGCCTCGGGCCGCGGCGCGGCCCGGTCGATCAGCGCCTGCTGGCCCGAGAACGGCGCCTCACCCGGTGCCGGCACCACGCGCACCCATGAGCTGTCGGGGGTGAGCCTCCACGCGCAGGCGGTATCGGCGAGCATGAGGTCCACGATCGACACCAGGTAATCGGCCGCCACCTCGTCATCCACGCGCACCACGAGCTCCACGCGGTCGTCGAGGTTGCGGGCCATGAGGTCGGCCGACCCGGTGAACACCCGCCGGTCGTCTCCGCTGCTGAACACGAAGATGCGCGAGTGCTCGAGGAACCGCCCGACCACCGAGGTGACCCGTATGTTCTCGCTCACGCCGGGGATTCCGGGCAGGAACCCGCAGATGCCGCGCACGCAGATCTCCACCGGCACCCCGGCGCACGACGCCCGGAAGAGCGCGCGGATGATGCGCCCGTCGATCATCGAGTTGAGCTTGAGGCGGATGTGGCCCGGGTGCCCCTGCTCGTGCCGGGCGGTCACCCGGTCAATCTCGTCCACGAGCGCGTCGCGCAGGTGCTCCGGCGCCACCAGCGACTGCCGGTAGCGAGGCGGGCGCGCGAATCCCGTGAGGTAGTTGAAGAGGTCGGCCACGTCGTCCACCACGTCCTCGCGGCACGTGAAGAGCCCGACGTCGGTGTAGAGCCGCGCCGTGGTCGGGTGGTAGTTACCGGTGCCGATGTGCGCATACCGCCGCAGGCGGTTGCCCTCGCGGCGCACCACGAGGCAGAGCTTGGCGTGGGTCTTGAGGCCCGGGAGGCCGTACACCACGTGCACGCCCGCTCGCTCGAGGGCCTTGGCCCAGCGGATGTTCTGCTCCTCGTCGAAGCGCGCCTTGAGCTCCACGAGGCATACCGTGCCCTTGCCGCGCTCGGCGGCGCGGATGAGGGCCGGGACGATCGGCGTGTCACCACTGGTGCGATACAGCGTCTGCTCGATCGTGACCACGTCGGGGTCGTCAGCGGCCTCATACACGAAGCGGGCCACGCTGGCCTCGAACGAGTCGTACGGGTGGTGCACCACGATGTCGGCGCGGCGGATCTCCGTGAACATTCCGCCCTCATCACCGCCGCCCACCAGGCGCGTCGGCACGCGGGGCTCCCACGGGGCGTACTTCAGGTCGGGGCGGTCGATCGACGCCACCTGCCACAGTGAGGTCTGGTCGAGCAGGCTCGAGATGGGATACACCTCATCCTCGGTGACCCCGAGCCCCTCCTTGATCTCCTCCAGCAGGGTGCTGCTGCTGCGGGCCTCGACCTCCAGGCGCACCGGGCCGCCGAACCTGCGGCGGCGCAGCTCGCGCTCCACGGCGTTGAGAAGGTCGTCGGCCTCGTCGGAGATCGAGAAGTCGGCGTCGCGCGTGACCCGGAAGAGCACCCGGCGGGTGATATTCATGCCGGGGAACACCTCGCCGAGGTTGGCGGCGATCACCTGCTCCACCGGCACGAGCATGTCCCCCGCGCGCACGAAGCGCGGCAGCATGCGCGGCACCTTCACGCGCGCGAACCGCGACTCGCCGGTGTCGGGGTCGCGCACGGTGAGACCCAGGTTCAGCGACAGGCTGCTGATGTAGGGGAACGGCAGCCCGGGCCCGACCGCCAGCGGTATGAGCACCGGCTGGATCTCGCGCTCGAACCGCACGTTCAGGTCGTCCTGGGCGGCCTCGGACAGGTCGTCGATGTTCGCCACCACGATGCCCTCGGCGGCGAGCGCGGGGCGCACCTCGTCGCGCCACACCGAGGCCTGCAGGGCCGTCAGCTCGAGCACGCGCTCGCGGATCCCCGTGAGCACCTCCTCGCGCGGCAGCTGGTCGGGCGTGGACGATGTCCGGCCGGCCTCGAGGGCGTCGATAACGCTGGCCACGCGCACCATGAAGAACTCATCGAGGTTGCTCGAGAAGATCGACAGGAACTTGCACCGCTCGAGCAGGGGCTGCGACGGATCGGCCGCGAGCGCCAGCACGCGCGCGTTGAAGTCGAGCCACGAGAACTCGCGGTTCACGTAGATGGCGGGGTCCGAGAGGTCCCGTGACGTCGTGCCCAGGGTGGCCATCCTGGCATCAAAGCCCTTTTCCACCGGCGCTTCCAGCCCGAACGCGGTTTCCGCAACATGGGCGAAACGCGGCGATGCACGCCGCGTCAGCGCGCGCGGCTGCTGGTCCCCCCGCTACCGGTGCCCCCGGTGCCCGCGCCCGGCGTGGTGGCGCCCGCTGCGCCCGCGGTGGTGGTGGGCTTCGTCACCGTGGCGCTCACCAGGTAGCGCGGTCGCACCAGGCGCTGGGCCCCCGCCAGGCGCACCTCGAGCAGGTACTCGCCCTCCTCGGGCGCCCGGTAGGTGAGGGTATCCGCCGGGCCCTTGTTCACCGCGCCGGCCAGCAGCCACTCACGCGCGAACTTCGCCCCCTGCCGGTAGAGCGGGGTGCCGGGCTTCCACAGGTAGAGGTCCACGTCGTTGCCCGGCTGCACCGTGGCTTCGGCCGTGAGCTGCTGGCCCTTCTTCAGGTACACCACCGAGTAGTCGCGAAGATCGGCCCAGGTGCGAAGGCGTCCCTTGCGCTGGCCGTACGAGAACCCACGGGCCACCAGCGGGCTGAGGCCGCGGGCGCCGGGGGCGTCGTCATCGGGCTCGGTGGTGTCGAGCCACGGCGGCTTGGCCGCCAGCGCACGCGGAAGGTCCACCAGCCCGGCGCCGCGTGCCCTGTCGAGGCCGCCCGCGGTGCCCCGCGCCGTGGACATCATGATCTCGGTCAACTGGTCTGCGGTGAGCGACGGCCGCGCGGCCAGCAGGCGTGCCGCCACGCCGGTCACCACCGCGGCGGCCATCGAGGTGCCGGTGCGGGTCTCGAAGCGCTGGCCGCCCTCGGGGCCGCGCGCGCTGCCCGCCACGATGTCGCGGCCAGGCGCCGCGATGGCCACGTGCATGCCACGCGTGCTCTCGGGCAGCGCGGTGCCGGCCTCATCGGTGGCGCCCACGGCGAGCACGTGGCGATATGCCCCGGGGTACTCGCACTGGGTGATCCCTGCGACCCCGCAGGTGTCCTTGCCGCTGTTGCCGCTGGCGGCGACCACGAGGATTCCCGCGCGCACCGCGGCGTTGATGGCGTCCTGCTCCACCTTCGATCGCGACGAGCCCTGCAGGCTGAGGTTGATGATGCGCGCCCGCTGGCTGATCGCGTAGTAGATGCCCTCGGCCACGGCCTGTGCGGATGTCTGGCCCGTGGGCCCGGCGATCTGCACGGGCAGGATCGCCACGCCGGGGTTGGCCTCGGCCCCCGATGCCACCGTGGCGATGACGCCCGCCACCATCGTGCCGTGGCCCTGGGCGTCGACGAGCGGATCGCCGCCGCCGAAGGCGTACGACTTCGCGTGCTGGGTGTCCACGCGGCCCGCCAGACCCGCGGCGCCCGGGGCCACGCCGGTGTCGAGCACCGCCACGAGCGGCGGCTTGTTGTAGAGGCGCCCCGCGGGCGTCCAGCGGATGGCGCGCAGCCATGCCTGGCCGGTGAGGGCCTGGACGTCCTGGTCGAACACCTGCGACTCACGCGCCGACTCGCGCCCGCGCACGGGCGCAGAGATGGCCGGAGGCGGCGCTGCGTGCACGGCGCTCATCGGCGCTTGGCCACCGCGACGAACACCAAGCCGGCGATGAGCATGATGCCGATGATCACGGCCACGATCACGCCGAGGCCCAGCAGCAGGGGAATGCCCACGACGATCGCCTGCGCGCCGCCCACGATGATGAGCACGTCGCGGCCGAGGCCGGCCGGCACGCGGCTGAGCAGGCCCACGGCGAGGGCCAGCACGATCACCGCGCCCAGCAGCACCCAGAGGAACGACGGCCCCCAGAACAGCAGCAGCACGGCCTCGGCGGCCGCGAGGAGGATCGCCAACAGCAGGCGGCGCCCCATCAGCGCGTGGTGCCACCTGGTCCCGTGGCGGGGGGGTTCCTCCTCGATAGCGATCTGCATTTCCGACACCGCGCCGAGGGTAACAGCGAACCCCACGGCGACGGTCGCACCCGGGCGCCTCGGCACGGTGCCGGCAGCACGTCGTGCTTCACTACCCACCATGCGCCGCATTGCCTTTGCCATCGCAGCCGCAGCAGCCCTGATCGCGCTTCCAACGACCGGCATCGCGAAGGGCCCGGCGATGCCCTCGGAGGCCGAGCAGCAGGAGGCCGTGGCACGTGTCGCGGCTCTTGGCATTCCCCTCTACGAGGCGGGCGTGCAGGGCAAGTACCTGGCTATCACGATGGACGACGGGCCGGGGTCCTATACCGAAAAGGTGATGGACGAGTTCAGGAAGTACGGCTTCCGCCCCACCTTCTTCGTGAACGGCAAGAAGTTCGAGCAGTGGAGCGACACCCTGCGTCGCGAAAGCCGCGAGGGCGCGGTGGGCGACCACACGTGGTCGCACCCGTACCTACCCGGCATCCCGGTGTCCCGCCAGCTGTCCGAGGTGTCGCGCAGCATGACGGCCTTGACCAACATCACCGGCGACCGCGTACAGCTGTTCCGCCCGCCGTACGGGTCCACGACGCTGCCCCTCAACGCGTGGCTGAAGAGGAAGGGCGTGCTGAACGTGCTGTGGTCCACCGACAGCCGTGACTCCCTCGGCGCGAGCCGCGAGGAGATCCTGAGCATCAGCAAGGCCGGGGTGAAGCCCGGGGCCATCATCCTCATGCACGAGAACCGCGGGCAGACCTACTGGGCGCTCAACCGCCTGCTGCCGTGGATCAAGAAGCAGGGCTACACCGTGGTCACCGTGCCCGAGCTCATCGCCCTCAACCCACCCGACCTGGCGGCCGTGAAGCGCCGGGCGGGCGCGGGCGTGGGCTTCCGCTAGTCCGCAGGCGGCGCTGCGCCCGGGAATCCCGCGCGCAGCACGAGCAGGTCGGGGCGGGCGGTGACCAGGCGGCGGGCCAGCGCATCGGCAGCCGGCGAATCGGGAGCGATGCCGCAGATAGCCGACCCGCTGCCGCACAGCAGCGCCGGGGCGGCGCCCGCCGCCTCGACGTCGGCGTGAAGCGCCTCGAGCGCCGGGTCAAGCGACCTGGCCGCGGGCCAGAGGTCGTTGCGGCACCACCGCGGCAGCCCCGCGGCGTCGGGGGGCGCCGGCAGGCCGTCGTCGGGCGGCGGCGCGGGGAGCGAGTCGAATGCGGCGTACACGGCGGGCGTGGACAACCCCGCGCACGACGCGGCGATGACGCACTCGAATGGCGGGGCAGCAGCGGGCTCGAGCACCTCTCCCCGCCCGGTGGCCCACTGCGCGCCGCCCCGGATGAAGAACGGCACATCCGACCCCACCGCGGCGGCCGCGCGCTCGAGCCGGTCGGGGGTGAGGCCCAGTCCCAGCAGCCGGTCGGCCGCCAGCAGGGTCGCCGCCGCATCGCTCGATCCGCCGCCGATGCCCGCCTGCGCGGGCAGCACCTTGTCGATGTCAACGGCGAGCGTCGGCAGGGCCTCCCCCGCCTCGGCCTCCAGCGCATCCAGCGCCGCCCAGGCGAGGTTCGCCGGGCCGTCGACGCCCGGGCACGACACCCGCCGTTCGGTCGAGGGGCTGACGGTCACCCGGTCGACCGGGCCCTGCAGCGCCACCATGAGGGTGCGCAGGGGGTGGTAGCCGTCGGGGCGCACCTGCCCCACCAGCAGGCGCAGGTTCACCTTCGGCGGGGCATCCGCCGTGACCCGGTCGCGCGTGCTCACGCCCCTCATGCCTGCCGCCGGAGCGCGGCTGCCAGCCGCGGGTAGGCCGCGGGCTCCACCTGCTCGGGGCGCACGGTGGCATCAAGCCCCTGGTCGGCAAGCGCGGCCCGCACGGCGTCGCGATCGGCACCGGCCTGCCCCAGGGCATTCACGAGGGTCTTCCTGCGCACTGCGAAGGCGGCCCGCACGAGCGCCCGCGTGGCGTCGTCGGGGGCGGCGGCGATGCGACGCAGGCCCACCAGGGCGGAATCCACCCGCGGCCGCGGAGAGAACACCTCGCGCCCCACCGAGCGGCGACCGGTGGCCTCGCACGCCAGCTGGATGATCACCGAGGGCCCGCCGTAGAGCCGCGATCCCGGCCCGGCCAGCCAGCGGTCGGCCACCTCGCGCTGGGTCATCAGCGCCCAGTGGGTGACCAGCGGAAGCCGGCAGATGCTCTCGATGAGGATCGGCGTGGCCACGTGGTACGGCAGGTTGCTCACCACCCGTGTGGGCGGGGGGTCAAGCGCCTCAAGGTCGGTCTTCAAGCAGTCACCCCAGAGCACCCGCACGCCGTCGAGGCCGGCCGTGGCCTCGGCAAGCGGCTGCTCCATGCGCGGGTCCACCTCGAGCGCGTGCACCGCGCGCGCGGCGCGGCCCAGGGCGGCAGTGAGCGTGCCGAGCCCCGCCCCGACCTCAAGCACCACGTCGTCGGGCCCCACCTCGGCCATGCGCATGGCGAGGTCGGCGAGGTTCTCGTCGAGCAGGAAGTGCTGGCCCAGGTCGGTGTCCGGCCTGATGCCATGGCGCTCCATGAGGCGCTGCGTGCCCACGCGCTTGGGGGGTCCGCTCACCACCCGAACACGCGCGCGGCGGTGGCCGACGTTGCCGCGTCGAGGTCGGCCAGGGCATCCCCGCGCAGCTCGGCTACGCAGGCCAGGGTGTGCGCCACATAGGCCGGCTGGTTGCGCTTGCCGCGCATGGGCACCGGCGCCAGGTAGGGCGCGTCGGTCTCCACCATCAGGCGGCCGGCCGGGATACGCGGCACCACGTCGCGCAGCGGGGTGTTCTTCGGGAAGGTCACCGGCCCCGCCAGGCTGATGGTCCAGCCGCGATCAAGGGCCTCATCGAGGTACTCGGGGATCGAGAAGCAGTGCAGCACCACGTCGGTGAGGCCCATCTCGCGCAGGATCACCATGGTGTCGTCGGCCGCGTCACGGGTGTGGATGACCAGGGGCATTCCGAGGTCGGCGGCGAGCTCGCCCTGGGCGCGGAAGGCCCGTGGCTGGTCGTCCGGGGTGGTGCGATCGTGGAAGTAGTCGAGGCCCGCCTCACCGATGGCCACCACCTTCTCGTGCGCGGCCAGGTCGCGCAGCCAGTCGACATCGCAGTCGCGCCACCTGCCCCGCCCGGCATCCACCGGATGCACGCCCACGGCGGCGTACACCTCGGGGTGGGACTCGGCCAGCGCCACCGCCTGCTCGCCCTGCTTGCGGCCGCAGCCGATCGTGACCACGCGCTCCACCCCCGCCGCGGCCGCGGCCGCGATGAGGTCGGGCACGGGGTCGTCGCACGACGGCAGGTGGCAGTGCGAGTCGACTACGCGGTCACCTCATCCACCTCGATGCGCGGGAAGAGCGGCTCGGGGGGCCTCACGTGGGCACCCGGGGTGCCGGCGTCCCACCGGGCCCCGGCCAGCAGCAGGCCATCCCCGGGCTCACCCAGTGCCGCCAGCACGGCCTCGCACGAGGTCGGCAGCACCGACCACAGCAGGATCGCCGCGATGCGCAGCCCGTTGGCCAGGCTGAACAGCGCCTGGTCGAGTTCGGCCGCACGGGCGTCGTCCTTGGCCAGCGCCCACGGCTCGCGCTCCTCCACCAGGCGGTTGAGGCGGCGCACCCAGGCCCACGCGGCCTCTACCGCGCCCGTGACGTCGTCGCGGTCGAAGTGCGCCAGCACCTGCTCGCGCACGGCCAGCGCCTCGTCGGCCAGGCCGGGGTCTCCCCCGGGGTCGGCGGGCACCGCCCCGGCGCGGTAGCGCTCGATCATCTTGGTGGTGCGCGAGAGCAGGTTGCCGAAGTCGTTGGCGAGCTCGGCGGTGTAGCGCTGGTGGAACCCCTCGTCGGTGAACGTGCCGTCATCGCCGAAGCGGATCTCGCGGCACAGGTAGTAGCGCAGGGCGTCCAGGCCGTACCGCTCGATGAACGGGAAGGGGTCGACGATGTTGCCGGTGGTCTTCGAGAGGCGCTCGCCGCCCTTCAGCACGTAGCCGTGCACGAAGAGGCGCTCGGGCAGCGCGAGGTCGGCGCTCATGAGCAGCGCGGGCCAGATGACCGCGTGGAACTTGAGGATGTCCTTGGCCATCAGCTGCAGCGTGGGCGGCCACAGGCGGTCGACCAGGTCGGTGCCGGGATCGGCGTAGGTGAGGGCCGTGTAGTAGTTGAACAGGGCGTCCACCCACACGTACACCGTGTGCGCGGGGTCCCAGGGCACGGTGACCCCCCACTCCACCTGGGCGCGGCTCATCGAGAGGTCGTCGAGGCCCATCTCCACCATGCTGCGGGCCTCATTCATGCGCGACCTCGGCCGCACGAACGCCGGCACGGCGTCGTAGTGGGCCAGCAGGCGGTCCTGGTACGCCGAGAGGCGGAAGAACCAGTTCTCCTCCTCGATCCATTCCACCTCGCGCCGATGGATGGGGCACGTGCGCCCCTCGGCCAGGTCGCCCTCGCCGTAGAAGGCCTCGCACGAGGTGCAGTACCAGCCGCCGTACGACCCCTTGTAGATGTCGCCCTTCTCGTGCATGCGCACGATGAGCTCCTGCACCGCCGCCATGTGCTGCTCGTCGGTGGTGCGGATGAAGAAGTCGTTGCTCGCGCCGAGCACCCGGCCCATCTCGCGGAAGCGCGCCGAGAGGTCGTCGGCGTGCTCCTTGGGGGTGCGCCCGGCGTCTTCGGCGGCCCGGGCGATCTTGGCCCCGTGCTCGTCGGTGCCGGTGAGGAAGAATACGTTCTCGCCCCGCTGGCGGTGGTGGCGGGCGATCACGTCGGCCATGATCGTCGTGTAGGCGTGACCCACGTGGGGGTCCGCGTTGACGTAATAGATGGGCGTGGTGATGAAGAAGCGGCCGGGCACGGAGGAGGCAGCATAGCGACGGCACCCCCACCCCCCGCTCGGGTGCTGGCTGTGGTGCACGCCGTGGCGCTGCGCCTGCACGAGGCGGGCGTGCCGTGGCTGCTCGCAGGCAGTGCGGCGCGCCTGGTGCGCGGCGGGGCAGTGCGCCCGCACGACGTGGACCTCGAGGTGCGGGAGCAGGACGCCGCGCGCGCAGCGCGCGCCCTGGGCCTGCCGCCTCCCGCCGTGGCCGAGGGCGGTGGCTGGCGCTCGATGCGATCGCAGGGCGCGATCAACGGCGTGCCCATCGACCTGTCGGGAGGTCTCACGGTGCGTGGACCAGGAGGCCTGCTGAGCGGCCCGGGGCACTTGGAAACGGTGACAGTCACCGCCGGTGACAGTCACCCCGCAAGGACGCTCAGCATCCTCCCCGACGGCGAGGCACTCGCCCGGGCGGTGGTATCGGGTGACGACGCCCGCCGCGCACGGGCTGAGGCCGCGCTGCCGCATGACCCCTCGGCCCGCGCGGCGGCGCTGGCCTACGCCGAGTCGCGCATCGCCGCGGCGGCAAGCGCCGCGCGGTAGGCGACGTTTCGGGGGGCGGCGCCAAGCGCCGCCACCACGTCCGCAGCGCGGGCCGGGCTCATGCCGGCATCGAGCATGGGCACCATGTGCTCTGCCAGGACGTGCTCGTCGGGCGCCGGCGGGGCGGCGGGCGGGCCCACCACCACGGCAACCTCGCCCTTGAGCGGGGCGGTGATGCGCGCGGCAAGGTCGGCAGCGGTGCCGCGAAGCACCTCCTCGTGCACCTTGGTGAGCTCCCGGCACACGGCGACGGGGCGATCGGGATCGTGCTCGGCGATGGCCGCCAGCAGCGCGCCCACGCGCCGGGGTCCCTCGAACACCACCACGGGCTCGCCCCACGAATCGAGGCGCTCCACGAACGCCCGCAGCTCGGCCGCCTTGCGCGGCGCAAAGCCCGCGAAGGCGTAGCCGGCGCCCAATGCCAGCCCCGATGCCACGAGGGCCGTCTCAACGGCTCCCGCGCCCGGGATGACCGTGACCGGCACGCCGGCCTCCACCGCAGCCGCCACCACGCGCGCGCCCGGGTCGCTCACGCCGGGCATGCCGGCGTCGCTGACCAGCACGACGGTGGCCCCGTCGGCCATGCGGCGGGCGAGGTCGGCGGCGCGGCGGGCCTCGTTGTGCTCGTGCGCCGGCACCATGGGGGCCCCGGATCCGGCGTGTCGCAGCAACACGGCGGTGCGCCGGGTGTCCTCGCAGGCCACCACGTCGGCGTCCCGCAGCGCCCTGGCGGCGCGCGGCGAGAGGTCCTCAAGCGTGCCGATGGGCGTGGCCACAACCACGAGGGCGCCGCTCATGCGCCCATGCCCTCGTGCGCCATCACCCCGGCCCCCACCATCCCGGCATCGGGCCCGAGGGCCGCCACCTGCAGCGGCGCCCGGCGCGTGGGCGGCAGGGCACGTTGCTGGTAGATGTCGCGCGCGGGCCCGAGCAGCAGCTCGCCCGCGGCCGACAGCCCACCCCCGATGAGGATGATGTCGGGGTCGAACGTGTTGGCCAGCGACGTCACGGCCACCCCCAGCCACTCCCCCGCCGTGGTGACGATCGCCAGCGCCTCGGGATCGCCCTGCTGCGCCAACGCGAGGCCCGACCGGCTGTCGAGATCGCCTGCGGCGTGCAGACGCCCGAGCGCGGTATCGGGGTTGTCCGCGGCGAGGGCCCGGAACGCACGCGCCAGCGCGGTGCCGCTGCACATGGTCTCGATGCAGCCCCGGTTGGGGCATCCGCCCTGGCACGGGGGCCCGTTGCCGTCCACCGAGACATGCCCCAGCTCGGCGCCATGACCGCGCCCGCCGCGGAATACCTGGTCATCGATGATGAGCCCGCCGCCGATGCCCGTGCCCACGGTGAGCAGCACCACGTGTGCGTGCCCGCGGCCAGCGCCGAGGCGGTGCTCGGCCAGCGCCGCGAGGTTGGCGTCGTTGCCGACGAAAACCGGCAGCCCCACGGCGGCCTCGAGTGCCCCGGCCGCGTCGAAGTCAACCATTCCGGTGTGCACCGAGTGGGCCACCCGCCCGGTGATGGCATCAATCGTGGCGGGCAGGCCCACGCCCACGGCGCGCACCTCGTCGGGCGACCCCGCCGAGAGGTCGGCCACCAGGCCGGCAATGGCGTCGATGATGGCCATTCCCCCATCGGGAGTGGGGATGACGATGGAATCGGTGACCGCGCGCGCGGGGTCGAGGCGCCCCGCGGCGATCTTGGTGCCACCGACATCCACGCCGATGACGCTCATATACCCCCCGCTCGCCGGAACACCCGTGGGCGACGGTACCATCGCCAGCCGATGCCGCCCCAGGGCAAGCCATATCGCCGCTTCAAGGCGCGCGGATCCGCGAAGTCGGCTGAGGGCCTCGAGGGCCTGCAGCAGCTGACCGAGGGGGCCGGCGCCGCAGAGCGCCACGAGCCGAAGCCCGACATCGACCCCTGGGCCCCGCAGCCCACGCGCCGCTGGTGGTCGCTGCGCGGCATCGGCGCGTGGGGCTGGGCGTGGCGCGTGGGCACGCTGCTGGTGATCGGCGTCATCACGTGGGGCGTGCTGGGCTTCATGACGGTCAACGGGGCCGTATCCACGGCCAACGGCCGCGTGCCCCCCAGCGCCCGCGCGGCGCTGTCACCTGCCGGCCCGCTGCTGTCATCGCCCCAGAACACCTTGGTTGTGGGATGGGACGCCCGCGGCGGCGAGTCGCGCGCCCGTGCCGACACCATCATGATCATGCGCACCGACCCGGGCGCGGGCAAGGTGAAGTGGCTGTCGATACCGCGCGACTTCCGCGTGGAGCTGCCCGGTGCCGGGACCGAGAAGATCAACGCCGCGATGTATCTGGGCGGCCAGCGCGGGATCATCAACGCCGTGCGCGACCTCACCGGGCTGCCGATCCACCACATCATCGTGGTGCGATTCAACGGCGTGAAGCGCATGGTCGACGAGATGGGCGGGGTCACCGTCAACAATCCCACGCCGGTGCGGGACTGCCCCTACTCGGGCGGCCTCACCGTGTCGTTCCCGCGCGGGCAGATCGAGCTCGATGGCGAGCGCGCACTGCAGTACGTGCGCGTGCGCAAGTGCGATGGCGACATCAAGCGCGCCGCACGCCAGCAGGCGTTCGTGACCGGCCTGAAGGCGAAGATGGCGTCCCTCACCTCCATCCCCGTCGCGCCCTGGAACGGCGCGGCGGCGATCCGATCGATCGGAACCGACATGGGCACGTCCGACCTCATGAAGCTGGGGTGGCTGCAGTGGCGCCTGCGCTCGGACCCGAGGGATCGCGTCGTGCTCGCGGGCATCCCGCGCACAGTGAACGGCATCTCCTACGTGGTTGGCGAACCCGACCTCGACGAGCAACAGGTCGCCGAGTTCGTCGGCCGCTAGTTAGATGCTGTCGAGCCCCACGGTCTTGCCAGTGCTCTTGCCGGCGCCTTCGGACGACCCGCCCGAAGTGCTGCCACCTGAGTCCCCACCCGCGGCGTTGCCACCCGATGGCGCCGCGGCGGGCTCCTTCGGCCGGCTCTTGGTTCCGTAGTCGGTGTTGTGGAAGCCCTTGCCCTTGAAGTGGATTGCCGGCGCATGAAGCACGCGCTGCGCGGGCGCTCCACACTCCTCGCACCTGGCGAGGGGCTCGTCGGACATGCTCTGGATGGCCTCGAAGCGATGGCCCTTCTCGCAGCGATAGTCGTAGACCGGCACGTGTACTCCTGAGACGGGGCGCGGATCGAGTATAGACCCGTCCCCAAGGCTCTGGCACTCTCATCGGCCGGGTGCCACCGGTCGGGTGCCACGCGCCCCCTTGCTACCCTCGCGCGCGAGTGCCGATGACCCAGCCGATGACCAAGAACCGGACCATCCGCCGCGTCGTCGCCATCGAGCTGGCCCTCCTGGCGGCCGCCGCGCTCGCGCGGCCCCGGAAGCCCGTGCTCGCGGCGGGGATCCTCGGCGCGGGCGCGCTGGGCGCCTGGGGGGCCTTCCGCCCCGCGTCCCCGGTATTCGGCCCCGTGGTGAGCCGGGGCCCCTCGGGTCGCCCGCGCGCCGCCCTCACGTTCGACGACGGCCCTGGCCCGTCCACCCCGGCGGTCCTCGACGCCCTGGCCGACGAGGGCGTGCGCGCCACCTTCTTCGTGCTGGGCCGCCAGGCGCGGCGCCACCCCGAGCTGGTTCGCCGCATGCATGACGAGGGCCATCAGGTGGCAAGCCACGGGTACGACCACGGAATCCTGGTGATGCGGGGGCCGGGCCACGTGCGCGACCAGCTCGCCCGCACCAAGGATGCCGTGGCCGATGCCGCCGGCCCCGACGTGCTCACGCACGTGTTCCGCGCGCCGCACGGGTTCCGCGGCCCGGCCACGTGGGCGGCCGTGCGATCGGCCGGCTACCGCATGGCGGGCTGGACCACGGGCGTGTTCGACTCGGCCGACCCCGGCCCCCACGTGGTGGCCCAGCGGTCGGCCCGGGCGCTCGCCCCGGGCTGCATCCTGCTGCTGCACGACGCCGACGGCTGGGATCCCGACCGCCCGAGGACCCACACGGCGGCGGCAATCCCCGACATCTGCGCGGCCGCGCGCGAGAAGGGACTCGAGCTCGTCACGCTCGATGAGCTGGTGGCATGAGCGAGGAGACCGCGAAGCGCCGGGCGATCCCCAAGTGGGCCTGGCACGCCGTACGCATCGCCGTCATCGCAATCGTGGTGATCCTGCTCGTATGGCGCGTCGACTGGGGCGCCGTGGTGGCGGCCTTCCGGGTGGACAGCATCTGGCTGCTCGTCATCGCGGTGCTCGCCAACTTCGTGTCGGTGCTGCTCAAGGGCATGGCGTGGAAGGGCGTGGTCGACGGCCTGCCGGGCCTCAGGAAGAAGACGCGCTACCTCGATCTGCTGAGCCCGCTGATGGTGGGCTTCCTGTTCAACACCATTCTCGCGGCGCGCGTGGGCGAGATCGCCAAGGTGGTGCTTGCCCGTCGCCGCCTGGCCAAGCGCGGCGAGGACGTATCCACCACCGTGCTGCTCGGCACCGTGGTGGTGGAGAACATCGTCACCACGATCGCGTGGGTGGTGCTGGTGATCCTCATCGGCCTCTTCCTGCCGCTGCCGTCGTACGCGTGGATGATCACGGCGGTGCTCGGGGTGATCTGCCTGGTCATCGTGGTGGTGGCCCTGCTGCAGAACCCCAACCGCCAGGTGCCGCCGTGGCTGTCCACCGGGTCGATCTGGCGGCGCGTGACCCGTGCCTTCCAGCGCCTCTGGGGCGCCGTGCACGAGAGCCACGCGAGCCTGCGCGACCCGCAGCAGATGATGCGCGTGGCCATCCCCAGCTTCGGCACCTGGCTCGCGCAGTGGGCGGGCATCTACGCCACCCTCGGCGCGTTCGGCCTGGGCTACGTGGGCTGGGGCGGTGCCGGACTGCTGCTGGTCACCATCACCCTCGCCCAGTCGTTCCCGATCCTGCCCGGCAACCTGGTGGTGTTCCAGGCCGCCGCCGTGGTGCCCCTCACGGCGACATATGGGGTGAGCGCCGCCGACGCCCTGGCCTTCTCGATCGTGCTCCAGGCCACCGAGATGGTGGTGGGCGTGGTGATCGGCTTCGTCTTCCTGCTCTTCGAGGGCGTCAGCTTCAGGCAGCTGCGCCGCGAGGCCGAGGAGGAAGAGGAGTCGCTCGAGACCTAGGAGACCGGATCGCACGCGGCGCCCAGGCGGCGCGGCATCAGCCGAAGCGGCCTGACACGTACGCCTCGGTGCGCTCATTCTGCGGGTTCCCGAAGACGTCCTTGGTCGGGCCGGTCTCGATGAGGCGGCCGGGGTCACCCTCGTTCTCGATGGTGATGAAGCCCGTGTAGTCGGACACGCGCGCCGCTTGCTGCATGTTGTGGGTGACGATCACGATGGTGACGCGGGCCTTGATCTCGCGGATCAGGTCCTCGATGCGCAGCGTGCTCTGCGGGTCGAGCGCCGAGCAGGGCTCGTCCATGAGCAGCACATCGGGCTCCTCGGCGAGGGCGCGCGCGATGCACAGCCGCTGCTGCTGCCCGCCGGAGAGCCCGCCGGCGTGCGCCGGGAGGCGGTTCTTCACCTCATCCCAGAGGCCGGCGCCCCGCAGCGTGGCCTCCACGAGGTCATCCTTCTCGCTCTTGTTGAGCCTGGTCCCGGTGAACCGGGGGCCCGCCAGGATGTTGTCGCGGATCGACTTCGTCGGGAACGGGTTCGGGCGCTGGAACACCATGCCCACCGCGCGGCGCACGGCCACGGGATCGGCGTCGCGGCCGTAGATGTCGATGTCCCGCAGCATCACCTCACCGGTGCACCGGGCGTTCGGCACCATCTCGTGCATGCGGTTGAGGCAGCGGATGTACGTGGACTTGCCGCAGCCCGAAGGCCCGATGAGGGCGGTCACGGTGTTTCGGGGGAAGTCGAGGGTGATGTCCTCGACGGCCTTGTGCGATCCGAAGTAGGCCGAGAGGTCACGCGTGAACATCGGCAGCGGCCCGGTGGTCGCCGCCACGGCGACCGCAGCATCCGTCACCTCGACGCGCGCGATATTGACCTGTTCATCCACCATCGGCTGCGACGGTACCCCACCGGCCGTCCGGCCTGGCGAGTCGTGCTCGGTGGTCGCCGTGGCGTCATCGTTCATCGTCCCTCCAACGGGCGGGTGCGTCGCGCCAGCAGGGCGGCGACCAGGTTGAGGATAAGGATAATCGCCACCAGCACGAGTGCCGCACCCCACGCGAGCTGAAGTGACGCAGGCGTCTGGACCTGGATGGTGTTCTGGTAGATCAGTTGCGGGATCGATGCGATCGGCTCTGTGATGCTCGTCGAGAAGAACTGGTTTCCCAGCGACGTGAAGAGCAGCGGGGCGGTCTCGCCGCTGGCGCGGGCGAGGCCCAGCAGTATGCCCGTCATGATTCCCGGACCGGCCGCGGGCAGCACCACCGACCACGTCACGCGCCACTTGGGCGCCCCGAGCGCGGATGCGGCCTCCTTCTGCGCGACCGGCACGAGCCGCAGCATCTCATCTGCGGAGCGCACGACGATGGGGAACATGATGATCGCCAGGGCGATTCCACCTGCGAGCGCCGAGAAGTGCTGCTGGATGACCACGATGCCCAGGTACACGATGAGTCCGACCACGATCGAGGGCACGCCGAGGAGCACGTCGACGAAGAACCCGATGCCGTCGGCCAATCGCTTCTGCCAGCCGGTCTTCTTCGCCACGTCCGATATGAACAGGGCCGTGAGCACGCCGAGCGGGGCGGCGATGATCGTCGCGATGGCCATGAGGATGAGGGTCCCCACGAGGGCGTTGGAGATGCCGCCTCCGTAGCTGTTGGGGTCGAGCGGCGGGAGCGTGGTGAAGAACGCGCCCGATATCGCCGGAAAGCCCTTGTAGAGCATCTCCCACATGATGAGCACGAGGGGGATGATCCCGACTCCCAGGCTGAACCAGATGAGCCCTTCAGCCGTCCCCGACTTCACGCGCCGCTTGCGCGATACGGCGTTCGGGCCCGAGATCGGCAGGGGCTCCCGGCGGCCTGGCGTGGGGGCGGCGGGCGGCGCAGGAGTGGATGCCACCGGCGCGGGCGGTGCAGCGGCACCGGTCGGCTCTGCGGGGGCCTCGTCATCGGACATGGCCGGGCGGTGCCACAGGGCCAGGGACGACCACACGCCGCCCGCGCCGCCCATGCCCGGCCTCTCGCCGCGGCGCACCAGGATGCGCGCGATGGCATTGATGGCGAAGGCGATGAGGAAAAGCACCACTGCGAGGGCGGTAAGGGCGGACAGCTGCAGCCCCGATGCCTCGCCCGTCTGCAGGGCGATGACCGAGGCCATCGTGGCCCCCGGGCCGAGGAGCGATCCGAAGATCACCGGCGAGTTGCCGAGCAGCATGGCGATGGCGATGGTCTCGCCCACGGCGCGCCCAAGCCCGAGGGCCGACGCGCCCACGATGCCCGATCGCGCCCACGGAAGCATCGAGTGCTTCACCATCTCCCAGCGGGTGGCTCCCAGCGCATACGCCGCCTCCTGCTGGTCGCGCGGCACGGTGAGAAGGACCTCGCGGGTGATCGCCGTGATGATCGGCAGGATCATGATGCCCAAAACGAGACCGGATACCAGGAACGAGCCAGAGCTAACGGGGCCCACGAATATCTGCCAGCCGAACAGGCTGAAGCCGCCCAAGGTGTTGGCCAGCCAATCAAGTCCCGGGCGCAGGAAGGGCACCAGCACCGTCACGCCCCAGAGGCCGAAGATCACCGACGGCACCGCCGCAAGGAGGTTTATGAACCCGCCGACCGGCCCGCGCAGCTTGCGCGGGAGGAACACCGTGGTGGCGAGAGCGATGCCGATGGCCGTGGGAACGGCCAGCACCAGGGCGATGAGCGATGTCATCAGGGTGCCGTAGATGAAGGGCAACGCCCCGAATATCGCGTCGCCGGCGGCGGTGGACGGAATCCACTCGGTGCCGGTGATGAACCCCCAGACGCCGAAGGTGCTCCACACCTCGGTGGTCTGCTCGACGGTCTTCCAGATCAGGTACCCGACAGCCACGACCGAGAGCAGGGCGGCGAGCCCCGCGACGATCGCGTAGCCCCGGTCGGCCACCACTCCCCCGGGCCCCTGGCGTAGCCGGGCGACGGCGACAGGACCGCCGGGGTCGCCCGGGGCGGCGCCGGGCGCAGGCGGCGGTGGCGGTGGCGGTGGTGGAGTCAGGTGGTCTGCGGCAGCGGGAGGGCGGTCAGGCGCCTGGCGGCGTGGTCCCGTGTGCAACCGCACAATAGTGACGGCCGCCCCGGGCGAATGCCCGGGGCGGCCGTCGGTGTTGCCTCAATGAAGCAGACGACTGCGATCAGCCCAGCTTCGACGCAGCGACCTTCGCCACGTTCAGCACGTTCTTCGGCAGCGGCGCGAAGCCGAGGCCGACGAGCGCTCCCTGCGCCTCAGGCGAGTAGAACTGGCCCAGCACGCCCTTGACCTCGCCGTTCTTCGCGCGCCCCGGCACCGCCAGCACCCAGGTGGTGATGGTGATCGGGTAGGCGCCCGCGTTCGAGCTGCCGGTGAAGTCGATGGTGAGGTCGGGCTTGATCTGGCTGACCTTGATGGAGCCTGCCGCCTCGATGCTCTTGGCCGACGGGAGGACGTACACGAGCTTGCGCTTGGTCTTCCCGCCCTGCTTCACGAGCTCGCTCTTGCCGATGGCGGTCACGTTGGTCTGCAGGCCGGCGCGTATGGCGTCGGCGAGGTCCACGTAGCCCACCGAGTTCGCGTTGCTCTTCACGCAGTTGGCCACGCCCGGGTTACCGGCCGACTTGATGGCGCTGGCCGGCCAGTTCGGAGTCTGCGAGAAGCTGATGGCCGTCGCGAACGCCGGGCTCATCTTGGTCAGGTAACGGCTGAAGTTCCACGAGGTGCCCGAGCCGTCAGAGCGCACGCACAGCGTGATGGTGCCGGTGGCGTTCTTCAGCACGGGGTTACTCTTCACGAGCACCGGGTTGTTCCAGGTGGTGATGGTGCCCTGGAAGATGTCGGCGACTTCCTTACCCGACAGCTTCAGCTTGTTTCCGGTGACGCCCGCGATGTTCACCGGCACCGTGATGGCGCCGAGGAGCGTGGGAAAGTAGCTGACCCGGCCACCGATCGCCGCGAGCTGGGCGTCGGTGAGAGTGGCGTCGCTGCCGGCAAAGTCCACCGTCTTGGCAGTGAGGGCACGGATGCCGGCGCTCGACCCGACACCGGTGTAGGAGCAGGACTTGAACGTCCCGCACCAGTTCTGGTAGGCGACGGCGGGGAAGGTGGCGCCGGATCCGGTCGCCGTGGCGAAGGCCGAGCTGGCTCCGGCGAGGCAGCCCACACCCGCGGCCGTGGCGGCCGCAATGCGAATGGTGCGATTCACTTTTAGGATTCTCCTGTGATCGTTCAACGGGGATCTGACTGGCCTCGCCGAACGCACGTCGAACCGCGTGCTCCTGCGAGTGACGAAGAGGGTGCAGGAACTCCTGTGAACGACCTGTGAACTGTTACAGCGGTGCTGTGAAAAGGCGGTGAAACATCGTGGCGCCGGCCGTTATCGCGGGTTCACAGGCGGTTCACGGGATGGTCACGATGCGGGCGCGCGCCACTCGTACATTCCGGCCCGATGATCGCCGTGCCACCACCCAGCGATGACGTCGACGACCGGCGCACGATCCTCATCGTCGAGGACGATGAGAGCACCGCCCGGGCCACCGCGTACCACCTGTCGAAGGCCGGATACCGCACGAGCGTGAGCAAGGATGGCCTGGCCGCCCTCACCACCCTCAAGGCATGGCGCCCCGATGCCCTGGTGCTCGACCTCATGCTGCCTCACGTGGACGGGCTGAGCATCATCGAGGACGTGCGGCGGTGGGCACCCGACCTGCCGATCGTGGTGATGACCGCCCGCCAGGAGGAGAAGGACCGGCTGGAGGCCCTGCGGCTCGGCGCCGACGACCTTCTGCGCAAGCCGTTCTCCGCCCGCGAGCTGGTTGCGCGGCTCGAAGCGCTCTTCCGCAGGATCGAGACTTGTCCGGCCGACGATGCCGGTGACGCCGGCGATGTGTCGCTCGGCGAGATGGAGATCGACCGCGACCGGCTCGAGGTGCGCGTGGCCGGGGAGGTTGCCCCGCTCACGCCGCTGGAGATCAAGCTGCTGTGGATCCTGCTCGAGGAGCGGGGCCGCACCCTCAGCCGCGATGAGATCTTCGAGCGCGTCTGGGGCGGTGAGCGCCGCGACGGCGACCGCTCGGTGGACGTGCTGGTGCGACGCCTGCGGCGCAAGGTGGACGAGGCCGGCGGGCAGTACACCTACGTGCAGACCGAGATCGGCGAGGGCTATCGTCTGCAGCCCGTGCCCCGGGCATTTCCGCTGCGCCGCCGCCGGCGCGCCTAGCGCGTGACGGGCCCACCCGTCACCTGCACCGCCAGCACGGCGACGTCGTCGCGCAGGTTGCCCTCGTCGTAGCGCTGGGCGGCCTCGGTGAGGTACGCCAGGCGCTGCTCCAGGCCCGTGTACCGGGTGGCCAGCAGGGCGTCGGCCGCCCGCTGCCACCCGAAGATCTCGTCGTTGCGACGGGCCTCCACCAGGCCGTCGGTGAAGACCACCAGCATGGCGTCGGGCGGCACGGTGATGTGCGTCACCGGCCAGTCGACCTCGTCGAGCAGCCCGAGGATCGGCCCGCGGGCGTCGACTTCCACGAGGCCGGCCTTGTCGCCATCCACCAGCAGCGGGCGCGGGTGGCCCGCCAGCGCGAACTCCGCCGTGCCGTCCGGGCTGATGATGCAGTGACACATGGTGGCGTAGATACCCTGGTCGCGCTCGTGGGGTTCCGCGATGTGGGTGTTCATGATCTGCAGCACGTGCCGGGGGTCGGGATCCGCCTCCACCAGCGCGCCCCAGCCGAAGCGCATGCGCGCGGCGCGCGCGGCCGACTCGGCGCCGTGTCCCGCGACATCGCCCACCATCACGGCGAGCCGGCCGTCGTGGAGCACGCGGGCATCGTAGAAGTCGCCGCCCACGGCGAGCCCCGGGCTGGAGGGCAGGTAGCGGGCGGCAATGCGCAGGCCGTGCACGGCGGGCAGGCTCTCGGGCAGCAGGCCCTGCTCCACGGTCTGCCACAGTCGGCGCTCGGCGCGCGCGGCCTCCGAGCGACGGGCGCTGGCCTCGGCCGCCTCGCGCTGGTCCACCACGCGGTCCTGCATCACGTTGAAGGCATCCACGAGGCCCACAACCTCGCGCGCCGCGTGCCCCGGGCTCGGCACGGCCTGGTCCTGGTCGCCCTCGCCCACGCGGCGCACGCCCTGCAGCAGGGATCCCAGCGGCGCGCCCACCCGCCGCCACAACGACCGGCTCGCCGCCGCCACCACGAGCACGGCGAGCAGCACGCCGGCCACCACGGCGAGGATCGTCCAGAGCCTGCGCTGGTCGGCGGTCCCCAGCGCCTGCTGGCGCTGCTGCTCCACCAGCTCGCGCAGCTCTGCATGCTCAGCCCGCAGCTGGTCGAGGCGCTGCTTGTCCACGCCCTCGCCGATGCGCGCCACGGCCTCCGACACGTTGCCGCTGCGGCGCAGTTCCACGAGGTCACGCGCCTCGGTGAACCAATCCCTCGCGGCGGCGTCGAACGCGCCTACCGCCTTCACGAGCTGCGGCTCGCCGGCAACCAGGGACCGCAACTGGCGCATGTTGCGCGGGTATGTGCCCTCCGCCCGTACGTAAGGCACCAGGTATGACGTGCTGCCGGTGAGCGTGTACCCGCTCACGCCGGTCTCGGCGTTGAGCAGGTCGGCGAGGATGACCTCAGAGGCCTTGGCCCGCTCCACCGCCGCCTGCTGGCCGTCGCGGTATGACGACGTGGCGCCCACCAGGCCCACCATCGCCAGGGCCGCGAGCACGCCCAACACCAGGCCCACGCCGATGACCGCCCTGGTGAGCAGGCCCCGCAGCGACGGCGTTCCCTTACCGGTGATCACCGACCACAGATCGCGGCGTGCAGGATCAGCCATGGCGGGTGAGCCCCGCGGGGCTCAGGCGACGTCCGCGGGCGGGCCCTCTTTCACCAGGCGCTGCAGCGCCTCGAAGGTCTCGGGGGTGGTGATGACCACGAGGGTGTCTCCCGCCAAGATGACCTCGTCGGGGTGCGGCATGGCCACCGAGCTCTCCTTGCGGATGATGGCCACGATCGTGCCGCCGGTGGTGGTGCGGATTCGGCAGGTGGCCACGGTGAGCCCCACCAGCGGACTGTCAGCCGGGATGTCGATCCAGTCGATGGCCAGGTCCTCGAGGGCGATCTCGAGCTTGTCGAGGAGCTCGGGGCGGTACACCACACCGCCCAGGATGGATCCCAGCTCGTGGGCCTCCTCATCGGTGAGCACGATCACCGCGCCGGCGTCCTCGTCGGGGTCGGGGCGGTGGTAGAGCTCGCGTCGGCCATCGATGTGCACCACGGCGCAGACGTCCTCGCCGCGCTGGGTGCGCATCGTGAACTTCTTCCCGACTCCCGGCAGGCGGGTTTCCCGGACCTCGATCACGACACCTTCCTCCTGGATCCGAAGATCGCGCGTCCCACGGTGCGGGACTCCCTCATAAGTATCACCCCGATGGCAGCAGTTACCAGCACGAGCAGCCCGGCGAACGACACCACGCGGCCTCGGAATTCAAGCGACAACGCGGTTCCGAGGGCCGCCAACTGCGCGAGGATGAGCGAGAATTCCCCGCGCGCGATGAGGCTGGCGCCTACGGTCAACGACTGCCGGCGCGTGAATCCGGTCATTCGGCCGGATATCCACCCCGAGATCAGCTTGCCCCCGATCGCCACCGCGCCGGCGAGCAGCAGCCAGTCCCACACCACCCCGAGGCTGCCCAAGTCGATCTGCAGGCCGAATACGAAGAAGAAGATCGCGGCCGTGAAGTCGCGGAGGCCGAACAGGTGGCGCTCGATGCGATCGCGGGCCTCGGTCTCCGACAGCAGGATGCCCGCGAGCAGGGCGCCCACCGGGGCCGACAGCCCCACCCAGTCGGCCAGCGCCGCGGCGCCGACCACCACCGCAAGCGCCACCAGCGCCAGGCGCTCGCGCTCGATCCGGGGGCCGATGCGGTCGATGTAGCGCGGCAGGAAGTGGCTGGCCACGAGGAACGCCCCCACGAACGCCACCACGATCACCGCGCGCAGCGTGAGGTCGGGGCCGCTCACGGCCGTGCCCACGGCCAGGCCCGATGCCAGTCCGAGAAACAGCGCGATGGCGAGGTCCTCGAACACGAGGGTGCCAAGCACCAGGTCGGTCTCGTCGTCGCCCAGGCGCTTGAAGTCGAACAGCGCCTGCGTGATCACCCCGCTGCTCGAGATGTAGATGATGCCGGCGAAAAGCACCATCTCGGGGCCGGGCCCCAGCAGCAGCCAGCCAAGCAGCAGGCCCAGGCCCGCGTTGATGACAAGATCCACGATCCCGCCCGTGAGCACCAGCTTGCGCGCCTGCAGGAGCCGGTCGAGGCTGAACTCCAACCCGAGATAGAACAGCAGGAGGATCACCCCGATCTCGGCGATCAGGTAGAGCGGCTCACCGAGTTCGACGACCGCGGGGAACGGCTCGAAGGGGCCGAGGATGATGCCGGCCACCATGAACAGCGGTATCGCCGAGATGCGTAGGCGCTCGCTGAGCAGCGCCATCGCGGCCACCGCCACCAGAATGATGGCGAGCTGCTCGATGATGCCCATCAGGCAGCCAGGTCGCTGCCGACGACCTCCGAGATATGGCTCACGCCCTCTGCGCGCATGCGATCCATGAGGCCGAGGGTGATGTCGCGGGCGATCAGCGGACCGCGGTACACCAGGCCGGTCCACACCTCCACCAGCGATGCGCCGCCCGCAAGGCGGTCCCACGCATCGTCGGCGTCCATCACGCCGCCCACCCCGATGATCACCAGGTCACCCGCGGCGCAGCGCGCGGCCACGCGCACGGCGGCGCCGGCGCGTGCCCTGAGCGGAGGACCGGACAGCCCGCCCTGCTCGGCCGCCGCGGGCGCGTCGGGGCGTGACAGCCCGTCGCGGGTGATCGTGGTGTTGGTAAGCACCACGCCCGCGAGCCCCAGTTCGCCCGCGAGGTCGACGGCGTCCTCGATCTGCTCATCCGGCAGGTCGGGCGCGAGCTTCACGAGGAATGGCATTGGCACCCGGCCGTCGCGGCGGCGCATGGATGCGTCCTCATCGCGCAGCGCGCCGAGGATCGCCGTGAGGTGCGCCCGGTCCTGGAGCTCGCGCAGCCCCGGCGTGTTGGGCGACGACACGTTGACCACCACGAAGTCGGTCACCCCGCGCATCAGGCGGAACGACGCCAGGTGGTCCTCGGCGGCGCGATCCAGCGGCGTCACCTTCGACTTGCCGATGTTCACGCCTATCGGAACCCCGGCGCCCGCTCCCCTGCGGGCATCGGCCATGCGCCGGGCCGTCACCGCCGCGCCGTCGTTGTTGAAGCCCATGCGGTTGACGATGGCCTCGTCATCGGGCAGCCGGAAGAGGCGCGGCTTGGGGTTGCCGGGCTGGGGCCGGGCGGTGACCGTGCCGATCTCGGCGAAGCCGAAGCCGAGGCGCCCCCATACCCGCACGGCGCGGCCGTACTTGTCGTACCCGGCCGCGAGGCCCACGGGGGATGGGAACTCCATGCCCATGAGGCTCTGCCCCACCGTGGCGTCACGCCTTGCCAGCCACGATGATGCAGCGGCCAACGCAGGGCCTCCCACCTGCAGTGCGCGCAGCGCCGACTCATGCGCCCGCTCCGGGTCCATGCGGAATGCGGCCCGCCGCAGCAGCGCGGCGGGATCGGCCGTCATGCCACCGCCAGTCGGTCGCATTCCGCGGCCAGGGCGGTGTCCTTCTCGGTGATCCCGCCCTGGTCATGCGTGACCACCGCGATGCGCACCGTGTTCCACCGGATGTCGATGTCGGGGTGGTGGTCGGCGGCCTCGGCGGCGTCGGCCACGCGGTTCACGAACGCGATGGCAGGCATGAAGCCCTCGGGGAAAACGTACTCCTTCACGAGCATGCTGTCCTCGATGCCCCAGCCGGGAAGGACCGCCAGTGCGGTGCTGATGTCGTCGTCGCTGAGCAGGGCCATGACGCAACCCTACCGACGAGACTTGCGGTAATGGAAATCACCGCATCGCATCCGGGCGCGCTCGGCATGGAGGGGCGCCGGGCGCGCCGACTGGGCCTGTACCTCGCCGGGCCCGGCCCCGGGCGCCCCGCACACCTCGCGGCGCTGCGCATGGCAATCGCGCTCGCGGCGCCGCTCGCCATCGGCATCGCCGTGGGCCGACCCGACCTCGCCGTGCTGGCGGCCCTCGGCGCGGTGTTCACCTCGGTGGTGGAGCCGGGGGGCGGGTACGGGCGCCACCTGCGCGTGTATGGGGTGATGACCATGCTCAATGCCCTCGTGGTGATGCTGGCGCTCGCGTGCTCCGGCCACGCCGTGGCGGCCGGCGTGGTGATGCTGCTGCTGGGCGTCAGCGCGGGCGTGTCCACGGCATGGGGGGCGATTCCCACGCTCGTCGCGCCCACCTGCCTCGTGCTCTTCGTCGTGGCCCAGGCGTTCACGCCCGCCCCGGCATTCGGCTGGTCGGTGCTGGCGGTGACCGTGGGCACCGCCTGGGTGGCACTCATCGCCGTCATCCCGTGGCCCGTGGCCCCCTACGCCCCGGCGGAGCTCGCCACCGGACGCGCCTGGATGGCCGTGGCCGACTACGCGGGTGCGCCGGGCGATGACCGCCTGCAGCAGTCCGCGCTCGGGGCCATCGTGCAGGCCCGCGACACCGTGGCATCGGTGCGCAGCAGGCGTCCAGGGTGGTCGGCCGTATCGGCGCGCCTGTGGGCAACCCTCGTAGCGGGGTCGCGCGTGGTATCGCTGGTGTCGAGCCTCGAGGACGAGCGACGGCGCGAGCAAGCCGAACCCCCGGTGCGCGCCGCGATGGACGACGTGCTCGTGCACGTGCAGTCGGCCGCCCGCGACATCGCCATCGGCACCATCGACCGCACCCACGCGCATCCCGCCGAGGCGCTCGAGCAGTCGGTGGATCGCCTGAAGTCGCTCACGCCCGATCCCGACGGACTCACGGGCGCGGCGCTGCATACCGCGCTGGTGGACCGTGGACGGATGCGCGCGGCGCTGCGCATAGGCCGCCGCATCGGCGACGCCATCGACGCGCTTGATATGCCCGATCCGCCAACGGTGACCATCACTCGCCCGCGCAGGCCCGCCACGGGCGTGTCGCTGCGAGCCGCGCTCGACCCGCGATGCACCGCCATGCGCCACGGGCTTCGCCTGGGCATCGCCACCGGGCTCTCGGTGGGGGTGTTCACCGCGCTCGCCGGCACGCCTGTGATCGGCATCACGCACGGCCAATGGGTGTCCATCGCGCTGGTGGGCGTGCTGCAGCCCACACTCGGCGATTCGGTGCAGATCGCCGCCCAGCGCGCGCTCGGCACCGCGCTCGGCGCCGTGGTGGCCATGGTGCTGCTGGCCATCGCGTACGGGCAGCCCTGGGCGATGGCCGCGGCGATTCTCATGGTGGGGGCCCTCGCCGCCCTGCTGCAGCCCGTCAACTACCTGTGGTTCATCACGCTGTTCACGCCGCTGTCGCTGCTGCTCTCGGCCGTGGGCGCCGGGCTCGATGCCGCCATCGCGAGCGAACGCATCATCGCCACCGGCGTGGCCTGCGTGATCGGCCTGGCCATCGCCGCGTTCGCGTGGCCCACGCGCAGCGGCGAGCAGCTGCCGGCCGTGCTGGGGGCGAGCATCGACACCTCAGCCGACGACCTCGACGCCGTGCTGCGCGTGGCCGCGGGCGACCTGCCGCGCACGGCCATGAGCGAGGTGCACCAGCGCGCCATGCTGGGCGTGGACGATGCCGCCCGCGTGCTGCAGGCCCGCATGGGCGAGTCGATCGAGGCGTTCTCCCGCCCCGACGCCCTGGCGGAGATCGAGGCCACCGCCATGCAGCTGGTGCGCGACATCGGCACGCTGGCCGGGCGAATCCCCATCGATGGCGTGGCGATTCCCGGCGCGGCCGACCTGCGCGCGCAGCTCACCGGCGCCCTGCGCGACGTGGCGGCGGCGGTGCGCGCCGGCACCTCTCCCCCCGCCCTGGGCGACCTGCCGGACTGCCTGGCCGAGGCCCACGCCGCGGTGGACGACGCCCGCACCGCCGAGGACATCCCCCGCGGCCTCGCGGGCACCGTGGACATGCTCGACGCCATCGCATTCGCCACGCAGCGCCTGGCACGCGAGGCGGGTGAGTGGGCGGCGGCCAGCGCGCAGCCGCGCCTGCACTGGTGGCAGCGCCTGGCGCCGGCCGCGGGGGCACCGGCGTGAGCACGGCGGCTGCCCGGCCTGGCAGCCCCACATGGATGGCACTCCGCCTGACCGCGCCGGGCACGGGTCGCCCCAACCCGCGCGGCGCCACGCGCATGCTGCTGGCGCTGATCGGGCCCCTCATGGTGGGGCTGGCCATCGGCCGGCCTGTGCTCGGCATGATCGCCGCGCTCGCGGCGTTCTTCACCGCGCTCATCGAGCCCATTGGCGGGTACCGCGCCCACGTGAGTGCCTACCTCATCATGGTGCCGGTCAACGCCGCCGTGGCCGCGCTGGCATCGGTGGTCGCGGGCACGGTCTGGCAGGCAGGCCTCGCCGGCCTCGCGGTGGGCGTGGCGTCGGGAATCCTCATCGGATCGACATCCCGCATGGCCGTGGTGGGCCCCTTCCCGCTCTTCCTCTTCGTGGTCGTGCAGGGCACGGCACCCCAGCCGGCCCTCTGGGCGGCGGCCGTGGCGGCCGCAACAGGAGCCCTGTGGGTGGCGCTGGGATCCATCGTCCTGCTGCCGTTCGCCCCCTTCGCACCGGCCGAGGTGCACGTGGCCGAGGGATGGAAGGCCGTCGCGCTGCTGGCCCGCGACCCGCGCAGCGAGCGGCGCCACGCCATGGCGCTGTCGGCGCTCGAGACCGCGCGCCTGAACATCGTGGCGATATCCCATGGCTCGGCGCGCTGGCAGCACCGACGACGACAACTGTGGGCGTCCACCCTGCAGGCCGAGGGCGCGATGCTGGCCATCATCTCGCTGGGGGCGTCCGATGCCCCCTGCGACGAGGTGCTCGCCGACGCCGACCGCTTTGCCGCGTCGCTGGCGGCGTATTCCATCTGGCACCGCACCCGTCCCGATCCCCAGCCCCTGCAGGCCGCGGTGCGCGAATTCATGGATGAGGTGAAGCAGCGCGCCGACGCCATCGCCGACCCGCGCGACGCCGCCATCGCGCTCGCGCCCTCGCGCCCCGCTGAGCGCCTGATGCAGCGGCTCATCAGCGGCCTGGACGCGCTCGACGCCGACGACCCACAGGCGCCACCCATCCCCGAGCACGTGCCCCGCCCGCTGCTCGCGCCCCTCAAGGCGGCCGCGCGGTGGTCGTCACCCGGTTTCCGTCATGGCATCCGCCTCGGGGTCGGCGCAGGAGGCCTCATGGCCATCATCGGGGCGGGCGGCGGCGACCTGCTCGACCTCACCACGCACGGCCCGTGGGTCACCATCACCTTGGTGGACGTCCTCACCCCGGCCCTCGGGACGTCGCTGCAGCGCACCACCCAGCGCGCACTCGGCACCGCGACCGGGGCGATCCTCGCCGCGGCGCTCATCTGGCTGCTGGGCGATCCATGGCTGGTGGCCTGGGCGGCGATCGCCCTGGGCACCACCGCCGCCTTCATCCGGTACGTCAACTACGCGTGGTTCATGGCGCTTTTCACGCCGCTGGTGCTGCTCATCGCGTCCACCGCGGCGCCGATGGGGCCGGGCGTGGCAGGGCAGCGCTTCGTCGCCACCCTCATCGGCTGCGGGCTGGGATTCCTGCTGGCCACGTTCCTGCTCCCCACGCGTCACGCGTCCGCGCTGCCCGGCGCCCTCGCCGATGCCGTGGATGCCACGGCCGACGGCATCGCCGCGGGGCTGGCCGTGGCGCGCGCGGGCGGCAGCACGACCAATCTCGCCGCCTCGCAGCGCGACGCCATGCGCGCCGCGGGGGCCGCGCTCGAGGTGCTCGACGGGGCCACCATCGAGTCGCTCACCCGCCGCGGCGCAGATGCCCCGCTCGCCGACCTGCAGGCGGCCACCTTCGCCCTGGTTGAGCGCATGGCGGTGATGGGCACCCGCATGCCCGAGCGCGCACGCCTGGTGCCTGGTACCGCCGACGCCGTCACGGCCGTCATCGACGTGCTGCACGACACCGCGGCCGCCGTGCGTGATCGACGCCCCCCCGCCCCCGCGCCGGCCATCGCGCCCATGCTCGATGCGGCATGGGCCGACCTGGGCACGGCCGAGAAGGCCGGTCGGCCCGATCCGGATGCCGAGGGGATGGTGGACGGCCTCGAGGGAATCATCGATGCCACCCAGCGCCTTCGCGCGGCTGCCACGCGCTGGGCCGAGGCAGCGGGATCCGCCTGACGCCGACTATCCCCCGAACCCGGGTGCCTCGGGAAGCACCGCGCTCTCGCCCAGCACCAGGCCGATGATGTAGCGGAGCGAGATGAGGCCCACGGCCTCGTGGCCATCCATCACCAGGCAGTGCCGAAGCCCCTGCCGCAGCATCGTGCGCCCCGCGGCCTCGAGGCTGGTGTCGGGGCCGATCACCGCGACGTCGTGGCGCATCCAGCGCTCCACGAGGTCCACCGAGGGGTCGGCGCCCGAGGCGATGGCCACGGCCAGGTCGCGCTCCGACAGCAGGGCCGGACCCTGCATCGAGGGGTCGAGCACGATCACCGACCCCGCGCGCTCGGCCACCATCGCGCGCGCGGCATCCACCAGCCGGTGCATCGGCCCCACCACCGCGGTGAGGGGCGCCATGTAGTCGCGGGCGTGCTTGTCGGCGAGGTCGGTAAGGGCCATGCCCGGGTTGCTACCACCCGGCGGCGGAGCGCGCCGTGGGACCGGCGCCCGGCGGCCCGATAACCTTTCCCCGGGCCGTTAGCTCAGCTGGTCAGAGCAGGGGACTTTTAATCCCAAGGTCCTGGGTTCGAATCCCAGACGGCCCATCTCCCGGCGGGAGCCCCACTGCGGTGGTTACCCTGCCAGCGTGACTCCGACGCAGGCACGCACAGCACGCTGGATCTCGGTGGTGGTTCTGGCCCTTGCCGCCATCGCCCTCATCGCCCTGGGGCAGAGCATGTGGTGGGTGGCGCTGTTGTTCGCGCTGGTCATCGTCTTGTCATTCGTGTTCGGCCGCTTCGAGGCCCGCTAGGGCCAGCCCGCGGTTAGCCGCTGATGAGCGTGAACGAGTGGGTGCTGGTGCCATCGGGCTTGGGCGTGACCACCACCTGCCCGCGCATGCCGGCGTAGGCCCCGGTGCCGCCGGTGACCACCCGACCCGATGCGACAAGGGCCCCCGGCGCGGATGCGCTGGCCCGCTGGTACGGCCCGCGTGCGATCAGCGATCCATCGGCGAACACGTAGCCGAAGGCGCCGATATACCACTCGTGGGTGCCGGCGCCATAGACGTCCACCAGGGTGGAGTCGACGGCGTACGTGCCCACCTCGGTGCCTGCGGCATCGAGGACCATCCCGGCGATCACCCGCAGGTTGCCCACTCCCTCGGCGCCACCCCGGGCGGTGATCTTCGCGGCGCCCAGGCGCACGACGTAGTCCATGGTCGTGCGCTTGGTGCCGCGTGGCGGCAGCGTGTAGGTGACCTCATGCGTGTACACGCCCTTCACCCGGCGCGTGACCATCATGCCCCGGGCCCCGAGGTATCGACCCGTGCCACCGAGCACCTGGCGGCGGAATCCCCCGGGGCCGGGCTTCGCCGCGGGCAGGGCATTGCGGGCCACGATGCGCGCCCCCGACCCGAAGGCCAGCGCCACGGTGGCGTTCTCGGCCGATGGCCCCGTGCCCATCAGGTGACCGCGCGGGTTGCCCTGCGGCGAGTACATGCCGGTGAACCACGTGAACGTGTCACCGGTGGTCACACCCGGCGTGGGACGCTCCTTGACGGTGAAGGTTCCGGCACCGAGGGCGGTGCCGCCGGTGAGGGCAAGGGCGGTCGCGGCAACTGCGACGGTGAGGGTGCGGCGCGTGGAGATCATGCAGCATGCATACAGGCCGCCGCGGGCGACGCGGGCGCCGCGACAGGAGGCTCGGCCGGGTCGCGGTCAGCGGCCACCGCTTGCCTCTTCCCGTAACAGCGCGGCCTCCACGCGCCCGCCGCCGCCTAGCGTCCCGGCTGAACGACTCCGAGGTTCCCCATGGCCCACGTGCTGTTCGTATGCCTTCACAACGCCGGCCGCTCGCAGATGAGCCGCGCACTTTTCGACCGCGCCGCGGGCGGACGCCACACCAGCGAGTCGGCGGGCAGCATCGCCGACCCATCGGGCAGCGTGCATCCCGAGGTCGTGGAGGTGATGCGCGAGATCGGACTCGACATCAGCGACCGTCGCCCCCAGCGGCTGGATGGCGCCCTCTCCGAGCGGGCCGACGTGGTGGTGACCATGAGCTGCGGCGACGCCTGCCCCTATGTGCCGGGCAAGCGCTACCTCGACTGGGACCTGCCCGATCCCAAGGGGCAGGAGCTCGACGCCGTGCGGGTGACGCGCGACGAGATCGACCGCCGCGTGCGCGAGCTCGTGGCGGCCCTCGACGCCGCGGGCTGACCCCGCCGAGCCGATGCCGGAGGACGAGCCCGTCTGGGGCGACATCCGGACGCGCCCCCTAAGGTGAGTATGCAATCGGACGACGGTCGCCCCTCGGGGCGCTAAGTGGGAAGCCGGTGAGAATCCGGCGCGGTCCCGCCACTGTCACCCGGGAGCGATGGCATCAGGCTTCGGCCAGCCACTGGGGCACCCGCCCCGGGAAGGCGATGCGCATCGCGCCAGACCGGGGAGCCAGGAGACCAGCCGTCGCTCCGTCACGAACAAACATCACCTCCGAGGAAAGAGGGATCAGTGACGATTGATGCACGCTTCGCGTGGGCCGCGGCCTGCGCCGCCCTTCTCGCGTCGCCGGCGACCGTGCTCGCCAGCGATGCCGCCAGCATCAGGGCGGAGGGCCCAGACGGCACCGTGCTGGCCGAGCGCTCGGCCAACGTTCCGACCGGCGGCACCACCACCCTCGTCGACCCGATCAGCGGGCAGACCACGATCGTGCCCAACAACCGGGGGACGTCCTTCCTCGTGCGCGCCGCCGAGGCAGCGGGGGTGTCCATCGGGTTCCGCGTCTACAACTTCGGAACCCCGAGCGCGCTGATCACGCGCATCGGTCCCGTGTCCTCGCCGCTCGACTGGTCGTGGTCGTGGAAACTCAAGGTCAACCATCGCGAGACGTCCGTGGGCAGCGACGACGTGGTGATCAGGCCCGGCGACACCATCCTCTGGATGCCAAGCGTCTACGGCGTACCCGATTCCGAGCTCGACGTGGTGGCGCCCATCGTCCCCCGGGCCGTTGGCGAGGCCTTCAGCATCCGCGTCGACCGCTACAACGACAACGCCGTGCGCACGGCGGGCAGCGCCGTCACCGTCACCTACGCCGGCCAGACCGTGACGACCGGGAGCGACGGCACGGCCACCCTCACGAGCGTGTCCGGCTGGAGCGACGTCGTCGCCAGCGCACGGCACCCCGGGGGCATCGGCAACATCCGCGACTCAGCCCGGGCCTGCGGCTTCGCCCCAGGTCGGCCCGAGGAGTGCGGCATGGACCCGCTCGCCGTGCGGCTGCCGGATGTCGCACCCAGCGCCAGCATCACGTCATCCGTCGGGCTCGTGCGGGCATCGATCATCGTCGGCGGACGCGCGATCTCGATCGAGGTGCCCATGCCGGTGCGCGGTCGCGGGCCGGTGGCCATCTCCCCGGATGACATCCGGGATGAGTCCCTCACACCCCGCGAGCGCCGCGACGCCGCGGGCAGGCTGGCGTCGTCCCTCGCCGCCGACCTCAATGCGCGCGCGGCCAATGGCGACCGCTCGCTGGCGCTGCCCAGCGGCGTCTCGTGGCAGGCCGCATGGCTGTCCGGCTCGCCATACGTGGCGCCGCTTCGCCCAGGGGAGTCGCTGATGGGCATTCGCACCGGCGGCCCGCGCAATACCGCTGCCATCCAGCGGCGCGTGCGTGGCCTGACCGCGCACCTGGAGCGGTGTGGCATCGACGGCACGGCCACGGCGGTGCGCCGGCATGGCTACGCGATGACCACCCTGAGCCCGGCACGCGTGCGCACCGAGCTCGTGGGCTGCATCACCGGGCGTGACGGGTGAGCATCATGGGTCGCGGGCGTTCCATCGGCCTCTCCCTCGGCCTCCTCGCAGGCGTCGCCCTCGTGGCGGCGCCAGCGGGGGTGGCATCCGCGGGGGCCGACCGCGCCGCCGCATCGCGCGCCGCCGCATGGCTGGCCGGTAAGCAGCCCAGCGCCCTGCCGGCCGGCCAGCAAGCCGATGTGATGGTGGACATGCGCATCACCGGCACCGCGCCCAAGGCCCTGGCGCCGCGGCTGGCCGCGCTGGCCAACGCCGCCCCGGGCTATGCCACCGAGGCCGGGCGCACCGCGAAGGTGGTACTCGGGGTGGTGGCCGCAGGCGGCAACCCGCGCCGGCTCGGCGGCACCGACTACATCGCACGGCTACAGTCGCAGCAATCGTCCCCGGGCCGCTACGGCCGCACGGCCTTCGACCAGGGGCTGGCCATGCTGGCGCTGCGCGCCGCCACGGGAAAGGTGCACGGCGCTGCCGTCACCACGCTCACCGCCCTGGCATCAGCCGACGGCTGGAACTTCGGTCTCGATGCCTCGGCGGCTCCCGACATCGACAGCACCGCGCTGTCGGTGGTGGCGCTCAGGGCCGGGGGCACCGCGTGCTCGTCGCCGATGATGCGCCGCGCCCGCGCGTGGATTGCCGCCCAGCGCGCCGGCGGGGGATGGACCGCCTACCCGGGATCCCCGCCCAGCGCCAACTCCACGGCGCTCGTGGCGCGATCCGACATCGCCTGCGGGGGCTCCGCCGCGGGTCCCCTCGCCCTCATCCGATCGCTGCAACAGCGCTCGGGCGCCATCGCGTTCACCAAGGCGCAGCCCGAGAGCCGCCTGCTCGCCACCAGCGAGTCGGTGCCGCCCCTCGCCGGCGTGTCGCTGGCGAGGGGCCTGAGGCCCGGCTAGGCGCGCGCGTCACGGCGGCGCGCGATCGGCGCCGCGATCATGATGATGCCCCCTGGGGCGCGGCGGGCAGGCTGGCCGATCCGATGAAGGCGATCTGGCCCTTCTGCCCGGTGAGGGTGTGCACGTCGAGGTATTCCATCGGAGGCCCGTTGATGCCCGCGTAGGCACCGGTGCCCTCGGTGAAGCGCGCGGTGCCCTTGAACCTGAGCGTGGCGCCCTCGCGCGTGTACTTGGAGTTGACCGTGCCGTTGATCGCGCCCTGCGCGTTGGTGATCGTGAACTGCGCGGTGGCCACCGAGGTGACCGGGTTGAGCGTGAACACCATGGTGATCTCGCCGGTGCCGATGGGCGTGCCGGTCACCGAGCCCTGGTCGGTGATGACGTTGCCATTCGTGTTGACGGTCTTCGTAGGGCCCTTGATCTGCACGTTGATCGGCCCCACCCGCACCGGGAAGGGCACGGGCGCGCCCGCCAGCGGCTGCAGGCGCGTGTTCCACACCGCGACCAGCTTGGCCTGCAGGCGGCGGAACTGCTTCTCCTGCGCCGGCGTGCGCTTCACTCCCGGCCACGCCAGGTTGCGCTGCTCGAGCGGGTCGGTCTTGAGGTCGTACAGCTCCCACTGCCCGGGTACCTTGCCGCCTGCGTCGTAGTAGAGGCAGATCTTCCAGTTGCGCTCGCGGATGCCCACCAGGTGCTGCGGCGGCGGGATGTACGGTCCGCTCTTCTGGCCCGCCTGCCAGTCGTCGTAGGTGAACACCACGTAGTCCTGCACCGGCTTGCGGCTGGCGCCGAGCACGAGGGATGAGTAATCCCTGCCCTGCCAGGCCGACCTCGCGCTGGCGGGCGTCCCGAGCAGCGACGCCACGGTGGGCACGAAGTCCACGTGCGAGATCAGCGCGTTGTTGGTGCGACCCCGCTTCCAGAGAACGGGGTTCGAGAACACCAGCGGGATATTGGTGGCCTCCTCGTACATCATGAAGTTCTTCTGGCGCTGGCCACCGTGGGCCAGGCCCATCTCGCCATGGTCGGCGGTGCGCACGATGACGCTGTCGTTGAGCAGGTTGCTCGCGCCGTTCTGCGTGGCCACCGACCTCAGCGCGGCGAGGGTGTCCACCAGGTACTGGTCCGACGCCCTGATGAGGTTGCCGTAGAAGTTCCGGTAGTTGCGCTTCATGCGATCGTTCCTGAGCGGCCCGAGCCCCTTGGACAGCTGCAGGAACAGCCGCTGCGCGGTGGGCTTGGTGCTGAGCGACTCGTCCACCGTGGCCGGCAGGCCGATGTCTCCCGTGAGCCAGTTGGGGCTGTACCCCGCCTGCCCGTGCTTGCTCGGGTAGGCCAGCACGTCGTGCGGGTTGACGATCGAGATGACGAGGAAGAACGGCTGCATGGTGGCTGCCACCTGCGTGATGAACTGCAGCACGCCCTCGGAGGAGTCCTGGTAGTTGCCCACCGAGGTCATGTAGCGGCCGTCGTTGTTGGCCAGGCCGCCGCCCATCTCGGGAATCGACTGGTCGGCGCCGGCATCCTGCGGGTTCCAGCGGTTCCAGCCGTACGTCGCGAGGTCCTGCGGAGTCCACACGAAGTCGGCCGCGGCGGGCTTGCTGCAGTGCCACTTGCCCTTGTAGACCACGTTGTAGCCCGCGGCCTCGGCGATGGTGGCGAGGTTCTGCATGGTGGGCGGCGTGGGCAGTTCCACCTGCGGGTACTGCGGCGAGGGCATGTCCTCCTCGAGCGTGTACTTCACTCCGTGCTGGGCGGGCAGGAACCCGCTCATCAGCGTGCTGCGGGCCGGCGAGCACATGCACGCGTTGGTGTACGCATGGGTGAAGGTGATGCCGTGGCGCCGCAGCGCCGTGAGGCCCGGCAGGTTCTCCTTCGTCCAGTCGGTCGGGAAGTGCTCGGTCGCCCCCTCCTGGTCGGTCATGAACAGGATCATGTTCATGCCCTGCAGCGAGGTGGGCGCGGCGGCCTGGGCGGCGCTGGTGGCCACCTTGCCGGCGGTGGTGGTGGCGGCGACGGCGCCGGCGGCGACGGCGCCCTTCTTGAGGAACTGACGGCGGGTGCTCATGGGGCTCCTTAGAGGGTTACCTCATGATTCCACCACACTGCGGGGCCCGGCGACGGAGGGGTGCCTACGGCGCGACCTCGCCGTGGGGGCCGCCCTTAGAGTGGCCGCGTGCTGGCAATCCTCATCGCACTGGCATCGGCCGCCATCACGGGCTGGGGATCCGTGGCCCAGCAACGCGTGGCGTCGTCGGTGCCCCTCGACTCCGGCGGCACCATCCACCTCATCGGGCAGTTGGTGCGCCACCCGCTGTGGCTCATCGCCTTCGGCGCCAACATGGTGGGGTTCGCCGCGCACACCTGGGCGCTCGACCTCGGCGACCTGCTGGTCGTGGAGCCGGTCATCTCCACCTCGCTGCTGTTCGCCCTGGGGTTCGGGGCCGTCTGGGCTCACCATCGGCTGCCCACCACCATCTGGGTGGCCGCGCTCTGCCTGGTGGGTGGCCTCGCCACGTTCCTCGTGGTGGGTGACCCATCGGGCACCGTGGGCGACGCCTCGTCGTTGCGGTGGCTCATGGCGGCGCTGGTCGTCGCGCCCATCGTGGCGCTCGTGGCCTGGTGGTCCTACAGGCGGACGGGGCCGGCCCGTGCCATCGGCCTGGGAGTGGCCTCGGGCATCCTGTTCGGGGCGCAGGCGTCGTTCACCAAGGCCGTTACCATCGATCTCGGCGACGGCATGTCGCAGGAGCTCGGCAACTGGAAGCTGTACGCGGTGCTGATCCTCGGCCTCATTGCCTTCGTGCTGCAGCAGGCCGCCTTCCAGGCGGGCGCCATCACCCTGTCGCTGCCTGCCACGGTGGTGCTGCCGCCCATCACCGCGGCGTTCATCGGCATCCTCGTGCTGGGCGGCACGGTGGAGGTGGGCGGATGGCACGGCGTCGCCGTCGCGGGCGCCGTCGTGGCCATGCTCACCGGGCTCGTGGTCATCGCCCGCCAGGCGGCGCGCATGGAGGCGGCGCAACCGTCGGTCAGCCCGTCGCCACCACCGAGCGCGCGATCAGCACCGCCAGCATGACGATGGCCAGGATCACCTGCAGCGCCATCAGCAGCTTGGTGCGCCGCGACATCACCACCTCGCTGGTGGGGCCGTAGGTGGAGTTGGTGTTGAGGGCGATGAAGAGGTAGTCGATGAAGTTGGGGGTGGGTGCCTCCTGCCCATCGCGCGCGGGCCATACGAATGCCCCGCCCTTCACCGTCAGGTCGAGCGCCGCATAGACGAACGTGAACACCATCACGCTCATCAGGTAGACCGCTCCGACATCCCACAGGCCGGTGAGGCCGGAGCCGCTCTGCTGCAGGTGGGCCGTGGCCAGCAGGCTGCCGACGTTGACGATCACCTGCACGATCGAGAATCCGAGGTACACCAGCACCAGCCAGGGCATCCACTTGTGCGAGCGGGTGAGCACGGCGACGATCAGCGCCACCGACACCACGATGAACGCCACGGTGCTTACGTTCTCGAAGATGCGCATGGCCTCGCGCGGACTGCCCGTGATGCCGCCGTTGTCCACGAGGCGGTGCGACAGCGCGTAGTCCACCAGCCACACGATCAGCACGGCGGCGATGATGAACAGCCGGCCGCCGCGCGTCTGCAGTTGCGCCATGAGCCGACCCTGGGGGGTGGCCTGCGTGCTCATGCCGGCTTTCGCGCCACCGCGTGGAGCTTGACGAAGTCGTAGCTCCAGCCGCGCGGGCCGGATCGCTCGCGCATCTTCTGCTCCACCCGCCCCAGCCATGCGGCCACATCGGGGTCGGATGGGTCGCCGATGATGTGGCCGGCCACCACGCGCATGCGCTCCATGTACTGCTCCACCGGCACGTGGCGCACACGGCGCTCCATCCAGATGTCGATGGGCTCGAGCCCCGCGCCCACCAGGTAGCCCTCCATCTCGCCGATGTCGCGCAGGTTGCCGTCGAAGGCCCCCAGCCAGGCGTAGTTGATCGGCTCCACGTCGGCGATCACGTCGCGGTAGGCCTGCTCGCCGCCCTTGCCCGAGCACAGGATGGCGATCACCCCGCCCGGCCGCATGGCGCGCGCCATGGCCTCGGCGGCATCCCAGCGCCGCTGGAACCAGTGGTAGGCCATCGAGCACACCACCAGGTCGAATGACTCCGGCGCCACGGGCATGTCCTCCACGCCCGCCTGCACCAGCGACACGTCCACGCCGTCGATGGCGCCGACCTTCGCCTGGAACTGCTCGAGCATCCCGTCCGACGGGTCCACGCCGGTCACCCGCGCCGGGTGGAAGCGGTCGATCACCGCCTGGGCGGCCCAGCCGCTGCCGCAGCCGACGTCCAGCACGTCGTCGTACTGGCCGGGGGGAATCGAGAGCACCAGGCGCTGCGCCCCCTCGAGGTTGAAGCGCACGGCGCCCTCGTAGTCGGAGGCGGTCTCGGTGAAGCCCCCGGCGATGGTGTCACGACGTTGGGTGGACATGCGGGGGATTGTCCCCGAGCCGGGCCTCCGGCGCCCCAGCGCCAGGGAAGCAGGCGGGGTGTGCCGGACCGTGCGTCGCCGGCTAGCCGTCCGCCCGGCGGGGCACGCCCACCAGGAAGATCTCCACCATTCGCCGCGGCAGGTTGGTGAGCATGGGGAACAGGAATGCCCGGGCGGGCATGCGCACGGTGCGCTTGTTCTTCTCCACCGCGCGCACGGTCTTGCGGGCCACCTTCACCACGTCGGCATCGGCCAGCAGCAGCAGGCGGTAGAAGCGCTTGAACGATGCCTCGGTGGGTGGGTACGACAGCACCGAGTCGGCCATCTCCGTGGGCGTGATGAGGCCGGTCTCCACCACCGTCAGCCCGATGGGCAGCCCCTTCATCTCCAGCCGCACCCCGGCGGTCATGTGCGTGACGAATGCCTTGGTGCCGCCGTACACCGAGATGCCCGGGAAGGTCCCGGTGCCGGCCATGGACGACACCTGCACTACGTGGCCGCCACCGCGGGCGATCATGCCCGGCAGCACCTGACGGGTGAGCTCGGCCACCGTGATGGCGTTCAGCATCACCATGCGCTGGATGTCGCCCATGGGCATGTCGGTGAACGCCCCGGTGAGATCGATGCCGGCGTTGTTCACCAGCACGTCCACCGGCCCGTGCTCCGACTCGATGCGACCGATGAGCCCGTCCACCTGCGCGGGGTCGGCCAGGTCGGCGGGCACCGCGTTGCCGCCCGTGCGCTCGGCCACCGCGGCCAGGGCATCGACGCTGCGCGCCACGAGCGTCACGCGCGCGCCCTTTGCCGCGAACTCGTCGGCCAGGGCCGCGCCCACCCCGCGCGAGGCCCCGGTGATCACCACGTTCTTTCCAGAGATCTCCATGCGCCGGAACCTACCAACGCCGGGCCCGCCCCCACCGGCCCCGGCGCGCATGCACCGGGGCGGGTCGGGCGGTCATCTCGTGCGCCTTGCGCCTACGGGATGTTGGCGCAGTCGGCGGCAGACGGCGCGTTGGCCAGGCACTCCTTCTTGGCCTCCGAGAGGCCGGCCTGCTCCTCAGAGCGGCCGATGGCCTCGCCCTGGGCCTGGTCCTGGTTGCCCTGGTTCTGGTTGTTGGTGTTCTGGTTCTGCTGGGTCACCGTGGTCTGCTCGGTCACCGTCGTGGGCGCCTGCGTGGTGGTGGGCGCCGGGGCCTGGGTCTCCATCGTGGTGGTCGCAGGTGCGTCGTCGCCTCCCATCGAGCAACCGGCGGTGCCGACGATCACGGCTCCCGCGGCGAGCACGGCTGCAGCCCTCTTGAGACGGCGATTCATGAGGGTTCCCTTCGATGCGGGGGGGGTGGTCTGCACAACCGTACTCCGGCGCGATGTCCGGCACAGCACATGTCGCTGATACGGCAGGCAAGATACGGGCCACGGGCGTGTAGCTCAGCTGGTTAGAGCAGGGGACTCATAATCCCTCACTCCTCGTACGTTTCCGTACGCGTCTGTCGGTCTGATCGTACCGATCCCCTATCACTATGGGGCACAGCAGAGCCTAAGCACATGCGGCCACTTCGGGCTGGTTCGGAAGCATCTGTTGCCCCTCTGTTGCCCCCCCGATGCCGTTCGAGGCGGATCACCCCCACGACAGTGAAGGCCACAGGACGTCAAGCAACGGTGCGAGTGCAGGCGACCCGGTGCCAAACCGCGACTGCGGAGCACCGACCGAGTCGTCAAACTTTGCCTGTGGCGCTTGGTAGACGCCTACAGGAGCCAAGGCGCGCGAGTCGCACCTCCAAGCGGCGCAGCGAGCTGGGGCGAGGGCGGAGGCGCGACAGGCCACTGCAACCGACCCAAGGCGGTGATGGCCGAGATGTGGTGGATGCCGTTGAGCCTCATGACCGCCCCCCTTGTTCCCGGGTACGGGCATCACCCTACATCATTTAGTTGCGTGGACAATTAGTTCGCACGCACCCTGCCGGTGACGGCGCCCACGATCGCCGACGAGGGGCACTCGGAACACAGGGGCCCGCGTCAGCGGTCCTTTCCTGTTCCTCGGTGGCCAGCCGGCCATCATGCGCAGGCTGATCCACCTGTTGCGCGTCTGGTGCGACGAGTGGTGGGGGACCTCAGCGACCTTGCACGCACGCGACATCCCGCTCATCGCCCAGGCCGAGACGTCCATGAGGGTGGTCATGAAGGGCGGCGTCATCTGTAAGAGCGCGCTGGCCGGGTAGTGCGCCCCGGCCGGTGGGTCAGCGGTACGCCTCGATCTGGTTGATCAGCTGCGAGGAGTTGGCGAGTACCGACTGGGGGTAGGTGGCGGGGTAGGCGAACTGGTTCGCCGGCACCGGGCTCTGCACCAGCACGGCGCCCGTTAACGGCGGCGCGACGACCGGCTCCGGCGCTACCGACATCCAGCCCATGCCGGTTTTCGGGCCATCGCTAACCACGGGGTTGTTCATGAACGTCATCGTGCCCGATGGGTAAGAAAGCCCGAGCGGGTAGAAAAAGCTATTGCAGCCCTCCCAGGCCTGCGACGGCGACGGCGCGCAGAACGGCGGCAAGAACACGTTGGAGTTCTGGACCCACCACCCGCCGCTCTGCGTCGACGGGAACGCCGGCGGGCTGGTGATGCCGCTGATGGCCTGCAAGTTCAGCTGACCGTTGCCCTGCAGCTGGATGCCGCCGAGCAGGCCACTGCCGCCCCCCGGCATGCCGAACTGGGGTGACTGCGAACCGTCGAAGATCGGGCCCTGCGGTGGAAACGCCCAGTTTGCGGTGGGCAGCCCCCAGTCGAGGGTGAACGACGGGCTCGCGCCGATGTTCCGGGCTACCGCGGTGACGGCTGCGTTCACGTTGTTCCACGGCGTGGCGGCACCGGTATTCAGCTGGTTCAGCAGCTCCGGCACGATGGGATTGCCGGTGCTCGGGTTGACTGGCAGGCCCGTGTCGGACGAGTTCGGGTTGAGGCCGTTGCTGCCTGGGATGGGCGATCGGATCGCCGTGCCCCAGATGAGGTTCGTCGTGGGGTCGATCACGGTGGCCGATGGCACCGTCATCGGGGTCGCGAAGATCTGCTGCTGCAGGTAGCTCGCGATGGTGTTGGGGCATGGCGGGCCCTGGTCGCACGTGATGCCACCAAGCTGGTTCGCGGTTGCCTGCTGCCTCGACGTGGACGCCGGCGGCGTGGCGGTGTACACGTAGTTCCAGTAGTTGGCCGACATTACCGCCAGCTGAAACATCCACGAGTACCAGTAGTTGGCCGCCACGTTGAACGCCGATGACATCTCGTTGGTGAACAGGGTGGTTCCCTGCCCGAGGGCCGCGTCTCCGGACGGCGCGGTGGACCCGAGCGATCCGGTCTGCTGCTGCGCCCGGATCGCCTGCCAGGCAGCGGGCAGGGTGCCCAGGCCGGCCACGCCCGATGCCACCGTCTGCTGGTTGAGCAGCGTGGCGGTCGCGGGATTGGCGAACCCACCGGGTGCAGTGAGGCTCATGTAGGCCTTCAGCTCCTGGATCGCCGACCGGACGATCGCCTGCGCCCCCTGCGTGCCGGCCCCGGGGCCCCCCGGTGAGAATGCAGTGATGTTGTAGAGCGCCTGGATTCCCGCGGTGATGTTCGCCTGTGTCGCGCCGGGTGCGGCGGCCGCGGTGTTGTATGCCTGCACCGAGTTGGCGGCCATCAGGGTGAGGAAGTCGGTCTGAAGTGCTCCCTGCAGTTGCGAGACCTCGGTCTGCAACTGGCCCAGCTGGGCCGAGATTTCCGCGAGCTGGTCGGCGTCCGAGGGCGTGGAGACGACGCTCAGCCCCTCCGCCAGTGAGCAGAACGCCAGCGAGGATGGGTCCGCGACGAACGTCTCGAGGTCGCACGGCGTCTCGAGGTCGAGGAAGTCCGGTGCCGTCACCTTCGTACCGAGTCCCGGCCGCGCGATCACGCCGCGCTTGATCACGAGCCCGCTGAGGTAGTCGATGAGGCCGGTGAGGCCACCCTGCTTCGCGGCGGCGCGCCGCACCTGGCCGGCGGCGATGTACTGGGGGTTCACGCGATCGTCGAGGCCCAGCGTGACGTTGCCGGGCAGGCGAAGCGCGCGAATGACCTTGGCGCGCGCGGTGCGAAGCGGGTTGGGCGTCGTTCTGGTGGGGTTGCGGTACGCCGACACCTGCAGCGTGGTGCCCAGACTCACCTGTGCCGTCTGCGGCCGCGCGGCGTTGTACTGGTACACCGCTCGGAACGTGGACGTGCGGCGTGCGCCGAGGGCGCGCCCGCCGCGCACCACGACCACGAACCGCGACGGCAGCCCCGCGCGGGGGAACGCGAACGAGCCGTTGGCCTTGGTGGTGCGGAAGGCGCCGTATCGGCCCCAGCGGATGGTGAGCGGCGCGCCGGTGAGCGACTCGGCCATCACGCGCCCGCCGGCGATCGGTGCCCCTTTTGCCACTGCGGCGGTGCCGAGGATGAACGGGCTGCGCTGTGCGGCCGTTGCCGACGCGGGCAAAGCTGCAGCCAGTGGGAGGGAGAGTGCGAGGCCGAACGCGACCGCTGAGCCGGATACTCGCAGTGGAACCCTCATGAGGAGAAGGTAGCAGGGGGGCATTGCCCCGAGGCCGTCGCTCGCGGGCGGCGTCCCAGCCCGGGACACCGGTTGACGGCTGATTCATCGTGGCCGACCGGTGTGAGGGAAACCCGTCACGCGGCGATGGCACCACGGTATCCCTTGGCGTAGCCTCCGGCCATGGCATCCGGCTCGCGCACGCTCGCCTTCGCGGCCTGCGTGGGCGCCATGGCACCGGCTGTGGCGCTCGCGGGATGCGGCACGCCCACCGCCGATGCGGGCGACCTGGCCGGGCAGGTGCGCAAGCAGGTGCAGGCGCGCGTCTCCGTGGCGGGGGCCACGGTGGAGGACGTGTCGTGCGACCGCGACCTCGTTGCAGAGAAGGGCTCCACGGCCACCTGCACCTTCAGCGTGGTGCTCGACGGCGTGGCGTCGCGCAACGTGGGCCGCGCCACCGTCACCGACGTCGACATGACCGATGAATCGCTCGGATTCTCCATCAAGCCCGTCTCGTGGGCGGCCCCGGCGGAATGGCTGGCGCTGGCGGTCACGCCGCTGGTGCAGTCGCGGGTGGACACGCAGAGCCCCGGTGGCACCGTGGACCGCACCACCTGCGCCCGGGATCTGTCCACCACCTCCACGGCGACCACCCGCTGCGTGGCCATCTGGACCGATGCCGACGGCACCACCTATCGCGAGGACCTGGTGGCGACCGCCGACAAGGGCGGCGACGTGGAGGTGCGCTTGGCCGACTGACCGGGCCCGGGGCCGCTGCGCGCGCGGCGGGCAGTACCGTCAGCACCCGCATGGTCGAGCCACCCGCGCGCCCCGCCCGGTCCGCGCTGCCGGGATGAAGCCAGAGGGCACGTGGCTCAGCTGGTCAGGGCAGGGGACCCAGAGTCCCTCACGCCTCGTACGTGTCCGTACGCGTCTGTCGGGCTGATCCCACTGATCCCCCATCACCATGGCGCACAGCAGAGCCTAAGCGGATGCGGCCACTTCGGGCTGGTTCGGAGGCGCCTGTTGCCCCGTTGTTACCCCTTCGATCGCGGGCTGAGTCGCTCAACAGAAAGCAGCCCAATCTCCTCACACAGGCCACCCCTGAACGGACTCGGGCGAACACAGGCGACATGACCCCGGGGCATCCGGGTGCCGCGAATCCTTGTTCAGCGAACGCTGATCGCGACAAACTCGGTACGCGCGCCCTGCTTCGTCCGGATGACCACCGACACGCGATATGTGCCAGGTGGCATCGCGACCAGGCGCCCACGCACCACTCGGATCCCTGTGACGCCTGCAGGCACCTTGATCTGGACAATCGCGCGCCGCGGCACGCTGATGCCGGGCGACCGACGCGGCAGAGGCGGGCTTACCCGCACTCAGCGTGACGGCCTGGCCGGTGGGTGTGGGGGCTGATGAGCGAACACGAGGCGCTGCCTCCGAGCGCCCCCGGCCGTGGGGGCCCGGAAACCGCTTCCCTAGGGTCGCACCCCGCGTATGCGCACCTCATGGGAGGTCATGCGCACGCCCAGCCGCCTCGCAGCCTGATCGAGCGCCTGCTCGAGGTCGTCGTCTATGAACGGCACGATCTCGCCGGAGTCGTCATCCACGAGATGGTGGTGGTGTTCGTCCGGAAGGACGATCTCGTAGCGCACGGCCCCATCCGCCCCGAGCTCGCGACGGAGCAGGCCCAGGCGGTGCGCATGCTCCACCGCGCGGTAGACCGATGCCTGCGACCCGGCACCGCCATCCTGCCGGAGCGCGCGAACCAGGTCCTGCACGGTGACCAGGCAGGTCGCATCGCGCGCGATCACCTCGAGCGCCCGAGCCCGTGCGGCGCCGATACGAAGCCCCTCGGCCGCGAACCGGTCGGTCGCACGATCCAGCCAGCGATCTGGGGCTGCCCTCCGGGCGGCGGCGCCCATCATCCGCCGCCCCAGCCGGGCGCGCAGGCGTCAGGCGGGCGCGAGCACCCCATGGTCGTCGCAGTGGTCCCCGTGCGGGTGGTGCAGGTGGCCGTCCACCAGGTAGTCGACGTGATCACCGTGGGGAACGGCGTGGTGGCCGCATCCAGGTCCGTGCAGATGGTCTGCCGAATGGCCGTCGCACACGTGACTGGGCGTGCAGACGGCAGGGTTGCCCGCGCCCACCTCCACAACGTGCTCGTCCACATGATCGCCGTGCGGGTGGTGCATGTGGCCGTCGTGCAGGTAGTCCACATGGTCGCCATGGCGAACCGCCGTATGGCCACATCCCGGACCGTGCTGGTGGTCATGTCCCTCATGCGTGTGATGCGAGGTCGTCATGCGCCCAGCATGGCACCCGGTCCCCGAGGCGCCAAGCACATGCGAATGAGTCGCATTCCCTCATGCTGCGATCCCCGCCACGCTCACCCCTCCCCCCGCATCGCCCACGGCCACCCGTCGCCCGTCGGGCGACCACGCCAGCGCCGTTGCCGCCGCCGGCAGTTCCACCTGGCCACCCGCAGAAATGGGGGCCCGCATGTCCCATACCGCCAGCGTTCCCCCGTCGGTCACGGCAGCCATCGCACGACCCGCGGGCGCGAACGCCACGGCCACCAGGGGGGTGCCGTCGACGTCGAGCACCAGGGGCTCCGTTCCCGCGGGCCCGGCGCCGGAGCAATCCCACACGATTACCTCGGGTCCGCCGCCGGTGGCGAGGTGCCGGCCCAGGGAATCCCATGAGAGCTCTTGCACCTTGCGCGGGTAGCCCCACATCTGCAGGTCCTTGCCGTTCTTCATGATCCAGAAGTGCACCGTGGAGTCCTGGTCGCCGGTGGCCACATGCCGCCCGTCCGGACTCCATGCCAGGCGCAGGGACGACCCCTTCCACCGGAACCTGCGCGGGGTGCCGTCCGCATGGCGTGGCGACCACGACGTGAGTCCGCCGTAGTGGCTCACGGCGATGGCGCGACCACGCGGATGCCACGCCAAGTCGGTAAGGGTGCTCTCGTGGTCGTCGAACCGGCGGGTGATGCCATCGTCGTCCAGCACGACCAGGGCGCGACCGGCGATGCCTGCGAGTAGCGCACCGTCGCCACGCCAGGCCACGCGCTGCACCCAATCGATGGGCGACACCTCCTGCACGCGGGCCGCGTGCGCACCGGACGCCGACCAGACGCGGATGGCCCCGTCCAGGCCCCCGCTGGCCACCAGGTCCGCATCGCGCGGGCGCCATGCCACGGAAGTGGTCCCGCCATCATGGCCGGCGAGGACGCTGATGGCGTCTGGGCTACCACCGGCCGCGATGATGACCACGGGCCCGTCGCCGAGGCCCGCCGCGAGCCTGGTCCCGTCCGGTGACCACGAGAGGTCGGCGGGCAGCCCCGGAAGGCCATCCACCCGCTCGACACTGCCGAGCAACGACTGCATGGTGGGATCGCTCATGCCCGGCATGCGGCGAAGCCCTGCTCCAGGGCCTCCCTGTCCAGGTCGCGACCGATGAACACCAAGGTGCTCCTGCGTTCGTCACCACCCCATGCAGCACCGTACGTGCCGTCCATAAGCATGTGCACGCCCTGGAATACGTAGCGGCGTGGCTCACCCGCGATGCTCAGAACGCCCTTGCTGCGGAAGATGTCGACTCCCTTCTCCTGCAGGAGCGTTCCGAGCCACTCCTTGAGCCTGTCCTCGTCGAGGTCCCCGAGGGCGGTAAGGCCCACCGAGGTCACCGACTCGTCATGCTCGTGGTCGGGGGCGAACCCCCTCGCTGCGGCAGGCTCTGTGGGGGCGATGCCGCGACGGAACCTCATGCGGAACTCATCGGGGCCATGCTGCGTGAAGATCGCCACTGCTCCCGACGAATGCACGGCGATGCTCGCGCCCTGATCGCCGACGTCCAGCCGGGCAGTGTGGCCAGGCACCATCACGCCGCCGCTGGCGATGGCCGCAGGCCCATCGGTGAAGACCGGCGTCGCCACGGCGAGTACCTCGTCCAGCGCGGCAGGCGAGGCCTCGCTGACCGACAATGCGAGGAGGTCGATGGCCTCATCGGGGCCGGGGTCAAGGTCGATGACCAGGTCGTCGTCACCCGCGCCGAAGACACCCGCCCACTCAAACGGGTAGGTGGGCTGGAGGAACGCCGGGTCCACCTCGAGCGCGTGCTCCAGGCTGAAGCCACCGATGGCGAGGATGGCGTCGATATCGACCTCGCCGTGGGTGGTCCGGTGAACGGTGGCAACGGCATTCATGGTGCAGAGCATGCCCTCCAGCCGGTCCACGTCGGGCGGGTCCACAAGATCGGTCTTGTTGACCAGGATGACGTCGGCAAAGGCCACCTGCTCGGCCACCTCGGGTGCGTCGTCCACGTGCTGCCACACGTGCTTGGCGTCGACCACCGTGACGATGCCGTCGAGCCGCAGCCGCTCAGCCAGCTCGTCATCCATGAAGAACGTCTGCGCCACGGGTCCCGGATCCGCGAGCCCGGTGGTCTCGATGAGGATGTGGTCGAACCTCTCGCGCCTGCGCATGAGCGTGGAGAGGATCCGGATGAGGTCACCGCGCACCGTGCAGCAAATGCACCCGTTGTTCATCTCGAAGATCTCCTCGTCGGCGTTCACCACGAGGTCGTTGTCCACGCCGATCTCACCGAACTCGTTCTCGATCACGGCAATGCGCTTTCCATGTTCCTCGGTGAGGATCCGGTTGAGCAGGGTTGTCTTTCCCGAGCCCAGGAAGCCCGTGAGAACGGTGACCGGCACGCGATCGTCTGTGGTCATTCGAGTACCTCCCGTGAAGTTATGGTTGCGAGCGCACTTCGCAGCGCGGCGATGCCCATGCACGCGCCGAAGCCCACGCATGCGCATAGGGCGATGGTCGCGCCGGTGGACACACCGGCGTGGTACGAGATGAGGACGCCGGCCACGCTGGCCCCGAGGCCGACGAGCATGGCCACGAGCATGGTGGTGCGAAAGCGGCGGGTCACGAGGAACGCCCCGGCCGCGGGCACGATGAGCAGCCCGGTGGTGAGCAGCACGCCCACCGCCTGGATTCCGGCGACGATGGTGGGGGCAAGCAGCAGGAGGAGCCCCAGCCGCACCCGGTCCGGTCGCAACCCGAACGACCGGGCGTAGCCGGGGTCGACGGCCGTCACCTCGAGCTCACGGCGGAACATCAGCAGGGTGAGCAGGACGACGCCCGTGATGATGCCCAGCACCACCAGGTCGCCATCCCCCACGCCAAGGATGTCCCCGAAGAGGATGTGCGTGAAGTCGCGGAAGCTGTTGGTGGTGGACAGCATCATCACGCCCAGGGCGAACATGCCCGTGAACGCCACGCCGATGGCGGCGTCCTCCTGCACGCGCCCCCCGCGGGTGATGGCGGCGATGATGAGCACGGTCACCACGGCGGCCACCAGCGCACCGCCCAGCAGGCTGGCGCCCAGGAGGAAGGCGATCACGATGCCCGGCAACATGGTGTGGGCCAGGGCGTCACCCAGGAACGACATCCGGCGCGCGACCACGTGCGCGCCCACCGCCGCGCACGAGATGGACACCAGCACCGCGGCCAGAAGGCCGGTGCGCATGAAGCCGTACGACAGCGGCTCGGTGAGCCAGTTCACCGGGCCACCAGGGCATTCCCGTCTGCGATGGCGCCATCCCTCATGGGGATGATCACATGGCCCGCGCTCCGTGCCTCGTCCACGTGGTGGGTGGTCATCAGCACCGCGGCGTCCTGCGCGAGTGCCTCATTGATCACGCGGGTGATCGCCTGGCGGTGGTCCTCGTCGAGCGCGGTGAGCGGCTCGTCCAGCAGCAGCAGTTCAGATTCCTGTGCCAGCGCCCGCGCCAGCAGGGCACGCTGCCGCTGGCCACCCGACAGGGCATCCACGGACCGGGTCGCAAGGGCCTCCAGGCCGGTACGACGCAGCGCATCGTCGACGGCCCGCTCGTCCGCGTGCCGCGGGCGGCCCAGCCAGCCCATGTGCACATCGCGTCCCTGCATCACCATCTCGCGCACCGAGATGGGGAAGGCCCATGCCACCTCTGGCACCTGCGGCAGGTACGCGGTGCGGTGGTGGCACGCGCCCACCGCATTGCCGAATACCCGCACCTCGCCGGCAGCCGGACGCGCGATGCCGGCGATAGCCTTGAGCACCGAGGACTTCCCGCACCCGTTGGGCCCCACCAGCACGCCGCACTGACCCCGCTCCAGCCTCACGCTGAAGCTGCGCACCGCCGTGATGCCGCCGGGGTAGCGCACCATGAGGTCATGCACCACGAGGGCGGGCGCACCGGGCACCGGATCGCGGTGGCCGCGGCCTCCGTAGGGGAACCGCGGCCCGTGCGGAGGATGCGCGGTCACGACCCTGAGAGGCCTGCAGTGATGCTCTTGGCGTTAGCGCGCATCATGCTTAGATAGGTCGCCCCATCAGATCCCTCCGCGCCGAGGGCATCCGTGTAGAGCGGCTTGGCTATCTGCACGCCCGCCTCCCGCGCCAGGCGGTCGATCACATTGCTGCCGCCGATATTCTCGACGAAGATCGCCTTGACCCCGTCCTTGCGGATGTCGTCCGCCAGTTTGGTGATCTGCTGGGCCGAAGGGTCAGCGGACTCCGTGCTCACGCTGCCGAGGGCGGTCTCCACGTCGAACCCAAAGCGCTTGGCGAAGTACCCCAGCGAGTCGTGATTGGTGATGATGATCCGCTCGTCGCGGGGCAGCGACGACACCGACTGCGCGATCTCCTCCTCCATGGCCGCCAGCTCGGCGTCGTACCTCTTCGCGTTGGCGCGGATCTCTGCGGCGCAGTCGGGGTTTGCCTTCACCAGGGCGTTCCGCACATTGATCACGGCCGCGCGCATGTTGCGCGGGTCCTGCCACGCGTGCGGGTCCACCTCGCTCGCATCCGTATCCCCGCCAGCGGCCTTCTCCTCGCCCCCATGGCCGTGGTCGTCCTCGCCCTCATGGCCGTGGTCAGCCTCAATCGGGTCGATGCCCGCCATGGCAACCACCTCGGTGCCCTTCGATCCCGATGACGCGTACAGATCGGCGAGCCACGGCTCGAAGCCCAGCCCGTTCGAGATCACCAGATCGGCGTCCTTGAGGGCGGTGGCGTCCTTGGGCGTGGGCTCGAAAACGTGGGCGTCGCCATCGCGACCCACCAGGACGGTGGTGGTCACGCACCGACCGCCCACGTTGCGCACCACATCATCCAGGATGCTGAAGGTCACCACCGCGCGGGTGGCGTCCGGCGCAGGCGCTGTGGTGGATGTGGCCGAGTCGCCGCCGCATCCCGAAGCGGCAAGGCCGGTGGCGACCACCAGTCCCGCCCCGGCGATCGCCAGTGTGCGACCCCGTGGGAATCTCCGCTGTGTCATCTCACTCCTCATCGTTCTCCATCAGTTGGGCAAGTGCGGTATAGACCTGGGCCTCAGTCACCTCGGCTGCCGGTAGGAAAATACGTGCGGTCCGGGTATCACGGCCGTCCTCCAGCAGGGCGATGACCGTCTCCACGTCTGGGCACTCCGGGTCGTCGCACGCGAGTTCGGTCACCAGCACCGTCACGTGTCGCGGCAGGTCGAGGGCCTCGCGGCACCACGCGCGCACGCGGGCACGCTCCTGCGACGGCTGCCCGCGGCGTCCATCGCTCAGCATGCGTGCGGCGTCGTGATGGTGGTCGGAATAAGACCGTGGTCGTGCATGTACCAACACTAGCACGATATGAGAACGATAATCATTATCTTATTCCACGGCATTTCGCGTTCACCTCGCCACCAGCGCATGACGGCCTGCTCGATGGCCCGAGGCTCGGCGCCAACTTCGAGCCGCCATAGGCGAAGCACCCCCACCCGAAGCGGGCGTGCTCAACGATGCCCTCCGTGCCTTCGCCCGTGATTCCGACCTTATGCACCTCGAGGTCCTCAGTGAGGACGACGGAGAGCAGAGGTGGCTTCGTCATGTCGGAGCAGCCCTCCGCGCACTCCGGACGGCCGTGGCCGGTGCGAAGCCGATTCAGGCGCGTCGTGAACAGGTGATCGCAGTCCCCGCGCTCCATGTCCTAGTTCCTCATGACGGTCCCCGGGAATGGCGCAAGCGGTGTGAGCCCGACCTCGAGGCAGATGGAGCGCGCGCGGTCAGCGTCGAACCGCTGCTCGTCGGCCGTTGCCCTACGACCGCATCTCTTGCAGGCGCCAGCGCCGTGCGCGACGGTCGCGAGGTGCGGCACGCAGAGCCCCGGTGGCACCGTGGACCGCATCACCTGCGCCCGGAAGCTGTCGGCCACCTCCACCGCGACCACCCCGTGCATGGCCATCTAGACCGATGCCGGCGGCACCACGTACCGCACGGCAGTGGTGGTGAGCGTCGACAGGGGCGGGGACGTGAGCGTTCGTGCGGCCGACGAGCAGCCGTTCGGCGCGCCGGACGTACTGAGGGCGGCACGACGAGCCGGGCAACAGCCCATGTCCCGGATCCAACGGGCAAGATACAGGCCGCGGGCGCGTAGCTCAGCTGGTCAGAGCAGGGGACTCATAATCCCTGGGTCGCAGGTTCGAGTCCTGCCGCGCCCATTCAGATATGCAGGCATTTCGCTTGCTCCTTGCTTGCGCGGTTACGTGTGTGTTCGCGTCTGTGTGCGGCCCCGTTTGCGGCCCCGTGTGATGTGAGCCCTTGACGAGAAACCGGCAGCACCACGCGTGCCCGCGCATGGTGACTGCATGGGCAGGCCGCCGTCAACCGCCCCTGGGAGAAGCCGGTGAGTCGCGGCCGACGCCGTGGTGGGGCGGCGAAGCCGACCAGACGCGACTTTCCCCTCCCGCAGGGCGGGGAAAGTCGCGCCGGTGATCCGCCTCTTGGCGGCGCTGCTACCACTGAAGGCATGCAGATCATCGAGTCACCAAACGTCTTTTGGCAGTGCGACCACGAGGGCACCCCGCCCTCGGCCCGCGCGTTCGAGGAATCCATCGCGAAAGCGCTGGTGGAGGGCGAGCCCGGGAGCTGTTCCGCACGGCGCAGGCGGAGGGCCGCAAGGGCGCCGAGATGGGCAAGCGGTTGCTGAGGGGCCGCCTGGCGTAGCCAGGCTGCCGGGGTGACGCGCGTGGCGGGGACATCGCCCCCGCGCGCATCCGGTGCCGCGCCCGCCGGGCCTCAGCCCACGCCCAGCCCCTTGTCGCCCTGCATCTCGGTGAACGCGGTACCGGACACCTTCTTCCCGGCCAGCACGCCCGAGTAGCGGAACAGCCCCTCGTACACGCTGCGCCCGCCGAAGTTCACCTCGGAGTTCCGGTTGACGGCCGTGAGGGTCAGGCGTCCGCGACTCGCGGCGTCCGGCCCCCTCAGCGTCGCGCTCCACGTCATGTAGTAGGTCAGGCCGCTCGTCGGGCTCACCCACGCAGACGACCGCACGGGCCTCAGCGAGATGTCCTTCAGCCCCCAGTTGCGTGCCACCAGCGCGCCGTTGCGCGCGCGCGGGCTGGCCGTGGTGGCGAGCGCCGCATACGGCAGGTCCGGGTTGCCGGGCCGGGTGAGGTGCCCGAGGGCCATCCCGCCGTTCAGGCCGGGAATGGACATCTCGAACGACACCCAGCCGAAGCGGTCATGCAGCACCTGCTTCGCGTTCTGGTCGAAGGTCTGCGCGCACCGGTCGAAGAACGTGTACCCGCCGCTCCCGCTCAGCACCAGCTTCGCGTTGCGGAAGACGGTGAACTTCTCCACCTTCAACAGCGGGGACGAGTAGTAGTAGTTGCCCTGGTTGGTCATGGGGTCGTTCGACGCCCGCAGGTACCGCGCGATCGATCCGCCGTAGCGCCCCATGATCGCCGAGCGTTGTGCCGGCGTGATCCACTGGGGCTTGAACCCCGACGGACCGAAGCCCCACATGACGATGCCGGTCATGTCCCGCACGCGCACGTAGGCGATCATCGGCTCACCCTTGGCCCCGCCGGCCATGTTCTCCGACGTGATCCTCGCCGTGATCTCGTACAGCGACCCGCGCCGCCCCAGTTGCCCCTCCACCACGCGGAAGTCGATGAACTCGGGCTGCTGGCCGGGCGTGAACTCCTCGGACCGGGCGCTCCACGGGTTGCTCGTCAGGGTCAGCGGGTAGTAGGCCACGCCGGTTCCCACCTGCGCCGCAACCTCGGGGATTCCATCGATCACCCCGCCGAAGATGCCCTGTCCGGAGTTGAACATGAGGGTGGAGAGCGTCACGGGCAGCCCGGGCACCTGCGGCAGCAGGCCGTCCTGGCGCTGCACCATCGAGGCAAAGCTCGTCGGCCTGCCGCTCCTAGTCATGAGGTTCCCGAAGAAGACGTACGACTGCATCTCCATCTGGCGCTGGTCGGTGGACAGGTACCAGCGCATGCCCTCAGGGCTGCGCGCCTGCGTGACGGTCGCGCTGTTGGAGTAGTACGCGGGTGCGAAGCCGTCGGCTCCGACCGGGGGCTGGGCGGCCCCGGCGGCGGCGGCCATGCCTGCAACCCCGATGGCGACCACCGTCAACTGGCGGATTCGGCGAGCCACAGCGAAAGCCTATAGCCGTCGTTTCCGCGATCCAAACGGCCGACGCCGGGCTGCCTCGACCACGGTGCCATGCGGTGCGCCGCCACCGGTCGCAGCGCCCGCCCATCAGCGACAATGCGGCCGCGGGCGCGTAGCTCAGTTGGTTGGCGCAGGGGACCCATAATCTCCGCGCCGCAGGTTCGAGTCCTGCCGCGCCCATCGTGCGGGGTCGTCCGGCCAGAACGAGGGCAGCCCCGCCCCTAGTTCTTGAACGGAACCCCGACGGCGTCGCATGGCGCCTCCACCGGCACGCCCTCGGCCTTGGCGAATTGGTCCATCTGGACCAGCGCGTATTCCATGCTGCCTGTATCGATACTGCCGCTCTCGCCCGCGAAGGGCACGGCCAGTACCTGCACGGCGAGTAGCGCTGCCACCACCAGCACGGTGACGCCACCCATCATCGATGCCTGGGCCAACCACCCCTCTTCGGGGTCGGCGTAGAGCAGGATCCACCCGACCACGAGGATCGCGCCGATCACCAGCAAGGCCCAGAGCAGGGTGGGGATCTTCCCCTCGGCCACGAGCACCCGGCCCGACCTGCCGAGGTTGCGTTCGTTGGTGGCAGCCCACCAGGCCTTCACCGGTTCCACCTCGGGGCTCGTGGCCTCCTGCTCCTCCACGCCGATGTCGTCGAGGGCCACGGTCCAGTCCTCGGTCACGGGGCTGCGCTCGCCCTTGCTGAGGGCGGGCCACTCCTGCGAGATCACCGAGCGGGCATAACACACCAGCTCGCCCTGGGCGGCCTGCGCGCGGTCGCCTCCGAAGTCGGCCGATGAGCGGAACTGCGACACGACCGCGGCAGCCTCCTCGTCGGCCCGGCTCGCCGCCGACTCGTACGTGCCAAAGCTCAGGAAGATGACGAAGCCGAGCAGAATCACGAAGCCCGCGCCGAGGAACCCGAACACCCCCGATGCGCGGTCGGAATCGGCGAAGCGGCCGCCCGGCGGCGATTGCTTGCGCAGGAACAACATCAACGCGATCATCACGACCGCGGAGACGACGATGACGATGACGGCGAGCCAAGGATTCATGCGACAGAAACCTTACGCGGATTTTCACGCGGGGGCCGACCCAATGGGCGGGCGAATCCGGCACTATTGAGGGAGATGAGCGCCGCGCAGCACGCCCCCCACGCCCACGGGCATGGTCACGACCTGAATGCGCCCCACGTGCATTCGTGGTGGAACGTCAGCCTCGCCGTCATCCTCGGCGTGGCCGCCATCGTCGCGGGCATCACCGCCTGGCGCGGCACGGTGCTGAACGGTCACGCTGTGGAGAACTTCACGCTCTCCACGCAGAGCACCAACAACGCCAACACCATGACGCAGGACGCCGAGCGGTCCATCAACACCCAGCGCACGCTGTACCTCGACTACCGGCAGGCGGTGGACGAGGGCAATGCCAAGCGTGCGGCGATGGCGTACTCGATGATGGACAGCGGCTCGCGCAGAGCCATCGGGTGGTGGGATGCCCAAGCGCCCGACAACCGACCGCCCACGCCGTTCTCGGCAGCCAACCCGGAGTGGTCGGCGCCATCGTCGGTTATCGATGCCCGGGTCACACTCGATGAATCCGCGGCCCAGCTGGAGCTCGCGAATGCCGAGCTCGCGAAGTCGCACACCCTCGAGCTGCTGGCGGCGCTGCTCACCATCACATTCCTCACCGGCGGCCTGAGCGGCGTGTTCGAGTCGCGAAACGCCAAGCGGGCGCTGGTGGCCGCGAGCGGCGGCACGCTGAGCATGTGCCTGATCGCACTGGTGTTCATGTGGTGATGCGCCGCGCGCTCATGCTCACCGGCGCCGTAGGGGCCGCCGCCCTCGCGGCCATCGGCGTGGGCTGCGGATCGTCCGGAAGTGCGGACGCTTCCATCACGCCGGGCACCGGCACCGGGGCCGGGGCCGTCATCGCCGCGTGCACGGGCAAGATCGGCGTGATCGCCCCGTTCACCGGCACCGACGAGAGCGACGGCATCCAGATGAACTGGGCCCGGGTGTCGCTCGACAACTTCAACCGCGAGCACGGCACCGACTTCCAGATCGAGCCCATGGACTCCACGAAGGGCGTGCGGCAGGTGAAGGCGGCCGCCCGGGCGCTGGCGGCCGACGACGAGGTGGTGGGCGTGGTGGGCCCGCATACATCCAACTTCGTCGCGGCCGCGGGGCCGATCCTCGACTCCGCGAGGCTCGCCTACGTATCACCCTCGGCCACCAACGTGGCCCTCACCGACGGCCACCTCAAGGGCTTCTACCGGGTGGTGGCAAACGACTCCGTGCAGGCGCCCACCATCGGCCGGGTGGCGGTGGATGACCTCAAGGGCGAGAAGGTGGCGATCCTCGACAATCCCGACCCTTATTCGACCGGCCTCGCCGATGGCGTGGAGGCGTACGTGAAGAAGGCAGGGGTGCCGGTGACGCGCCAGGAGATATCCGTCGCCACGAAGGACTACACGGACGTGATCAACAGGATCCCGACCGACACCGACGTGGTGGTGCTCTCCCTCACCAGCCCGGACGCCGGTCAGCGCATTGTCCGGCAGATGAAGAAGAAGGGGCGCGACCCGGCGTTCATCGGCGGCGACGCCCTCTTCGTGCTCGACCGCTTCAATCCCGTGGGCGCATATGTGGTGTCGTTCACGCCCGACCTGCGCAAGTCGGACGTCGGCGACGGCGCGCTGCGCCTCTACAAGGCGGTGTTCGGTGGCCTCGCCACCTTCGGTGGGCCCGCCTTCAGCGCCACGCAAGCGGTGGCCACGGCCGCGCTTCGCACCTGCAAGGACGGCCGGGCGTCGCGCGACGGCGTGTGGACCGCGCTTCCCACCACGAAGATCAAGGATTCGGTGCTGGGCCAGGACATCGAGTTCACGAAGGACCACGAGCTCAAGGACGGCCGCTTCTACGTGTACCGCATCGGGCCCGACGACTACCAGGCGCTCGACTAGGTGTCCCACCCACGCACGGTGTGAGCACCCGAACGCACGCCCGATTCCCCGCTGAGGGCCGGCACGCCCGGCGGGAACTCGCATGCCATGCAAGCCGGGATGCTGGCGTCGATGCAACGACGAACAGGACAGGACCACCTGTGATCAGGAAATAGCTGGTCATCAACGAGTCCGGCGCTGATGGGAGCTGGGGCGCCTACCGCCCCGATATCGACGGGGTGGCGGTCTCGATGGACACACGCGAGGAGGCCGGGGAGGCCATGCGCGTGGGCATCGCGATGCTCATCGAGGAACTCGAGGTGCAGGGCGAGCCGGCACCGGAACCGCGGGACCCCGCGGCCTGCGTGGCCGCCTAGACCAACCCCTGCGCCAGCATGGCGTCGGCCACGGCGATGAACCCCGCGATGTTGGCCCCCGCCACGTAGTCGCCGGGGCGCGCAAACCCCTCGGCCGTGGCGGCGCAGCGCTCATGGATGCCCACCATGATCTCCTCCAGCCGCTCCTCGGTGCGCGCGAAGGTCCATGAGTCGCGCGAAGCATTCTGCTGCATCTCTAGCGCCGAGGTGGCCACGCCGCCGGCGTTGGCCGCCTTGCCCGGCGCGAACAGCACATCAGCCTCGCGAAAGACCGCCACGGCATCGGGCGTGCATGGCATGTTGGCGCCCTCGGCCACCGCCGTACAGCCGTTGCCCACCAGGGTGCGGGCGTGGTTGCCGTCGAGCTCGTTCTCGGTGGCGCAGGGGAGCGCCACGTCGCATGGCACGTCCCACACCGTGCCGCCGGGCACCAGCCGGGCACCGGGGCGACGCTCGGCATAGTCGCCCACCCGGCCGCGCTCCACCTCCTTCACCTGCTTGAGCATGTCCAGGTCGAGTCCGGCCTCGTCCAGCACGTACCCGCCGGAGTCGGAGCAGGCGACCACCAGGGCGCCCAGGTCGCGCGCCTTCTCGGCGGCGTAGATGGCCACGTTGCCCGATCCCGACACCACCACGCGCTTGCCATCGAGCGACGTGCCGCGCGTCCTCAGCATCTCCTGCGTGAACACCACGGTGCCGTAGCCGGTGGCCTCCTTGCGCATCAAGGTGCCACCGATGCTGAGTGGCTTGCCAGTGAGCACACCCGACTCGTACCGGTTGGTGATGCGCCGGTACTGCCCGAACAGGTATCCGATCTCGCGCTCGCCCACGCCGATATCCCCGGCCGGGACGTCGGTGTTCTCGCCCAGGTGGCGGTAGAGCTCGGTCATGAACGACTGGCAGAAGCGCATGACTTCCCACTCGCTGCGGCCGCGCGGGTCGAAGTCGGACCCCCCCTTGCCGCCGCCGATGGGCAGGCCCGTCAGGGCGTTCTTGAAGATCTGCTCAAAGCTCAGGAACTTGATGACGCCCGCATACACCGTGGGGTGGAACCTCGTGCCGCCCTTGTAGGGCCCGAGCGCACTGTTGAACTCCACCCGGAAGGCGCGGTTGATGTGCACCCGCCCCTGGTCGTCGGTCCACGGCACGCGGAAGATGATCTGCCGCTCGGGCTCGCAGATGCGCTCCACGACGGCGTGCGCCATCAACTCGGGCCGCCCGGCCACCACGGGGCCAAGGCTCCCCAGCACCTCATGCACGGCCTGGTGAAACTCGGCCTCGCCGGGGTTGCGATTGAGAACCACCTGGAAGGCGGGCTGCAGCAAGGGGTCGAGGGCCGTGTGGGCAGCAGAGGCGGTCACGGACGGGGAGTCTAAACCCTGGCGGGGCGACGACCCCCTGCCATCGCCCCGACGGATCAACGCCGATGGCGGGGCTCGCCCGCCAACCGGGCAGCCGGTCGGTGACCGGTCTGCGTCCATGATGCGCCTACTCCAGTGGCGGTTCAATGGCCGCCACGACCCACGACAGGAGCTGGCGATTCCGGTAGCGCGGAGCGGTCGGCGCCGACCGCCAGCGGCTAACCCCTTGGCGCGTGGCTACAGTTACCCGGGGTGCGCATCGACCCCATCCTCAACTTCCTGCGCGGATTCCTGATGGGCTCGGCCGATGTGGTTCCCGGCGTGTCGGGCGGCACCATCGCCGTGCTCGTGGGCATCTACGAGCGCCTGGTGCACGCCATCAGCATGGCCTCCAGGGCTCTCGGCAACCTGCTGCGCTTCCGATTCCGCGAGGCCGGCCAGAGGCTGCGCGCGATCGACTGGGTGCTCATCCTCCCCCTCATCATCGGCATCGGCGTGGCCATCTTCACGCTGGCAGGCGTCATCTCCACGCTGCTCGCCGACCATCCCGAGGCCATGGCGGGCCTCTTTAGCGGCCTGGTCGCCGCGTCGGCGTGGGTGGCGTGGCGCATGATCCGCACGCCCAACGCCACCGCCATCGTGGTGGCCATCGTGGTGGCGGTCATCACCTTCTTCGTGCTGGGCCTCAAGGGCGGGGCGATCGCCGACCCCTCGTGGCTGGTGATATTCGGAGCGGGCGCGATCGCCATCTGCGCGATGATCCTGCCCGGCATCTCGGGGTCGTTCCTCCTCCTGATGCTGGGCATGTACGACTTCGTCATCAGCGCGGTGGATGAGCGCGACTTCCCCGTGCTCGGGGTGTTCGCCTTGGGCTGCATCGTGGGCCTGGCGCTGTTCTCGCAGCTGCTCGACTGGTCGCTCACGAACCACCACGACGTGGTGGTGGCCGCCATGGCGGGCCTGATGATCGGGTCATTCCGCGTGCTTTGGCCATGGCCGTCAGGCGTGGACAGCACCGAACTGGGCACGGCCGTCGGCAACTGGTACGTGCCGGTGCTGCTGGGGCTGGTGGCCGCCGCGGTGGTGGCGGGTCTCACCCTGCTGGTGGAGAGGCGCCACACGCCCTAGGCGCTTTTCGGGCTAAGCGGACTAGATCTGTGACTATGCGCCGACGATGATCAGCGTCGGAATGCACGAGGCCAAGACCAACCTTTCGAAGCTCGTCGACCGCGCACGCGACGGAAAGGAGGTCACGATCACGCGCAACGGCACGCCGGTGGCGAGGATCGTGCCCGTGCAGGACCACACCCCATCGATGAGCGACTGCCTTGGTAGCTGGAAAGGCCAGGTGGACATCGGAGACCCCTTCGAGCCCCTGCCCGACTGGTTGCAGGAACTCTTCGATGGCACCACCGACGAGACCCGCCTGGGGCGCCGAGCAGACCGCCTGCTGATGGCCCAGGCCTTGGTGGAGGATGCCGTGTTCATCTCGGCCGATGAGCGGCTGGATGCCTACGGGGTGAAGCGGCGCTGGTAGCCGGCGCGCGCCGCCGAGGCGCTCGCCTGCGCTACGACGCCCGCAGCTTCACGTAGCGCGTCTCGCGATCGCCGCGCAGGCGCACCTGCACCATCTGCTGTCTCTGGTTCACCGCCACGGGCGGCATGGCCAGCCGTCCGTTGCGCGCCGCCTTCACGCGCCCGATGAACCTCCAGGACGACCCGACCTTCACGTCGATGCCCGTGCTCTCGTTGCGCTTGAGGCCCCGCACCCGCACCACGGTGATCCCGCCGAGCGGCACCGCTGCCACCGGTGCCTTCCTCAGGGCAGCGGCCACCGGCTTCCTCGCCGCGGCGTAGTGCACCGGGCAGGTGCCGACCGGGTACGACGTGACCACCGGGCTCAGCGCCCTGCCGCCCCAATCGCGCGGCGGCCCCGCGATGGTGCGCAGGTAGCGCATGCCCTTCTTCCCCGCCCGCGCACGGATGAGCGTGGACTGCCCGCGCGTGGTCTGCGCATAGCGCGGCAGCACGGCCGCGCCCTCGGCATTCGACCGCACGCGCCCGATGTACTTCCACTGGCCGTTCATCTGGATGTCGATCGAGGCCTCGGCCTTCTTGGGCAGCCCCCGCACGGCAAGCTGCATGATGCCCCCCGAGGGCACCGTCACCCTGGGAGCGCGCGCAGGCTTCGCCTGCATCACGCCGCGCACGACCTCGCGGATGGAGCATCCCGCGCCGGGGTACTTGAAGACGCCGGCGCCCAGGCCCACGCCGCCAGGCGGCACGGGGAGGCCACCCGCTTGCCCGCCGCTGCCACTTGCCGGGTAGGCGTAGGCGTTGGACAGCACGCTGGTATCGATGTTCTGGGCCTTCGACCCGTACGCGTTGGTCACGCGCACATTCACCGAACCGCCCGCAGGCGCCTTCGGCGTGGTGGCCGTGATGGTGTCAAGCGAGGTCGCGGGGTTGTGCGTGACCTGCACGTTGGTGGCGGGCGCCCCGCCGAACGTCACCGTGGCGCCCTGGTGGAAGTTGCGCCCGGTGATGGTCACCCGCTGGCCACCCGATGCCGGTCCGCTGGCCGGCGACACGCTCAGCGCCTGTGCGCACCCCTGCTGCGCGAGCAGCTCCACCTGCCAGGTGTATGGGCCGGACTGCGGCTGCGGCGGCGTCACCGCGATCTCGGGGCTCGTGGTTGCCGGCGGCGTGAAGCGATCGTTGAGGGGCGATCCGTACGTGGTGCCCGTGGCGTCAACCGCCGCCTGGTAGACGTTGAACAGCGGGTAGCCCGGAAACGGGTTGGTCCAGGCGGCGGCAAACGGGGCCTTGCCGCCGGCCGAACCCACGCCCCAGGGCGGGGTGGCATTGGTGTTCCACGCCGAGGAGTTGCTGCCGTAGTTGGAGCCCCAGTAGCCCATGGCGAACGACGCCACGAGGTCGCCGTAGATCCACCCGTAGAGGTCGTTGGCGTCGCTGGCGTACGCGCCTTCGGGCGGACTGTCGGGCGTCCATCCGGGCCGTTGGCCCGGGGGAACGGGTCCGGTGCCGGTGTAGTAGAAGTACGTCGCGCCCATCGACGGCTGCGCGCCGCCCTGTGCCACCAGCACGTACGGACCATTCTGGCGGTACACGCCGTAGCCACTCGCGCCGGGCCACGCCGCGTTATCGTGGGTCCACATCTCGGCAATCGGCACGTACATGTCCATCGGGGTCGGGTAGTGGCTGCTCAGGCTGCCCGTGATCTTGATCCAGTTGCCATCGGACGTGAGCGATCCGGTGTAGGCGTACGTCGAGCGTGGCACCCTGTAGGGCTGGCCACCGGGGCCCAGCTCGTTCGTGCTGCCGGCGAAGTTCCCGGTTACCGTGAATCCGGCCCGCGCCACATTGGTGACGTAGGTCTGGAAGCTCGGGTAGTTGGTCCACGCGCCACCTGCCGAGGGGCCGAGCAACTGGAGGAACTGCCCGCCTGAGGTGCGGAAGGTGTTCGGCGGAGTGCTGCCCGCGTACCGCTGCAACAGGTTCCAGGTGGAGTTGACGCAGCCGACGTACTCGGTTGCGGCCTGGCTGGATCCGTCGCGGGGCGCCTGCACGCGCCCGGGCGAGAGCACGGAGAGGCGTGCGGGCACGCCGATCTGGTCGACCGATGAGATGTCGCCGTTCAGCGACCCGTTGGAGTTGACGGTGAGTTCCGAGAAGTCATACGGGCTGGTGTTCTGCCCGGCGGTGGGCTTGGCGCCGTACCCCTGCCCGAGGCTGTAGAGGATCGTGCCCGAGTTCCACGGACCGCTCAGCGTGATCGAGTAGCGGTTGCTCCCCTCGCTCACCCAGGGAGTGGCCCCGCCGATGGGATCGAGCGCGTACGCGGTGTCCATTGCGAATCCGGCGGGCAACCTCGACGGGCTCGTCGGCGCTGCTCCCGAGCTCGGCAGCGCCACGAACACCTTCGCCGGGTCCTGCCCGGTGCTGTTCACCACCGTGATCTTCCATGGTGCCGGGGTACCGGCTGCTGCCACGCCCGCGAGCGCAGTGAGCCCCGTGGCCGCTGCGATGGCCAGGGACGCGATGCCTATGCGAAAGGCGCGGGGGAAACCCATGGGCCTTTCTACTCCGCCCGGCGTCAAAAACCTAGGCCGCCAGGACCTCGGTCACCATCACGGCGCCCACGGTGCGATTGCTGCCCGGATCCACCAGCACCAGCGAGCCCATCTCACGGTTGGTGGCGTAGGGCTCCACGGCCAGCGGCTGCGCCAGCACGAGGGTGGCGATGCCGAGGTCGTTGGCCTCCAGCGCGTCGGCCTGCTCGTGCTTCATGGCGTCCAGGTCGAGGCGCTCGTGGAGCTGCTCCACGATGGCCGGCACAAGGCGGGCGCTCTGGCGCACCTCGAGCCGCGCCGGGGCGGTGAGGGGCGCCTCGTCCAGCCACGCGATGGTGGCCTTCACGCGCGTGGCTACCTGCGGCGGCTCGGCCACCGGGGCGATCACGTCGCCGCGGCTCACGTCGATGTCGGTGGCCAGGTGCAGCGCCACGCTCAGCGGCGCGCTGGCCAGGTCGCGATGCTCGCCCAGCACGTCGATGGCGGTGACGGTCGACGACTTCCCGCTCGGCAGGGCCACCATCTCATCCCCCACGCGCACCGTGCCGCTGGTGATGCGGCCGGCCAGCGCGCGTATGTCGGCGCCGCCCTCGTCGTGACGGGTCACCCACTGCACGGGCATGCGGAAGGCCTCTTCCGCGATGAGCCGGTCGAGGTCGTGCAGCACCTCGAGCACGGTCGGACCGGAGTACCACGCGAGCTTGTCCGATCGCTCGGTGATGTTGATGCCCTCGAGCGCCGACAGCGGGATGGCCGTGATGCGCGGGCCGTCCACCGCGGCCGAGGCGGCGATCAGCTCGTCGGCGAGCTCGGTGAAGCGCCCCTCGTCGTAGTCGACCAGGTCGATCTTGTTGACGCAGGCGATGACGTCCTCCACGCCGAGCATGGCGCAGATGGCCAGGTGCCGGCGGGTCTGCGAGGTGAGGCCGTTCTTGGCATCAACCAGCAGGATCGCCACGTCGGCGCCCGCGGCGGCCGTGACCATGTTGCGGGTGTACTGCTCGTGGCCGGGGGCGTCGCCCAGCAGGATTCGCCTGCCCTGGGCGTCGAACGACCGGTAGGCCACGTCGATGGTGATGCCCTGCTCGCGCTCGGCGCGAAGGCCGTCGGTGAGCAGCGCGAGGTCGAGGAACTTGCGGCCGCGCTTTCGCGAGGCCTCCTCCACGTGGGCGATCTCGTCGGCGTTGAGGTGCCCGGTCTCATACAGCAGCCGACCGATCAGCGTGCTCTTGCCATCGTCCACCGACCCCACGGCCACCGCATGCAGCATGGGGCTCTCGACCGGCACTAGAAGTAGCCCCCGCGCTTGCGGTCTTCCATGGCGGCCTCACTGGTCTTGTCGTCGGCGCGGCTGGCGCCCCGCTCGCTCACGTCGCTCTCGCGGGTCTCGGCCAGCACCTGCTCCACCGTGGCGGCGGTGCTGAGCGTGCAGGCGGTGCAGGTGGCGTCACCCACGGTGCGGAAGCGCACGGTCTCGGTGAACACCTCCTCGCCGGGCAGCCGCTCCACGAAGTCGGCGGCCGCCATGAGCATGCCGTCGCGCACGAACACCTCACGCTGGTGCGAGAAGTAGATGCTGGGCAGCGCCAGGCCCTCGCGCTGGATGTACGCCCAGATGTCGATCTCGGTCCAGTTGCTGAGCGGGAACACCCGGAAGTGCTCGCCCTTGCGCAGCTTGGTGTTGTAGATCGACCAGGGCTCGGGGCGCTGGTTGCGGGGGTCCCACTGGCCGAACATGTCGCGGTGGCTGAACACCCGCTCCTTCGCGCGGGCGCGCTCCTCGTCGCGGCGGGCGCCGCCGAAGCAGGCGTCGAACTGGTGCTCGGCGATGGCATCGAGCAGCGTGGTGGTCTGCAGGCGGTTGCGGCTGGCGCGCGGTCCGGTCTCGTCCTGCACGCGACCCTGTGCGATGGACTCCTCCACGCTCGCCACGATCAGCCGCTCGTCGATCTCGCCCACGTACCAGTCGCGGTACTCGATGACCTCGGGAAAGTTGTGGCCGGTATCCACGTGCATGAGCGGGAATGGCAGGCCGGCGGGCGCGAAGGCCTTGGTGGCCAGATGTGCCAGCACGATGCTGTCCTTGCCGCCGCTGAACAGCAGCACGGGGCGCTCGCACTCGGCGGCGCACTCGCGGATGATGTGCACGGCCTCGGCCTCGAGCACGTCGAGGGTGGAGAGTTCGGTGATGGTGCTCACTGGGCGGGGCCCCCGGCAGGGTGCAGGCCGCACTCGGTCTTCTCGAGGTTCGCCCAGCGGCCCTCGCGGCCGGTGCCCGGCTTGGTGCAGTAGGTGCAGCCGATGCTGGCGTAGCCCTGGGCGTGAAGCGGGTTCACGATGAGGTCGCGCTCGCGGATGCGCGCCCACACCTGGTCCTCGGTCCAGTCGGCCAGCGGGCTGATCTTCCAGTTGCCGCGGGCCTCGTCGAACTCCACCTTGCGCGTGCCCGCGCGGGTGGGCGCCTGGTCGCGGCGAAGCCCGGTGATCCAGCCGTCGAGATCGGCCAGCGCGCGGCCGAGCGGCTCCACCTTGCGGATGGCGCAGCACTGGTTGGGGTCGCGCTCCCACAGGCGGTCGCCGTACTCGGCCGCCTGCTCCTCGGGGCTCGGCCCGCGGTAGGCCTCGATGGTGATGCCGTAGCGATCCTCGTAGGCCCGCCAGGTGGCGTAGGTCTCGGGGAAGAGGAAGCCCGTGTCGAGCGCGAACACGCGCACGTCGGGCCGCACCGCGAACGCCATGTCGAGGATCACGGCCTCCTCCTGCTGGAACGAGCACGCGATGGCCATGCGCGGGTGGAACGCCGTGATGGCCGCGGCGACGATCTCGTCGGCGGTGAGGTCCTCCGCCTCGGCGGGCGTGAAGGGGAACGGATTGCGGTCGGGCATGCGTCCTGAGTATGGCTTATGCGGCGCACGCACTCCGCTTATGCAGGTGGCGCGCCAGCGCGGCCCGCCATGCAAGCACGCGCGGGCGCGCGGCGCCACCTGACGCCGGGCGGCGGAGACGGCCACCTCGCGGGTGACCGCCTCCGCGCCGATGCGAAGTGACCGCGCTAGCTGGTCGCGGGCGGCGGCAGCGTGGCCGAGGGCGCGAACCGCGCGAACGACAGCAGCTGCCAGGCGCCGTCCACCCATGCGTAGGTGTAGAGCACCGGCACGTAGGTGTTGGGCACCGTGGTCTGCCAGTTCACTCCGCCAACGGTGAGCAGGCCGTCGCCATAGTTGGCGTTGTCCACCCGCAACACCGCGTCGTTGTAGGTGGGGTGGTTCGCCAGGTAGGCGGCCTTGTTCGCAGCGGTGTTGTTGGCGCGCTGGATGAGGAAGCCATCGGCGAGGAAGGCCTCGAGCTTCGACTGGTTCTGCGGGTTGAGGTAGTTGAAGAACCGCATGGTGAGCTGGTACCCGGTGAGCGTGGGGTTCTTGAGGCTCTGCGGGGCGGCCATGTAGCCATCGCCGATGCCGCAGGTGGCCCCACCCAGCTTGAAGGCCGCGGCCACGCCCACGGGCGCCACCCAGCAGCCGGTGTCGGATGTGCCGACGTCCACCACGGTCCATGCCGAGCCGCCGGCCGGGCGCACCAGCACGGCGGTGGCGCCCTGGAAGGTGTCGGACTTGCTGGCGATGGACACCTTCCCCCAGTACGACGACCCCGCGTACACCATGCCGTTGCGCACGGCGTAGTTGGAGGTGGGCACCTCGTTCATGCCGGCCACGGGCGAGCTCTGCACCGCCTTGGCCATGGCGGCCAGCTGCGCGGCGCTGGCCTTGTTGGCCTTCGGAGCGGTGAGGGCCGGGGTGGCCGCGATGCCGAGCGCGACGGCGCCGGAAACGGCGAGGGCAGGGAGTCGTCTCACGGTGATCCTCCAGGTCGGGTAAAGAGGTCATAGTACGCCTCGCTCGCCAGCGTCGGGGCATGAACGCCATCCGCACCCGCCTGTCCGCACTCCGACGCCACTGGGTCATCGCCGTCATCGCCCTGGTGCTGGTGATCCTCGCCATCGTCTTCGGCGTGCGCATCGGGTTCCTGCCCGGGATGGCCCCCACGTCGTGGGCGGTGCAGCACCACATCGACGAGGCGCGCGGGGCCGTCAACTATTCGCAGTTCGCCGCCGACCCGGGCGAGGCGAACGAGACCATCGAGGTGATCCGCGACGGCTCGGTGCCCGCGGCCGTGCGCGAGGAGCTCGCCAAGGGCCTCGGTGTCAAGGCCTGCCGCTGACCTCCACTCGCTGCACCAGCAGCGAGGCACGATCGAGGGAGTCCTCCTCGCCCGCCAGCACCGCATCGCGCACGCGGGCGGGCGAGGAGGCGCGCTCGTCGTACACCACGACGATGCTCTCGTCGCCAGCCACCAGGTAGGTGCTCTCGCCGAACGGCGTGTAGCGGGTGGCGCCGATGCCGATGAGCGTGCTGCCCGGGTATCCCGCGGCCGCGAGATAGTCGCCCACCGGCTCGAGCGGGGTGTCGTCTGATCCCTCCTGCTCGCGCAGGCGGTCGATCATCCAGTCGATGAGCGTGCTGCCCGCATACGAGTAGCTGGCCGCGGGGCTGTCCACGCCGTACTCATGCGCCTCTCCCCCGCGCCGCACGAACGACGCGATGCGCAGGCCCGCCAGGCCGCCGGCCGGGTCGATATCGCGCACCGCGAACCCTCGCGCGGCCACGCCCTTCGACGCCGGGCCCCAGTTCTTCTTGTCGCTGATCTTGCGGGCGCCCTCGCGACGGATGCTGCAGTCGTTCCACGCGGCGACGGCCTCGGGCACGATGGCCTCGACGCGGCCCCGGGCGTCGTAGCCCAGCCGCGCGATGAGCCCCACCTCGGGCTCGATCTGCAGGTCCACCCCCGGTTGGTCGGGCAGCACCAGCAGGTCGTGCGTGACGGGGAACACCCCCAGTTGGCCGTCGCGCCCCGGCACGTACCAGGGGAAAATTCCCTTGGGCGCCTCCGTCGTCGTCGGAACCACGTTGGCGAAGTCGGCGGCCTCGCCCGCCTGCTCGAGGTGGCCGGCGAAGTTGCCGGCGACCCCGAGCCCCGCGGCGGAACGCAACGCGCCGAGCGCGAGGTCGATCACTACGACGCCGTCACCGTGGCGGTCTTCAGCACGGTGCGGAACGCCTGGGTCTGGGCGGTCATCTGCAGCGACACCTCCACCGGGCCCTGCACGGTACTGGTGAGCATGAAGTTGACGGTGCCCTTCTTCGCGCCGTTGCCCTTCACCGACACGCTGGCATCCTCGCAGCCCACGGCGCGCAGACCTCGAGCTCCACGGGCTTGCTGACGCCCTGGTTGCCGGTGGCGGTGATCTACACCACCACCTTCACCACGCTGCCACCGGTGGTGAGCGTGGCGGTGGGCGTGCCGATCTTCATCGGAAGGAGCTGCTTGGACCGGATGCCCAGATCGACGGCCACGCCGCCGAGCGCGGCAGCGGGAAAGACTGCGATGGCGCCGGCGGCGGCGAGGGCGATGAGGGACGTGCGCATGCGATAGACCTCCATGGGGGCACGTACGGGGCGCGCGCCGATCGTACGCGCCGGGTCGCGACGGCATACTCGTGGGCGCTCCGGGACATAAGACCCTTTCCCGACCCACCCTCCGGGGCTGCGGCGTGCCGGAAGGCCTCCGCAGTCCGGACCCTGCTTAGAATGCCCGGTCCCCAGCAGTCCACAGACAAGGAAGGTTCATGTCGGCATTCGACGCCGAGGTCCACAAGACCCAGGAGTACATGCAGTCCCCGCGCTTCGCGGACATCAACCGCATTTACTCCGCGCGCATGGTCGCCGAGCAGAAGGGCACCATCGCCCAGGACTACACCGTGGCCCGCGAGGCCGCGGAGGGCTTCTACGCCCGCCTGCGCGAGCTGTTCAGCGAGGGCAAGTCGATCACCACCTACGGGCCGTACTCCCCCGGCCAGGCGGTAGCCCAGAAGCGCGCCGGCATCGAGGGCATCTACCTCGGCGGCTGGGCCACCAGCGCCAAGGGGTCCATCAACGAGGATCCGGGCCCGGACCTGGCGTCGTACCCGCTCTCGCAGGTGCCGGATGAGGCCGCGGCCATCGTGCGCGCGCTGCTGACGGCCGACAAGAACCAGACCTACATGCGCGCCCACATGAGCGCGGCCGAGCGCGAGGCCACCCCCGAGGTGGACTTCCGCCCGTTCATCATCGCCGACGCCGACACCGGTCACGGCGGCGACGCCCACGTGCGCAACCTCGTGCGGCGCTTCGTCGAGGTGGGCGTGCCCGGCTACCACATCGAGGACCAGAAGCCCGGCGCCAAGAAGTGCGGCCACCAGGGCGGCAAGGTGCTGGTGCCCAGCGACGAGCAGATCAAGCGCGCGTCGTCGGCCCGATTCCAGTTGGACGTCATGGAGGTGCCCGGCATCGTCGTGTGCCGCACCGACGCCGAGGCCGCCAACCTGCTGGACGGCTGTGGCGACGAGCGCGACCAGCCGTTCATCCTGGGCGTGAACGGCACCGCGGTGCCGGCGTACCGCGCGGGGTTCCTGGGCGTCATCAAGCAGCTGCACGACGCCGGCATCGAGGAGCTCAACGGCCACCTGCTGTATGCAGTGCCGGCCGAGGAGCAGGCCGAGGCTGACGCCTGGCTGCAGGGCTCGGGCGTGGCCGCCGAGGTGGCCGACATCGCCACGGCCCACCTGGCCGACCCGGACGCCCTGCCCGAGGACACCCTCGACGCGGCGGCCGACGCGTTCCTCGCCGAGTGGGAGGCCGGCGCCAAGCTCTCGACGCTGGCTGAGGCCGTGGCCGAGGCCATTCAGTTCCGCGCCGACGAGGGCATGGACGTCGGCATGACCGTCGACGACTGGAACGACTTCTCGCACCGCGCCGGCTGGTACCAGATCCGCCAGAAGGCCCGCGAGATGGGCATCGAGGTGGACTGGAGCGCCGATCTGGCAAAGACGCCCGAGGGCTACTTCCAGATCCGCGGCGGCATCCCGTACGCGCTGGCGAAGTCGCTGGCCGTGGCGCCCTACGCCGACATCCTCTGGATGGAGACCAAGACGCCCGACCTGGCGGACGCCAAGGAGTTCGCCGACGCCATCCACGCCGTCTACCCCGACCAGATGCTGGCGTACAACCTGTCGCCGTCGTTCAACTGGGACACCACCGGCATGGACGACGACGAGATGCGGGCCTTCCCGGCGGAGATCGGGAAGATGGGCTTCGTCTTCAACTTCATCACCTACGGCGGCCACCAGATCGACGGCCTCGCCGCCGAGGAGTTCTCGCACTCCCTCAAGGAGGACGGCATGCTCGCGCTGGCGCGCCTGCAGCGCCGCTTCCGCCTGCTGGAGTCGCCCTACCGCACCCCGCAGACCCTGGTGGGTGGCCCGCGCGGCGACGCCGCCCTGGCGGCCATCACCGGCCAGACAGCCACCACCAAGGCCATGGGCGCGGGCAGCACCCAGCACCAGCACCTGATGCAGACCGAGGTGCCGCCAAAGGTGCTGGCCGAGTGGATCGGCCCCTGGAGGGAGCACAACGGCATCAGCGACGACCTCGCGGTGTCGCTGCGCCCGCACAGCCCGGGGTCGGAGATCCTCGAGCTGTCCATCTCCAACGGATCCGGCGAGAAGGCGGCGAACATCGTCTTCAACGTCATGGAGGACCGCGCGGGCCGCGTGTTCCTGTCGGTGCGTGACCAGAACACGTTCGACCTCAGCCTGCGCCGCAAGCGCCTCATGACGCTCATGCACCTGTTCCTCATCCACCGCTACAAGGCCGCGTCGATCCACTACCTCACGCCCACCGAGGACAACCACAACGCGGCGGACGCCATGGTGCGCCGCGGGCTGTTCAGCTCGTCGCACGACGAGGTGGGCGACATCATCGTGGCCGAGATCAACGGCGACATGGTGGCCGCGATGGTCACGCCCGACTCGACCAGCCGCCAGGCCCTCATCGAAGGCGGCGGCAGCAAGTAGCGCCGGTGGCATTCGCAGGTCCCGCAGCCCCGCTCCGGGCAATCCGGGGCGGGGCCGCTACGTTTCGGGCATGAGCATCCCCATGCCACCCACCCCCGCCGAGCGCCGCGCCGCAGGCCGCGCGCTGCGCAAGGTCATCCCCCGGTCGGCCCTCGCCGGGTTCACGCCGCCCGCACGGCGGTTCGACCCGCTCAAGGTGCTGGCCGCGCAGGACAAGGTGCGCATCGCCGAGCTCGTGCCCATCCGGTACGGGCGCATGTCGGTGTCGCCGCTCACCTTCCTCAGGGGATCCGCCGCCGTGATGGCCCGCGACATCGTCGGCCAGCCCACCACGGGCATCCGCGTGCAGTGCTGCGGTGACTGCCACCTGCTCAACTTCGGCGTCTACGGCACGCCCGAGCGCAACCTGGTGTTCGACGTCAACGACTTCGACGAGACCCTCGAGGCGCCCTTCGAATGGGACACCAAGCGCCTGGCCGCCAGCATCTACGTGGCCGCCCACGACAACGGGTTCTCGGCCAAGGAGGCCCGCGTGGCCGTGCGCGCGGCCATGAGCGCCTACCGCACCCGCATGGACGCGCTGTCGGCGATGACCAACCTCGACATCTGGTACGCCCGGGTGGACATGGCGGGGATCGAGGCCCTCATCGGTGATCCGAGGCGTCGCACGGCCTTCAGCGCGAGCGTCAGCAAGACCGAGAAGCGCGGCAACCTGCAGGCCCTCATGAAGCTCGGCACCGAGACCAAGGGCGGGCACGTGCGCATCAAGGACCAGCCGCCGCTGGTGCGCCACGTGGCGCTGGAGCGGCCCCTGGACGAGACCGTGAAGATCATCAGCGGCCGCTACCGCGACACGCTGTCGGACGACCGCAAGCGGCTCTTCGACCGCTACGAGTTCGCAGATACCGCGCGCAAGGTGGTTGGCGTGGGGTCGGTGGGCACCGACGCCCGCATCGCGCTGCTGATCGGGCGTGACACCGGCGACCCGCTCTTCCTGCAGATGAAGGAGGCACGGGCATCAGTGCTGGCGCCGCACGCGGGCGCGAGCCCGTACCCCCACCAGGGGCAGCGCGTGGTGGAGGGCCAGCGCCTCATGCAGGCGGCCAGCGACATCTTCCTGGGGTGGTATACCGGCATCAACCGGAAGCAGTTCTACGTGCGCCAGCTGCGCGACATGAAGGGGTCGGCTGACGTGGCCGCGATGTCGGCGGGCATCCTCGCCGACTACGCCGGGCTCTGCGGAGGCACGCTCGCACAAGCCCACGCCCGGTCGGGAGATGCCGGCGTGATCGCCGGCTACCTCGGCACCGGCACGCAGTTCGACGACGCCATGGCCGACTTCGCGCAGGACTACACAACGCAGACCATCGACGACCACGCAAGGCTGGAGCAGGCGATCGAGGACCAGCCCATCGCGGCCGTGATGGGCGTCTAGCGCGTGGCCACCCGCGCCGAGAGACCGGCGCGCGAACGACGCCCGAGATCACGCAGGGGGCGCGGCAGGGCCGTGGCGGAGATCCTCGCCGAGGATCGCCCCGTGGTGCCGGTGCCGCTCGATCATCGCAACGAGTTCGAGCTGCTCACGGCAACGATCCTCTCGGCGCAGTGCACCGACAAGATGGTGAACACGGTCACGCCGCCGCTGTTCGCCCGCTACCCCACGCCCGCCGACCTCGCGTCGGCCGACATCGCCGACGTCGAGGAGATCATCCGCCCCACCGGGTTCTTCCACGCGAAGGCGAAGTCGCTGATCGGCATGGCAACGGCAATCGAGGAGCGCTTCGGGGGCGAGATGCCCGCGACCATGGGCGAGCTGGTCACCCTCCCCGGCGTGGGGCGCAAGACCGCCAGCGTGCTGCTGGGCCACTGGTACGACGAACCCGCCATCGCGGTCGACACTCACGTGCTGCGCCTCGCACGGCGCCTGGGCCTCACCGACTCGGATGACCCCGTGAGGGTGGAGGCCGACCTCAAGGAGGTGTGGCCACGCGACATGTGGGCCGACACCGGCCTCAGGCTCATCATGCACGGGCGCGAGGTCTGCCCCGCGCGCAGGCCGCGGTGCGGCGACTGCGCGCTGTGGAACGCCTGCGTGAGCCGCGGGGAGTTCTAGATGCCCTGGGGCGGGGGCGGATCCTGGCGCTCGCGCAGGAACCGCTCGAGCTCCGCGACGAGGTCGTCGCCGGAGGGCAGGTCGTCCTCCTCGAACTCCACCGGCCCGTCCTCGTCAGTCGCCTGCTCGAGCTGCTCCACCAGCTGCTGAAGGCGCGGGTCGCCCGCCACCACCTGGTCCACCTGCTCCTCGAACTCGCGCGCGTTGGCGCGGACGGCCGTGGTGTCGATGGGCACGCCGGTCACCGCGGCGACGCCCTCGATCAGCGCCAGCTCGGCCTTGTGGTTCACCATGCCGGCGGCGTAGTGCGAGGTGGGCGCCCACAGCGACACGGCCTCGAGCCCGCGATCGGCGGCCAGCAGGTGCAAGACGCCCACGATGCCCGTGGGGCCGCGGTAGCCCGGCGGACGCGTGTCCATGCCCTCCACCAAGCCCTCCTGGGTGGTCATCACCGTAAGGGCCACGTCGCGCGTGTGCGGCACGTCGGCAAGCAGGGCGCCCAAGGTGACGAACCGGCGGGCGCCCAGGGCCTCCACGGCGTCCAGCAGCAGGCGGCAGAAGGTGGGCCATCGCATGGACGGCTCGCCACCCACCACCAGCACAAGGTCGCGGTCGGCGTCAGGGCAGCGCGCCGCCATGATCTCCACCTCGGGCCACGTGAGGCCGGGGTCATCGCCGGTGAGGTCGATGATCGGTCGGGTCACCTGGAAGTCGTAGAACTCCTCCGGGTCCACCGTGCCGATCTGGTCGGCGTGCCGCTGTGCGGCGATGGTGGCGATGGTGGTGGACGCCGCGCTCGCAGCATCGTTCCACCCGCGAAACGCGGCGATCACCGTGGGATCGCGCAGCGGCGGGTCGGGCGGGGTCATCACGAGGCTTCCTGGCATGAGGGCATGGTGACAGGTGCGCGGCGTCACGGCCGCGCCTTCGGCACGTGCAGCGCGTAGCGTTGCCCGCGTGAGCCGGCGCGCAGCGCACCCCTCGCGAACTCGGGTCTTCGCCCTCGCCACCGCGGCCATCGCCGTGGACACCCTCATGTTCAGCGCCATCGTTCCGGCGCTTCCGATCTACCAGCGCGAGCTAGGGCTTTCCGATACCACGGTGGCCTTGATCTTCGCGGCCTTCCCGGTGGCGCAGCTCACCGTGGCGCTATTGCTGCCGCGGTGGGTCGACCGTGCGGGCCGGCGCAAGGCCCTGGCCGCGGGGGCGGTGCTGCTGGCCGTCTCGGGCGTGGCCTTCGCCTTCACCACCGAGCCGGTCACGCTGGCCATCGCGCGCGCGGTGCAGGGCGGTGCCGCCGCGCTCACATGGACCGGTGCACTGGCGGCCGTGAGCGACGTCTACCCCACCAGCCAACTGGGCTTCCGCCTGGGCCTGGCCGAGACCGCCGGCGGCGGCGTCGGCTTGCTCGGCCCGCTGCTCTCGGGCCTGCTCATCGACGCCGTCGGCGTGCGCGAGACCTTCCTCGTCATCTCCATCGTCCCACTGCTGCTCGCCGCGTGTGTGGCGCTCGTGCCCGAGACCGCCCGGCAATCCACCACCGTGCCGTCGGTGCTCGCGGGTCTGCGAAGCGTTGTCCGATCGCGCGGCGCCCGGGCGGGTGCGCTGGCGCTGATCCTGCTCGCGATCGTGGAGGCCATGCTCGAACCCCTGCTGCCGCTCGACCTGTCCGATCGCCTCGGCCTGTCGGCCAGCGGCATCGGGCTGGTGCTGGCGCTCGGCACCGCCACGTTGTTCCTGGGCTCGCCGCTGGGCGGGTGGTGGTCCGACCGCGCCGGGCGCCGCCTGCCCCTCGTGGTGGGCGGCGTCATCACCGCGGTGGCGCTGCCATTCGTGGCGCTCGGACCACCGTGGTGGGTGACGCTGGCCTTCGCGACATGCCTCGGCGGCGCGGCGATCCTGGCGGCACCCGCCGGGCCGCTGTTCACGGAGGCCGTCGACGAGATGGGCCATGCCGGGTCGTATGGCCTCAGCGCCGCCGCGATGGTGGTGGTGTACTCGGCCGGGTACACGCTCGGACCCCTCGTCGGCGGCGGCCTGCACCTGGCGCTGTCATTCCAGGGCGTCACCATCGCCGTGGCGGTGCTGGTGGCACTCGGCACGGCGTGGCTCGCCGTGATGCTGCCGCGCGGCTGAAACCGGCCACGGCGGCAATGCTCCGGCCGGGACGTTCCGCCCGGAGCCGGACCCGCCGCCGGTCGGCTCACCTAGCATGCCGCCCCGGAATCGACCGGGGGACACCACACCGTGGCATGGACCATCAGCACCACCCGTCGCGCCCCGGCCGCGTGCCTCGCCGGCGCGGCCATCGCCACGAAGGGCGCGCGCGTCGTGATCGGCACGGCCCCAGCCGCTAGCGTGTCGTCCACGACGAGGGTCTAGGAGCGAGCATGGCAACGATTGACCCCAAGCGCGCAGCGCTGCTGCAGGCGCTCATGGAGCGTGATCTCTACGAGATGCTTGATGTCCCCCGGGACGCCGGCGACGACGATATCCGGGCTGCCATCGCGCGTCGCACCGAGTGGGTCGAGGAGACCCCCATGAAGCACCGCGACCGCGAGGCCGAGCTGCACTGGCTCGCATGGGCCGAGCGCGCCCTGGTGAACGATCCGGAGATCCGCGCCGAGTACGACGCGGCGCTCGAGGGCAAGGCCGCGGCCCAGGCCCGTGCCGTGGAAAGCCGCAAGCGCGTGCGCAAACTGCGCGAGGCACGCGACATGCTGGCCCGCCGCGAGGCCAGCCGCGCGGTTCCCGCCGAGCCGCCGAAGCCCAAGCGGGCCCCGACCCCGCGCAGGAAGAAGGACGTCGCGGTGCCCGCGGGTGCCGGCCCCGAGGTGATCGTCGCCGAGGTCGAGGTGGACGAGGCCATCGAGGTCACCGAGACCCCAGACGCCACGATCATCACGGATGTCACCGAGGTGGTCACCGTCGTCGAGACCGACGAGGGTATCGAGGTGACCGATACGGTCGATGTGATGCAGGCCGTGGTCACCCGGGAGGGCATCGACATCGTGGAGGTCGCAGACACCGTGGACATCACCGAGGCCGCCGACGGCGCGGTGGAGGTGGATGAGGTGATCGAGGTGGCCGAGGTGGAGGTCGTCCCGGAGGACGAGCAGGCCTAGGAGCCCAGGATGCGGCGGGCGGCCCACCGACCGGTGGCCGCGACGTCCTCCATGCGCGGGCCCGCGGCCACTGCGTCCCCCGCCACCAGCACGCGGGTGCCCTCGGGGTTGAGCGCCTGCTGGTCGAGGCGATCGCGCGTGGTGGAATAGCGCCAGCGCTTCACCTCGGTCCAGTCAGGCTTGGCGGCGGGCTTTCCGAGCACCTTCGCCAGGGCGGGCAGCGCCTCGGCGAGCACCGCCGCGTCGGATGCCTCCACGAGGTCCTCGCTCACGTCGCTGCCGAGGCGGACCACGAACGATGCCACGCCGTCCACCGGCGGGCGATCCTTCGCGGCCTCGTTGGTGATGTATGCGATGGGCCCGGTGAGCGGGTGGTGCGCGAACCACTCGGGTGGACCAACGGCCACGCCGGCCAGCACCATGACGGCCATGTCGTAGGGCACCGCGCGCATGTCTGCCGCGCGCACGGCGCCACGCGGGCTGTGGTCGAGCAGGTCGGCAGCCTGCGCGCCGGGGGCGGTGACCACCACCCAGTCGTATGTGCCGAGCGTGTTGCCCTGGTCCTGGGCGACCTCGAGCATGTCGCCATCGGCGCGAATCGCCGCCACGCGCGTGGCGCCCACCACCTCGAGCCCGTGGGCCATGGCCTTGGGCAGGCGCGTCATGCCGGACACCCACGCGAGTTGCGGGGCGCCATCGCTGGACCTGCCCGGCACCGGCTCGCCCGGGGCCGTCACATCCACCAGGTCGTCGGTCGCGAGGTCCACCACGAAACCGGCCAACACGCCACCCCTCGGCACGTCGAGCACCGGCAGGCCGTGATCCACTACCGCGTCGCCCTCGGCGCGACGGGCTGCCATGCGGCCGCCCAGCCCGCGGCTCTTCTCGAACACCACCACCTCGTGACCGGCGTCCACCAGGTCGCGCGCCGCCACCAGGCCGGCGATTCCCGCACCGATGACGGCGATCCTCAACGGGCGGCCGCGACCTCGTGACGCGCCGCGTGATCCTCCTCGCGAGCGAGGCGGCAGATGCTGCGCAGGGTGCCGCCGAACACGTACTGGTGGAATGGCCACATGGCATACCAGTACGCCCGGCCGAGCAGGCCGACCGGGTCGAAGAGCGCCGTCTGGTGGATCATCGAGCCCGATGGCACCTCGCGCACCTCGTACTGCAGCCACGCGCGCCCGGGCAGGGCCATCTCGGCCTTCATCCTCAGCAGGTGGCTGGGCTCAACCTCCTCCACGCGCCAGAAGTCCACGGTGTCCCCCACCACCACGTGGTCCGGGTCACGTCGCCCACGCCGGGTTCCCGCTCCCCCGAAGGGCAGGTCGACGGCCCCGCGAACGTCCCACATCCAGTCGGCGTGGTACCAGCCGTTGTCCCCGCCGATGCGCTGGATGGGACGGAATGCCACCTCGGCGGGCACCGGCACGAATGCCGAGCGCGAGTCCACCAGCCGCGTGCCCTTGCGGGCACCGCCCCAGCGCATGCGCGACTGACCGCGCGACGACACGGCATCCGACCACTTGGTCTCTGCGAACTCCCGGTCCTCGTTGGCCAGCGCCCGGTCGATCTGCTCGCGCATGCCCATGGGCCGCACCGAGAACAGCCGCTCGGCGGTGTCGTTGGTCACGATGGTCTCGGCACGCAGGCCGTCCACCAGCTGGCGACCCACGCGCGCGTAGACAGGCGTCACGAGCCCCAGCCACAGGCTCGACAACCGTGGGGTGAGCACCGGCACGCGGATGAAGAAGCGCCTCAGTCCTCGCGCGCGTCCGTACTCGATGAGCAGCTGTCCATACGACACCTGGTCGGTGCCGCCGATCTCCACGACCACGCTCTCCTCAAGCGGGATCTCCGAGGCCTCCGCGAGGTAGTCGATCACGTCCTCTACCCCGATGGGCTGCGTCGGCGTATCTACCCACTTGGGCCACACCATGAGCGGCAGGCGGTCCACGAGGGCGCGCACCATCTCGAAGGACAGGCTGCCCGATCCGATGATCACCGATGAGCGGAACTCGATGGTGGGCACCGAGCCCGACCGCAGGATGCGCCCGACCTCCTGACGGCTCTCGAGGTGCTTCGACCTGTGCTTGCCCCGCCCCAGCGCTCCCAGGTACACGATGCGCTTCACCCCCGCGCGCTCGGCGGCGGCGGCGAAGTTGCGGGCCGACTCGCGCTCGGCGCGGTGGTAGTTGCCCGCCGCCCCCATCGAGTGCACGAGGAAGTACGCCACCTCCACGCCGGCCATGGCCTCGTCGAGGCCCTCGCCCGAGGTCACGTCGCCCTTCACGATGCGCGTGGTGGGCAGGCACCGCGCCTCGAGGTTATCCGGGGTGCGCGCCAGGCAGGTGATGTCGTCGCCGCGCCGCTCGAGGCGGTGCAGCAGCCTGCCGCCCACGTACCCGGTGGCGCCGGTGACGAGCACGCGCCGGCTCATGCCGCGGCCTCCAGTCGCGCCGCATGGCGGGCGTCGGCATCCTTGTAGCGGGCGATGGCCTCATGGCGCCGGATCGCATGATCCACCACCGGGGCCGGGTAGTCGCGGCCGATCATGCAGCGAGCCTCCTCCTGGGTTGCGTCATCCATGCGCCAGGGCTCATGGATGAAGCGGTCGGGAACATTCTCGAGCTCGGGAATCCAGCGACGCACGTACGCGCCGGTGGGGTCGAATCGCTTGGCCTGCAGCACGGGGTTGAACACACGGAAGTACGGCGCGGCATCCGTGCCCGTGCCGGCGGTCCACTGCCAGCCGCCGTTGTTGTTGGCGGGGTCACCGTCCACGAGGCGACGCATGAACTCGGCCTCGCCGTGGCGCCAGTCCACGAGCAGGTCCTTCACCAGCACGCTCGCGGCCACCATGCGCGCGCGGTTGTGCATCCAGCCGGTGGCGCGCATCTGGCGCATGCCGGCGTCGCACAGGGGGAACCCCGTGCGCCCCTCGCGCCACGCGGCCAGCAGTGCGGGGTCGTCGTCCCACTCCATCACGCGGTAGGCGGGCTTCAGCGCCCCGTCGGCCACCTCGGGGTGTCGGGCCATGTGGTGCGCGTAGAAGTCGCGCCACGCGAGCTGCCGCCAGAACGGCACGCGCGTCGCCTTCAGGCGCGTCTCGGCGCCGATGGCGCGACCCACCTGCGACGGCGAGATGACCCCCATGCGCAGGTCGGCCGAGAGGTGCGAGGTGCCATCGTCGGCGAGCATGTCCCGTGCGTCGCCGTAGCGGTCCACGGCACCGCTGCGGATGAACTGCTCCAGGCGGGCCCGCGCCGCGTCGGGACCCGCCGCCAGCGGAGGGTCGCCATCGGGCAGCATGCCGAGCCCCTCCGAGGCCAGTGCGGGGCCGGCCAGCGCCGCGGGCGGTGGGATGCGGGCGTCCACGGGCACCTGGTCCCAGGCCTTCCAGAATGGGGTGAACACCAGGTAGCCCTCGCCCTTCGATCCGGCGAGGTCGTGCGGCTCCACCCGCCACGGGCCGCCGACCGCCTCCAGCTCAATGCCGCCGGCGCCGAGGGCGTCGGCCACGGCGGCGTCGCGGCGGCGCGAGTAGGGGGTGACATCCGCGGTGACCATCACCACGTCGGCACCGGCCTCGCGGGCGACGGCCGGCACCACGTCGGCGGGATCACCCGCGCGCACCACCAGGCCGATGCCCCGATCGGCCAGCGCCGCGTCGACGGCCTCGAGGCAGGCGCGAAGGAACCTCAGGCGCATGGGCGCTCGATGGTGCGGGGCGCCCAGCAGCGCCGGGTCGGCCACCCACAGGGCTACCACCTCACCGCGCGCGGCGGCGGCGGCGAGCGCGGGATGGTCGTCCACGCGCAGGTCGCGACGAAACCACATGACGGTCGTCGCACTCGGACTCACACCGGGATTGTGACGCGCGGCGGCGCACCTGTGGTGGAGAACGGTGCTTTGAGGTGCGTGCGCATGCCGGAATGCACCGCCGCCCCCGGGGTCAGTCCGTGCTGTGGGGGTCCCCCATGCGCGCGCTTCCCTCCACGAGCCGGGCCTCGAGCATGCGCGCGGCCAGCAGGATCTCCGTGGCCGGCCTGCCGCCATCACGCGCGGCCTCGGCCATGGCCTGCGCCACCTCGATGGCGAAATCGGCCTCGATGCGGCGCGTGAGGGGGTCCACCAGCACGCGGCCGCGCAGGCGCGTGCCCGGAATCACCTGCGCGGCGCCCTCGATGCGCTGCGCCGCAGCGGCGTCGAGGTCGTCGGGGTTCACCGCCATGAAGCGGATCACGTAACCGCTCACAAGCCATTCGCAGGGATGACCCCGGCCCACTCCGCGGCCCAGGCGCCGAGCCCCGTGGCATCGGCCACGGCCTCGAGCCCGTCGAGCGCGGCGACGCGCTGGTGGTCGGGCACCTGCGCCCGGGCCAACCAGATCCACCCGCCCACAGGCCTCGAACACACCACCCCCACCGCATGCAGGGGTAATGGCGCGCCCATTGCCAGGTGCGCGTGCGGCATGCACGGGTGGGCGCCCAGCACCAGCACGAGGGCACCGTCGGAACCCAGCAGGTAGGGCCCCGCGCCATCACTGAGCAGCACGGGCAGGGCCACCTCGGCAAGGGCCAGGTGCCGATCGGCCTCGGGCACCGAGGGCATCCATGCCGCTGCCGACTCGGCCTCGGGACGCGTGAGCCCGGGCAGCACCTGCAGGTCCCCGACGCGCAGCGCATGGCGGCGCGTGGGGTCGCCCGCGCCCAGCGGGGCATCGGGCGCGCGGATCACCTCGATTCGTGCCACGCTCTGAGCATATGCGCGCGATGGTGCTGACGGCGAGCTCGAGCATCCACGCCCAGCCCCTGCGCTTCGCGGCCTTCCCCGACCCGGTGCCAGGGCCGGGCGAGGTGCTGATCCGCGTGGGCGCGTGCGCGGCGTGCCGCACCGACCTGCAGATCTGCGAGGGCGACCTTGGGCTGCGCATGCCACCGATAATCCCCGGGCATCAGGTGGCAGGGCGCATCGAGGCAGTCGGGCCGGGGGTGGACGACTGGACCGAGGGCGATCGCGCGGGTCTCACATGGCTCGCGGGTACCTGCGGCGAGTGCGCGTTCTGTGCGTCGGGGCGCGAGAACCTCTGCCAGCAGGCGACGTTCACCGGCTGGGACCGCCACGGAGGGTTCGCGGAGCTGGTGTCGGCACGCGCCGACGTGGTGGTGCCCCTGCCCGAGGGGCCCGCCGACCGCGACCTCGCCCCGCTGCTGTGCGGCGGGGTCATCGGGTTCCGGGCGCTGCGGGTGGCCGGCATCACACCCGGCGCGCGCGTGGGCCTCTTCGGCTTCGGCGCCAGCGCCCTGCAGGCCATCCAGGTGGCCCGTCACATGGGATGCCGCATCGCCGTGGCCACGCGATCCGGCGCCGAGCAGGCGCGGGCGCTGTCAATGGGCGCCGACTGGGCCGGCGGGTACCACGAGCCGCCGCCGTTCGCGCTCGACCTGGCGGTCACGTTCGCGCCAGCGGGAGAGGTGGTGGTCCACGCCGTGCGCGCGCTCGACCGCGGCGGTACCGTGGCCATCAACGCCATCCATCTCGACCGCCTGCCCGAGATGGACTACTCCGATCTCTGGTGGGAGCGCTCCATCCGGTCGGTGGCCAACGTCACGCGGCAGGACGCCCTCGACTACCTCGACCTCGCGGCGACGATACCCGTGGTCACCACCGTGGAGGAGCATGCCCTGCCCGATGCCAATCGCGCCCTGCAGCGCATCGCGACCGGTGAGGTGGAGGGCGCCGCGGTGATCATCCCGTAGGGGCCACGGGCCCCGGGGTGCCACCGCGGCGCCCCGCGATCATCCGAAGCCGTCCGTGAGGTGGTTCATCGCGCCGGTGAGCGCCTTCTTCAGGGCGTTGCCGATATCCGGCGCCCAGCCCTTCGCCGCCACGGCCACCGCGGCCACCAGCAGCGTCACCATCACCACCATCCCCACGTACTCCACCGTGCCCTGCCCGCGGGCATCCCGCGTCCGCCACCAGGCGTGCACCGCCCATGCGTGCACGCGCGCCGAAAGCACATCAATCACGTCCAACCCCCTTGCTCCGATGGTTTTCACCCGCCCAGCAACTCCCCGAGCACCTCTCCCGCGCCCCGGGCGAACTTCGCGATGAGCCAGTCGGCGCCGAGCCCGCCGAGGTCGCGCGAGATGCCGAGGAACGACTCGCGAAACGGCCGGTCGCCGATGCCCGACAGCGCCCGCACGATGTTGGCCACGCGATCAGCGGTGCTCGTGACCGGCGGCCGCGAGAGCCGATCGATGGCGCCCTCGACGGTCTTGACCGGGTCCTTCACCAGGTCCTCGGCTCGCACGCCGATCTGCTCGAGGAACCCCTTGCCGGCCTCGATCTGCCCGTCCACGTTGAGCGCGCCCCACCACAGGACGCCATCCCAGATGCGCCGCACCACGCTGTGCTCGCCGCGCGCAGGGACGCCGGATTCCCCCTCGCCCGCCGCGCTGGTCATGGCACCGGCCGCGCGCTCCATGGCGCGCGCCATGGAACGCATGCCCGCCGGGAGCGCCACGGCGCCCCCGCCCTGGCTCACGGCGTCTGATACAGCGGTACGGGCATCGGCACCGGCAGCGGTGCCCGCCGACGCCCCATCCGTGGCGGGCGCTCCGGTGGCGAGCCCGCCGAACAGCGGGGCCGCCACGCGCTCGATCACCGGCGGCGGCGCCTCGGGCGGCTGGAAGCCCCGCACGGCCCAGGTGCCGAGCGCCCCGAACATGAGGGCGACCACCAGCACCAGCCCGATGTGCTCGAGCGTCGCCTGCCCTGATGACCACCGCCTGTGCGCGATCCCGGCCATGCCGCGACGCTAAGGCCGCCGGGCGCGCCCGTGTGTGCCGCCTCGTGACGGCTGGCGCGCCTGCCTGCCACAACCGGCCGCTGTACGCTGGGCGCATGTCCGTCATCCGATCGGTCACCAGCACGGCGGGACGCGTGGCCCACGACATGCGCGGGTCGCTTCACCGCGCGCGGATCGAGGGGCAGAAGCGCGTGCTCGAGCGCCGGCACCGCCAGGCCCTGGCGGCCCTGGGCGCCCGCGCGTACGACCTTGCCCTGGAAGGTGATCTCACCTCCGAGGCGCTCGCCCCCGAGATCGCCGAGGTGGAGTCGCGCCTGGCCGAGGTGCGGGCCGCGCGCGCGGAGAAGGCAGGCGAGGACACCGCGCACGACGCCGTGGCCGCGTTCCCCATGCTGGCGGACGATGCAGCCGTGCCGACCGGGGATGAAGCAACCTGATCGGACGGATTCGGCGGGTCACCGTCGGCACCGGGGCGCGAATTCCTCCCGGCGGGGGTATGCTCCACCTCCGTCGCGGTGACGGGATCACCCAAGGAGCCTTACGTGCGCGCGGAGTCGGATCTCCAACACCACCATCACTCGGATGTACCCGGTTGCCACCGGTGCGGGCTCCCCCTGCTCGAGTCGGCCACCTTCTGCCCGTACTGCGAGCGGTCCGTGCATGAGGGACGCATGCAGCGCATCATCCACTGGCGCCCCGCGCACGCAGGCGAGGCGCGACGTCCCGTGATCACCGAGACGCGCCTCCTCGCGGCCGGCCTCGTGCTGTTCGCCATCGTCGCGGCCGCCAGCCTGGTCGCCGCGCTCGCGATCTAGCCACCGAGGGAAATTCCCCTGACCCACGCGCCGCGCGCGGGAGGACACCAGATGCCGCAGGACGTCGATGACGCCGACCTCCTCCACGTGGGGGACGAGGTGACCGGATCATTCCGGTGCGCCGAGTGCGACCTGCTGGTCACCTCGCCGGAAGAGAACGACGGCGTGCTGGTGCTGCCCGCGTGCCCCCTGTGCCACTTCGAGAGATGGAGGCGCGTCGGCTAGCGACGCGCGCGGGGTGGGCTAGGCGAACAGCTCGTCCACGTCCATCACCGTCATGGTGTCAAACGTGGCGCTGCCCCGGGCCGAGAGCTCGGCGGCGATGTCCGCGGCGGCCATCTCATCCATGGCCTCGATGACGCTCATGAAGTCGTAGTAGCCCAGCAGGGCCCACTGCTGCAGCACGCGGCCCCCGAGGTCCTCGATCTCGCGATTCACCTCGAGCAGGCGCTCGGGCGTGTGGCGGAGGGTCAGCATTCCCTGCGGGCTGAGCGTCGCGAAGAGGATGAAGGTCTTCATGGCTGGGACGAGTCTAGCCCGCGCGGCCGTCGAGCCACGCCCACGACTCCCCGCCGGGGGGGTCGCCCGGCAGGGGGTGCAGCATGCGCGCCATCACCTCGGCGCCGTCCACCAGCCGGGGGCCGGGGCGGCTGAAGAGCCCCGATGCATCCACGGCGGCCACGCGGACGGGGATGGGCGGCACGGCGTCGGCCAGGTCCAGCACCTCGGGCATGGAAAGCCCGCACGGCATGAGCACCACCACGTCGGGGCGGGCTGACGCCACGTCATCCCAGGTGGCGCGGGCCGACCGGGCCCCGGCCGCCACCAGCACCTCCACCCCGCCCGCGGCAGCCACCTGGTCGGGCACCCAGTGCCCTGCCGACCACGGGGGGTCGATCCACTCCACGGCCGCCACGCGCACCGGCGGGCGACCCGCCACGCGTGCGCGCACGGCGTCGAGCCGCGCGTGCAGCGACGCCACCAGGGCGTGGCCGGCATCGGGCACGCCGGCCGCATCGGCCACCTCCTGCACCGATGCGATCACCTCGTCGAGCCGGCCCGGCGCCAGCGACAGCACCCGTGCCGGGGGATCGATGTGCCGCACGGCCGCCAGCACGGCCCCTTCCGCCACCGCGCACACGTCGCAGAGCGACTGGGTGATCACAAGGTCGGGCCGCAGGCCGGCGAGCAGGTGGGCATCCACGTCGTAGAGGGCCTCGCCCTGGCGCGCGGCGTCGGAGACGGCGGCATCCACCTGCGCCTGGGTCACCGCGTCGGCGGGGAGCCTGCTGGACGTCACGGCCGGCACATCCCCGAGGCCGGGCGGGAAGTCGCATTCGTGACTGCGCGCCACGAGCCGGTCGCGCAGGCCGAGCGCGCATACCGTCTCGGTCACCGAGGGCAGCAGCGATGCGATGCGCGATGCCATCAGGCCTCTCCCGTGCCCTGGCGGCGCCCGCGCCACGCCCACGTCACCACGGCTACCAGCCCGGCCAGCGCCATCAGCGTGCCCGCAGCGAGGGCGATCCAGCCACCGGGGCCGACGACGCTCTCGATGGACGGCACCACGTACCCCACGAGCGGGATGTCCGCGGCGGCGGCCTTCACCTGCTCGGCGAGTTCGTCAGGGCGGGTCACCAACCACGACAGCGCGCTGATGGATGCCATGCAGATCACGACGCCCGCCACCAGTGCCACCAGCGCCGCAGCGCGACCGCGGGCTGATGCCACCGCGAAGGCCATCACCAGGGCGCCGACGGCCGCCGCCGCCAGCACGGTGACGCCCTGCCAGAGCGACAGTCCGGCCTCCACCTCCACGAGGCGGCCGTTCACGAGGAGGCGTCCCCATTCCAGGCTGGCGCCGACGATGGCGAGCACGCAGAGGGCGAGCGCCCCTGCCATCAGCACCATGCGGCCTCGCGCGCCGCCGAGTCGCGTAGCGCTGGCGTCCTTCACATGGTTATTCTGCCCATCGAACCGCCAACCGGCCCCGCAAAGGACGTCAGATGCCGCGCGACAGCGACCCCACGCCCAACGAGCTCCAGCGAGCGTTCTTCGAGTACGAGCCCAGCGACCTCGAGCAGGCGCTCATCGACTGGACCAAGGACCACTGGCCCATGGCCGCGCGCGCCATGGTCTACAACAAGGCCGAGGCCGACGACATGATCTCGGGAGTCAAGGGCGTGCGCAGCGACGAGGGCCAGCTCGTGCTGTCGGTCGCCGCGCGCGTGGCCGTCTCGGAGCGCGAACTGCTCATCCGCGGCATTGCGGCCATCCTGCCGCAATGGCTCGAGCAGACCTATGGCCTGACCCCCAAGCGCTAGTTCGCGACGCCGAGGCGCCCGTGGACTACTCCTTGGGTTCCACGGGGTAGTCCGCCGCCACCCAGGCGTCGAATCCCCCCACCAGCACCCCCAGGCGCGTGTAGCCCCTGTCGAACGCCGTGAGGGCGATCTTCATGCTCGTGGCCTCACCCGGGCGATCGCAGTAGAAGACGATCTCCTTGTCGGTGGGCAGGGAGTCGATCTCGGAGGTGAACGACATCGGGTCGATGCGGGTCGCCCCCTTCACCTTGGTCTCGGCCTCGCGCCACGAGAACTCGCGGCAGTCCACCGGCTGCACCTTGTCGCCCATGCGCAGCGACGCAAAGAGGTCCTGCGGCTGCCACTGCGCGATGTCATCCCATGCCACGAAAGCGTCCTCCTCGGATCAGCGGTCAGTCGCGGGTGTTGCCCCACGCATCGTCGTGCACCAGCGACTTCCAGCCGCGGTAGGTGCGCTTGAGCGCGGGCGGAAGGCCCTCGGGGAACGACTCGGGGTAGCCGAGCGGGGTCACGAGCACCGGGTCCACCTCGTCCGGCAGCCCCACGATCTGCCGCAGGCGATCCTTCTCGAACCTCTGGAATGCCGAGGTGGGAACGGTGCCGAGGCCCTCGGCGCGGGCCGCCACGAACAGGTTCTCCATGGCAAACGCGATGGAGAGGAGATCGTCCACGTATCCGCCCTCGGCCATGGCCTCGGGGTAGTTGTTGCGCGGCACCAGCAGGCCGAGCACCCACACGGGCGCGATGCGGTATGTGGGCAGGATCTGCTCGGCGTACTCCACGCATTGCTTCTCGTGCTCCTCGGGCGTGGCATCGCGCATGGGGCGCATGGCGGCGAAGTACGTGGCGCCGCCGGCGATGATCAGGTCGGCGATCTCCCGGCGCTTGGCATCGTCGCGCACCACCAGCAGGCCCCAGGCCTGCGATCCGCTGCCCGTGGGAGCCGACAGCGCGGCGCGCAGCACCTTGTCGAGCACCTCGTCGGCCACCGGCCTGTCGGTGTAGCTACGCACGGCCTTGCGCTTGCGAATTGCCTCGAAGACGTCCACTTCCCCACCTCGCTCCAATTCGGGGTCAAGGAAAGAATACGGTGCCACGAGCGGTCGCGTGCCCCCCACCGCATCGCCGACGCGAGGGGGCCCTACGCGATGAGCCCGATGACCCTCTCGGCGTCGCCGCCCGGCTTCACCTTGTAGTCGGCGTGTTGCAGCACGCCGTCGGGGCCCACAATGAAGGTGCTGCGCTCCACCCCCATGTAGGTGCGGCCGTACATCGACTTCTCCACCCATACGCCATAGGCCTCGAGCGCGTCGTGCGACTCATCCGACAAAAGCGGGAACGTGAGCCCCTCCTTCTCCCGGAACTTCACGAGCTGCTTCACCGGGTCGGGGCTGATCATCAGCACGGCGGCGTCGATCTTCGCGAACGACGACAGCGCATCGCGGAACCCGCAGGCCTGCTGCGTGCATCCCGAGGTCATGGCCTTCGGATAGAAGACCAGCACGACCGGATTGCCGCGCAGCGACGAGAGGGTGATGTCGTCCCCGCCATCGGACGGCAGGGTGAAGTCGGGGGCGGGCTGTCCGGGCTTGAGTCGTGGCACCTTGACCACGCTACGCCGCCACATGGGGCATTCCCACCGGCAACGGCGCATCCCCCGCGGCTCGTGACCTGCCACCCCACTTGCGTTGCGCGTACAACCGCGGGCCTCCCGGATTGGACACCGGTATGAGGTGCGCCCGCGACCGGGGCCATAGCGTCACACCATGAGCCCGTCGAGCGCATACGAGATCGCGATGGCGCTCGAGCGGGCCGACGCATCCGCGCGGGTGCTGGGAGCGCGTGCCCGTGCCGCGCGCAATGGCCCCGGGCCCGCAGCCACATTCTCGGCGCTCGCGGCGGCAGGCCCCGAGGGCCTCGTGCCGCCCGTGGGCACGGGGGGCGCCCTGGCGGCACGTCATCTGCAGCAGGCCGCCCTCGTGGCCGCATCCGCCAGGGGCGCGCTGCCCGCCGACGTGGCCGACGCCCTCGCGCATGCGGCAGGAGTGGCACGCGCCCAAGCGGGCGGGGCCAATGCACTCGACCCGCGCGGCGCTGCAGTGGCCGTGCGCCGCGAGGTCGCGGCCGTGCGCGGGCTCGCCGCAGATGCCATGCCGCGCGACGAGCGCTGGCACGCCATGCGCCTGGGCACGTTCCTGCCGCGAGCGGGATGGATGAGCGCACTGCTCATGGCGTGCGCCGACGTGGCCCGGGCCGAGCCCGCCACGGCCGATGCCGTGTGGCGGGCAGCGGCCCTGGTGGCCGGCGACGACGGCGTGCCGGGCACCGGGCCAGTGCTGGTCACGCTCCTCGCCGATGGCGACCACCCGGTGTCGGTGGCCCATGCCATGGACCAGGTGACGGGCGCGCTGTTCGCCCTCTCGCGCGGCGGCGGCACCGACGCCGGACCGCTCGCGCTGGCACGGGCCACGGTGGCGCGCCTCTCGGCGGCCTGGCCGCGGGACCCCGTGGCATCGACCGGCACCGAGGTCATTGGCGAGGTGCTCGATGCCATCGGCGCGATCGCCGGTTCCGTCAAGCTCCGGGCCGGCGCCCGCCCGCCCGTTGCCGCCTGACCGATCGCATCAGCTCGCGACACAGGCGCGTATCCTCACGGCATGTGGCCCCTCGGATTCAGCCGCGTCGATGCCATCGCATGGGTGGCCGCCGTGCTCGTGGGCGTGGCCGTCACGGCCATCGGCTGGTCGGCGGGCGCGCGCCTGGGGGTCGCCCTCGCGGTGGCTGCGATATGCATGGTGCTCGTGATCGTCGTCGCCATGCTGTGGGATGCCCGGGGCAGGTCGTTCCGCGACGGGGGCTGATCGCCCCTTGGGAACCGGCGACGACCAGCCGGGCCGCTCGGCGCGCCGCTGGCTCGGGGTGCGGGAGCGCCACCTCGCACCCGATCGCCGCACCCTGACCACCAGCGAGGCCGCGGCCATGCTCGGGGTGAGCGTGCCCACCATCAGGCTGTGGGCCGACTCCGGACGCGTGCCGTGCCATCGCACCGCCGGCGGCCATCGCAGGTTCGAGGTGGAGGAGCTCGCCGACTGGCTGCGCAGCGCGGATGCCCCGCCGCCGCGATCGGTGAAGGCCGTGCCAGCCGACCTGGAGTTCATTCCGTGCCCGCTCATGGCACGCCACCTGACATCCCGCACCGAGGCCGTGGCCCAGCGCCTGCGCGAGCACCCCGCCAGCGCCCCCGGGTTGCCCGTGCCGGCCCCGAGCGCGACGGCCGCCCTGCACGATGCGCAGCGCTACGTTCGCCCGCTTGCCCGGGCGCTCGAGACCGGGCGCCTCGGGCAGCTGGACGAGCGCGCCGAGGCTACCGGCCTGCGCGGGGTGGTCCGCGGTCAGGAGGTGGAGGTGATCCTGCGCGACCGGCGCCTGTCGGCCGCGGTGCTCGCCGAGGCCATCATCGCCCGCGATGCCGGCGTCGGGATCGAGGACGGCTCGGTTGACGTGCTGCGCGCGGTGGTGGAGGCAATCACAGCAGGCCTGGTGCGCGGAATGGCCGAGGGCCTCGACCCGCTCGCCGACCAGGATCCGCCGCCCCTGGCGCCCGCGCAGGCCTAGCGCCGGGCCCGCACGGGTCGCGCGCCACGCGCGTACGGCGAGGGCTCACCGCGGCGTGCCGTGGCCGATCGCGCACATGCCGAGGGCCCCTTGCGGGGCCCTCGGGTTAGCGAGCCGTAAGCCGGATTCTGTCGTGGGCAGTCATCCATCTGGGACGTCCGTTGCCGGACGCCTCATGCGGCCTACCCGGGACTCGGCGAGCAACCTGATGTCGTCCCTGTTCGGCCTTGCACCTGGTGGGGTTTACCCAGCCGGCCCGTCACCGGACCGCTGGTGCGCTCTTACCGCACCTTTTCACCCTTACCCCCGAAGAGGCGGTTTCGTTTCTGTGGCACTTTCCCTCGGGTTTCCCCGGCTGGCCGCTAGCCAGCACCCTTGCTCTGCGGTGTCCGGACTTTCCTCGAGGCCGTGAGGCCCCGCGACTGCCTGGCTCGCAGGCGGAGGGTATCGCGCTAGAGGTCGCGCATCACGCCCACGACCCGTCCGATCACCCTGATATCGGGACTGCGGATGGGGTCGTAGGCCTCGTTCTCGGCCTCCAGCCGCACGCCGCCGGACTCGCGGTACGCGCGCTTCACGGTGGCCTCGTCCTCCAGCAGCGCCACCACGATCTGCCCGTCGCGCACGTCGTCCTGCTGCTTCACGGCCACCAGGTCGCCGTCGAGGATTCCCGCGTTGACCATCGAGTCGCCCTGCACCCTCAGCAGGTAGTCGGCCGCGAACGGGGCCGCCACGTGATCCTCCACGTGCTCGTCGGCGAGTATGGGCGCGCCGGCGGCCACGGCGCCCAGCAGCGGCAGCGTCATGGGCGCCGGCGCGGCGGAGGCGGCCTGCTTGGCGGAGGCGGCCTGCCTTCCACCCGGCAGCCCCACCAGCATGGCGCGGGGCTTCGACGGGTCGCGCCGCAGGTGGCCGCCCTCCTCGAGCTTCTCGAGGTGGCGGTGCACGGTGGACGGCGACGCCAGGCCCACCCCCCGGCCGATCTCGCGCACGGTAGGCGGATAGCCGTGCCGCTCCACGTGGTCCTCGATGAAGGCCAGGATCTCGGCCTGCCTGCCGGTCGGTGCCGTCGCCATGGGTGGTGCCCCCGGGTAGGAAGTGTCGAACTGGTGTTCGCCACTATAACAGCGGTTCCTGCTGCCCCCCGTGCTGCTACATTGCCCCGCGCCGTTCGACGGACGGACGGCACCTCGTGCGGCTGTGGCGGAATTGGTAGACGCGCAAGGTTGAGGGCCTTGTGACCCCTGGGGTCGTGGAGGTTCAAGTCCTCTCAGCCGCACTCGAACGACAGGGGCCGCCCCGTGGGGCGGCCCCTGGCACATCCTCCTGCGGGGGACGCGCCCCCGGGTCGTGACGCCCTACCCGAAGATCGCCTGGACGAGCCCGACGACCCAGGCGATGACGTACATCGAGAAGACCCCGATGAGGTAGAGGACGATGCCGGCGATGATGAGCGCGATGAACGCGCCCACGAAGCGGACCGGAAGTGATCGCAGGACGGAGCTGTTCATGCCGGGAAGTCTACCCGGCGGGCGGGGGGCAAGGCGGTCCCGTACCGGGGGCTGAGTGTCCCTATGCCCCGGCTAGGTGAGCGTGATGCTCAGCACGTAGGTCATCAGGAAGAACAGCACGGCCACGATCACCGTGATGCGCGTGAGGTTCTTCTCGACGATGGCCGACGAGCCGCCGTAGGCACTGGCGCCCCCGCCAACGCCGAAGGCGCCGGAGAGGCCCGAGTCCTTGCCGCTGTGCATGAGGATCAGGGAGACCAGCAGCACGCAGAGGAGCACATGTATGACGACCAGGAACGCGACCACGGCGCGGCACAGTAGCAGCGTTCAGCCACGTGGCGGCAGCACCCCCTCGGTGCGCAGCATCCGGCGCTTCGCCGCGGTGCCGCCCGCCGAATAGCCTCCCAGGCCGCCATCCGACCTGACCACGCGGTGGCAGGGGATCACCACGGGCAGCGGGTTGGCGGCCATGGCCGATCCGGCCGCGCGCGCCGCACGGGGGCTGCCCGCGCGCCGGGCGAGTTCGGCGTAGGTGATGACCTCACCGAACGCGAGTCCGTGGCATGCCCGAAGGGCCCGGCCGCGGAATCCCCCGGGCAGCAGCGTCCAGTCAGGCTGCGCGGGCACCCGCCCGGGATCACCGGCCACCACGCGGCCTGCCCCGGCTGCCCGGGCCCGCCGCGCGGCCTCTGCGCGCGTGCGCCCCACGGCCACCACGCCGCCATCGCGCCAGGCAACCCAGCGATCGCCATGCTCGGTGTCCACGCGGGCAACCTGCGCTTCCCAGGCCGACATGCGACGATAGTGCCATGACCACGGACGCCGGAGAGCTCCTCAACCCGCCCGAGATCACGCACTGCTTCGTGTGCGGGTCCGACAACGAGTCGGGCCTTGGGCTGCACGTGTTCCGTGACGGCACGGACGCCGTGGCCACGTGGAGGCCCGACGCGCGGTTCCAGGGCTGGCCCGACCGCCTGCACGGCGGAATCGTCGGCCTTCTCGTGGACGAGATGCTGGTGTACGCCGGCGCGCCGCACGACCTCTGGGGAATGACCGCCAAGGTGCGCTACTGGCTGCGAAAGCCCGTGCGGCTCGAGGGCGCCGAGCTCACCCTGCGCGGGCGGCTCATCCAGAAGGGCGACCGGGGTTTCCGGGCGGTGGTGAGCATCCATGAGGGCGAGGTGCTCGTCGCCGAGGGCGAGGGCATGTGCGTGCTGCTGCCTGATTCCCCCCGCCCCGCCTAGCGCGCGACGATAGGGTTCCCTCGCCGTGATGACGACCAGAAGACGAACCGCATGACGCTGATCCGCCTGGGTCACAGCCCCGACCCCGACGACGCGTTCATGTTCTACGCGCTCGCGAAGGACCTCATCCCCACCGGGGAGTTTCGGTTCGAGCACCTGCTCCGCGACATCGAGACCCTCAACCGCTGGGCCATGGAGGGCCGCCTCGAGGTGAGCGCCATCTCGGTGCACGCCTACGCCGCGGTGGCCGGCACATACCGCCTGCTGCCGCACGGGGCGTCGATGGGCGAGCAGTACGGGCCCATGGTGGTCGCGCGCAAGGCCATCGACCCGGCCGACCTGCCGCGCATGAAGGTGGCCGTGCCGGGCACGCTCACCAGCGCCTTCCTCGAGCTGCAGCTGGCGGCGGGGCGCATCGACGACCCCCTCATCGTGCCGTTCGACCAGATCCTCGACGTGGTGGAGCGCGGCGAGGCCGATGCCGGCCTGGTCATCCACGAGGGCCAGCTCACGTATGGGTCGCAGGGGCTCGTGAACGTGCTCGACCTCGGCACGTGGTGGCACGAGCTCACCGGCGGCCTGCCCCTGCCCCTTGGCGCCAACGTGGTGCGGCGCGACCTGGGCGAGCAGTCGATGGTGGGCCTCTCGCACATCCTGCGCGAGAGCATCCGGTACAGCCTGGGGCACCGGGCCGATGCCCTGGCGTACGCGGCCGAGTACGGGCGCGGCCTGGACGACGACCTCAACGACCGCTTCGTGGGCATGTACGTGAACGAGCGCACGCTCGACTACGGCGAGGATGGCCGCGAGGCGGTGCGAGAGCTGCTCCGGCGCGGCGTGGAGGCCGGGCTGATCGACCACGAGGTCCCCGTGGACTTCGTGGAGGACTGACCCATGCCGGATCGCGACTGGGACGCCGAGATCGACGCCTGGACCGAGCGGTTCGGGCACATCCCCGACCCGCCCCCGGTGTTCGCCGCGGCCATCCGCGATGGCTGGGACCCGGACGGTCGCCGGGCGCTGGCGGACGACGCGCGGGCCTACGCCGCGCAGCACGACGGCTGGGTGGCGCAGATCACGGCCGCCGGCTGGGACCTGGTGCGCCTCGACACCCGCGGCCAGGAGTGCGGCGCGTGCGCCCGCTACTCGGGGTCGCCCTACTCCCTCACGGGAGAGACGCCGGGCGTGCCCCCTCCCCCGCCGCTCCCCATCTGCCCGGCATGCCGCCACACCCTGAACCTGCTCACGCCGTTCTTCATGCAGAGCACCGGCGTGGACGCCGGTGACCTGGTGCGCGACGCCGTGCCGTATGAGCCGGTGGACTGACGTGGGCACCCAGCAGCCCGGCCCCTTCACCTTCGGCGAGCTGCTCGCGCGTGCATGGGCGATGTACCGCCGCGAGCCGTGGCTGTTCATCGTGCTCACGGCCGTCACCGTGGTGCCGGTGGGAATCCTCTCGGCCGTCGCCAGCGCCGCCGTCACCGACTCCACCGATCTCACGCGCGCGCTGGTGGTGCTGGGCATCGTGCTGATCCCGGCCATCCTGCTGCTGCCGGTGAGCGGCGCGGCCGTGGCCCTTGCCACCGTGCGGCGCCTCCAGGGCACCCCCACCGGCATCGGCGCCACGCTCGAGCGAGTGGGCGTGCGCTTCTGGATCCTCTTCGCGGCGCTCGTGCTCGTCACCCTCGGCGTGATCGCGGGCCTTTTCGCCCTGGTGATCCCGGGGATCTTCCTGGCCATCCTGTGGCTCTTCGCCGGGCAGGCGGCGGTCATCGACGGCCGCGGCGTCACCGATTCGCTGCGCCGCAGCCAGGACCTGGTGCGAGGCGCCTGGTGGACGGTGTTCCTGGCCTACCTGCTCATCCAGGTGGTCACGGCCATCGCCCAGCTGGCGCTGGGACTCGTGGGCGCGGCGATACTCAGCCCGCTCGACGGGAGCGCGCTCACGTGGGGCGAGGGCGTCTGGAGCACCCTCGTGCAGCTCGTGGTGCAGCCCTTCACGCTCATCGCGATCGGCCTGCTGTACGCCGACCGGGTCATCAGGACCGACGGAGGGCTCCCCCCGCCGACCTGAGATGTGCCGACGCGACATTGGGCCGCCGAACCCCCGTCGAGGCCTGCAACCGCGGACATGGCGCCGGGGGCGTCCATACGTCCCTAACAAATGCCTGTTGCCGCATGGGAAGCGGTGATCGACGGAGTGCGCAAGCCATTTGGCAACGCCCGCACCCCCGTATCTCAATAGAGCCGTCACCGAGCGTTACCCGGGACCTCAAAGGTCTCTTACAACCCCCTGCGAGGGTAATCCCATGGCCACTCTCACACCACTTTCCGCACGCCAGTCCAACGGGTCAACCGAGCAGGGGCGCCCCGCGCTCTCGCGCCTCGATCTCTTCGACGGCATCCCGCGCCGCGACCTCGACCTGCTTGACGCGCGTCTCCCGCTCATCCGGTGGCCGCGAGAGGCCGACGCGCCCGCCGCGCTCACCCGCGGCGATCACCTCTACATCGTCCGCCAGGGCCGCATCGCCCTGAGCGACGTCACCCCGCAGGGCCAGGAGGTCACCACGACCATCGTCGAGCCGGGCGCCGTGTACTCGTCGCTCGGCCTCGAGCAGGCCGCCCCTGCGATCGCCCTCGAGGCGAGCGCGGTCACCCCGCTGCCCGTGCACGCGATCGAGGCACTCGTCACCCGCTATCCGCGCTTCGGCGTCAACCTGGCCGTCGCGCTCACGGGCCGCCTGGCGAACCTTCGCCAGACCGTCGGCATCGTCTCGGAGATGCGCGTGGAGGACCGACTCCGCCGGCGCCTGCACCAGATCGCCGAGCAGATCGGCACCGCGGCGCCCGAGGGCGTGCGCATCGGCCTCGACCTGACCCATGCCCAGTGGGCATCACTCATCGGAGCGTCCCGGGAGGCCGTCACCACGGCGTTCGGGAAGCTGCGGGCCGCCAGCGAGGTGGAGATGGAGGGACGCTCCATCACCATCCCGTGGGCTGCCATGAACGCAGCAGACGCCCCGCCAGCCGCGTTGGCGAGCTAGGGCCCCCGGCCCACGCGGTCCCCGGGGGACCGGCGCGCTTCGCCCGCGCCGGTCCTCACGTGCATTATTAGGGCGTGCCGTCCGACAAGACACCATCGGGGCGCCGCCAGGATCCGCGCGATCGCCGTCCGCCGCGCCGACGCCGCAAGCAGAAGCGCCGCGTGCCGCCCGTCGCGATCGCCATCATCGCGATCGCCCTCGTGGTGGGCGTCATCGCGCTGGCCACGCGCGGGGGCGATGAGCCCGCCACGTCGCAGGCCGCCGCCGATTCGGTGATCCCCAGGGTGACCGAAGAGGACATCGCCGCCGCGCAGCAGCTCGGCCCGCGCGACCAGGAGCTCGTGAACATCGGGCGGACCGGCGTGAGCATCAACCGCGCCGGCGGGGGCCGCAAGTACGTGGCGCTCACCTTCGACGACGGTCCCGGTCCTGACACCCCGGCCGTGCTCGCAGAGCTCAAGAGGCTGGGCGTGCCCGCCACCTTCTTCGTGCTCGGCGCGAAGGTGCAGGAGAACCCCGAGACGTTCCGGCAGGTCGTTGCCGACGGCCACGAGGTGGGCGTGCACACCTGGGACCACAAGGACATGACCTCCCTCAAGCCGGCGCAGCAGAAGGAGGAGATCGCGACCACGGCCGGGCAGATCCTGAGCGTGGGCGGCGTGGCCAGCCGGCTGTTCCGCGCGCCGTACGGGTCGGTGAGCCCGTCGGTGCTCAAGCAGGCCGAGGACGCCAAGCTGCTGTCGGTGCTGTGGGACGTCGACACCGTCGACTGGACGCGACCCTCGCCCGACCAGATCGTGCAGTCGGCCGTGTCCCAGGCCCAGCCCGGTTCGATAATCCTCATGCACGACGGGGGCGGTGACCGCGCAGCCACCATCGCCGCGCTGCCGCGCATCGTCAAGGACCTGCGCGCGAAGGGCTACGAGTTCGCCACGGTGGGCGACCTGGTCATCTCGGATCCGCCCGACTCGGACGACATGTCGTCCGAGTCCCGCGCCACCCAGCGCTAGCGTCAGCCCGGGGCGGACGCCTCGTGGAGGCGGCCGGCCTGCACGGCGGCCAGGCTCACCCCCTGGCCCATGGCCGCCACGTCGCCGTCGGCTGCGGCCTGTGCCGCCTTTCGCAACGCCGCGGCGAATCCCACGTAGAGCGGGCCGAACTCGCGCCGCTGGTCCTCGAGGCGCTGGTCGTCGAGCCGGGCCGCCGAGATCTGGCGCGCCGCGAGCTCGGCGCGCGTGGCTGCCGCCGCCAGGCCGGGCGCCGCGCGCCTGGCCTGCACGGGGGTGGGCGCGGCGGGCAGGGCGTCGAGGCGGATCGACGCGGCCCGCGCCGCGGCCACGGCCTCGCGCACCATCGCGAGGTAGCGCGGCGGAGTGACGGTGCTGCCCGGCGCCACCTCACCGGTGGGCACGGGGTCGGGCGCCCCGCCGCACCCGGCGAAGGTGCCCGCGCCCAGGGCCGCGACCGCGGCCAGCATCACGAGCGGGCGGCGGATGGCACCTCCCCCAGCGCATCCAGCAGTTGCGTCGTGGCGTCGCGCAGGCCCGCGCGCGACTCGCTGCGCAGGATCGCCCGCACCGCGCGCACGCGGCTCACCACCGGCTCCATCACCTGCAGCAGCCGCGCCTGTTCCATGCGCAGTGCCTCATCCCCGGGACGCAGCGCGCGGAACTCCCTCACCTCGCGGCCTACGTCATCAACGAGGCCGTCCACCTCCACCGCCTGCGGCTGCGGACCCGATTCGTCGAGCGCCGCCGTGGCCACCACGCCCATGCGCTCGGCGGGCTGCACCAGCTGCCGCACGGCCTCCACGAACTCAGCCGGCGTGGTGGTGCGCACGGTGGCCGAGTCGGATCCCGTGCCGCACCCCGCCAGCGCCAGCGCCGCCAGCGCGAGTGCCCCTGCCGGTGCGGTGCGTCGCATCACGCCCCGAACACTACGGGGAGCCGTGGCGACGCTCGCGCGCCCGGGCGAGCCGCGACCGGCAGCCGCACCCCGCCGCCACCGGCGGGGCCGCCGTCCGTAGACTGCCCGCGCCACCGACTCGGAGAACCACGTGACCCAACCGGCATCGCCCGACCTCTGCATCGCCACCGTCCGCACGCTCGCCATCGACGCGGTGCAGAAGGCGAACTCCGGGCACCCCGGCGCCCCGATGGGGCTGGCGCCGGTGGGCTGGGCGCTCTACTCGCGCGTGCTCCGCCACGCCCCGGGTGACCCCTCATGGCCCGACCGCGACCGCTTCGTGCTGTCGGCGGGCCACGCGTCGGCCCTGCAGTACGCCCTGCTGCACCTCACGGGCTATGCGCTGTCGCTGGACGACCTCCGGGCCTTCCGCCAGTGGGGGAGCCTCACCCCCGGCCACCCCGAGCGCGGCCACGTGCCGGGCGTGGAGGTGACCACCGGACCGCTGGGCCAGGGGCTCGGAAACGCCGTGGGCCTGGCGCTGGCCGAGGCCATGCTGGCCGCTGAGTTCAACCGCCCCGGGCACGCGGTGGTCGACCACCGCACCTGGGTGATCGCATCGGACGGCGACCTCATGGAGGGCATCTCGCACGAGTCATGCTCGCTCGCGGGCTTCCTCGGGCTCGGCAAGCTCGTGGTGATCTTCGACGACAACGCCATCAGCCTCGATGGTCCCACCGGCATGTCCACGGGTGACGACGTGGCGCTGCGCTTCGACGCATACGGGTGGCGCGTGCTCGAGATCACGGACGCCAACGACACCGCCGAGACCGACCGTGTGCTCGACGACGCCGAGGCGGGCGACGGCCGGCCCACCTTGGTGCGCTACCGATCGCACATCGGCTACGGCGCGCCGAACGTGCAGGACACCAGCAAAGCGCATGGTGCACCGCTGGGGCCCGACGAGGCACGGCTCGCCAAGCAGGCATACGGCTGGCCTGAGGACGCCGAGTTCCTCGTGCCCAACGAGGTGGCGGCATGGGCCCCTGCCCTGCGCGAGCGGGGCGCCGGGTTGGTGGCCGCCTGGGACGCCCGCATGGACGCCTACGCCACGGCGTACCCGGCCGAGGCCGCGGAGCTGCGCAGGCGCCTCTCCGGCGATCTTCCTGCGGGCTGGGACGCCGACCTGCCCGCCTTCAACGAGGGGGAGTCGCCCGCCACGCGCGTGGCGTCCACTGCGGCGCTGAACGCGATCGCCGCACGCGTCCCGGAGATCGTGGGTGGCGCGGCCGACCTCGCGAGCTCCACCGGCACGGTTATCAAGGACTCCCCCGACGTCGGCCCGGGTGCGTTCGGCGGCCGCAATATCCGGTTCGGGGTGCGCGAGTTCGGCATGGCCGCGGCCGTCAACGGCATGGTGGCCCACGGGGGCTTCCGCGCATATGGATCCACCTTCATGACGTTCTCCGACTACATGAAGAACGCCATCCGCATGGCGGCCCTGCAGCGCCTGCCGTCGATCCTGGTGTTCACCCACGACTCGGTGGCCGTGGGCGAGGACGGACCCACCCACCAGCCCATCGAGCAGCTGGCCGCCCTGCGGTCGATCCCCGGGCTCGTCACCCTGCGCCCGGCCGACGCGCGCGAGACGGCCCAGGCCTGGCGCATCGCCGTGGGGCGCACGGACGGCCCCACCGCCCTCGTGTTGACGCGCCAGGGCGTTCCCGTGCTACCCATGGAGAAGCCGCCGGTGGACCGCGGCGCCTACGTGGTGGCCCCCGGCGACGACTGCATCCTCATCGCAACGGGGTCGGAGGTGTCGTTGGCACTGGCCGCGCGCGACCTGCTCGCGGGCGAGGGCGTGTCGGCGCGCGTGGTCAGCATGCCCTCATGGGAGCTCTTCGCGGCGCAGCCCGGTGACTACCGCGATGAGGTGCTTCCGCCGGCCGTCGCCGCGCGCGTGTCGGTGGAGGCCGCGTCCACCTTCGGGTGGCCGCGGTGGACCGGCACCTGGGGCCGCGCCGTCGGAATCGACCGCTTCGGCGAGTCGGCGCCCGGCGGAACCGTGATGGAGCGCCTCGGCATGACCCCCGAGGCGGTGGCCGCGGCCACGCGCGAGTCGCTGGCGGCGGCACCCGGCTGATGCGGGTGATCCTGCGCCCCGGTGCCGCGGCCGGCCTCGTGGGGGACGCCGTCGCGGACGCCGAGGCCCGGGGCCTGGTGGATCGGGTGCTGGCCGGCGACCCGGCGGCCTGGGGAGCGCACGCCGACGCCGCGCGCGCGTGGACCGGCTGGATGCGCGCGCCGGTGGACATGCAGGCCGAGGTGCCGGCCATCGACGCGATGGTGGATCGCGCCCTGGCCGACGGCATCGACCACGTGCTCGTGCTCGGCATGGGCGGGTCGAGCCTCTCGCCCGAGGTCACGCGTCGCACGTTCGGCCACGGGGCCGGCATCGAGCTGCGCATCCTCGACTCCACCGACCCGGTAGCGGTGACGCGCATCACAGATGGCATCGACCCCGCCCGCTGCGTGGCGATCACCTCGTCGAAGAGCGGCACCACGGCCGAACCGCTGGCGTTCCTCGCGCACGTGGAGCAGTTCCTCGCCGACGCCCTGGGCGCGGCGGCCACGGACCACCTCATCGCGATCACCGACCCGGGCACCCCCCTCGCCGCGATGGCCACGGACCAGGGCTGGCGCATGGTGGCAAAGAACCCGCCCGACGTGGGTGGGCGGTTCTCGGCGCTGACGCTGTTCGGGCTCATCCCCATGGCGTTCGCGGGCGTGCCGCTGCAGGCGCTGCTCGCCCGCGCCGCCGAGGCGCGCATGGACCCCCAGCCGGTGCGCATGGGCGTGGCGCTGGCGGCCCTGGCGCGCGCCGGGCGCGACAAGCTCACGATCATCGCCGACCCCGGCATCGGGTCGTTCGGGCTGTGGGCCGAGCAGCTCGTGGCCGAGAGCCTGGGCAAGCAGGGCGAGGGCATCGTCCCGGTGGCCGATGAGCCGCCGGGCGACGCATCGGAGTATGCATCGGACCGCGTGCTCATGCACCTGCGGCTCACGGGCGAGCACGACGCCGACGTCGCGGCCATCGGCGCCACGGGGATTCCCGTTTTCGCCATGGACATCCGCGAGCCACTCGACGTGGCGGGCCTGTACATGGGGCTCGAGATGGCCGTGGCCACCGCGGGCGCCGCGCTGGACATAAACCCCTTCGATCAGCCCGACGTGCAGGCCGCCAAGGAGGCCGCCAACCGCGCGCTGGCCGGTGCCGGCGTGCCCCGCGACGATCGCGGGGCGCCCGAGGACATCGTTCGCGCCGTGGACATGCTCGAGCGCGGCGACTACCTGGCGATGCTGGCCTTCACCACGCCCACGCCCGACGGCGACCGCCTCATGGGCGCGATGCGCGCGGCGATCCGCGAGCGCACGCGGGCAGCCACCACGGGCGGCTGGGGCCCGAGGTTCCTGCACTCCACCGGCCAGTTGCACAAGGGCGGTCCGGGTTCGGGCGTGTTCGTGCAGTTCCTCGGGCCGGGATCGCCCGACCTGCCCATCCCGGGCCAGGACCACACCTTCGGGGAGCTCCTGCGGGCCCAGGCGATCGGCGATGCCCAGGCCCTCGAGACCGCCGGGCGCCGGCTGGTGCGCATCGACCTGGGCGACGACCCCCTCATGGGCCTGCGTCGCGCCGCCGTCGCGGTGGGGGCGGCCACCCCCCTGTGATCTCGGCGCCGCGCCGCGGTCCGAGCGCGGCCAGCGCCGCGTCGGCATCCGGCACTGCGGTGACCATCGCGAGGTCGGATGCATCAACCACGAGCGAGTCGCCCAGCGCCCGCAGGACCTCGCGCCAGCCGTCGCCCACCACGATCAGTGGCCGCAGGGCCACGTGGGCGTTCTGCATGAGGTTCCACGCCACGGCGACCTCGGCGAGCGTTCCGACGCCCCCGGCCACGGCGATCCACGCGTCGGCGTCGAGCAGCATGCGAAGCCGCGCGAACAGGTCGTCCGCGGGTCTCTCCTCCGCCACCCAGGCGTTGGGCGAGCGCCCCTGCGGCCCGGGCATGGTCACCCCGACCACGTGCGCCCCGGCCTCGCGCGCGCCGCGCGACACCGCGGCCATGGCGCCGTCGTGCCCGCCGGTGGCCACGGTCCAGCCCCGCTCCCCGAGCAGGCGGCCGAGCTGGTGCGCCACCGCGTATCCGGGGTCGTCGGGGCCAATTCGCGAACTGCCGAACACCGCCACCACGCGACCGCTCATGGCGCCACCGGCTGGGCGGAGAGCTCCTCCGCGGGAGACCGCGTCATCGGGTCGGCCCCACGGCGTTTCACGTTCCGCACCAGCGCGGCCACCGCCTGGCTTCCCCAGCATCACGCCAGGGGGTACCAGCGCTCAGAGCAGCACCTCGATGGCCTCGTCCACGGCAGCGTTGCCCTCGGCATCCGCTGCCGCCCGCTCCGCCGCGCCCACCTCGGGGTCGGGGTCGCCCATGAGCCAACCGGTGAGATCATCGCGCGCGCTGCGCTCGGCCGCCAGGGCCAGCCAATCGCCGGGCACCTCATCATCGAGCACGGTGCCGGTCATCTCGGCGAACAGCAGCGCCCAGGCCCGGGGCAGGACGTCCACGTTGTACCCACCGCCCCCGAGGGCGATCCACCGGCCATCCGCCGCCCGGTCGGCCATCTCGTGCAGCACGCACCACAGGCGCGGGAAGGTGGCCATGCGTACCTGCAGATGGGCGAGCGGGTCCTGGTGGTGGGGGTCCACGCCATCCTGCGTGATGATGATGTCGGGCCGGAACGCCGCAACCGCCGGCGCGATGACCTCCTCGATCGCCCGCATGTATGGGCCGTCGCCCGAGAATGCCGGCAACGGGATGTTCACCGCGCAGCCGTCGCCCGCGCCGATGCCGCGCTCCGACACGGCCCCCGTGCCCGGGAAGAGGTAGCGGCCGCTCTCGTGCACCGAGCACGTGAGCACGCGCGGGTCGTCGTAGAAGATGAACTGCGTGCCGTCGCCGTGATGGACGTCCACGTCCACGTACGCCACGCGTTCCGCGCCGTTGTCGAGCAGCCAGCGGATGGCCACGGCCGGGTCGTTGTAGATGCAGAAGCCGTTGGCCTTGTTGGCGAAGGCGTGGTGCAGGCCACCGGCCGCCGAGAACACCCGGTCGGCGCGGCCATCCCACACGGCGCGCGCGGCGGTTACCGATGCGCCGCACACGGCCACCGCGGCCTCGTGCATTCCGGCGAACGCCGGGGTGTCGCCGCCGTGAGCCAGCCCCCATGTGCCGGCCTCGAAGGCCGCGGCCAGCTGCGGCGTGCGGCTGTAGCGCCGCACCGCCGCCATGTAGGCCTCGGTGTGCACGCGCCGGATGAGGTCCTCGTCACCCTGCTCCGGCTCCAGCACCAGCACATCCGGGCGGTCGAGCATGCCGTAGGCCCGGATGAGGTCGATGGCCAGTTCGCGGTTGGCCGGGGCCAGCGGGTGGTCGCTGCCCAGGTCGTAGCCCGCGAGGCCCTGGCGGTCTACGAAGGCGATCATCCCCATGCCCTGAGGACTAGCAGACCACCGGCAGCACCGAGCACAGCTGCTCCAGCTCCTGGCGAAGCCTGGCAACCTCGTCGCGCAGCGCCGCCACCTGATCAGCCGGGGCCCTGCCGGTGGCCCCCAGCTGCTGGGCGAGGGTACCGATGTCCCCTCGCAGCTGCGTGACACCCGCCTCCACCACCGACAGCCGCTCGCTGACGTCCGAGGTGGACGCCAGGCCGAAGGATCCCGGGGATCCGATCATGGCGAATACCAGCACAAGCGCCAGCACGGCGATGCCGATGGACGTGGCGAGGGCCACGACGAGACGGCGGTCGGGCGCCGGGGCAGCGGGGCGGGCGGGAACCGGTGCCGCGGACGTCGGGACCGGGCGCACGGGTGCGGTGACCGCCTCGGGTGCTGGCGCGATGGCCTGGGCGAACGCCTGGGCACCGGGCACGGGCCGCGGCACCGCGAGCGCGGCAGCCGACGCGCGCGCCGCCGCCGCAGGGTCATCCGCCGACGCGGGGCTGGCGACGATCTCCTCGCCCAGCGCCCGCAGGGCGATGACCATGCGGGCAAGGGCGTCGGGGGTGTCGCCCGTGATGCGTCGCACCAGCGCGGGGGTCATCCACGGCACCCGCGCGGCCCAGTCGGCGGTCCACTCGCCGTCCGGCAGCCGGATGGCATCCACCGACAGCTGCGCGGCCGCAGGCGCCTGGCCATCCCCTAAGAGGGCACGCGCGCACCACCCGCGCGCGCCCACCTGCTCCTCGGGTCGGAGATCGCGCACGTCGGCCCCCGGCACCCTGCGGGCGGCCAGGTCGGCAGCCGCTTCCGAGGCCTCGATCGCCACGAGGTCGCGTGCCACTGACGCCCGGCGCGGCGACGGCAGCGCCGATAGCGCCGCGCGCGCGAGCTCGGTGGCCAGCACCACGGCCGCCTCTCCGTCGCGCACCGGCGGGCCGGGCCGCCCGGACCGCATGGCCCCGAGGCCCACCTCGTCGGTGCCCCGGACATCCACGTCGAGCCGCAGGCGGAGGGCATGATCGTCCACGGGCGGAGCCTAGAACTCCTGCTCGGTGGGCCGCATGTACACCTCGTTGATGCTCACGTGCGGAGGCTGCGACACCGCGAACATCACGGCGCGCGCGACATCATCCGGCACCAGCGGCTCGCCGCCGGGCGGATCGTCATAGAAGGCCGTCTCCACGATGCCCGGCGCGATGAGGGTGACGCGCACGCCCGTGCCGTGCAGGTCCTTGCGGGCGGCCTCGGCCATCGCGGTGACCGCCCACTTGCTCGACGAGTACAGGGATCCGCTGCCCACCTGGCGACCGGATATCGAGCCCATGAGCAGCGCGTGCCCGCGCGACTCGCGCAGGGCCGGGATGCACGCGCGCAGCGTGATTGCCGCGCCGTAGACGTTGGTGAGGATCATCTGCCGCCAGAACTCCGGGCTCTCGGCGTGGAACCCGCGCTTGGCGCCGAACCCGGCGTTGGCCAGAACGGCATCGATTCGCCCGAACTCCTCCGTCGCGGCATCGGCCATCGCCTGCACCTGATCCCACTCGGTCACGTCGCAGGTGACTGGCAGGGCCACCGATGCGCCGCCGAGCTCAGCCGAGAGGGCATCGAGCAACTCACGCCGGCGCGCCGCGATGACCACCCGCCAGCCATCGGCCACCGCAGCGCGGGCCACCGCCGCGCCGATGCCGCTGGACGCCCCGGTAATCGCCATGACGGGCGCGGGCACCGCTATCTCCCGACCGTGAGGCGGTACGGGCTGCGCCCGGCAGTGGCCCTCACCGACACGTACCACCGGCCTGAGCGCGTGGCGACGTACCCGAGCCTCGGGGTGGCGCTGGATCCGCGATTGGCGGCCGCCGGCGTGCCCGCGGTGATCGTGCGCGTGCCCGGCGGCCACAGCGCGAGCTTGAGCTTCGCGCGCTTTGCCCCGGCCGACAGGCGCACCGACTGCCCCTTGCGCAACACCACGGGATACACGTCGACGGTGTCGTTCCAGCCATCAGCGAACGCTGCGGCGGTGGCCACCGGCGTGAGAGGCGTCGCGCGCCGCACCTCGCTGATGTCGCTGTTGGGCTCATATGGGTCGTTCGCGGGCAGCGGCAGCATCACCGCCGCGCGCGGGTTGATGAGCCCCGATCCGGTGGCCGTGTCGCGCCCGGGCGATCCCATGTCGGTGGCCGTGTTGAGGAGCTGCATGAGCACCTGGTAGGCGGTGGCCCCGGGGTGGGCGGCGAACACCTCGGCCGCCACGCCCGCCACGAACGGCGTGGCCATCGAGGTGCCCTCCTTGATGGCATATCCGGGCGATACCTCGCCCTGCTTCACGCGCGGCGGCACCGACGAGATGATGTCCACGCCGGGGGCCACGAGGTCCACCGACCGGTTGCGGGTGCTGAAGGTGGCGAGGCCGAACGGCGTGGGGCAGTCGGCGTTGACCACGCCCGAGCACTGCGCTGCCACGCCGAGCACGTTCCAGTAGCTGGCCGGGTAGTTGAGGGCACCGTAGTCCTGGCCGTCATTGCCGACCGAGGCGATGACCAGGGCACCCTTGCCGAACGCCCAGTCGATGACGCGCTGGAACGCCGGGGAATCGCCCACGCCGCCGGCCGAGATGTTGATGACCTTCGCGCCGTTCTGCACCGACCAGCGGATCCCCTTGATCATGGTCGCGTCGGTGGAATAGCCGTCCTGGTCGGAGATCTGCACGGGGATCACCTCTGCAGCGCCACGAATGCCCGGGGCCGCGCCCACCACGCCGATGCCGTTGATCGGTGCGGCCGCGCTTCCCGCCACGTGGGTGCCGTGCCCGGTCTTGCCCCAGTCCTCGGCCGACTGCCGACCGGTCTGCGCGCTGTACGGGCGCACCAGCGGGGAGTCGGGGCCCGACCACTCCGGGTGCGTGGAGTCGACCCCGCTGTCGAGGATCGCGATGCGCGGGCGCGGCGGCGTGCCCGTGAGGTCGAGTCCCCACGTGGTGGCCGGGGTGGTGAGCGCCCACTGGCGGCCATTCGCGAAGTACTCGTCGGTGGGCGCGGCCGCGACGGGCGTGAGCGCCACGGGGGCCGACGCCACCGGCGCCTGCGCCTGGATGATGCGCTCGTCCGTGCGCCGCGACAGCGACCATGCTGCGGTATCCACCCCCGGCCGCGCGAGCGCCTCCTCGCGCAGATCCGGGTCGGCCGGCGCGCGCACCGCCCAGATCCCCGCCTCGGGCGCCGCGGGCTCCACGTGCCCCAACCCCTCGAGCGCGGCGCGCGCGGCGTCGGCCGTGGGCACATCGCGGAACGTCACGAGCAGCGACGCCCCGCCGGGCCCGTTGGCCAGCCGTGGGGCACCGGCCGGCGCGATGGCGGGCATGGCGAGCAGCGCCGATGCGGCCGCGGCCGCCAGCGCCTTCGCCGCCCAGCGAGAACGCTCGCTACCGCGCGCCAAAGCGATTGGTGATGGGCATCCGCCGGTCGCGTCCGAAGGCCCGCGGAGTGGTCTTGATGCCGGGAGGCCCTTGGCGCCGCTTGTACTCGGCGCGGTCAACCAGCCCCGCCACTCTTTCCACGGCATCCTGCGCATAACCACGCTCGACAATGGCCGCCGGCGGCAGGTCCTGCTCGATGTAGAGCTCCAGGATGGGATCGAGCACTCCGTAATCGGGAAGCGAGTCCGAGTCGCGTTGGTCGGGTCGCAGCTCGGCGGTTGGCGGACGCTCAATGGTGGCCTGCGGTATTACCTCCCTGCCCGCCTCGCGGTTCCGCCACGACGCCAGTCGATACACCCACGTCTTCGACACGTCGCGCAGCGGCGCGAAACCGCCGGCCATGTCGCCGTAGATCGTCGAGTAGCCCACCGACATCTCACTCTTGTTGCCGGTGGCCAGCACCATGTCGCCGTGCTTGTTGCTGATCGCCATCAGTAGCGTCCCGCGCACCCGAGCCTGCACGTTCTCCTCGGCCACATCGCGTGGCCTACCCTCAAATACCTCGGCAAGTTGCACCTCGAAGGCGTCCACGATGGGTGCGATGGGGATGACGTCGAGCCGGATGCCCAAGGAGTCGGCAAGCGTCCCGGCATCATCCGTGCTCTGCCCGCTGGTGAAGACTGATGGCATCGCGACGCCGCGAACTCGGTCAGGACCGAGGGAATCCACCGCAAGGGCTGCGGTAAGTGCGGAGTCGATGCCCCCGGAAAGCCCCAGGATGACCCCCGGAAACCCGTTCTTCCCGACGTAGTCCCGAATGCCCGTCACCAGTGCGCCCCACAGTTCGCCCTCGTCCGATGGCATCGGCGCCACCGTGTCCGGGTCGCCCACGGGATCCGGGGCTGGGCGCGACTCGATCATGACGGGGGCATAGGCATCCGACACCGGGACGCGGCGCAGCAGGGGCTCCCGCAGGCGGCGACCGGCTGCCATGTCGAGGGGAATGTCCGCGATGAGCAGATCCTCTTCAAACACCGGGGAGCGCGCGATGAGGTCACCAGCCGCGTCGATTACCACCGAACGGCCATCGAAGACGAGGTCATCCTGACCACCGACCTGGTTGCAGTAGGCCAGGGCGGCCGAGCTGTCATAGGCGCGCGTCTGCAGCATGCGCTCGCGGCCATCGCCCTTCGCGAGGTGGAACGGGGACGACGAGATGCAGGCGATCAGGTCAAGTCGTGCCTCGGCGAGCTCGGCGGCAACCGGTGCCAGGTACCAGATGTCCTCGCAGATCGCGATTCCCACGCGGGCGCCCTCGATATCGAGGACCATGGGCCGCGTGCCCGCCCTGAAGTAGCGAGCCTCGTCGAAGACCCCGTAGTTCGGGAGAAAGCGCTTGCGGTAGATCGCCTGGACCCGTCCGTCCGCGAGGACCGCTGCCGAGTTGTGGACGTCCTCGTCGTGCTCGACGAAGCCGATGATTGCCACGCATTCAGTGACGTCCCGCGCAAGCTCCTCGAGGGCCGTGCGAGAGGCATCGCCGAACGACGGCCTGAGGAGGAGGTCTTCCGGCGGGTATCCGGTGAGCGCCAACTCAGGGGTGAGGACGAGCGACGCCCCACGCTCGCGTGCGCGAGCGAGAGACTCGCGCACGCGCACGACATTCCCCTCGAGGTCCCCCACCACCGTGTTGATCTGCGCACATGCGACGCGCATTCGCCGACCTCCGACCGCGCCATCGATATCTTGGGGCCGGTGTTCGCGCGGTAGGATCGAGCCCGTAGGCAGGATATACGTGACCGGGGGTAAGGCGATGGGCACAAGCGGACCCACCCAGGGGCCGGGCAGGACGGCGGGCAACCAGGGACCGAAGCTAACGCCCGTTCAGGGCGCACAGCAGGCCGAGCAGCGAATCGGCAAGCCCTGCTACCACGCGGGCCAGAAGGTGCCCGGCATCTTTGCCTGCGTCACATGCCAGTTCCGCATCAGCAATCGCGGCACGCTGCCATCGTGCCCGGAGTGCGGCGAGCTCATCTGGGCATACATGGGAGATGGCCCGCGCCCCGTGCCCGAGGGCGAGGCAGCCACTGCGACCCAGGCCGCCGCGCCCGTGGCGCCCGTGGAGGAGACCATGGCCATCGAGCAGCCCGTGCAGGAGCCCGTGAAGGTGGAAGAGGGCATCAATCTCGAGCCCTAGCGGCCGGAAGGGCTAACAAACCCCTTACGTCCTGCCCCTCGCGCCGTACGCGCGGGCGAGGAACCATTCAGGCGTGGTCCGATCCCTTGCCATCGTCGCGGCCGTGGCGGCCGTCCCATCGGTGCCCGCGCTCGCGGCCGCGCACCCCCCGGGCGCGCACGCCGATGCGCCGGCGCATACGGCACTGCAACGCACGGCGGGCGGCCAGATCTACGTGGACGGCGCCGGCGACGTGCGGGTGAACGGCAACTTCCTTGCGTTCGGCGACGTGGGCGGCATGCAGGTGCGCGTCACCGACCGCGCGGGCGACGCCCGGGTGATCGCCGGCGGACGACAGCTGCTCAGGCCGCAGCCGCGCGATGGCAAGTCGGCTGGCCGCCCCGGTACTCCCCCGCGTAAGCTCGCGTTCGAGCCCCAGGCACGGGAGATGTTCTCGATCGAGGGACGCGACCTCGTGGCCTCGTTCCGCGGTGACGGCAACGTGACGCTCTCGATCACCGGCACCGGCACCGTGCGCCTCGACGGCGTGGGCACCTTCCGCGTGAACAGCCAGCCGGCCCGGACGTGGCCGCTCAGGCCCCTCACGCTGCCCCTGCGGCAGACGCCGCGCCCCGCCCGAGGGTAACCTTGGCGCACGCCATGGCCTCCACCGACGAACAGCCGTTCATCCTGATTGCGGAGGACGAGCCGAACATCGCGTCGTTCGCGAAGATGTACCTCGAGGCGGCCGGGTTCCGGGTACAGATCGCCGGGCGCGGCGACGACGCCCTCGAGAGCATCGAGAAGGAGCGGCCCGACCTGCTGCTGCTCGACCTGAACCTTCCCGGGGTCGACGGCTTCGAGGTGACGCGGCGCGTCCGGCAGGGCGGGGGCGGCATGCCGATCCTCATGCTCACCGCGCGGGACGATGCCGTCGACAAGGTGGTGGGCCTGGAACTCGGCGCCGACGACTACGTGACCAAGCCCTTCGACCCCCGCGAGCTCGTGGCGCGCGTGCGCGCCGTGCTGCGCCGCGCCGACGCCCCGGCCGAGTCGCTGGATGCCGACATGCCACCGGTGCTCGAGGTGGATGACCTGCGCATCGAGGTGGGGCCGCGCGAGGTGTTCGTGAAGGGCGAGGAGGTCGCCCTCACGCCCAAGGAGTTCGACCTGCTCACGGCGCTGGTGCAGGCCCGCGGCCTCGTGCTGAGCCGCGAGCAGCTGCTCGAGAGGGTGTGGGGCTACACCTTCCTCGGTGACAGCCGTACGATCGACGTGCACGTGCGCCAGCTGCGCCGCAAACTCGGTGACGCGTGCCCGATCGAGACCGTGTGGGGCACCGGGTACAAGGTCCCGGCCCGGCGGTGAACGCGCCGCCGGCACGCCGGCGGCCGTGGGCGACCCTCTGGGGGCACGTCGCGCTCGGCGCAATCGGCGGGCTTCTCGTGGCGGCGGTGCTCTTCGTCGCCGTGGGCGTATCGCTCATCCGCGGCCAGGCAACCACGCAGGCCAAGGACGAGCTCAACCGCCAGGCCCAGGCCGTGGCGAGCATCGTGTCTGAGCGCGCGTCCACCGCGCTCGAGACCGGGCAGCAGTTCAGCACCCGCGAGCCCATCGGCAACCTCGAAGAGCTGGCGGGGCAGGGGACCAGGCTCTACTACGTGGGGCTGGCCCTCTCCCCCGGCGCCGCCGACCCGTTCGGCGGCCTCCCCGAGACCGTGGCCCGCGACCTTGACCCCGAGGCGATCGTGCGAGACGGCTCGCAGCTCTTCGGCTTCACTCCCAGCGGGGCGCGCACCCCCACATTCGGCGCAGCGGCGCCGGTGCTCGTCAACGGCCGCTATCTGGGCGCCATCGTGCTCACCCGGCCCCAGGCCGAGGTCGCGGCGGCATGGGGCAACATCATCATTCCGGTGCTGCTGGCCGTGCTCGCCGGGCTCGTGGTGGCGGTGGGGCTGGTGCTGTGGATCACCCGCCGGACCACGCGCCCGCTGCGCGAGCTCGAGCAGGCGGCGCGCCAGGTGGCCGAGGGCGACCTGCAGGCCACGGTGGCCGAAGGCGGCGCGGAGGAGCTCGACGCCGTGGCGCGATCGTTCAACGCCATGGTGCAGCAGCTCGCCAGGCGCGACCGCATCGCGCGTGAGTTCCTCATGCGCGTCACCCACGACCTGCGCACCCCGCTCACGGCAATCCGCGGCCACGCGCTGGCGCTGTCGGACGGCGTGGTGCCGGACGACGCCGTGCCCCGATCGCTCGGGGCCATCGCGTCAGAGGCCAACCGACTCGAGGTGCTGGTGACCGACCTGCTCGACCTCGCGCGCATGGACGCCGAACGGTTCCGGGTGAACCTGGCACGCACGCCGGCGGCAGATCCGCTGCGCGCCGCCGCCGACGCGCTGTCGCCCGCAGCCGATGCCAAGGGCGTGGCCCTGGTCACCGCCATCGACGACCTCCCGGAGATCACCACCGATGCCGGCCGCGTGCAGCAGGCGATCGGCAACCTGATCGACAACGCCATCCGGTGGACCCCCGAGGGCGGCACGGTCACCGTGTCGGGCGCAGCGCGCCCCGGCGGCGGCGTGGTGGTGGAGGTGTCCGATAGTGGGCCGGGCATCGACCCCGGGCGTCGCGAGGCGATCTTCGAGCCGTTCACCTCGGAGGAGACCCCCGAGGGCCAGGTGGGATCCGGCCTCGGCCTTGCCATCGCGCGGTCGCTCGCGCGCGCGCTGGGCGGGGACCTTTCAGCGGGCGAATCGCCCCGCGGCGGGGCGCGCTTCACGCTGGTCCTGCCCGCCGAAGCGCCCGAGGGAGGCGACAGGGAGCCCCCGCCCATCGCGGACGGGGGCCCCCATAAGGCCTCTCCGGTGAGGATGGGCTAGGCCGCGTCCTCGGGATGCGGCGCGAGGACGATGTCCCCGCGTTCCCCGGTGCGCACGCGCACGGCGTCATCCACCGGGATGATGAAGATCTTGCCGTCCCCCGGCTCGCCCGTGTGGGCCAGCTCGAGGACCACGTCGACGGCGCGATCCACATCGGCATCGTTCACCACCATCTCCATCTTCAGCTTTGGTCGCATGAAGATGGTGGCCTTTGCACCGCGATAGCTCTCGGTGTACCCGCCCTGGCGGCCGGAGCCCTTGACCTCGCTGATCGACATCGAGGGAAGCCCCATGGCCGACAGCCTGGTGCGGATCTCCTCGAACGACTCGTGGCGGATGAACGCCTCGATCTTCTTCACGTCCGAACCCCCTCAGTCCGTGCTCGGCGTTCGCACGCCGAGGTTCGCCAGATCCATGCCCCGGGCACCTTCCGGGAAGGCGCCGGGCACCTCGATGAACTGCTCAGGATACCCGTACATCCCGTGCTCTGCGATGTCCAGGCCGGCGAGCTCATCCTGCTCACTCACCCTCAGGCCAACCGTGTACTTGATGAGCAGGAACACGATGAGCGAGGCCGCGCCGGTGAAGGCGATGGTCGCGACGATGCCGTAGAACTGCACCCACAGCTGCTGGGCGGTTCCACCCATCAGCAGGCCGGGACTAACGCCGAGCTCCCCGATGCGGCCCTCGGTCGCGAACAAGCCGATGGCCAAGGTGCCCCAGATGCCGGCGACGCCGTGCACCGGGATTGCCCCGACAGGATCGTCCACGCGGATCTTGTCGATGAGCACGACGAGCGGCGGCACGATGACGCCGGCGACGAGGCCGATGAGCACGGCCGCCCATGGGTCGACGAAGGCACACGGGGCCGTGATGGCCACGAGGGCGGCGATCGCGCCGTTGCCCATCTGCGAGACGTCAAGCGTCTTGAACATGAACAGCGATCCGATGGTGGCGCCGATCACGCCTGCCGCCGCCGCCAGGTTGGTGTTCACTGCGATGTCGGCGAAGTTCAGGCCGACCGCGCCCAGGGTGGATCCGGCGTTGAAGCCCATCCAGCCCACCCACAGGATGAACACGCCCAGGATGAAGATCGGTATCGAGTGGCCAGGTATCGGTTGTGCCCTGCCCCCCCTGAACTTCCCGATGCGCGGCCCGAGTATCAACGTGCCCACGAGGGCTGCAGTGGCGCCCTGCAGGTGCACGATCGAGGATCCGGCGAAGTCGAGGAAGCCGTCCTTGGCAAGCCAGCCACCGCCCCAGGTCCAGTGGGCGACGATCGGGTAGATCAGCCCCGTGAAGAACACGGCGAAGATGACGTATCCGATGAATTTCGTGCGGTCGAGCATGGTGCCGAAGACGATCGCCAGCGACACCGCGCAGAACACGACCTGGAAGAAGAAGAACGCCTCGACCGGGATGTTGTAGGCGCCGACCGCATTCATGAAGGAGTTCAGGCCGAGCGAATTGGTGTCGGCCGAGGCGTCGGTGGCGTTCAGGAACCAGCCCATCTCGCCCGAGATCCCACTACCGTCGCCGAATGCCAAGGCGAATCCCGTGGCCCAGAACATCAGGAGGGCGATTGAAAGGTTGATGACGATCTTTCCCGCCACGGCGCCGGCGTTCTTCATGCGCGAGAGGCCGATCTCGAGCATCGCGAAGCCGGCCTGCATGAACAGCACGAGGATCGCCCCGAGTACCACCCAAATCGAGTTCACCGCGATATCGGTGGGCGTCGGTCCATCGTCCTGTGCCACGGCCAGGCCAGGAGCGGCGAGCAGCAGGACTCCCGCTGCCAGCGCTGTCGTCCGGATTGACCTCAGGCGCATGTGCGCAACTCCTTCGTAGGGAACCTTGCGGGGAGCGATCGGCTCCCCGTAGCACCCCTGACGCTATGGACGGCCGCGCCGGGGCTCCTTGTGCATCGGGAGCAAGTGGGGCCGGGAGGCTTCGCCGCGCGTACAAGCGTCACCGACGGGGCCGGGGCCATCCGGAGCCCGTGCCGCGCCCGGGATTGCTACGCCGACATGTGCCACGCGCACGTCAACCCGCGGCGGGAATATCAGCTCGTGATCAAGGCCAGCGCTCCGGTGAGGCCGTCGGCAACCCCGTCGGCACCGGCGAGGGCGTCAGGCCCGAACGCACCGGTTGTCACGGCCACCACGCGCACGCCGGCCGCGCGCGCGGCTTCGATATCACGGGGAGTGTCGCCCACGATCACCACCTCATCATCACGATAGTTCCCCGACGCGCGCGAGCGGGCAACCCCCACCAGGTCGGCCCGCGCCTCGGCATCCGAACCGAACCCGCCGCCTGGGCCGAACCGCCCGCCGAGGCCGGCCGCCGCAACCTTCGCCCGGCCGATGGGCTCGAGGTTGCCAGTGAGCAGGGCGATCTCCGCAGCGGCATCGCGTAGCGCGCCGGTCACCCGGGCGGCATCGGGGGCCGCCACCGGGGCCGGATGATCGCCGGCCACCTCCTCGTGCACCCGGGCGGCGATGAGCATCCACTCGGCCATGCCGGCGTCGATCTCCCCATCGCCCACGCCGTGGGCATGCAGCACCAGGCGCGCGATCTCGCGATCGGTGCGCCCGGGGGGATCCACGCGCCACACGTCATCGGGCCCCGCCGGCACGTCCCACACCAGGGCCATGGCATCCACCATGGCCCGGGTGTGGCCCTCCGGACGACCATGCAGGAGGGTGCCGTCGATATCGAAGAGCACGAGCACAGCCCTATTTTGCCGTGATCGGCACCTCCACCGCCGAGATCGGCTCCTCGGGCTCGGCGCCGATCACCTCGATGAACGCGGGCCGACGGCTGCACCTTCGAGGAGATCGGCCGGCGCCGCGGGATCACCAAGCAGAGCGCCCTGGAGGCGGTCGCCCGGGCGATGGCGAGAAACGCCGACGCGATCCGCGAGCAGGCGGGTGAGGTGCGCGTGCTGGAGGCCGAGCGGCTTGACGCTGCAGCGTCGGCGATCTGGCCCAAGGTGATGGACGGCGACCTGCGCGCGCAGGACACGTGGCTTCGCAACCGCTCGCGCAACGCGACGCTCTTGGGACTGGACGTGAGAGACGCGGGGACGCCGCTCATCAGCGGCCCGGTGAGCATCAACGTGGTGCCGCCGTGGGATGCGCAGCACGGAGCATCGGTGGTTGAGCACGAGGACACCCCCGTGCCCCCAGACCCGCAGTCGC
>Ga0194133_10000018_pt1 | contig 297221 bp, 323 predicted proteins | sample TA2KigOf40mmetaG_FD_155448 | JGI IMG/M metagenome (GOLD analysis project Ga0194133, IMG submission 155448) | Freshwater microbial communities from Lake Tanganyika, Tanzania - TA2015055 Kigoma Offshore 40m | ecosystem: Environmental > Aquatic > Freshwater > Lake | place: Tanzania: Lake... | reverse complement strand
ATAACATTATGGCAAAAGGCAAATTTGAACGTACCAAACCCCATGTGAACGTCGGCACAATTGGTCACGTGGACCATGGTAAGACAACACTGACAGCGGCAATCACAACGATTCTTGCTAAGAAATTTGGTGGAGAAGCTAAAGCTTACGATCAAATTGATGCGGCGCCAGAAGAAAAAGCACGTGGTATTACCATTAATACAGCCCACGTAGAATACGAAACAGCGAATCGCCACTATGCGCACGTTGACTGCCCAGGCCATGCTGACTATGTTAAAAATATGATTACAGGTGCAGCGCAGATGGACGGCGCAATCCTCGTATGTTCAGCCGCTGACGGTCCAATGCCTCAAACACGTGAACATATCCTTTTAGCTCGCCAAGTGGGCGTGCCTTACATCGTGGTCTTCTTAAACAAAGCAGACATGGTAGATGACAAAGAATTATTAGAACTCGTTGAAATGGAAGTACGTGACCTTTTAACGAAGTATGACTTCCCAGGCGACAAAACGCCGATCGTGATGGGTTCTGCAAAATTAGCACTCGAAGGTGACCAATCTGACATTGGTGAACCATCAATCTTTAAACTCGCTGAAGCACTTGATAGCTATATCCCAACACCAGAACGTGCAATCGACGGTACATTCTTAATGCCAGTTGAAGACGTATTCTCAATCTCAGGTCGTGGTACGGTTGTGACAGGTCGTGTTGAGCGCGGTATTGTTAAAGTAGGTGATGAAATCGAAATCGTAGGTATCAAACCTACGCTTAAAACAACATGTACAGGGGTTGAAATGTTCCGTAAGTTACTTGACCAAGGTCAAGCAGGTGACAACGTAGGGGTGTTATTACGTGGTACAAAACGTGAAGAAGTTGAACGTGGTCAAGTATTAGCTAAATCAGGTTCAATCACACCACATACAAAATTCACTGCAGAGATCTATGTGCTTGGTAAAGATGAAGGTGGTCGTCATACACCATTCTTCAATGGTTACCGCCCACAGTTCTACTTCAGAACCACAGACGTCACAGGCGCGGTTGAATTACCAGCAGGCACAGAAATGGTGATGCCAGGTGATAACGTGTCAATTACAGTAGCGCTCATTGCACCAATTGCGATGGAAGAAGGTTTACGCTTTGCGATTCGTGAAGGTGGTCGCACAGTAGGTGCTGGTGTTGTTGCTAAGGTGATTGAATAGTTTTAGAGATAAATTTTATATTTAGGCCAGTAGCTCAATTGGTAGAGTATCGGTCTCCAAAACCGAGGGTTGGGGGTTCGAGACCCTCCTGGCCTGCCATTAAAAGAAAGAAGTATTAATGACGGATAAGTTAAAAATTGTTTTTTCATTCTTACTTTTTGTAGCAGGAATAGTTGGGTTTTATTTATTAAGTGATCAAGCCTTAGTATTAAGAATACTAGTAATTCTCGTTGGGCTTGGATTGGCAAGTTTAGTTTTCTGGAAAACAGCGCTTGGTCAAAAGACATTTGGATTTATTAATGAATCCATCGTTGAAGCAAAAAGAGTTGTCTGGCCAACAAGAAAAGAAACAATACAAATGACAATTACTGTATTTATTCTTGTTGCTGTGATGGCAGTTTTCTTGGCATTTGTAGATATAAGTTTTTCATACATGATTAATTGGTTATTGGGACGGGGTTAGTAATGACAATGCGCTGGTATGCTGTCCAAGCTTTTTCTGGATATGAAAAGTTAGTTCAAAAAGGACTTTCTGAAAGAATTGAGCGATCAAAACTTCAGAATCTTTTTGGCGATATTTTGGTACCTGTAGAAGAGGTTATTGAAATGAAAGCTGGCCAAAAAACATTAAGCGAAAGAAAACTATACCCAGGCTATGTTCTCGTTCAAATGGAAATGAATGACGAGAGTTGGCATTTAGTTAAAAGCACGCCGAAGGTAACAGCATTTATTGGTGGAAGTGCGTTAAAGCCCACACCAATTAAAGATAAAGAAGTAGAAATTATTTTACAACGCATGGATGAAAGCAAAACTAATCCAACGCAAAAACTTACTTTCGAAAAAGGTGAATCGATTCGCGTTATTGACGGACCATTTAAAGAGTTCTCAGGAGCGATTGAAGATATCAACTACGAAAAAAGCAAACTTAAAGTATCAGTGGTTATTTTTGGTAGAGCAACGCCTGTTGAGCTTGAGTTTAGTCAAGTAGAAAAAGAAGTTTAGTAGTACAGCAGTAAAAATTAACTAGGGAGCTTTTGTGAAAAAAAGCGCTTGTACCTAATTTAGGAGAATGAAATGGCAAAGAAAATCGTTGGCTACATAAAGTTACAAATCCCAGCCGGCAAAGCTAACCCAAGTCCACCAGTAGGACCTGCGTTAGGACAAAGAGGCTTAAACATTATGGAGTTTTGTAAAGCATTTAATGCTGCTACACAAACTTTCGAACCCGGTTTACCTATCCCTGTGGTGATTACCGCTTTCGCAGACAAGAGTTTTACTTTTGTTATGAAAACGCCACCCGCATCGATTCTAATTAAGAAAGCAGCAAAATTAGAGAAGGGCTCACCAAGACCACATACAGATAAAGTTGGAAAAATTACGAGAGCGCAAGCTGAAGAAATTGCTAAAACAAAAATGGCAGATCTTACAGCGGCTGATATGGATGCTGCAGTTCGAACAATCGCAGGCAGTGCGCGAAGCATGGGTATAGAAGTGGAGGGTGTATAAGATGCCATTAAATAAAAGAATTACAACATTAAGATCTAAAGTTGACCGAGATAAAGCCTATCCGGCACAAGAAGGTCTTCAGCTTGTTAAAGAAACAGCAACGGCAAAATTTGATGAATCAGTAGATGCAGTGATCAATCTAGGTATTGATGCTAAAAAATCTGATCAACTTATTCGTGGTGCATTAGTGCTTCCAAATGGCACAGGCAAGACCACACGTGTTGCAGTATTTGCTCAAGGCGCTGCAGCTGAAGCTGCAAAAGCAGCCGGCGCAGACATTGTTGGATTTGATGATCTCGCTGAAAAAATTAAAGGCGGTATGATGGATTTTGATGTAGTAATTGCCACGCCAGATGCTATGAAAGTTGTGGGAGCTTTAGGACAAGTATTAGGTCCAAGAGGTTTAATGCCAAATCCAAAAGTGGGCACGGTAACACCGGACACAGCTGCAGCAGTTAAAAATGCAAAAGGTGGACAAGTTCAGTATAGAACTGACAAAGGCGGTATCGTGCATTGCACTATTGGCCGGGCATCATTCTCTGTTGAGCAATTAAAAGGCAATTTAGCAGCATTAATTGATGCAATTAATAAGTCTAAACCACCAACAACAAAAGGTATTTTTGTAAAAAAATTATCGGTTTCTAGCACGATGGGTGCTGGTGTAAGAATCGATTCAACACGTTTAGTGTAAAGAATTAAAAGAAAGCGAAAGCTTTTTTTAAAAAGAACTTTGGGTTCATTGATATGAAAATATCAGTGAAGCTTTCAAAGACCGTAGGTGCTAACAAGTTTAATTCTAGTGATCTTTTGCTAGAGCCTACGCAGATGGCGGTAACCCTGAAGGATAGCATCCTGATAGAGGTCGCCGTAATGTTGGTATTAAGATTACTTAATACTTAATTTAACGGAAGGAGAAGACCTTGAGTCTTAATCTTGAACAAAAAAAGGCAGTGGTTGCTGAAGTTAATAAGCAAATCGCAGGCGCTCAAGCAGTTGTTTTAGCTGAAAACCGAGGTATCGGTGTAAGCGAAATGACGGCATTAAGAGTTCAAGCCAGAAAATCAGGAGTTTATCTTCGCGTCTTAAAGAACACATTAGTTCGAAGGGCCGTAGATGGAACTGCGTTCTCTGACTTAGCCAATGAAATGGTAGGTCCAATAGTTTATGGCATCTCAACTGATCCAGTTGCTGTTGCTAAAGTGCTAAATGAATTTGCCAAATCAAACGATAAGTTTGTTATTAAATTAGGAGCAATGCCGAATAAGGTAATGAGCGCTTCAAATATTGAAGCATTAGCATCATTGCCAAGTCGTGAAGAATTACTCGCAAAATTATTGGGAACAATGCAAGCACCGATTGCGAAATTTGTTCGTACGCTTAATGAGGTACCAACAAAATTTGTACGTGGCTTAGCAGCAGTTCGCGATCAAAAACCTGCATAATTTTTAAACGATTTATTTAAATTTTTTATTAGGAGTATTAAATGGCTATTTCTAAAGCTGAAATTTTAGATGCAGTAAGTGCAATGTCAGTTCTTGACTTGTCAGAACTTATTAAAGATATGGAAGAAAAATTTGGTGTTTCAGCTGCTGCAGCTGCTGTTGCTGTTGCTGCTGCTGCACCTGCTGCTGCTGGCGGTACTGCTGCTGCAGAAAAAACTGAGTTTACAGTGATGTTGACTGCTTCAGGAGACAACAAAGTAAACGTAATTAAAGCTGTTCGTGAAATTACAGGTCTTGGCTTAAAAGAAGCTAAAGATTTAGTAGACGGCGCACCCAAGGCAATTAAAGAGGGTGTTGCAAAAGCTGCAGCTGATGAGGCACTTGCTAAATTAAAAGAAGCTGGCGCTACAGCAGAACTTAAGTAATGCTAATTAGCATGGCTGACAGCTTGCTGTCAGCCCTTGCTATTTTTTGTTTTAGATAATTATTAGGTTAAAACTTATAAAAATTTATAAAACAATATTCTTAAATTTTAAAAGTTTATTGTTTTATGAAAATTACACCAGGAGATGCAATGAGCTATTCCTTTACTGAAAAAAAACGTATTAGAAAAAGTTTTGCTAAAAGAGAGCGTGTGCAAGATATTCCATATTTGCTCACCATGCAGCTTGAATCTTATGCAGCTTTTTTACAAAAAAATACGCATCCTGAACAAAGACTAAATGAAGGTTTACAGTCTACATTCAATTCAGTATTTCCTATTGTAAGTCACTCCGGCAACGCAAGACTTGATTTTGTTACTTACAATCTAGGTGAAGAAGCGTTTGATGTTAAAGAATGCCAACAACGCGGATTAACATACGGTGTTCCATTAAGAGTCAAAGTTCGTTTAACTCTTATGGATAAAGAAGCATCAAAACCAACAGTTAAAGAAATTAAAGAACAAGAAGTGTACATGGGCGAGATTCCGCTTATGACCGATAACGGCTCTTTTGTTATTAACGGTACTGAGCGAGTGATTGTATCTCAACTCCACAGAAGCCCTGGTGTATTCTTTGAGCATGATCGAGGTAAAACACATAGCTCCGGTAAATTATTATTTTCTGCAAGGATCATCCCTTATCGTGGTTCATGGTTAGATTTCGAATTTGACCCTAAAGATTATTTATATTTCCGTGTAGATCGTCGCAGAAAAATGCCGGTCACAATTTTGTTAAAAGCCTTAGGCTATTCACCAGAACAAATTCTAGAAACATATTATGACTTTGATTCATTCCATGTGACTGCAAAATCAATTGAGTTTGAATTAGTTCCTGATCGTTTAAGAGGTGAAATTGCTAAATTTGATATTACTGATAAAAGAGGAAATGTAATTGTTCAAAAAGATAAACGCATTACTGTTAAACACATTCGCGATATGGAAAAAGCCGTCGTAAATAAAATCACAGTAGATAAAGATTTTATTTTGGGTCGTAAAATTTCAAAAGCAATCGTAGATAAAAATACAGGCGAAGTTATAGCTAATGCAAATGATGAAATTACAGAATCAGTGTTAGATAAATTTATTGAAGCAGGCGTAGGACAAATTCATATGCTCTATTCAAATGATTTAGATCATGGCGATTATATTTCTCAAACACTTTCTTCAGATGAAGTGCCTGATCAATACAGCGCTAAAGTTGCTATTTATCGAATGATGCGACCTGGTGAACCACCCACTGAAGATGCAGTTGAGGCTCTATTTAAAGGATTATTCTTTAATGAAGATCGATATGACTTATCTAATGTAGGTCGTATGAAATTTAACCGAAGAGCATACCCAAAGAGTTTCGAACAACATGCAAATTGGTTACAAAGATTTTATAAGCGCGTTGGTCCTCAAGGTGAAACTGGTGCAAACATTTTATCGAACGACGATATCTTGGCCGTGATTGGTGTACTGATCGAGTTGCGCAATGGTCGGGGTGAAATAGATGATATCGATCATTTAGGTAATCGAAGAATTCGCTCAGTGGGCGAGCTTGTCGAGAATCAGTTTAGAACAGGACTTGTTCGTGTTGAACGAGCTGTTAAGGAAAGATTAAGTCAAGCTGAGGCAGATAATTTAATGCCGCATGATTTAATTAATTCAAAACCTATCTCAAGTGCTATCAGAGAATTTTTTGGTTCGTCACAACTATCTCAATTCATGGATCAAACTAATCCATTATCTGAAATTACACATAAACGAAGAGTATCAGCATTAGGCCCTGGTGGTTTAACAAGAGAACGTGCCGGTTTTGAAGTGCGTGACGTTCACTCAACGCATTATGGCCGTGTTTGCCCTATTGAAACTCCGGAAGGTCCAAATATCGGATTGATTAATTCCCTCGCACTTTATGCAAGAACAAATCAATACGGATTCTTAGAGACGCCTTATAGACGCGTTGAAAATGGCAAGGTCACTGCGAAGATAGATTACCTTTCTGCAATCGAAGAAAGTGAATTTGTAATCGCTCAAGCAAATACTGAGCTTGATAATAAAGGACACTTTCAAGACGATTTAATTTCATGTCGTCACCGTAACGAATTTACGATGTCGTCAGTAGATCCTATTCAATATATGGATGTGGCACCTGGACAAATTGTTTCTGTAGCTGCTGCACTTATTCCATTCCTAGAACATGATGATGCAAACCGTGCACTGATGGGTGCAAACATGCAACGTCAAGCAGTCCCTTGCTTAAGAGCAGAGAAAGCTGTTGTAGGTACAGGTATTGAAAGAACAGTAGCCACTGACTCTGGTACAACAGTTCAGGCCAAGCGAGGGGGTGTTGTTGATTATGTTGATTCAAGACGTATTGTGATTCGCGTAAATGACGATGAAGCTGCAGATGGCGAAGTTGGCGTTGATATTTACAATCTAACTAAATATACAAGATCAAATCAAAATACCAATATCAATCAAAGGCCGCTCGTAAGAATTGGCAACAAGATTGCAAGAGGTGATGTGATTGCTGACGGTGCTTCCACTGATGTGGGTGAATTAGCGCTTGGTCAAAATATGCTTGTTGGGTTTATGCCATGGAATGGTTTTAACTTCGAAGATTCGATTCTAATTTCAGAGCGTGTAGTAGCTGAAGATCGATATACATCAATTCACATTGAAGAGTTATCCGTTGTATCTAGAGATACAAAATTAGGCCCAGAAGAAATTACACGAGATATTTCAAATCTTTCAGAAAGAATGCTTGGAAGACTTGATGAGTCCGGCATTATTTATATTGGTGCTGAAGTTGAATCAGGCGATGTGCTTGTAGGTAAGGTGACACCGAAAGGTGAAACACAACTTACACCTGAAGAAAAACTCTTACGAGCAATCTTTGGTGAAAAAGCTTCTGATGTAAAAGATACAAGTTTGAGAGTGCCATCAGGTATGTCAGGAACAATTATTGACGTTCAAGTATTTACTAGAGAAGGCATTGATAGAGATTCAAGAGCGCAACAAATCATTGATGATCAATTAAAACATTTCAAACAAGATTTAGCTGATCAATTAAGAATTGTGGAAGATGATACTTTTGGAAGAATCGAAAGATTACTCACAAACAAAGTTGCAACTGGCGGTCCAAAAGGCTTGAAAAAAGGTGAAAAAATTTCTAAAGATTTTCTTGCTTCGATTAATAGATATGACTGGTTTGATATTCGTCTAGGTAATGACGATGCTTCAAAACAATTAGAAACATTGAAAGATAATTTAGCGGTTGCTAAAGAGCAATTCGATAAACGTTTTGAAGAGAAAAAACGCAAATTAACTCAAGGTGACGAACTTCCGCCAGGCGTTCAAAAAATGGTTAAGGTTTACTTAGCTGTGAAACGTAGAATTCAACCAGGCGATAAAATGGCCGGACGTCACGGTAACAAAGGTGTGGTTTCAAAAATCGCTCCTGTAGAGGATATGCCTCATATGGCCGATGGTACACCTTTGGATATTGTGTTAAATCCATTAGGCGTTCCTTCCCGAATGAACATCGGCCAAATCTTAGAAACCCATCTTGGATGGGCAGCTAAAGGATTAGGCGTTCGTATTGGCGAAATGTTAAAAGAAGAAGCGAAGGTAACTGAAGTTCGTAAATTCTTAGATCAAATTTATAACGATGCTTCTGGTAAAAAAGAAGATATTAAGTCATTGAACGATGATGAGGTTGTAGAGCTTGCTCAACATTTAAAAAATGGCGTTCCATTCGCTACATCTGTATTTGATGGCGCATCTGAGTCCGACATTGAATATATGTTAGATCTCGCTTATCCAGATAACGATCCAAAAACAGAACTCTTGCAATTTTCAGCAAATAAAACGCAAGTTAAATTGTTTGATGGTCGCACAGGTGAGGTATTTGAAAGACCTGTCACAGTAGGCTATATGCATGTACTTAAATTACATCATCTAGTTGATGACAAAATGCATGCACGTTCAACAGGACCATACTCGCTTGTAACGCAACAGCCTCTCGGTGGTAAAGCGCAATTTGGTGGTCAACGTTTTGGTGAGATGGAAGTTTGGGCGCTTGAAGCATATGGTGCCGCTTACACCTTGCAAGAAATGTTGACTGTAAAATCAGACGACGTTGCTGGTAGAACTAAAGTATACGAAAACATAGTGAAGGGTGAGCATAAGATTGATGCAGGCATGCCTGAATCATTCAACGTGTTGGTAAAAGAAATTCGTTCACTAGCTATTGATATTGACCTCGATAGAAACTAAGGAGATCACAGATGAAAGCTTTATTAGACCTATTTAAACAGGTTACACAAGAAGAAGAGTTTGATGCAATTAAGATTGCATTAGCATCTCCAGAAAAAATTCGTTCATGGTCTTATGGCGAAGTTAAGAAGCCAGAAACGATTAATTACAGAACATTTAAACCTGAAAGAGACGGTTTGTTTTGTGCAAAAATATTTGGACCTATTAAAGACTATGAATGTCTTTGCGGTAAATATAAAAGACTTAAACATCGCGGTGTGATTTGTGAAAAATGTGGCGTTGAAGTTACGCTATCTAAGGTCCGTCGTGAGCGTATGGGTCACATTGACTTAGCAAGTCCAGTTGCACATATTTGGTTTTTAAAGAGCCTACCAAGTCGTCTAGGTATGGTGCTTGATATTGCTTTAAGAGATATTGAACGCGTTCTTTATTTTGAAGCATTTATTGTTGTTGACCCTGGTATGACTCCTTTAACAAGAGGACAGCTTCTTACAGAGGATGACTATCTCGCAAAAGTAGAAGAGTTTGGTGACGAATTCACAGCAGTAATGGGTGCAGAGGCAATTAAAGAATTGCTTAAATCACTTGATATCAACAGTGAAATTGAAAAATTAAGAACTGAATTAGCTGAAACAGGTTCAGAAGCAAAAATTAAAAAAATTGCTAAGCGTTTAAAAGTGCTTGAAGCGTTCCAAAAATCAGGTATCAAACCTGAATGGATGATTTTAGAAATTCTTCCTGTACTGCCTCCTGAATTAAGACCATTAGTTCCTCTTGATGGCGGAAGATTTGCTACATCCGACCTTAACGATTTATATCGTCGAGTGATTAACAGAAATAATCGCTTAAGAAGACTCTTAGATCTTAAAGCACCAGAAATTATTGTTAGAAATGAAAAGCGTATGTTGCAAGAAGCGGTTGACTCACTTCTTGATAATGGCAGACGTGGCAAAGTGATGACAGGCGCTAATAAACGACCATTAAAATCTCTTGCCGATATGATTAAAGGTAAGGGCGGTCGTTTTAGACAAAACCTTTTAGGTAAGCGTGTTGATTATTCTGGTCGTTCAGTAATTGTTGTTGGACCACAATTAAAACTTCATCAATGTGGTTTACCAAAGAAAATGGCACTTGAATTATTCAAGCCATTTATTTTCCATAAATTAGAAGTGTTAGGCCTTTCTACAACCATTAAAGCAGCAAAGAAAAAAGTAGAAGAAGAAGGACCAGAAGTTTGGGATATCTTAGAGGACGTCATTAGAGAGCATCCTGTTTTATTAAACAGAGCACCAACATTACATCGTTTAGGTATTCAAGCTTTTGAACCTATTCTGATTGAAGGTAAAGCTATTCAATTACATCCCCTAGTTTGTGCTGCATTTAATGCTGACTTTGATGGTGACCAAATGGCAGTTCATGTGCCTTTATCTCTTGAGGCTCAGATGGAAGCAAGAACCTTAATGCTTGCATCTAATAACGTTTTATCTCCTGCAAATGGTGAACCAATTATTGTTCCATCACAAGATATTGTGCTTGGCCTTTATTACATGACACGAGACAAAATTGCTGCACGTGGCGAGGGTATGAAATTTACTGACGTGACTGAAGTTCATCGTGCTTTTGATAGTGGCTTAGTTGATATTCATGCGCGCGTCACAGTTCGGATTAAAGAAACTGAATTAGGTTTAGATGGCACAAATACTGATAAAGTAAATCGATATGAAACTACAGTTGGTAGAGCAATACTTTCTGAAATTCTTCCAGCAGGACTTTCTTTTGATTTAATTAATAAAGCATTAAAGAAAAAAGAAATTTCAAAATTAATTAATGCAGGATTTAGACGTGTTGGTATTAGAGAGACAGTAATTCTTGCTGATAAATTAATGTACATGGGTTACACCTATGCGACAAAAGCAGGTATCTCAATCAGTATCCATGACATGCTTGTCCCACCAGAAAAAGAACAGCTTATTGAAGCTGCTGAATCTGAAGTTAAAGAAATTGAAGATCAATATATTTCAGGCCTGGTCACACAAGGAGAAAGATATAACAAGGTTGTTGACATCTGGGGTCGTGCAGGTGACAAAGTTGCTGATGCAATGATGAAACAACTTAAAGAAGAGCCTGTTAAAAATGATGCCGGTGAAAATCTGAAGGGTAAAGATGGCAAAGATCTTTATCAAGAATCATTTAATGCAATTTATATGATGGCCGATTCTGGTGCGCGAGGATCTGCAGCTCAAGTAAGACAGCTTGCAGGTATGCGAGGCTTGATGGCGAGACCTGATGGCTCAATTATTGAAACACCAATTACAGCTAACTTTCGTGATGGTTTAAATGTGCTTCAATACTTTATTTCTACGCACGGTGCGCGAAAAGGTCTTGCAGATACTGCATTAAAAACAGCTAACTCAGGTTATTTAACAAGACGTCTAGTTGATGTGACGCAAGATCTTGTGGTGACTGAGCATGATTGCGGTACAGAAGATGGTTTAGTTACTAAAGCGCTTGTTAAGGGCGGTGAAGTAGTTGAGCCATTACGCGATCGTATTTTAGGCCGTGTAAACGCCCTTGATATTATAAATCCAGAAAATCAAGAAGTGGTTTATCCAAAAGGTACTTTACTTGAAGAAGATCACGTTGAAAAAATTGATGCACTTGGTATTGATGAAGTCAAAGTAAGAACTGCACTGACTTGCGAAACAAGGCATGGTATTTGTTCTCAATGTTATGGTCGCGACTTAGGTCGAGGTAAATTAATTAGCCAAGGTGAATCTATCGGTGTGATTGCAGCACAGTCTATCGGTGAGCCTGGTACACAATTAACAATGAGAACCTTCCATATTGGTGGCGCAGTTTCTAGAGCAGCATCAGTAAGCCAAATTGAAAGTAAATCAAACGGCGTTATTCAATTTACTTCTACAATGCGATATGTAACGAACGCTCGAAATGAGCAAGTAGTTATTTCGCGTAACGGTGAATTAATTATTCAAGACGAAAGTGGTCGCGAAAGAGAACGTCATAAAGTGCCTTATGGTGCAAATCTTGTTGTTCAAGACGGTAAGCCAATTAAGGCCGGCGGTGTTCTTGCAACATGGGACCCACATACACGTCCAATTATTTCTGAATATGCTGGACAAGTTAAATTTGAAAACGTTGAAGAAGGTATTACGGTTGCAAAACAAATTGATGATGTCACAGGCTTATCATCGCTCGTTGTAATCGATCCTAAGCAACGTGCAGGTCAATCAAAAGGCTTGAGACCTCAAATTAAAATTTTAGACACTTCAGGTAATGAAGTTAAATTAGCAGGAAGTGATATATCTGTTAATGTAACCTTCCAACTTGGTTACATTATTACAGTGAAAGATTCTCAAGAAGTTAAAGTGGGCGATGTGATTGCGCGTATCCCACAAGAATCCTCCAAAACAAGAGATATTACTGGCGGTCTTCCAAGAGTTGCTGAGTTATTTGAAGCAAGATCTCCAAAAGATGCAGGTATGTTAGCTGAAAGCACAGGTACAGTTTCATTTGGTAAAGACACCAAGGGTAAACAAAGACTTGTGATTACAGATCTTGAAGGTGTTTCAAAAGAATTTTTAATTCCTAAAGACAAGCATGTAACAGCTCATGACGGTCAAGTGGTAACAAAAGGTGAAGTCATTATTGACGGACCTGCGGATCCGCAAGACATTCTTCGCCTTCAAGGTAGAGAAGCGTTAGCAAGATATATCATTGATGAAGTTCAAGATGTGTATAGATTGCAAGGCGTTAAGATTAATGACAAACACATCGAAGTCATTGTAAGACAAATGCTAAGACGCGTTCGTATTACTGATGCAGGTGATACTTCATTTATTCAAGGCGAACAAGTTGAAAGAGCTGAAGTATTAACTGAAAATGAATTGGTGTTGTCACAAGACAAAAAACCAGCAGAATATGAGTATGTGCTTTTAGGTATTACTAAAGCATCATTATCAACAGATTCATTCATTTCAGCTGCTTCGTTCCAAGAAACAACCCGCGTTCTCACTGAAGCTGCAATTTTAGGTAAGCGTGATGACCTAAGAGGGCTCAAAGAGAACGTGATTGTTGGTCGATTAATTCCTGCAGGTACCGGCTTGGCTTATCATGAAACAAGAAAAGCTGCGGCTGCTGGAGAGGATATCGATCCTGTTGAAGTCCCACTCGATCATATTGAAGCTCCAATTGAAGAGGCTCAAGTTAGCTCTGAAATTGAAGCGCCGACTGAATGATAGGTTGACATTATGCAGGAAGCAAAATACAATTTGCGGCTTTTTGGAATCTTCGCTTTTGTTGCGAGATTTTAGAAAGTCATCATCAATAGTAAGTTAGAAATTTAAGGATTTAGGCGATGCCAACAATTAATCAGTTAATTCGTAAACCACGAAAAAAAGTTGAAAGTAAGAGCAAAGTTCCAGCTCTAGAAGCTTCACCTCAAAAAAGAGGTGTGTGTACGCGTGTTTACACAACAACTCCAAAAAAACCAAACTCTGCTTTGCGTAAAGTGGCTAAAGTTCGTCTGACGAACGGGTACGAAGTGATTAGTTATATCGGTGGTGAAGGCCATAATCTCCAGGAACACTCTGTAGTTTTATTAAGAGGCGGTCGTGTAAAGGACTTACCAGGTGTTCGATACCATATGGTTCGAGGTAGTTTGGATACTGCCGGTGTTAAAGATCGTAAACAATCTCGATCTAAATACGGCGCTAAACGCCCTAAAGAAGCTTAAGTTTTTAGAATACTAAATTAAGGTAAACAAAATATGCCAAGACGTAGAGAAGTGCCCAAAAGAATCATCCTTCAGGATCCAAAATTCGGAAGCCAAGAAGTTTCTAAGTTTGTGAATGTTTTAATGACGAGCGGAAAAAAATCCGTTGCCGAAAGATTAATTTACGGCGCATTCGATCAAATTAAAACGAAAAGTGGTAAAGATCCTATTGAAGTATTTTCTCTCGCATTAACGAATTTAAGACCAGTTGTTGAAGTAAAAAGTCGACGAGTAGGTGGTGCTAACTACCAAGTACCTGTCGAAGTTAGACCTTCAAGACGGATTGCTTTAGCTATGAGATGGCTAAGAGATGCTGCTCGTAAAAGAGGTGAAAAATCAATGGATTTACGTTTAGCAGCAGAAATTGTAGAAGCTTCAGAAAATAAAGGCGCTGCCATGAAAAAACGTGAAGAAGTTCATAGAATGGCAGAAGCTAATAAAGCGTTCTCACATTTCCGTTTCTAAACATAATAATCAAAAGGTAATTTAAAGTGGCTCGTTCAACCCCCATTAATAGATACAGAAATATAGGAATTAGCGCGCATATTGATGCAGGTAAAACTACAACAACTGAGCGTATTCTTTTTTATACAGGGGTAAACCATAAAATTGGTGAAGTACATGATGGCGCTGCAACCATGGACTGGATGGAACAAGAGCAAGAGCGAGGCATTACTATTACTTCAGCGGCAACAACTTGTTTCTGGAAAGGTATGGCCGGACAATTTGATCAACATCGTATTAATATTATCGATACCCCAGGACACGTTGACTTTACAATTGAAGTAGAGCGATCAATGCGGGTTCTAGATGGTGCATGCATGGTTTACTGTGCGGTAGGGGGCGTTCAACCTCAGTCAGAAACTGTTTGGCGTCAAGCAAATAAATACAAGGTTCCACGTCTTGCATTTGTAAATAAAATGGATAGAGCTGGCGCAAACTTTTTTAAAGTTTACGATCAAATGCGTTTACGTTTAAAAGCAAATCCAATCGCTCTTCAAGTGCCTATTGGCGCTGAAGAAAAATTCGAAGGTGTTGTTGATCTCATTAAGATGAAAGCAATCTATTGGGATGATTCTTCTCAAGGTATGAAATTTGATTATCGTGATATTCCAGCTGATTTAGTGGATACATGTAAAGAGTGGCGTGAAAAAATGGTTGAAGCAGCAGCTGAAGCCAATGAAGAATTAATGAATAAGTACTTAGAAAATGGTGATCTAAGTGAAGATGAAATAAAAAAAGGCTTACGTCTGAGAACAATTAGTTTTGAAATTGTACCGATGTTATGCGGCTCAGCTTTTAAGAACAAAGGCGTACAAGCCATGTTGGATGCGGTGATTGAGTATTTACCTGCACCTACGGATGTCCCTCCAGTACCTTGTGAAGATGCTAAAGGTCAACCTACAACTCGTAAAGCTTCTGATGAAGAGCCTTTTGCAGCGTTAGCATTTAAAATTATGACTGACCCTTTTGTGGGGCAATTAATTTTCTTCCGTGTTTATTCTGGCGCGATTAATTCAGGCGACACAATTTACAATCCAATCAAAGGCCGTAAAGAGCGTATTGGCCGTATTCTTCAAATGCATGCAAATCAGCGTGAAGAGCTTAAAGAAGTTCGTGCTGGCGATATTGCAGCAGCTGTAGGACTAAAGGAAGCAACAACTGGTGACACATTATGTGATATTAGTAACGAAGTTGTTCTTGAAAGAATGATTTTCCCTGAGCCTGTAATTCACGTTGCAGTTGAACCTAAAACGAAAGCTGACCAAGAGAAAATGGGGATAGCATTGAATAGACTTGCTCAAGAAGATCCTTCATTTAGAGTTAAGACGGATGAAGAAACAAATCAAACTATTATTTCAGGTATGGGCGAACTCCACTTAGAAATTCTTGTGGACCGAATGAAAAGAGAATTTGGCGTTGAGGCTAACGTAGGCGCACCACAAGTGGCCTACAGAGAAGCGATCAAGAAGCTAGTTGAAATCGAAGGTAAGTTTGTTAAACAATCTGGTGGTAAAGGTCAATATGGCCATGTATGGCTCAAAATGGAGCCAAATGAAGCCGGTAAAGGTTTTGAATTTATCGATGCAATTAAAGGTGGAACAGTGCCTCGTGAATTTATTCCCGCTGTCGAGAAGGGTCTTTTAGAAACTCTTCCTGCTGGCGTAGTTGCAGGTTATCCAGTGGTAGACGTTAAAGTCACGTTGTTTGATGGCTCTTACCACGATGTTGACTCAAACGAAAATGCATTTAAAATGGCAGCTTCGATAGCTTTTAAAGATGGAATGCGTAAAGCAGATCCTATCCTTCTAGAACCCATGATGGCTGTTGAAGTAGAAACCCCAGAAGATTATATGGGCGATGTGATGGGTGACCTTTCATCCAGACGCGGCATGATTCAAGGTATGGAAGATAATGCTACAGGTAAGGTTATTCGCGCCGAAGTTCCACTAGCAGAGATGTTTGGATATTCAACAACGATGCGCTCTTTATCTCAAGGTAGAGCAACATATTCAATGGAATTTAAGCATTACACAGAAGCACCAAGAAACGTAGCAGAAGCAATTGTTAATAAAAAATAAGTTAAAAATCTAAGGATAACATTATGGCAAAAGGCAAATTTGAACGTACCAAACCCCATGTGAACGTCGGCACAATTGGTCACGTGGACCATGGTAAGACAACACTGACAGCGGCAATCACAACGATTCTTGCTAAGAAATTTGGTGGAGAAGCTAAAGCTTACGATCAAATTGATGCGGCGCCAGAAGAAAAAGCACGTGGTATTACCATTAATACAGCCCACGTAGAATACGAAACAGCGAATCGCCACTATGCGCACGTTGACTGCCCAGGCCATGCTGACTATGTTAAAAATATGATTACAGGTGCAGCGCAGATGGACGGCGCAATCCTCGTATGTTCAGCCGCTGACGGTCCAATGCCTCAAACACGTGAACATATCCTTTTAGCTCGCCAAGTGGGCGTGCCTTACATCGTGGTCTTCTTAAACAAAGCAGACATGGTAGATGACAAAGAATTATTAGAACTCGTTGAAATGGAAGTACGTGACCTTTTAACGAAGTATGACTTCCCAGGCGACAAAACGCCGATCGTGATGGGTTCTGCAAAATTAGCACTCGAAGGTGACCAATCTGACATTGGTGAACCATCAATCTTTAAACTCGCTGAAGCACTTGATAGCTATATCCCAACACCAGAACGTGCAATCGACGGTACATTCTTAATGCCAGTTGAAGACGTATTCTCAATCTCAGGTCGTGGTACGGTTGTGACAGGTCGTGTTGAGCGCGGTATTGTTAAAGTAGGTGATGAAATCGAAATCGTAGGTATCAAACCTACGCTTAAAACAACATGTACAGGGGTTGAAATGTTCCGTAAGTTACTTGACCAAGGTCAAGCAGGTGACAACGTAGGGGTGTTATTACGTGGTACAAAACGTGAAGAAGTTGAACGTGGTCAAGTATTAGCTAAATCAGGTTCAATCACACCACATACAAAATTCACTGCAGAGATCTATGTGCTTGGTAAAGATGAAGGTGGTCGTCATACACCATTCTTCAATGGTTACCGCCCACAGTTCTACTTCAGAACCACAGACGTCACAGGCGCGGTTGAATTACCAGCAGGCACAGAAATGGTGATGCCAGGTGATAACGTGTCAATTACAGTAGCGCTCATTGCACCAATTGCGATGGAAGAAGGTTTACGCTTTGCGATTCGTGAAGGTGGTCGCACAGTAGGTGCTGGTGTTGTTGCTAAGGTGATTGAATAGTTTTTTAAAAAATTAATACCGCAAGGTATTCGCTCTTTGGAAAGGTAGTAAAAAATGCAAAGTCAAAAAATTCGTATACGTTTGAAAGCGTTTGATTATCGTTTAATCGATCAATCAGCTCAAGAAATCGTTGAAACCGCAAAAAGAACAGGCGCTGTTGTTAAAGGACCTGTCCCACTACCTACTCGAATTGAAAGATTCGATATTTTAAGATCGCCACATGTGAATAAGACATCACGCGATCAATTTGAAATAAGAACTCATCAAAGATTGATGGATATCTTAGATCCTACAGATAAAACAGTGGATGCTTTAATGAAGCTGGATTTAGCTGCTGGGGTTGATGTAGAAATTAAGTTGTAAAAGTTTAAAGCGTTAGGTATAATTTCGCGCTCTTTGTAGAAATCGGTCAATTGTAATCGGTTTCGTTTAACAATAATAATTTAAGGATACGATCATGAGCTTAGCGCTTATTGGTCGCAAAGTGGGTATGACAAGGGTGTTTACAGAGGATGGCACTAGCATTCCTGTAACAGTACTTGAAGTTTTACCTAACCGCGTGACACAGATCAAAACAATCGCTTCGGATGGCTATACTAGCCTCCAATTAGCCTATGGTGAGACAAAAGCTACCAAGCTTGACAAAGCACTTACAGGTCATTACGCTAAAGCAGGTGTAACAGCAAGTACTGGATTACACGAAACTGCAATCAAAGAAGAAGATGTAGCAAATTTCCCTTTAGGCACCAATATCACAGTAGAAAACTTCAAAGAAGGCCAGCTTGTTGACGTCACAGGTACATCAATTGGTAAAGGCTATGCTGGTGTTATTAAAAGATATCACTTCAGCTCAAATCGCGCATCTCATGGTAACTCAAGATCACACAACGTTCCAGGTTCAATCGGTATGGCTCAAGATCCAGGCCGAGTTTTCCCAGGTAAGCGCATGTCTGGTCATTTAGGTGCTGTGAAAGTAACAACACAGAATTTAGAAATCGTTCGTGTAGACGCTACAAAAAATTTAATCCTCATTAAAGGAGCAGTTCCAGGCTCTAAAGGCGGCGATGTTTTAGTTCGTGCAGCTGTGAAAGTGAGCAAATAATGGAATTAAAATTACTCGATAAAAACGGAAAAGCTGCCAAGAAAAGCGTTACAGTGTCTGACGCATTATTTGGCCGTGAATTCAATGAGGCTCTTGTTCATCAGTTAGTTGTGGCATACATAGCTAATGCACGCGTTGCAACACGCTCACAAAAAACAAGAGGCACTGTAAAACATAGCACTCGCAAACCTTACGCACAAAAAGGTACAGGTAATGCACGTTCTGGTATGACTTCAAGCCCTATATGGCGAGGAGGTGGTAGAACATTCCCAAATTCACCTGATGAAAATTTCTCTCACAAAATGAATCGAAAAGCATACCGCGTGGGTATGAGATCTATTTTGTCTGAATTAGTAAGACAGGAGCGATTAAGTATTGTTGAGGAATTTAAAGTAGAGACACCAAAAACAAAACAACTCGTCGATAAAATCAAAGATATGGGATACACACAAGGTGTTTTAGTTTTAACGGATGCTTTTGATGAAAATTTATATTTATCATCAAGAAATTTAACTAACGTAATGGTTGTAGAAGCGCAATATGCTGACCCAGTAAGCTTAGTTCAGTTTCCAAATGTAGTAGCTACGGCTGGTGCACTTAAAAAACTTGAGGAGATGCTAGCGTGAGTCAAATAGTCCATACACAAGATCGTATTATTCAAGTTATTTTAGCGCCACAAATTACTGAAAAGGCAACATTTGTTGCTGACAAACATAATCAAGTGGCATTCAAAGTAAGAACTGATGCGACTAAATCAGAAATTAAAGCTGCTGTTGAATTAATGTTTAAAGTTGAAGTGAAAGCTGTGACATTACTCAACCTAGGTGGCAAGGTAAAAAGAGCAGGCCGATCATTTGGTAAAAGAAATGATTGGAAAAAGGCTTACGTAAGTCTTAAGCCAGGCCAAGAGATTAATTTTGCGAGCGGTGAATAAGGATAAAAAATGGCTTTAGTTAAAGTAAAACCAACCTCCCCAGGAAGACGCGCAGTTGTTAAGGTCGTTAACCCTGACTTACATAAAGGCAAACCTTTCGCACTTTTACTCGAAAAAAAGAATAAACATGCCGGAAGAAATAGCCGTGGCGTTATTACTATTCGTCATCATGGCGGCGGCCATAAACAACATTATCGAATGATTGATTTCAAACGAAATAAAGATGGTATTCCTGCAAAAGTAGAGCATCTTGAATACGATCCAAACAGAACTGCAAATATTGCACTTCTTTTGTATGCAGATGGCGAGAGAAGATACATCATTGCCCCTAAAGGTGTAGCTGTCGGTGCTGAATTAATTAGCGGCTCCGAAGCCCCTGTTAAAAATGGTAATGCAATGCCATTAAGAAATATTCCTGTTGGAAGCACAATTCATTGTATCGAATTACAACCTGGTAAAGGCGCACAAATGGCGCGTTCTGCTGGAACTTCTGTACAACTTTTAGCAAGAGAAGGTACATATGCTCAGTTAAGACTTCGCTCAGGCGAAGTAAGAAAAGTACATGTAGATTGCAAAGCAACTTTAGGTGAAGTCGGTAACGAAGAACACTCTCTTGGATCTATCGGTAAAGCCGGTGCTATGAGATGGAGAGGTGTTAGACCAACAGTGCGCGGTGTGGTTATGAACCCTGTCGATCATCCTCATGGTGGTGGTGAAGGTAAAACTGCGGCTGGTATGCATCCAGTAAGCCCTTGGGGAACTCCAACTAAAGGCTATCGAACAAGAACAAATAAACGTACTGACAATATGCGCGTCAGTCGTCGTCCAGCGAATAAGAGGTAATAAATATGGCACGTTCAGTTAAAAAAGGACCATTCATCGATGCACACTTGGCTAAGAAAGTTGAAGTTGCTTCAGGTAATCGAGATCGTAAACCAATTAAAACGTGGTCAAGAAGATCAACGATCTTACCTAACTTCATTGGCCTTACCATTGCAATACATAATGGCAAACAACATGTACCTGTATTGATTACAGAAAATATGATTGGACATAAATTAGGCGAATTCGCATTAACAAGAACCTTTAAAGGTCACGCTGCTGACAGAAAGGCGAAGGTATAAAAATGGCTACTGAAGTTTCAGCTGTTCTTAAAGGCGTTCGTTTATCACCTCAAAAAGCAAGATTAGTTGCTGATTTAGTTAGAGGAAAAAAAGTAGATTACGCACTCAATATTCTTAATTTCAGCCCAAAAAAAGGTGCTGAAATTATTAAGCGAGTTGTGGAGTCCGCAATTGCAAATGCTGAACACAATAATGGGGCTGATATAGATGAATTGTTTATCAAAACAATTTATGTAGATAAAGGCATTATTTTAAAACGTATCCGTGCTCGCGCTAAAGGTCGTGCAGGGAAAATCACAAAACCAACTTGTCACATTAAAGTGACAGTCGGTAATTAAAGAGAAAAAATATGGGTCAAAAAATTCATCCAATTGGTTTCCGCTTAAGCGTTCAAAAAAATTGGACATCACGTTGGTATGCTAATAGTAAAAATTTCCCCGCGATGTTGAACAATGATATCAAGGTTAGAGAATTTTTAAATAAGAAATTAGCAAATGCTGCAGTAAGTAAAATTCTTATTGAGCGTCCAGCTAAAAATGCAAAGATTACAATTTATTCAGCAAGACCTGGCATTGTAATTGGGAAAAAAGGTGAAGATATTGAAACATTAAGATCAAGTTTACAAGCGCTTATGGGTGTTCCAGTTCACTTGAACATTGAAGAAGTGCGTAAACCAGAAATCGACGCTACCCTTATTGCACAAAGTATTGCCCAACAATTAGAAAAGCGTGTGATGTTTAGACGTGCAATGAAAAGAGCAATGCAAAACGCGATGAGACTTGGTGCTCAAGGTATTAAGATTATGAGTTCTGGCCGCTTAAATGGTATCGAAATTGCAAGAACAGAATGGTATAGAGAAGGCAGAGTACCTCTTCATACACTGAGAGCTGACATTGACTACGGCGTTGCCGAAGCAAAAACAACATATGGAATTATTGGTATTAAAGTATGGGTCTTCAAAGGCGAGTTATTTGAAGACAATTCAAAAGATGCTTCACAATCATTAGATGCTGTAAATCCAGCAATTGAAAAAACAGCTGAAGAAAAGAAGCCAAGAAAACCAAGAGTTAAGAAAGAAGAAACAACGGCACAAGAGCCAGAAAAAAAAGTGAGAAAGTCGAGGGCTAAAGATGTTACAACCAGCTAGACAAAAATTTCGTAAGATGCAAAAAGGCCGAAATAAAGGTATTGCGACGACAGGAAATAAAGTAAATTTTGGGGACTTCGGTTTGAAAGCTATTGGACGTGGTCGTCTAACAGCGCGTCAAATTGAAGCTGCACGTCGAGTGATGACACGTCACATTAAACGTGGTGGCCGTGTATGGATTCGTATTTTCCCAGATCAACCAATATCAAAAAAACCTGCTGAAGTTCGTATGGGTAACGGTAAAGGTAGTACAGAGTATTACGTAGCTCAGATCCAGCCAGGAAAAATGTTATATGAAATGGACGGAGTAACTGAAGCATTAGCGAGAGAAGCATTTAAATTAGCAGCAGCTAAGCTTCCAATTGAAACAACCTTTATTACTCGTCATATCGGAGGCTAATATGAAAACAGCTGATTTAAGAAAAAAGACAACCGAAGAATTAGGTACCGAGTTATTAGAGTTAAGAAGAGCTCAGTTCTCATTGAAAATGCAATTGGCAACTCAACAATTAAACAAAGTTGATCAGATTGCGAAAATTAAACGTGATATCGCAAGAGTTAAAATAGTTCTTGGCGAGAAAGTTAAACAGGCCTAAATATGACTGATACAAAAAAAGTTGTTAGAACCTTTACGGGCAGAGTTGTAAGCGACAAAATGGACAAAACAGTAACTGTATTGGTTGAAAGAAAAGTAAAACATCCTTTGATTGGCAAAGTGATTGTTAAGTCGAATAAATTTCATGCTCATGATGAAAAAAATGAAAGCAAGGAAGGTGATTTGGTTGTTATTACAGAAAATCGTCCTATTTCAAAAACTAAGACATGGGTCGTTAGTAAAATAGTTACAAAGGCAGTTCAAGTTTAGTTTTAAGAAGTTGAGATTAAGAAGTAAATAGCATATAATGCGAGACTTTTTTGGGGTTCATAAACGATAAGTTTATAAGCTAACCCCCCAATACTGACCGTAGTATATCGGCTAATTTAAAAGCTGGCTTTAGTAATAACGGATTAAGTTGGAGATAAATTCATGATTCAAATGCAGTCAAGATTAGAAGTTGCTGACAATACTGGCGCACGTTCAGTAATGTGTATTAAGGTATTGGGCGGCTCAAAACGACGTTATGCAAGTATTGGTGACATTATCAAAGTAAGTATTAAAGATGCAGCCCCTAGAGGAAGAGTAAAAAAGGGAGAGGTTTATAGTGCAGTTGTTGTGAGAACAGCAAAAGGCGTTAGAAGACCTGATGGTTCTTTAATTAAATTTGATGCAAATGCAGCCGTTCTTTTAAACAGTAAGTTTGAACCTATTGGAACACGTATATTTGGACCTGTGACTCGCGAATTGAGAACAGAACGGTTCATGAAGATTGTTTCATTAGCGCCAGAAGTTTTATAGGAGTATACGGATGAATAAGATTCGTAAAGGTGACAAAGTCATTTTAAATACAGGTAAAGACAAAGGTAAGCAAGGCGTTGTTTTAAGTGTACTAAAAACAGGCCATGTTGTGGTTGAGGGTTTAAATATGGTGAAAAAACATACCAGACCTAATCCAGCAAAAAATATTCAAGGTGGAATTTTAAGTAAAGAAATGCCACTTAATATTTCTAACGTTGCTCTCCTTAATAGCTTGACTCAAAAAGCTGACAGAGTCGGAATTAAAAAATTGGACGATGGCAAGAAAATCCGTGTTTTCAAATCAAACAACGAAGCAGTTGACGCATAGGAAAAGAAATGGCTCGATTAAAAGAATTTTATAAAACAGAGGTCATTAAAAAAATGACTGAACAATTTGGTTATACATCACCAATGCAAGTGCCCAGAATTGAAAAAATTACTTTGAATATGGGTGTAGGTGAAGCAGTAGCTGACAAGAAAATCATGGAGCACGCTGTAGGTGACATGGAAAAAATTGCTGGTCAAAAAGCTATTGTTACAAAAGCTAAAAAATCAGTGGCAGCATTTAAGATTCGTGATGATTATCCAGTAGGTTGCAAGGTGACTCTTCGAAGAGATCGCATGTATGAATTCTTAGACCGACTCGTCACAATCGCTATTCCTCGAATTAGAGACTTTAGAGGTATTTCTGCCAGATCATTTGATGGTCGCGGAAATTACAACATGGGTGTTAAAGAGCAGATTATTTTTCCTGAAATTGAATACGACAAAATCGATGCATTAAGAGGGATGAATATCACAATTACAACGACAGCAAAAACTGACGAAGAAGCAAAAGCATTGTTATCTGCGTTCAGTTTTCCATTTAGAAACTAGGTTTAGACTATGGCTAAAATGTGCATGACAGAACGCGAATTAAAACGACGCAATATGGTTGAGAAATTTAAAGCCAAGCGCGCTGCTTTAAATGAAATTATTTCTGATATCAACGCATCTTCAGAACAAAAACAAGAAGCGAGACAGAAATTACAAAGTTTACCCCGCAATTCAAGTCCAGTTAGATTAAGAAATCGTTGTTCTCTAACAGGTCGTCCAAGAGGCGTCTACAGCAAGTTCGGGATTGGTCGAAGTAAATTAAGAGATTTAATGATGCGAGGCGAAGTGCCTGGCGTGATTAAAGCAAGTTGGTAATAGGAGAAAAATAATATGAGTATGAGCGATCCAGTTGCCGATATGCTAACCAGAATTAGGAATGGTCAAGGTACGAATAAAGTATCTATCACCATGCCTGCATCTAAACTAAAAAAAGCTATCGCAAATGTTTTAAAAGATGAAGGCTATATTGAGAATTATGCTGAACACGAAGTTCAAGGCAAGTCAGTATTAAATATTGAATTGAAATATTATGCCGGCAGACCTGTTATTGAAAAAATTGAAAGAATAAGTAAACCAGGTTTACGTGTTTACAAGGCAAGTGAGAGTATTCCAGAAGTAATGAATGGTCTTGGTGTTGCAATCGTGTCGACATCTAAGGGAGTTATGACAGATAGAAAAGCAAAAGCTGCGGGTATTGGCGGCGAAGTGCTTTGCTATGTGGCTTAAGGAGATAATGTATGTCACGTATAGCTAACGCACCCGTAACGATCCCTCCTAAAGTAGAGGTTTCAATTACTGATTTGAATATTTCAATTAGTGGACCAATGGGTAAATTAAATCAGTTCATTACACCTAACGTTAAATTAAATAACGATGGTCAAGCAATTACATTTACAGCAGCTGACGAGTCTCAGCAAGCAAATGCAATGGCAGGAACTATGCGAGCTCTTGTTGCAAACATGATGAAAGGTGTTTCTGAAGGATTCGTAAGAAAATTAACTTTAATTGGTGTTGGATATAAAGCTCAAGCGCAAGGTGCAAACCTTAATCTTGATTTAGGTTTTTCACATCCAGTAAATTACAAAATGCCTGAAGGCATTAAAGTTGAAACACCAAGTCAAACTGAAATTATTTTAAAAGGTTCTGATAAGCAATTAATAGGTCAGGTTGCTGCTCAAATTAGAGCATATCGACCACCAGAGCCATACAAAGGTAAAGGCGTTCGCTATTCAGATGAGAACGTTATTATCAAAGAAACTAAGAAAAAATAAAGGTTGAGATATGTATAATACGAACCCCCGTTTACGTCGCGCCAAAAAGACAAGAGCAAAAATTGCTGAGCTTCAAGTGACAAGATTAAGTGTTCATAGAACGAACACAAACATCTACGCACAAATCATAAGTGCTGGCGAGAATAAAGTTTTAGCAAGCGCTTCATCTCTTGAAGCAGATGTTAAAAAAACTTTAAAAAATGGCGGCAATATTGAGGCAGCAGCTCAAATTGGCAAACGCATTGCTGAGAAAGCAAAAAAAATCGGTATTACAAATGTGGCATTTGATAGATCAGGTTATCGCTATCACGGCAGAGTTAAAGCTCTAGCAGATGCTGCTAGAGAAAACGGCTTGTCTTTCTAACCCAACAATTTATATAGGTCAAAACATGGCAAAAGATTTAGAAAATCAACAAACGCAAACAGACGGTTTAAGAGAAAAAATGATCGCTGTAAACCGCGTTACTAAAGTAGTTAAAGGCGGTCGAATCATGAGCTTTGCTGCGTTAACTGTTGTAGGTGATGGAGACGGTTCAGTTGGTATGGGTAAAGGTAAAGCAAGAGAAGTGCCTGTAGCTGTTCAAAAAGCAATGGATGAAGCTAGAAGAGGCATGCTTAAAGTAAAACTAAACAATGGTACTTTGCAACATGCAGTGATGGGTGAGCATGGCGCTGCAAAAGTATTCATTCAACCGGCTTCAGAAGGCACTGGCATCATTGCTGGTGGAGCGATGAGAGCGATTTTCGAAGTGATGGGTATTACAAACGTTTTAGCAAAATGTATAGGCTCAACTAATCCATACAACGTTGTAAGAGCAACATTAAATGGACTTGAGTCAATGAATACGCCTGCTGAAATTGCTGCCAAACGTGGTAAATCAGTAGAAGAAATTAGAGGCTAATCAAATGGCAAAAACAAAAAAAGAAATCACAGCTGGTTTAAAAGTTACATTAATTAAAAGTTTAATTGGTAGAACTGAACCTCACCGCGCAACGGTCAAAGGGTTAGGCCTTAGAAGATTACATCATACGGTTGAATTGCAAGACACTCCTGCGATCCGAGGCATGATCAATGCAGTGAATTATTTACTTAAAGTCGAAAAGATATAAAGAGAAATTATGAAACTAAATACATTAAAACCAGCAGTTGGTTCTAAAAAAGTAGCAAGACGCGTTGGCCGAGGTATTGGTTCTGGTCTTGGAAAAACAGCTGGACGTGGCCACAAAGGTCAAAAATCTAGAGCTGGTGGATTCCATAAGGTTGGTTTTGAAGGTGGTCAAATGCCTATTCAAAGACGCCTTCCAAAACGCGGATTTAAATCACTCACGCAAAAACTAACTGCACGCGTTAGAACAAATGAACTCAATTTAGTTGAGTCAGATAATATCGATTTACTCGTTTTAAAGTCGGCTAAATTAATTTCTGATAATGCAAAAACAGCAAAAGTTTATTTGTCTGGTGAAGTAAAAAGAAAATTAACAATCCAAGGTTTATTACTAACTAAGGGCGCTCGTGCAGCAATTGAAGCGGCAGGCGGAAAAGTAGTAGAAGTTTGAGAATCTAATTTTGGCTCAAGATAATCTATTAGGTGCTTTTAGTAAGACAGGCGAATTAAAAGGTCGCATATTGTTTGTTTTGGGTGCCATTGTTGTGTATAGACTTGGTGCTCATATTCCAGTACCTGGAATTGATCCACTTGTGCTTAAAAAATTATTTGACTCACAAAGTGGCGGCATCTTGGGCATGTTTAACATGTTCTCTGGAGGCGCATTAAAAAGATTTACGTTATTTGCATTAGGGATCATGCCTTATATTTCAGCATCGATCATCATGCAGTTATTAAGCGTAGTATCGCCTCAGCTTGAGCAATTAAAAAAAGAGGGCGAAGTAGGCAGAAGGTTGATAACAAAATATACGAGATACGGCACGGTTATTCTGGCCGCATTTCAGGCGCTTGGTATCTCAATTGCGCTAGAGTCTCAACCAGGATTAGTACTCGATCCTGGGTTAGCTTTTAGACTCACAACAGTTGTAACTTTAGTAAGTGGAACAATGTTCCTGATGTGGTTGGGTGAGCAAATTACTGAAAGAGGTATTGGTAATGGAATCTCAATCGTTATTTTTTCAGGCATTGTGGCTGGATTGCCAAGTGCTTTGGGAAGCACGCTTGAGTTAGCTAGAACGGGGGCATTTTCAATTCCCTTAGTTTTCTTTTTGTTTGCTGCAACTATTTTAGTAACAGCGTTGGTTGTTTTTGTTGAAAGAGGCCAGAGAAAAATTACTGTTAACTATGCAAAAAGACAAGTTGGCAATAAGTTATATGGAGGTCAAACCTCTCATTTGCCTTTGAAATTGAATATGGCGGGTGTAATACCACCTATTTTTGCATCAAGTATTATTTTGTTTCCAGCGACTTTGGCTGGATGGTTTGGGTCTAGTGAAAAAATGTTGTGGCTTAAGGACATTGGCGCTGCGATTTCACCAGGACAACCTATTTATATTTTTCTATTCGCGGTAGCGATAGTGTTTTTCTGCTTTTTTTATACAGCTTTGGTTTTTAATCCAAAGGAAACGGCAGATAACTTGAAAAAAGGTGGTGCGTTTGTTCCTGGGATTAGACCGGGAGAACAAACCGCAAAGTATATCGACCAAATAATGGGTAGATTAACTTTAGTAGGCGCTGTGTACATAACGCTCGTGTGTTTATTGCCAGAGTTTTTAATACTTAAGTTTAATGTTCCTTTTTATTTTGGAGGTACATCGTTATTAATTATTGTGGTGGTAACGATGGATTTTATGACCCAGGTTCAATCTCATCTGATGTCATATCAGTATGAGGGATTGCTTAAAAAAGCTAACTTTAAAGGTGGCGCAAATGCGCTTAGATAACCTTTAATCAATGGCCAAAGAAGACACAATTGAGATGCAAGGGGAGATTATAGAAAATCTTCCAAATGCAACTTTTAGAGTTAAATTGGAAAATGACCATGTTGTATTAGGTTATATTTCAGGAAAAATGCGTATGAATTATATTCGTATTCTTCCGGGAGATAAGGTGACTGTTGAAATGACGCCTTATGATTTAACCAGAGCAAGAATTACGTTCAGGGTTAAATAAGTAATATTAATGAAAATTTAAGAGGTATAAAAATGAGAGTTCGTGCATCCGTAAAAACATTATGCCGAAACTGTAAAGTTGTTAGACGAAGAGGTGTTGTGAGAGTAATTTGCTCAGATCCTCGACATAAGCAACGACAAGGATAAGGGTAGGTTGTGAATTGTTAAAAGTTCAACAACCTGTTAAAATATAAGGCTTTTTATTTAATTTGCCATTTTTTTTGGAGTAAGTTATGGCTCGTATTGCTGGGGTAAATGTACCCGATCATCAACATGCAGAAATTGCTTTAACAGCAATTTATGGCATTGGAAGAAATACCGCAAAGAAAATCTGTGTTGCGGCGGGAATCATTGCGACTGCTAAATTGAAAGATTTGAATGATACTGATGTAGAAAAGCTTCGTGATCAAGTAGCGAAAATTAAAGTTGAAGGTGACTTGCGAAGAGAAGTCACAATGAACATAAAACGATTAATGGATCTTGGTTGTTATCGAGGTGTAAGACACAGAAGAGGTCTTCCAGTGAGGGGTCAGAGAACTAAAACGAATGCAAGAACAAGAAAAGGCCCTGTTAAAGCAATTAAACAGGCTAAATAAAAAAGGTTTAAGGATTATTTATGGCAACAAAAGCTAATGTTCGTGTAAAAAAGAAAGTTAAGAAAAACGTAGCGGAAGGTATTGCTCACGTTCACGCATCTTTCAATAACACAATCATCACAATTACAGACCGACAAGGTAACGCATTATCTTGGGCAACATCTGGCGGCGCTGGATTTAAAGGCTCAAGAAAAAGTACGCCTTTTGCAGCACAGGTAGCAGCTGAAGCAGCAGGTAAAGCAGCTCAAGAGTGTGGTGTAAAAAATCTTGAAGTAAAAATTAAAGGGCCAGGCCCTGGAAGAGAATCTGCAGTGCGAGCTCTGAATGCTGCAGGATTTAAAATCACAAGCATTCAAGATGTGACGCCAGTGCCACATAATGGTTGCCGTCCACCTAAGAAAAGAAGAATTTAATAAGTTGAGCATTGAATTGCTCATTGAAACAGGAGAGTTATTTTGGCAAGAAATCTAGATCCTAAATGTCGTCAATGTAGAAGAGAAGGCGAAAAACTTTTTCTTAAAGGCGAAAAATGTTTTACTGACAAATGCGCTATTGAAAAGCGTAATTTTCCTCCTGGCCAACACGGACAAAGAAGAGCGAGTCGTTTATCAGATTACGGTGTTCAATTAAGAGAAAAACAAAAGCTTAGAAGAATTTATGGAATCCTAGAGACGCAGTTTAGAAGTTACTATGCTGAAGCGGAGAGAAAAAAAGGCATTACCGGCGAAAATCTTTTACAACTCTTAGAATGCAGATTAGATAACGTTGCTTATCGCATGGGCATTGGTGCTTCCCGCACAGAAGCTAGACAAATCGTAAGACACAATAGTCTTTTAGTAAATGGTCAAAGAGTAAATATCCCTTCTTATCAAGTAAAGCCAGGCGATATACTCTCAGTTGCAGAAGCATCTAAGCAACAATTAAGAATTAAAGGTTCGATTGAGGCCGCAGAACAAAGAGGTTTTCCAGAATGGATTGAGGTTGACGTAAAGGGCCTTAAAGGTACATTCAAAAATAAACCATTGCGTGATGATTTACCTGCAACAATCAATGAATCACTCGTTGTTGAGCTCTATTCAAAATAATTAAATAAGAATTATTGATAAGGATACATAATGCAAAATAGTCCTACAGAATATTTAAAACCAAGAATTGTAAATGTTGAAGTTATAAACCCAGTAAGAGCTCGCGTTACTTTAGAGCCCATGGAAAGGGGTTTTGGCTTTACTTTAGGTAATGCATTAAGACGTGTTTTATTGTCCTCAATTCCTGGCTATGCAATTACTGAAGTGAAAATTGATGGTGTAGTTCATGAATATTCAACTTTAGACGGTGTGCAAGAAGATGTAGTTGATATTCTCTTAAATTTAAAAGGTGTTGCATTAAAGCTTCATAATAAATCTGAATCAATCCTCACATTAAATAAAACTACTGAAGGCCCGGTAACAGCTGCTGATTTTGAAACCAATCATGATGCTGAAATTATTAATCCAAATCATTTAATTGCGCATCTTACAAAAGGCGGAAAATTAAATCTAGAGGTTAAGGTTGAAATGGGCAGAGGATATCAGCCTGTCCCAGTAAGAAGAAAATCAAATCAAGAAGATAAAACTTTAGGTTTTATCATGGTAGATGCTTCTTTCAGTCCAATCAATAAAGTAAGTTATTTTGTTGAGAGTGCACGTGTGGAACAAAGAACAGACTTAGACAAATTAATCATGGACGTTGAAACTAATGGCGTTATTGATGCTGAACAAGCCATTAGAGACGCTGCTCGAATTTTAATGGGACAACTTTCCGTTTTTGCTAACTTAGAAAGCGCTCTAACTGAAGTGGAAGTTAAACAAGCGCCTCAAGTTGACCCGGTTTTATTAAGACCCGTTGATGATCTAGAACTCACTGTAAGATCAGCAAACTGTTTAAAAGCTGAAAATATTTATTACATTGGCGATCTAATTCAAAAAAGTGAAAATGAACTTTTAAAGGCTCCAAATCTTGGAAGAAAATCACTTAATGAGATTAAAGATATTCTTGCTTCTAAAGGGTTAACTTTAGGTATGAAGCTAGAAAATTGGCCTCCAGCAGGTTTACAAAAAGCGTAATTATTAAATAAGAAAAATTTGAGGGTAAGAGTATGCGTCACGCAAATGGTCATAGAAAACTAAACAGAACGAGCAGTCATCGACAAGCAATGTTGAGAAATATGGCTACCTCATTGCTAAAAAATGAGATTATTAAAACTACATTACCTAAAGCTAAAGAGCTCAGAAAAGTAGCTGAACCTCTTATTACATTAGCAAAAAATGCAACTTTATCTAATAGACGTTTAGCTTTTAGTCGCTTAAGAGATAGAGATATTGTGACTAAATTATTTGCTGAATTAGGCCCAAGATATAACACAAGAAAAGGTGGCTATTTAAGAATTTTGAAGTGTGGTTTCCGAGATGGAGATAATGCGCCTATGGCCTTTGTTGAGCTTGTAGATAGACCTATTGTTGAGGTTTCGATACCAGCCCCTAAAGAAGAGGCTGTAGCATAATAATAAAGTATTATCGTATAAATAAAAAAGCCAGCATAAGCTGGCTTTTTTATTGTTTTGATTTAAAGCTTAAAAATTATTTGATTTTAGCTTCTTTATATACGACATGTTTTCTGACAACAGGATCAAATTTTTTGATTTCCATTTTGTCTGGCATCGTTCTTTTATTTTTTGTTGTTGTGTAGAAATGCCCAGTACCCGCACTAGACTCTAATTTGATTTTTTCACGCATATATATCCCTTAAATTTTCTGGCCAGCTGCACGCATTTTTTTAACAATAGCATCAATACCTAGCTTGTCGATTGTTCTTAGCGCAGCATTAGTAATTCTCATTGAAATCCAACGATTCTCTGTTTCAACCCAGAATTTACGATTTTGTAGATTAGGTAAAAAGCGTCTTTTGGTCTTGTTATTGGCGTGTGATACGTTGTTTCCTGACATTGGTTTTTTGCCGGTTAATTGACATACGCGAGCCATAATTTAAATCCTTTATTTGTTACAATAATTTCGAAAAAGAGTGCTATTAAACCACATAACCCACTGTCTTTTCAAGTGAATTCGTTAGTTTTTACCTGTACTTCCAAAGCCACCTTCACCTCGTTCGGTCTGAGGAAATTCGTCGACCAGGTTAAATTTAGCCTGAATAACAGGAACAATGACAAGCTGGGCTATACGCTCCATAGGGTTGAGCAGGAAAGCTTTTTCGCTTCGATTCCAGCAAGAAACGAGTAATTGACCTTGATAATCAGAATCAATTAGGCCTACTAAATTACCTAAAACAATCCCGTGTTTATGGCCTAAACCCGATCTGGGAAGAATAAGGGCTGCATAAGCAGGGTCTTTAATAAACATAGAAATGCCAGTGGGTATAAGAAATGTTTCGCCAGGATTGATAGTTTGTACGTGTTCAGTACATGCTCGAAGATCAAGACCTGCTGAACCTGATGAAGCATAATTAGGTAACATTTCCTCGATACGTTTATCCAAAATTCTAAAATCAATAGTTAGACTCATATTATTTATCCAAATGTATGCGATGTGCTATTTCTTTCAAAATCGTTTTTGCCGCAACTATTTTATTTGATTTTGGCACCTCAATAACATTGTTTTTATCGATTATTGAAATCTTAGTATCTTCAAGGCCCATGGATTCATGAATTAAGTTTGCCACAATTAAATCTAAATTTTTTGCCTTCAATTTTTTTTGTGCATTCTCAATGAGGTTTTCATTTTCTGCTGCAAAGCCTACTTTAAAAATTTTATTTTTAGATAATCCTATCTCTTTAAGAATGTCGATCGTAGGGGTGAGTTGAAGCGTCATGTCTGAATCACTCTTTTTTAATTTACCCTTTATTTTTTCTTTTGGCGTGTAATCAGAAACAGCTGCGACACTAATAAAAATATCTTGATTGTTGATATGCTTAAGAACTGCTTGATGCATTGAGTGTGCATCGCTTGTATGAATGACTTTAATATTTTCTGAAAAATTTTGATGTTTTGATGTGATTAAAGTGACTGATGCACCCATAGATGCAGCTGTATTGGCGATAGCAAAACCCATATTCCCTGAGCTAAGATTTGTAATACCTCTTACGTCATCTATCATTTCAATTGTGCCACCAGAAGTTATTAACAATTTTTTATTATTAAGTATTTTTGGGGTGAGATGATTTTGAATTGATTTAAATAATTCTTCAGTATCCGTCATTCTTCCAAGTCCTATATCGCCACAAGCTTGCTCTCCTGAGTCGGGACCAAAAAATAAGACACCATCTTTCTTCAACTGAGAAATATTGCGCTGAGTAGCTTCATTGGTCCACATATGAACATTCATAGCTGGTGCTACTGCAATTGGACAAGTTCTCGCTAAACATAAAGAGGATAAAAGATCGTCAGCAAGACCATGTGTTAATTTTGCTAGGAAATTAGCGCTGGCAGGAGCAATAACTATGAGGTCGTAATTTCTTGATAGTTCTATATGTGACATACCATTGTTAGCATTACTTTTCCATAAACTTGTTAGTACTTCTTTGCTTGATAAAGCTTGGAATGTAAGTGGTGTTATAAAATGACAAGCAGACTCAGTCATTACAACTTGAACATCAAAATCGTTTTTAACCAGAAGGCGGGTTAATTCAGCAGCTTTGTAAGCAGCTATACCTCCAGTAACGCCAAGAATAATTTTATGATTTGCCAAGATAAGATTTACGCAGTCAAAATGAATTAAGTTATTTTAATTTTTACAAATTGCATATAATTAAAGAATAAATGGAAAACAAGTATAACAAAGATATATAAGGCAATAAATTAATTTAGGAATCAAATTCGGAAACATCATGATTAAAAAATATTTAAAAAATATAATTTGGATTTTAGTGGCCTTGTTGGGAGCTATTGCTTTTTCTACGATTGCACTGAATCGAAATGAAAGTATCAATGCTGTTTGGTTTATTACTGCTGCTGTATGTATTTATATGATTGCTTATAGATTTTATGCAAGCTGGATCGCAGCAAAAGTCTTAGTTATTGATGAATATAGAAAAACGCCAGCTTTAAGACTTAGAAATGATAAAGACTTTATTCCTACAGATAAATGGATTGTTTTTGGCCATCACTTTGCTGCTATTGCTGGGCCGGGACCACTGGTTGGTCCGACATTAGCGGCACAGTTTGGCTATCTGCCAGGAATGTTATGGATACTTATAGGGGCTGTGTTAGGCGGTGCTGTGCAAGATATGACTACATTATTTTTTTCAATGAGGCGCAATGGAAAAAGTTTAGGGCAGATGGCTAGAGATGAAATTGGTTTAATCGGTGGGACTGCTTCATTGATCGGTACTTTTTTAATTATGGTTATTTTGATTGCTGTTTTAGGGTTGGTGGTTGTGAATGCTATGAAACACAGTCCTTGGGCAACATCAACAGTTGCTGCAACCATACCGATAGCAATTTTTATTGGTATTTATTTGCGATCTATCAGATCAGGAAGAGTGCTTGAAGCATCGTTAATAGGATTTGGATTATTGCTTCTAGCTGTTTTTGCTGGAGGTTTAATTGATCATTCGCAAACCTTAAGAGCTTATTTTGATCATGACAGCTTGACATTGGCGTGGGCAATTATTTTTTATGGCTTTGCAGCAGCAGTTCTTCCGGTTTGGCTTTTATTAGCACCGAGAGATTATCTTTCGACTTTTGTAAAATTAGGCACAGTGATTGTTTTAGCTGTTGCAATTATGACATTGCAACCAGAAATTAAAATGCCAGCATTAACGCAATTTACTAATGGTACAGGACCTATTTTCGGTGGTAGTGTGTTTCCTTTTGTTTTTATTACCATCGCTTGCGGATCAATTTCTGGATTCCATTCTTTAATTGCTTCGGGTACAACCCCTAAATTATTAGAGAATGAAAAATATATTCCTATGATTGGCTATGGCGCGATGCTTCTAGAATCTTTCGTAGCGATTATGGCCTTGATAGCTGCAACAGTATTAGAACCAGGTATATTTTTTGCAATTAATAGTCCTGTGGGAGTGGTTGGAGCAGAAGCTGCGGGGGCTATTCAAAAAATAAATTCATGGGGATTTAAAGTGACAGTTGAAGAAATGGAATTGCTTGCAAAAAATATGGGCGAAACTTCCCTATTCGCGAGAACAGGTGGCGCGCCTTCATTAGCAGTAGGTATGGCAAATATATTTGGTAAAGCTTTTGGTACAAACTTATTAGCGATGTGGTATCACTTTGCTATAATGTTTGAAGCAATATTTATTCTTACCACACTGGATGCAGGCACCCGTGTGGGAAGATTTATGTTGCAAGATATGATTGGCAACATTTATCCGAAATTCGGTCAAACATCATGGATGCCATCTATTATTTTAAGTAGTGCAATTGTTGTCAGTTGCTGGGGATATTTTTTATATATTGGGGTGATAGATCCAAATGGTGGGGTAAATATTTTATGGCCGTTGTTTGGTATCGCAAATCAGATGCTTGCAGCTATTGCTCTATGTGTGGGTACTGGCATTCTTATCAAATCAAATAAATTAAAATATGCTTGGGTAACAGGGTTGCCTCTAATTTGGCTGATTATTGTGACGACGACAGCTGCTTATCAAAAAATATTTAGTCAAGATATTAGGGTTGGATTTATCTCAGCAGCAAGAGATCTGACAGATAAAATAAATATAGGACTCATTGAGGATAGTAAAATATCCATTACTCACCAATTAATTTTTAATCAAAAATTAGATGCCTTTATTACTTTATTTTTACTTATTATTTTATGGACAGTTGTTGTTGATATGTTAAGAATTTCATTTTTCAAAAAGAATTAATAAGCTATGTTGAAAGTTATAAAATCATTATATGAATTCATACGAAGACTATCAGGGGACGATCTCTATGATCTATATTTGAAGAGCCATAAAAAATGTTCAAAAAAACATAGATTGATGAGTAAAAAAAACTTTTATCAAGCTACGATTGAGAAAAAATGGAGTGGTTTAAAACGCTGTTGTTAGTTTTTTTTAAAAAGATAAATACCAGCCAAGAGCATTGGAATAGTTAACCATTGACCCATTGAAAGATTTAAAAAGAGCAAGCCTAAGAATGAATCAGGCTCTCTTGTAAATTCAATTAAAAATCTAAACGCTCCGTATAGTATTAAGAATAAAGCAGCAATACGGCCTGTCTTCCTTTTTTGATTGGAATATAACCAAAGCAATACAAACATAACAAAACCTTCAAAGAAGCTTTCGTAAAGTTGAGAGGGGTGTCTTGGAATGCCATCTAAATTTGGAAAGACCGTACCTAAGAAAAATTGTGTTGGTCTGCCCCATAGCTCCGCATTAATAAAATTTCCAATGCGACCAAAAGCAAGCCCTAGAGGAACCAACGGGGCAATGAAATCTAAAACTGAAAGTAAAGTTATTTTATATTTTTTAGCTGTGAGAGCCATAGCAATAACTACACCTAAAAATCCTCCATGAAATGACATGCCGCCTTTCCATAATGCAATGATCTCAATCGGTTCTTGAAGATAATATTCCAGTTGATAGAATAAGATGTAACCTAATCGACCACCGGCAATGACACCTATAGCCCCATAAAAGAAAGCGTCATCTAGCATCTTTTCATTCCAGGATAGCCACGGACGTGTTTTGATTTGAACTTTACCTAACTGAAGAAATCCTAAAAAGGCGAAAAGATACATGATTCCGTACCAATGAATTTGAAACGGCCCAAGATTAAACGCAACAGGATCTATGTGAGGATGAATAAGCATAAGATTCATGTCATTATAAGTTAAAATAACTATTAAAATTAATTGTAATTAAAGAGGCCATTATGCCCATATATCGCTCTAAAACAACAACCCATGGTAGAAATCAAGCTGGTGCTCGTGCACTTTGGCGAGCCACAGGCATGAAAGATGAAGATTTTTTAAAGCCAATTATTGCAGTTTGTAATTCATTTACTCAATTCGTTCCGGGTCATGTTCATTTGAAAGATATAGGACAGCTTGTAGCAAGAGAAATTGAAAAGCATGGTGGTGTTGCGAAAGAATTTAATACTATTGCAGTAGATGATGGTATAGCTATGGGACATGATGGCATGTTATATAGCCTACCAAGCAGAGATCTTATTGCAGATAGCGTCGAATATATGGTAAACGCTCACTGTGCAGATGCCATTGTTTGTATATCAAATTGCGACAAGATAACGCCCGGTATGCTCATGGCGGCACTCAGAATTAATATTCCTGTAGTCTTCGTTTCAGGTGGACCCATGGAAGCTGGAAAGGTTAATTGGAATAATGAAATAAAGAAATTAGACTTGGTAGATGCAATGGTAGCTGGTGCTGATACAAGAGTATCTGATAAAAGTTCTGATGAAATTGAACGATCAGCTTGTCCAACATGTGGATCATGTTCTGGAATGTTTACAGCAAACTCAATGAATTGTTTAACGGAGGCCTTAGGATTAAGCTTGCCTGGTAATGGAAGCACTCTAGCTACGCATGCGGCTAGAAAAAAGTTATTCCAAGATGCCGGAAAATTAATTGTTGATTTAGCTAAGCGATATTACGAAAAAGATGATGAAAGTGTGCTGCCTAGAAATATTGCAAATTTTAAAGCTTTTGAAAATGCCATGAGCCTAGATGTTTCCATGGGGGGCTCTACAAATACTGTTCTTCATTTACTTGCGGCAGCTCATGAAGCTAAAGTAAATTTCACAATGAAAGATATAGATCGTATTTCAAGAAAAGTGCCTTGTTTAGCAAAAGTAGCGCCTGCTACATCCAAGTTCCATATGGAAGATGTTCATAGGGCAGGCGGTGTGATGGGAATTTTAGGGGAGCTTGATCGTGCATCTTTAATTCACAGAGATGTTTCTACGGTCCATTCTAAAACTCTAGGAGAAGCAATAGATCATTGGGATATTGTGTCAACTAAAAATGAAGAAGTAAGAAATTTTTACCGTGCTGCACCAGGAGGCATACCCACGACAATTGCATTTAGTCAAAGCATGCTATATCCAACTTTAGATGAAGATAGAACTTCTGGCTGTATTCGAAATAAAGAGAATGCTTATACTCAAGATGGTGGACTTGCTGTTCTTTTTGGAAATATTGCACGAAATGGCTGTATCGTTAAAACGGCAGGAGTCGACGAAAGTATATTGAAATTTAAAGGGCGTGCACGTATTTTTGAATCGCAAGACGAGGCTGTTGCAGCTATTTTAGGCGACAAGATTATTGCAGGCGATGTTGTTGTGATTATATATGAGGGGCCAAGAGGCGGACCAGGTATGCAAGAAATGCTTTATCCAACTGCCTATTTAAAATCAAAAGATCTTGGCAAAGTTTGTGCGCTTTTAACTGATGGTAGATTTTCTGGGGGAACCTCTGGACTAAGCATTGGCCATGTGTCACCCGAAGCTGCGGAACAAGGAGAAATTGCGCTGATTGAAGAAAATGATCAGATAGAAATTGATATTCCAAATAGAAAAATTGATTTAATGATCGATGATGCGACTCTCACCCTAAGAAAAAATGAAATGAATGCTAAAGGCATGGATGCTTGGAAGCCTAAGCCAAGAAACAGAAAAGTATCTCAAGCATTACAAGCTTATGCATTAATGACGACAAGTGCAGATAAAGGAGCTATTCGAGATATTTCAAACTTAGAGGAAATATAATTTTTAAGATGTTAAGTGAAACAAATATATCTTCTGCCCAAAGCTATAAGATTAGCCAAAATGAAATTGGACTAAAATTTATCACAATTAATAATGAGCTAGCTTCTGCAAAAATTGCTCTGCAGGGGGCTCATCTCATGCAGTGGAAGCCTCATAATATTGAAAACGAAGTGTTGTGGCTTTCAAGTAATACAAGATATATGCATGGGAGGTCTATTCGGGGCGGCGTGCCCATCTGCTGGCCTTGGTTTGGCGCACATCCCACCGATGGAAGTTTTTGTCCGCACGGATTTGCAAGAGTTATACCATGGCGCATTAATGAAATTATGGATATAGAAAATGGAGCTACTAAAGTTACTTTGGTAATGCTGCCAACCCCTGAGGTTAATAGACAACTTTCATATCAATTTAATTTAGAGCTTTCTGTAATAATAGGTAATTCAATTCATTTAGACCTTAAAACAACTAATTTATCTGAACAACCTTTTTTAATTGGCGAGGGCTATCATACTTATTTTGGAATAAGCGACATAGAAAATATTAAAGTGACAGGATTGGAAAATAAAATCTATTCAGACAAAGTCAGAGGCTATAAAAAATTTACTCAGGAGGATCAAATTAAATTTAATTCTGAATTTGATAGGGTTTATTTAGATACAAGAGATACATGCGTGATTCATGATGAAGGTTTTAATCGAAAAATTACAATACAAAAACAAAATAGTGAATCAACAGTTATCTGGACGCCCTGGGATAAAAAAGTTAAAACTATGGTTGATATGGGCACCAAACATGAATGGAAAAAAATGATCTGTGTTGAAAGTGTTAATGCTCTTGAGAACAGCGTAATAGTTTATCCGAATCAATCCCATAGCCTAATAGCTGAGTATTTGGTTCAAGAATATTAATTGGTTAATTTTATTTAAATTACTTTTAATTTAAATAAGTTTAGGAGTATCATAAGTAGCGCAAAATCAATTTAAGGGTGTAAATCATATGAAATTAGTAATTTTAAGTATTGCAATGGTTGGTGCGTTCGTCGCAAATCAAGCTCAAGCCGCAGATGCTAAAGCTGCTGAAGCACTTGCTCAAAAAAGCGGATGTTTAGCATGTCATGGCGTTGAAAAAAAAGTAGTTGGACCATCTTACAAGGATGTTGCAGCTAAGTATAAAGGGGACAAAGGCGCTGAAGCGAAATTAGTAGCTAAAGTAAAAGCGGGTGGTAGCGGCGTTTGGGGCCCAGTTCCAATGCCACCTCACCCACAAGTTAAAGAAGAAGATATTAAAACAATCGTTCAATGGGTTCTTTCTCTTTAATGAAGTAAAAAAATAAAAAACCGGCCTAGACCGGTTTTTTATTTAGATGGCTATGTTTAATTGAGTAAACAAAATAGAAAACAATACCAATCATCACCCAAATTAAAAATCTTCTCCAAGTTTCGAGCGGTAAGAAAAACATTAAAGCACTGCATGAAAAAATTCCAAGAACAGGAATAAGCGGGTGCCATTTATTCTTAAAAGTTGCATTATTATTTTTATGAAGTTTTCTTATAAAAATTACTCCTAATGAAACAATCACAAAAGCAGCTAACGTTCCAATATTTACAATTTCAGCAAGAGCGCCAAGTGGTATAAAGCCCGCAATTAATGAAATGATGAGGCCACAAAAAACAATAACTCTTATAGGCGTATTAGTAGCTTTATTGACTTCACTTAAAGTATGAGGTAATAACCCATCCCTACACATTGCAAAAATAATTCTTGTTAGGGCGTAATAAAGCACAAGCATTACAGTTGTAAGTCCTGTAATAACTCCGGTAGCTACAACTGCAGAAGCTCCTTGAAAACCTATTTTTTGAAGCGCATAAGCTACAGGAGAAGACACATTAAGTTCTTGGTATGGAACAACGCCAGTAAGTAATAAGGATACGATGATGTATATCATTGTGCAAAAAGCAAGTGAACCAATAATACCTCTAGGCAGATCTCTTTGAGGATTGATCGCCTCTTCAGCAGCAGTCGATACTGCATCGAAACCAACATATGCAAAAAATACTAATGAAGCGCCTGCCAGAATACCAACAGTTTTTCCATTAGGTAATGTTGAAAACCATCCATAAGGCATAAATGGATGCCAATTTGATGGATTCACATTAAAAATAGCGACTGAAATAAATAGTGTGACGGTTAAAAGTTTAATAAAAACCATTGCTGCATTAAATTTGGCACTTTGCTTCGCCCCTATGATTAGCAAAGACATAATTATTAATATAATAACCATTGCTGGAAGATTAACCATACCTCCTAATGAAGGGGCTTTTGATAATGATTCTGGAAGACCGATACCCATAGCTGTAAGTGCATTATTAAAATATCCAGACCATCCATTTGCCACTGCAGCAATAGACATTCCATATTCCATTAAAAGAATCCAACCAATAATCCATGCAAAAAATTCACCAAATGCAACATAACTATAGCCATATGCACTTCCACAACCGCCAATCGATGAAGATAATTCTGCATAGGCTAAAGCGGCAAAAGCACATGCAAAACCTGAAACTATGAAAGACAAAATAACTGCGGGACCAGCTTGATTTGCAGCAGCAATGCCGGTTAAGACAAATATACCTGTACCGATAATACAGCCAATACCAAGTAGTGTTAAATCTAGTGCACTTAAACATTTTTTTAGATGAGCTGGATGTTTATGATTTATATGCTTTTTTCTAAAAATTTTTGCAAATAGATTATTCATGGTCTAACCAATCTTTATTTGTTAAAAAATATGTATATAACTTTTCCTCTTTGCTCCCTGATTCTGGTTTCCAATCATATTTCCATTGAGCCATCGGCGGCATCGACATTAAAATTGATTCAGTCCGGCCATTAGATTGCAAACCAAATAGAGTGCCGCGATCGAATATTAAATTAAATTCCACATAACGACCACGTCGATAAAGTTGAAAGCTTCTTTCTTTTTCTGTGTAATAAGTATCTTTTCTTCTCTGAAGAATAGGTAGGTATGCATTTAAAAAAACATCCCCTACAGATTTATTTAAATTAAAAGATTTATCAAAACCTAATTGATTAAAGTCATCGTAAAAAATACCTCCAATACCTCTGGGCTCGTTACGGTGTTTTAGGTAAAAGTATTCATCACAATTTTTTTTAAATTTCGAGTACAGTTTTTTGTCGTAAAGATCAAGCATAGTTTTAAGTGTTTGGTGAAAATGAATGGCATCTTCGTCAAAGCCATAATAAGGAGTTAAATCCATACCACCGCCAAACCACCAAATATCCTCAAGACCTTCTTTTTTTGCAATAAAAAATCTTACATTCATATGCACTGAAGGGGCATAAGGATTTTTAGGATGTAAGACAAGAGAAAGACCCATAGCTTCCCACTTTCTATCTGCTGCTTCTAAATGAGCAACGCTTGCTGAGCGTGGTAGCTTATCACCCAAAACATGAGAAAATCCAACGCCTGCCCTTTCAAATACATTGCCATTCTCTAAAATGCAAGAAGTGCCGCCTCCACCTTCTTTTCGTTGCCATGAATCATTAATAAAATTTTTTCCATCAACAAGCTGAAGTGTTTCAACAATCTTTATTTGAAGGTTGTTAAAGTACTCATAAACTATATTTGAATTAATCATTTTATTTTCCTTGATACAGGATTTATTGGCCCAGTCTATAAAAACAACTTAAATACTGGATTAAGTTTTGATGAGTCAATTTAATTATTATCTAATGCTCTGAAACCTATATCTTTTCGATATTGCGCTCCATTAAATCTGACAGTATTGATAGCCTCATAAGCTTTTGATTGAGCTTCTTTGACAGAATAACCAAGCGCTGTAACAGCCAATACCCTACCTCCAGAAGTGAGAAGTTTATTATCTTTAAACATTGTGCCTGCATGAAAAATATAAGTATCAGAAATGACACGATCTTCAATATGAATTTCGTCATTTAATTTTGGAGTTTCAGGGTAGCCTGCTGAAGCTAAAACGACAGCTAGAGCTGTTCTTTTATCCCATTCAATTTCTGTTGAGTCAAGATGTCCAGTTGATGATTTATAAAGCGTTTCAAAAAAATCACTTTTAAGCCTCATCAGAATCGGTTGAGTTTCAGGATCTCCCATTCGACAATTGTATTCCAATGTTTTTACTTCACCTTTTTTGGTAATCATTAATCCTGCGTAGAGAAATCCAGTAAAAGGAATACCATCATTAGCCATACCATGGATGGTCGGGTAGATAATTTCTTTCATAACTTTAGAGTAAATTTCATCAGTAACTATAGGCGCGGGTGAATATGCCCCCATACCGCCGGTGTTTGGCCCCATGTCTTGATCTAAAAGCCTTTTATGATCTTGGCTCGTTGCAAGTGGCAAAATTGTTTTACCATCACAGATGACCATAAAGCTAGCTTCTTCACCTTCAAGAAATTCTTCAATAACAACCTTGGCTCCAGCATCACCAAATCTATTGTCTACAAGCATAAAGTCGATTGCATCATGAGCTTCTTTTAACGTCATAGCGACGATGACACCTTTTCCTGAAGCTAATCCATCTGCCTTAATTACAATAGGCGCACCTTCCTTATCAACATAGCTATGGGCTTCATCTGGCATTTTAAATGCTTTATATTTTGCAGTAGGGATTTTGTGTCTATACATGAAATCTTTAGCAAAATCTTTAGAGCTTTCAAGCTGAGCAGCTTTTTGAGTGGGCCCAAAAATATTTAAATGTTTAGATCGAAATAAATCAACAATACCTCTAGAAAGAGGTAGTTCTGGGCCAATGACAGTCAAGTCAATTTTTTCTTCAATTGCAAAATCTGCAAGAAGATTAATATCAATCAGATCAATATTTTTGAATTTTGGATTGAGGTGAGTTCCGCCATTACCTGGCGCAACAAAAACAGAATTTACTTTATTACTTTGAGAAAGTTTCCATGCCATTGCATGTTCTCTGCCACCACTTCCAATGACTAGAACTTTCATAAATTAATGCCTAAAGTGACGATATCCAGTAAATAACATGACGAGACCTAATTCGTCGGCAGCATAGACAACCTCTTCATCTCTAAGACTTCCGCCAGGTTGAATGACGCATTTTGCACCAGCCGCGGCCAGCACATCAATACCATCTCTAAAAGGAAAGAATGCATCTGAAGCGACGACTGAATTTGTTAAGTCAAGATTTGCATTATGAGCTTTGATCGATGCTATTTTGGTGCTGTCTACTCTGCTCATTTGACCTGCACCGATTCCTAATGTTTGATTATTTTTACAAAATACAATCGCATTTGATTTGACATATTTCGCAACGCGCCATGCAAAAAGCATGTCGTCCATTTGCTCCTGATTAGGTGTGAGTTTAGAAACTACTTTGCAATGATCCATATCGATATTAAAATTATCGGACGACTGAACTAATAAACCACCACCAACTTTTTTTAATTCAAAAGCATTAAAGTTGTTATCTAATGTAACTTCTAACAATCTGATATTTGGTTTTGATTCAAATATTTTAAGTGACTCAATGTCGTAAGACGGAGCAATTACAACTTCTACAAATTGTGTAATAATTTGAGATGCAGTATTTATGTCTATAGGTGCATTGCAAGCAATAATGCCGCCGAATGCAGAAGTTGGATCAGTTAGAAATGCTTTTTTATAAGCGTCTAATAAGTTTTTAGAAGACCCTACTCCGCATGGATTGGCATGTTTTACGATGACGCAAGATGGAAGCTGAAAGTTTTTAACACATTCCCATGCTGTATCTGCATCATTTAAGTTGTTGTATGAAAGTTCTTTACCCTGTAATTGTTTAAAGCTTGCTAACGAACCTTTATTAGCTATTTCATCAACATAGAAAGATGCACTTTGATGCGGATTCTCACCGTAACGTAAATCCATTTTTTTGTTAAATACGAGATTAAGTTTATTGGGGTAAGTTACACTTTTATTTGTATCTAAACCATTAAGATAATTTGAAATGGCTGAATCATACTTCGCAGTGTGTTCAAAAGCTTTTTTAGCCAAATTAAATCTGCATTCTAGATTAAGTGCGCCATCATTTTGCTTTAAGGCATTTTCAATCATTTTATAATCCGAGGCATCAGTGACCACAGCTACACCATTATAATTTTTAGCTGACGATCTAATCATTGCTGGACCACCAATATCTATATTTTCAATAGCTTCAGGGAGCGTACAATTTTCTTTAGATATGGTTGCTTCGAATGGGTACAAGTTCACGACCACCAAATCAATTAAAGGAATATTTGATTTATTCATCGTTTGTAGATGTTTTTCGTCATCTCTTTTTCCGAGGATGCCGCCATGTATTTTTGGATGAAGTGTTTTTACTCTCCCATCAAGCATTTCAGGGAAACCTGTATAATCACTGACCTCAATGACAGGAATATTATTGTCAGCAAATAATTTTGCCGTACCTCCAGTAGATAAAATTTCAACATTAAACTTAATTAGCGTCTTAGCAAAATCGATAATACCTTTTTTGTCTGATACGCTTATAAGAGCTCTTTTTATTTTAATCATGACTAGATATCAATCTTATGTTGTTTTAATTTTTTTCTGAGTGTGTTCCTATTAAGACCAAGAATTTCTGCAGCTTTACTCTGGTTACCTTTTGAAATACGCATAATATATGATAATAGAGGCTTCTCTACTATACCAATGACCATATCGTAAACATTCGTTGGATGTTCGCCGTTCAAGTCTTTGAAGTATTGATCTAAAGATTCGTTTACACAATCTGGGATGTCTGTTTTCTTTTCCATTAAGCTACCAACATTTCTTGTTCGTACTTTAAATATGGGGATTCGATTGAAAGAAAATTAAAATAATCTTCGATTGTTTTAATTTGTGCATCGATTTCTTCAATTGTGTTCATATGGTGTCTAAAATTCGCAGAATTTTTTAATCCTTTTGTGTACCAAGAAATATGTTTCCTGGCAATTTTTAATCCCGCATTTTCACCATAAAAATCATAAAGCTCTTTCACATGAGTAATCGTAATATTTTTGATTTCATTAATAGATGGATTATCTAAATGCTTTCCTGTTTTAAGATAGTGGTCAATTTCTCTAAAAATCCAAGGCTTACCTTGGGCAGCTCTTCCGATCATTACCCCATCTGCACCTGTGTAATCTAAAACAAATTTAGCTTTTTCAGGTGAAGTAATATCACCATTTGCAATAACGGGAATTTTGACTGACTGTTTTACTTCGGTGATGGTGTCATACTCAGCATCACCCATGTACAAACAAGCTCTTGTTCTGCCATGAATGGCTAATGCTTTAATGCCAATATCTTCGGCAATTTTTGCAATTTCTATCGCATTACGATTTTTAGTATCCCAACCAGTTCTTATTTTTAATGTGACAGGAACTTCTACAGATTTAACTACGGAAGATAATATTTTTTTTACAAGCGGCTCATCTTTGAGAAGTGCTGATCCTGCCATGACGTTACATATTTTTTTTGCAGGACAACCCATATTAATATCGATAATTTGAGCACCATGATCCACATTAAATTGAGCTGCTTCAGCCATCATTTTTGGGTCAGCACCAGCAATTTGAACTGAGATTGGATCTACTTCACCTTCGTGATTAGCGCGACGAAGTGTTTTTTGACTACCGTATAAAAGTGAGTTTGATGTCACCATCTCACTTACCGCCATGCCAGCGCCAAACTTTTTACAAAGTTGACGGAAAGGACGGTCTGTGACGCCAGCCATGGGGGCGACTATGAGATTATTTTTAATGGAAATGGAGCCTATTTTCACTGTCTTTTATATTTATTTAGGGAAAGTTGCTTATTTTATAGGCAAATGGCTTTTTATAAAAGTGAAGACTTTAAATTACTTATGCCATTCATAGCCCAAATTGGCTATTTTTTCTTGTATTTCCAATATAGCTTTATTAACTAATTTTGATGAGCCTTTAACGCCAAGCTCTATTGTTTTTACAGGGTTTAATTTTGGCAGGCTAAAAAGTTTAATTTCTGGATATTTTTTTACAATTTCATTCATCAAATCAATTAATTTACTTTCACTCACATCGTTAATCCAAATCGAAGCTTCGGCAAAATCATTTTGATTTAATAATTCTTGATAATGTGTATTGAGAACCCATTCAACCATCGGCCATGCCATTTCTGGAAACCCTGGCAAAAAATGATGATGATTAATTTTAAACCCAGGTATTTTATTAATTTCATTTGGAATTAATAATGCTTGTTGGGGAATATTTGCCATCAAAACTCTTTTTGGATAAGCCCCATCACCAAAATGTTCTTCAATAAGTTTGACAGCTTCATTATTTCTCATTAATTGAAGATCAAAAGCTTCTGCTGCAGCTTGACGTGTGAAGTCATCTGGTGTTGCACCAATGCCACCAAAAGAAAAAACAATAGTCCTGGAGTTTGTTGACTCTTTGATAGATTGAATAATACTTTTCGAATCGTCTTGAATATATTTCACCCAAGACAATGAAAGCTCATATTTTTTTAATGTTTTTTGTAAAAATTCGAAATGTTTATCTTGTCTTTTGCCAGATAAAATTTCATCGCCAATAATTAAAGTGCCGAATTCCATTTTAATGTGCCGCATCCCAGTTCAGTCCAACACCAATATCAACGATAAGAGGAATATCTAGTTTTGCAACACCCTCCATTAGGCGAGGCAATTCTTTTTGTAATATTTCAATTTCATTTTGGGGTACTTCAAATACAAGTTCATCATGTACTTGCATAATCATTCTTGTTTTTAAGTGCATATTTTGACATAACCATTGATCAACGGCGATCATTGCTAATTTTATAAGGTCCGCTGCAGTGCCTTGCATAGGCGCATTAATCGCAGCTCTCTCTGCTGCAGATCTTCTAATACCATTCGAACCATTAATTTCTGGAATCCATAATCTCCTTCCAAAAAATGTTTCTACATAACCTTTATCTTTAGCAAATAATTTTGCATTTTCCATGTATTTTTTAATGCCAGGATATCGGGCAAAATAAGTTTCTATATAATTTGCGGCGGCGCTACGTTCAATGCTGAGTGATTTCGATAAACCAAAAACACTCATTCCATAGATCAATCCAAAATTAATAACTTTGGCATAACGTCTTTGTTCATTAGAAACACTATTCAGCTCACACCCAAAGATTTCAGCTGCCGTGGATTTATGTATATCTTCATTATTCTTAAATGCATCAAGTAATCTTTTGTCTTGAGATAAGTGAGCCATAATTCTCAGTTCGATTTGAGAATAGTCTGCAGATAAAATTGATGATCCTTTGTTTGCAATAAATGCTTCTCTTATTTTTCTACCCTCTAGTGTTCTGATCGGGATATTTTGCAAATTAGGTTCTGAACTCGCAAGACGTCCTGTAATTGCCACTGCTTGGTTGTAGCTGGTATGAATGCGCCCAGTATTAGGATTAATCATTTTTGGTAATTTATCTGTGTAAGTTGATTTGAGTTTAGATAGACTGCGATGTTCAAGCAGAAGTTTAGGCAGAGGATAGTCAAGAGCTAATTCTTGCAAGACGTCCTCGTCAGTAGATGGAGCTCCTGAAGGTGTTTTTTTTAAAGACTTAATACCTAATTTGTTAAATAAAATATCTTGTAATTGTTTGGGTGATGCGAGGTTGAAAGGTTGTCCCGCTAATTGGTAAGCCTCCTCTTCAAGTAGCAGAATTTTTTTGCCAATTTCATGGCTTTGCTCATTTAATTTTTTCTCATCTATAAGCACACCATTTCTTTCAATCTTTAAAAGTACCTCTGCGGTGGGCATTTCAATACTTTCATAAATGAATTTTAGTGACGCATCATTTTCAATTACAGGATTAAAAAATTGATTTAATTGCAAAGTAATATCAGCATCTTCAGATGAATAATGAGATGCCACATCAATATCGACTTCATTAAATCTAAGTTGATTTACACCTTTGCCTGCAACTTCTTCGTAACTTACACAGGTATGTCCTAGGTGTCTTAAGCTTAAATTATCCATGCCATGACTTTGATGACTTTCTGTCACATAGCTTTGTAGCATCGTATCGTGCCTAATACCTTTAAGACATATATCGTGGTTTAAAAAAACGTGCGCATCATACTTTAAGTTTTGCCCAATTTTCTTGATCTTTTCATCCTCTAAAATGGGCTTTAATAAATTTAATACAGCATTAATCGATAACTGTTGAGGAGCTCCAGGATAATCATGTGCTAAAGGAATGTAGGCTGCTTCTCCTGGAGTCACTGCCATAGATATACCTACAATTTTTGCTTGCATTGGGTCGAGAGAGTTTGTTTCCGTGTCGATACAAACATATTTTTTTATTTTGATTTTTTCTAGCCATGCATGTAATAAAGTTTCTTTAAATATTGTGTCGTATTTAATTTTAGAAATAAAATGGCTTAGTGATTTAATGGATGGTTTTTCTTCATCACTTTTACTTAATGAAACTACCTTAGGACTACCTTCTTTGATTTCATTAAGCCAATTCTTAAATTCAAACCTTTGGTATAAATTTTCTAACGCGGATAAGTCTTGTTTTTTGGGTTTCAAATTGTCCCAATTTTTATTGATATCTAAATCACATCGAATCGTAATAAGATCCCTAGCTTTAGGAATCCAATCGAGTGCTTTTCTTAAATTTTCACCGACTACCCCTGGGAATTGAGAAGCATGCATTACGATATTGTCGAGCGTTTGATATTCATTAAGCCATTTCAATGCAGTTTTAGGACCTACCTTATCAACACCGGGCACGTTATCAGAGGTGTCTCCAATAAGTGTTAGATAATCAATAATTTGGCTCGGCATCAACCCAAATTTATTTTTGACGCCTTCGATATCAAGTTTTTCGTTCGTCATCGTATTAATTAAAGTGACATGATCATTTACAAGTTGAGCTAAATCCTTGTCGCCTGTAGAAACGACAACATTATATTGATGTTGGCTAGCTTCTTTGCATAATGTACCAATTACATCATCAGCTTCAACACCCTCTTGAATAATAATAGGCCAGCCCATCGCTGTAATTGCTTCATGAAGCGGTTGGATTTGAGCTCTTAAATCATCAGGCATCACTGAGCGATTAGCTTTATACTCAGGGTATAGATCATTTCTGAAAGTTTTTCCTTTTGCATCAAAAACGCAAGCGTTATAATCTGAAGGAAACTCTTTATGAAGTTTTCGGAGCATATTTAAAACGCCGTAAATAGCCCCAGTAGGTTCTTGGCGACTATTTCTAAGATCTGGCAATCCGTGAAATGCCCTATAGAGATAAGAAGAGCCATCGACCAATAATAGTGTTTTCATAATTTAATTTTGAAAGTTTTTATGTCAGCAGATAAAAAGATACCTAAATTTAATGGCCCAGAATTATTTGATGAAACTCATAACGAAAGCGAATCCTGGTATGCATTTGAAATTATGTCAGAATTTGTTGGCGCTACCGAGAAACTTAAAAAAATAACGCCTGCCGTATCTGTGTTCGGCAGCGCTAGGGTCAGTGAAGACAATCCCTATTACAAACTCACCGTTGATATAGCAGAGGTTCTATCTAATGCCGGATTTAGCGTCATTTCTGGCGGCGGTCCTGGTCTCATGGAAGCAGTTAATAAAGGAGCTTCTTTAGGGAAAGGGTCTAGTATTGGCCTTAATATCAACTTACCTCACGAACAAAAGCCAAATGAATACCAAGACATTTCAATTAATTTTAAATATTTCTTTATGCGAAAAGTCATGTTTATTAAGTATGCTTCAGCATACGTAGTTTTACCTGGTGGATTTGGAACATTAGATGAATTAATGGAAGTGATTACTCTTATTCAAACCGGTAAATCAAGAAAAATCCCTATTATTTTAGTCGGTAAGGAGTTCTGGTCTGGTTTGCTTGATTGGTTAAAAGATAAAATTGTAAAAGGGGGTATGGCGCAAGAAAAAGACTTGGATTTGATTCAAATTCTTGAGGAGCCCAAAGAGATTGTGGATGCAATATTTAATCATTATGAATCTATTGGTTTTTCATTAACGCCGGCGGAACGAAAAGCCCAGCTTTATTTATAAATTGTCAAATAAACCATAACATCTATAGGTTTTTTGCTAGAATCTTGTCTATGATGATACAAAATACAATCAAAGCTTTCTTGTTAGCAATTACCTTAATAAGTTTAAATGCCATAGCTGAAAAAAAGCTCGAGCCACTAGAGGAAGTGAAGCCACCACCAAAGAATTTTGAAAGTGATATTGTGGAAGAACCTCAAATCACTATCACTAAAAAAGGTGATGATACCGTTGTGGAATACCGCATCAACGGCGAGCTTTATATGATGAAAGTCACGCCCCCTGCTGGCGGACCTGCATATTATTTGTTGAAGGAAGATCAATATGGTGGTTGGGCAAAATATGACGGCCCAAGTCAGCCCGTGACTGTGCCTAAATGGGTAATATTTAGATTCTAAATTTTTTTGAAAGGGCTTTTAGGCCCTTTTTTTTATGTCCGTCTATACATCAGTTAATATTGAAGAATTAAAAATTTGGCTTCAAGATTATGCTTTGGGCGATCTTACCGATTATCAAGGCATTAAATCTGGTATTACGAATACCAACTATTTTTTGATGACAGCACATGATCGTTTTGTGCTAACACTGTTCGAAAAAAATACGATAGAAGACCTACCTTATTTTGTAGATCTTATGGCTCATTTAGCAGAGTATTCGTTTTTATGTCCTAAGCCAATTTTCAAGAAAAATGGTACAGCTTTAAGTATTTTAAAAAATAAACCTGCTTTAATTGTGACGTGCTTAAAAGGGAAAGAACTCTCAAAACCCGAAGTCAATCATTGCGCAGCTGTGGGTAAAAGTTTAGCAGAACTCCATGTGAAATCAGTTAATTTTGAGTCCCAACATCAAAATACAAGAGATCTTAATTGGATCAAAAAAACCGCTGACTCTTTATTTAATGTGTTACCTCAAGATGAGAACCAATTACTAAAAGAAGAAATTCTTTACCAAGATAAACAAGATTATAAACTCCCTAAATCTACAATTCATGGAGACTTATTCAGGGATAACGTGCTTTTTTTAAATGATGAGGTAACAGGCTTTATAGACTTCTATTATGCATGCACAGATTTTATTATTTTAGATGTAGCAATTGCTGTGAACGATTGGTGTGTGAATGATGATGGTTCTTTTGATAAGGTTAGATTGAATGCCTTCCTAGATGCCTACAAAAAGATAAGACCATTTAATGATGATGAAAATCAAGCTTGGAATAATATTTTGAGATTAGCCTCTCTTAGATTTTGGGTTTCCAGGCTTAATGATTTCTATCATGCAGAAGTGGGGGTACTTACTTACACGAAGGACCCCAATCATTTTAAGAAAATTTTAAAGCAACGTATTAGTGAATAAATTTTAAGGTTAATTAATATGAAAAAAATTACATTCCGAGATTCTATTCGTTGGAATAAAGAAAGTTTTGTGCTCTTTAAAAAAACACCAAATCAATCATTGATGCTGAGCCTGGCATATCTTTTTATTTTTATGCTTTTGCCTTCAATGCCTATAGTTCAAGTTTTTTCAATTGCATCTATTTTAATTTGGCCAATATTTTTAGTATTTGCAGTGAACTTCTATAAGATTCATGACAAGAATAAGTCTGAAAAATTTTTAGCGGTATATGAAAAAATTAAACCCAAGCTAGCTACATTGTTAACACTTGGCCTGATCTGCTTAACTTATGCTGGCCTAGTCACGATGGTTTTAAATTCTGAAATGCAAGAATTTATTAAATTATCAGAAAACAATAATGAGTTAGTTAGCGTGATTAATAATTTTTTACCAATGATAGGAAAATTAATCCTACTATTACTTCCATTGCTTATGGCGACATGGTTTTCACCGATGCTAATCGTTTATAACCACTATTCACTCTTTAAGTCGATTAAATCAAGTATTGCGGGATGCTTAATGTATATTGCCCCATTAGGCCTTTCATGGCTAATTTTTTCAACAACAGCGATATTATTTATGTTGTCTTGTGGATTGTTAATTGGGTCTCTAGCTTCATTCTATCCTTCGATCGGACCTTCATTGATGGGCGCGATTATTTTCTTTGCACTACTTGTAATTACATCTGTGATGTTTGCATTTCAATACATCAGTTACCGTGATATTTTTAAGTCAGCTAAAAGCTATTAACATTTAAAAAGTTTTGCGTATTCCATGGCAAGCCATTTTGTGCCTGCTTCATTAAATTTAATTTGAATTCTTAAGTCGTCCGAATTGCCTTCATAACCTAAAACCGTTCCTTGGCCAAATTTTTCATGCATGACAGATTCACCGATTCGCCAAGTATGCTTCTGCTGATTAGGTTGCGGGTAATTCTCCTCTATTTGATCCACATTATTTTTAAAACTAATAGTATTAATGTTTTTAACGAGACTCTCAGGAATCTCTCCTAAAAATCTTGACGGCATTCCATATCTCGTTTGGCCGTGAAGCATTCTTGATAGGGCATAACTTAAATATAATTTTGAACGAGCTCTTGTTACAGCAACATACATAAGTCTTCTCTCCTCTTCAAGACCTTTGGATTCGAATAAGCTTTGTTCATGAGGACATAATCCTTCCTCAAGACCAGAAATAAATACTACGTCAAATTCCAAGCCTTTAGATGAGTGAATCGTCATGAGCTGGATAGCATCTACACCTTCACTGGCTTGCATATCACCACTTTCTAAAGAAGAATAATTCAAAAAATCTCCAAGTGGGTTTGAAGATTCATTATTGTCATTATTTAGAAAAGTTGCGGCAGCAGAAACTAATTCATTTAAGTTAGAAACTCTGTCTAGACCATCTTTTTCATTGGTATAGTGATCTTTAAGTCCTGATTCATTGATAATAAGATCAATCATTTGAGGAAGAGTAAGTCCTTCAAAACTATTTTCAATATGTTTTATGAGGTGTATAAAATAAGGCAAGCCCTTTTTAATTGCATCCGCTTGATCTGATGATTTCTGTGCGGCATCCCATAAACTACAACCATCACGCCTAGAAATGTCTTGAAGACTTTCTAGTGATCGACTTCCAATGCCACGCGTTGGAAAATTTACAATTCTCAAAAATGCACTGTCATCATTTTTATTTGCAATAAGTCTTAGATAAGCGATGGCGTGTTTAATTTCGGCACGTTCGAAGAAACGTAAACCACCATAGACGCGATAAGGTAGGTTAGATGAAAAAATATTATGCTCGAGAATACGAGACTGAGCATTGCTTCTATAGAGAATAGCAATATGATTAAGAGAGATGCCTTCTCTATGAAGCATTTTGATTTCATCCACTATAAATTTAGCTTCATCAATATCAGTATGGCCAGTATATATTCTAATAGGGTCGCCTTCTCCGGCTGATGTCCATAAGTTCTTGCCTAATCGATTTTTATTGTGATCAATGATCGCATTAGCTGTATTAAGGATATTACTTTTAGATCTGTAGTTTTGTTCGAGCTTAATAATTTGTTTGACATGAAAATCTCTTTCCATATCTTTCATATTTCCAACTCTTGCACCTCTAAAACTATAGATAGATTGATCATCATCTCCTACAGCAAATACAAAACTGCTATTGCCCGCAAGAAGCTTTAACCACTTATATTGAAGCTCGCTTGTGTCTTGAAATTCATCAATCAGAATATGTTTAAATCGATCTTGATAGTGCTGACGTATCGCCACATTTTTTTCAAAAAGCTCATAGCATCTTAAAAGTAATTCACCAAAATCAACCAAGCCTTCTTTCTGACATTGCTTTTCATATTCAAGATATATTTCATTTAATTTTTTTGAATGTGTGTCATAAGTATCTACATGAGCAGCCCTCAGTCCTTCATCTTTATATCCATTAATATAGTGTTGTACTTGTTTTGGCGCATAAGTTTCATCATCAACATTCATGGTTTTTATAGTTCTTTTAATGAGTGATAACTGGTCCTGACTATCTAGAATCTGAAATGTATCAGGCAATTCTGCATCTCTTGCGTGTGTTTTAAGAAATCGATTGCATAAACCGTGGAATGTGCCTACCCACATACCTCGTGTATTAATCGGAAGCTGCATAGTAATTCTTTGTAGCATTTCTTTTGCGGCTTTATTGGTAAATGTCACAGCAATAAGTCCAAAGGGACTCACCACATTCGTTTGGATGAGCCATGAAATTCTGGAAGTTAGTACTTTGGTTTTGCCACTTCCCGCACCAGCTAAAATCAGTGCAGATTCATTTTGAAGCGTGACAGCTTCAATTTGTTTCTCATTTAGGTCTTTGAATTGATTTTGATTGGATGGAGATGCATTCATGAGGTGTAATGCTATCCTAAATTATTGGAAGATAAAAAAAAGATTAAAAAAAAGACCTCCTAAGAGGTCTTTTTTTATTGATGCTTATGAGTTACATCATGCCGCCCATTCCACCCATACCACCCATTCCACCCACATCACCTCCGCCCATTGCTGGAGCGTCATCTTTAGGGAGTTCAGCTACCATACAGTCAGTTGTTAACATGAGGCCTGCAATTGATGCTGCATGTTGTAATGCTGTGCGAGTAACTTTAGTTGGATCTAAAACACCCATCTCAACCATATCGCCATAAGTTTCATTTGCAGCGTTAAAACCATAGTTGCCTTTGCCAGCCACTACGTTGTTAACTACTACTGATGGTTCTACACCAGCATTTGCTACGATTTGTCTTAAAGGTTCTTCAACAGCACGAAGTACGATTCGAATACCTGCTTCTTGGTCTGCATTTTCACCTTTGACTTTAGCAATTGCATCACGAGCTCTAATTAAAGCAACGCCACCACCAGCTACAATACCTTCTTCAACAGCAGCTCTTGTTGCATGAAGAGCATCTTCAACACGCGCTTTCTTTTCTTTCATTTCAATTTCAGTCGTTGCACCTACTTTAATTACAGCAACCCCACCTGCGAGTTTTGCAACACGTTCTTGAAGTTTTTCTTTATCGTAATCACTTGTCGCTTCTTCGATTTGTGTTTTGATTTGAGCAATACGTGACTTAATATTTTTTTCGTCACCTGTGCCATCGATAATGATGGTATTTTCTTTGCCCACTTCAATTCTTTTTGCTTGACCTAAATCTTCAATCTTTATTGTTTCTAATTTCAGACCTACTTCATCTGAAATTACTGTGCCACCGGTAAGAATTGCAATATCTTCAAGCATTGCTTTTCTTCTATCACCAAAACCAGGAGCTTTAACTGCAACAGTTTTTAAGATACCACGAATGTTATTGACCACTAGCGTTGCAAGTGCTTCTCCTTCGATATCTTCAGCAATAATAAGGAGTGGGCGGCTTGATTTAGCCACTTGCTCAAGAGCTGGAAGTAGATCTCTGATGTTAGAGATTTTTTTGTCATGTAATAAAACATATGGATTTTCTAATAATGCAATTTGACGATCTGCATTATTAATAAAGTAAGGTGAAAGATATCCACGATCGAATTGCATACCTTCTACAACGTCAAGTTCATTTGTTAAGCCTGATCCATCTTCTACAGTGATCACACCTTCTTTGCCTACTTTGTCCATTGCATCTGCAATGATTTGTCCAATAGAGTGATCAGAGTTTGCAGAGATGGAGCCTACTTGAGCAATTTCCTTGCTTGTTGTACATGGCTTACTTAATTTTTTTAGTTCAGCAACGCCACCTTCAACAGCTTTATCGATACCTCTTTTAAGATCCATAGGATTCATACCCGCTGCGACTGATTTCATACCTTCGCGAATAATAGCTTGGGCTAATACAGTTGCAGTGGTTGTTCCGTCACCTGCGATATCAGAGGTTTTGGATGCAACTTCTTTAACCATTTGCGCGCCCATATTTTCAAATTTATCTTTAAGTTCGATTTCCTTTGCGACTGAAACACCATCTTTAGTGATTGTAGGTGCGCCAAATGAACGCTCTAAAACAACATTTCTTCCCTTAGGACCAAGTGTAACTTTCACTGCGTTCGCTAAAATATTCACACCGGTAATCATCTTTTGGCGAACATCGTCACCAAATCTTACGTCTTTTGCTGCCATTTTTATTTCTCCAAAATATTTATGAATGAATGTTTAAGGGTTTATTCAACAATGCCCATGATGTCTTCTTCACGCATCACAAGTAACTCTTCGCCATCAACTTTAACGGCTTGGCCAGCGTATTTTCCAAATAAAACTTTGTCGCCTACTTTGACGTCTAGTTTTTTAACACTGCCATCTTCGAGAATTTTTCCATTACCTACGGCTTGAACTGTGCCTTGATCTGGTTTTTCTGTTGCACTGTCAGGAATAACAATGCCTGATGCTGTTGTACGTTCTTCTTCAAGACGCTTTACAATTACGCGGTCATGTAAAGGGCGAATTTTCATTTCATATTCTCCTAATAGTGTATTCTTTGAAAATTAATCAAAATCGAAAACACGAGTAATTAGCACTCAATGTCATAGAGTGCTAATAATAGGGACGAAAGCCTAAAATTTCAAGTGTTATTTCGTTAAATATCTGAATTTAAACATTATTTTTATATGAGCTATTACATAGAAAAGCAAAATTATCGAAAGCTAGGACAGTCGGATTTGCTGATTTCACCGATCACCTTAGGAACCATGACCTTTGGGGAACAAAACACGGAATCCGAGGCATTTTTACTGCTTGATTGGGCGATATCACATGGTATTAATTTTATTGATACGGCTGAAATGTATCCCGTTCCTCCCAAAGAAAATACTTTTACGGCAACCGAAACAATCATAGGCAATTGGTTAAAAAAACAAAAAAGGGAGGATATTGTTCTAGCAACTAAAGCGGCAGGTCCAAGAAGAGCGCTCAATTGGATTCGCAACGGACCTAAAGCTTTCGATGAAAAAAATTTACGTGAGGCAGTGGAGGGCTCTTTAAAAAGACTTCAAACAGATTATATCGATTTATATCAACTCCATTGGCCTGAAAGAAATGTGCCAATGTTTGGTCAGTATAAATTTGATCCTAGTGCCGAAATGGAAGGCTCAAAATTAAAAGAGTGGGTGCCGATTCATGAACAACTGGAAGCATTAAATAGACTTGTGCAAGAAGGTAAGATTAAATATATCGGCATATCTAATGAGCAATCTTGGGGTGTGATGGAATTTATTCGTATTGCAAAAGAAAAGAAATTACCTCTCGTAGCTTCCATTCAGAATTGTTACAACCTCATCAATAGAGGGTTGGAGTTTGGTATGACAGAAATTTTATATCGAGAAAAGATTGGCTTCCTAGGCTATTCACCCTTGGCGTTCGGACATCTCACCGGAAAGTATTTAAAGGATATTGATGCAAGAGGTCGCGTGACTCTATTTAAAGGGTTTGCTCAAAGATATGATAAGCCTAACGTATTTCCTACTGTTAAAGCATATGAAGCATTAGCACTGAAACATGGCATGACCTTAACTGAGATGGCCTTAGCTTTTGCTTATCATCAGTGGTTTGTTACATCAACCATCATAGGCGCCACATCGCTTGATCAACTGAAAGAAAATATTGAAGCGTATAACATAAGTCTCTCTAAAGAGTTGTTAGGTGAAATTGAAATCATTCATCTCACCCACATGAACCCAGCGCCTTGACATATGAAGAATCAAAATTTCATCGATAGAAGCTTAAAAAGTTTGTGGAACCCATGTACACAAATGAAAATTCAAGAGAGTCAATCTATTACCCCTATTAAGCGCGGAGAAGGTGTTTGGCTATTTGACTATGATGATAAAAAATATTTAGATGCAATTAGCTCCTGGTGGGTCAATTTATTCGGCCACAATCAAAGCGAAATTAAAAAATATATTACAGACCAACTCGACCTTGTTGAGCACGTCATGCTCGCAGGTTTAACTCATGAACCAGCCATAAAACTTTCTGAAAAATTAAGTCATCTCACAAATCTAGGCCATGCTTTTTACGGTAGCGACGGGTCCAATGCGATTGAAATTGCTATTAAGATGAGTGTGCATTATTGGAAGAATAAAGGTCAACCAAAGAAGAATAAAATAATTTATTTACAGAATAGCTACCATGGTGAAACGCTCGGCGCCTTGTCTGTGACAGATATTAAACTTTTTCGTAAAAAATATGCTTCATTAATAAAAAAAAATAATCCTATCAAAACGCCGGATTGGCGATATGCAGATAAAGGAGAAACAGCAGAATCCTTCGCATTAAGATGTATTCAAGACTTGGAAAGATATTTTCAAGATAATCATCAATATATAGCCGCTTTTATATTGGAGCCCCTTGTGCAATGTGCAACTGGGATGGGAATGTACCACTCCATTTATTTAGCAAAAGCTAGAGATCTTTGTACGCAATATCATATTCATCTGATTGATGATGAGATTGCAGTGGGGTTCGGAAGAACGGGAAAGATGTTTGCATTTGAACATGCTAATATAAAGCCTGATTTTATTTGTCTTTCAAAAGGATTAACCGGCGGCTTCCTTCCCCTGTCAGCCGTGCTAACCACCGATAAAGTTTATATGGCTTTTTACGAGGATAAGATAGAAAAAGGCTTTCTACACTCGCATAGCTACACTGGAAATCCACTCGCATGCAGTGCTGCGTTAGGCACAATAAATTATTTTGAAAATCATGATGTGATTAATCAAAATAGTAAAACTTCAGCTTATATTTCAGAGCGTATGAAGTCTCTATCAATATTACCAATTTCTAATTTAAGAAATATAGGAATGATATGGGCATTTGATCTTGATGGAGCTACAAAAAAGATAATTAAAAAAATAAGTTCAAAAGCCATGAATCGTGGTCTTTTAATAAGGCCGATAAGCCATACTATTTATTTCATGCCACCTTATGTTATCAATCATGATGAAATAAATTTTATGATTGATACTACTCTTGAAGTTATTCAGTCATCCATATAAATATGCGAATACTATTTCTTATATTTCTCTTATGGATAAATCTGGTATTTGCAGATTCGGATATTGATGCAATCAATAAAATATTGAATCGCTCAGAACTTTCAAAAGATAATTACTCGCTTTACATTAAAAATATCTCTAAACGAGAAAAAATTTTTAGTTATAACGAACAAAAGGCATTCAATCCAGCCTCGGTGATGAAGTTAGTTTCGACATATGCTGGACTTCAGCTTTTAGGCCCTCAGTATCAATGGAAGACGGAAGTGCTTTATAAAGGCAATATAAAAAATAAACATTTATACGGCGATCTCATTATTAAAGGTTATGGCGATCCGACGCTTACTTATGCAGATTTTTATGAAATTATTGAAAAAGTTCAACAAAAAGACATTAAGTATATTCACGGTAATATTATTTTTGATGAAAGCTTTTTTGGCGAACTAAAAAATCAAGAACTTATTGACGATAAAAAATATCGTGCTTATAACGTAAATCCAAAATCTTTTGTAGTTAACGAAAATACAATCAATTTTAATTTTTCGATAAGTAATGAAAAAATTAATATACAAACCTTTCCTGAAATCCCAACATTAAAAGTCATTAACCATTTAAAACTTACAGACCAGGACTGCAATGAGTGGAAGGATGCTCTTGATTACGAGGTAGAAAAAAAATCTAATGTTTCAGAAATCAGATTTAATGGTAGCTTCGATAAAGCATGCGAAAGTAAGGATATTAATTTATCGATATTAAGCGCCAATCAATTATCTAAAGATCTATTTGAAAAAATTTGGAAGCTACATGGAGGAGTCATTGAGGGCGAGTTTAAAAATACATATCAAAATTTTAATGACACACATAAGATCTATGAGCATCAATCGAAGCCTTTAAGTCTTGTTGTGAGAGATATAAATAAATATAGCCAAAATCTGATTGCCAGAAATTTATTACTCACCATGCTCGCAGAAAATAATGGTAATCCAATCACTGAAAATGAGGCTGGAAGGTTTACGAAAGAGTCTTTGATGAGAGAAAAATTGAAACTGGACTCTCTTAAAATGGATAATGGCGCAGGACTTTCAAGAAATGCAAAAATAAATGCAGGAGATTTAGGTTTCTTATTAGAAAAAGCTTACAGTAACCTTTATATGCCTGAATTTATATCATCACTTCCAAATATAGGTATTGATGGTACTTTGAAAAATAGAGGAAAAAAATTATCAGTCGCTAAGCATGCTTATTTAAAAACCGGTAGCATCCAAAATGTTAGTGCTATCGCAGGATATATTTTTGATAAAAATAACGATGTAAAAGTTTTTGTATTTATGGCGAATGATCCTAAAGCAAATGAATCTTCTAAGATTCAAGATGATCTGATTGAATGGACCTATCTCAACTAAACTTGAGGAAATCTTAATATGCGACATACAAACGTGTTTAAATTTATTTTAGTTTTTGGTGTTATTTTATTGAATATTGACTTAGCGTCTGCTGAGTCACAAATCTCACAAAAGGAAATTAAATTGGAAAAAAATATTACGACATTAGTTATTAAAGATACTGTTTTAGGCAATGGACGACAAGCCGAAAAAGGCCTTGCTGTGACAGTGCATTACTCAGGTTGGTTATATGATCCGAATCAGAAAGATGGCAAGGGAAAAAAATTTGATAGCTCTCTAGATCGCAATGACCCTTTCGTATTTAATTTAGGGGCTGGTCAAGTGATTCGAGGTTGGGATGATGGTGTGGATGGCATGAAAATTCATGGCAAAAGAACCCTCATCATTCCGTCAGATATGGGCTATGGCTCTCGCGGCGCTGGTGGTGTTATTCCTCCGAATGCTACTTTAATTTTTGATGTTGAGTTACTCGGAGTTAAGTAATGAAAGCTAGAGTTAAATGGATTGAAAATGTATGTTTCATAGGCGAGTCTGAGTCCAATCATTCAGTGATTCTTGATGGTCCCGAAGAATTGGGCGGCAGAAAACTAGGGATGCGACCTATGGAGATGTTGCTTATCGGCATGGGTGGATGCACATCATTTGATGTGGTCACGATCCTTAAGAAATCAAGACAAGCTATTAGTGATTGTTATGCTGAAATTGAAGCTGAAAGGGCTGAGACAATACCTAAAGTTTTTACTAAGATTCACATCCATTTTGTTCTAAAAGGTAAGGGCTTGGATAAAGATCAAGTTGAGCGCGCAATTAAATTATCAGCTGAAAAATATTGTTCAGCATCCATTATGCTGTCTAAGTCGGTGCAAATTACACACGATTTCGAAATTAAAGAAGATATCTAACTACTCAATTAATTTTTAATGATTTTTAAATCAAGTGGCTCTTCATTTTCCATAACGGTAAGAAGACGATCAATATTTGGATGCTTGCCAGGATTTTTTTGAGCATCTTCAGTATGTTCCGAATATAAATCAAGACCTTCAATTGCCGCATCAAGGGTAATAGCACCAAAAATTTTCCAGAGATGTTGATAGACTTTTACGGAGCCTTGGCTTCCTGGTTTATTTTCGATAGTACCAATCAAAACATTATTTTTATAAATTTCGATACGATCAATATGATCTGAATTGTCGAGCGTTAATAAAATGTCATTAAATTTTTGCATCGATTAAATTTTTGCCGAGAGAATTGTCATCATTTTTGATATTAATGACATAGCATTTTTGACCTGACGGGGTAATTCAGCGCCACCTAGTTCTTTTGCCTTGATTGCATGTTGTTCTTCGTCATCCGCCATAACTTCTAGTATTTTATTCGTCTTAAGATCTTTTTTAGAAATTTTCTTTAAATGACCTGTTAAATGTTGTGCTACTTGTCGTTCTGTTTCAGCTAAGAATCCTAAGTTATATTTTTCACCTAACGCGCTTGCAAAAGAGCCTATTAAAAAAGAGCCCATATACCACAAAGGATTGAGAAGGCTTGTTTTACCTCCTAATTCTTGGATCCTAGAATTACACCAATCAAGGTGATCGATCTCTTCTTTGGATGCTTTCTTTAAAGATTCGGCACCTTCACCATGTGAATTGAAAAGAAGTTGTCCGCTATATAAGGCTTGAGCGCAAACTTCACCTGTATGATTAACGCGCATCAATTCGATCGTACGTTTTTTTTCGTCTGGGGTTAATTCAGTTTCTTTAATGTGAATGTCAGGTCTCGGTCTTGAGGCTTTAGGTTTAGAAAATAAAACTTTCAGCCCCTTATCAAACTCAACGATAAGATCATTAATCATTTATTTTGAATAATCTGAAGACCTTTGAGAATATTCATTGCTTCTAGGAATTGCTTATCCGCTTTACTTCCTGGCTCAATTGGGCCTGAGGGAGCATCAGAGGTCTTCTTTTTATCCTCTTCAGATTTTTTAACTGGCGAAGTTACAGGTTTACTATCTTTATCTTTGGGAGCGACGTTCGCATCACTATCTTTTGGATTTGAAAGATGATTTGTCAGATCTGCTTCTTTTGTCATAAATGAAGGATCACTTCCATCATCAACGATGATGTCAGGCACAATACCTTTAGCCTGAATTGATCTACCTTTAGGAGTGAAGTATCTTGCTGTTGTCATCTTAATTGCAGTGCCGTTATTCATAGGCAGAATACTTTGTACAGATCCTTTACCAAAACTTTGCATGCCGACAATCAAGGCTCTCTTGTGATCTTGGAGAGCGCCTGCCACAATTTCAGATGCAGATGCAGATCCGTTATTTACTAAAACTGCCATAGGCGTTGATCTAATATCTTCTGGAAAGTCTTTAAGATAATCATCTTTGCTGCCACCTTTAAGATAATTTTCAGGGGTTGCAGTAAGATGCATTTTTGAGTCTTGCGCACGACCTTCTGTATACACAACTAAATCACCCTTAGGCAAGAAAGCAGCAGAAACCCCAACTGCGGCATTTAATAAACCACCAGGATTATTTCTAAGATCAAGCAATATACCTTTTAAAGGGGCTTTATTTTGTTGACGAAGATTTTTTAAGAGTTTTGCTAGATCTTCACCTGTATGCTCTTGGAATTGAGCGATACGAACATAAGCGTAATTAGCCTCAGTAAGCTTTCCTTTAATGCTTTGAGATTTGATAATAGCGCGTACTAAATTAAAAGTTAAAGGTTTGGTTTCACCTTTTCTTAATACGGTAAGTAAAATGCTAGTTCCTGGTTTGCCACGCATTTTTTTAACGGAGTCATTCAATGATAAACCTTTTGTAGATGATTCATCTAATTTCATAATTAGATCACCACTCTTTAATCCTGCTTTATAAGCTGGGCTATCTTCAATGGGAGAGATTACTTTTACAAAACCATCTTCCATGCCGACTTCAATTCCAAGTCCACCAAACTCACCTTGGGTTGCTTGATTTAAATCCTTAAAGTCTTCGATATTTAGAAAAGAAGAATGAGGATCAAGGCCGGTCAGCATGCCATTAAGTGCTTCGTTGATAAGCTTTTTGTCCTCAACTGACTCTACATAATCAGATTTAATCTTGCCAAAAACTTCAGCAAAAGTTCTTAGCTCATCAACTGGGAGATTGTTTTTTTCAGCCTTATCCGCAAAGACGGTTAAATTCAAACTGATCAGAACGCCTATAATAGCGCCACAGGCTATGAGGGTAAATTTTTCGAATTTTGAGCGCATGAATGACTTTCGTAATAAGCGATTAAGCAATAATTAAGTAATAATAAAGCATTCTGTCTTTTTGTTTGGCTTATATCAATAGTCTTTAATAAATATATTTTAAAAATAACTTTGAACTATGGGAACTAAATCTAAAACACATCAAATTGAAATTCAATTTTGTACGCAATGTGGCTGGCTTCCTCGAGCTTCATGGATGATGCAGGAAATACTGATGACTTTTCAGGATGAAATTTTATCTGTTACCTTGACTCCTAAATCGGGTGGTATTTTTGAAATTTTCTTAGATAAAAAAAAGATCTATTCAAGATCAGATTTTGGAGGATTTCTTGATATCAAGGAGATTAAAAAGTTGATAAGGGATATCGTTAACCCAAAGAAAAATCTTGGACATAGCGAACTTTAAAGCGTTTCTTCTGGGTCAACTCTTGTTGCGCCATTAAATCTTTTAAGCCAGTAGTTTTTTGTAAGGCTTTCAACACGAATAGTTTTGCCTGTTCGTGGTGCATGAATAAATTCATTATTTCCAGTATAGATACCGACATGAGAGAACTTAGATTTTCGTGTATTAAAGAATACAAGATCACCTGGCTGCAAGTCTTCAAATTTAATTGTTTCACCCATCTTACTGAGGGATCTGGCGCTTGGTGGGAGGCTAAGATTTAAAGCCTGCTCAAAGACATATTTTACAAATTGACTGCAATCAAAACCAGTTTCTGGCCTTGAGCCCCCCCACTTATATTTAATACCAGTGAGCTCATAAGCTTTATCAATAATGAGGGCAATATCGCTTTTCCATTGCTGATCAGCTACCGTGGATACTTCCGATTGTGAAGCTGTGTCTGAAGTACTTAAATTCAATGAATCAGTTTCCGCCCAAGATGGACTAGAAAATGTGATCGCGACAAAGATGAGTAAAGTTTTGGAATTCATAGTTTGAAAATGATTCAATCAATGAGATTTTATCATTTATAGAGGGTTTGTGAAATCGGAGTTTCATACGCATGAGATAATCATATGATTATGAATGAAATATTTATCAAAGAATTTTTTAGCGAAAAAGGTGATCTTTCTCATAATATTGATGGCTATCGAGTGAGACAAGAACAGATCGATATCTCGGTATTAATTGACGAAGCGATTACACATAAAAAAAAATTAATTGTCGAAGCGGGAACAGGCATTGGTAAAACTTTTGCGTATCTTGTACCGGCATTTCTTTCTGGTGGCAAAATTATTATTTCTACAGCGACTAAAAATTTACAGGATCAATTATTCACTAAAGATATTCCTCTTATTAGGGACGCATTAAAGGTCCCTGTGAGTGTAGCTATGCTCAAAGGTAGATCAAATTATTTATGCCATTTGCGATTAGAAAACGCGATGATTGAAGGCGCTTTTATGACCAAAGAAGATGTCACCTATTTGCATCTCATAAATCAATATGCAAAGCATACTGTTGACGGCGACAGAGCTCAATTAGATACTATTCCAGAAAGCTCCTCTATATGGCCGCAAGTAACCTCTACTAAAGAAAATTGTTTGGGTCAGAATTGTAGTTTTTATAAAGAGTGTTTTGTCATGAATGCCCGAAAAAAAGCCTTAGCTGCGGATGTTACCATTGTCAATCACCATTTATTCTTTGCTGATCTTAATATGAAGGAGGAAGGTATATCTGAACTTCTTCCAAAAGCTACAACAGTTATTTTTGATGAAGCACATCAGATACCTGATATTGCTTCTATTTTTTTTGGGAAAAATATTTCAACCAGTAAGATTAGCGAGATAGTTCAAGATGGTTTTCAGATTTATTTAAAACATATGAAAGATGTTTCAGATTTTGAACCTATTTTAAATGACTTAGAAAAAGCAAATAAAGATTTTAGACTTATATTTCCCAGAGAATCTAATCGATATCCCTATCAAAAGATTTCCTCTTTTAGTCAATTCGAATCCTACTACCTAAATCTGGTTCAAAAAATCAAAAAAATAATTGAATTATTAACACTTCATAAAGATCGAGATTTAGAGATCGAAAAGTATTTTGATAGCGCAAGTGAAACACTTAAAAGTTTTGATAATTGGCTTGAGGATAATGATAACAATTCAATTAAATGGATCGAAGTTTATTCGCAGTCCTTACAACTCAACAATACGCCGTTATCTATTGCTGATATGTTTGCAAGCCATATTAATAATGAATCAACTTCATGGGTCTTTACATCAGCAACACTCGCTGTAAAAAATAATTTTGATCATTTCAAAAACCAACTGGGCCTGATAGATGCAGATTCAGTTTCTAAAGAGAGCCCATTTAATTATGCTGAAAAAGCTTTACTCTTCGTTCCCAAAACAATGCCGGATGCCAATCATGAGAATTTCAACTTTGCGGTTGTGAATCAGATCTATCCTTTTATTAAAGCAAGCAAAGGCAGAGCATTTATTTTATGTACGACATTAAAATCTATGCGAGAAATATTTACACTCCTTAAAAATAAGATTGAAACAGATCAATTAGATTATCCAATCTATCTTCAAGGTGATGGTTCAAGAAATCAACTTTTAAATAAATTTAGAGAACATGGTCATGCTATTCTTATTGGCTCGTTGAGTTTTTGGGAGGGTGTAGATGTGAAGGGTGACGCATTGTCATTGGTGGTAATAGATAAATTACCATTTTTTTCGCCAGAGGATCCTGTCCTGGCTGCAAGAATTGATAAAATTAACCAAAGTGGAAAGAATGCTTTCATGGAATATCAATTACCTAATGCAGCCATTACTTTAAAACAGGGTGTTGGTCGATTAATACGTGACGAGTTTGATAAAGGAGTTCTTGTGATATGTGATACAAGAATTATTGATAAAACTTATGGAAAAAGAATGTGGCAGAGTTTGCCCCCTTTCGCTCGAACGCGAGATGATCTAGAAGTTATCCAATTTCTAGAAAAAATTTGATTTATGAAAATTTTGTCTTTAGATACCTCTTCTGAATATATGTCTTTAGGTTTAAAGATTGATGAAGATTTTTATTCGATCAATATAAATGCTGGACAGACTCATTCAGAAATAGTCTTACCTGAAATAAAAAAATTATTAGACGGGCATCAATTAACGACAAAAGATCTAGATGCCGTTGCATTTGGTAGAGGGCCAGGATCATTTACGGGCATAAGAATTGCATGTGGTATCGCATACGGACTTGGTTATGGTGCGTCAATTCCAGTTATTGGCGTGAACAATCTTTTAGCTCTCGCCGAGAGTTCGGGCAAAAATAAAGTGATAAGCGTCATTGATGCCAGAATGGGTGAAATATATTTAAGTGCTTACATAAAGGAGAGAAAAATATTTTCAAAGCCAATCATTGAAGGGGTTTATAAGCCAGATGAATTACCTCAGATTAAAGAATCCGGCTGGACTTTGATTGGGAATGCAATCGAAACATACAAGAAAGAAATGAAAGATCATTTTGACCAACAAATAAATGATCTCGTAGATGGACCCTATGAGGTAGTCGAATCTATTTCTAGATTGGCAATACCTTTTATTAAAAATAGAGTATTTGAGTTGATTCATGCTGAGCCTGTTTACTTAAGAAATAAAGTGGCATTTACTAACCAAGAGCGAAAAGTTTTGAATGCAATTTAGTGAATTTAAAGAGAATGATTTAAGCGCGATCGTATTGATTGAAAAAGAAGTTCACACCTATCCTTGGACACAAAGTAACTTTTTAGATTCGATAAAATCAAATCACACATGTTTAATGATGAGGCTTAATGAAGAAATTATAGGTTATACCGTCATGATGTTTGTGGTAGATGAATGCCATCTTCTTAATATAAGTATAAAAAAAAGTATGCAAAAAAAAGGCTATGGATCCAGTTTGCTTAAGGAAGTGATCCGTCAGGCAAATTTAGCTCACGCAAAAACAATTTATCTTGAAGTTAGAGCCTCTAATCAGACTGCTATTCATTTGTATGACAAACATGGATTTAATGAAATGAGTATTAGAAAAGATTATTATCGTGCTAAAGAAGGGCGGGAAGACGCCGTATTAATGGGGCTTGTGATTTGATGGACGCTGATTACAAAAAAAAAATCTTAAAAGAGCTTGAATTATTTCCTCTTTGGAAATTAAAAGACAGGCCTAGCAATGAGCTTTTTCCGAAGCAAGATACAAATTCTATAGAGGTTGATTTATTTTTTGGATTCAAAATAGATTATGCAGAAGGATCTTTATTACTTTTGAGCCGAAAATTTTTACTAGGAACTGAAGAGGCTGCCCAAGAATTATTTTTAAACATTGCAAAATTTATTTCAACGTCGATAGTCGAACATACATTCCAGAAAAATCATTTATTAAAGCTTACCAAAGATCAGATTGGTGACTTATTTTTAAATACTACCCCAATGCATGTATTAGCATTTGGATTCAATAATCAGTTTTTTGAGGAATACAAAAAAATTGATTTGATGAATAATGTCTCTATGAACATTAAGCATACGCTTGATATAAATCATTTACTTAAAAACCCAAAAGATAAGAAATTAGTTTTGGAAAACATTTTAGATTTAATGAAAGCCTTTTAAATTAAGAAAGAATATAAATGCTCGCATCAAAATTTTACATCTCAACCATGAAGGAAGCGCCTTCAGAAGCAGAGCTTATTAGTCATAAGCTTATGATTCGCGCAGGCTTTATTAAGCGCCTAGGTTCAGGCCTTTATTCTTGGATGCCGCTTGGCTTAAAAGTTTTAAGAAAAATTGAAGCGATTGTGAGAAATGAAATGAATCAAGCTGGCGCGGTAGAGTTATTAATGCCAGCTATTCAACCAGCTGAGTTATGGGAAGAGACCGGTCGATGGGCTCTTTTCGGGCCACAGATGCTAAAGATCAAAGATCGCCATGATCGAAATTTCTGTTTTGGTCCGACGCACGAAGAAGTCATCACGGATATCGCAAGGAAAGAAATTAATAGTTACAAACAGTTACCCATTAACTTTTATCAGATACAGATGAAATTTAGGGATGAGATTAGACCGCGTTTTGGTGTGATGCGTGCTCGCGAGTTTTTAATGAAGGATGCTTATTCTTTCCATGCATCAAGAGCTTCATTAAAAAAAACATATGAAACAATGTATGAGGTCTATACCAATATTTTTAATAAGATAGGTCTTCAGTTTAGAGCAGTGAAAGCAGATACCGGGGCTATCGGAGGCGATGGTTCGCATGAGTTTCATGTTTTAGCTGATTCTGGCGAGGATGCGATTGCATATAGCTCAGTGTCTGACTACGCGGCTAATATTGAATTAGCAGAAGCGATTCTTCAGGATGACAAAAGACCAGATGCAAAAGAGCCGATGGTGAAATTTGACACACCAAAACAGACCACTTGCGAGGATGTGGCTAATTTGATGGGTGTGGGCATTCAAAATACAGTGAAAACTATAGCCCTAATCAATCAGACTAATGAAGCAAATGAATTTTTCTTAGTCCTTCTTCGTGGGGACCATGAGCTTAACGAAGTGAAATTATCCAAGCAAAAAGACTTTGAAAACTTCCGTTTTGCGACGGACGAGGAAATAAAAGAGCATCTTAAATGCCCCCCAGGATATATTGGCCCAGTCGGAGTTCAATCTTCCATAAAAGTTTTGGCAGATAAGTCCGTCGGCATTCTCGCTAATTTTATTTGTGGTGCAAATGAACCCAAACTTCACTTAAAAGGCGTGAATTTTGTGCGAGATCTTCCTGAGCCGCTACTTTTTGCTGACTTGAGAAAAGTGGTCGAGGGTGACATGAGTCCAGATAAGCAGGGCATTCTTAAAATATGTAGGGGTATTGAAGTCGGTCATATTTTCCAATTAGGCAATAAGTACTCTAGGGCAATGAAAGCAGAATACTTAGATGAAAATGGCCAGAGTCAAATTCTAGAAATGGGGTGTTATGGCATTGGGGTGTCGCGTATTGTAGCAGCCGCTATTGAGCAGTCGCACGATGATAAAGGGATTATTTTTCCGATTAACATTGCACCTTTTGAAGTGGCGATTGCACCTGTAGGTTATGAAAAAAGCGCTGAAGTTAAAGCTTCGGCACATAAAATTTATAATGCGCTTAAAGAAATGGGGGTCGACGTCCTGCTTGATGATCGAGGGGAGCGTCCAGGCTTTATGTTTGCTGAGATGGAATTGATAGGTATACCTTATAGAATCGTCATTGGAGACCGCAGTTTAAAAGAAGGTAAAGTTGAGTTACAAGGTCGATTGGATCAAAAATCTAAATTAATTGATGAAAATCAGATAGTTAAAGAAATTAAATCTTTATTAATTTCCTAAGTATTCTATCCTTTTTATTTTAACTACATGATTTAATTGAGTTATTTTTGTCAGGTATTTATTACAAAATAATTACAATTAAGGGATGTATTTATTAAAAAAAAAGGTTAATATTCGGCAAGTAGTTAGCGATCAATCACCTGGAAGACTAGGGCCAATTGATAACTAAATGCTCAAGTACTATAGCTCTTTGATGTGTATATAAAGTCAACTAACTTAGGAGATATTATGTCGAAATCATTAGCAGTATCAATAAGCATTGGCGTCTTAGCATTTATATGGACTTTTCTCAGTGGTGGTGTGTTAAGCGGTGTAGTAACCACAACCGTTCCTATCGGTTTTATAGCTTGGGCTTGTTCTAGTCTTGCTGGTAAAACAGATGCTTTACAAAAAACAGTTATCGGAATGACATTTGGCGCACTTATTGCATCAGTTGCTGTTTATTTAGGAAACGCTGAATTGCCCGTAATAGGTGCAAATCTTGCAGTAGGCGTTGGTATAGCAGCGCTCATACTTGTATTGGTCTCCGACAGAGTAAGTCAAGTTTCAAATGTGGGAATAAATGTTCTAGGTTTTGCGTCAGCTTTTACATTATCACCGAATACAACTAGTATCGCTGCAATAAATTTATCTAATCCAGTAGCTATTGTTTTAGTTTCAAGTATCCTGGGCGTAGTTGCAGGTAATTTAGCAGGAAGACTTGCAGTTGCAATTAAATAATTACTTTACATGACTCTTAAAAAACGCACCTCAAGGGGTGCGTTTTTTATTTGGACTTTCTAGAAATTTTAAATCCGTAATAGGTTCCGAATTCACCCTCAGATTCGTTATATATAAAGAATAAATTATTTGTATAGCCAAGGCCGTTGTAATGATTTTGCGCTCTTAATTTTATATCTTTTGGTAAAGCAGATTTGCCAACATACCCCCCCTTGGTATTAAAGATTAATATCGCTTTATGGTCGACATCAAGAATGGCCAATTCTTCTCCATCAATACCCGTTGAAGCAATAAAATTATCACTCAAATCATCAAATGCGACGTTCGCTGACTTGAGATCTAAATAAATTTCTCCCAATTTGTTACCCTCACTCGCGTCAATAATGATGACCTTGTCACTTCTTTTTTGTTTAGCAAAGTAACGATTCGTTTTTGAGTCAAATGAAGGCATTGTAGCTGAGTCGCCAAAGGCAGGATTGAAGTTAGACACTTCTTTTGATGTGCCCTTTAAATTGCCTTGAGCATCAAGGTCTAAAGAAAATATACCCGTATTAGGAGCAAAACCAGCTTCACTGGAAACGTTGTAAGTAATGGTTGTTAGTTGATAAGTTAGTTCATTATAAAAAATTGAGCGATTATCGAATCCCGCCTGTGTTGAAGACAAGTATTTTCCAGATTGGTCATAGGTATGAATAAGTGATTTGGAAATAGGCGCTTCAGTTTCTGAGCCCAGAGGCGCTAAACCACCATCGGCGATGTAATATTTTTTTTGTCCCGGAATGAAAGCTACGGTCATGGGACGTGTCGTAGGTTTTTTAGCAAGTGTAATTTTAATTTCGGATTGTGCTTCAGGAAGCACTTCCGCAAAAATGGAATAATTTAATATTAAAAAACTTAATGCAATAATAATTTTCATAAATTTAACTTTAATAAGGTTGGTTTTTAATTTAAGACCGCTCAATAAACGTAGCATCGCCATAGCTATAGAAGCGATATTCATTCTTAATAGCGTGCTGGTATAGTTTTTTCATGATATCACTTCCGCTAAACGCACATACCAGAATGAATAAAGTGCTTTTAGGTAGATGAAAATTTGTGAGTAATCCATCAACAACTTTAAACTGATAACCTGGTTTGATAAATATTGCAGTTTCTTTAAATCCAGGCTGGATACTTTCCTCAGAAAATTTACTTTCAAGCGCTCTTAAAACAGTGGTACCGATTGCAATAATCCTACCATTCTCTGACTTAGCTTTATGAATCATTTGAATAGTTTTAGTAGGGACATTAAAAGATTCGCTATGCATTTGATGCTTATTGATATCATTTTCTCTGACAGGTTGAAAAGTTCCAGCGCCAACATGCAGCGTTAGAAAAGTATATTTAATTTTCTTATCATTTAAAGCTTGGAAGATTTTATCCGTAAAGTGGAGTCCAGCTGTCGGCGCTGCAACGGCACCCGACTCCTTTGCATAAATGGTTTGATATCTATTTTCATCTGATTTGTCTGGATTTCTTTCTATGTAGGATGGTAGGGGGATGTGTCCATATTTTTCAAGGATATCGTGAATTGATACATTTGAAATAAATTCAATATAGAACAGATTATTTTCTTTCCTTAAAACCTTCACAGAGACATCTTTATTAATTTCAAATATGGCGTTATTTAATATTTTTTTTGATGTTTTTATGTGTGCTAATGCATGGTGTTTATTCAAGATACGCTCAATCATGATTTCAACTTTTCCACCCGTTATTTTTTTCCCAAATAATCGAGCTTTAATTACTCGTGTATCATTGAAAATTAGTAGATCATTGCTATTTATAAGATCAATAAATTCGGTAAATTTTTTATCACTAAATGACTTTGTATTTTTATTCAAAACAAGGAGTCGACTTGCATCTCTTTTTTGAAGAGGGACTTGAGCAATGAGATGCGGGGGAAGATCAAAATCAAATTCATCAAGTCGCATATTGTTTTTTTGATCTTAAAATTTTAAATAATAACTTTAATTAATCGAAATTTTGTAGTCATTTAATATGACTTAAAATAAAATTTACCAAGATTGCAAGTATTAAAAGTAGAAGAATAGCCAATAAAAACCCTGTTATTAAAAAATATTTGATTCCATGTTTTTCAATAAAAGTATTATCCTGGGATAATTTTCTATTACTTTGTATGCCAAAAAAAGCTGAGATGATACTGGTAATGACCTTTAACATAGTCTTTTATTAAGTTTAAATTTTTGACAATTTTAATATACTTAACTTATCTATTGAGCTGATATTGGCTATAATTTTAGTGTGTAGCCTTCAATAAGCCGGGATGGCGGAATTGGTAGACGCACGGGACTCAAAATCCCGCGCTAGCAATAGCGTGCGAGTTCGATTCTCGCTCCCGGCACCATAAATATTGAAATTATTGGAATTTTTTTCTTAAAATTACGTCTAGTAAAAGTATGATCCAGGTTAAAAAGTTGAGAAAAGGTACTTTAAGCGAATTTGTTCTTCGCCCAAATCCCTCTATGCCGTGGAGAATAATAAAAAAAATTTACTTTTTTTTCTTTATTTTTATCCTCGTAATTAGCTCAATACTTTGGTATCTGGGATTATACCTAGCGATTCCTTTTTATGGTATTGAGATTTTCTTGCTGGGATATGCCTTATACCTTACTTGTCTTAAAAGTAGGTTTTATCAGGTTATCAAAATTAGTGCCCGCTTAATTGAAATTAAAACCGTTAAAGGAAAAAAAATCTTTAATGAAGAGTTTAATCGGGACTGGAGTAAATTTAGACTTGTTACAACATACTTTAATCGGCCTAGTTTTATTGTAATTAGTTCTAGAGGAAAAAATACCCATATTGGAGATTTTTTATGTGAAAGTGAACGTTTAGAATTGTTTAAAAAAATTTCATAAATATAATGTTTCGTATTGATTTTAAAAAATGCTACTGATAACATGCTTTAACAAATTTTCAGCGACCTTAAAACACATAACTTTAATTGTAAAGGGATACAGATGTTTTTGAAAAAAAGTATGATTAGATTTTTAACTAAATTCTCAGTTGTTTTCGCGTCACTATTTCTCTTAAGCTCCAACCTAGCACTCGCTGCTTGGGGTTTAAATATGACTCAAGGTGTTACTCCTATAAGTCAAGATGTTTATAACATGCATATGACTTCTTTATATGTAGTTACTATTATTGGCATTTTAGTTTTTAGTGTGATGTTTTGGTCTATATTTCAACATCGAAAGTCTAAAGGCGTCAAACCAGCAAAATTTTCCCACAGTACAACCGTTGAAATAATTTGGACTCTCATACCTTTTGCAATCATTGTTGCATTGGCAATTCCAGCAACTAAATTACTTGCACGGATGGATGATACCTCAAAATCTGAAATCACGATTAAAGCAACTGGGTATCAGTGGAAATGGAAATATGACTACATAGACGAGGACATCACTATTTATAGTAATTTGGCAGCTGATAGTGTGGATGCGAGCCAAAAAAATTCGGGTATTGATCCAAAGACCGCTGATAATTATCTACGTAACACTGATACAGCTCTCGTTCTTCCTGTCGGTAAAAAAATTAGAATTATGACCACCGCGAGCGACGTGATACATGCTTGGTGGGTTCCTGATTTAGGTTGGAAAAGAGATGCAATTCCAGGTTTTATTAATGATAACTGGACAGTAATAAACAAAGAGGGTGTTTATCGCGGACAATGCGCTGAAATTTGTGGGAAGGGGCATGGATATATGCCTATTGTAGTTAAAGCTGTTCCTGAGAAGGAATATACAGCTTGGGTTCAAGAAACAAAAGTTGCTTTGAATTCTAAACAAGATAGTGGAGATAAAGTACTGTCAATGGATGACTTAAAATCTAAAGGCGCAGCGGTTTTTAAAGCAAATTGTCAAGCTTGTCACCAAGCAAATGGGCAAGGTATTAAGGGGGTCTTCCCAGCAATTGATGGCAGCCCACTTGCAAACCTAAAGGAAAATATACCAGCTCATATTCATCAAGTTATCTATGGCAAGGGAATTATGCCAGCTTTTGGTGAGCAACTATCGGATACTGATATTGCTTCAGTCATTACTTTCACAAGAAATAATTGGGGTAATAAAACAGGCGATATTATTCAGCCTAAAGATGTATTAGCTAGCAGAAAGAAATAATTTTAACTTTTTAATATAGAAAGACCTTAAGAATGAGCACAATAGCACACGCCAATCACGATCATCACGATCATAAGCCCACAGGTATTAAACGTTGGTTGTTTTCAACGAACCACAAGGACATAGGAACAATGTACCTAGTCTTTTCGCTGATCATGTTCTTTATTGGTGGTTCAATGGCGATGATTATCCGTGCCGAGTTATTTCAACCAGGACTTCAGTTTGTAGATCCACAGTTTTATAATTCCATGGTAACTGTGCATGCTCTAGTCATGATTTTCGGGGCTGTTATGCCTGCCGGAGTCGGCCTTGCAAATTGGATGATTCCGATTATGATTGGTGCCCCAGATATGGCGCTTCCTCGCATGAATAATATGAGTTTTTGGATTATGCCTTTTGCATTCGCCCTTCTTTTAAGCACTTTGTTCATGGATGGAGGGGGTCCTGCAGGAGGTTGGACAATGTACCCACCTCTTGTGTTACAAACTGGAAAAGCTTTTCCATTTCTAATCTTTGCAGTCCACTTTTTAGGTATATCATCAATTATGGGAGCTATTAATATTATTGCTACCGTATTTAATATGAGGGCGCCGGGTATGACTCTCATGAGAATGCCCTTATTTGTATGGACATGGGTTATAACAGCCTTTTTGCTTATTGCTTCATTGCCAGTTTTAGCTGGTGCCGTGACAATGTTATTAACTGATAAATATTTTGGTACAAGCTTCTTTAGCGCTGCCGGAGGTGGTGATCCGGTTTTATTTCAACATATTTTCTGGTTCTTTGGACACCCTGAGGTATATATTCTTGCTCTTCCTGCATTTGGAATAATTTCTCAGATCATACCGACTTTTGCTCGAAAACCACTTTTTGGGTATGCATCTATGGTATATGCAACAGCCTCAATTGCTATACTTTCTTTCTTTGTCTGGGCTCATCACATGTTTACAGTCGGACTTCCTATCAATGGCGAATTATTTTTCATGTATGCCACCATGTTAATAGCTGTTCCCACTGGCGTGAAAGTCTTTAACTGGATCGCGACAATGTGGAAAGGTGCTATGACCTTTGAGGCACCTATGCTTTTTGCTTTAGCATTTGTTGTTTTATTTACTATTGGAGGATTTTCAGGTCTGATGCTAGGCATTACCCCAGTCGACTTCCAATATCATGATACCTATTTTGTTGTAGCTCACTTCCATTATGTCTTATTAACTGGCGCAATATTTGCTCTCATGGCGTCGGCATATTACTGGCTCCCCAAGTGGACTGGCAATATGTATGATGAAAAGTTAGGTAAAATACATTTTTGGGCTTCTGCAATTTCTGCAAATGTGCTCTTCTTCCCCCAGCATTTCTTAGGTTTAGCCGGAATGCCAAGGAGAATACCTGACTATAGTGTTCAGTTTGCGGACTTTAATATGATTTCAAGTCTTGGCGGTTTTGCTTATGGAATTTCGCAACTTTTATTTGTGTATATCGTTGTTAAATGTGTTTTAGGTGGAAAAAAAGCGACGGGTCAAGTATGGGACGGTGCAAGAGGTTTAGAGTGGACTCTTAGTTCTCCACCTCCTTATCATTCATTTAGTAAACCACCCAAAGTCACTAAAGCATTAATGGAATATTGATGTCAAAAAAGAAATTTGATGACAGTGATTCAGAATTAAAAAAAAGAAATCAGCGTTTAGCGATACTACTTGGTTTTATTGCGATCTCTTTTTATGTGGGATTTATTTTAAGCAATATTAAATGATTAAAGTGCGAAGTATTAAACGAACTTCTGTTCTTTTATCTTTGTTTACCCTAATAATGTTTGGCTTTGGTTATGCCCTTGTGCCTCTTTATGACGTCTTTTGTGAGGTTACTGGCCTAAATGGTAAAACTGGTCGTATTTACAATGAGGAAGCAAAACAGTTAATTACTGATAATCAAAGGCTTGTGACTATTCACTTTGATTCAAATATAAATGGTAATCTAGCTTGGAAATTAAAAGCTGATCAAAAGTTTTTAAAAGTTAATCCAGGTAAATTTTATTCAGTCACTTATACTGTAGAAAATATGATTAATGAAGAAATTGTGGGTCAGGCCATACCAAGCGTTTCTCCGCAAATTGCTTCCTTATATTTAAAAAAGTCCGAATGTTTTTGTTTCAGAAATCAAGTTTTAAAACCAGGCGAGCAAAAAAAACTTACAGTTCGCTTCGAATTGGATAGAGATTTACCCAAAGGTGTTGAATCACTCACTCTTTCATATACTTTTTTTAAAGCTGTGAAAGATAATAAAAAAATAAGTTAGTAAGAAGTATTAATTAATTATTGATCGTTAACGAGGAATCATATGGCAAGCAAAGATATTTATTTTGTTCCTGAATTAAGTAAATGGCCGATAGTAGCCTCCCTAGTTCTATTCACCTCTTTTATTGGTGGTGCAATGATGCTTAATCAATCACCCAACGGTAAATATGTTTTACTACTAGGGATTCTTGGAATCATTTACATGTTCTTTGGTTGGTTTTCAAATGTTATAAGTGAAAGCTTAGCTGGTTACTATAACAAACAAGTTGATGTGAGTTTCAGAATGGGTATGGGCTGGTTTATCTTGTCTGAAGTAATGTTTTTTGCCGCTTTTTTTGGCGCTCTTTTTTATGCTAGAGTTTTATCAGTGCCATGGCTTGGGGGGGAGGGTCATGGTGTTGTAACCCATGAATTTTTGTGGCCTGCTTTCAAAGCTTCCTGGCCCATGGCTGTAATGCCCAACCCTGCTAATTTTACTCAACATAAAGAAACTATCCCAGCATTTGGGGTTCCTGCACTTAATACATTAATTCTATTAACAAGTGGGGCGACAGTTACTCTTGCCCACTGGGCTTTAAAAAAAGGACAAAGGCTGCAACTTTCTGCTTGGCTTGCAGCTACAGTTGCATTGGGTGCTGTATTTGTTTACTTTCAAGCGGGAGAATATCACCATGCATATTCTGAATTAAGTTTAAAGCTAAGTTCAGGTATTTATGGATCGACATTTTTTATGCTGACAGGATTTCACGGATTTCATGTAACAATGGGCGCTGTCATGTTGGCAGTTATATTATTTAGATCTATTAAAGGCCATTTTACTAAAAGTGATCACTTTGCTTTTGAAGCAGTGGCATGGTACTGGCATTTTGTAGATGTAGTCTGGCTTGGGTTATTTATATTTGTTTATTGGTTATAAATTCCTAAACTGAGTAAATAAAGCGCTATAAAAATTAGCGCTTTTTTATTTTAGATACCATGAGGTTGAATTAGGCCTGAATAAAATCCGTAGAAGAGTAAAAAAAATAAAATTATAGAAAGTCCAACTCTCAAAGATAATGAAGTTACCATTTTGTTAGATTTTTTTTTATCTTTGATTAGAAAAAATAGTCCTCCTGAGAGAGATAACAATATACATAATAAAATTGTAATTACTAGAATCTTAAAAAATAATTCTTGGCTCATATTTAACTTTGTCCTGATAAAATTTTGAAATTTTCAATTTATAACATTAGTTTTAATTATAAATTATTACCTAGCCTGGTATTTATAATATTTTTTACTCTTTTTATCAAATTAGGTTTTTGGCAAATGGATCGTGCCGATCAAAAAAAGATAATTAATATGGCATTTGTTGAAAGACAACATCAGCCACCAATAGAGTTGAATAAAGAAACTGTCCAAACCCCAATAAAGGATATTATTTGGCATCGGGTAACTCTAACTGGGGAATTTTTAAATGATAAAAACATTATTTTAGATAACCAAATTCGCGAAAAAAAAGCAGGCTTTATTATTTATACTCCTTTTAAGATTTTAAATTCTAATCGAATTATCTTAATTAATAGAGGCTGGTACCCTCTAGTTAATTCAAGAAAAGATATTCCTGATATAGCCCCTATCAAAGAGATACAAACAATTGAAGGTGAGGTAAGTCAAGCCCCCTCTTCTGGTATTTCACTGGGGAAAATTGAAACTGAAAAATTAAATGAGTCATCTTTTAGGCTGCAAAAGATGGATTATGACATTTTAAACTCGCTAATAAGCAAAGATTTAGTGAGTTATGAAGTAAAACTCAAAAAACCAATTTTTGATAAGTCTTATATTTTAGACTCAGGTATTCCAGTTCCAGATAGTGATAAAAATTATGGCTATGCTTTTCAGTGGTTTGCGATGGCACTTACTATTCTTATTATTTTTATAAGACTGGGTGCACAAAAGAAATGACTATAAATCATATATTTAAATCACGGTTAAAACTAATTGGTATTATCTTATTATTTTTTATGCCAGTGATTTACGCATGGTATTTGGTTTTTTTTACAGACTTTAAAATGGATTCAAAGGGAGTGGAACATGGGCTTTTGATTCGCCCAATCATTCAGATTGGTAATTCTAAATTAGTTGAGCCAGTGAGTGGTAAAATCTATGAATTAACTGGCAAATGGACATTAGTCTCTTTTATTGAAAATAAATGTGATAACTCATGCGAATACCAATTATATGAATTGAGACAGATTTGGCTTGCATTAGGTAAAGATGCTGACAAAATTCAAAGGCTGGCCATAGTCAAGAGTAGAGACTTAATGTCACTTCAGCAAATTAAATTAAGCCAAGGACAACTTGTATTAAAAGATGACAGTGATTTAAGCAGACTAAGTAATTTATTCAGATCCCAAGCAGACTTTCAAAATGAGTCTATCTATTTGATCGATCCTTATGGCAATTTGATGATGCAGTATAAAAAAGGAACAAATCCATCCGGAATAATTAAAGATATAGAGCGCTTAATAAGAATATCAAAGTAATTTAGAATCCAGATGCTCTTTCAAAAGAACATTCAATTTATTAAAATTTAACTCCCCTATAACTTTATCGATAATTTTTCCGTTTTTATCAATTAGTATCGACGTCGGAGTGAGGCGAACGTTTTCAAATGATCGAGCAATATTACTATCAAGATCTAATACAACAGGAAAAGGAATATTATTCTTTTGAGTAAAATTTAAGACCTGGTTGGGGGGGTCGTAACTCATAGATACAGCAATAATTTGTAGGCCTTGCCCCTTGAATTGATTGTATAAGGCAACAAGACTTGGCATTTCTTTGATACAACCTGGGCAATCAGTTGCCCAAAAATTGATGATTGTGAATTTATTTTTCTCTTGATAAAGCTCAATTGTTTCGCCAGTAATTGAAGTAACTGTAATTTCAGGAACTTTCTTATTTGTGGCTAATGATAAAAAAAATAAAATTAAAAGAGGTAATAAAACGAGTATTAGCCAGAGAGTTTTTTTTGCCCGAATAGGGTAAATGTTATAATTTTGCATAGTAATTGAATTTTTTCATATGAGTCTAATCGAAATTTAAATAAATTTATAGAAATTTAAATATGCTTCTTTTTAAAAAAATTACTTTATTCACAACAATTATCGCTTTTTGTTTAATTGTTTTAGGTGCTTATGTAAGACTTTCAGACGCTGGTTTAGGTTGCCCAGATTGGCCAGGTTGCTATGGGACACTGACTGTCCCGCAAAGTCAAATGGAGATTGAAAAAGCTCTGCAAACTTTTCCGGATCAAATTATAGATAATGGTAAAGCTTGGAAAGAAATGGTTCATAGATATTTGGCGGGAATATTAGGGTTTTTAATTCTCACAATCGGTATCTTAGCCCACAAAAATAAAAATTCTTTAAAAGTAAACATTTTTATTCCATACAGCCTATTGGCTATTGTATTTTTTCAGGCTATGTTAGGGATGCTTACAGTTACCCTTTTACTGAAGCCTATCATTGTAAGTGCTCATCTAATAGGTGGCATGACAACTTTAGCTATACTTACCTATATAAGTTACGAACATTTATACAGAAATTCAAAATTTGCTTTAAAGAAGAGCATAATTTTTTATATGACAAGATTTAGTCTTATTCTAATCTTTATTCAAATCTTTTTAGGGGGCTGGACTAGTACCAATTATGCTGGTTTGGCTTGCACAGATTTTCCAACCTGCCATGATCAATGGATACCGAACATGGACTTTAAGAACGGATTTAATATATTTAGAAATTTAGGTCAAACTTTTGAAGGAGCGCCAATTACTATTGATGCCCTTCAGGCAATCCAGTGGGTGCATAGACTGGGAGCTATAACTCTGATTATTTTTTTCAGCTACTTGTCAATAGCATTAATGAAATATAAACAATTGAGATTTGAGTCAATGCTACTATTGGGTTTACTCACAGCTCAATTTATTATAGGGATTGCAAACTTGATGCTTCATCTCCCTGTGGTTTTAGCTGTTAGTCATAATTTAATAGCTGCTTTATTGGTTATCACCATTACAGTAATAAATACAAAAATTAAAAAAGCGACATACTGAGAAGTATTTCTAGAAGTAATATTTTGAATTTTAAAACTGACTTTAATAATTTTTTAGTTCTTTGCAAATTACGAGTTAACACACTTATTGTTTTTACTGCCGTGATTGGAATGTTTTTATCTACTCCAGGAATGGTCCCATATAATCTTCTATTAAGTTCTATTCTTGGCATTGGTTTTGTTTCCTGCGCGGCAGCGGCGTTTAATTGCTTAATTGAGCAAAAGATAGATGCCATAATGGCAAGGACAAAAGCAAGACCTATAGGAACAGGACATATCTCATCTAAAAAAACTTTAGTCTATGCAACTATTTTTGGCAGTTTTGGTTTAATAATTCTTAATTATTATGTGAATTCACTAACGATGTGGCTTACTCTCGCAACTTTCTTTTCCTATTCTGTGATTTACACAATTTTTCTAAAACCTGCAACTCCTATGAATATTGTGATTGGTGGAGCTTCTGGCGCTATGCCCCCAATTCTGGGATGGGCAGCTGTTAATAATAATGTCGGGCCGGAGGCATTAGTGTTATTTTTAATTATTTTCTGCTGGACACCACCTCACTTCTGGGCGTTAGCGCTTTATCGCAGAAATGATTATGCAAAGGTTGGTATACCAATGTTACCTGTGACACATGGCCAGTCTTTTACGTTACTACAAATCGTTCTTTATACAATCATTTTGATTATTGTTACGATGTCTCCATTTAGTCTTGGCATGAGTGGACTTATTTATTTAATTTGTGCCACTATTCTTAATGCTTTTTTCTTATACTATGTAATTATGTTATACAAAAATTACTCAGATCGGTTGTCTATGAAAACATTCAGATACTCTATTCTTTATTTAAGTCTAATTTTTTCTGCGATGTTAGTTGACCATTATTTTAAATTTACTCTTTATTAAGACTATCAAAGGATAATTAAATGAAATTAGAAAAAGAACAAAATGGGTTATTTGAATTAATAGGAATTATTTTAGGGTCAATGGTTGGAGGGATTTTATTCATTTCGTTCCTGACCTATGATTTTAAGAGCGACACTAGTTCTAATGTTATGGCAGAAAGTAAAATTAAAGAAAATATTCAACCAGTGGCTCAGGTAGTTTTAGCTCAGGCTACTCCAGAGGGATCGGTTCTGGGGGGGAAACCAGGAGAAGATGTCTATAAAGCTGTTTGTTCAGTGTGCCATCAGGCTGGCATGCTTAATGCCCCAAAATTTGGTGATATTCAAGCTTGGGCTCCAAGAATAGCTCAAGGTTATGAATTACTTGTTCAGCATGCTATTAAAGGAATTCGCTCTATGCCAGCGAAAGGTGGTAATGCATCTTTATCTGACAATGAAGTTGCAAGTGCGGTCTTATATATGTCAAATTCATCAGGTGCTAACTTTAAAAAATAATTATTCATGGCAATTTACGCAATTGGTGATATTCAAGGTTGCTACTATTCTTTTCTAGACCTACTAAAAAAAATTAAATTTAAACGCGGCAGAGATAAGCTTTGGCTCGTTGGTGATTTAGTAAATCGTGGCAAGGGGTCATTAGAAATTGTAAGATGGTGCTACAAAAATAAATCCTCAGTGACTGCTGTCCTTGGCAATCACGATCTTCACGCGTTAGCTATTAAATACAAGATCATTGAGCCTGGTGATGAAGATACTTTGTCTTCCCTTCTTAAAGCAAAAGACTCAGATTTACTTTTTGAATGGTTAAGATCCCTACCTTTAGCACATTATGAAAAAAAATACTTAATGGTTCATGCAGGTGTAATGCCTCAGTGGACTGTTGAGAATACTCTCAAATTCTCAAAAGAAGTAAGCACTCAACTCCGTAGTAAAAAATATATAGAATTTTTGTCTTCCATGTATGGTAATAAGCCAGATAAATGGTCGAGCACTTTAAATAAAAATGATAGAGCTAGAATCATTATTAATGCAACAACGAGACTTAGAGCTTTAAATTCAGACGGAGCTATTGATTTTACTTACAAGGGGGAGCTAAAAAACATGCCCAAAAAATTAAAACCTTGGTTTGATTTTTCTAAACGAAAAACCAAGGATAGTCCGATTATTTGCGGCCATTGGTCAGCCCTTGGTCTTATGACAAGAGGAGATATTTTTGCAATTGATACAGGATGTGTTTGGGGTCGAACTTTAACAGCCTTAAGACTGGATGACAAATCAGTATTCTCAGTAAAAACCAACTCAAAAGATATTTAATTAGCTGTTCTCCTCAACCAACTTTTTTGTGTAAATTTTTTCGATATCATCTCGGGTTGGACGATGATTTTGACCGCCTTTATTTTGAATTTTAATAGACCCCATCACGGATGCTAAACGACCTATTGACTGCCAATCCCATTTTTTAGAAATTCCATAAAGCAAGCCTGCACGATAAGCATCGCCACACCCAGTTGGATCAACAGGGGCTTCAACTTTAATAGGATCGATGATATATGTTTTGTTATTAGCATAAATGATCGAACCTTCAGCGCCCTTTGTGACAATTAGAGCCTCTACTTTTTTAGAAATTTCTTCTAAACAGAGAGAGGTTTTCTTAGACAAAAGAGTAGCTTCGTAATCATTCACTACAATATAAGTAGCATCACCAATAAACACTAAAAGTTCTTCGCGATTAAACATTGGCAAGCCTTGTCCAGGATCAAATATAAAGGGGATATTAAGCGACTTACATTCTTTTGCATGATTCATCATGCCATCTTTGCCATCTGGAGCAATAATAGCTAAGCATACACCTTTAGTTCCTTTAATTTTATTTTGATGAGATTCCAACATAGCGCCTGGATGAAATGCAGTGATTTGATTATCACTCAAGTCAGTTGTGATGTAGGCCTGAGCTGTATATAGAGTTTTAATTTCTTTGATATATTTAGTATTAATATCATTTTGATTAAGCCAGTCAAAATAAATTGAAAAATCATTACCTACTGTTGCCATGACAAGAGGATTTTCATCAAGAAGTTTAAGATTGTAGGCAATATTTCCTGCAGTACCCCCAAATTCTTTTCTAAGCTCTGGAACGTAAAAAGCCACACTTAATTTATGAATACTTTCAGGCAAGATATGATTTTTAAATTGGTCTTTGAATACCATGATGGTATCGAAAGCCAATGAGCCACAGATTAAAATACTCATGTGGGTTTAAATTCTACAAGGTAAATTATGGCAATAAGAGCTAATACAGGTACTTCATTGAACCATCGAAAATATATATGAGTATGCTTATTTTTATTATTCTTAAAATCAATAAGATATTTAAAGCATAAATAATGATAGATGAGTAATAACATGACGAGGCTCACTTTAATTTTAAGCCATTGCTCAGTAATACCGTCGAGCTTCCAGAGCCATCCTCCAAAAAATATGGTTAGGAAAGCCCCAGGCGTCATGATGCCAAAAAATAGCTTTCTTTCCATGATTATGAATCTTTCGTGACTAATTTTATCTTTACTCATTGCATGATAAACAAAGAGCCTTGGTAAATAAAAAAGCCCAGCAAACCAGGTCACCATAAATACGATATGTAAGGTTTTTATCCAGAGCATTTGGTTAATTCTGATTAATTAATCTGAACTTAATTGAAGTCATTGGGTTCAAAAAACACATATAGCAAGGTTATCCTAATTGAGTCAATTAAGCCTATATTCTAGCTGAATTTTTTGCCTAAAGTTCAATTACCATAAGGCTTATAACGTTGTTAGCAATTCTCCTACATGTTATGCTCACGGTTAAAGTAAATACATTTAAATGAACGCCCCAATACTCAAATCTATTTTTAAAACTCAACCATTTCCAATCAATCGATTGCGTGAAATACCATATAACTATACTTCGTTTTCAGACCGAGAAATTGTTATCCGATTTCTAGGTGAAAATATCTGGAACATCTTAAATGAACTAAGAGACGAGAGAAAAACAGGTCGATCTGCACGAATGCTCTTTGAAGTCCTAGGTGACTTGTGGGTGGTCAATAGAAATCCCTATCTTCAGGATGATCTCTCAGAGAACCCAAAGAGACTTCAAGCATTAGTGGATGCCATGTATCACCGTATTCATTCCATTGAAGAACGGAGTTCTGGAAATGCGAAAGTTATGGAACTCGCTGAAGCGGCTAATAAAGCTGTGAAGACTTTCGAAAACGATTTTAAGTTATTTAAAAAACTTAGAAGAAAGATTTTTTCTAAATTAAAGAAATTTACCAAAAAAGATAATATTCAATTTGATGGGTTAGCAAGAGTATCTCATGTCACTGATGCAACAGATTGGAGAGTTGAATATCCATTTGTTGTGATAAACCCAGATCACGAAGAAGAAATAGCATACATTGTCAAAGCATGTATTGACCTTGAATTAACTATTATTCCAAGAGGAGGTGGAACAGGTTATACCGGTGGCGCTATACCACTAACTCCATTCTCGGTAGTTATTAATACTGAAAAGCTTGATGATATTAGTAACGTCGAATATCAAAATTTACCCGGTGTCAGCGAACGAGTGCCTGTACTCAAATGCGGTGCTGGTGTTGTTACAAAGCGTGCGATGGAAATGGCAACAGAAAGCGGACTTGAATTTGCTTGCGATCCAACATCTGCAGATGCATGTTGTATTGGTGGAAATATTGCTGTGAATGCTGGCGGTAAGAAAGCAGTACTTTGGGGAACAGCTTTAGATAATTTAGCCTCTTGGAAGATGGTTGATCCTAATGGTAATTGGATTGAGATTGAGAGACTAGATCACAATCTTGGCAAAATTCACGATGTTGATTTAGTGCGTTTTAAAATTAGCCATTATACACCGAATGGTAATGACCTGATTAATGAACCAGAGATTTTAGAAATTCCAGGAAGCAGTTTTAGAAAGATTGGATTAGGCAAAGATGTGACTGATAAATTTTTGAGTGGTCTACCAGGCGTTCAAAAAGAAGGATGTGATGGCCTCATCACATCTGGTACTTTTATTCTTCATAAAATGCCTAAATATATAAGGACTGTATGCTTAGAATTTTTTGGAAACGTATCTCACGCAGTTCCTGCAATTGTCGAAATCAAAGATTATTTAGATCAATCTGATAATACGCTTTTAGCTGGGCTAGAGCATATGGATGAACGTTATATTAAGGCGGTTGGGTATAGCACTAAAGCAGCGAGACAAGAACGTCCTCGCATGGTCTTAATTGCTGATATTGCAAGTGATGATGAAGATGCTGTAGGGTTATCCGCTTCTCAAATAGTCCAGATTGCTAATTTGAGAGATGGTGAGGGTTTTATAGCGGTTTCAGCGGATGCAAGAAAACGTTTCTGGCTTGATCGCGCAAGAACAGCAGCCATTGCAAAACACACCAATGCGTTCAAGATTAATGAGGACGTCGTCATTCCACTCCCAAAACTTGGCGAATATTCTGATGGTATTGAAAGAATTAATATTGAACTTTCTATTAAAAACAAATTAAAACTCTTAGATGACTTAGAAACGTTTATTGAGCATGATAAATTTCTTTATGAAGAAGAAGGCTTAAATTCAGATCCAGAGCTTAATCAAGTTAAGCAAAAAATGAGTATTGAGTTGATTCATAGATTGAGAGAAAAATGGGGCCAAATGCTCGATAATTTGGATAGCCCACTTTCAACCCTTCTTGAAAGACATAATGATATTGAAAATAAGTATGAAAATATATTTAGAGCGCTTCAATCTTATGAATTAAGAATTTCATGGAAAAAAGAGCTCAAAGAGCCGCTCCATGAAATTTTTAGCGGAAGAGAGTATCAAAGCCTCTTGCTTAAGTTGGATCAAATACATAAAAATACTTTAAAGAGCAGAGTATTTATAGCGCTTCATATGCATGCTGGAGACGGTAATATCCATACTAACATCCCAGTCAATTCAGACGATTACCATATGATGCATGAGGCTCATGAAGCAGTCGTAAGAGTAATGGCTTTAGCTAGAAGTCTTAATGGCGTCATTTCTGGTGAACATGGTATTGGTATTACCAAAATGGAATTTTTAGACGAAAGTACAATTGAAGTATTTGAGAAATATAAAAATAAAGTAGATCCTTTCGGGCATTTTAATAAAGGCAAACTACTTCCAGGATCTGGTTTAGAAAATGCTTATACACCAAGTTTTGGACTATTAGAACAAGAATCGATCATTATGGAACAGTCCGCTGTTGGAGAAATAGCAGATTCAATTAGTGATTGTCTGCGTTGTGGTAAGTGTAAGCCCGTGTGTACAACTCATGTTCCGCGCTCTAATTTGCTTTATAGCCCAAGAAATAAAATTTTAGCAACCTCTCTTCTTATCGAAGCATTTCTATATGAAGAGCAAACAAGGCGTGGCATTTCTCTTAAACATTTTGATGAGTTCAATGATGTCGCTGATCATTGCACGGTCTGCCATAAATGCTTAAATCCATGCCCTGTAGATATTGATTTTGGTGATGTTTCAATTGCAATGAGAAACTTTTTAAGAGAGCAAGGCAAGCGTCATTTTAGTCCGGGTACTGCATTGGCTATGAGTTACTTAAATATGAAGGATCCTGTCACCATTAAAATCATGAGAACTTTGATGGTTGATTTTGGCTACAAAGCTCAAAGAGCCGGACACAATTTATTGAAAAAAATGGGTAGTATTAATTTCTTTAAAAAAAATCCACCTTCAACAATTGGCAAGGCTCCAATCAAGTCTCAGATTGTTCATTTCTTAAATAGGCCTATGCCTAAAAATATGCCTACTAAAACCTCAAGAGCCCTCCTTGGCATTGAGGATGACAAAGTTGTTCCTGTGATTCGAAATCTGCAAAAAATTAATGAAGATTCTGAGGCAGTATTCTATTTCCCTGGATGTGGATCCGAAAGACTTTTTTCCCAAGTAGGATTAGCGACGCAGGCGATGTTATATGAAGTTGGAGCCATTACTGTTCTGCCGCCAGGATATTTATGCTGCGGCTACCCACAAACGTCAACTGGTAATCATGACAAAGGCCAAAAAATAACTTCAGATAATCGCGTTCAATTTCACAGAGTAGCAAACACACTTAACTATTTAGATATTAAAACAGTGATTGTTTCTTGCGGCACTTGCATGGATCAATTACAAAAATATGAATTTGAAAAAATATTTCCTGGCTGCAGGTTATTAGATATCCATGAATACCTTATGGAAAAAGGGATAAAAATGGAAGGTGTATCTGGTACAAGATATATGTACCATGATCCTTGCCATAGTCCAATGAAAACATATGCGCCTACTAAAGTTACTAATACGTTGATGAATACAGATGTGCCTTTAAATGATCGTTGCTGCGGTGAATCCGGAACTTTTGCTGTCGGTAGACCAGATATTGCAACGCAAGTAAAAAAGAGAAAACAAGAAGAAATTGAAAAAGGCATTCAAAAAATGGGCATTGATCAACTAGGGTCATTAGGTGAAGTTAAAATTCTTACTTCTTGCCCCTCTTGCTTGCAGGGATTAGCTCGTTATGGAGAAGAAACAAATACAACAGCGGATTATATAGTTGTTGAATTAGCGAAGAATCTTCTAGGCACTAATTGGGTGCAAAATTATGTAGAAAGCTCAACCAAAGGTGGAATTGAAAAAATACTTTTATAGCTTTTAAATTGGTATTAATAGACCAGTAGCTAAATTTTGAATAATTTTTGTAATGCTTCGCTCCATTTTTTCTGAAAGCGTAAAAGCAAGAAAATCCGTTCTGCCAATAATTTTTCCAAACTCTCGCTCAAAGGATAAGTTATTTTCTTTTCCAGTTAATTCATTCGTAAGTAAGAAAGGTTTTCCAGAGCTATTTTTAGAATTAGAAAGTTTCCAGACTGCCATTTCAATATTGCGAGATGTGTTATATAAAAGCTGAGGATCAATGGAGTCAAATAAATAGAATTCTTTTTTGCCTCCATGAGCTTTTATAAGCATTGTGTAAATACCTACAATAAAAGGAAGGACACGATCACCTTTATATTCTTCGTTAAAAGCGAGGTAGATTGCATCAGTGCTTTGAGCATTATTTATGGCATCAAAATTCCAGTTATGATTGCCATTGAAAACCCAATTAACCATCTTTTCCACATCATCTGAGGTGCTCTTCTTTAACTCCGAAGGATTCCTTTTATAAAGCTTAATCATGAGCGTTTGTAAGCTTTGGATATTCTCTCTAATTTCATGGTCAGCCATGCGATCAAAATCAGTTTTACCAAATTGATTTCCAGATTGTCTATCTGGTTCCACTATTTCTTTAGCGCTTGAATTTTGAATTACGCAGAAGATGGATAATAACAAATAAAAAAATATGCAATAAAATTTATTCTTTTTCATTTATTTTTTTTAAGGACAATCTCTCTTGCGGAAAGATTATTTTAAATTGGCTGCCTTTGCCTATTTGACTATAAATTTCTATTTGGGCTTGATGTCGAATACATATGTGCTTAACAATAGACAAACCTAATCCAGTGCCACCTGAATTTCGACTTCGATCAGCATCTATTCTGAAGAAGCGTTCTGTAAGCCTTGGAATTAATTTTTCATCAATACCTATACCTGAATCTTGTACTTCAAAGAAAGGTTTTTGATCTTTAATATCCCATATTGCATTGATATTGCCGCCCTTTTTGGTATAACGTATAGCATTGCTAATAAGGTTTAGAAAGGCGCTATAAATTTCTTTTTCATGCCCTAATAAAGCGATATTTTTATTGATGGACATATTAATTTTATGTGATTTTCTTGATAAAAATTCAGAATCTTTTTTTAGCTTTTTGAAGAGTTTAGTCATGTCTATTTCTTTTTTTTCTGCAGGTGCTGCGTTAGATTCTATGGATGAAAGCTGAAGCAAATCTTCAACTAATTTTTTCATTCGATCCGACTGCTCAAGCATCATTTGGAGATAAGGGAGCGTTTTTGCATTGAATTCATTTTTCATGTCAGAAAGTGTTTCTAAAAATCCAATAATTACAGTCAATGGTGTTTTTAACTCATGCGAAACATTTGCAATAAAATCGCGTTTAATAGAATCATTTTTTTCAATTTGTGTAATGTCTCTGCAGATAAGCAGTTTTTGACTTACACCAAAGGGAACTAGAAGTATCTCGAATGATCTGCCTGAATTTCGCCATGAAATTAACTTAAGCGTACCGTCGTATTTGTTATCATTGAGATATTCAGTAAACCTCGTTTCACGTAATAAATAATTAATAGGTTGATTGATATCCTTAGCTAGCTGAATATCAAGCATTTTTTCAGAAGGTTTGTTGCACCATTCAATTTCATTATTTTGATTTAATGCAATTATGCCATCAGGAATAGCTTCGGCAGCAGTCATAAATCTACCTAGCGTAGTCGTAAGCTCAGATTTACTCTTTTTTTGTTTTCTATATTCTCGATAAAGTATTGCAAAAATTTCTTCCCATATACCGGATCCATTAGGAATGGTCGATAAATTTCGATTTTTAAGCCATTTGTTTAGTCGATAAATCCAATAGACATGAGAAAGTAAATAAACAAGTATGCATAAAATGAAAGAAAATAAAGCAACTTCTAAGCTTTTAAATCCCCAAAATATTAGAGATAAAAAAGATACAAGTAATAAAACCCAAAAAGTATTCCAACGGATATCTTGCAATGTTTTTTCTCATTAAAGACGTACGAGTATTATAGCGAGTAATAGTTGAAAGTGATCCAGGTAAATTCTATTTTGTAGAGAATCTATAACCTGAGCCACGAATGGTTTGTATTAAATTTTCATGCTGAGATTGAGCAAGAATATTTCTTAGTCTTCTAATATGAACATCTACCGTTCGATCCTCAATGAAAATTTGACTTCCCCAAACTTTATCTAATAGCTGACTTCTTGAGTAAACTCTTTCCGGGTTACTCATAAAAAAATGGAGGAGTCTAAATTCTGTTGGACCCATTTCCAATGGTTTATTATTTCCAGTCACCCGGTGGGATACTGGATCCAATTCTAGACCATTAATTTTTAAAAGATCTTCAGTAAGCTCAGGAGCTTTTCTTCTGAGAACAGCTTTGATTCGAGCATTGAGTTCACGAGGACTATAAGGTTTTGTAATATAGTCATCAGCACCAACTTCCAAGCCTTTGACTTTATCTAGCTCATCACTTCGAGCAGTTAACATGATAATAGGGATTGTCTTTGTTAAAGCATTACTGCGTAATTTTTTTGCAAAGTCTATACCTGACATGCCGGGCAACATCCAATCAAGCAAAATAATATCGGGAAGTGCCTCACTAATCAGTTTTTCTGCATGCTCAGCACTTATTGCTCTTAAAGGGTTGTAGCCCGCTTGAGAAATATTGAGGGCTAAAAGCTCAAGAATGGGGCTTTCATCTTCAACGATCAATATATTTGCTTTCATAGTTTCTTAATATTAATAGATTGATTATGATCGTATGACATTAATATGACATTTTAATGACATTATCTTATCCATAAAGAATTAGATAATATTTTTTTATGATTAATTTAATATTGATTGATTTTCGGAGAATGTGTATGCCCAACTTTTTTTCAAAAGAATATATCACTGCTAAAGCTTCCTATAATCGTTGGTTGGTTCCACCTGCTGCATTAGCCATTCACCTTTCAATAGGTATGGCATATGGATTCAGTGTTTTTTGGAAGCCTCTGGGAAATGTATTAACAGGCGGCAATGGAAAACCTTTGGCTGCTTGCTCTGCTGGGGCAACAACTTTTGCAGATAAGCTCCATGGAACACTTCGAGCTTTAACTGCTACCGACTGTAACTGGACTCAATTTGATTTAGGATGGATGTACACCTTATTTTTTGTTCTTTTAGGGTGTTCCGCAGCACTCTGGGGAAGCTGGTTAGAACGAGCTGGCCCTAGGAAAGCAGGCCTTGTATCTACTTTTTGCTGGTGTGGGGGGTTATTACTTTCTGCATTTGGTATCTATACACATCAACTTTGGATGTTGTGGCTTGGAAGCGGCGTCATTGGAGGAATAGGTTTAGGCTTAGGATATATTTCCCCTGTCTCTACGCTCATTAAATGGTTCCCAGATAAAAGAGGTATGGCAACTGGTATGGCCATTATGGGTTTTGGGGGAGGCGCTATGATAGGCTCTCCGCTCGCCACAGCCTTAATGACAAAATTTTCCGCAGAAGCTAATGGCATTGTTCAACCAGGCATTTGGCAAACATTTGTAGTGTTAGCCATTATTTATAGCTTTTTTATGATTTCAGGTTCCTTAGGTTATCGCGTACCACCATCAGGATGGAAGCCAGCAGGATGGCAACCACCTATAAACAAAAGTAACAATATGATTGCGGGTAATCATATACATTTAAATAAGGCACATAAAACCCCACAGTTTTGGTTTTTATGGACAGTGCTTTGTATGAATGTATCAGCAGGCATTGGCATCATTGGGGCAGCAGCGCCTATGCTTCAAGAGACGTTTGGTGGCGCTTTAATTGGCCATGCAGATCTGGGTTTCGTAGATCTTAAAAAAGATGAATCTTTATTAGCGCTTTCAGCTGCTGTAGGTGCTGGATTTGTCGGATTAATTTCCTTATTTAATATTTTTGGCCGTTTTTTCTGGGCCAGTATTTCAGATAAGTTAGGAAGAAAGTTCACTTATATTCTATTTTTTACGCTTGGTATTTTGATGTATGTCACCGCATCCTATATGGCTGGATCAAAATCATTAGCGCTTTTTGCGGCATGTTTTTGTATTATTGCCTCTATGTATGGTGGAGGATTTGCAACAATACCTGCTTATTTGGCTGATATATTTGGTACTCAATTTGTAGGTGCAATTCACGGAAGAATCTTAACGGCTTGGTCAACCGCCGGGATCTTGGGACCTGTAATTGTAAATTATATGCATGATATGAGGCTCGAAGCACAAGTCCCTTTTGCAGAAATTTACGCACCTATCTTTTATATATTGGCAATAATGCTTGCTGTCGGATTTATCGCGAATCTTATGGTGAGGCCTGTCGCTAAAAAATTCTTTATGACTGACAAAGAGTTATTAATTGAAAAAAAATTAGCACATGAGAAATTTATATCAGCAAAAGAAGTGATTGGAAAAGCCGAAAAAACACCATTGATTACTTTACTTGCCTGGTCAGCCGTTGGTATACCTATCTCTTATGGGATATGGAGCACTATACAAAAGGCCTGGATATTGTTTCATTAATTCATATAAAAATTAAAGATACCTCTCATGTAAGTTAAAATAATCTTTTATTTAAAAAGTAATTCTATAGGACTTATAAATTGAGAGAAATTGTAAAAAATTCAAATGGAGAGTCATTTTCCATTGGTATTGTGATGTCAGAATTTAACCCTCATGTTGGCGAAGCTTTGCTTAAGGCCTGTCATCATGAGCTTCTTAAGCTTGGTGTAAAAGATGATCGCATCGTATTGGCAAAAGTTCCTGGTGCCTTAGAAAGTCCTTTAGCTCTCAAAAAGATGGCGCAATCAAAAAAATTTGATGCGCTAATTGCATTGGGCGCTGTGATAAGAGGAGAAACTTTTCATTTTGAAGTGGTAGCAAATCACTCAGCAAAATCAATTATGGATGTTCAATTGGAATTTAGTATGCCAATTGTTAATGCAATACTAACTACCGAGAACGATGAGCAAGCTATGGAGCGGACTTCGCTTAAAGGTGCTGAGGCTGCCCAAGTTGCCATACAAATGATTCATTTATTAAAGTCAGTTCAATGTTAGAAACACAGCCAATTAAAAAGAAAAAAAAGCTTGTAAATAATAGGCGTAAATCTAGAGAGCTTGTGATGAAGAGTATTTATCGTGGCATCTTAAATCAATTTGATATTAATCAAATTAAAAAAGATATTAAAGATGACCCAGACTACCTAAAGGCCGATGAAGTTTTTTATCAGGATCTTTTTGATGGAGTGATGAGCAATTTGGATCAATTAAATAGTGAAATTTCAAGCTTTATTGATCGACCTATTGAAAAATTAAGCCCTATAGAGCATTCAATCTTATGCATTTCAATTTATGAGCTTATACATGATAAGGCCATTCCATATAAAGTAATTATTAATGAAGGTATTGAATTGGCGAAGACTTTTGGTGGCATTGAAGGATATAAATATATCAATGGCGTATTGGATAAAGTGGCAGAAAAAAGAAGACTTTTAGAGTTTTCTAAAAATTAGACTTGATGAGTTTCAATGCTGTGTGCATTAAAGCTCAAATAACTTCCTTGCTCATACCAATCGCCAAGAACAATTCGCTCTATTTGATGACCATCAAGCTTAATTGAATGACGGTTTGGTCTGTGTGTATGTCCGTGAATAAAAATATCTGGATAATTAAACTCAATGAGGGTTTGATTTACTGCCTCATTATTAACATCCATGATTTCCAAAGATTTATTTTTTTTATTTAATTCACTTTCTTTTCTAAATTCATTAGCTATTAAAATTCGTTCAGAAAGAGATTTTTTTAGAAATTCATTTTTCCATGATTCACTTCTAATTTTATCTCTGAATGATTGATATTCGATATCATCAGTGCAGAGACAGTCTCCGTGCCCTAAGAGCACTCTCTTGCCGTAAATTTTAATGACTGTAGGATCATCTAATAAAACAGCACCTGTTTTTTTTTCAAATTCTGATCCTATGAGGAAGTCTCTGTTGCCATGCATTAAAAAAACCTGAATATGTCGATCTGTTAATTTCTTGATGGCTTGAATTACATTTTCATGTTGCTTTGAGTCGTCACCTATCCAATATTCGAAAAGATCGCCAAGTATGTAAAGCGCGTCGACTTGATTATTTGTTTTATTTAAAAAATTTATAAAAGCATCAGCAATACTTGGCCGACTTTTGCACAAGTGAATATCTGATACAAATATAGTTTGATTAGGCAATATTACTCAATAGTGACATTAAGAATCGTCACAGCTTCACGAGGAACATCTTGATGGCCGCCTGAATTACCTGTTACAACTTTTTGAATTTTATCTACTACATCAGTACCTTCTGTAACCCTTCCAAAAACACAATACCCCCAACCATCTTGCCCTGGGTAATTTAAAAAATCATTATTGCTTACATTAATAAAGAATTGACTTGTAGCTGAATCAGGGATCGAGGTTCTTGCCATTGCAATAGTATATTTATTATTTTTTAGACCATTATTCGCTTCATTTTTAATAGGTTTTTTTGTAGGCTTTTGTTTCATTGAAGAATCAAATCCCCCACCTTGAATCATAAATCCATCAATAACTCTATGAAAAATTGTGCCATTGTAAAAACCATTTTTTACGTAACTTAAGAAGTTTTCGACGGTAACAGGCGCTTTCTCGGCGTCAAGTTCTAAAACAATATTGCCTAAATTTGTTGAGAGTGTAATCACTTAGATTCCTTTATTAAAATATTAATTGATATGTTTTACATTAATAATTATGACGGGCCTAATAGGCACATCTGAAAAACCTCTTGAGTTGCCTGTGGGCAATTGACCAATTTTATGCACCACATTCATACCCTCAATAATTTTGCCAAAAACACAATAACCAACAGAACTTGACTCGGGACTTGTATAGTTTAAAAAATTATTGTCAATAAGATTAATAAAAAATTGAGCCGTAGCAGAGTTAGGGTCATTTGTTCTGGCCATTGCAACTGTTCCTGCGTTATTTACTAATCCATTATTGGATTCATTAGCAATTGGAGGCTGCGTCTTTTTTTCCGACATTTCTCTGGTAAATCCACCTCCTTGAATCATAAAGTTACTAATAACTCTATGAAAGATAGTTTCTTTATAAAAACCGTTATCAACGTAGTATAAGAAATTGCTTACAGTTTTTGGGGCCTTATCTGGATAAAGTTCAATTTTAAAATTGCCCTGATTGGTTTCAAATTCAACAATTGGATCAGCTGCATATGTTAATGGGGAGCATAACAATAAAATAAAAATTAATTTGATTAAATTAAGCGCCGCCTTCATACATAATTCTCCATTCATTATTTTCATTAATCCAATACTGTCTCTTATTCATTTTATTGTTAATTGTAGGGCTTTTATAGTCCTGCATAAAATCTACTAAAACCATTTCATTTTCTGTATTTGGATAATCAAAAAATGAAATTTCAGATAAACCAATGGAAACTTTAAATTTTTGAGCCTGGATTATTCTTTTTCTCTCAGCCCAACTGTCGTAGTTATCTTTTTCGCTAAAGAAGTTTTTTGAGTAAAACTTTAGATAAGTTTCAGTATCTTGATCTTCCCAATTTTTTCTCCAAGCCTCTATTGCGTTAATAAGAGAAAGTTTTTTTTCATCCAAGCTATGATTACTAGATTCTAAATCTTTTAATGAGCGAAAAGAAATGACGATAGGAATTCTATTGCCATCTAAAATTGCGGAAAGCTTCATTAAATCAGGATTACTTAATACAATACATCCATCGCTTGCTAAGGGCGCTCTGTTGTATGTTGTTTTTGGCGTTCCATGAAGCCATATACCTGAGCCATTTCGTTTATTTTTTTTATCGATTTCATTTGGATAACTTAAAGGGTAGGCAGCATCCCCGTAAAAATCCGATAGTGATTCTTTGATTTTTTTCCCTGTAAAATAAACACCTATGGGTGTTTTCTTATCGCCTTCATATTGTTTGCCAAACCCATTCTTGCCTATAGATGCATAATAATCATCTTTGTAGGAGAGTTTTCCATTGATATTTTCGTACAAATAAAGCCGAGAGTTAGGTGCGTCGACATAAAAAAGATATTTCTCTTTTTCATTTAGCTGAGCAAAAATTTTAGGTTCATTTTGAAGATTAAGACTATTGAGATATCTCTCAATTCTGACTTTTGCTTCGTTTTTAAAATTTTCAATTTCTTCTTTTTTTTCACCTTTGGACTCATCGCCAATACCATTAATTTGTTTTGCATGAGCTAAAAGCAAATCACCTTGAATAAGGTAGGCTAATTTAAAATTTGGTGTTTGTTTAATAAGATTATCGATAGTTTTAAGCGCTAAATCCACCCTACCTTCTGAAATCTCCACTAAAGATTTTATAAGCATCTTTTCGGGTGTTTCGTAGGTTAATTCAGCAGTATCGAAATTTTTATTTGAAATGAATACTTCTTCACTTGAAACTTCGGCAATATTAAAAAGAAGTATTAAGATTAAAAAAAAGCGAAATTCCTTTTGTAGAAAATTGTTGATGAAAGTTTTCATTAGTTATTGCTTGCCAGAGTACTCTTGCTCAATAAACCATACGGCGCCATCTTTTCTTAAGATAAGCGTTTTGCTTGATACCTGACTTAATTTATTCGATATATATTTTTGCTTAAAAGTTACTTGAGCAAAACTATCGCCTTTTCTTGTTATTCTGGGTTCCGATACTTCCACAGTAATTATATCTTTACCTAATATTCTATTTTTTCTTGAATCTTGCCAGTCAGCAAAACTTTCTCCATTAGGCGTTTTGAAGTTAGGAGAGTATTTAGTAAAATAAACATTAATATTTTTTGAGGACCAAGCTTCAGCCCATTCTGTAATGAAAGTATTAATCTCTGATTCGCCGATATTAGACACATTATTTTTAACCGCAGGGATTTCCTGAGGTAAAGTTTTTAGTGGCTGCGAATTGGAAGCTGAAGCTGGCACGGCTGCTGGCGGCTGTGGATTTGCGGGAGCTACTTGAGTTATTACAGGCTTCTTATTGACATCACTATTAACTGCCACTTGAGTTGGAGTTGAAATCGGTGCGACCGGAGGTTTAATATCATTTGCATTAAATAGTTTTTTAATAAGAGATAATTTTGTTTTAGCTTGCACATTTGTTCTGTCAATTTCTAGAGCTTTGTTATATGCGACTGTAGCGCGTTTGGTATAGAGATCACCTAAGTTAACATGCGCAGTTGCGTAGCTAGGATGAGTTTTTATAGCTGATTCAAGTGCCTTTTGAGCCTTGTCATAGTCGCCTAATTCCGCATAAAGTACTGCTAAGTTATTAAATGGTTCAGGCAAGCTCGGATGTTTTTCGGTGAGATAAGTAAATGCTTGGATAGCTTCGTTATATTTTCCGAGCTCAGCATTTACAACCCCTTTAATAAAAATGACCTGGGGATCATTCGGGTTTGTTTTAAGATATTGATCTATTTGTTGAGCTGCTTTTTCTTTTTCGCCTCTTTCAATTAATTGCATGATTGATTTAAAGTCGTCAGCTGCGTAAATTTTATTTACGATAAAAAATGTAGATAGAGATAAAAGGATAAACAGTAAAAAAGCTCTTAAATTCTTAATATTAGAATATTCGTTTTTTTGAGGCATGGTATGATTTACCCTAATAAATTTAGCATAATTCTACCAAATAGCACCCTTATCATCTATATGTTATTTATGAATAAGCCCATCACTATCTCCTTGTTTCCTTTCGGCTTACAGGCTTATTTGTAATGATTAAAATCTACAACAGCCTTTCAAAAAATAAAGAGACTTTTAAGCCTATCCAAAAAGGGCAAGTAAATATGTACGTCTGTGGCATGACGGTCTATGACTTATGTCATATTGGTCATGCGCGCGTGATGATTATTTTTGACGTGGTAAGACGTTGGTTTGATATTTCAGGATACAGCGTCAATTACATCAGAAATATTACTGATATAGATGACAAGATTATCAATCGATCGATTCAAAACAATGAAACTATACAAAGCCTAACTCAGAGATATATAAATGAGATGAATGCTGACGCCAAGGTCCTCGGAGTGATAAGCCCTTCTAGAGAGCCAAAAGCAACCGAACATATTAAAGAAATGATTTCCATGATCCAAAGATTGATTGAAAAGCAACATGCCTACCTTGCTAAAAATGGAGATATTTTTTATTCAGTAAGATCTTTTAATGAATATGGAAAATTATCAGGTAAATCAATTGAGGAGTTACGCGCTGGTGAGAGGGTTGATATTGACCAAAATAAGCACGATGAATTGGACTTCGTTTTATGGAAGTCGGCAAAGCTTAATGAACCCAGTTGGGATTCGCCTTGGGGTAAAGGAAGACCCGGCTGGCATATTGAATGTTCAGCTATGAGCTCTCATTATCTTGGCCATCATTTCGATATTCACGGGGGCGGACAAGATCTTCAATTTCCTCATCATGAAAACGAAATAGCTCAATCCGAAGCTGCGCACGAATGCAAGATGGCTAATTATTGGATGCATAACGGTTTTGTTCGCATTGACGATGAAAAAATGTCTAAGTCTTTAGGAAATTTTTTCACGATACGGACAGTACTTGAAAAATTTGATCCAGAGGTGGTTAGATTTTTTATTTTAAGAGCGCATTATCGAAGCCCTTTAAATTATTCAGACGCTCATCTTGATGATGCAAAAATTGCACTACAAAGATTATATGTAAGTATAAGAGGGGTTAATATCAAGCATTCTGACGTAGATTGGAGTCATCCATTAGCAAATAAATTCAAAGAGGCTATGGATGATGATTTTAATACACCAGAAGCCATTTCCGTTTTGTTTGAATTAGCAAATGAAATTAATAAAAATAAATCTGTACTACTTGCTAACTTACTTAAAAGTCTTGCAAAGACAATTGGACTTCTGGAAAGAGACCCAGAAACTTTTCTAAAGGGGGATATAAAAATCTCCCTTGATATTGATGCGTTAATCTCCCAAAGACATGAAGCAAAAGCCAATAAAGATTTTAAAGAAGCAGATCGTATAAGATCTTTATTACTTGAAAATGGCATTGTGTTAGAAGATACATCCCACGGGACTATTTGGAGAAAAGAATAAGTTATGCCAGTTAATCTTAAACCACTTACCATCGATTCTATTTTTCCGATTAAAGGCCTATCACTTGGCATTGCTAAAGCGCATATTAAAAAACCTAATCGCAAGGATTTGCTATTAGTCACTATTGCCGAAGGTTCAAAAGTTTCTGGGGTATTCACGCAAAATGCATTTTGTGCAGCACCCGTACTTCTATGTAAAGAATATTTAAAAAATTCAGCTGGTATTCGTGCACTTATTGTGAATACAGGCTGTGCTAACGCGGGTACGGGTGAAGATGGCATATCAAAGGCTAAAGAAACATGCAAGGCTGTCAGCGAACTTTTGTCGATTAAACCCGAACAAGTTTTACCATTTTCAACGGGGGTTATTTTAGAAAGTCTGCCCATCGATAAAATCAAAAATGGGTTACCTGACACAATTAAAAATTTAGACCCATCTCATTGGATAGATGCAGCAGAAGCGATTATGACTACAGATATTGTACCAAAAGCTGCGTCTAGAAAAATAAAGATTCAAGATAAAGAGGTTGTTATTTCTGGCGTAAGTAAAGGCTCTGGCATGATTCATCCAAATATGGCCACTATGCTTTCTTTTATTGCAACTGACGCTTCTGTCAATCAAATCTTGCTCGACAAACTTCTCAGAGAAGTGACAAGAGAATCATTTAATTGCATTACTGTTGATGGAGATACATCCACTAATGATTCATTTATTCTGATTGCCACAGGAAAAGCGGAACATGATGAGATTAATCAAGAAGATAAAAGCTACGAAATTCTTAGAGATGCCATCCGTGAAGTTGCTATTGAATTGGCCCAGGCTATCGTAAGAGATGGTGAAGGCGCTACGAAATTTATTACTATTCAAGTGGAATCAGGCGTTGATGATGCCGAATGCAGAAAAGTGGGATTTGCGATAGCGCACTCACCTCTCATCAAGACAGCTTTCTTTGCATCTGATCCAAATCTTGGGAGAATATTAGCTGCCATCGGTTATGCGGGTATCGAATCGCTTGATATTACAAAAATACAATTATTCTTAGGAAATGTCTTGGTAGTAGAAAAAGGTGGCCGTGCAATTTCTTATACCGAGACACAAGGTCAGGAAGTCATGAAGCATCCTGAAATCAGCATGCGAATACTTCTTAATCGAGGTCACGCAAACGCAACAATATGGACATGTGATTTTTCATATGACTATGTAAAAATCAATGCTGACTATCGCACTTAAATTGTGAATATTGTTCGCGCAGCAGCAGCCGTTATTCAAAGACAAGATGGATTTCTCCTTATGGCTCAGAGGCCTTCTGGACGAGGGTGGAGTGGTTGGTGGGAATTTCCAGGCGGCAAGATTGAAGAAAATGAATCACCTTTTGAAGCGCTTCAAAGAGAACTTCAAGAAGAAATTAATATTTCTGCAAATGATGCGACATTATGGTTTGAACGAAGTTACAACTATCCAGACAAAAAGGTTTACATTTATTTTTTTAAAGTCACGGATTGGACTGGTGGAATTAAATCATGTGAGAATCAATTATTAGAATGGCAAAATCCATCTCATGTATCGGTTGCGCCAATACTCCCTACTAACTTATTTGTTCTGAAATCTATTTTACTTCCTCCAGTTTATGCCATTACAAATATTGCAGAGATGGGGGAAGCATTATTTTTTGACCGATTGAAAATTAAATTAGAAGAAGGCTTAAAAATGATACAGGTGAGAGAAAAAAATTTACCTTATCAAGATATAAAAAAAATAGCCCAAAAAATTTTAGATTTAGCAAAGCCTTATCAAGCAAAAGTTTTAATTAATGAGAATGAAAAGCTCGCACTAGATATTGGAGCTGACGGAGTTCATTACCCATCACGTAGTTTGCTTCAATTAAAAGATAGACCAGAGTTTTCAATATGTGGTGCTTCTTGTCATAACCTAGAAGAGCTTATGATTGCACAAGATATGGAAATGTCATTTGCTGTTCTTTCTCCCGTTCAAAAAACTGAATCACATCCACTTGCTGATCCGATAGGCTGGGAAATTTTTAGTGAATACGCAAATAAGTTAGATATGCCGATATTTGCCTTAGGTGGACTTAATCAAGAGAGCCTCACCACGTCCTGGCAATGCGGTGGACATGGTGTCGCCATGCAAAGAAGTATTTGGGAATAAGGCTATTTAATCAAAGCATCGATTGATTTATCAAAAGAATGATTTGCTTTGTCTTTAAAATGTAATATCAATTTCACTTTTTGACCAGCTTTAAGAGGGCCTTTAAAATCCATAAGCATTAAATGGCTGCCACCAGATTTAAATTCAAAAGTTTTGCCATGTTCAATTTTAATTTGATTTGTCATGCGCATCTTCATAATGCCTTTTTCTGCAATAGTATTATGCATCTCGATCGTTTTAATTCTCGGAGAAGTCACAGAGGTTAGAATTAAATCTTCATTACTTAAGAGTGACATGTAAGCGACACTCATGTCATCATCTTCATCAGTAGAACCAATCCAGGCATTTTCTATTCTAATATCTGGTGCTGCCAATATATCTGTTGAAATTAAAAGCGCAATTATAAATAGTGTAAATTTTAAGAATTTCATAGTGAGAGCCTTAAAAAAATTTCAAGTAATATCATCGTTAAAATTTTCCAGGTTGATTTCAACTGGAATTTTATAGCCTTCATTAGCCCATTGACCCAAATCAATCATGCGACATCGTTCGGAGCAGAAAGGCCTAAAAGTATTAGATAAGCTATACTCAATACTTTGATTGCATTGGGGGCAATTTACAAACATAGTCTTTACACTCATAACCAACAAATACTAAATTTAAATTCGAGATTCGATTTAACAGGCTCTTTTTTTAATTCTTCATTGAGCTGGTTAAAGAAGACATTGACTGTGTATTTGTTTGCACTAATTTCAGGGTAGATATTTAAGGGGTTATAAAGTTCAAGTCTTATAAGATCATATGTTTTGAGGGGATCGGTGGTTTTTTGATACTTACCTTCTTTCACTTTAATTGATTCTACATGGCATTGATTTCTCAATATCAACAGAATGACAGTAGCTGCATCTTTGAAGACCATGAGAGGTTGCGCCCAGGATTTAAAGTCTTTTAGTTTAGATTTTCTTGTATTTTGAGTTGTCCAGGTACGAAAATTTGGAAAATCAACATCTAATAGGCCCCCTGGTAAGCTAATTCTTTTTTTCACTTCTTCTAAAAATAAGTTATTGTTGAAATTAAAGCCAGGTTTTACATCTATATTTTCTAATTTTTTACGAGCGACTTGTATCAATGGAATGATTTCTTTTGGATCAAGCTGGCCTTCTTTTGATTCTTGAAGATCCAAGAGAGCCGATTGTTTCTTTTCTTGTCTTTCAAGCTCTTGAAGAAAGTCAATTTTTAAATCGGACCTAGATACAAGCTGCACTATTTCAAAAAGTGTATTGAAACAACCAAACTCAAAATAGTCATGCGAATTTTTTAATTGGCATTCAAATTTTTGATAGATTTCTTCAATTCGAAGGAGTCTTCGAATACGTTCATTAAGCGGAAATTCAAATGTCATCATATCGGCATTATCGGATTGATTTTATTTAACAGCAACTATATTTAAATATTTTTTATGTAATGCCTTAATCGATTCCTTAAGCTTTTCTATTGAGCCATCATTGAGGATGATATCATCCCCTTTTTCGATACGAGACCTGCGATCAATTTGTTGATTCATGATCGATTGAATAATTGATGTATCGATACTATCTCTTTTTTTAACACGTTCAATCTGATCGTTCACTTCACAATCAATCACAAGCGATCTAGAAATGAGGCTGGTATATTGGTTTGTTTCAAATAATAGTGGAATATCAATCACCACATAAGACTCATCAGATAAGGTATTTAATTTTTTCTTTACTTCTTCAAGAATTTTTGGATGGAGGATTTTCTCAAGATTTATTTTTTGATTGTTATCTGAAAAAATAAGTTCTCTTAATTTTTTTCGATCTAATCGATTATCTTTATCGAATATGTTTCCAAAAGCCGATTTAATCTCTTCTATAGCCTGGTGGTTTGTTTCTGTAATTTCTTTTGAAATTTTATCGAGATCAATAACTTTAATATTTAAAGATTCGAATATTTTTAGCGCTTCACTTTTACCTGATCCAATACCGCCAGTCATCCCGATAATAAGCATTATTTCCCTTAAACTTTTTTAAATATTATGAATAAATTTACTTGAAATTAAAGAATTAATCACCATTAATAGATCATGAATGATTTAAACTATGACCTATGAGTGAATTAAAAAATATATCAAATAAGTTAACTTCTGCAGAAGATCAGTCTGCTTGGGGTGATTTAGTCATTTGTCGAGTAGAAGTTGATCTACCTAATTGGCTCTCACAGCTTGCGGGAGGTAACAATTGGCAGGTTTACTCTGAATCCGAATATGACCACTCTATTAGTTTCTTTTTGCGACAAGGCAAAAAAGAAGCTGAAGTGACTTTATTTAACAATGGTTATGCACAAGTGGATCTTAACGGTAAATCAATTTTTGATGGGTCTATCACTTCAGGGGCAAGTAAGTGTGCATATCTAAGTTATTATCGTGCCGATAATGGCGACCCTATTACTTTAAATTAATAATCTCTCGATGTTACAAATTGAGTGAGCGTTAAGAGAGCATCTTTATAAACTGAAGTTGTAATGTGTTGAATTAGTTTTTCGCCTTTTTCTATTTCTTCTTTTGCAAGCTGTCTCACGTATTCTAATGCTTTGGTTTCTTTAACAGTATTTAAAACACTTTCTAATTCTGTTAAGCCACCATTTTCAATGGCTGCCCTGATAATATTTTTTTGCTGATCACCCCCCTTTTTCAAGGCGTAAAGTAGGGGCAATGTAGGTTTGCCCTCAGCCAAATCATCGCCCAGATTTTTTCCTATTTCTTCAGGATTGCCTGATAGATCAAGCACATCATCAATCAATTGAAAAGCAATACCCATATGCTTTCCAAACTGAGCAAGAGCTTTAATGTCATTATCATGAGCGCCACCTATAATGGCACCGAGTTCGGCAGCAGATTCAAATAATTTGGCAGTTTTGTAATAAACAACTTTTAAATAATCCTCATCTTTAATAGAAGCATTATGAATATTTAAAAGTTGCAAGACTTCACCTTCAGCAATTGTGTTTGTTGTATTTGCTAAAACTTCCATAACCTTCATATGATTTATTTTCACCATCATTTGAAATGCCCTAGAGTAGATAAAATCACCCACTAAAACGCTCGCAGCATTTCCAAAAATCGTATTCGCTGTTTTGTGGTTTCTTCGTTTTGTGGATTGGTCTACCACATCATCGTGAAGAAGGGTTGCGGTATGAATAAACTCAATGACAGCCGCTAATTCATGGTGCTCTTTTTGAATAGGGCCAAATAGACCGCCTACCAAGAGAAGAGTGCTAGGCCTTAAGCGTTTGCCACCACCTTGGATAATATGGCCTGCGACTTGGTTGACGAGAGGCACTTCAGAGTGAAGGGAACCACGAATCACCTCGTTTACGGCCAGTAAATCGCTTTTAATTGGGGATAAGATGGTGCTAAGGCTCACAAAAACAAGGCTTAAGGATTGTTAAACACTTATTTTAACATAGCCCTACGTTATGGGCTTTATAGACAAAAAACCTTCATTTTTAGCCTTGAAGAATTTGCTTAACAGGCCTAATTTAAGTATAATTCGCGATTCTTTTAAAGTTGTTAAAGTTTGAGGTTTTATCATGTACGCAGTAATCAAAACAGGTGGTAAGCAATATCGCGTAAATCAAGGCGATAAGCTTAAGATTGAAAAAATAGCAGGCGATGTGGGCGCAAATGTCGTTCTAGATCAAATTTTGACAGTCGTTGATGGTGATAATGTGACGATAGGCTCTCCTATTGTAAGAGGTGCAAGCGTTACAGCAACCGTAGTAAGCCACGGACGCCATGATAAAGTGCGAATTTTTAAAATGCGTCGAAGAAAACACTACCGCAAATCTCAGGGCCACAGACAAAGCTTTACTGAGATTCAAATCGATAAAATATCAGCTAAATAATTTAAGGATTAATCATGGCACATAAAAAAGCAGGCGGAAGTTCAAGAAACGGTCGTGACTCCCAAGCCAAACGTTTAGGGGTGAAGGCTTTCGGTGAGCAAGTAGTTTCAGCTGGTAGCATTATTGTTCGTCAACGCGGCACTAAAATGCACCCGGGTGTGAATGTAGGGATGGGCAAAGATCATACTCTTTTTGCAAAGGCTGACGGTAAGGTAACCTTTACCATTAAAGGTGCATTAAAACGTAAAACCGTTAATATTCTTCCAGTCTAAGCGATTCTAAGATTTTTCGAAGCCCTGTCAGTTGATAGGGCTTTTTTATTTGATAAATTGATATTATGAAATTTATAGATGAAGCAACCATTAAGATTTACGCAGGCGATGGCGGTAATGGCGTTGCAACATTTCGTCGTGAAAAATATGAGCCTATGGGAGGTCCAAGTGGTGGAGATGGCGGTCGGGGAGGCTCTGTATTTTTTGAAGCTGATCAAAATTTAAATACACTCGTCGATTATCGTTATACGCGCACCTTAAAAGCGCAAAGAGGTGAAAACGGAAGAAGTGCGGAATGCTATGGTGCTAAAGGTGAAGATTTAATATTAAAAGTGCCGGTAGGCACGGTCATTTCAGATAAAGCGACCGGAGAGTCTTATGCTGATTTAAGTCAACATGGAGATAGGGCCCTTTTAGCTAAAGGCGGTAAAGGCGGGCTAGGCAACATTCATTTTAAGTCGAGCATAAATCGAGCCCCTCGACAATGCACTAAAGGTGAGCCCGGGGAAGAATTTGAACTTTACCTAGAGCTTAAAGTATTAGCTGATGTCGGCCTTTTAGGTATGCCAAATGCAGGCAAATCTACTTTTATAAGATCTGTATCAGCTGCAAAACCAAAAGTAGCGGACTACCCTTTTACAACATTACATCCTAATTTAGGCGTGGTAAGAGTTGGAGAGAATCAGAGTTTTGTAATTGCTGATATTCCAGGCTTGATTGAGGGTGCATCAGAAGGGGCTGGATTAGGGCATCAATTTTTAAGACATCTTGCGAGAACTACATTACTCTTACATTTAGTCGACATTGCTCCTTTTGATCCCGCAATCAATCCAGTAGATGAAGCACGAGCTATCGTGAATGAGCTAAAGAAATACGATGAAGTGTTATACCAAAAACCACGTTGGTTAATATTAAATAAAATTGACATGGTGGAAGACGTTGCAGATAAAGTAAAAACATTTATAAAATCTTTTGGTTGGACCGGTCCTGTATATTTAATCTCTGCAATTAAAGGAATAGGCTGTAAAGAGCTTACTTATGACATCATGACTTTTATAGAAGAAAATAAGAAAATTCAAAATGAAATCGTTATTAACGAATAGTCAACGCATTATTATTAAAGTAGGTTCCAGCCTAGTCACCAATCATGGTGAAGGGTTAGATCAAAAAGCTATTGCTTCATGGGTAGAGCAGATTGCTCATCTCGTTAAATCAGGTAAAGAAATTGTTTTGGTGACGAGTGGTGCTGTTGCTGAAGGCATGCAAAGATTAGGTTGGAAAACCAGGCCTACTTTAATTAATGAATTACAAGCGGCTGCTGCGATAGGTCAAATGGGCTTAGTGCAAATTTATGAAAAGAATTTTTCACAACACGCATTAAAAGCAGCACAAATTTTATTGACGCATGATGACCTTGCGGATCGAAAAAGATATCTCAATGCACGCTCTACATTAAATACTCTTTTAGAGCTTAAAGTCATTCCAATTATTAATGAAAACGATACGGTTGTTACAGATGAAATTCGTTTTGGTGATAATGATACATTGGCATCATTAGTTGCTAATTTGATTGAGGCGGATCTTTTAGTTATTTTGACTGATCAACTAGGATTATTTTCAGAGGACCCTAAAAAAAACATGGAAGCTAAGCTTATTCACCATGGCGTTGCAGGAGACTTATCTCTTGAAGCTATGGCCGGAGGCGCAGGCTCTTCAATAGGCACAGGCGGTATGCTGACAAAAGTTTTGGCAGCTAAACGCGCATCCAGAAGTGGTGCTCATACCATTATTGTATCAGGCAAAGAAGAGAATGTTTTGATTCGATTAAGCCAAGGCGAGATGATAGGCACTCATTTAGAAAGCAAACAATTAAAAGTTGCAGCAAAAAAACAATGGCTCGCTGATCATTTACAATTGAGAGGTAAATTAGTATTGGATGATGGCGCTGTTGAGGCGCTAAAAAAAGAAGGAAAGAGTTTGCTCCCTATCGGTGTAAATAAAGTCGAAGGAGATTTTGATCGGGGCGAAGTGGTCCTTTGTTTGGATACAGAAGGACGTGAAATTGCACGCGGACTTATTAATTACAATGCAACTGAAACAAAAAAAATTATGGGCAAGTCCACTAATGCGATAGAAAATTTATTAGGCTACATTGATCAGCCTTCTTTGATTCATCGAGATAATTTAATTTTACTTTAAGATTTTTAAAGGGAGTTTTATATGGCAGAAAATAAAAAACTTGTAGCCATCATCATGGGGTCAGATAGTGATTGGCCAGTCATGAAGTTTGCAGCACAAATGCTTGCAGATTTTGAAGTGCCCTATGAAGCTCAAGTGATTTCAGCCCATAGAACTCCAGACCTCATGTTTAAATTTGCCGAACATGCTGCAAAAGAAGGGTATCAAATTATTATTGCAGGTGCTGGAGGCGCTGCACACCTGCCAGGCATGGTTGCTTCTAAAACAACATTACCTGTATTAGGTGTACCTATTCCTTCTAAACATCTTCAAGGTCAAGACTCTTTATTATCTATTGTTCAAATGCCAAGAGGTATTCCTGTAGCAACTTTTGCTATTGGAGAAACGGGTGCTGTAAATGCAGGACTTTTTGCAGTATCTGTTTTGGCACATGAAAATAAAGCGTTAGCTAAAAAGCTTGAAATCTTTAGAGAGAAGCAAGCAAAAAAAGTGATTGATATGAATTTATCGGAGAAGCCTTGAGTCATTCAGATCAACCGCTTTTACCTTCAGCGATGCTTGGCATTCTTGGAGGGGGTCAACTGGGCCGCTTTTTTGTCATTGCAGCTCACGAAATGGGCTATAAGGTGACTGTTTTAGATCCCGATCCATATAGTCCTGCAGGAGCCATCGCAGATGTTCATTTATGCAAAGCCTTTGATGATTCTTCAGCATTGGAAGAGATCAGAAATACATGTGAAGCTGTAACTACGGAGTTTGAAAATGTATCTGCTGATAGCATGGATTTTTTATCAAAAAAAATATATGTAAGTCCATCCGCAGAATCAGTCAGAATTGCTCAATATCGTATACTAGAAAAAACTTTCTTAAAAGAGTCAGGTCTCCCTGTAGGTCCTTTTGAAATTATTCGGGAAGATAAAGACATTCCTTTGGAAACTTCTTCTATTTACCCTGCGATTTTGAAAGTCGCACGGTTTGGTTATGACGGCAAAGGTCAGGCAAGAGTTGCATCGCAAAAAGAAGCTATAGAAGCATTTCATCAATTCTCAAAAAAAGAATGTGTATTAGAAAAAATGCTTCCTTTAGATATGGAAGTTTCTTTGGTTTTAGCCCGAGATCAAAAAGGCTATATCAAAACATTTAATGTTTCAGAGAACATCCATACGAATGGCATACTAGATGTATCTATTGTGCCAGCTCGCTCAGCAAAAGCAATCAATGATTTGGTAGATCAACTTGCAAAACGCTTAGCTGAAGCACTTAATTATGTGGGTGTTTTAGGTGTCGAATTTTTTATCAGTGAAGGCAAAGTGTTTGTAAATGAAATTGCTCCTAGACCACATAATTCGGGGCATTACACCATTGATGCTACTGTGACGAATCAGTTCGAACAGCAGGTAAGGGTATTAGCAGGTCTCCCGCTCGGAAGCTCACGACTTCATTCATCTGCAGTGATGGTGAATCTTTTGGGTGATGTTTGGACAAATAGCAAAACAAAAGAACCTGAATGGGATAAAGTCTTTAGAGAGCCTGGTTTAAAAATGCATCTTTATGGCAAACACGAAGCAAGGTCAGGTCGCAAAATGGGCCACTTTACAGTGCTAGATGAGAAACTGGAAATAGCCTTTCAAAAGGCTATGGAAGTAAGAAAACTTTTAGGAATTGCTTAATATCAAAGAGAGAAGCTCTCTTTGATATTAAGCCATTGATTTGATTGCTGCGTTTAAGCGTTGTTTATGACGTGACGCTTTGTTCTTATGAATAATCTTTTTGTCAGCTATACGGTCGATGACTGAAACATTTTCTTGGAAAGATGTTTTTGCAGCCACTTTATCGCCTGATTGAATTGCTTTTAAAATCTTTTTGATTGCAGTACGCAAAGTTGAACGCAAACTTGCATTGTGAGCTCGTTGCTTCGTTGCTTGGCGGGCACGTTTTCTAGCTTGTGCGGTATTTGCCATGTTTATCCTTTAATTAATATCTTTTATTACGAAGGCGAGAATTTTAGCGATATTTGAGGTTTTATACAAGATAAAACGCTCATTTTAGACCTAAATTTCAGCCATATCCCCCTGATATTCTAAGCTAATCATTATTTTTTTTGGAAACCTTGATAAAACGACCTCCATGCTAAAATCTTTGTAATTTAGTGACACTTAAATAGATAAATTCAATGAATCTTCTTAAAGCACTCGCAACCGTCGGAAGCATGACTTTCGTATCAAGAATTTTAGGTTTTGTGAGAGATAGCTTAATCGCTAAAATTTTTGGTGCAGGCATGGAGACAGATGCCTTTTTTGTAGCCTTTAAAATTCCTAATTTATTAAGACGTATTTCCGCTGAAGGTGCTTTTTCTCAAGCCTTTGTCCCGATTCTTGCTGAGTACAAGAATAGACGTAGTTATGAAGCCACGCAACTTTTGATCAATCATGTGTGTTCACTATTGAGCCTTTTTCTTATTGTTATTACATGTGTGGGGATTTTTGCCGCACCTTGGCTTGTTTATATCAGCGCGCCGGGTTTTATTGAGCACTCAGAAAAATTTCAGCTTACCGTTGATTTATTGAGAATCACATTTCCTTATATCTTTTTTATTTCTTTGGTGTCGATGGCAGGCGGTATTCTTAATACATTTAACAAATTTTTAGTACCTGCTTTTACACCTGTATGGCTTAATTTATCCTTTATTTTTGCGGCATTATTTTTTGCAGACTATTTTGATCGACCTATCTTAGTTTTGGCTTGGGCTGTATTTTTTGGAGGCGTGCTTCAATTGGTTTTCCAAATTCCTTTTTTAAAGGAAATAGGGTTTATTCCAAAATATCAGCTAGATCTTAAAGATGAAGGTGTATGGCGAATCATCAAACTTATGGGACCTGCTATTTTTGGTGTGTCTATCGCGCAATTATCTTTACTTATTAATACTATCTTCGCATCCTTTCTTGAAACAGGAAGTGTTTCATGGCTTTATTACGCGGATCGATTGATGGAATTTCCAGCAGGCGTTTTAGGTGTCGCACTCGGTACAATTCTTCTTCCGAGCCTTTCAAAATCATACTCAGGTAAAGATCAAAACGAATATTCAGGCTTACTTGATTGGGGCTTAAGATTAACATTCATTCTTGCGGCTCCAGCGGCTGTGGCGCTCGCTGTATTGTCACTTCCTTTAATTACTACATTATTTCATTACGGCGCTTTTAATATGCAAGATGTTTTAATGACCCAACAAGCCACAATTGCATACAGCATCGGATTGATGGGTTTGATTATGATTAAAGTATTAGCCCCTGGATTCTATGCAAGACAGAATATTAAGACCCCGGTCAAAATAGCACTCTTTACTTTATTTTCAACACAATTGATGAATATGATATTTATTGGGCAATTTAAGCACGCAGGTTTAGCCTTCGCGATAGGTTTAGGTGCTTGTTTAAACGCAAGTCTTCTTTATTACCATTTAAGAAAAGGAGATTATTACAAGCCACATGAAGGATGGTTTCAGTTTTTAATAAAGCTTTTTGTTGCATTAACTTTGATGGGATTAACTTTATTTTATTTAAAAGGAGACTCATCTCTTTGGCTTGAATATTCTATTGCGAAAAGATTATTTTTTTTAGTGATGCTTATTCTTGCTGGCTCTAGTGTTTATTTTGGCGCGTTGTGGATGATGGGATTAAGACTCCAATCATTCATTCGAAGATCTATTTAATTTTTCATGATGCAAGTTTTTAGACACTTTCCATCAAGTTCGAATACGTCTATAGGCCTTACCATTGGTAATTTTGATGGCATTCACATAGGCCACCAAGCACTTATCGAAAAATTAATTGCAGAATCCAAAAAAAGAAAACTCACTCCTGCAGTGATGACTTTCGAACCGCATCCTAAGGAATTTTTTACACCTGAAAATGCACCTGCTCGGCTTACAACGTTAAGAGAGAAGTTAGAGTTCTTTTTAAGCTATGGCATTGAAAAAGTATTTGTTTGTGCTTTTAATCAAAAGTTTTCAAATATTTCTAGTGAACAGTTTATGGGTCAAATATTGAAAGAGCAATTAAAAGCTAAATTACTGATTGTGGGTGACGATTTTCGTTTTGGAGCTGAGCGAAAAGCAGGAATTGAAGATCTAAGAAAGAATGCATTTGAGTTATTTGAAATTCCAGAGATTGATGTGAACGGTAAAAGGGTATCAAGTACTCGCATTAGAGAAGGCCTTAAAGAGGGGCGTATTGAAGAAGTAAATCAGTTTCTAGGTAGGCCCTACACCATCAGTGGAAAAGTGGTTGAAGGTGATAAACGTGGCAGACAAATGGGTTTTCCAACTGCCAATATTCACATGAAGCACTTGAGGCCGGCGTTAACTGGGGTATATGCGGTAAAATTAGGGAATAGAAATGGTGTCGCTAATCTTGGAGTCAGACCTACAATTGCAGGCATCCCAAAACTGTTATTAGAAGTTCATCTGCTTAATTTTAATGAAGATATTTATGGCCAGCATGTTCAAGTGACTTTTTTAGAAAAAATTAGAGATGAAATGAAATTTGAGAATATTAATATACTCATTGAGCAAATTATAAAAGACGTAGTTCACGCGACACGTTATTTTGAAAAATAGAATATATGACCGAAGAAAATAAATATCAATTAAATTTACCAGACACGTCATTTCCTATGCGTGGTGATCTTGCTAAACGAGAGCCTCTTTCGGTTAAGCGCTGGCAAGAATTTAAGCTCTATCAAAAAATAAGACAAAAAAGAAATGGGGCTAAGAAATTCATTCTGCATGACGGCCCTCCTTATGCGAACGGCGATATTCATATTGGCCATGCTGTAAATAAAATCTTAAAAGATATTATTGTTAAGTCGAAAACTTTATCTGGATTCGATGCGCCTTATATTCCAGGATGGGATTGTCATGGCCTTCCAATTGAACTTGTTGTTGAAAAACTCCACGGTAAAAATATTGAGCCTAAAAAATTTAGAGAGTTATGTCGAGAATATGCAGCGTCACAAGTTGAAAAACAAAAAAATGATTTTATACGTTTAGGTGTATTAGGAGATTGGGATAAACCATACCTCACCATGAATTTTGAAACCGAGGCTGATATTATGAGAGCGCTCGGGCACATTTACCAAAATGGCTACCTCTACCAAGGAAGTAAGCCAGTGCATTGGTGTATTGATTGTGGTTCAGCATTAGCTGAGGCAGAAGTTGAATATGAAGATAAAACTTCTCCAACAATTGATGTAGGCTTTAAGGTTGCAGATAGCGAATCTTTAAAAAATATATTTAATATTAAAGAAATAAAAGATACGTTTGCAGTCATATGGACAACCACACCTTGGACGCTCCCGGCAAACCAAGCGGTATGTGTTCATCCAGATTTGAATTATGGTTTGTATAGTACTGAAAAAGGCAATCTCATACTTGCTGAAGATTTGGCTGACAAAAATATGGCTTATTACGGTTTTGAGTCTTTTAAGAAATTAGCTTCTTGTAAAGGCCAGGCTCTAGAACACCTCAAGCTTTATCATCCATTTTATAAAAAGAATGTACCTATCATATGTGGTGATCATGTCACTCTAGATGCTGGCACCGGCCTTGTGCATACAGCTCCCGCTCATGGTTTAGATGATTATGCAGTGGGTATGCGATATCAATTGCCTTTAGATAATCCAGTGAATGAAGAAGGCAAATTTTATTCCTTTGTAGAACAATTTGCAGGTGAAAGTATCTGGGAAGCCAATAAAAAAATTATTGAAACATTAAGTACAAATCAATGTTTATTTGCTTCGAAAAAATTATCACATAGTTACCCTCATTGCTGGCGCCATAAAACACCAGTGATTTTTAGAGCAACACGCCAATGGTTTGTCGGCATGAATCAGGAAAATAATAAAAAAACATTGCGTGACAAATCTAACGAAGCCGTTAGCCATACAACCTTTTATCCTGAATGGGGTAAAGCTCGCTTGGAGGCAATGATTAAGAACCGTCCTGACTGGTGTGTTTCACGTCAAAGAAACTGGGGTGTTCCTATGCCGTTTTTTGTCCATAAAGAAACTTACGAGTTACATCCGCGAACAAATGAATTAACAGAGCTCGTTGCTAAAGAGGTTGAGAAATCAGGTATTGAGGCTTGGTTTAATTTAGACGCTAAGACCTTACTTGGCGAGGATGCCAATCAATATAAAAAAATAAGTGACACATTGGACGTTTGGTTTGATTCTGGAACGACACATGCATCCCTACTAAAAAAACGTAAAGATTTGTCTTATCCAGCCGATCTTTATTTAGAAGGTTCAGATCAACATCGAGGCTGGTTCCAATCGAGCTTACTCACAGGTTGTGCAATTGACGGAAGAGCGCCATACGAATCTCTTCTTACACACGGCTTTGTTGTGGATGGTAATGGACACAAGATGAGCAAATCAAAAGGCAATGTTATAGCGCCTCTAAAAGTTATGGATCAATATGGTGCTGATATTTTAAGGTTCTGGGTAGCTTCCACTGATTACTCTGGTGAACTTACTATTTCAGACGAAATTTTAAAGCGTGTTGCAGAAGGTTATAGACGTATTCGAAATACATTACGCTTTTTATTGGCCAACCTTGGTGATTTTGATGCCAAAAAAGATTTGCTTCCAGTCAAAGAGTGGTTATCAATCGATCGCTATGCATTGCATTTAACGCATCAACTTCAAGATCATATTAAACAAGATTATGCGTCTTATGAATTTCATTTAGGGATGCAAAAATTTGTAAGCTTTTGCTCTGAAGACTTAGGTGGATTCTATCTTGATATCTTAAAAGATCGACTTTATACGTCAAATGAAAGCTCAAAAGCAAGACGAGCTGCGCAAAGTGCAATCTTTCATATTTCGCATGCTCTAATGAGATTGATGGCCCCTGTTTTAAGTTTCACCGCAGATGAAATTTGGCAGATTCTTATGCCACAAAATGATGAATTAGTATTTATGGATACATGGTATGACATTCCAGCTCATGAGTTGAATACGAGAGAGTTATTAGCATGGGAACATATTATCCATGTGCGTGCAATCGCCAATAAAAAAATTGAAGAATTACGTGAAAAAGGTTTGGTCGGTTCTTCACTTCAAGCTGAGATTGATATTTACGTATCAGGCGACATTTATCAATCCTTGTCATTGCTTCACGAAGATCTAAAGTTTGCCTTGATTACATCGCATGCAAAGCTTCATGAAAGACAGGGTGATTTACATATAGATGTTCGCGCAAGTAAGCATAAGAAATGTGATCGATGTTGGCATTATCAAGAAGAAGTTGGATCACATCACGAATATCCAACCATTTGCAATCGATGTATTAGTAATCTTTTTGAAAAAGGTGAAGTAAGATCTCATGCTTAAGTATATTGTGATTGCATTCTTCATTCTTATTTTGGATCTCATATCCAAACAATGGATATTTAATCATCTAGATTTTGGAAGCGCTTTAGTAATAACTCCATTTTTTAATATTGTGCATTTTCAAAATACGGGAGCCGCTTTTAGTTTTTTAAGTGAAGCCTCTGGCTGGCAGAGATATTTCTTTATCGTCGTTTCATTGATCGCGATTGTTATCATAATTCGATTAATGCGTGAGCGATTAAAACAGCCATTATTATGCCTAGCACTCGCTTTCATACTTGGTGGGGCTATAGGTAATTTGTGTGATAGAAGCTATTATGGCTTTGTGATCGATTTCATTTATGTTCACTATGAAGCTTATTACTGGCCAGCATTTAATGTGGCAGATAGTTTTATTTCAATAGGTGTTGCTTTAATTCTCTATGATGCATTCAAAAACAAAAAACCTTTATTGAGCTAATCATGCCTGACTGGAAAAAACTGATAGAAGGTAAAATCGCTCTTGCTAAAAAGGGCTTAAAACGAAACGAACCCAATCAAAATGATCGCATTCCTGCAGGGCAAACACTCACGACTAAATTTCCTATACTTGATTTAGGAATCAGACCTGAAATAGATGAAAGTAATTGGAAATTAAAAGTGTTTGGTCTTGTTGAAAAAGAAATTGATTTGGACTGGATGTCCTTATTGAAACTCCCTCAAACAAAAGATATTTCAGATTTTCACTGCGTGACACGCTGGTCCATCTTGGATGTGCCGTGGGAGGGTGTTTTAGCAAGAGATATATTAGCCTTAGCTAAGCCATTAGATAAGGCTAATTTTGTGACGCTTCATAGTTATGACGATTACACAACTAATATCCCATTAGAAGTAATATTAGATGATGATGTGATTGTTGCGCACCATGTTTTTAATAAGCCGTTAGAAAATGAACATGGCGGCCCAGTGAGATTAGTCGTACCTAAACGTTATGCGTGGAAAAGTGCAAAGTGGCTAAAAGCCATTGAATTACACGCTGAAGATAGGCGGGGCTTTTGGGAAATCCGAGGCTATCATAATGATGCTGATCCATGGCTTGAAGAGCGTTTTTCAGAAAATTAGCAATTAATTTCTGTTACAATTTACCGACTATGAAAAATGCATACAAAAAAATAGGAAGCTGGATTGCGATTTTTGCAATGCTTTTAGTATCCTTTATGCCATTCATTTCACACGCAGTTGAGTTAAAAAATAACCTTCATAATGTTGAGAGAGTTTGTACTTCTCAAGGTATTAAATTTGTTTCGACGCAAAATCAGAATCCAGATAAAAATCATGCAGGTATTAATCTGACGCATTGTGCATATTGTTCGATAGCTTCAGAAAAGAGTTATTTGCCAGAAGATAATATCCAATTAGGATTAACTTTAATTCCCAATGCTGCAAAATTTTTCCTAGAATACGAATCTCCGATACTTCAGTCTTACTTTAGATCCTCTCACCCTCCTCAAGCTCCACCAGTTATTTAATCTGTCTATTAATGCATTACTTGTGCAGAAATTTGCACAATTTTTTTCTATTGTATAGAGATTGATTAAATGATTTTTAAGAAGATTATTCCTGCTATTTTATATTTATTTGTGATGCCATCGGCTTTGTCTCAAGAGACATCTGATTTAGTGACCGGCACTATTACAGTGAAAGATTCTCTAATCGATAGCCGCATCATGAAATTTGCGGCTACCGTTGAAACCTATGATAAAAAGCAAATTGAAGAGAGTGTTAACGCTGCAACACCTGCGCAAACTTTAAAATACCTGCCCAGTATTCAAGTGAGGGAGAGGTCTATTGGCGATAGAAACGGTATTATTTCATCAAGAACCATAGGAAGCATATCTAGCGCACAAAGCATGCTTTATGCAGATGGTGTCCTTTTATCTAATTTACTTGGGAATTCATTTTCATATCCTCCAAGATGGGGCATGGTAAATCCGGAAGAAATACAAAGGATAAGTATGATGTATGGGCCTTTTTCTTCACTTTACGCAGGAAATTCAATGGGGGGGGTGATTAATATCGAAACACGAATGCCTGAAAAATTTGAAAGCCATGCTGGTGTACAAACTTTTTTTCAAAACTTTAAGCTTTATGGAACAAATCAAAGTGAGAGCGGACACCGTGAATTTATTTCCTTAGGAAATAAGGTTAATGATTTCAGTTTGTGGGCGAGTGTGAATAGGCTTGAAAATACGGCACAGCCCCTTGATTTTTCGGTTGCCAATCTCAGTTCAACTGCAGCAGTAGCAGAAACTCCGGTGACAGGCGCTTATCAAGATAAAGGTATTTCAAATCAGGATAGAGTTATTTTTGGCGCAACAGCAATCGATACTTCTGTTCAGACAAATGGAAAATTTAAAGGTCAGTATGAATTCTTAAATGGATCTAAGCTCGCATATACGATTGGTTTATGGGATCTTGATAGTAGACAGAATGTACAAAGTTATATTAAGGATAACAATGGCAATTCGATTTATGGTGGAAACGTGAACTTTAATAATAAAAAATATAGTTTAGCAAAAATGAATCCAGCTCAGGCAGAAGCGTTTCACGTGATGCAATCGATTGATTTTAAATCTAATGATAAAGGTTTCTTTAATTGGCAAATGACACTATCTGATTATAATTACTCTAGGGACTTGAGTAATCGATCAAATTTAACCGGAACTTCTAATAATAATCCTTATATTACGAAAACAGGTCAAATCACGGACCTTTCAGGTACGGGTTGGACAGTATTTGATAGTCGCGTTACTTTACGTCCAAAAGATCACACCATCGATCTAGGCTATCACTTAGATTATTACCATTTAAGACAAATAGTAAATGCATCTAGTGATTGGATGGGAACACAAAAAGAAGCTTTTGTTTCCTTATCTTCCGGTAATACAAAAACACATGCAGTTTACGTTCAAGATAAGTGGCAAATAATGCCGTTATGGGCGCTTACATTGGGAGCCCGTCAAGAGCATTATGAGGCTTATGATGGAGTAAACCAAAATACTAATGGTCCTGCTAGGTATGAGGATAGATCTAGAAATACCTTTTCTCCCAAGTTATCTTTAAGTTTCGAACCAATGCCGGCATGGGGCTTTCGAGCCGCCTTTGGCAAAGCATACCGATTCCCAACCGTTACCGAGCTATTCCAACAGATAACAGATAACAACACCATTGTTACGAATAACCCAAATTTAAAACCTGAAGAGATTTATTCCGCTGAAATAACTGCAGAGCGTCGTTTTGTGAATGGTCTTGCGAGAGCTAGTCTTTTTAGAGAAGAGAGGTATGACGCATTAATCTCACAAACAAATATTTCGAGGGTTGGTACTTCAAGTACTTATATTCAGAATGTAGACCATGTCAGAATACATGGCATTGAATTAGCAACTGAATGGAACAACATAATGATTCCTAAACTTGATGTGTTAGCTAACGCGACCTTAATCGATTCAGAAATTTTGAAGAATGATGCAGCACCTTCTTTTATTAATAAAAATTTACCTCGTATCCCAAGGCAGCTATATAAAGCTGTAGCAACATATAGAGTTAGTGAAGATTTCATAATGAGTTTAGCTGCAAGATATAGCGGGCGCCAATTTATACAATTGGATAATTCAGATGTCAATCCAGAGACATATCAGGGCGCTAGTCGATTTTTATTTGTAGACGCAAAAGCAAATTATAAATTTAAAGACAGGTGGACGGCATCATTGGGAGTTGATAATATTTTTAATGATCAAGCTTTTGTTCATCATCCATTTCCTCAAAGAACAGGCTATGCGCAAATTAAATTTGATTATTAAGTTTTTTAAAAAAATAGTATTTTTACTATTGATTTTATTCTGTGAGACGAGTTTTTCTCATGAGGGTCATAGTCATGGCTCTTCGGTTGTCGCTTCGGTCTCATTTGATAAGTCAGGAACTTTATGGCGAGTGAGAGAACAGCAGGGATTTGTTATTGTTGACTCATCAAATGATCAAGGACTTAATTTCTCGAAATCTATAAATGTAAATACTGAATTCCAGAAAATAGGAACATCAGGTGACGCGAAACCTAAGATTACTATTGGCCCTGAGGGGAATATTTATGTCACCTGGACTCAAATGCTCTCAAAGCCTTATACAGGCTATATATGGTTTGCAAGATCAAAAGATCGTGGCAAAACTTTTGAATTGCCTCAGATTGTTCATCAAGATAAATCAGAAATTACACATCGTTTTGATGCAATCAATGTAAATAAAGACGGACGAATTTTTGTAGCATGGGTAGACAAACGCGATTTAGAAAACGCCAAACTGCAAAAAAAAGAAAAAGAGTACAAAGGTGCGGCCCTGTATTATGCTGTCTCAGAAAATTTTGGCGAATCATTTAAAATTGAGAAAAAAATTATTGATAGCAGTTGTGAATGTTGCAGAATTGCGCTTACAAATGACAAGAGTGGAAACATTGTTGCTATGTGGCGGCAGCTTTATGATGGAGGCATTAGAGATCATGCAGTAGCTAAGATTGATATTAACGGTAATGTCGTTGTTAATAGAGCCACTTTCGGTGGTTGGAAAATTGATGCATGCCCCCATCACGGCCCAGTAATAACAAAAGGAGGAGACTGGGGATATCACATGGCTTGGTTTGATGGAGGAGAGAAAGCAGGTTTATTTTATGGGCGAATCGATGGCGATGCTTGGGTAAGTTCACCCGCTAAGAGGTTTGGAAATATAAATTTTCAGCCAAGCCACCCGTCACTGCTAAGTATCAATGAAAAAGTTTATTTGGCTTGGAAAGAGATCAATGAATTTGGTAGCTATATTGTTTTATCTGTGTCAGAAGATGGCGGGAAAAATTGGCTAGAATCTAAGGTAATTAAAAAAACTGATGGCGTTTCAGACTACCCAGAGCTTATTCAATTTAATAATAAAGTCTTTCTTTCTTGGAACACCATCAAAGATGGCTATAAATTAATATCTCTAGAATAGGCTATATGAAATTAAAGATTCTTTTAATATTTTTGTTTTTTTCGAACTTTTCATTTGCATATGATTTTATGCCGTTTGATATCAACACTCGAAAAGCTATCGAGACGAAATATCTCAATCAGCCTTTAATTATTTCTTTTTGGTCTATTGATTGCCCATATTGTATAGAAGACCTTAAAAAACTTGGTAAAGTCCTCACTAAAAATACAAGCGTTAAATTAATCACAGTATGTGTAGATGGAAAAGAGTCTGCTAAAAAAGCTGAAAGAATTTTAAGTCAGGCAAATCTCCCTCAGCATGAACAATATCAATATGCAGAGGTTGATGAAGATAGGCTCAGATATAGTATTGATCCAAATTGGTACGGTGAGCTTCCTAGAACATACTTTTATGATGCAACGCATCAAGTCACTCCATTCAGTGGAAAAATCTCTAAAGCATTTCTCGATAAATGGTTTAAAAAATAATTCTATAAACTGATTGAAATTTATCAATTTATCCCCATGTAAGAAGTATTAGACTAATTTATGAGGAATTAACATGCGTTTTGATAAATTGACCACGAAGTTTCAGCAAGCATTTGCTGATGCACAGAGTCTTGCAAATGCGAATGACAATCCTAATATCGAGCCAGTTCACATGGTTCAAGCCTTGCTTGACCAAGACGACGGAAGTACAGCTTCACTTTTATCTTATGCGGGTGTTAATTTAGCACCTCTTAAAGTGTCGCTTAAATCAACTATTGATAAATTACCTAAAGTTGAGGGTAATCAAGGTGAAATTTCAATATCTCGAGATTTAAATAATCTTTTAAATTTAACAGAAAAAAATTCACAAAAACTAGGTGATGCTTATATCTCAAGCGAGATGTTTTTATTAGCATTGGCTGATGATAAAAGTGATATGGCTAAATTATTAAAACAACATGGTTTAACCAAAGCGGCTTTAGAAAAAGCTGTTCAATCTGTAAGAGGTAATAACAAAATAAATTCTCAAAATGCAGACGGCCAAAGAGAAGCCTTAAAGAAATATACAATTGATTTAACAGAACGAGCACGCATCGGTAAGCTTGATCCAGTGATTGGTCGTGATGATGAAATTCGTCGCACTATTCAAGTTTTACAACGACGTACGAAAAATAACCCTGTATTGATTGGTGAGCCTGGTGTGGGTAAAACAGCGATTGTAGAGGGTTTGGCGCAACGCATCGTCAATGGTGAAGTCCCTGACTCATTAAAAAATAAACGAGTGCTATCACTTGATATGGCAGCATTATTAGCAGGAGCAAAATACCGAGGAGATTTTGAGGAACGCTTAAAAGCCGTCTTAAAAGAAATTGCGTTGGATGAAGGTCAAACGATAGTTTTTATCGATGAGATCCATACGATGGTAGGTGCTGGTAAGACCGAGGGAGCTATGGATGCAGGCAATATGTTAAAACCTGCATTAGCACGTGGCGAACTTCATTGTGTAGGCGCTACGACTCTAGATGAATATCGAAAATATATTGAGAAAGATGCTGCATTAGAAAGACGATTCCAAAAAGTGCTCGTAGATGAACCTTCAGTGGAGGCTACTATTGCAATACTTCGTGGCCTGCAAGAAAAATATGAGCTTCATCACAATGTCGAGATTACTGATCCTGCGATTGTAGCTGCAGCAGAATTATCACATCGATATATTACGGATCGATTCTTACCTGATAAGGCAATTGACCTAATTGATGAAGCTGCATCTCGTATCAAGATGGAGATTGATTCTAAACCAGAAGTTTTAGATAAATTAGAACGTCGACTTATTCAATTAAAAATTGAACTTGAAGCTATGCGTCGCGAAAAAGATGAAGCGTCTAAAAAACGTTTTGAGTTGATTGAAGATGAAATTAAGAAGCTTGAAAAAGAATTTAGCAATTTGGAAGAAATTTGGAAATCAGAAAAAGCACAACTTCAAGGCTCAAAACATATTAAAGAAGAGATTGAACAAATACGTTTAAAAATTGAAGAGGCAACACGAAAAGGTGAATGGCAAAAAGTGTCTGAGTTGCAGTATGGAAAATTACCAGAATTAGAGACGCAACTTAAACAAGCTGCTAAAGCTGAAACTGCCAAGACCCAAGCAAATCCCATGCTTCGAACCGAAGTGGGGGCTGATGAAATAGCAGAAGTCGTGAGTCGTGCCACAGGCATTCCTGTGGCAAAAATGATGCAAGGTGAACGCGATAAGCTTTTAAAAATGGAAGATAAACTCCATGAGCGTGTCGTAGGACAAGATGAGGCTGTGCGTGTAGTGTCTGATGCAATCCGTCGTTCAAGATCAGGTTTAAGTGATCCTAATCGACCTTATGGTTCCTTCCTTTTCTTAGGGCCCACAGGAGTTGGTAAAACCGAGCTATGTAAATCATTGGCTAACTTTTTATTTGACTCCCCAGATCACTTAATCAGAATTGATATGAGTGAGTTTATGGAGAAACATTCTGTAGCTCGATTAATTGGTGCACCTCCAGGTTATGTGGGCTATGAAGAAGGCGGTTATCTCACTGAAGCTGTTAGACGAAAACCTTATAGCGTTGTTTTATTAGACGAGGTTGAAAAGGCACATCCCGATGTATTTAATGTGCTTCTTCAAGTATTAGATGATGGACGTTTAACAGATGGACAAGGACGCACTATAAATTTTAAAAATACAGTGATTATCATGACATCTAACTTAGCTTCTAACATGATCCAGTCGATGTCAGGTGATGACTATCAAGTGATTAAATTAGCTGTGATGGGAGAGGTTAAAAATCATTTCCGCCCAGAGTTTATTAATCGTATTGATGAAGTGGTTGTCTTCCACGCGTTAGCAGATGATCATGTGAAATCGATTGCAGCGATACAGTTACAGTATTTAAAAGATCGATTAGCACAACTCGAAATGAAAGTGGACATTACGGATGCTGCCTTAGAAGAAATTTCCAAAGAAGGATTTGATCCAGTCTATGGTGCAAGACCTTTAAAGAGAGCGATTCAATCTGAAATTGAAAATCCACTCGCTAAAGAAATTTTAGCCGGTCACTTTATGGCAAAAGATACCATCAAGATTGATAATGTTTCAGGTAAACTTAAATTTATTAAAGTTTAAGTAAAGCCTTAACTGATGAAGCAAGCAAGTCAAACATTGGCGATCCGAACTTCGGGTCGCCATTTTTACGATGTCACCCAAAAAGTATTAGATTGGGTAAATGAATCGGATTTCAAAGAAGGCTTATTAACGCTCTACGTGCAACACACTTCAGCAAGTCTTCTTATCAATGAGAATTACGACCCTGATGTTTTAGTTGATCTGGAAAGTTTTTTTGAGCGCTTAGTACCTGATGGCGATTCTTTGTTTATTCATACAGCTGAAGGTGAAGATGATATGCCGGCGCATATCAGAACTGCCCTAACACAAACCAGCCTCTCTATACCGATTAAGCAAGGTAAAGTTGCTCTAGGCCAATGGCAAGGTATTTTTTTATACGAACATCGCTATCAATCGCATGAGCGACGTATCTTGATGCATGCGATTGGTGAATAATTTATTTAATTGAAGTCCAGGCCAAAGGATCAAAAGGTTTACTGAGTTTTCTTAATTCAAAATAAAGACCATTTGATTCGTTTCCACCAGTGTTACCTACTAAAGCAATCACGTCACCTCCGCGCACAATTTCGCCTGTCTTTTTGAGTGTGGATTGATTGTTCCCATAGAGGCTCATAAAACCCTCCCCATGATCAACAATAATAAGATTGCCAAAGCCTCGAAGCCAGTCAGCAAAAACCACTCGACCTGTTGCGATTGATTTTACTTCATTACCTTCATTAGATTTAATAAATAAACCTTTCCAAGATAAGCCAGTATCTTCCCGTGGCGAACCAAATCGATTAATCACATCTCCCTTTACAGGTAAGCTTAACTTACCTCGAAGCGATTCAAATTTCTGACCCGCAAATGTTTCTGTAGGAATAGTTTCATTACGTACAATAGGTGTTTTCGAAGATGTTTTTTCTTCGCGTTTTGAAGAGATAGGTGCTGAAGGTAGTCTTGCTAAACGATCAACGAGGTCAGTCAATCTTTTTTCATCGCGCATTAATTTTTGAATTTCATTGCGCTGCTGATTAATCTTAGAAGATAAGCTTGCAATGAGTTTGGCTCGATCTTTCTTTTGTGACTCGAGCTCAGCCCGCTTCACTTCTTCCTTTTGTTTTAAGTTCGCAATTTCTTTAAGTTTCGATGCGGTTTCAAGGCTATAGGCTTCAATCTTTTTTAAATTACCTTGCATTTGATAAATACTTTTAGCGCGAGCCTTAGCCACATAAGAATAGTATTGAATATTTCTTGCGACAACACTCGGATTTTCAGATTGGATAATCATTTGTAAATAACCAGGATTACCCTGGAGATATTGTTGGTAGATTTGCTCGCTTAACATTTTTCTCTGGAGATCAACTTGAGACTCTACTGTATCGGATTGTGCTTTGAGTTCTTGAAGTTTGGTATAGTTTTTCTTTTGTTGAACTGATATTTCATACAGTGAACGATTCGTATCGCTAATTTGTTTTTCGCTTTTTTTTAATTGATCAGTTGCATCTTCCTGCGCTTTTTGTGTGCCGCTTAATTCTTTTTTAAGCTGGTCAATTTTTTCATGAACAGCATTTAAATTTTCTTTCGCAGAATCAGCTTTAGTTGCAGCTAAAGCAGAATGAGATAAAAATAATATGAAGATGCATTGAATTAAAAAATTCAATGGGATATTTTTGACTTTAATCATTCAATTGAATTAAGTTTTGTCCTGTCATCTCGGATGGTTGTTTTTCACCCATGAGATAAAGCAGGGTAGGAGCAATATCAGAGAGTTTTCCGTGAGGCTTAATTGTCGCTTTACGGCCCACATAAAGAAAAGGCACTACATTTGTGGTGTGTTGGGTATGAGCTTGTTTATTTTCGTAATCTTCCATAAGCTCTGCATTGCCGTGATCTGCCGTAATGATGACTTCGCCACCAATGGTTTCCATCGCACTTACCACTTGACCGATACATGCATCAAGGGCTTCCATAGCCTTAATCGCGGCATCAAGATTACCCGTATGACCTACCATATCAGCATTCGCAAAATTACAGATGATGGCGTGATATTTTTTACTATGAATTGCGTCGGTAAGTTTTTGTGCGACTTCAAATGCGCTCATTTCAGGTTTTAGATCATAAGTTGCAACTTGTGGGGATGGCACTAGAATGCGATCCTCACCATCATATACAGTTTCATTACCGCCGTTAAAAAAGAATGTGACGTGCGGATATTTTTCTGTTTCTGCAATACGTAGTTGTTTTAAACCTAATTTCGAGATGTATTCACCAAACGAATTATTGACTGATATCAGTTTAAAAATAGCCGATGATTTTTTATCATTTTGATCATATTGAGTGAGTGTGAAATAGTGACTGATATTGATTTTCTTTTGACGTTCAAAAGCATTAAAGCTATCTTGCAAAAGCGCATCTGTAATTTGTCGCGCACGATCAGATCGATAATTCATACACACAACTGCATCACCATCTTGGATAGTGATGGCTTTTTGATTTTCATCATGAATGGATGTAGGTTTTATAAACTCATCCGTTTCTTCCCTTTCATATCCTTTGTGAATCGCATCAATCGGATCTCTGAGATGAATAGGAGATCCCATGGTTAATGCGTTATAAGCCAACTCAATACGAAGCCAGCGCTTATCGCGATCCATTGCATAGTAGCGACCTGATATAGAAGCAATTTTACCAATACCTATGTCTTTTAAATGAGATTCGAGTTGTTCGATATATTGCAGAGCGCTTTTAGGTGGCGTATCTCGACCATCTAAGAAAGGATGAACGTAAACATCTTTTAGATCACATTGCTTCGCGAGTTTTAACATAGCATAGAAGTGATCTAAATGACTATGAACACCGCCATCAGAAAAAAGACCTAAAAGATGCAAGGCTTTCCCCTTTTCTTTAATTGATTTGAATGCGTTGATCAGTGCTGCATTTTTAAAAAAATCACCTGAGGCAATGCTTGAATTAATTCTTTCAAGATCTTGTTGAACAATACGACCAGCACCTATATTTAAATGACCTACTTCTGAATTACCCATTTGTCCTTGAGGTAAGCCTACAAATTCCTCTGAGGCATTAATAAGGCTATGCGCATATTTAGCCCACAGACTATTCCAGTGAGGCATTTTTGCATTTTTAATTGCATTATGGCTTTCATCTTCTCGGTGTCCAAAGCCATCCAAGATGATGAGTAATACAGGTTTTTTTAACATAGTAGAAGGCATGTATATGTGGCTTTAAAGATTAATGAATTATAATGCTTGTCATCAAATTTCACACTCCTTAACGTGACTGCGCTATGAAATCAATTAAGATGTATACCAGTGCGTATTGCCCTTATTGTTCAAATGCTGAAAAGCTTTTGTCCAAAAAAGGAATTACAGATATTAAAAAAATACGCGTAGACGAAGATTCGGCTATTTTAGAAGAGATGATTGAAAAAACTGGACGTCGCACAGTGCCTCAAATTTACATTGGTGATTATCATGTAGGTGGCTTTGATGATTTAAGAGCGCTAGATTTAGAAGGCAAGCTCGATCCACTTCTTGGAATTTCCTAGAAAGATTCCCCTTATTTTATTTAAATATTCTTGATAAAAAGATAGAATGCTGTATTCGTTTAATTAAATAACAGCGGCTTTAAAGCTCGCGTGACTGGAAAATAACATGGCAGAAAAAAAGAAAGCAGCACCCAAATCAACTAAAGTAGAAAAAAGCGTCAAAATTGATCCGCAAGCAAATGGAAGCGCGCAACCTGGTTTTGCTATTGAAAAACTTTTTCTTAAAGATGTTTCGGTTGAAGTGCCTAATTCTCCAGAAATATTCACACAACGAGAAGCCCCCCAAATTGCTATTGAATTAGGTAATTCAGGAAAGCCTTTGGCTGACGGGTATTTTGAGGTTGCTTTAAAAATTACTGTGACATCAAAAATTGCTGATAAAACAGCTTTTCTCATTGAAGTGACTCAAGCAGGTATTTTCGCATTACGTAATATTCCAGAAGAAAATCTTGAAATGATTATCGCGATTACTTGTCCTAATATTTTATTCCCATATGCACGCGAAGCTATTTCAGATTTAGTGATTAAGGCAGGTTTTTCCCCTGTGCTCTTAAACCCAATTAATTTTGAAATGCTCTATATGCAACAAAAGCAGCAAGCAGCGGGAAATGCGGTTGGCACAAAAAACTAACTCTTTTTTTAGTTATTTTTTTGTATGGATTGTGTGCTTCATTTCACAATCTGCTTATGCTGAATTTCGATCTGTTGCATTTGCTAAAACCATTCTCTATGAAGCGCCATCAGCCACTACTAAAAGAGTTTATTTAGTAGGCGAAGGCTATCCTTTAGAAATTATTGTGAATCTTGGCGACTGGCTTAAAGTCAGAGATCCTTATGGCACTCTAAGTTGGGCAGAATCAAAAAATTTACAATCTAAAAGAACGGTGATTGTGAAGGTAGATAAAGCAAATATATACAAAGACCCTGAATCTAAATCAGCGCTTGTAGCTACAATTGAAAAAGATGTCGTCATTGAACTTTCAGATCCTCTTATTACAAATGGTTGGATTAAAGTGCGCTATCAACAAGATCTAGATGGGTACATTCAAACCTCTCAAATATGGGGAATTTAATTAATTGAAAATTGCAGTCTTAGGTGCGGGCGCATGGGGTACAGCTTTAGCAATGCAAATCAGCCAAAAGCATCGCGTAACTTTATGGGCTAGAAATGCAGGTCACATCTCTGGTTTGCGTAAAGCAAGATCGAACCCACTTTATCTAGGCGACTTTCCTTTCAATGATCAATTGATGCTCGAATATAATTTGAGCGAAGCGATTCATGATGCCGAACTTATTTTATCCGTCGTACCTACTTCCGGTTTTAGAGTTATTTTAAAAGAGATTAAATCTTTAAATCATAAAGCGCCGGTAATATGGGCTAATAAGGGCCTAGAAGCAGGGACTGCAAAATTACCGCACGAAGTTGCCATGGAAGAGTTAGGCGACCCTAAAAAAACAGGACAGCATTGGGGCGCTTTATCAGGCCCTAGTTTTGCAGCTGAGCTCGTAAGATCTCTGCCTACTGCACTAACCCTGGCAGCAACCGACGAAGCATTTACACAAAGTTTAGCTTCTATTATTCATGGAAATAACTTACGCGTTTATACAAGTCAGGATGTGATTGGCGTGTCTGTCGGAGGCGCACTTAAAAATGTAATCGCTATTGCTGCAGGTATTTCAGATGGGATGGGATTTGGAAATAACGCGAGAGCTGCTTTAATTACACGAGGCTTAGCTGAGATTACACGTTTTGGTATGAGTTTAGGTGGTCAAAAAGATACTTTCATGGGACTCACAGGCGCTGGCGATTTAATTTTAACCTGTACCGGAGACTATTCAAGAAATCGTGAAGTTGGTTTAAGGCTTGCCAAAGGCCAAGCGATTGATGAGGTTTTAAAAGGTTTAGGGCATGTTGCTGAAGGTGTCTATACAGCTAAAGAAGTTGTGAATCGTGCAAAAGCGCTTCATGTATCTATGCCTATTACGCATGAAGTCAATCAAGTATTAAGTTTTGGTAAATCACCTAAAGAAGCTGTGATTGACCTATTAGGTCGCGAGCAAAAGTCAGAAATACATTAATCCCTAAGCTCCACCTGTAAATCCATTTTGCCGCCAAGCTTCATATAAAAGAATTGCGGCTGCATTCGATAAATTTAAGCTCCTACTATTTTCCCTCATAGGGATTCTTATTTTTTTATTTTCATCAAATTGATTGCGAATCGATTCAGGCAATCCTCGCGTTTCAGGTCCAAATAAAAAGATATCCCCTTTTTGATATGCAACTTCATGGTAGGACATGCCCCCTTTAGTTGTGACAGCAAATATTCGAGAGTCGCCAAGAAGGGATTCAAATACTGAAAAATCCGGATAAGTTTTAACTGATGCATATTCATGATAATCGAGCCCCGCGCGCACAAGCCGCTTATCATCCAAATTAAAACCTAAAGGTTCAATTAAGTGAAGTTGTGTGCCTGTGTTGGCGCAAAGCCTAATAATATTGCCAGTGTTGGGAGGAATTTCAGGTTCAAAAAGGGCTATAGAAAACATAAAATATAACAACTGATTAATTTTTATACAATTGTAACAAATTATAGTAAAATAACTTAACAATTGCATTTTAAGACTATTTTAATAATTAAATCATATAGATAGGGTTTTATCATGATTGAATCGCAGCCTAATTTAAGTCAGCAACCCATACAATTCGAACGAAAATCCCCTAAAAAACAAAAAAATTCCCCAAAAGACCGTTGGTCAGTTGCTGAAATTGAAGCTTTATATGCACTACCTTTTAGTGACCTTATGTTTAAGGCACAAACCATTCATCGTGAAAATTTTGATTCTAATAAAGTTCAAGTAAGCACGCTCTTGTCTATTAAGACGGGAGGATGTTCAGAAGACTGTGGCTACTGTCCTCAATCTGCCCGCTATGACACCAATGTAGAAAATGAAGCTATGTTGCCGATCGATGATGTGCTTAAAGCTGCGAAAGCTGCAAAGGATGCTGGCGCCAGCCGTTTTTGTATGGGCGCTGCTTGGAGAAGTCCAAAGGATAAGGATTTAAAGCCCGTCTTAGAAATGATTCAAGAAGTTAAAAAAATGGGACTCGAAACTTGCGCAACCCTGGGCATGTTAAAGGATGGGCAAGCCAATATGCTAAAAGAAGCAGGGCTTGATTATTACAACCATAATTTAGATACAGCGCCTGAATTTTATGGTGACGTAATTTCAACGCGTGTATATCAAGACAGACTTGATACATTAGACCGTGTTCGAGAAGCTGATCTTCATGTATGTTGTGGCGGCATAGTAGGTATGGGGGAGAGCAGATCCCAACGTGCAGGTTTGATTGCGCAACTCGCCAATATGGAAAAGCAGCCTGAGAGTGTCCCGATTAATTTATTGACACAGGTAGAAGGTACACCTTTACATGGAACCGCACCGCTCGATCTTTTTGAGTTTGTGAGAACGATAGCTGTTGCGAGAATTACGATGCCAAAAAGTTATGTCAGATTATCCGCAGGAAGACAATCGATGCACGAAGGCATTCAATCATTAGCTTTCTTAGCTGGAGCTAACTCAATTTTTTATGGCGAAAAGTTATTGACGACAGATAATCCGGATGCAAAAGTTGATCAAGCTTTATTTAATAAGTTAGGTATTCATCCTATATAAGTTTGTGATGCTAGATCAAATCCATCATGAACTTCAATCCTTAAAAGATAATCATCTTTTTAGAACAAGAAAATTATTAAACGGAAGATTGGGGTCTCATCTTTCCTTTAATCACCAAGATTATTTGAGTTTTTCATCGAATGATTATTTGGGTCTTTCACAAAATCAATCTATCCAAGATGCGCTGATCGAAGGTATTCATTTGTCAGGCAACGGCATGGGCGCCTCGCATCTTATTTCAGGACATCATGAATTTCATGAGGCATTTGAAAATGCATTTAGTGAAGCAATTCGTTTTGAAAGAGCGCTTTTATTTTCATCAGGCTATATGGCCAATATGGGCATCATCTCAGCATTGGTTGGGAAAGACGATACTATTTTTTCTGATAAGTTGAATCATGCATCATTAAATGATGCATCTATTCTTTCTCGTGCCATTCACAAAAGATATCGACATCATGATTTACAACATTTAGAAGATTTACTTCAAACATCAAAATCAAAAGTAAAGCTTATTGTGACTGATGCTGTTTTCAGCATGGATGGTGATTTAGCTAATATTCCAGATTTGTTGCAATTATGTGAAATGTACGATGCTTATCTTTATATAGATGATGCACATGGTTTTGGTGTATTAGGCAAAAACGGTAAGGGCATACTGCAATACTTTTATGATCAAGAAAAAATTAAAGAACCTTATTCGCCCAGAATTATTTATATGGCAACGCTGGGGAAGGCCGCTGGTATTCATGGTGCTGTCGTAGCATCTTCAAATAATCTTATCGAATATTTCATTCAAAAATCCAAACAATATATTTATACGACTGCTATGCCAGCTTTTATGGCCTATGGATTAAAAGAATCTTTAAATCAAATTTTAAAAGCAGATCAAATAAGAGCTCACTTAAATAATCTTATTTCACAGTTTAGAGCTAATGTTAAATTTCAAAAAATAGCTTTAGGTAGCTCTTTAACAGCTATTCAGCCTCTTATTGTTGGAAGTGAAATTAATGCATTAAGATTAAATCAATGGTTAATGAAAAAGGGAATATATGTTCCTGCTATTAGGCCGCCTACTGTGCCTCATGGAACTTCTCGGTTACGCATCTCATTTTCAGCATTACATCAAAATAAGGATGTGATGACATTAATGAAAAATATATTAGCTTTTGAAAGCCAATCTGATGCACATTAAAAAAATTGGACAGGGCAAAGATCTTGCTCTTATTCATGGATGGGGTATGCATAGTGGTATATGGGAACCTATCATTGAGAAATTTTCAAATCAATACACGCTTCATCTTGTTGATATTCCAGGCATGGGTAAAAGCCATGTTATCGACCCTTATGATCTCAATCACTTAGTTGAAGCGATCAGTCAAAAATTGCCATCTTCGTTTGATATTTTAGGATGGTCTTTAGGTAGCCTGATTGCATTAAAAATGAGTTTAATATACCCAAAAAAAATTCATCGTATGGTTTTAGTGGGAGGGACACCTTGTTTTATTAATCAGACAGATTGGAGTTTTGGCGTAGATGTAAGAGATTTTAATGATTTTGCTAATAAGCTTTTTAAAGACTACAAATCAACCATGATGAATTTTTACACTCTACAACTCATGCATTCAAAACATAGTAAATCCCTGATTAAAAATCTTAAAGAGATGAACGAAGAAGTAGATCCGTCGAAAGTCAAGTCATTGCAACTTGGACTTGATATCTTATTAAATAATGATTTGCGAGATGACATTAATAAAATTAACCATCGAACACTTTTAATGGTCGGTGACATGGATCGCTTGACACCAAAATCAGCTTCTATGTGGCTTGAAAGTCATTTAAAACAAGCACAATTGAAGATAATCCAAGGCGCATCACATATTCCGTTTTTATCTCACCCAGATGATTTTTTTGATCATCTCGATCAATTCTTATTGGCAGCATAATCATGACTCAACATCATATTGATAAAAAAAGAGCTCAAGCATCATTCAATAAAGCTTCAGCTTCTTATGAAGATGCCGCAGTGTTTCAAAAGCATGTGCTAGGAGAAATGTTTTTAAGGCTTAAATTACTAAAAATTAATCCTAACATTATTCTGGACTTAGGCTGTGGGCCTGGCAATGCAGGACCTGATTTAAAAGCTGCATATAAGCCTAGCGATCTCATTTATTTAGATTTTGCATATGACATGTTAAAAAAAGCAGAAGAAAAAAACAAAGATCATTTCTTAAAGGCATTTACAAGCAAAACGGCACAGCAATTTATTTGTGCAGATATGGAAGCTATCCCATTATTAGAAAATAGTGTCGATATGGTTTGGTCAAATTTATCTCTTCAATGGTGCAATGATCTTGATCAGGTATTTACGCAAATAGCGAAAACATTAACGCATAATGGACTTTTTATATTTAGTACACTTGGACCAAGTACGCTTCAAGAATTAAGAGCTTCACTCGCATCATTTTCTAAGCACTCCCATGTAAATCAATTTATTGATATGCACGATATTGGCGATGCGCTAATACGATGTGGCTTTTCAGACCCAGTTTTAGATGTTGATGTTTATACACTCACCTACAGCACATTTAAAGAGATTATGTATGACTTAAAGCATATTGGCGCTCGAAATGCGCTTCAAGGAAGAGCAAGGAGTATGACAGGTAAAGGCTTCTTATATGAATTAGAAAAATTATATGAAGTTTATAGGGCTGATGAAAAACTTCCTGCAACTTACGAAGTTGTATATGGACATGCATGGAAAGTGAATAAGCAACTTGAAGAATCTTCAATTGTTAAATTTTATCCAAAACAATAATGTACTCATTTTTTATCACTGGTACTGATACGAATATTGGAAAGACAGCTATTACTTGCAGCTTGATTGCTAAATGCATTGAAGAAGGATTTCGTGCAGGTGGTATGAAGCCTGTTGCTGCAGGGTGCCATATTGAAAATGGAAATATGATTTCTGATGATGTTAAAAAAATCATTGAAGTAAGTAATGTTGATCTGAATTTTAAAGAAATTAATCCTTATTCATTCGAACCACCGATCGCTCCCCATATAAGCTTTAAGTCAAATGAAATTGATCTTGATTTAATCAAGAAATGTTTGCGATCTTTTGAAAATAAAATGGATTATTTATTTATTGAAGGTGTCGGGGGTTATGCAGTACCTCTAACTAAGACTTTTACTACAGCTGACTTAGTTGAGGATCTAGATATACCAGTTATTTTGGTGGTGGGTATGAAATTAGGCTGTATCAATCATGCCTTATTAACTGTTGAATCTATCTCGAATAAAAAACAAAAGCTTTGTGGCTGGGTTGCTAATCGAATTGATCAACATATGCTAGCTTATGAAGAGAATATATCTTTTTTAAAAGAAAGGATTGTGGCGCCCTGTTTGGGGGAAGTACCTTATTTCAAAGATTTTGATCCTTACAAAGCATCAAAATTTATCGATATTAATAAGCTTAACGATAAAGCTTATTAAGGCTGATGTAGTCAGCTACTTCTGCAGGCAAAAGACCTATGGGATTCTTATTTGAATAAATAGCTTCTCGAATTTGAGAAGACGAGACATCAATATACTCAAATTGTTTTGCCATAACTAGACCGTGACTAGATCTACGAAGATCCTCAATATCTCCAGTGAGCCTATCATCCCATTCTTTTTTTAAAGCGGACGTTAATTGATCTTCAAGAATAGGGGATTCTCGTCTTTCTACGATTAATATATGGCAATAATTAAAGAGCTCATTCCATAAATGCCACGACCCAAGGTTCATAAAAGCATCACTTCCCATTAAAAAACAAAACCCTTCCCCATCTTTTTTTTCTTTTGTAAGACTTTGCAATGTTTCAATCGTGTAAGAGGGTTTATGATCGATTTGATATTTTTTAATTTCTCGGTCATCAATAAAGAAATTAGCATATGGATTGAGAGCGAGATTAAGCATTTCTAAGCGATGCTTATTTTCTAAAACAATATTTTTATGCGGGGCTAAACCAGATGGGATAAAAAGCACTTTCGACAATGACGCAAAATTTTGCCACGCTTTAGCTAATTTTATATGACCATGGTGTATTGGATCAAAAGCACCACCTAATACACCAACAAGCTTCAAAGACATTCCTTATTTACGTATATGTCCATTGCCTAAAACGATATATTTGAGCGAAGTCAGTCCTTCAAGACCTACAGGACCTCTTGCATGTAATTTATTTGTTGAAATGCCTATTTCAGCGCCTAGACCATATTCAAAGCCATCAGCAAAACGAGTTGAGGCATTCACCATAACGCTACTTGAATCTACTTCTTTTAAGAATCTCATAGCGCATCCATAGTTTTCAGTGACGATAGCGTCAGTATGATGAGAAGAGTATTGATTAATATGATGAATTGCATCATCCATATCATGGACAATCTTGCATGAAATAATTGCGTCAAGGTACTCAGTATAAAAATCATCTTCACTTGCAAGTTTAATACCCTTAACAAGTTTCATAGATTCTTTGCAGCCACGAACCTCAACTTTATGTTGATGAAGCATTTTTACAATTTTAGGTAAAAAATTGCGTGCAATATCTTTGGATATCAAAAGTGATTCTGTCGTATTGCATGTGCCCAATCTTTGAGTTTTAGAATTCTCAATAATTTTTAGTGCTTTATTTAGGTCTGCATTTTTATCCACAAAGACATGACAATTTCCATCTAAGTGTTTAATGACAGGCACAGTAGCTTCATCACTAATCATTTTAGTTAAGCTTTTGCCACCTCTAGGAATGATCACATCAATATAGTCATTAAGCTTAATCATGCCTTTAACTATAGATCTGTCGGTTGAATCAATCACTTGAATAGCTTGATCCGAAAGATCAGCTTTTTTAAGCGCCTCGTGAATAAGATTGCTTAAAGCAATATTAGAATGAATAGATTCGCTACCCCCTCTTAATATAATGGCATTTCCCGATTTGATAGATAAGCTCGCTGCTTCAATAGTGACATTAGGACGAGATTCGTAGATCATGCCTATGACACCAAGAGCTACACGCATTTGACCGACTTGAATACCTGATGGACGTGAATTCAAACGCATAATTTCACCAATAGGATCCTTAAGGTCAATAATATCTTGTATGCCTTTAATCATCGAATCAATAGTTTTGCTTGAAATGGTAAGACGATCGATGGAAGCGCGATCTAATTTATTTTTTTTAGCTTCTTTAACATCTTTCTCATTGGCTTTCAGAATAGTGTTTGTTTTTGTATTTAAAAGATGAATGAGATGAGTCAATGCATGATTTTTTTGTTGTGTTGATGCTTTAGCCATCAGGCGAGAAGCTTTTTTTGCTTCTAGTCCAATCTTTTTAAGATATTGATTAATATTTGTCATGTGTGAATTATACGCGTTAAGAAATTAACTTGTATAGGATCAAATTTTTCGGCCTCGAGATGCTATTTTTGCAAGCCCCAGGCAAAGTCTGGTCATTTCAAGCCAAGCATCACCCGGTGAAACACCCTTTGATATTTTATCTATCTCAGATATTTTTTGAATAGCTGCTCTTAGATGTTTGAGTGAAAAAAAAGATAATGCTTGTTTAGTAAATAAAAGCTTATCCCCAAATATTCTTGATTTTGTGAGATGGTTTTCCAAAGATTGGCCTCTGAAATCAAGTTCTTTTATTTCAAGCATGGGCTTTAATACCCAAGAAAGGGAGCTTGTAATACTAATAGGATTTTGGCCTTCTTCTTTTAAGAAATTAAGCGTTGAAATGGTTTTCATCAGGTCGCCATTTAATACATATTCAGTGAGCTCAAAAGCATCATAACGAGAGACATTTGAAATAGATTGTGAAACTTTTTCATCTGAAATTGATTGGCTTGGAAAAAGTAATGCTAATTTATTTAATTCTTGGTCAGCGGCAAGCATATTCCCATGAACAAATTGACTAATCAGCTGAATACTTCCTTCATCTAAGTTTATTGATAATAAAGAAGCTCTTTTCTTTAGCCAAAAAGGAAGTTCGGATGGTTTAATTTCATCAAGTCTAATTGTATAAGCAATTTTTTCAATTTCTTTAAACCATTTCTGCAGCTTTGTTTCCTTATCTATTTGAGGCAAATGAACAACAATAAGGTCATCTTGAGAAAAATTTTGGATAATTTCGTAAAAAGACTCCCCGCCTTCAGCATTTATTTTTCCTGAGGGAATGATTATTTCAATAATGCGTTTTTGAGAAAACAAGCTCTGGGAGTGAAGGGATGAAGCACATTGATCCCATTTAAAATAACGATCAACAGTAAAGCTTAATTTTTCTGTATAAGTTTGCTCTTTTGCAAATTGACGGATGATATCGAAGGCCTCCTTTCTTGAGAGTGCTTCATCCCCTAAAAGAAGGAATTTTGATTGCTGATTTTTTTGAAGCTCTCTACTAAAAGCTTCCGAATCAAACGCTGCCATTAATTATTTATTAGTAAGCCGAATTTGATTAAATAGATTTGTAATAGCTTCATTACGCATAGATTCATTAAGCTGTCTTTCTTCTTCTTCTTTACCAATAAGATTTGAGTCGCTGTAGGTAAAATCTCGACGTGTTTCTAGAATATTTTCTTGGCTCCAAGTTTCGCTATCTATAGTTTTAATTCGGTAACGAACTCTATAGAAAATCTCAAATTCTCGAACAAGACCTTGGCCGCTTAAAGATAAAATTCTTTTTTCTGTCTCTTCACTAAGAAGTTCAATTCTTAATTCTGGATTTTCTGTCGGAAGAATAATAGCCACTTTATTACTAGCTAAGGTTTTTTTGAGATTTTTTGTAAAACTTAATTCCTTACCTTCTAAGCTGATTGTTTTAAATGATATTTCTGTCATACCTCTCAAATGAAATCCACAGCTTGTTATCATCAAAAGCATGAAGAGCGTTATAAATTTTTCATATATGGTATTCATCATTTATCCTGTAACGATATTAATGAGTTTTTTAGGTACAAATATCATTTTTTTAACATCATTTTCATGACTAATAAATCTTTTGATATCTTCATTATCTAGAGCCATGCGCTCAATGTCTTTTTGTTCAAGATCAGCTGATACTAGCATATTTCCCCTGAGTTTTCCGTTTACTTGGATCACCATAGCATATTCGTTTTTAATTAATGCATTAGAGTCGGCTTTGGGCCAAGGCTCTTGATCAATAGAACTATTAAAAAGGTGATCCCATAAGGCATGACATATATGAGGTACGAAAGGGTTAAGTAATAAAATTACATTTTGTATGACTTCTTGTTTCACTGAAAGTGTTACAGCATCTTCACCTTCAACTTTTGCAAAAGTATTCATAAGCTCCATCACGGAAGATATAGCTGTATTAAAACTATGCCTTCTTTGAATGTCATCGGTAATTTTTTGTATAGTTTGATGTAGCTCGAATCTTAAATTCTTTGTTTGGGCCGAGAGTTCACCTTTTTTATAGGGCTCAATTTTGCCTTTAGCATGATGGTCATAAACAGTTTTCCAAAGCCTTTTTAGGAAGCGATTGGCTCCTTCAACACCACTATCAGACCACTCTAAGTTTTGTTCCGGAGGAGCTGCAAACATAATAAAAAGTCTGGCAGTATCAGCGCCAAATTGATCAATGAGTGACTGAGGGTCGACGGTATTGCCTTTTGATTTTGACATTTTGGTGCCATTTTTTAATACCATGCCCTGCGTTAAAAGATTTTTAAATGGCTCCGTATGTTTTATAAGTTCAAGATCTCTTAAAAGTTTATTAAAGAAGCGTGCATATAATAAATGTAAAATTGCATGTTCAATACCACCAATGTATTGATCAACAGGCATCCAGTAATTACTTCTCTCATCCACCATAGCATTTTGATTGTCATAACTTGGGTAGCGAGCAAAATACCAGGAGGATTCCACAAAAGTATCCATTGTGTCTGTCTCTCTTTCAGCATCTTTGCCGCAGGAAGGGCAGGTTGTTTTGAAAAAAGACTCAGCTTGCTTGATGGAGGAGCCAACGCCATTCATAACAATGTTTTCAGGTAATACAACAGGTAAGTCTTTTTCAGGCACAGGCACTTCGCCACATGAATGGCATTTAATAATAGGTATCGGACATCCCCAGTAACGCTGCCTTGAAATACCCCAATCGCGCAATCTAAATTGCGTTGTTTTTTTACCTTTATTTAGGGATGTTAGTTTTTTAACAATGGCATCGAATGCTGACTGAAATTCCAAGCCATTAAATTCACCAGAATTAATTAGCCTACCATGCTCAGTATACGCAGCCTCAGATATATTAATTGTTTTTGAATCTATTGGTTCAATGACCTGTTCAATTTCGAGTTTATACTTTTTCGCAAAATGAAAATCTCTTTCATCGTGAGCGGGAACTGCCATCACTGCCCCGGAGCCATAATTCATAAGTACATAATTGGCAATCCAAATGGGTACTTCTTTTTGTGTGATAGGGTGAATAGCTCGAAGTCCAGAATCGATACCTATTTTTTCTGCAGTTGCAAGATCAGCTTCAGCAACGCTTCCCCTTGTGCATTCATTAACAAATGCTTCAATCGCAGGATTATTTTTTTTAATTAAATAAGCAAGCGGATGCTCTGCAGCAATAGCTAAATAAGTCACGCCTAATAAAGTGTCTGGGCGCGTGGTATAAATTTTAACTGAATCAGCATGGTCTTTGATGTCAAATTCAATTTCACAGCCATAACTTTTGCCTATCCAATTTTTTTGCATAATTTTGACTTGTTCTGGCCAACCTTCAAGACTATCTAGATCATTTAAAAGCTCATCTGCATATTCAGTAATTTTCATGAAGTATTGAGGAATCTCTTTTTTTTCAACAACAGCACCAGATCTCCATCCTTTGCCGTCAATCACTTGTTCATTTGCAAGAACAGTTTGATCAATAGGGTCCCAATTAACAGTAGAAATTTTTTTATAAATTAATTTCTTTTTAAAAAGCTGAGTGAAAAGCCATTGCTCCCATTTGTAATACTCTGGGCGACATGTTGCAATCTCTCTTTTCCAGTCAATAGCTAGACCTAGCTTCTTTAGCTGATGCTTCATATAATCAATATTGCTGTATGTCCAATCTGCAGGAGCTGATTTATTTTGTAGTGCTGCATTTTCTGCAGGCAAGCCAAAAGCATCCCAACCCATAGGTTGTAATACATTAAAACCTAGCATGCGATGAAAGCGGCTTAATACATCGCCGATGGTATAATTCCTCACATGTCCCATATGAAGCTTTCCGCTAGGATAAGGGAACATCGACAAGCAATAATATTTTGGCTTTTTAGAATCCTCGGCAACAGAAAAAGTAAGTTCGTTGTCCCAATAGGATTGAACCTTTTCTTCAATCTCTTTAAAAGGATAGGTGGCTTGCATAGATTAATTAATTAATTTGGTCAAAAATTATTTTTTGAATATCTTTAACATCGCCGAGTCCATTAATCTTGATATAACGAAGTCGTTCATTTTCAGAAGCTGCCCATTTTGAATAATAATCAACAAGTGGTTTCGTTTGGCTATGGTAAACATCGAGTCGTTTTAGAATCGTTTCTTTTTTGTCATCATCTCTTTGAATAAGAGGTTCGCCTGTAACATCATCTTTATCTTGCATTTTAGGTGGTTTGTTTTGAATATGATAAATACGACCAGATGCAAGATGGGTTCTTCGGCCACTTAACCTATCTACAATAACATTATCTGGAACATCAATTTCAATAACGATATCTATCGAAATGGAGGCTTGTTTCATTGCTTCAGCTTGGGGAATAGTCCTAGGAAAACCATCTAACAAAAAGCCTTGTTTACAATCTTCATCTTGAATTCGTTCTTTAACTAATTCAATAATAAGCTTGTCCGGCACAAGCGCGCCACTGTCCATAAACTGTTTGGCTTCAAGACCTAATTTTGTATTCGCTTTAATAGCGGCACGAAGCATGTCACCAGTAGATATTTGCGGGATGTTAAATTTGTCTTTAAGTATCTGGGCTTGTGTACCCTTACCCGCACCTGGCGCTCCTAGTAGAATAATTCTCATGTATCTCTCCTTAAGCCTTAATTATATCAGCCGATATTCATTTCAAATGGTTATTAGTCTGTATAAATTAAACTAGATAATTTGAAATTTTCACGAAATCTGATACCGATAAATTTTCGGCTCTTAATTGCGGGTTTATACCAATTTTTTCAAAGTCATTTTCACTTATAAATGATTTGAGTGTATTGCGAATTGTTTTCCGTCTTTGTGAAAAAGCTTCTTTAACAATCCTTGCAAACTGTTCTATATTGTTTGCAATAAAAGGGTATTCTTCATAAGGAATAAGTCTTACGAAAGATGATTCAACTTTAGGTTCAGGCTCAAACGATTCTTTGGGCACATCCAATAAATGTTCCATGGCAAAATAATATTGCAGCATTATTGATAATCTTCCGTATTCCGGAGATGAAGGGATGGCGACCATGCGATCTACAACCTCTTTTTGCAACATAAAATGAAGATCTTTTATGATTAAAATATTGTCTATGCACTTGAATAAAATCGGCGTTGAAATGTTGTAAGGTAAATTACCTACAATTCTAATTTTCTGATCAAACTGATTAAAGTTAAAATTTAAAACATCCTCATTGAATATAGTGATGTTTTTTTTTGAATATTCATTTTCCATCCAACTTACAATATCTCGATCAAGCTCAATTGCTAAAAGACGATTAGTTTTTTCGAGTAGTAGTTTTGTAAGTGCTCCAAGTCCTGGACCTATTTCAATTAGCAGGTCATTAGGAAGAGGGTTGATTGATTGAATTATTGCATGAATGATCGCAGCATCTTTGAGGAAATTTTGCCCAAATTTTTTCTTGGCAATATGCTTCATGAGTTTGATTTTTGGGCCAAGTCAATTGCCAAATCAATTGCACTAAAGAAGCTATTTGGGTCTATCGTTCCTTTTCCAGCAAGATCGATAGCGGTTCCATGATCAACTGAGGTTCTAATAATGGGAAGGCCAAGCGTGACATTCACGCCTAAGCCAAAGTTAGCATGTTTAAATACTGCAAGACCTTGGTCATGATACATTGCCAAAAAACAGTCAGCTTTTTCAATGTATTTTTCTGTAAAAAGCGTATCCGCCGGAAGCGGACCTTCAATTAGCATACCTTCTAATTTTAATTTATTAATAACGGGTATAAGAATGTCGGCTTCTTCCAAACCTAAGACACCATTTTCGCCTGCATGTGGATTAAGGCCAGCAACAAAAATTAGAGGATTATTAATTTTAAATCGGTGAATAAGGTCGCGATGAATTGTTTTTAATGTTTCTTCAAATTTCTTCTGTGTTATTAAGCTACTTACTTGTGATATAGGCACATGAGTTGTTACAAGTGCAACCTTCATAGATTTGGAAGCAAGAAGCATGACTTCATTTTTGGCATGAGTGTATTGCGCAATATATTCAGTATGACCAGTAAAGTGTTGGCTTACATTGATAATACTTTTATTTATAGGAGCTGTAACAAGCGCATCAAAAGATTTATTTAAACATCCATCTAATGCGAAATTTAATATATCAAAAACGTAATTATTGTTATTGGAGTTGAGGACTCCTGCTTTAATCGGTTCGGGAGCTGCGATATGAAAAACAGAAAGTGAATGGTCGCCTTTATGTTCTATCAGTTTATTTTCATGAAATGTAATTGCTTTATTGAGCTGAGAAGCTCTATGGGATAAGGCATTTTTATCTGCAACAACCGTAATAAAGGCTGGAAATCTTTTTTCGCTCAGCAAAACGCAAAGATCAAGGCCAATCCCCGCAGGTTCGCCTGAGCTTATGACGATATGTGGCTTAAAAAAACTCAAAATAAGAAATTAAAAATTATCTTCTAAACGAAGCTCTACAAAAGAGCGATCCCTTAATTCTTGAAGCCAGTCTTGGTAAGCCTCTTCAGATTTTCGCATTTTGATTTGTTGCCTGGCTTGAATTCGAGCTGATTCCTTCGACATATCTTGAGATCTTCTTTCCAGAACTTGAATAAGATGCCATCCAAAAGGAGTTTTAATAGGATCGCTTATTTGATTTATATTAAGCTGCTTGATTGTTTTTTCAAACTCAGGAACAGTATCTCCTGGATTGATCCAGCCTAAATCGCCGCCATTATTTGAAGAAGGGTCCTCTGAATATTGCTTTGCCATATCCTCAAACTTCGTACCATTTTCTAAACGCTCCTTGATGCCGATCAGTTTTTGACGACCTTCATTTTCCGAAGTAATTTCAGAAAGTTTAATTAAAATATGCCTTACATGTGTTTGTTCAACAACTAGAGGACCACTAAACCCTTTTTTGTTGATCAGTTTAAGAATATGAAAACCATTAGGACTTCTTAAAATAGAGGTAAGTTTACCCACTTCCGTTTTTTTTAGAGCATCTACAAATAATGTTGGTAAATCTGAAGCCTTTTTCCAGCCCAGATTCCCACCTTCAAGGGCATTTGGTGTTTCTGAAAATATTGCAGAAACTTGAGTGAAATTTTTACCTGATTGAATTTGCTTAACGGCTTCTTCAGCTTTATTCTTTAATTTATCAATTTTTTCAGGCGATGCATCTTCAGGCACGCGAATAAGAATATGAGCAACTTCAAATTCGTCTTGAAATTCTTTTGATTGTGCATTCAGGAAGTTATCAATTTCTCCATCCGTGATTATAATTTTGCTATCAACCTCACGTTCTTTCAATTGCGCAATCGTGATTTCATCTCTAATTTCTTCTCTAAACTTATAAAAATTAGTACCATCACTTTCTAGGTTTTTTTTGAAATCAGCGATATTCAGTTTATTTTTTTCTGCGATACGTTCAATAGTTTTATCAACTTGGGCATCGCTAATTTTTAATCCAGTTTGAATAGCTAGTTGGATTTGAATACTAAATGATATTAATCTTTCTATTACTTGTTTCTTCAAGATACTTTCTGAAGGAATTTCAATTTTTTGACTTTTGAGGTTACTAATAACCGAATTTATTTTTTCTTGTAATTCTTTTTCTGTAATAACATCTTGATCAACGATAGCAATAATACGGTCAAGTTTTTTAATATCAGATTCAGGTTTTGTTTGCCCGAAAGAGGAGGATATTAAGCCAAAGACAATTAAGGCCCAATAAATATTTAATATTAATTTTTTAAATTGCATTTAAAAATTAGTTAAAGTTAGCCTGACGATTAACATCTGGGATTTGATTGACAGTTCTCAAGCCTGGAACATTTCTGTATAAAAAGGTATTTAATCTATTTGTATCTGAGCCTATAGATCCAATACCATTTAATTCAAGCTGCACAAAAAATGTATAATTTGCTTCTGGAGTTGTTGGTAATGATATTCTGTCAAAAATTGATCTTGCAACCCAGCAGCCTCCGTCGTATTCTAGTCCTGCTAAAACTTCAATGGTTTGTGAGGCCCTCAAGTCATAATTATAACGACCAATAGAGTAGAATCGGTTTCCAAGAGGCCACTGACCCGCCGCATTAAAAACTTCTAAGTTTTGATTACTATCAAGAATATTTTCAACTAATCGATAACTTACATTAAGCATTTTTCCAGGCTCTGGGTTATATCGACCCCCAAGTGTGCTTCTTAATAAATTATTAGAGGTTGGGTCAAATTGAAACATCGCATCTAAGTTAAGTGAATTTGGTAATTTTGCTGATGCACCCATAAAAATATCTGAATTTGCTTTTTTAGCTTCCAATAAATCATTACCAAAAATTCTTCTATCTTCAAAATAATATCTTTGTGCAATTATGGCCGATAATCTCTCCTTGCCATTTCTATCTATAATTTTAGAAGTTAATGATGCGGTTAATTGATTTGCATCGTTTATTCGATCTTGCCCATTGTATTGATTTTCATAGAATAAAGTTTGCATATTTAAATCAGCAAGACCTGTGTCAAAATTAGGTAATAGTGATTGATCTTTATATGGAATGTAGACATAAAATAATCTCGGTTCAAGCGTATTTGTAAAATTTTGACTTAAAACATTTATATTTCTGTCGAGATAAACACCACTATCCAAAGAAAAAATGGGCGTGATTATATCTTTGTTATTATCAGGTGAATGATTGAGATTATAAGATCGTAAGTTTGTAGATACTTTAGGTTTGATATATCCATAAGAAGAGGTTAATGGAATAGTGATTGCTGGTGTCATGCTCAATCTGCTCCCAGTAATCTTTTGCGTATCTGTAAAGGTTGATGCGAACTTATCATCCCTCTCAAAAAGAGTCCATTGTGACTTAAAGTCTAATGTAAAATTATCGAAGTCTTTTTTTCCTGAGAGATTGACTTGTGGAAGTCTTTGGTATGGAGAATTTGATGCATTTGTTAATGTTTGATATTTTTCAGTTAATAAGTTTAATTTCCAAATATCACCCGAATAATTTAGATTTACTCTTTGAGGTAAATTAACCACGCTAGTCACTTGAATCATGGTGGCTAAATCAGCAAAATAAGTATTATCCGACACTTTTTGAAGATCATAAGATCCTGACCAACCACTACCAAATTGATGTTGATGAGTGAGTTTTAAAAAATATCGATTATCTCGGCCACTTGCCTCATCATGATTCATGTATTGAAGTTGATTAATTCCTGAATAATTCTCTGATAGGTAGCGAAATTGACCATCTGCCATAGGACCTCTTTTACCTAAATACCGAGCTGACAGAGTTGCGTCCATATTAGGTGAAATATTAAAATAATAAGGCACTCGAAGATCAAAACCACTTCTAGTAGTCGTACCAAATGTGGAAGATAAAAAACCAGACTGTCTATTCTTATTAAGAGAAAAGCTTGTACTAGGCATATAGAATATCGGGACCCCTTTGAAATCAATCGAGGCATGTGAGGCTTTTACTTGGTCTTTTTTTGTATCAATTTCCATATTTTTAGATTTAATATACCAATCATTGGAATCTACCTCACACGTGGTTAATCTGCTAGATTCGAGTTTTGTCTTATTTTCACCTTCAAAAAAAATTGATTTAGCATCGCCTCGGAAGTCATAATAACGTTTGGTGACTTGAATATTTTTCTTAACGACTGTTTCTTCTTTTTTATCAGATTTTATATTAAAGGTTACATCCTCCATCTGCCCAGTCTGGTCGCTTAATCTATAATTAAGCTTTGAGCCAGTGAGGGAAATGTTTTCTGATTCTATAGATGTATTTCCTTGCGTTATTAGTTTTTCTGAGATCTCATCGTACTCAATCACTTCAGCTTTAATCGTTTTATTACCTTTCTTAAGGATTGCATTGCCTCTTGCTTTCATCTTGCGATCAAGAAGAGTTTCAAGCTTATCGCCTTCAATTTCAACTAAGTCTTGAGAAATTTCTGGGGATTGTTTTTCACTAAACAAATCTTCAGCAGATGAAAGCTGAGGAAGCAGCAAAAGCAATAGCCATAGCGGTGAGATTGTTTTCCTAAACATGGAATTTTGCTGAAGGAGCAAGTAGGGGTGCTATAGTTTTAATGTTGAATATTTCATAAACGATAAAATCTCATATTTTAGCTATTTTATCAACTTAAATTTATTAATAATCAGGTAGTTATATAATTTACTTCATTAAGCTAATTGCGTTAAATGTAGAATTTTTTTTAAAAATTGCTAGGTATTCTTTATTGTGACTCGCGAACTTCAAATCACTGAATGGTTAAATAATATTCTAAAAAATCAAGAGTATACGATAAAGCCTGCTTCATCAGACGCTAGTTATCGGCGTTATTTCCGCGTCATGTCTAATCATCAATCTTATATTTTGATGGATGCCCCTCCTGGAAAAGAAAATTCAAAGCCCTTTGTTGACATAGCGAATACTCTTCTTAATGCAGGGTTAAATGTCCCCAAAGTTTATGAGTCAGACCTTAAAGCAGGGTTTTTATTGTTGTCAGATTTGGGTAATAAAACTTATCTTGATGAGCTTAATCATCAAAATGCATCATTACTTTATAAAGACGCCTATTTAGCGCTAATTCAAATTCAAAAAAATGCTGATATTCAGTCACTCAAACTCTATGACGATGCATTATTGATCCAAGAACTTAGATTATTTCCTGATTGGTATCTTAAATTCCATAAATCTTATGAAATGAATGATTCGGAGAAAAATGTACTTGATTCAACTTTTGATTTACTAATTCAAAATATTAAATCTCACACCCAAGTTTTTGTGCATAGAGATTTTCATTCTAGAAATTTAATGTTTTGTAATGGCGATCTGGGAAAAAATCCAGGCATTTTAGATTTTCAAGATGCAGTCAAAGGGTCTATCGTCTATGATCTTGTGTCCTTATTTAAAGATGCTTATATTGTTTGGAGTGAGGAAGAGGTTTTAGACTGGCTTATTCGATATTGGGAGCGTGCCAAACAAGATAAACTTAAAGTGCAAGATGACTTTGCTGAGTTTTATCGAGATTTTGAATGGATGGGTGTCCAAAGGCATTTAAAAGTCTTAGGTATTTTTGCCCGCTTAAATTACAGAGACCATAAAGCAAATTATTTGAATGACCTGCCAAATGTTGAAAATTACTTGATAAGAGCTTGCGAGCGCTACAAGGATTTGCATCCCTTATTGAAGTTGATGAATAAATTAAGTTTGACATAAATCTATGAAGGCTATGATTCTAGCAGCTGGTAAGGGTGAAAGAATGCGCCCTCTTACAGATCAAATACCAAAACCACTTCTAGAGGTTGCGGGAAAGCCATTGATTTTTTGGCATTTAGAAAAATTAGCTAAAGCTAATTTTGAAGAGGTGATTATTAATCATGCATATTTGGGTGAGATGATTGAAGCTTATGTTGGCGATGGCTCAAGATGGAATCTTAAAATTACATACTCCAGAGAAGGATCTCCACTAGAAACAGCAGGTGGTATTAAAAAAGCATTGCCTCTCATTGGTGACCAGCCATTTTTGGTAGTTAATGCAGATATATATACTGATTTTAATTTTGCCACTTTAAAAAATAGGAACTTAAATGACTATAAAGGTCACTTAGTAATGGTTAAAAATCCAAAACATCATCCTGATGGCGATTTTTTTTTACAAAACAATCAAATTGAGCTAAAAGGAAAAGAAAGGCTTACATTTTCGGGGATTGCTATTTATCAGCCGGAAATTTTTGAAAATATTAACGAAGAGCCCGTTGCAAAATTAGCACCTATTCTTACAAAATTAATTGACGCGAAATGTATAGGTGGGGAGGCATTTCAAGGACTTTGGTTTGATATAGGAACGCCAGAGAGATTAAATGAAATTAATCTTTTTCTAAAAAGGAATTGAAAAGCTAATCAAAAATGAACCAAAAAAATTATCAAGAATTTAAAAAAAGAAGGACCGCATTAACTGAAAAGATCGGCGATGGCGTAGCAGTCATTTTTAATGCACATGAGGCAATTAGAAATCGAGATAGTCACTACCCATATCGCTCAGATAGTTATTTTTACTATTTTTCAGGTTTTTCTGAGCCTCAGTCGGCGTTGTTTATTTTGGGCGGAAAGTCACCAAAGACAATACTCTTTTGTCGAAATAAAAATTCAGAAATGGAAATATGGAATGGTTTTATATATGGCCCCAAAGAGGCAAAAGAAGTTTTCTTGTTTGACGAGGCTTATGACATAAATTTATTAGATGAGATTGCTTTGAAAGAAATTTCAGGGCGCGAGAAAATATATTATCGAATAGGGCAAAACACTTTTAGTGATCAAAAAATTAATGATTGGATTAAAGCATTACGAGAGAAGACAAGAGCTGGAGTGCAAACCCCTCAGTTGATAGAGGATATTAGTCATATTGCTGATGAAATGAGACTTATAAAAAGTGATTTTGAAATCGACATAATGAAGCGATCAGCAAAAATTGCATCTCTTGCCCATAACCGAGCGATGAAATTTGCAAAGCCCCAAATCTATGAATATGAACTTGAAGCTGAAATTGTGCACGAATTTATGAGTCATGGCATTCGCGCGCCAGCTTATCAGTCTATTGTTGCTTCCGGAAAGAATGCATGTACATTACATTACGTTGATAATAATTCTAAAATTCAGGATGGCGATTTAATTCTTATAGATGCCGGATGTGAATTGGATAGCTACGCATCTGATATATCAAGAACATTCCCTGCAAATGGTAAATTTTCAAAAATACAAAAAGATTTTTACCAGTTGGTATTAGAAGCTCAAAGCGTAGCTCTAAGTAAAGTCTCATCTAATCATCATTGGAATGAGCCCCATGAGGCAGCATTATCAGTTTTGATTGATGGATTCAAAGACTTTGGTTTATGCCAAGGAAGCCATCAAGAAATTTATGAAACGGGCGCTTATAAAGAATTTTATATGCATAGAACTGGCCATTGGCTCGGTCTTGATGTACATGATGCGGGTGACTACAAAACGATCGCGAAAGAATGGAAGCAATTACAGCCAGGTATGACTCTAACTGTGGAGCCGGGATGCTACATTAGACCATCTCCGAATATTCCAGAGGAATTTTGGAATATTGGAATAAGAATCGAGGATGATGTATTAGTCACTCATCATGGACATGAAGTACTTACAAAAGATAGCCCAAAAACGATAGAGTCGATTGAAGCTCTGATGGCGAAATGAAAAATCCAGAGTACGTCATCGTAGGTGCTGGCCCAGTTGGACTAGTATTTTCACTGTTGCTTGCAAAGCAAAATCAACATTTACATCTTTTGGAATCAAGAAAAAAAAATGATTCGTATTCGGATAAACGCGCTTTAGCTCTATCTTACGGTACAAAACTCATTCTTGAAAATCTTGGTATTTGGGAATCTTTAGAAAATAAAGTTAGTGAAATAAAAGATATTCATACAAGTCAAAAGAATAGCTTTGGACGTGCCATATTATCTGCTAGTCAATATAATTTATCTGCTCTAGGTTATGTTGTCTCTTATGGAGCTTTATCAAAGGCCCTCGAAGAAGCAGTTCATCAATCTTCAAAAATAAAGATCACTTACGAATTTGAAGTGTCGGCCATTAAAAATGAAAAAGACAGATCTACTTTGTACGGAGTTAATAAAGATTTTTCTATTGTGGCGCCACTTTTAGTATTAGCTGATGGTGGAAAAAATACTACAGGGTTGGTTGAAGGCCTTAAGAAAAAAGAAACTAGCTACAACCATATGGCACTTGTAACCAAAGTTACTACTGAGATTCCCCCCAATAGGATTGCGTATGAAAGATTTACTTCCATGGGACCTATTGCACTTTTGCCAAATGGACCCAAAGAATTTTCTCTGGTTTGGACAGGTAAAAATAAAAATATTCAGGAGTTAGCTAAAAAACCAAAAAAAATATTTTTAGAAAGATTACATGAGCATTTCGGAGATAGAGTCGGAAAGTTTCTCGACTCTGATGAGTTTATTACGTTCCCGCTTAAAAAAATTACCCTTGAAGATTTTCCAAAAACAGGGGTGGTTGTAATTGGCAATTCCGCACAAACTATGCACCCAGTTGCAGGACAGGGCTTTAATACTGGTATTAGAGATGCTTATGCATTATCAGCATTAATAAATGAATTTGAGCCTGCCCGAGTGGGATCTGATCGCTTCATCAGTCAGTACTATGCGCTAAGAAAATCAGAAACAAAAAAGACGCTTTTTTTTACAGACTCTCTAGTGAACATTTTTTCGAATGATTTGATTGGCCTTTCTTTAACCAGGTCAATTAGTTTATCTCTTTTAGATAATTTAAAGCCCATTAAAAATTTTTTAGTCAATAAAATGAGTTTTGGTAAATGAATGAAAAATCAAGCGATGTATTGATTGTAGGCTCAGGCATTGTTGGCATGGCGACATTAATGACGCTAGAAAAATATGCTATCAAAACAAGCCTACTAACCCATTCAAAAAATATTAAAAATAATTTACCTGATCCAAGATTTTATGCTGTTACACCAGGCGTTAAAAATTGGTTAGAAGAAAACGGTGTTTGTAATTTCCTAGCTAAAGATTTAATGTCGCCTGTAAATAAGATTTTAGTCTATTCAAACAAAGAAAATTCAGCATTAAGTTTTGATGCATATGATGCAGGAATGAGCGAGCTTGCTTTTATTATTAATCATGATGATCTTGAAAAAGCTTTTATGAATCGAATAAGCAAAATTAGCTATGATGAAATTAAAATAGATGGCGCTGAATCATTAAATATTGAAATGGATCATGTCGATCTTGTGAATGAAAAGGGTCAAAAATACCAATTTAAATTGATCATCGGGGCTGATGGTTCTGATTCTTGGGTAAGACGTGAATCAGGCATTGAAGTTAAAAGCAAAACATTTAATCAAACCGCTCTAGTATTTAATATTAAAAGCAGTAAAACCCATCAAGGATGTGCTTTTCAAAAATTTATGCAAGACGGTATTTTGGCTCTTTTACCTATTCAAACGCATGAATATTCAGTTGTTTACTCTTTAAATGACAATATTGTAGATGAATATAAAAAATTAGATGATCTAGCGTTTCTCATGAGATTAAAGAAAAACTTAGGTGAAAAGTTTGGCGATATTGATCTTTTGTCTAAGCGACAATATTTTCCATTAAGTATGAAAATTAATGAATCATTAATTTCAGAGCGAGTTATTTTAATGGGAGATGCCGCACATCAAGTTCACCCTCTCGCAGGTCAAGGCTTAAATTTAGGCTTAAGAGATGTGATTGAGTTTGATGCATTATTAAACTCACATCAAAACTATCATCATGATCTTGGTTTAAAGCAATTTATTAAAAAATACAATCGAAACAGAAAGACCGATATATTATCTTTAAGTTATTTAACAGATCAGTTGAGCCATATTTTTTATTCTCAAAGTCGTATCATGAATTTTGTGATTAATCTTGGCTTTAACAAAATAAATCAAAACCATTTAATTAAAAAAATTCTTATAGAGAAAGCAGCTCAATAAATGACAATTTTTAGAAAGATTGCCCTACTCATTTTGTTTTACCCTTCATTTTTTCTAATGGCTGATGAAGCTAACTTGAAAAAAATGATTGAAGCTTCATATCCTAAATATAAAGTAGAAAGTATTAAAAAAACTTCTTACAGCGGGCTCTATGAAGTTTTTATGGGAGGGCAAATTATTTATACAGACGAGAAGTTTTCTTTTTTGATTGCAGAAGGCCATATCGTAGACCCTAAAACAAAAAAAGATTTAACTGGTGAACGCCTTGAAGACCTCACTAAAGTTGATTTTTCATCCTTACCTCTTAATTATGCTATTAAAGTAGTTAAGGGCGATGGCTCGAGAAAGCTAGTTGTTTTTGCTGATGTGGATTGTCCTTTTTGCAAACGCCTTGAACAAAATGAATTTACACATCTTAATAATGTGACTATTTATACATTTTTATTTCCTATTGAAAAACTTCATCCAGACGCAAAAAATAAATCACAGTTAATTTGGTGTGCCAAGGATCGCTCAAAAGCTTGGACGGATTGGTCCTTAAACGACGTTCTTCCTTCAGGAAAGGTTGCATGTGAGGCACCCACTGATCAAACACTGGAATTAGGATCAAAATTAGGTATTACATCAACGCCTACCTTGATTTTTTCAGACGGAAAGCGAATGTTAGGGGCTCAACCTTACAAAGAAATAGAAAAAGCCTTTAATAACAGTAAGCCTTAAGCCTTTTTAAACTAACAAATATCTTGACATTTAAGACTAAACCACGTAAAAAAGCTCACAGGTGTTTGGTTTCGAGTTTTTTTTAGCTAGCTTTAATTTATATTTAAGTAGTGCTTTAGTTCTTGATTCAAACTTTTGGGGGGCCTCCCTTGTTTAAAGTTAAGGATTTATGAAATGGCAACAGGTACAGTTAAGTGGTTTAATGATTCAAAAGGTTTTGGTTTTATTACTCCTGATGATGGCGGTGACGATTTATTTGCTCACTTCTCAGCAATTATAGATACAGGATATAAAAGTCTTAAAGAAGGTCAAAGAGTAACTTTTGACGTTACAGACGGACCAAAAGGCAAGCAAGCTTCAAATATAAATAAAGCCTAGTTTCAAATTAAATAATTAAGCCCGCAAATGCGGGCTTTTTTTTACATGTAACTTATGATGGCATCCGCAAAATCATCTGTAGATAATGGCGAGATAGTATTTAATTGCGAAGAAAAATCTTGAGTGACTTTTTGAGCTATTAATGTTTTTCTGAATGCTGAGATAAGAGTATCGGCAGCTTCAATCCAGCCGATGTGCCTTAACATCATTTCAGCGGAAAGAATTAAAGAGCTAGGATTGGCAATTTTTTTACCTGCAATACTTAGCGCGGTTCCATGGGTGGCTTCAAAAATAACTGTTGAGTCTGATAAATTAGCACCAGGAGCAATACCAATACCACCTACTTGAGCAGCCAATGCATCTGAAATATAGTCCCCATTAAGGTTGAGAGTGGCTACAACATCATATTCGTTTGGATGAAGTAAAATTTCTTGGAGAAAAGCGTCAGCAATACAATCTTTGATGATAAGGCCATTAGAACATATAAAACCAGGTTTGCCCTTAATGGGCTCAGCGTCAAATTCTTCCTGAGCTAATTGATAACCCCATTCTTTAAATCCACCTTCAGTAAATTTCATAATATTGCCTTTGTGGACTAGCGTGACTGATCTTTTTTTATGTTCTATAGCATATTCAATCGCTTTTCTTATAAGTCTTTGGCTACCTTGTTTAGAAACAGGTTTAATGCCTATAGCGGTTGATTCTGGAAAGCGAATTTTATTTTTAATACCCAATTCTGAGATCATTTTTATAATTTTTTTTGATTCTTCTGAGAATGCTTGCCATTCAATCCCTGCATAAATATCTTCTGTATTTTCTCTAAAAACCACCATATTAGTTTTTTCAGGATTTTTTAAAGGGCTTGGAACACCATTAAAATATTCAATTGGCCTTAAACAAACATATAAATCTAGTCCTTGTCTCATGGCCACATTAAGCGATCTGATACCGCCACTGACAGGCGTTGTGAGAGGGCCTTTGATAGACACAACAAACTCTTTCATTGCATCTAGAGTTTCTTGAGGAAGCCATGTATCTTTATCGTATATTTTTGTAGCTTTTTCTCCGGCAAATACTTCCATCCAAGCAATTTCTTTTTTTCCATCGTAAGCTTTTAGAACGGCTTGATTCACAACCTTTAACATCGCTGGAGTAATATCAACACCAATACCGTCACCTTCAATAAATGGGATAATAGGGTGATCTGGAACATTCAAACTTAGATTTGAATTGACAGTAATTTTTGATGCATTTTTTGGAAGATTAATTTGGCTAAGCATCCATACTCACTTTAAGTTTAATGAAAATATTATTAAATAAGCCTTATGGCGTCGTTTGCCAGTTTAGCAAACATGATAATCATGAGACGTTGAAAGACTTTATTTCAATACCTAGTGTTTATCCTGCGGGCAGGCTTGACACAGATAGTGAAGGTTTAATTATTCTAACTGATGATGGCTTATTTCAACATCAAATTAACGACCCAAAATATAAAATGCAAAAAGCTTATTGGGCTCAAGTTGAAGGCGCCCCAAAAGAGAGCGATTTAGATGAATTAAGGTGCGGTGTTGATTTGGGCGACTTTAAAACTTTACCTGCACAAATAAAAATTATAGATCAGCCAAAAACTTTATGGGAAAGAACGCCTCCTATTAGAGAAAGAAAAACAATTCCGACGACTTGGCTAGAAATTAAAATATCGGAAGGTAAAAACCGTCAAGTAAGAAGAATGACAGGAAAAATTGGATACCCCACATTAAGATTAATTCGTTTTGCAATCGGAGCTTATACACTGGAAGGTTTGGATATAGGTATGTATAAAATTATCCATGAATAAAAAATTAGTTTTAATCATGAGGTTTTATGAAACTGAAGGCCCAGGCTATTTGGCTGATTTTTTAAATCAAAATGCTATTCAGTATCAATTGATTAAAGTAGATCAGATGGAAAATATTCCTAGATCTATTTCTGAATATGCTGGTTTGGTGTTGATGGGAGGCCCCATGAGCGTGAATGACGATTTGCCATGGATCAAAGAAGTGGTTAAATTAATTCAAGAAGCCATACGCTCTGATGTACCAGTTCTTGGACATTGCCTTGGGGGTCAATTAATCAGTAAAGCCCTTGGTGCAACTGTTAAAAAAAATTCTTGTAAGGAAATTGGATGGTTTGAAGTGCAAACCCTTAACCACAATTCTCAGCAAATAGAAGCTTCTAAAAAATGGTTTGGTGATTTATCAGAATTTGAAGTCTTTCATTGGCATGGCGAAACTTTTGAATTGCCACAAAATGCAATTCATCTTTTAACCAATAAAAATTGTCATCATCAGGCTTATAGCTATTTTGATTCGCACATTGCATTTCAATGCCATATTGAAATGACACCTTCCATGTTAGAAAGTTGGGTAAGAAGTGGGGCGGCTGAAATGGAAAGTGAAAAAAATAAAGAAGCGATTCAATCACCAGTAATGATATTAGAAAATGTTTCTAACAAATGTGATCAATTGAATAAGTTAGCTTATCGAGTCTATAAACAATGGATTAAGGGCTTAAGACTCAATTAATAAGTTAAAGGCTACAATCGGGTTATGATAAAATTTAAATATATTTATAAAAAAGCATATCTATGTCAGGTAATACTTTAGGCACTTTATTTTCGCTCACCTCTTTTGGTGAATCTCATGGTGCAGCTATAGGCGGAATCGTAGATGGCTGCCCGCCTGATTTGGATTTGTCGGAACAAGATTTACAATTAGATTTAGATAGAAGAAAACCTGGCACTTCTAAGCATGTTACTCAACGTAATGAAGAAGATAAGGTCGAGATTTTGTCAGGGGTCTTTGAAGGCAAAACAACTGGCGCACCTATCGGATTTATTATTCGAAATACAGATCAACGAAGCCAAGATTATTCAAAAATTAAAGATGTATTCCGTCCCGGACATGCAGACTACACATATGCCCATAAATACGGCATAAGAGATTATAGAGGTGGTGGCAGATCAAGTGCTAGAGAAACCGCTGTCAGAGTTGCTGCAGGGGCTATAGCTAAGAAATGGCTAATTAAAAAATATGGCATCAAAATCCGAGCTTATTTAAGCCAAATGGGTGCTATTCAAATCACATTTAAAAATTGGGAAGATGTAAATCAAAATCCATTTTTTTGTCCTAATCAAGCCCAAGTTCCTGAATTAGAAAAATATTTAGATGGCATTCGCGCAGAGAGAGATTCAGTAGGTGCCAAAATTACCGTAGTGGCAGAAAATATGCCCGTAGGCTTAGGGGAGCCAGTTTTTGGTAGGCTGGATGCTGAAATTGCATACGCAATGATGAGTATAAATGCTGTAAAAGGCATTGATATTGGGGAAGGTTTTGGTTCGATTAGCCAAAAAGGCAGTGAGCATGGCGATGAATTAACTCCCCAAGGTTTTTTAACGAACCATGCAGGTGGTATTTTAGGCGGCATATCAACAGGACAATCTATTATTGCGCATGTAGCTTTTAAGCCAACCTCAAGTATTCCCCAAGACCGAAAGTCAATTAATACTGAAGGTGAAGCTGTGCTTATGCAAACAACAGGTCGTCATGATCCTTGTGTTGCAATAAGGGCGACACCGATTGTTGAGGCTATGTTAGCTTTAGTCATTATGGATCAAGCATTAAGACATCGCGCTCAAAATGCCGATGTCGTTTCTCATATACCAAAAATTTAGTGAGTGCCACGCATAATCTTCACTGGCGCTTATCGCGTTTTTATTTTTTCTATTATTTTTTTGTGGGCTCGTTTGTTCCATACTGGGGCATTTATCTTCAATCTCAAAACTTTTCACCTGCAAGTATTGGTATTCTTCTTTCTTTATTTCAAATAAGTCGTATTGTTGCTCCCAATTTTTGGGGTTGGCTGGCTGATCACACAGGTCATCGTGTTAAATGGATTAAACTTACATCGCTTTTGGGTTTGATCGGGTTTGTTGGTGTTTTTTGGGCAAAAGGATTTTTTTGGATTTTTTTGATAATGTCAGCTTTGAGTTTATTTACGAGTTCAACTTTGCCGTTAGCAGAATCTTTAACTCTTGCGCATTTAGCAACTACAGATGGACATTACAGCAGAATAAGATTATGGGGATCGATCGGATTTATTGTGGCATCTTTATTGTTAGGTTATCTAATTGATCTTCAGGGGATTAATATTTTGCTCTGGGCTTTATTAGTTGCTCAAGCCATTATATTTTATTTATCAAACACTATTCCTGAGACCCAGAAGATTCATCACGAAAAAAAAGATTTATCTATTTGGAAGATTATCAAAACACCCTCTGTGGTAGCACTTTTAATTGGCTGCACTTTGATGGTTTCAGCACACGGGGTACTTTACAATTTTTATTCAATTTATCTCAAAGAGCATGGTTATAGTGGCGGCACGATAGGCTGGCTTTGGGCAGTTGGCGTTATCTGTGAAATTTTGATTTTTATGATGATGCCAAAAATTTTACGTCGCTATTCACTTAAAACAATTTTGCTAATGAGTTTATTTTTAGGCGTCATTCGATTTATTCTGATCGGAGCCTCTCCTGATCATCTTTATTTATTGCTCATAGCACAAATGTTTCATGCTGCAACTTTCGGAAGCTTTCATGCGGCGTCGATTGAAGTTATTGCCTATTATTTTAAAGGTCGCAATCAAGCGAGAGGACAAGCAATATATAACAGTGTAGCTTATGGCATTGGTGGCACTGTCGGAGGGTTGGGGGGAGGATATCTGATTCAATATCTTGGAGGCCAGATTGGTTTTACAGTTGCTGCCATATCTCCATTGATTGGTTTTTTTGTGATTTGGTTTGAATTAAAACTAGAGATTAAAGGAAATAAAATATTTGGCTAAAATAAATTAGCTAGATTTACCCTTCAATTAATGCGTAAGCAGAATGATTATGAATAGATTCAAAGTTTTCGGATTCCACTACGAAATGATCAATTCTTTTTTCTAATTTTAATTGGGTTGCAACATCTCGCACCATATCTTCAACAAATTTAGGATTATCATAAGCTTTTTCAGTCACAAATTTTTCATCAGGTCTTTTTAGAAGACCATAAAGCTCACATGATGCTTGTTTTTCAATAAGTTCAATTAATTCTTCAATCCAAATAAATTTATTAATTTCAGCGGTGACTGTGACGTGAGATCTTTGGTTGTGCGCGCCATAATCTGATATTTTCTTCGAGCATGGGCAAAGGCTGGTTACTGGCACAATTACTTTAATTGTATTCTTAAATTTTCCATCAATAATTTTTCCAATAAAACTTACATCATAATCCAAAAGGCTTTTAACTCCGGAAATAGGTGCAGTTTTATTAATGAAATATGGGAATGTCATTTCGACATCACATGACTTAGCTTCAAGTCGTTCCATCATTTCTCTTAAGATATTTTCAAAAGACTCAACAGATATTTCTCTTTCATTCATGTTTAGGATTTCTACAAATCTAGACATGTGAGTCCCTTTAAAATTATGTGGCAAATAAACATACATATTAAATGTTGCAACAGTGTGTTGTGCCCCACCTGTTTTGTCCTTCACAAGCACAGGATGTCTTATAGATTTAATACCCACCTTATCAATATCCAAACTCCTTAAATCAGGGGTGTTTTGAACATCTTCAATTGGGCATGTGTGATTGCTTGTTGTCATAATTAATTGTTAGGTCTTAATACTTGAGTGTAACACTAGGTTAATTTTTTCTCAATTGATTTGATAATAGAAGAAGCATCCAACCCATATTTTTTACGAAGTTGTTCTTGACTGCCTTGTTCGACAAACTTATCAGGTAAACCAAGGCGTAATGTTTGACATTTTAAATCATACCCACTGATAACTTCTAGAACTGCTGATCCAGCACCGCCCGAGATTGCGTTTTCTTCTAACGTAACAAGTAGCTTATGCGATGACGCCAAATCACGAATTAATTTAATATCGAGAGGTTTAATAAATCTCATATTAACCACGGTCGCGTTAATCTTATCTGCAACTTTTAGAGCTTCATTCAACATATTGCCGAAAGCTAAGAGAGCAATCTTTTTTCCTTTTTTAATAGTTTCAGCTTTGCCAATCGGGATAGCTACCATCTTAGATTTTACTATTGCGCCTGGCCCTTCACCCCTTGGGTAGCGAACCACTGAAATTCCCTTAAATTTAAATCCGGTAAAAAGCATTTGACGACATTCATTTTCATTACTTGGCGCCATAATCACAATATTTGGAATACACCTTAAGAATGACAAATCAAAACTACCTGAATGTGTAGGCCCGTCTTGGCCTACAATTCCGGCCCGGTCAATAGCAAACAACATAGGAATATTTTGTAAGGCGACATCGTGTATTAATTGATCGTAAGCTCTTTGAAGAAAAGTCGAGTAAATGGCAATGACAGGTTTGTAATTTTCACAGGCAAGCCCTGCTGCAAAAGTTATTGCATGCTGTTCAGCAATCCCTACATCAAAAAAACGATCTGGAAATTTTTCAGCAAATTTATTTAAGCCAGAGCCATCTGACATAGCAGGAGTAATTGCGCATAGTTTTTTATCAATCATAGCCATATCGACAATCCAATTGCCAAATACGTCGGTGTAAGAAGTCTTTTTTGTTTTGAATGGTTGGTTGCCATCATCTAGATTAAATTGACCTACGCCATGAAACTTATTGGGATTAATCTCTGCGGGCTCATAACCATAACCTTTTTGGGTAGCAACATGAAGGAACTGTGGCCCATGAAGCTCTTTAAGATTGCTGAGTGTATCAACTAAAGCGTCAATATCATGGCCATCAATAGGACCTATATAGTTAAAGCCAAACTCTTCAAATAAAGTACCTGGAATTACCATACCTTTGACATGCTCTTCAGCACGCTTCGCAAATTCAAGCATAGGAGGGATAGCAGATAAAACTGCTTTACTTGAACGCTTAATACTTCCGTAAAGATTTCCGGACATAAGTTTTGCTAGATAGTTATTAAGCGCACCTATGTTTTTAGAGATCGACATATCATTATCATTCAAAATAACTAAGATATTATTTTTTGAATTCCCTGCATTATTGAGTCCTTCAAAAGCCATACCTGCCGTCATGGCTCCATCGCCAATAATTGCAATTGCTTTGCGATGCAAGTTTTTCTTTTTAAGTGCTTCAGCCATACCTAAGGCAGCTGATATTGAGGTGCTTGAATGACCAGTACCAAAAATATCATAATCACTCTCAGCAATTTTTGGAAAACCTGAAATTCCAGACATGGCTCTTAATGAGCTCATTTTATTTTTTCTTCCAGTTAGAATTTTATGAGGATAGGTTTGGTGCCCAACATCCCATATGAATTTATCTAGAGGGCAATCAAAAACATAATGAAGTGCAACGGTAAGCTCAATAACACCAAGATTTGAAGAAAGATGGCCACCTGTTTTTGAAACACTTTCAATAATGAAAGTTCTTATCTCATCGCATAATTTAGTAAGTTCGTTGCGGTTTAGTTTTTTTAAATCTTTTGGTGAATTAATTTTATCAAGGAGATTCATATTCATATTAGTGCGATCGCGTCATAATTAATTCAGCCATGCCAGCTAAATAATATGCTTTATCCCCGAAAGGTTTGAGAGCGGTTAAAGCTTCTTCGTAATATTCAGCAACCAATTCCTTAGATTTAGAAATACCTAGTAAAGACACAAATGTAGATTTATTATCTTTTTCATCTTTGCCAGGTGTTTTACCTAAAATCTCTTGATTTGCTTCTTTATCAAGTATGTCATCTTGAATTTGGAACATTAGTCCAATTAATTTTGAATAGGTATCTATTATATTTAGTATGTTTTTGTCATAACTTTCCGAGACAAGCACTGTCATTAAACAAGCTGCGTTAATAAGTTCCCCAGTTTTATATTGATGCATCTTTTTAAGTTCTTCTAATGAAATTTTTTTATTAGTATTTGCAATATCTAAGGCTTGACCTTTTGCCATACCTTCAATACCAATTGCATTAGAGAAGGTGTGAATCATTTTTAATTGATTATTTGGGTTAACTTGAAGAGACGGTGAAGATAAGTAAGAAAAAGCAATGGATTGCAAAGAATCTCCAACAAGAAGTGCAGTACTTTCTCCAAATTTTTTATGGCAAGATAATTTCCCACGTCTCAAATCATCATTATCCATACAAGGCATATCATCATGAACTAAAGAATAAGCATGTGCAAACTCTAGGGCACATATAATATTTTCAATTGCAACCGGGGGGGTCTCTATAATTTCCGCAGTTGCAAGAACAAGTAGTGATCGTATTCTTTTTCCGCCATTAAGAACGCTATATCTTATTGCTTCATTTAAGGGTGTTTCATGGCTAGTTTGAGGTAATTTTTTTTCAAGCAAAGCTTCGACAAATGCTTGTTTTTCTCGGAGCCATTCATGAAAATTATTCATTAGCAGACTTGAATTGTTCGAGTGTATTCTCTGCAGAAAGCACTAAAACTTTTTGTTCAATTTCTTTTAGAGAGTCTTGACATAATTTAAGAAGAACCATTCCTTTTTCATAAGATTTTATAGATTCCTCGAGTGCCATATCACCTTGTTCCATTTTTGAAACAATAGATTCAAGTTCTTTAAGGTTTGTTTCTAGTGAATTTTTATTCATAAAATTATCTTTAGTTAAGTGAATGATTCAAGAAAATTGATAAATCATCAATTTCTTTTTCACAAATTTCATGTCCTATAAGGTATTTTTCAAAAATTGCACAATTAAATTTTTTTAATAGTTTTTTATAGGAGTTATCAGCAATTTGTATATCTATAACATTATCATATAGGCCATGAGCCATAAAGATTGGCATGTTGATTAACTCTTTTTTTATAGGACCTGTAAGCTTTTCTTTTAAGGGCAGATAGCCTGATAAAGCAGCAATGCCACCTAATTTTTTATGATATTTCAATCCTATATAAAAACTCATAGCAGCCCCTTGAGAAAAACCCCCAATAATGATTTTTTCGGAAGGTATGCCAAGGGAAATCTGCTCTTCAATAAGCTTTTGAATGATTAAACTTGATCTTTCCATTCCTAATTCATCTTCATCTTCATCTTTTTTTAAGGATAAATCAGATAGATCATACCAAGCTCTCATTTCAAAGCCTTGATTAATGGTTACTGGCTGATGAGGCGCATGAGGTAAGATAAATCGAATTTTGTTGAATTGTGGTCTTGCAAAAATGTCTTTAAGGTTAAATCCATCAGCACCCAAGCCATGAAGAAATATCACTGCTCCTATGGGCGCCGTCGTACTATTAATTATAATCGGCATCATAAATAAAAAAAGCAGAATTAAATTCTGCTTTTTTCTAAATAAATTAAATTATTTGGTTTCAGCTAATTTCTTAAGTGCCGGAAGTCCTGCATCATAAATTTCAGTCACAGCTTTTACTGCTGTTTCATCATCTTGACCAGCTGGAATAGGTGGGTTGCGTTTATAAACCCTATAAAAACGACCAACCCATGTTACAGTCGATTGGTTGGGATTTGAGCCTTTTGCTACAACAATAAATGAATTGTAATCAGCCACAGGTATGGCACCTTCTACAATTTCATATTTTAATTTCATGGCTTCTTCATCGATACCTTTAAGTCTCTCAATGACTTTGCCTCCAGATTTTAATGCAAGTATTCTTGTTGTATCTTCACCTTTTTTTTCTACTTTACTATCAGTTACAAGGGGTATCCATTTTTGAACAGCACCAAAATCTTTAACAATTGCCCAAACTTTATCAGGGGATGCATTGATTGTAATTGACTTTTCAACTTTTTGAGGCGATGGGCCGTGAGCAAATATATTGAAAGATATAAAAATAAGCAAAATACTGGTAATAATTTTTTTCATTTGAATTAAGGCCTTTATTGATTAATTAACTAATTAATTATAAATTGTTTTTATATATAATATTAGTCAATTTTAATAAATTGACCAAAAGATCGACTTTGCTTGCCCGTTTTAATGTCATAGAGATACTCTTGTTTTTCTAAGTCAATAATTGAAATTGAGTCGCTTCTCCAATTAGAAGTTATTAGTATATTATTTTGCTCATTAATATCGATACCTTCTGGATTTCCGCCCACTTTAATCTTTTTGACTTCATTTTTTGATTTAAGATCAATGACGCTAATATTGTCATCTTGAGTATTTGTGACAAAGGCAAAATGATTATTTAAATCAGATACCACGCCATATGGATGATCACCAACCTTAATCGTCTCTGAAGCAAATGAACTGGTATTCACAATAGATATAGAGTCATCTAAGACGTTAACAACAAAAAGTAAGTCTTTATTCACAAATACACCGTAGGGATGCTTGCCTACTTTAATTTTATTAACAAGATTTAAATCCGATTGGTTATATATTTCAACTGTATTTTCGTCGCGATTGGAAATAAAAAGATACTTCCCTTTAGTGTCACAGATTATGCCGGAAGGTGATTTGCCAACAGTCATTTTTTTAATGACCTCTAAAGATTTTGTTTCGATTACATAAATCTCGCTATTAAACCAATCGCTCACAAAGATATAGTCTTCGTTGCTAGATTTAGTAATTCCAACTGGCGTTCCGTTAAGTTTGATTGTCTTAATAACCTCATTACGTTGAAGATCTAAAACACTTACAGAACTATCATTGGCATTTGAAATATAGCCATAAGATTGCTTTAGAGAAATAGCAATGCCTACAGGACCATTGCCTACAGAAATTTCTTGTTTAATTTTTTTCTTTTTGATGTCAACGACACTAACTGTATTCGAGCCTTGATTAGTAATATAGGCAATAGGTGCGCTGAAACATCCGCTAAGGTATATACATAAAATAACTAAAATAAGATTTTTAAAAATCATGTTTTTTTCAATTTTTTTTAATAGATTCTAGCTTTAATTCTGACTTTTAATTAAACTAAATCAATAAAAAAACTGAAGTTAATCTTAAGGTATTTCTATGATTGATAAAGATGGGTATCGGCCCAATGTTGGTATTGTAATTTGTAATGCTGAGAATCAGGTTTTTTGGGCAAAGCGTGCACAAGAACATGCTTGGCAATTTCCTCAAGGTGGCATTCAAAAAGGCGAGGCGCCAGAACAGGCTATGTATCGAGAGCTTATGGAAGAAGTAGGATTAAAGCCGCAGCATGTAGAAATACTAGGCCGAACAAAAGACTGGTTGAAATACGAAGTGCCATCACAATTACTTCGAAGAGATTTTAGAGGCACTTACAAAGGTCAAAAACAAATATGGTATCTATTAAGAATGAAGGGTCAAGATACCGATATATTCTTGAGAAACACCAAAAAGCCTGAATTTGATGCATGGCGATGGCATGATTACTGGTTACCTCTTAGTGAGGTGATTGAATTTAAGAGGGACGTTTATAGATTAGCTTTAAATGAGCTTCGTTTATTTATAGATAATTAATTTATTTTTTTAATTCAGCAATAATGGTTTCGCTATTAAAAACTTTTTCGCCAAGAGAAACTTTTATCTTTGAATTGATAGGCAAGAATAAATCAACACGTGAACCAAATCTTATAAATCCATATCTTTCACCAACATCCAATACTTCACCTTTATTTACATAGCATAAAATTCTTCTCGCAATTAAGCCTGCAATTTGAACGCAAGTGATATCAAAACCTTCTTTAGTTCTAAGATGAAGTGCACATCTTTCATTCTCTAATGATGCTTTTGATAAGGCTGCATTTAGGAATTTGCCCGGGAAATACCATTTATTCATAACGGTTGACTTGGCGGGGCTTTTGTTCGAGTGGACATTGAAGACATTCATAAAGACGCTTACTTTAATTGCAGGTCTATTAAGATAATTGTCTTTGCATTTTTCAATTACAATTACTTTGCCATCAGCCGCTGATACCACAATATTCTTCTTAGAAGGTGCCTCTCTTTTTGGATCTCTAAAAAATTGCAAAATAAATAACGAGATGATCCAAAGAGGAATCGACCATAAAGCGCATATATTGAATACGAAGGCTGATATAGCAATCGATACTATTAGAAATGGCCAGCCTTCTCTAGCGATTATAGGGTAAGTTTTTTTTACCACGAAACTAGTTTTTGCTTTGATCTACAAGCTTGTTTTTAGCAATCCAAGGCATCATTGATCTTAATTGTGAGCCGACTTTTTCAATAGGATGTTCAGCATTAAGTCTTCTTCTTGCTGTCATTTCTGGATAGTTTGTTTTTCCCTCAAGGATGAAACGTTTTGCATATTCACCGTTTTGAATATTTTTCAAAGCTTCTTTCATTGCTAATTTGGCTTCATTACCAATCACTCTTGGGCCAGTCACGTATTCACCATACTCAGCATTGTTTGAGATGGAATAGTTCATATTAGCAATACCACCTTCATACATTAAATCAACAATGAGTTTAAGTTCATGTAAGCATTCAAAATAAGCCATTTCTGGAGCATATCCTGCTTCAGTTAATGTTTCAAAACCTGCTTTAACAAGTTCAACTGCACCGCCACATAAAACAGCTTGTTCTCCAAACAAATCAGTTTCAGTTTCTTCACGGAAATCTGTTTCAATGACGCCGCCTTTAGTGCCCCCATTTGCCGCTGCATATGACAGTGCGATGTCTTTAGCTTTACCAGATTTATTTTGATAAATCGCAATTAATGTAGGTACACCACCACCTTTGAGATACTCTGAGCGCACTGTATGGCCAGGGCCTTTTGGCGCAATCATAATGACATCAAGATCTTCCCTTGGAATAATTTGGTTATAGTGGATATTAAATCCGTGTGCGAAAGCTAACACTGCATTTTTTTTCAAGAATGGCGCGACCTCTTGATGAAAAATTTGAGGCATTGTTTCATCTGGGATTAAGAGCATAACAACGTCAGCATTTTTAACGGCTTCATTGATTTCTAAAACGTTATGCCCAGCATTTTTGGCTTTATCCCATGAAGCACCACCTTTTCTGAGGGCAACAGTGACGTTGACGCCTGATTCTTTAAGATTAGCTGCGTGAGCATGGCCCTGTGAGCCATAACCTACAATAGCAACATTCAATTTTTTAATTAAATTTAAATCAGCATCTTTGTCGTAGTAAACCTTCATAATAACCTTTCAGTTTTAATTTATACTTTTAAAATTCTATCACCGCGTCCAATACCTGACGCACCAGTTCTCACTATTTCTAAAATAGCCGCTTTATCAATACTTTCAATATAAGCATCTAATTTACTAGATGATCCTGTTATCTCAATAGTAAAAGAGTTGTCAGAAACATCGATAATTCGTCCTCTGAAAATATCGCACATCCTTTTCATCTCATCTCGATATTGAGCATTCGCTTTTACTTTAACGATCATTAATTCTCGTTCAATGAATCGACCATCATTAAGATCTAACACCTTTACAATATCAATTAATTTATTTAACTGCTTAATAATTTGTTCAATAATTTCATCCGAACCAGAAGTTACAATGGTCATTCTTGATAGCGTTGGGTCCTCAGTGGGCGCTACAGTTAAAGATTCAATGTTATAACCCCTTGCAGAAAAAAGCCCTGACACTCTTGATAAAGCCCCAGACTCGTTTTCCATCAAAAGAGAAATAATATGTCTCATTTACAGATCCTCAGCTGTAATCATTTCTGACAAGCCTTTTCCATTAGGAACCATTGGAAATACATTTTCTTTTTGATCGGTAATAAAGTCCATAAAGACTAAACGTTCTTTAAGTTTATTGCTAAAAGCTTCTTTCAGAGCAGGTTCAACATCGCTAGGTTTTTCAATCTTCATTCCAACGTGCCCATAGGATTCGGCTAATTTTACAAAATCAGGTAATGCTTCCATGTAGGACTCCGCATAACGATTTCCATAAAAAAATTCTTGCCATTGTCTTACCATACCCATGTAACGATTATTAAGATTAATGATCTTAATAGGCAAATGGAATTGCTTACATGTAGATAATTCTTGAATACACATTTGTATGGAAGCTTCGCCTGTAACGCAAGCAACTTGTGCATCAGGGTGTGCTAATTGAGCACCCATCGCGTAAGGTAGGCCAACACCCATCGTTCCAAGCCCGCCCGAATTAATCCATCTTCTGGGTTTGTCAAAAGGATAATATTGCGCTGCCCACATTTGGTGCTGCCCGACATCCGAAGTTATAAACGCATCACCCTTTGTGACTTTATGTAATGTTTGAATAACAAATTGAGGTTTAATAAGTTTTTTATCATTTTTAAAGCTTAAACAATTCATTGATCGCCATTGATCAATATCTTTAAACCAATGTTTAAGATATGCGTTTTGTTTCATATTTTCTTTAGACAAGAGATCATTGAGTTCAGTGAGTATCGAAACGACATCGCCTACGATAGGAATATCGATCTTTACTCTTTTAGAAATAGATGATGGATCAATATCAATATGAATGATTGTTTTTGGTTTTGATAAAAAATGTTCTGGATTACCAATTACCCTGTCGTCAAAACGAGCACCAACAGCCAACAATACATCACATTCTTGCATCGCCATATTAGCTTCATAAGTGCCATGCATGCCTAACATGCCGAGAAACTGCTTATCGCTTGCTGGAAAGCCACCCAAACCCATAAGTGTACTTGTGATGGGGGATCCGATAGTGCGAACAAATTTGGATAATTGTGAAGAGGCATCTCCTAATACAACGCCACCACCTGAATAGATCATTGGTCTTTTCGCATTTAAAAGGAGCGATAATGCTTTTTTAATTTGACCGCTATGACCCTTAATAATAGGGTTATAAGATCTTAAATGCACTGATTTTGGATAACTAAATTCGTATTTTTCGGCTGTAATATCTTTTGGTATATCAACGAGAACAGGGCCAGGCCTGCCGCTGGATGCAACATAAAATGCTTTTTTCATTGTTGATGCAATATCTTTAATATCTTTAACTAAAAAATTATGTTTTACACAAGGACGAGTAATACCAACCGTGTCACACTCCTGAAAGGCATCTTGTCCTATAGCATAAGTGGGAACTTGACCGCTAATGATCACCATAGGTATAGAGTCCATGTATGCGGTAGCTATACCAGTTACTGCATTGGTAGCACCAGGACCTGAAGTTACAAGGGCAACCCCTACTTTTCCAGTAGATCTAGAGTATGCATCAGCTGCATGAACCGCAGCTTGTTCGTGACGAACTAAGACATGCTTAAATTTATTCTGCTGAAAAACAGCATCGTAAATATTAAGAACGGCGCCTCCAGGATAGCCAAAAACGAATTTGACTTTTTCCTCGTGAAGGCAACGAATAACAATTTCTGCCCCAGAAATGTGGTTTGAGCTCATAGAATTCTTGATTGTAATTAATGAGATAGCTATAAACCCTCAACCTTAGCGCTTTAAGCGTATTTGGTCAAGTTTAGAGACTTTTAAAAGTCTCTATTTTCATAGATAAATCAATTGCTTTGATATTTTTTGTGAGCGAGCCCAGAGAGATTCTATTTACACCCGTGAGTGCAATTTTTTTAACATTTTTTAGTGTGATATTTCCTGATGCTTCAAGAACGGCTCTTTTTTTATTAAGAAGCACAGCTTTTTTAAGATTTTTAATGCTAAAGTTATCAAGCAATATATTTTTAAAACCTATTTCTATAGCTTTCTCAAACTGATTAAGGTTTTCAACCTCGATTTGAATGTCTTTATTTTTTACATATTTCAAAGAAAGCGAAAGTAAATCATCCATTTTTTTTGAAGATTTAATATGATTTTCTTTAATAAGAATTTGATCAAAGAGCCCCATACGTTGATTATTACCACCCCCTATAGTGACAGCATACTTTTGTGCAATTCTTAATCCCGGTATTGTTTTTCGTGTATCAAATATTTTTGCATGGGTATTTTTTATAGCCTGGACATATTGATGGGTGATTGAAGAAGTTGCAGACAAGGTTTGCAGGAAATTAAGTGCTACTCTTTCGCCGCTGAGAATAGGCTTTGTTTTGCCATAAATCTCACAAAGCCTTTGATTTTTTTTCACAATCGCACCTTCTTTAATAAACCACTTTATTTTGATCTTTGGGTCCAGCATTAAGAAGGTAGCATTAAACCAGGGAATGCCAGAAATCACAGCCGAATCTTTAGATTTAACATATGCTTTTGCAGAAGATTTTTCTTCAATCAGTTCACTAGATAAATCGATATTGCCTATATCTTCTTGAAGCGCTATAGCGATATTTTTTTGTATGACTTCCTTTAAATTTTTTTTATTTATTTTTGATCTATGCATAATCTAATAGCTTATCAAATTATAATAAATTTAGTTTTTTTAAATCGAGAGATACATGAAGCTTTTTTATTCAAATAATAGCCCATACGCAAGAAAGATAAGAGTTCTGATTAGCGAAAAAAAAGTCTTTGTCGCTTTAGAGAAGGTTGTACTTGCAGATAAAAATTGTACCATTCATGAATATAATCCTTTGGCAAAAGTTCCTACATTAATTGCAAACGATGTATCTTTTTTTGATTCACCTATAATAGCTGAATATATTGATCATAAGAGTGATCCGCCTTATTTAATACCGAGCGATTTTGAAAAAAAAATATTAGTCAAAAGATGGGAGGCCATAGCGGATGGATTATGCGATGCCGCTGTAGCGATTATGTTGGAAAAACGTAAGCCCCTTTCGCAACAAAATGCTGATCTTTTTGAAAAGCAAATAAAAAAAATAAAACTAAGTTTGGAATGGCTGAATCGCGAAATGGAAGGCAAAAAATATTACATGGAGAATAAATTTTCTTACGCTGATATAGCAGTTGGATGTGCTTTAGGATATGTTAAATTAAGATACCCCGAAATTGACTTTGAAAAAGAATATTTAAATTTACATCATCTTTATGAATTGCTTATGCAGCGACCGTCTTTTCAGAAAACGATACCTGAGCCTTATCTATAGCATTTTCAATAATAGCTCCACCTAAGCAAACATTACTTTCATAGACTACTACCGACTGTCCAGGGGTAATGGCCCATTGTTTTTGCCCAAAGAATATCTCAATAGAGTCATCGGTAATTGCATCAATTTCGCAAGGAGCATCAGGTTGACGATATCTCGTTTTAGCACCGTATACCCAATGTTTTTTTGGCAAAGCCCCATGTATCCAATGTGTTTTCTTTGCAGTTAATCCATCTTTAAATAAAAGAGGATGCCCATGCCCTTGCGCAACAATAAGAGTATTTTCTTGAATATTTTTCTCAACAACAAACCAAGGTTCTCCATTGCTTGTTTTTGAGCCGCCAATCCCTAATCCTTGTCTTTGACCAAGCGTATAAAACATAAGGCCTGTATGTTCCGCCAACTTTTTACCATGCTCGTCTTTAATGGGCCCTGGCAAATTTTCTATATATTTATTTAAAAATTCAGTAAAAGGCCTTTCACCGATGAAACAAATGCCAGTTGAGTCTTTTTTTTCACTATTATGCAAACCTTCTTTTTTGGCGATCTCTCTTACATCTTTTTTAAGAAGGTTGCCTAGAGGAAATATAGATTTTGAGAGTTGGTGTTGGTTGAGTCGATATAGAAAATAACTTTGATCTTTAGTTGAGTCGTCAGCTTTAAGCAGACTAAATAGACCATCATTTTCTTTAATTTGCGCGTAATGCCCGGTTGCAATTTTATCGGCACCCATTGAAATGGCATGATTTAAAAATGCATTAAATTTAATTTCGGAATTACATAAAATGTCTGGATTCGGAGTTCTGCCATTTTTAATTTCATTAATAAACTCAGAAAAAACTTTTTCTTTGTACTCTTTACTGAAATTTACGACTTCAATATCAATGCCGATTTTATCGGCAACAGATACTGCGTCTAAAAGATCTTGTTTGCTTGAACAATACTCGTCATCATCGTCATCTTCCCAATTTTTCATGAAGAGCCCAACGACTTTGTACCCCTGATTTTTTAAAAGCAAAGCAGTCACTGAAGAATCAACGCCGCCAGATAAACCTACAATCACTGTATTATTTTTCATTTAATTAATTAAATTCTGAGCCAAGTTTTTTCGATCTTTCATATGCAGCTCGCGTTGCTTTTAAAAGTGCTTCATCTAATTTATTTGACTCGAGTTGATTTAATCCCTCTTCTGTCGTGCCACCTTTTGAAGCTACCGATGTAATTAAATTTTGAAGATTATTTAGTTGGTCTTTGGCCAAATGAGATGCGCCAAGCATGGTTTTGCTGCATAAATTCTCAGCTTCATTTCTTGATAAACCTAATTTGATAGCTGCTTCAATGAATGCATTAAGGAAATAAAATACATAAGCAGGGCCGCTTCCTGAAATAGCTGTAACTGCATCCAGTTTAGATTCATCATCCAGCCATATAAAATTTCCAATAGCACCTGCAATTTCTTCTATGGCCATTTTATTTTTTTTATCTAATGTTTCTTGGGTAAAAAGAGCTGTAATGCCAAGTTGAATTTGAGCGCACATGTTAGGCATAGAGCGGACAATGTTTTTATGTCCATTCGTCCATTTTTCAATAGATTTTATTTGAATACCTGCGGCAATCGATAAAATAATTTGTTGCGAAATTTGATGAGATATTGATTTGAGAAGAGATTCAGTTTGTTGAGGTTTAACTGCAAGTACAATAATTTCATCTTCATTTATTTTCTTAAATTCTGCTTCTGAGAAAATATTAAATTTGGTTTTAATATCCAATCTCTTTTTGCTATCAGATTCAATGACTCGAATAAGCTCAGGGGAATAGTTTTTGTTTAATAGGCCGCTAATCATAGCAGAAGCCATATTTCCACCACCTAAAAAGCAAATATTCAATTATCGTCCCCTTGAGTTTTTACGGCACGCGCTCCAAAAATAGCGGTTCCAATTCTAACAAGATTTGAACCATATTCAATTGCTAGTTTAAAGTCACTCGACATTCCCATAGACAGGGTATCAATGGTAGCAATTTCATTCTTGAGTTCGCTATAAAGTATATGCATAGCCTTAAATTCATCAATCACTTGTTTGGTATCTTTTGTATTAGAGGGTATAGACATAATACCTCTTAGTTTAAGCTTGGGAAGTTCTTTGAGTGCTTGAATTAACTCTGATAAATGTGCTTTTACATCTTTAATAGGGATGCCACTTTTAGTTTTTTCTCCGCTGGTATTAATTTGGATGCAAATATTTAAAGGAGGGAGGTTTAAAGGCCTATTATCGTTAAGCAATTTCATAACTTTTAATCTATCAACGCTATGTACCCAATTAAAATTTTCTGCAATAAGTTTGCATTTATTGCTTTGAATTGGCCCCAAAAAATGCCATTGAATTGGAAATTTTTCTAGCTGCTTTTTTTTATCGAGCGCTTCTTGAAGGTAATTTTCCCCAAAATTCAAAACGCCCACATCAAAAGCCTCGATAATTTTATTAAAGTTCTGACCTTTGCTCACGGCTACTAAAGTAATTTTTTCAGGGGAAGCATCAGTAGCAGAAGCTTCTTGAATGCCATCATGAATTTGAGAGATATTTTGGGAGATTAAAGACATTAATTAAATAAAAAAACCAAGCAAAATTGAAGTTTGCTTGGTTTTATTGTATTTAGCAACAAAGAACTTGCTAATAAAAACGGGACCTAAAGTCCCGTTAAGATTATTTCTTAGCTGCTGGTTTTCTTTTAGCTGCTGGTTTTTTCTTAGCTGCTGGTTTTTTCTTAGCTGCTGGTTTTTTCTTAGCTGCTGGTTTTTTCTTAGCTGCTGGTTTTTTCTTAGCTGCTGGTTTTCTTTTAGCTGCTGGTTTTTTCTTAGCTGCTGGTTTTCTTTTAGCTGCTGGTTTTTTCTTAGCTGCTGGTTTTTTCTTAGCGCTAACCGATGTTGAGGGTCTTGAAATTGTTGCTGGAAGCGTACTATTAGTTTCTGCTGGTTTAGAAGAACCAAAAATTGCTGAAATTAATTTTTTGATCATTTAAAAAGGCTCCAAAGAATAAAAAAAATTTTTTTTACTGCAAGTGCAAGTGTAAATATGGACTTGTTTTTAAAGCTAGTCAAGTTTTTATTGTAATTATTTTGATATAAATTTGAACGATAAATTTACTCTTTTTATTTGGCTTTTTAAAATTGCTAGTGACCATTAAAGACAATATTGCCGTTAAAAATAGTACTTGATACTTTTCCGGTTAAATTTTGGTTCAAAAATGGTGTATTTTTACCTTCACTAATCAAAGTTTTTGAATTTATTTCCCATGGATGTTCAGGATCAAATATACAAATATCAGCTCCCGAATTTATTGAGAGATTTCCTTTATTAATTTCTAGAATGTTTGAGGGCTGATAAGTTATTTTGTTAATCAGCAAACTTAAATCTATTTTATTTTCATCAGAAAGCTTGAATATAAGTGGCATGAGAAGCTCTGCGCTTGATGCACCATATTCCGATTCTGCGAAAGGTTTTAATTTATTATCTTCATTTACCGGAGAATGATCTGAGCATATTGCATCAATTGTACCATCAATAATTGACTCAATAATTTTTACTCGATCAAATTCTTTCCTTAAAGGAGGCTTTAAAAAACAGTTTGTGTTAAAGAAGCCAATATCATTATCTGTAAGAAAAATTTGGTGGATAGAAACATCGCAAGTTACATTGATACCATTTTTTTTAGCTATTTTTATTAAATTTAATCCTTCAGCTGTTGATATTTTATTTAAATGAACTTTAGTTTTAGTTAAGTCCGCTATTTCTAATATTTTATTAATAGCGGTGGTTTCACTGATACTTTGAATGCCCTTTAGTCCAAGTCGAGTCGAAATTTCACCTGCATTTATAATGCCTTTTTCTGATAAATAGGCATCTTCAGCCCTTAAAAAAGCTTTGAGATTAAACGTTGAGAGATATTGAAATGATCTATATAGAACCTCTGTATCTTGGATAGGTTTTTCTGCTTGAGAAAATCCAATGCAACCTGATTCATATAAATCATTTATTTCAGTTAATAGTTTTCCATTTAATTTTTGAGTGAGCGCACCAAGAGGGTAAACATTCCCTAATTTGAGAGCTTCAGATTTGTTCTTTAGCATTTTTACAAGACCAGGCTCATCTAGAATAGGGGTGGTATCTGGGGGGCATACCATGCCAGTAATTCCACCAGCATTTGCCGCTTTCATTTCACTTTCTAATGTCGATTTGTATTGATTGCCAGGCTCTCTTAAATTCAATTGAAGATCTATAATGCCTGGCATAACTATTTTTTTTGAGGCATCAATTATCTGTGTTGCTTTTTTTGGATCTAAATTTTTATTTAATTCTGCAATTTTCCTATCCGCAATCAAGATATCTAAATCTGCATCAATATTATTTTTTGGGTCAATCACACGACCATTTTTAATTAAAATACTCATGAGTGTTGTCCCGCCAAAATTGCCATCACAGCCATTCTCACTGCAATTCCAAAAGTAACTTGGGGAAGGATAACGGATTGATCACTATCCGCAACCGCTGAATCTATTTCTACACCTCTATTCATTGGGCCTGGGTGCATAACTATTGCATCTTTTTTTGCTAAGTCCAGACGCGTTTGATTTAATCCGTAAGTTTTAAAATATTCTTCTTGGGAAGGAAGCATGACACCATCCATTCTCTCATTTTGAATCCTTAACATCATAATGACATCTGCATCCTTAAGCCCTTTATCAATATCATGAAACACGTGTACCCCTAATTTTTCAATCTCGTAAGGAAGTAATGTTTTAGGAGCAATCACTCTAATTTCAGGAACGCCAAGTATATTTAATGCATGAATGTTGGATCGAGCAACTCTAGAATGCAAAATGTCTCCCACAATGGCTACTTTTAACTTATTAAAGTTAGTTTTATATTTTCTGATTGTAAAAGCGTCTAGCAATCCCTGGGTGGGATGAGAGTGATTCCCATCACCTGCATTAATAATATGGATATTCGGCTTTACATGTGTCGCAATAAAATGTGCGGCGCCGGATGATGAATGTCTTACAACAAAAACATCTGCATTCATGGCAATTAAATTATTAATCGTGTCTAAAATGGTCTCACCTTTAGATTGAGACGAGGTGGCTACATTTAAATTAATGACATCAGCAGAAAGTCTTTTGGCGGCAATTTCAAAAGTGGTTCTTGTTCTTGTGCTATTTTCGAAGAAAACATTACATACTGTTTTTCCTCTTAATATAGGTACTTTTTTAACATCTCTCTCACCTATCTTTAAAAATGACTCTGCCGTATCCAATATTTGAATAATTTTTTCTTTAGATAAACCTTCAATAGATAGAAGATGGTTTAAATTGCCTTTGCTATTCAACTGAGGATTAAACATGAGAATCCTTTAGCTGAAAGATAAATTTTTTATTTTCATCTAATCCAAGCTCTAAATGTTGATTTTTACTTAGACTAATTTTTTCAATATAAATCTGAGGGGCAATCGGAAGTTCTTGCTCATTACGATCGATCAAAACAGCTAATGTAATTTTTGCAGGTCTTCCATAGTCAAAAATTTCATTCATAGCAGCACGGACAGTTCTTCCAGTAGAAAATACATCATCAATAAGAATAATATGCTTATCATTAATTTCTGTATCAATTTTTGATGGCTTATTTTTAACTTTCAATCCGCGACTTGAAAAATCATCCCTATAAAACGAGGTATCAATCGAACCTGTTGCGACAGTATCTTTTAAACCAGGCAAAATCCTTTGAAGAATAAGTTCTCCACCACGCTGAACGCCAATGAGAACAGTCTTGTCATCAATTATTTCATTGATTTTATTTTTTAAGATTTCTACGAGTTTTTCTGCGTTAGGTAGGGTCATTTTTTAGTTAAATTTGATCAAGATAAGATTGTAAAATAATTTTTGCAGCTATTTGATCAATTAAAAGTTTCTTTTTCTTTAAATCAATTTTTTTATCTTTAATTTCATGATTAGCTTCAATCGAAGTGTAGCGTTCGTCAATAAGATGAGTCGGTAATGAATATTTTTGTTCTAGCTGTTTAGCAAATTTTTTAGATAGATTTGTGACTTTATGTTCAGAGCCATCTACATTAAATGGAACGCCAACGACGATAGAGATCGGTTGCCATTCTTCTATAATTTTTTGTATTGCTTCAAATTTTTGATTATTCGATGAAGAGTCAATGGTGACTAAGGTCTGGGCTGTCTTGGATATATTGTTTCCAATTGCAACGCCTATGCGCTTTTGTCCAAAATCAAACCCTATAATATTCCCTTCTTTTTGCTTGCCAGATTGATGATGATTCTCGTTCATTAACATAGCAATGTTTTTGGGCTTAATTTTAAATTTAAGCTAATGAGGGTAGTTTTTTTCGAAAAAAAAACTGACGTGAAGTCAGTTTGACAGATTGTTTTAAAATTATTTTTTCTATAATTTTTCAATGACAGTATTCTAGCATAATTTATCAATGGCACATGTTAATTTTCTATGTAACCTGTAATTTCAAGGCCAAAACCAATCATGCTTGGCATTTTTCTTGGTGTAGATAGTAGTTTCATTTTTTTAACCCCTAAATCCACTAGTATCTGAGAGCCGATTCCGTAATTTCTTAAATCATTATTGCTTTTTAGGGGGGTAGTATTTTCTGTTTTAAGGATGCCTAAAAGATCATTTGTGTTTGTATTGTGATTGATAAAAATCAAGACGCCACCATCTTCACTTATTTTTTTAATAGCCTTTAATGCATTCCATGAGTGTTTTTTATCTTCCATATCCAAAAGGTCTATGACCGACAAAGGCTCATGAACTCTTACAATAGTTTCCTTATCTTTTTGAATTTCACCTTTTACAAGAACAATGTGACTTTCTTCTAAAATCTTATCTTTATATAAGATTAATTTCATTTCACCATAAGGCGTTAAGATATTTTTTTCGATTAATTTTTCAATTAATTTCTCATTTTTTCTTCGATATTCAATGAGATCTGCAATCGTTCCAATCTTAATATTATGCTGCTCAGAAAATTTAATTAAATCTGGAAGTCTTGCCATATTTCCGTCTTCATTAAGAATTTCGCAAATTACTGATGCTGATTCTAAGCCTGCAAGATGAGCAAGATCACATCCGGCTTCGGTATGCCCAGCCCTCACAAGCACGCCACCCTTTTTAGATATCAATGGAAATATGTGACCTGGCCTTACAATACTTTTTGAAGTAGCATTTTTATGGATAGCAGCCTTGATTGTAGTGGCTCTATCATTGGCTGAGATCCCTGTAGTGACACCCTCAGCTGCCTCAATAGATACAGTAAAATTAGTCCCTAAGCGAGTTTCATTTTCTTGAACCATTAAGGGTAATTCGAGTATCTTGCACTTTTCTTCAGTTAGCGTAAGACAAATAAGACCACGTCCAAATTTAGACATAAAATTTATGTGGTCTGTATTTGCAAACTCTGCAGCAAGAACGAGATCACCCTCATTCTCTCTATTTTCTTCGTCTACAAGGATAACCATTTTGCCTTGTTTGATATCTTCAATAATTTCAATTATCGGACTGATCATTTATTTTTTATTTTCTTTTGAGTATGTTTTCGAGATATCTGGCAATTAAATCTATTTCAATATTAACTTCACAACCCTTAGTGAGGCCCCCTAAATTAGTTTCTTTTAAAGTATAGGGAATAATATTTATCTTAAATTTATCGTGATTAATTGAATTTACCGTAAGACTTACACCATTGATCGCAATGGATCCTTTTTCGGCAATAAATTTAAGTAGTTTTTTAGGAGGCTTTATTTCAAGAATCCAGCATTCACTGGTGACTTTAATACTTATAATTTTTCCTATCCCATCAATATGACCTGTTACAAAATGACCCCCCACTTTTCCATTGAATAAAAGTGCGCTCTCTAAATTTACAAGAGATTTTTCGGTAAAAGTTATGGTTCTATTTAATGTTTCTTCCGACACATGAAATATAAATTGGTTTTTTTGTTTTTTTTGGATGGTAAGACATACACCATTTATACATATGCTGTCACCTAGACTACTTACTTTCATTTGACTTGGCTTGTATGCAATAGTAATGCGAACATCTTTTTTTAAAGATTCAATTTTTTTTACTAAGCCAACTGATTGAATAATGCCTGTGAACATAAGGTGATTTTATCAGATTAGAATGTATAACCCTGATAAAATAAAACAAATGCTTTCACTTATCAAATATATACCTTTTGAAGTTTGGATTGCTTATAGATATATAAAATTTAAGCAAAAAAATAGCTTTATATCTTTTATTTCAACGACAAGTATGGTTGGGATAGCCCTTGGAGTTTCGGCACTCATAATTATTATGTCTGTTATGAATGGTTTTCAAGATGAGCTTCGAACACGAATTTTAGGAGTAGCTTCTCACATTGAAATTACAAGCTCAAATAATACATTAACTGATTGGGAAGATGTAACAAAAAAGCTCCAGGGAGTTTCTGAGGTTAAGGGTTCAGCACCCTATATAGATGGTCAGGGTATGTTGGTTAGTGAATATGGAAGTCAAGGAATTATGCTTCGCGGCATTTCATCAGAACTAGAAGGCAATGTCGATGACCTTGAAAAGAAAGTTAAGGTAGGCCATTTGTCTGATTTAAAGTCTGGGACATTTAATATTATTTTAGGTATAGATGCTGCAAAGCAATTGGGCATTGTCGTTGGGGATAAAGTTAATATTTTAATTCCGCAAGGTTCTTATACACCAGCAGGCACATTTCCTAGAATGCGACAATTTAATATTGTGGGTATTTTTGAAATCGGAATGTATGAATATGACTCAGGAATGGCGTTAATGAATCTAGAGGATGCTCAAAAATTCCTTCAAATGCACGATACAGTTTCTGGAGTTAGAGTCAAAATTGATGATCTTTTTTTAGCCCCTGCAGTAGCTCAGAGGTTGTCAAATAAACTCTCGGAATCAGGTCTTTTTTATATAAGTGACTGGACAAAAAAGCATTCGAATTTTTTCTCAGCTGTAAAGATGGAAAAGAGAGCAATGTTTATCATTCTCACGTTAATTATTGCTGTTGCAGCATTTAATATTGTATCGACCTTGGTAATGGCAGTAACTGACAAAAGATCAGATATTGCAATTCTTCGAACATACGGAGCAAAACCAAAAAGTATTCTGTATATATTTATTATTCAGGGTTCTTTAATTGGCATTATTGGAACTCTCGCTGGTGCATTTTTTGGAATTGCTATCTCACTTAATATCCAAACAATTGTTCCTTTTATTGAGCATTTATTTAATGTCCAATTTTTATCTAAAGACATTTATTATATTTCTGAAGTGCCTTCTAAGCTTTTATTAACTGATGTTATCGCTATCACTTCAATTTCTATTTTACTGACAATTCTTGCAACGATTTATCCTAGTATCAAAGCATCTAGCACTTCACCTGCTGAGGCGTTAAAGCATGACTAAAAAATTACTTATAACTTGTAAAAATTTATCGAAGACATTTCCTGGTCTAGATGAAGAAATTATTAATAAGTTAAATCTAAACATTAATGAAGGGGATCATTCAGCTATAGTTGGAGTTTCTGGCTCTGGTAAAAGCACACTACTTCATCTTATGGCTGGGCTTGAAAAAGCCTCCTCTGGCCAGATAAAAATTTTAGACCAGGATATTGCATCCTTAACTCAGGATGATCTGGGTGTTTTGAGAAATGCGCATCTAGGTTTTATTTATCAATTTCATCACTTGCTTAGTGATTTTAATGCGATAGAAAATGTTGCAATACCATTATTAATTAGAAGATATTCATACAAGCTTGCTTTTAAAGAAGCTGAAGCGCTTTTAAAAAAAATAGGACTTAACAAAAGACTAACTCATAAGCCTTATGAATTATCTGGAGGTGAAAGACAGAGAGTTGCAATCGCTAGGTCTTTAATCACTAAGCCAAAATGCATTCTTGCAGATGAACCTACAGGAAATTTAGATGGAAAAACAGCGCATTTTGTATTTGATTTATTACTTGATTTAACAAAAGAGAATCGTTCAACTCTAGTCTTGGTAACACATGATAATCAGCTTGCATCAAAATTAAAGTTTCAATATAAATTAACCCTGGGAAAACTTAAAAAGATATAAGTTGGTTTAAGCAATTAATCGAATATTAAGATAAGTTGATTTAAACAATTAACTGAATATTAAGATAGAATAATACTCATCAAACACTTGGAGAACTGAATATGTGGGAAATTATTTTAGCTGCAGGATGGCCTATTTGGCCGCTCATATTTGCATCAATTATTGCCTTAGCAATAATTGGTGAGCGCTTCTGGTCATTAAGAGTTGAAGTAGTTGCCCCAAGCGATCTTCTTCCTGAGGTTCAGAAGTTGTTGAATCAAGGCTCGATAAAGAAAGATGTGATTGCGAAAATCAGAGAGCATTCTCTTTTAGGTGAAATTTTTGCAAATGCTCTTCTTAATTCAAATACATCTGCAGCTCATATTAAAGAGGCTATAGAAGAATCAGGTAGAGCAGTGAACTACAAGCTTGAAAAGTACCTGCCAACATTAGGCACAATTGCAGCAGTGGCCCCTCTTCTAGGACTCTTGGGAACAGTCATAGGTATGGTCGATCTTTTTAGCTCATTTACAAACAGTGGTCATGACGTAGCTGTATTTGCGAGAGGTATTTCTGTTGCTTTGTATAATACAGCAGCGGGTATTATTGTAGCAGTTCCTGCAATGATTTTTTATCGCTTTTTTAGATCTAAAGTAGATGATTTAATTTTTGATATGGAGCAACAAGCGCTTAAACTGATTGATTCTATCGGTGTTCGTAAATAAATAATTAGGATTACATATGAATTTTCAACGAGGAAAAAAGCACGAAGAAATGGAATTAAACTTGGTTCCTCTAATCGACGTATTATTGGTTATTATTATTTTCCTTGTCGTGAGTACAACCTTTTCTAGATTTAGCGAATTAAAAATTAATCTTCCGACCGCTGAAGCTAATAGTCTGGATAAAAAACCTAATGTTATTAATGTATCTATTACTGCGGATGGTATTTATTCGGTCAATGAAACACAACTTCCAAATAAGAGCCTTGAGTCTATTATTACAGCCTTAAAAAATTCGGCCAAAGATGAGAAAGAAATTCCTGTGATCATTAATGCAGATGCAAAATGCGAGCACCAATCAGTAATTAACGTTATGGAAGCTTCAAGACAAGTTGGTTTGACTCATATTACATTTTCTACAAAAATTAATTAGACTTTAGAGAAGATTAGTTTTTTCCTTGGCCTAATGGCAAAAAATATTAAAAAAATAACTGCACAACAATCAATTAACCTTAAATATCTTTATAAAAGGCTGTTCAAATATACTTGGCAACATAAGTTTATTTTATCCTTAAGTCTTTTATCGCTAGTTGTTTTGTCCTTAACTAATACAGCATTTCTGGTCATTATAAAAAAGATTACTGATCACGGATTTGGATCTGATGTTGGACATAGGCAAGTCTCTTTGGCATTTCTTTTACTTTTAGTAATGGTGACAAGAGCATTATCAGGATTATTTTCAAGTTATTTTATGAAATCAATTTCAATGAGAACTGTTGAAAGTATTAGATGCGATCTTTTTAAGAAAATTATGATGTTACCAGTTAATTTTTTTGATAAAAACTCTTCTAGCCACATTGTTTCTAAAATTATCAATGATGTTCAGCAACTTTCAAATGTCATTACAGATATTGGCTTTAATTTTATTAAAGACGGAATAAGTTTTATTGGGATTGTCTCATATATGCTTTATTTAGATTGGAGACTTACCTTAGTATTTTTTTTACTGGCCCCATTACTCACTTACTATTTAAAGATAATGTCACCTAGATTAAGAAATGCTGGGACTGTCTCTCAGCAAGCCATGGGCGAACTTACAATGTCTTCTGATGAGGCTATCTCAGGCCAAAGAATTGTTAAAATTTTTGGCTCAAATCAATATGAAATTAATCGGTTCACTAAGATTTCTGAAAAAATAAGAAAAGCACAAACTAAACTTGTGAGAATAACTGCATTAAATTCCTTCACTGTTGAAATTTTAGCGGGTGTTGCATTATCTAGCATTGCTTTCTATTCTTTCGGTAAATTTACCGCAGGCCAATTTGCAGCGTTTTTTGGTGCTTTACTAATGATTATTGCTCCGATTAAGAGCTTAACTTCAATAAATGATAAAGTTCAAATTGCCATAGCAGCAGCAAGAAGTGTATTCGGATTGATGGATGAGGCTGCCGAGACTGATCGCGGTTCAAAATCTATCAAGCGGGCAAGAGGATATTTAAAAGTATCTAACTTAACCTTCAAGTATCAAAATAGCAAACATAATATTCTTGAAGGCATTAGTTTTAATATAAAGCCTGGGGAAAAAGTAGCGCTTGTTGGTAAATCAGGCGGAGGAAAAACAACACTAATTAATTTATTGCCAAGATTCTATGAATTTGAGCAGGGTCAAATATTATTAGACGGTATTAATATTAAGGATCTCAAGCTAAGAAGTTTGCGAAATCAGTATTCCCTGGTAAGTCAAGATACAATTTTATTTAACGATACTATTATGAATAATATAGCTTACGGTGCCATGGATAGATCGGCAAATAAAGAAGAGGTAAAAAAAGCCGCTATAGCGGCTAACGCTTGGGAGTTCATTGAGCCACTTGAAAATCAATTAGACCATGAAATTGGCGATAGAGGGGTAAGATTGTCAGGGGGACAGCGTCAAAGAATTGCAATAGCTCGTGCAATTTTAAAAAATGCACCTATATTGCTCCTCGATGAGGCTACATCAGCATTAGATTCTCATTCTGAAAAATATGTTCAGTCTGCTTTAGACAATTTAATGAAAAATAGAACAACTATAGTTATTGCTCATAGACTCTCTACAATTTTAAATGCTGATCGAATCATTGTGATTGAAAAATCAAGAGTCATTGATATCGGGACTCATAAAGAATTAATTAGGCGCTGTAAGCATTATTCAGTCCTCTACAAAAAAGGGTTAAAGTAATATTTTGATTCCGTACGAAGAAGTTTTTTCTAAAATACATTACTCAAAAAGCCCAGCTTTATTATTGCTTCTTCCTTTATCAGCAATATTTTTTTTAATATCTTATGCTAGAAAATATCTTTACCAATTTAATTTTCTAAAATCTTACAAATTAAAAGTCCCTATAGTTATTGTAGGAAACATTACTTTGGGTGGGACAGGCAAAACCCCTTTAGTTATTCATCTTGCAAATGAATTGAAAAAAAATGGGTATCATCCCGGTATAGTAAGCAGAGGATATGGCTCCAAAACAATAGGTGCTGTTGAAGTTAATCAAAAAAGTAATACAGATGAAGTAGGGGACGAGCCTATTTTGATTAAAAAGCGGACTCGTTTGCCAGTTTTTGTTTCAAAAGACAGAGTGATCGCTGCAAAAGCACTTATAAGAAAATATAAAAAAATAGATGTCATTTTATCTGATGATGGTATTCAGCATTATCGTTTAATGCGCGATATAGAAGTAATAGTAATTGATGGCACTAGAAAATTTGGAAATGGATATCTTTTGCCAGCAGGACCGCTAAGAGAGTCTATATCTAAATTAAATGATGTAGATATTATTGTATGTAATCACAAAAAAGTGGTAGATGACAGTTACTTGATGAAATATAAAAGAGAGGTCTTAATAAATCTAAAGACTAATCAAGAGATTTCATTAAATAAGATTCGCCTAAAGAATATTCATGCCATAGCTGGCATAGGGAATCCAGATCTATTTTTTAATGATCTTAAATCGCTTGGTTTAGTATTTGATAGTTCCGCCTATAAAGATCATTATCGATTTACAAAAAAAGATTTTAAAACTATGAATGATAAGAATATTATAATGACTGAGAAAGATGCTGTGAAATGCGAGAAGTTTGCTCAAGATAATTTTTGGTATTTGCCAGTTTCTGCCGAAATAAATTCGAAGTTTATTGACGTAATTTTAAAAAAGTTGAAGCATATAAGCCATGGATAAAAATCTACTAAAAATCTTAGTTTGCCCAGTAACCAAAGGACCATTAATTTATAAAAAAGATCAAAATGAGCTCATATCAAAATCTGCCAAGCTTGCTTACCCTATTAGAGATGGTATTCCTGTTTTATTAGAGAGTGAAGCGAGGATGCTTAAAGATAATGAAGATTATTCATGACTTTTAAAATTGTTATTCCAGCAAGATATCAAAGTAGTCGTTTAGAGGGAAAACCGCTTTTGGATATCGGTGGCATTCCAATGGTCATTCATGTTGTGCAGCAATCATTAAAAAGCAAGTCTAATGAGGTCGTAGTTGCAACTGACAATCAAAAGATTTTTGATGTTGTTGAAAATTTTGGTTACAAAGCAATCATGACTAATGTCAATCATAAATCTGGCACGGACCGTGTAGTAGAGGTCGTGAATTTAATGGATTGGTCAGATGATGAGATTATTGTGAATGTGCAAGGCGATGAGCCTCTCATCAATCCTTTATTAATTAATCAGGTTGCTGAATATTTGGAAAATAAAAAAGACATTTTTGTCTCTACGGCGTGCCATTCTAACTCAGATTACAATGATTTTATTGATCCAAATAACGTCAAAGTCGTACTAGATAAAAATTTTCAAGCATTATATTTTAGTAGAGCACCCATTCCTTTTCCGAGAGATGAATTTGCTCAAAAGATCATAGGAAAACAAGGTTTCTATAAACATATTGGTATCTATGCTTACCGAGTCAAGTTTTTAAAAGACTATAAGGATACAGGGCAGACTGAATTAGAAGGTATTGAAAAGTTAGAACAACTTAGAATTCTCTATGCAGGGTACAAAATTGGTGTTGTGGCATCAATTGAGATTCCAATGATAGGTGTTGATACACTTGAAGACTTAGAAAAAGTAAGAAAGTTACTTCTAATTAAATAGCAGATTCGCCTGTTTCGCCCGTTCTAATTCGTACCACTTCCTCGATATTACTGACAAAAATTTTGCCATCACCAATTTTGCCTGTATGCGCGGCAGTTGATATTGCTTCAATCACTTTTTTAACCATTTTGTCTGAAACGATAATATCTAATTTGATTTTAGGTAAAAAATCAATTACATATTCTGCGCCCCTATAGAGTTCAGTATGTCCTTTTTGTCTTCCAAAGCCTTTAACTTCGGTAGCCGTGATTCCATTAATACCAATTTCAGAAAGGGCTTCTCTTACTTCATCTAATTTAAATGGCTTAATTACTGCTTCAATTTTTTTCATCTATCTTCCCTCTTTGTATGCATTAATGTTTAAAGGTAATGGGGTATCTTCTATCTTTGCCAAAAGCCCTTTGGGTAATTTTTGGACCTATTGGGCTTTGAGCTCTTTTGAATTCGTTATCATTAATTAACTTTACAACGTGATTTACATTTTTACTAGAAAAACCTTTTTTTACAATAGAGCCTATAGACAAATCTTTTTCAATGTAAAGCTCAATTATCTTATCAAGAATTTCATATTTAGGTAGACTATTCTGATCTAACTGATTAGGCCTAAGTTCAGCCGTTGGCAGCCTCTTAATTATTTCATTTGGAATGATAGTTGATATTGAATTTCTATAATTTGCTAATTTATAAACCCACGTTTTTGGCACATCTTTAAGAGGGGCAAAACCTCCTACCATATCGCCATATAGCGTTGAATAACCAACAGCAGTTTCACTTTTGTTACTTGTTGATATTACAATTCCATTAAATTTATTAGATAGCGCCATTAATAAAACGGCTCTTATACGAGCCTGTAAATTTTCTTCGGTAGTATCAAAAGGCTTATTTTTAAATTCACTAGACAATGTTTTTCTGAAAAGTTTAAAAATAGATTGAATATCTATTTCCTTGTAATTCACGCCAGTATTTTTAATCATTCTTCGAGACTCTGTAATACTTAATTTTGCCGTAAATTCTGAGGGCATCATAACAGCAGTAATATTTTTCTTATCAAATGTATCACTTGCCAACGCTAAAACTAGAGCAGAATCAATACCACCGGATAAGCCTATAAATAAGTTTTTAAAATTATTTTTAACTACATAATCTTTAAGTGCTAATTTAAGCGCTTCATATAGATGTGCCTCCCTATGATAAGAGATTTTATGTCTATTAAATTTAACAATTGTTTTTGAAGAAAAATCAATAATTGCTGTTTCTTCCTTAAAGAACGATGATTGATGTAAGAGTTTTAATTCTTTATTGACAACGAAAGAGCCACCATCAAATATCAGCTCATCTTGGCCTCCAATTGCGTTGAGATAGATCACAGTGGATTTAGTTTCTCTCGCTAATTTAGAAATAACTTTTATTCGGACATGAGATTTTTCTATTTCATAAGGAGATGCATTAATTACAATAATGCCATCAACTGATTTTTTTTTGAGTAATTTGCTTGGTAAAAAACTCCAGGCATCTTCACATATTAGAAGACCAATTTTTAAAGTTTTATGTGTAAAAATAAATTCTTTTTTACCTGATTTAAAATATCTATTTTCGTCAAATACGCCATAATTTGGCAATGTTTGTTTGGAATAGGTACCTTGAATTTTTCCATTAAAAAGTAAGGAGGCTGAATTATATATTTTGCTATCTTTTTTTAATGGGTGTCCAACGATAACCTTTATGAAAGGTAAGGCTTTCGCAATTTTTTTTAATGCTTTTGTACATGTATCAAGAAAATCTTCTCTTAAAACTAGATCCTCAGGCGGATAGCCACATATAGAAAGCTCAGGAGTAATAAATAGTTCAGCACCTTTATTAGAAGCTTCTTTGGCGCGCTTAATAATAAGGTTACTATTTTTTTCTATATCACCAACAAATGAATTTATTTGCCCTAGCGCTATTTTCATGATTTTTAGTAATTACCACCTGCATTTTTAATTAGATCAACAATTTCAGTGTTTTTAGCTTTAAGCGCATATACAAGAGCCGTTAATCCATAGCGATCCTTTGCTTTTAAATTTACTTTTGCGTCAATGAAAAGCTGAATCATTTCTTTGGATTTATTTGCTACAGCGTAATGAAGAATAGGTGTGCCATCAGAATCTTTACGATCAATATTAGCGCCATTTTCTATCAGGATCTTGGCAACAGGTAAGCGATTCTTTTTAGTAGCCCATGTCAGTGCTGTCCAACTATATTGGTCTTCATAATCAACTTTTACACCGCGTTTTATTAAAATAGCTACTGCATCTGCATTACCCTCTCTGGCAGCATACATTAGAGGACTACATTTATATTTATCTGTAATATTTGGATCAGCACCATGATCTAGTAATATTTGAACTGTTTTGATGTCACCATTTTTGGCTGCATACATTAAAACAGTTTGTCCTGTATCGTTGGCGTTATTTGGGTCAATACCGCGCTTAATTAAAAGATCTACAGTCTCGTGAAATCCTGATATGGCAGCTAATCCATAAGCACTCCACCCATCTTTGTCTCTTATTTTAGGATCTGCTCCATTATCCAGTAGCATTTGAGCTGATCTCACATAATTTTTTTTGGCTGCAAACATCAGTGCAGTCCAACCATTGTTTTCAGTTGCATTTACTGCCGCACCTTTTTTTATTAAAAGCGCTACAATCTTATCCATATCTTTTCTCGCGGCATACATTAATGCTGTGACGCCATCTTCATCTTTAGTATTTGAATTACCACCACTTTCTAAAATAGCACTTACTGTTTCAACATCACCTTTTGAGGCTGCAGTTAAAAGATAATTCACAGACTCTTCAGCATATGCAATTGATACAAATAAAGAAGTAATCAAAAGAAAAACGAAAATAGTTTTTTTATACAATTTTTATTTTTTTAATAAGGCTTGCATGGTAAGTCCTATGTCGGCAGGCGATTTAGCCATGCTGACCCCAACTTTTTCTAATGCTTTAATTTTATCTATTGCAAGACCAGAGCCTTGGGAGATAATAGCGCCGGCATGACCCATTCGTTTCTCTTCAGGAGCTGTAATACCAGCAATATAACCTGCGAGCGGTTTTTTGATATGTTGTTTAATATATTCAGCAGCCACTTCTTCATCCGAGCCGCCAATTTCACCGACTATGATAATGCCCTTAGTATTTTTGTCTTCCTCAAACATTTGCATGCATTCAATAAAATTAAGTCCTTTGATAGGATCTCCACCAATACCAACACATGTGCTTTGACCTAAACCAAGGACGGTAGTTTGCTGAACAGCTTCATAAGTTAATGTGCCTGATTTTGAAATAATACCAATTGATCCAGGCAAATGAATGTTGCCAGGCATAATGCCAATCTTGCATTCGCCAGGTGTAATAACACCGGGACAATTTGGACCAATAAGCTTCGATTGATTAGCGCGTATTGCCGCCTTAACATTAATCATATCCTGAATTGGAATGCCCTCTGTAATACATACAATAATTTCAATACCTTCTTCCGAAGCTTCAATAATTGAGTCTGCAGCGTAAGCAGGGGGGACGTAAATTACTGAAGCATTAGCATTAGTCATTTTAATAGCATCTCTTACTGTATTAAATACAGGTAGATTAAGATGAGTTGTACCACCTTTACCAGGCGTGACTCCACCTACTAATTTTGTACCATAAGCGAGTGCTTGCTCTGAGTGAAAGGTACCCTGTTTACCAGTAAAACCCTGGCAAATTACTCTGGTAGATTTATTAATAAGAATAGACATTTATTTTTTTATAAGGCTAGTCGCGATGGTTGCCGCTTCAGTAAGTGAATTTGCGGCTTTGATATTTAAGCCACTTATTTGTAAAAGTTTCTTGCCAAGATCCACATTGGTACCTTCCAATCTCACTACTATAGGTATTTGCATACCGACTTCTTTGACTGCTGCAATAATGCCTTCCGCAATAATATCGCAACGCATAATACCGCCAAAAATATTAACTAAAACAACTTGTACGTTATTATCATCAAGAATAATTTTAAAAGCTTTCGCAACAGTTTCAGCAGTTGCCCCACCACCGACGTCTAAAAAGTTTGCAGGTTCTCCACCATAAAGTTTAATAAGATCCATGGTAGCCATAGCAAGTCCTGCGCCATTAACCATGCAGCCAATATTTCCATTAAGTGCAATATAGTTTAATCCAGCGTTAAAAGCCTCAGCTTCTTTAAAATCATTTTGTGACCAATCGCGAAATTCTGCCAATGTTTTTTGTTTCAAGAGTGCATTGTCATCAACTGTCACTTTGCAATCGAGAGCAATTATTTTTTTATTAGAAGTAATCACGAGCGGATTAATCTCCAATAGTGCAAGATCATTTTCAATAAAGACCTTAAAAGCACTTCGAGCAAGCTTAACAAAATCATTAATCATTTCATTAGGCAAACCTAATGTAAAGGCAATATTTCGGGATTGAAAGTCCATGAGGCCGTTAATTGGACTACATAGCTCTCTGATAATTTTTCCAGGATTATTTTTAGAAATTTCTTCAATTTCTATGCCGCCAGCAGAAGATGCAATGACAACGATCCTTTCTGATTGCCTATCAACCAATATAGAAAAATATAATTCTTCTTCTATATCGCATGATTCTTCGATAAGAATTGAATTAACAGGCTGACCATCTGGCTTATTTTGATAAGTGACAAGTTTTTTATGAAGAAGTGATTTTGTAATTTCAGACGCCTCTTTTTTTGAACTCACAATCTTAACGCCACCTGCTTTACCTCTACCACCCGCGTGAATTTGGGCTTTTATGACATAAGAAGGTGTTTCCATCTCGCCTATTGATTGATCTACTTCATCTATCGACTTAATTACAATACCTTTTGGAACAGAAATACCGTATTTTGCAATTAATTGTTTGGCCTGATATTCGTGGAGATTCATGATAAAAAGGAGCTAAATAAGCATTATTTTCTACGAATTTAAGCAAACATGCTAGTTAAGAATTATATTTTCATAGCAATGTTAGAATTATTCATTTAGAGCCTTTTATCACTTATTCATTTTATGAAATTATTAATTCAATCTTCATATAGTTTCAAAAGTCATTTGGCAGAAATCTCTGAAATTTTAGGCCAAGCGACAGATTCTCCATATCAGGTTATTAATGACAATGCTGCCATATATGAGATTGGAGAGGACTTATCAGAAGATTTAAAAAATCAGCTTCATCTTAAACATATAGATTTTGCAATTTTAGATCATTACAAAGCTTTAAGTGAATTTAGCTTATGTGTCATGGATATGGATTCAACAGTCATATCGATTGAATGTATTGATGAAATCGCCGATATGTGCGGCAAAAAAGAAGATGTCACTTTGATAACTAAAAGCGCGATGAAAGGAGAAATTGATTTTTCACAAAGCCTTATCAAACGTGTTTCATTATTAGTAGGTCTTGGAGAAGAAATGCTTTTTAAGGTCATAGAAGAAAGATTAAAATTTAACGAGGGCACTCAAGCATGGATTAAAGCTTGTCGTAGAAATAATGTCACGACAGTGCTTGTTTCAGGTGGCTTCGATTATTTTGCAAATTATGTGAGAAATAAACTTGGGATTGATGTTGCTATATCTAATCAGCTTGAAATTAAAGACAAGAAGCTCACGGGTAAAGTATTAGGGCGTATTGTAAATGACGAAGTGAAGGCTCAAGTAGTAAGAGAATTTCAAGCTAAACTCAATATTGATAAGTCAAAAACAATCGTGATTGGTGATGGAGCGAATGATTTAAAGATGTTAGCTGAGGCTCAATATAGCATTGCGTATCACGCAAAGCCTATTGTACAAGAAAAGGCACGGTTTAAATTCAACCACTCAGACTTTAACGGCGTATTAAATCTTTTTAAAATTTAAATAAGCTCTTCTTTTAAGAAGCCCGCTTTATATCGTGCTTCCTTATTTAGCTTTCCATAATTTAATTCAATATCGTACTTTTTAAGCAAACTCTTATAGGTTTCATGAGGGTCTAGTTTCTTAGATTCACATGCCCAGCGATACCAAATATTGCCGATAGACACATGACGAATCTCTTCTTCATAAATGATTTGTAAAATCGATACAATTTCATCATCTTTTTGCTGCTTAAATTTTTTGACAATAGGTGGGCTGACATCAAGACCTCTTGCTTCCATGGTTCTTGGAATAAGTGCTAAACGATGTATTAAATCGTGATGAGTTCTTTCAGCCATTTCCCAAAGGCTATTATGTGCATTAAAGCTGCCATAGCTTAAACCAAATTTTTTAAGATAGTCATTAAGTAAATTAAAATGTGCCTGCTCCTCGTAGGCGACTTGGATCCAGTCAAAATAAAATTGTTCTGGAAGATTTTTAAAGCGCCAGACGATATCGAGCGCTAAATTGATTGCACTAAATTCAATATGGGCTAGTGCATGAATGAATATTAATTTTCCATATTGAGTCGAGGCTGATCTTTTTTCAACTAGTCTGGGTGCGACAATATCAGGTTTAGAAGGTGCACCTGGTAATTGAAAGGTATGTTTTATATCATTTTTTGAATCAATCGTTACTCGGCGAGATTTAAAGGATTCGTATAAAGCTTTAACCTGATTTAATTTATCATTTAAATCATTTGTGGCAAGAGCCTTTAGGCTTTCCGCTCTTAACTCCATAATGTAATCAATTAATGAATAGGTACGATCGCAACAGAACCAGCTTTCATATCTGGTGTAATGATAGATTTTTTATCATAAGATAGCGCTATGTCGGCAGCAGCTTTAAAGCCGGCTTTAAATATACTGACTTTGTTGCCTTGAACCTTAAATATCTTTCCATTTTTCCAGTCACTAACAAAGAAATTATTTCCAGACTTAATTAGGCCATCACCACCGCCAAGCGCTTCAGCAACCTTTGTAATTGATTTAGTTTTTAAATTAATTTTGTATAAAATGCCACTTGAAAAGTCCACTTCATAAAGATCATTTTTTTCAATCCATAGACCATTAGGGGCAAGAATTTCAGGTGTATCTTCATTAAGTACTATTGTAATTTTTTTGTCCTTCGCAATTTTAAAAATCGCACCACCTGATTTAAGATTACCGCTATCACTTACGTATAAATTACCTGATCCATCTGAAGTAATATCATTTAAAAAAATAGGTGTTTGTGGAAATGCCATAGTACTTCCGAATACAGTCCAATTACCATCTTGTTCAACTTTCAATATACGATTTTTATCTGCTACATACAAAGACTTACCAACAAGAATTAACCCTTTAGGATCATCCATCCCACTTGCAAATGTTGAAAGTTTTCCATCAATTGAAATACGTGTAATTTTTCCATCACCATCTTTATTGAATTCACCAATCTCAGAGACATAAATGTCACCTTTGGCATCTTGAACGACTGATTCAGGACTTACAAAACCTGAGATTATATTTAAGGATTCATGCGCTTTTAAAGTGACACTTACGAGCGCTGATAATAGACATAAGAAAACACGTAAATTTTTCATTATTTTTTAGAAAGTTTTAATTAAAGACACTTGTCTTCACAGCCTTCTTCACTTACGCCTAACGAAAGAAGCAACTCCGCCATTTTTTCATCACCTTTTTCTTGTACTACGCGGATAATAGATACGCCACCTTTCATTTTTTTATTAATATCAGCGCCCTTAGATGCAAGGTATTTAACCATATCAGTTCTGCCATCAAAAGCAGCATGATGAAATGCATTCATTTTTGTAAGGGGGTGAGTGTAATTGATATCAGCGCCATGATCGACCAAATATTTGAGAACTTGAAATTGACCTTTAGCCGCTGCCATGAGAAGCGGGCTCCATGCAAAATAAGTTGAATTAACATCTACTTTTTTGACTTCAACATATTTTTTAACGATAGGCAATTTGCCTTCATTCACAGCGCCTGAAAATTCGATTTGTTCTGCATCAGTCAATGCAAAAAGATGCATTGAGAAAGTAAGTAAGATTAATGTTAATGTGGTTTTTAAAAATTTATTCATGAAGATTGATTCTTTCGTTTAGTTAAAAAATTGATAAGCATTGGTAAACATTTTATACCATGGCGCTAATCCATCCCAGGTTTTAGGATGCCAAGAGTTTTGTATTACTCTATAAACTCTCTCGGGATGAGGCATCATAATAGAAAACCGTCCATTTTCCGAAGTGAATCCAGTAATTCCTTCAGGTGAGCCGTTTGGATTCATAGGATAGATAGAAGTTCCCTTGTGGTAATTATCAACATACCGAAGTGTTGCAAGTTGATGATTTAAAACATCATTCAACTGATTCTGAGTTTGATATTCTGTAAAGCCTTCACCATGTGCTACTGCAATTGGGAGTATTGCGCCATTCATTTCATTAAAAAATATTGAATTAGATTTAAGAATTTCGACAGATACAAATCTTGCTTCAAATTGCTCAGATTTATTTTTTATAAAATGTGGCCATAAAGCGGAGCCTGGAATAATCTCTTTCAAGTTACTCATCATTTGACAACCATTACAAATGCCAAGTGCTATCGTGTCAGTTCTTGAGAAAAATTCTTCAAAAGCATCACGAGTTTTTGAATTAAACAAAATAGATTTAGCCCATCCTTCACCTGCACCCAATACATCGCCATATGAAAAGCCACCACATGCAACGAGCGCTGAAAAATCAGTTAAAGATTTTCGATTCTCAATAATATCTGACATATGCACATCATGTGCTTCAAATCCTGCAGTCGAAAACGCAGATGCCATTTCAACATGGCCATTAACGCCTTGCTCTCTTAGGATAGCTATCTTAGGTTTTGTTTTTTTAATTCCAAAAGACTGGGGAATCTTAAAATCAAATTTTGGATTTAATCCTGGATCAAAATCATCTGAAATTTTAGAAAACTCTTCTAAAGCGCATACTGGATTATCTCGTATCGATTGCATTTTGTATGATGTTTCAGTCCATGCGCTTTGTAAACTTGACCTTGTATCTTCAAAGACAGTGTTATTTTGATATTTGATGTGAATGATTTGATCTGAATTGACAGATCCAATTAAGAAGGCATTCTGATTTAAAGCAGCATTCAGTTTTTTAAGTACACTTGAGATATATTCTTTCTTAATTTGAACGACAGCACCTAACTCTTCGTTAAATAGAATAGCTTTAATATCAGGCCCACACGCGGTTAAATCAATATCTAAACCACAACGCCCTGCAAAAGCCATTTCAGTTAAAGTCGCAAGGAGTCCACCATCCGATCGATCATGATAAGCCTCAATCATATTTTCATCTTTCAATGTTTGGATCACATGAAAGAATGCTTTAAGAGTTTTTGTGTCTTCAAGATTTGGTGGCGTATCGCCAACTTCATTAAATACCAAGTTAAATGATGAAGCTCCTAATCGATTCTTGCCTAAACCCAGGTCGATATAAATCAGACCACTTTCCTTAAGATTTCTATTAAGTGTAGGCGTTAAAGTTTTTCTAGCATCAAAAACAGGTGCGAACGCAGTTAAGATAAGCGATACAGGCGAAACAACAGCTTTTTCTTCTTTGTTATCAAGCCAGGATGTCTTCATAGACATAGAATCTTTACCGACAGGAATACTGATACCTAAATCAGGGCAAAGATGCATACCGATTTCTTCAACAGCATCAAATAAAGCAGCATCTTCACCTTCATGCCCTGCAGATGCCATCCAATTAGCTGATAATTTTATATCTTCTAAATGATGAATGGATGCTGCGGATAAATTAGTAATCGCCTCACCTAAGGCCATGCGAACAGAGGCTTTAGCATCAATCATTGCAATAGGTGTTTTTTCACCAATAGCAAAAGCCTCACCGAGATTACTATCAAAAGATGACAAGGTGACGGCGACATCTGCAACAGGAATTTGCCAAGGACCCACAAGCTGATCTCTTGCAATTAATCCTGTCACTGATCGATCGCCGATATGAATCAAGAACATTTTATTTGCAACGGCGGGGTATCTTAAAACGCGATATGCTGCGTCTTTGATATCAATATTTTCTATGTTGACAGATTTAACTGTTCTTTCTTTTCTCTTTACATTGCGCGTCATCTTAGGCGGTTTTCCTAAAAGGATAGATAAATCCATATGGACTGCATCTTTTTTAAGAAGACTATCTTCGACAATAAGTTGTTTGTCGTCTTTTGCAATACCTACAATGGCAAACGGACATCTTTCTCGTTCGCAAAGTGATTTGAATAAATCAAAATCTTTTTCTTTGATCGCTAATACATAACGTTCTTGAGCTTCATTGCACCAGAGCTCGCGTGGAGACATACTTTGCTCTTCATTGTTAATTGCGCGTAATTGAAAAGTCGCACCAACACCACCGTCATTCACTAATTCAGGAAATGCATTTGATAAACCACCAGCACCAACATCATGAATACTTAAGATAGGATTTTGAGTCCTTAATTGCCAGCATCGATCAATCACTTCTTGCGCTCTTCTTTGTAATTCAGGATTGCCACGTTGTACAGAATCGAAATCTAAATTTTCTTCATTAAATCCAGTACCCATACTTGAAGCAGCTCCACCACCAAGACCGATAAGCATCGCAGGACCCCCTAATTGAATAAGAAGGGCGCCTGGTGGAATTGCATGTTTTTTTGTATGAATATCATTAATACTGCCAATGCCACCCGCCAACATAATGGGCTTATGAAAACCTTTTATCTCATTATTGTGTAGGATTTCTAATGTTCTAAAATAGCCTGTAATATTGGGTCTGCCAAATTCATTGTTATATGAAGCACCTCCAATGGGACCGTCAATCATAATTTGAAGTGCTGATGATATGCGAGCAGGAGCGCCGTAAATATCTTTTTCCCAAGGCTGAATAAATTCAGGAATACGTAAATTAGATACTGAAAATCCTGTGAGACCCGCTTTAGGTTTTGAGCCTCTTCCTGTTGCACCTTCGTCTCTGATTTCACCACCTGCACCTGTTGCAGCGCCTGAGAAAGGAGAGATTGCTGTCGGATGATTATGTGTTTCTACCTTCATAATAAAGTGAGTGAGTTCTTCATGATTGCTATAAATACCATTTTGATTTGGATAAAAGCGATTGATCCTAGCACCCTTTACAATAGAAGAATTATCAGAGTAAGCCACAATCGTATTGCCAGGATGTAAGTGATGCGTATTTTTAATCATGCCGAAAAGTGATTTAGATTGCGTCTTATCATCTACAATCCAATCGGCATTAAATATTTTATGGCGACAATGTTCTGAGTTTGCTTGAGCAAACATCATGAGCTCTACATCTGTAGGATTTCTTTTGATAGAAGTGAAGTAATTAAATAAATAATCGATTTCATCTTCAGATAAAGCAAGTCCGAGTTTTTTATTGAAATCATTTAAGACTTGTTTTCCACCTTCAAGTATTTCTGCGTACTGAAGTGGTTTAGGAGGTAGATGAGAAAAAAGAGATTGAGCTTCATAAAGATCAAAAATCGAAACTTCTGTCATACGATCATGAAGTAAAACTGAAAGCGTTTTCTTTTTATCATCTGATAATAAAGATTCGTCTTTTAATTCAACATATACAGCAACCGCTCTTTCGATACGTTTGATGTCATAAAGTCCGCAATGGTTTGCAATATCAGTAGCTCTTGAAGCCCAAGGCGATATGGTGCCAGGACGTGGCATGGTGATAATCGCGTTATGTTTAAATTTTAGCGTGTGAGCCTTAGGGCCATAATACAGAATTTTTTCTAAGGTAGCTTTATCATTTTCTTTGATTTTTTTTTCACACCATACGATATGAATGTATTCAGAGTGAATATCTTTGATTTTTTTATTAATTGTTTGAAGCTTTTCAAGAAGTTTTTCTTTTCTAAACTTTGAATAAGCTGGGCCACCAGCAATATGAATAATTTCTTGGCTTTGCATGTTTTGGGCAGTGTTTTAAGACGTTACTTTAAGCTTGTGATTTTAACAGAAGCTATTTTCTAAAACCTCGTTAATTTTTAATAAATTAACTAGAAAAATAGAGTGAGGTTTGATAGAAAATAAAGCTAAAAACCCAGGCCATAAGAAGTGCCCATGAAACTGAATAAATCACAAATGAAAGGTTTTTGGATTCATTTTTAAGGGTTGCGATCGTAGATAGACAAGGCGTATAAATGAGGGTAAAAATCATAAAGCTAATAGCCTGAATTTGAGTTACATTGCTATAAAGATGATGGATTAAAGCTGTGCCCTCCGCGCCGTAAATTACAGCTAAGGCACCAATAACAATTTCTTTGGCAATAAAACCAAAAATGAGGGCAATCACCAATTGTTCATTAATACCAATGGGTTGGAAAATAGGGGATAGCCATTTACCTAATTGGCCAGAATAAGTGAGTTCACTCGCAATCGGCACATCCATTGGGAAATGCGTTAACGCCCAAACAAGAAGCACGCCAATAGTAATAAATTTGGTGGCACGTGTTAGAAAATGTTTAATTTCAAGCACGCTTCTTTTGATGATGTGATTCATTGTAGGAAAGCGATAGGGGGGCAATTCAATAATAATAGGTTCTTTATTCTTGAATTGATTTTTAAAGATAAGTGCTGAAATAAAGATCGTGAAAAAACTTAATAAATAAAGACAGAAAAGCACCAGTGGCCCGTACTTGGCGTTAAAGAGTGCTGTAATAATAAATAAAAATACTTGGAGTCTCGCTGAGCACAATGAAAATGGAATCACAAACATCGTTAAGAGACGAAGTTCTTTTGTGCGCATAATTTTTGTGCCTATGAGAGCCGGCACATTGCATCCAAAACCCATAAGCATCATCACAAAACCTCTTCCATCCAAGCCTATTTTTTCCATTAAAGCGTCCATCAAAAATGCAGCTCTTGAAAAATAACCACTATCTTCTACAACGCTCATGATGAGGAAGAAAAGAATAATAATGGGTACAAAAGCAGCTATGGTGGTGACCCCTAAATAGAGACCATCTAAGAGGAGGCTTTGAAAAATACCATGATGATTTGTAAATAAAGGCTCAAGATAATCTGCTCTAAAGAAATTGAAGAATTGAGCCATTAAATCTTGAATAGGTTTGCCTAGCGTGAAGATAAACTGAAAAATAGAAAATACAATTATAAAAAAAATAGGTAGACCCCAGAAGGGATTCAAAAAGAGTGCGTCAAGTTTTTTTGTATTCTTATCGTTAAGTTTAGTTGGATATTTAACAGTTAATTGAATTAAAGTTTGAATTGTTTTTTGATGAGATATTTGATCAGATGAATTTAATGGGCTAATTTTTTTAATGGGTGTGGCGACATTTTGACTCATTAGTTGAGAAGAGGCTTTTAAAAGTTCAGTCATACCTTCGCCGAATTTAGCACTTGTTTTAACCACAGGTATTTTAAGTTTTTTCTCTAACAATGCGGCGTTTATACTGATACCCATTTTTTTTGCTTCGTCATGCATATTGAGAGCGAGTACACAGGGAATATTAAGCTTTTGAAGTTGTAATAATAATGAAAGTTGTCGCTCAATTTGAGCGCTACATAAGACAACAATCGCTAAATCAATTTTGTTATGATTGATAAAGGTTTGTACAATTTTTTCATCTTCAGATAAACCTTGAAGATCATAAATGCCTGGTAAGTCAATGAGTTCAGCCATATGGCCGGCTAGTATTGTTTTCACCACATGAAGGTCTACAGTAATACCAGGCCAATTACCGATGCGTGCAGAGGAGCCGCTTAAGCGATTAAACAGAGTCGACTTGCCCGTATTTGGCATGCCTAAGAGAGCAATACGCTTCATAGGGCAGATGAGTTAATTTGAATAAGTGATGCTTCTTGTTCCCGAATCATAAGCTCAGTTGTATCAATCATGATATGAAAAGGCCCTTTAAGTGGCGCCTTTCTTAAGACAGTGATTTTTTTGCCGCGTTTCAACCCCATGGCATGGAGCCTATGAATCAGCAAGCGATCCATATCGAGCTTTTGAATAATACCGCTTTGGCCTTCTGACAATTCTAATAAAGTAGTCATAGCTATCTAAATGATAATGATTCTTATTATTATATACAAAAAAGCCTGCATAACGCAGGCTTTAACTGGCTCCCAAGACGAATTTCTTTATTTTCGGTTATCAACAATCTTAGCTTTTGCTTTGAGATCTGTTAATAGCTTATCAAGTTGTTTTTGTTGAAGTGTTTTGGCTAAACCTTCTTTTACTTTATCGAACTCAGGTGCTTGAAGTACTCTTGTATCTTCTAGCTTAATCACATGCCAGCCGAATTGTGTTTGAACTGGTAGAGTAGTAAAGCTACCTTTTTTAATCGAGGTAAGGGCTTCAGCAAATGGCTTCACCATTGAGTTCGCTGGGAACCAACCCAAATCACCACCTTTATCTTTTGAGCCTGGATCTTTTGATTTATCTTTAGCTATTTTGCTAAAGTTTCCACCTTTATTAAGTTCAGTAATCACGTCTTTAGCTTCTTGTTCGCTTCCAACAAGAATATGTTTTGCATTGAATTCTTGAGTACCCAAATCTTTTTTATATTGTTCATATGCATTTTTAATATCAGATTCTGGAATAGGATTTTTTTGAACGTAATTTTGTAGGAAAGTGTTGTATAGCATTTCTTTACGAGCTAACTCTTCTTTCAAAAGATAGTTTGCGTCCTTGCTAAGCCCGGTTCTTTCTGCTTCTTGAATAATAACTTCCATGGCAATCATGCGATTGACAATCATATTATTAAGGTTGTCATCCATTTTTTGGCCGCGATTTGCAAGATCTTTCACTACAAAATCATAGAGATTCTTTTTAATAGGCTTGCCATTCACTGTAATATTTAAATCAGCTGCATGCCCTAATATACCGAACTGAAAAAGTAAAATAAAGACAAAGGTTTTGATAAAAGAAAACATTAAAGCTCCTTGATAATTAATATTGAAGAGTGATTCCTTAAGGCAAATCAGCTTTGATACTTAATGCATGAATTTTTTTAGGAATTAAATCTTTAAGCGCTTCGTAAATCATGCGATGCCTCATTATCGTTGATTTTCCTGAAAAATGCGAACTTGTAATTTCCAAATCGAAATGGCCTCCACCTGTATTGCCGTTATGTCCTTTATGAAGATCACTTAAGTCTTTGAGACTTAAATGAGAGGGTTCTAAAAATGCTAGCCTTTCTTTAATAAGATCTTTTAACATAGATATTTAAGGAAGTGTTTTTCTGAAAGGTTTCACTTCAACAGAAGCATAAACGCCTGAAGTATAAAAAGGATCTTCATGAGCCCAGTTTATCGCTTCATCGAGCGAAGTAAATTCAGCCACAATTAGACTTCCTGAAAAGCCATCTAAACCAGGATCAATCGCATCGATTGCGGGGAAAGGCCCTGCGAGAATCAACTTTCCCTGATCTTGCAATATTTTAATGCGCGCTAAATGCGCTGGCCTTTGAGCCAATCTTTGATTGAGGCTATTTTGGTGATCTTTAGCGATGATGGCGTAAAACATATTATTTATGATTAGCTCTTGATGCCATAACCGCAATCAATATGGCATAACAAATGATTAATCCTGTAATACCGAATAATTTAAAATTTACCCAGATACTCTCTGAGAAATTAAAAGCAACGTATAGATTAAGAAAGCCTAAGCCTGCAAAAAATACTGCTGAAGTCATGTTAATTTGATTCCAAGTTTTTTCATTTAATCGAATTTGTTCGCCCATGAGATTTTTAATAAGATTTTTTTTCTTAAAAAAATGAAAAAATAAAAGCGCGCCTGCTAATAACCAATACAAAATACTAGGCTTCCATTTAATAAAATTTGCATCGTGAAGCCATAATGTTGTTCCACCTAAAATGCTGATCAATACAGCATTAAATATAAGCAATTTATCCACTCTTTTGTGAATGAGCTTGCTATAGATCAGTTGAAAAAACGTAGCAACTATAACGACTAATGTTGCTGTATAAATGTCTGAAAATTTATATGCAATAAAAAAAAGAATGACAGGAAAAAGATCAAATAGAAATTTCATTTGTAAAATTACCTCATGGCTTTTATACATTATGTTTGGTCTAGACTATCTGTTACTATGGTAGTTCATATTGAAGTACCTAATACCCATGATCGATCTTCATTCACATTCTACTATATCTGACGGATTATTGAGTCCAGCTGAACTTGTTCGGTATGCTCATACTAAAGGTATCAAGGTTCTTTCTTTAACCGATCATGATGATGTTGAAGGTTTAAAGGAAGCAACTTCACAAGCAAAATTATTGGGCATGCATTTAATTCAAGGTGTTGAAATTTCAGTGACATGGAAAAGGGCCACGATTCATATTGTTGGATTGAATGTAGATCCAGAAAATAAAACCTTATTACAAGGCCTTTCTTCTATTCGAGAAGGTCGTTTTGAAAGAGCAAAACTAATGGCGCGTGCTCTTGATGAAGTGGGCATCAAAGGCAGCTTAGAAGGCGCATTAAAATATGCAAAATCTGGCATTCTAGGCCGGACACATTTTGCGAGATTTTTAGTTGAAAAAGACCACGCTAAAGATGTGAGAACTGTATTTAAAAATTATCTCGTCAAAGGCAAACCAGGCTTTATTGAACATACTTGGACTACTTTAGATAAGGCGCTGGCATGGATTCATGAAAGTGGGGGTATAGCTGCCATCGCACATCCTGCTCGATATAATTTAGGTAAAAATAATCTTTTGGCATTCTTGAATGAATTTAAAGCATTGGGAGGCCAAGGGATTGAAGTCATATCAGGAAGTCACACAACCGAAGATTCTTTAAAATTCTCAAGAATTGCATATGAGTTTGAATTACTAGCATCTATAGGTTCTGACTATCATGGGCCAGGTATTTCTTATAAGGAGATGGGGTCTTTGCCCAGACTTCCTGAAACATGCGTTCCAATATGGAAAACTTGGAATGAAGTCAATGCCATATTGAACTAAATTTTTTCTCAAAAATACATATTTCTTGAATGAATATAAGAATATTCAAATAGAATGACATTCTATATATGGAATTAACTGTTATACAAAAAGTTACCGTTTACGCGCTTCCCATTATCTTTGCGATTACGGCTCATGAGGCAGCGCATGGCTATGCCGCCAAGCATTTTGGCGATTTGACAGCTTACAATCAAAATAGAATCAGTCTTAATCCACTAAGACATATTGATCCCATTGGCACTATTCTTTTACCAGCTTTAACTGTATTACTGGGCGGTGTTTTATTTGGGTGGGCTAAGCCTGTACCAGTTAATTTTATGAATTTGCGCCATCCTAAAAAAGATATGCTTTGGGTAGCTGCAGCTGGCCCTTTTTCAAATTTAATTATGGCGATCTTTTGGACAATTTTATATGGACGAAGTGCCTATTTACCAGAATCGATGTCTTTGTTTATTCAGCAAATGGGTATAGCGGGTATTAGTATTAATCTATCTTTAATGGTATTAAATTTAATTCCATTGCCCCCACTCGATGGGGGAAGAATTGCCGTGAGTTTATTACCTAATCATCTCGCTTATAAGTATGCACAAGTTGAACGATATGGTTTTTTAATTTTAATAATTTTATTAATGACTCATATTCTTGATTTAATAATTTTTCCGCTTATCCAAATTAGTCAAAGTCTAATTTTATGGATATTTGCATAAGGATGAAGATATAAGTTATGGCTATTGAACGTGTCATATCTGGGATGCGACCCACGGGCAATCTTCATTTGGGTCACTTCAATGGAGTATTGAAAAATTGGATCAATCTCCAACATGAATTCGAATGTTTATTCTTCGTAGCCGATTGGCACGCTCTCACGACGCATTACGACTCTCCTGAAATTATTGAAGAGAACGTTTGGGAAATGGTGGTTGATTGGCTTGCAGCTGGCGTTGATCCAGTGACAGCAACTATTTTTATTCAGTCTAAAGTCCCTGAGCACGCTGAGCTTCATATCTTACTATCTATGATCACACCACTAGGCTGGCTTGAAAGAGTGCCAACCTATAAAGATCAGCAAGAAAAATTATCCTCTAAAGATTTATCGACTTATGGATTCTTAGGCTATCCATTATTACAAAGCGCAGATATTCTGATTTATAAAGCAACTAAAGTGCCTGTTGGTGAAGATCAAATTCCTCATGTTGAATTTACACGTGAGATTGCAAGACGCTTTAATCATCTCTACGGCAAAGAAGCTGGTTTTGTTGAAAAAGCTGAAGAGGCAATTAAAAAATTAGGCTCTAAAAAAAGTAGTCTCTATATGGAGATGAAAACAGCCTATCAAGAAAATGGTGACGAAGAAGCTTTAGATTCAGCGCGCGTATTAATCGAAGAACATCAGGGATTAAGTTTAGGCGACAAAGAAAGATTATTAGGCTTTTTAGAAGGTGGCGGCAAAATGATTCTAGTTGAGCCAGAGTATAAGCTAGCACCTGCATCAAGGATGATTGGTTTAGATGGTCAAAAAATGTCTAAGTCTTATAACAATACAATTGCTTTAAGAGAGCCTCCTGAATCTGTTGAGAAAAAAATTAAAACAATGCCAACAGACCCTGCGCGCATCAGAAGAAATGATCCAGGTAATCCAAATCATTGTCCTGTATGGCAATTGCATCAAGTGTACTCAAATGACGAAATAAAGTCTTGGGTCGAAACAGGATGTAAAGAAGCAAAAATAGGATGTATTGAGTGTAAGCAACCTGTGATTGAAGCGATCAATAAAGAATTGAAACCTATTCAAGAAAGAGCATCTTATTACATTGAAGATCCTGATCTTGTAAAAAATATCGTGGCAGAAGGTTGTGAAAAAGCGAGAAAATTAGCAAGAGAAACGATGCGAGAGGTAAGAGAAGCGATGGGGTTAAGTTACTAATGAATCAAGAAGTGCAAACAATGAGGATTGGAAAAATTCATGGAGAGAATATTGAGGTATTACCCCAGGATCTTTACATTCCCCCTGATGCACTTGAAATTTACCTAGAAGCTTTTGAAGGGCCGCTCGATCTTCTTTTATACCTAATTAGAAAACATAACTTAGATATTCTCGATATCCCTATGGCTGACTTAACAATTCAGTATATGGATTATGTTGAGAAAATGAAAGAAATTAAACTTGAGTTAGCTGCAGATTATTTACTTATGTCCGCTGTCTTGATTGAAATTAAATCAAGAATGCTTTTACCTAAGAAAACAGCCGAAGAAGATACAGAGCAAGATCCTCGTGCTGAACTTGTGCGAAGACTGATGGAATATGAGCTTATTAAAATAGCCTCTGAAAAACTTACACAAATGCCACAAGTGGGCATTGATCTTTTTGTAGCCAATGCTTATTTTGAAAAAATTACAGAAATTACCTATCCAGATATATCGATTGATGAAATATTCGCAGCATGGAAAAATATTTTAAATCGTGCAAAACACTTTGAAGCGCATAAAGTTGCTCGAAATAAACTCTCTGTAAGGGAGCATATGACAATGATTTTAAGAAAACTTCAAGAAGAGGAATTTATTGAGTTTTCATCACTATTTAATGTAGCTGAAGATAAAATTCAAAAATTAGTTGTATGTTTCTTAGCTATACTAGAATTAGCAAGAGAGCGGCTCATTAAGATTACTCAACAAGAAAGCTTTTCTCCTATCTACATTAAATTACAGATTAATTAAGCCATGACGGATTTAAATAACATATCGAAAATTAAACAAATACTAGAAGTGGCACTTCTAACAAGCGCTAATCCTTTATCATTGGATGATTTGCAAAAATTATTTTCAGAAAAAATTGAGCGATCTACATTAAGAATGTTGTTAGATGAACTTAAAACAGAATGGCAAGACCGCACTATGGAATTAGTCCTTGTCGCATCGGGTTATCGCTTTAAAGCAAGAGATGAATATTCAAGCTATCTTATGAGATTGAGCCCTGAAAAAGTAGCTAAATATAGTCGTGCAGTTATGGAGGTGTTGGCGATTGTGGCTTATAGACAGCCAGTCACGCGGGGCGATATTGAAGAGATTAGAGGTGTTGCACTTAATCCTAATGCTATTAGGCAGTTGCTAGAGAGAGACTGGATTGATGTGATTGGTCAAAAAGACGTTCCTGGCAGACCTTCATTGTATGCAACAACAAAATATTTTTTAAATGATTTTAATTTAAGGTCTTTATCCGAGCTTCCTGATATCGAAAGCTTCCTCCAAAATGAAATTCCTTTGAATGTCTAATGTTAAGTCATTAAAGACTTAATTACTTTATGCGTTCACAAGATCAAGATTCACCAAAAGAAAGTAAGCAAACAAGCGTATCAAAAACTCAGCGCCTTCATAAACTCCTTGCTCAATCTGGCATTGGATCCAGACGAGAAATGGAAAAATATATTGAAGCGGGTCGTGTGTATGTTAATGATAGCCTAGCAATTTTAGGTCAATTGATTTATGAGCATGACATCATTAAGATTGATGGAAAAACGACTCATCTTTTCTTTGATTTAAAATTTCCTAAAATTCTTATCTACCATAAGCCTGAAGGTGAGATCGTTTCTGTAAGTGACCCGCAAAAAAGAACTACAGTATTCTCAAAGTTGCCTAGAATTAAGAATGAAAAATGGATTTCGATAGGGCGTCTTGACATTAATACTTCAGGGCTCCTTATGTTTACTACTTCAGGCGATCTTGCTAATCGCCTCATGCATCCTAAATTTGAAATTGAACGTGAATATGCTGTTCGTATCTTTGGCGAATTAACTGAAGAGCAAATATCAAAGTTAAAATCAGGCGTTAAGTTAGATGATGGCCTCGCGAAATTTGATGAAATTCGTTATCAAGGTGGCGAAGGAGCTAATCGCTGGTATCAAGTCATACTAATGGAAGGCAGAAATCGAGAAGTAAGGCGTTTGTTTGAACATTTTAATTTGCCCGTGAGTCGACTCATTCGAACTAGATTTGGCCCCGTGTCTCTTCCATCTCGGGTAAAAAGAGGCATGATGCTAGAGCTTGAAGTGAAAGAAGTTGAAAAAATTTTAAAATGGCTAGATATGCCTTTTTCGATGATCAGCCGTAATGAAAGTCTTAATAAAGTTAAAGCGCGAAAAAAACATGCGCATCCATCACCCTATGCGCCTAAAGTGAAGCTTGATCGAAAAGCTATATTAGATAAAAAGATTAAAAAGATTGGAAGAAAACCAGTTAAGAGAAGAATCAGAAGTGATTCTGATATTAAAAAAATCTAATCAGGTAATTGAGATTTTTGTAGCATAAGCACAAAGTCATTACCTAAAGAAACATCTAGCCATTGAAATTTAAGTTTAGGGAATTTATTTAATAAAACTTCTTTGTTGTGACCAATTTCAACAATTAATATGCCATCATCATTAAGATAGCGTTTTGCTTCGTTGATAATTCTAATGGTGTGATCTAAACCCTCTTCTCCACTCCCTAAAGCCATACTTGGTTCTTTTAAAAATTCCATAGGGAAGCTATCAACTGAAGCTTGATTTACATAAGGAGGGTTCGAAATAATGAGGTCATATTTCTTATCTTGTAAGGCATCAAATAAATTAGATTGAATTAATTCGGTACGATCATTAAGCCCATAATGATTAATATTGATTTCCGCTACCTGTAATGCTTTTTCAGATAAGTCTACAAGATCAATAATTGCATTCTGAAAGCTATGTGCCATCATTATGCCTAAGCAACCACTGCCAGAGCATAAGTCTAGCGCGCTAAAGATTTTTTCAGGATCATCAATCCATGGGTAAAGATTTTCGCTTAATAACTCCGCAATTAAAGATCTAGGAACAATGACGCGCTCATCCACATAAAACTTGTAATCTCTTAGCCAGGCTTCATTAAGAAGATAAGCAGTTGGGATTTTGTCTTTAATTCTTTTTTCAATTAAAAATAATAAATCTTTTTTTTCTTTGCCTGTTAGGCTAGCGTCTAAAAAGTTTTCTATCGTATCGTGAGGAAGGTGAAGAAAGCCAAAAATAAGCCAGACAGCTTCGTCATATGCATTAGAAGTGCCATGACCAAAAAAAATATCAGAACTTTCAAATTGACTAACCGTGTATCTAAGCCAATCACGAATTGAAGAAAGCTCAGCAAGAATTTGCGCTTGGCTCAAGTGAGAATCTTATGCAACGTCAGTTTATAGATATCTTTGAGTGGTTCGATATCTTTTACATCAATACATTCATTTATTTTATGAATCGTGGCATTGAGCGGGCCAAATTCTACAACCTGATCGCTGATGTTCGCAATAAAGCGACCATCCGAAGTGCCGCCCGTTGTAGAAAGCTCGGGTGTGATACCCACAGTTTCTTTAATCGCTTGCGATAAAATCTCTACAAGCTTCCCTTTTTTTGTTAAATAAGGATTGCCCGAGTGCTCCCAATCAATTACGTAATCAAGTTTATGCTTATCTAAAATAGCATGTGCTCTTTCTTTTAAATTTTCAGCAGTACTTGCTGTTGAGTATCTAAAATTAAAAAGAATATCGACTTCGCCAGGAACAGTATTTGTAGCACCTGTGCCGCCTTTAATATTTGAAATTTGCCAAGAGGTTTTAGGAAAATATTCATTACCTTCATCCCAGGACATATTGACTAAATCTGTGATTGCAGGAGCAACCATATGAATCGGATTCTTAACCAAATGAGGGTAGGCAATATGACCTTGAATGCCTTTTACAGTAAGCTTTGCGGAAAGCGACCCTCTTCGGCCATTTTTTATCATATCACCGAACTTAAGATGTGAAGTAGGCTCACCGACTACACAAAAATCAATCCTTTGATTTCTTTCTTTAAGAAGTTCAACTACTTTTACGGTACCATCCACCGCCACACCTTCTTCGTCGGAAGTAATAATTAATCCAATTGAACCTTTGAAACCTTTGGTTTCGTCTAAAAATTCTTCAATGGAAACAATAAAGGCTGCAATAGATGTTTTCATATCCGCAGCACCTCGACCATAAAGCTTGTCATCTTTGATTGTAGGTTCAAAAGGAGGCGATATCCATTGATCGACTGGGCCACTCGGTACGACATCTGTATGACCTGCAAAAAAAAAGAAGGGTGCTTCAGTCCCTCTCCGTGCGTATAAATTTTCTACATCACCTACTTTAATTTTTTCACATTTAAAACCTAAAGGTTCTAAGAGGCTTATAAGAAAATCTTGACAGCCAGCATCGTCAGGCGTGTTAGATTTTCTAGCAATTAAATTCTTAGTGAGTTCTAATGTTCTGGTCATTTTTATTTTTTAAATAATTGTTTAAATTTAGCTTCATCAAATCCAAGCGATACTACTTTTTTGTCGATTGCTACCAAAGGTCTTTTCATCACCGTTGGGTTTTCTATAATTAATTGAATGGCAGTTTCTTTATTGTCTCCAAGTTTTTTTTCTCGGCCTGTCAGATTTCTCCAGGTCATGCCGGATTTATTAATGAGCATATCCCAGGTTAAATGATTTGGTAGTTTTTTAACCCATGCAGTCAAAGTAGCCTGATCTAATGCTTCTTTTTTTAGATCAAAAAATTCATATTTAATTTTATGGTTATCAAACCAAGTTAATGCTTTTTTGACAGTACTACAATTTTTAATGCCGACTACCATCATAATTAAATACCTCTAAGCAACTCATTAATACCAACTTTACCGAGTGTTTTTTCGTCTACCTTTTTTACAATCACTGCACAGTAAAGACTATAAGAGCTATCTTTTGATGGTAGGTTTCCTGAAACAACAACTGAGCCTTTAGGAATGCGGCCATAAGTTACTTCGCCTGTCTCACGATCATAAATTTTAGTAGATTGGCCAATATAGACCCCCATAGAAATAACTGCATTATCTTCAACGATCACACCTTCAACCACTTCTGATCGTGCACCAATAAAGCAATTATCACCAATAATAGTTGGACCAGCTTGAATAGGTTCCAATACCCCACCAATGCCTACGCCTCCTGAGAGGTGAACATTTTTACCAATTTGCGCACAAGAACCGACAGTCGCCCATGTATCGACCATTGTACCTTCGTCTACATAAGCCCCAATATTTACATATGAAGGCATGAGCACAACATTTTTGCCAATAAATGAACCGCGTCTTGCAATAGCATTCGGTACAACACGATAACCACCTGCTTTAAAATCTTCATCAGAGAAATTAGCAAATTTTGAATTTACTTTATCAAAGTAATTGGTATAACCACTCTTCATGACCTCGTTATCGTAGAGTCGGAAAGAGAGTAATACCGCCTTCTTAATCCATTGATGTGTTTCCCACTCTTGTGAGTCTCTGATGCGCGTTGCCACTCGCAGCGATCCATTATTTAAATTATTAAGCACTTCATCCACAGTATCTTTAATTTCTTTTGGTGCATTTTTTGGATTGATTTCAGCTCTTATTTCAAAAGCGTTTTCGATGATTGATTTTAATTGATCCATACAAGTATTTTTTTAAGTTAAAACAGTATTTTACATTAAAGTCTATTGCAATTACCTTGGTCGATTTGATTCATAGAGGGGCTTGAATTTATTGGCAAGATCAGTGAGCTCCCTAATACGATTGTCATCAGATGGATGAGTGCTTAAAAATTCAGGTGGTTTTTTAGTATCTTGTTGTTTCATTTTTTCCCATAAGGTGACTGAAGCCAAAGGATTAAATCCTGATCTCGCGGCAAGTTCAAGACCAATAGCATCAGCTTCTCTTTCTTGTGTTCGGCTATTAGGTAGGGCGAAAAAGAGGGTAGTACCCAAAGAAACTGCTTGTACAGTGGCATTCGCTCTATTGCGTTTACTTGTATTTGATATGTAAGCTGCAAAACCAATCAAACCTAATTGTTGAACGGCTGCAGTCGACATTCTTTCCCGGCCGTGTTCACGAAGTGCATGAGAAATTTCATGTCCGATAACGGCTGCTAATTCGTCATCAGTAGCTTTTAGTTTTCGAATAAGACCTGAGAAGACCATAATTTTCCCCCCAGGCATACAGTAAGCATTAACTTCATCATTGTCTTCAATATTTATTTCCCAAGTCCACTGATTAGCTTCAGGCTTAAAAAAAGTTGTATTAGCAATTAGTCTATTACTAATTCTCTTAACGCGACTTACTTGAAAAGAATCAACATTCAGTTTATTTTTCTTTCTTGCTTCTTGAAGTGCAGCTCTGTAGCTATCATTTGCCAGGCTTGCCACCATAGATTGGGGCATAAGTAAAAGTTGTTTTCTATCGATACCTGATTGATTTTTTATAGTAGTTGAGGCACAACCTGTAATAAGAAATACTAATAAAAATAAAAAACTATATTTCATTCTTAAAACAATACTTGGCTTCCTAATTCAACCACTCGGTTAGGTGGAAGCTTAAATTGATTGGTAATTGTTTCCGCACTTCTAAATAAACCGATAAATAGTTTCTTTCTCCAATAATTCATGTTGTCTTTTGGCGTCGCTAATAAAATTTCCTTACCGATAAAGTATGAGCTATTCATTGGATCAATATTGACAGCATTTTTCACACATAATGCCAAGTCTTTTGGTAAATCGGGCACATCTTTAAATCCATATTTCACAGTGACTTTGTAAAAGTTATAAGGCAGTTTTTCAACAGTTACTAGATCTTTTGTAAATGAGTGAGGATAGTCCATAAACATCACAGTCAAAATAATAACTTTTTCATGAATTACTTTATTATGTTTAAGGTTATGAAGAAGTGCATGAGGAACACCCTCAGGATTAGGCGTCATAAATATTGCAGTACCTTCTACTCGAGGTGGCGGATTAGTGCCTATAGATGAAATAAATGAATTAATTTCAATAGCTTCACCCTGAAGTATTTTATAAAGAAGTGCACGACCTTTTTTCCACGTAGTCATTAAAACAAAAAGAATGCAGCCGATTAAAATCGGAAACCAACCACCATCAGGTATTTTTAAAATATTGGCACTAAAAAATGCTAAATCGATCATTAAAAAAATTGCCATAAAAATAAGTGTTTTAATGGGGTTCCATTTCCACACTTCATAGAATACAAAGCTCGCTAGAAGCGTTGAGATTACCATATCACCTGTAACTGCAATACCATATGCCCCTGCAAGATTGCCTGAGCTTTTGAAAGTCACAACCAAAGCCATCACTGAAATCATTAAGAGCCAATTAATTCTTGGGAGATAAATTTGCCCCTCTTGATTTTCCGAAGTATGTTCGACGTGCATTCTTGGTAAGAATCCCAATTGAAGTGCTTGTCTTGAAACTGAAAATGCCCCAGTGATCACTGCTTGTGAAGCTATGATTGCAGCGAGGGTCGCTAAAATAATAAGAGGAATACCAAGAAATTCGGGGGCCATAAGATAAAAAGGATTTTTAATATTTTCAGGATTACTAATAAGTAATGCACCTTGTCCAAAGTAATTTAATGTAAGCGCTGGAAGCACAAAAATAAACCATGCAAGCCTAATAGGATGTTTACCAAAATGTCCCATATCTACATAAAGCGCTTCAGCACCGGTTACAGATAAAACGACAGCACCTAAAGCTACAAATGCAACCATGGGAGCTAATTGGAAGAAATGAAATGCATGTAAAGGATTAATCGCATGAAGTACATGTGGCTCTTGCGCAATATTCGTAAGACCCAATAATCCAAGTGTTAAAAACCAAAAAAACATAATGGGACCAAAGAGTGCGCCTACAATATTTGTTCCTTTGCTTTGTGCATAAAATAAAATAAAAAGTACTATAAGAGTTATTGGGATAATAAGGTGGCTTAAGGAAGGTGCAACAACCTCAAGACCCTCTATCGCAGATAAAACAGAAATTGCAGGTGTAATCATTCCGTCTGCATAAAACATACAAGCCCCAAGAATGCCTAAAATCATAATCCAATTTCTTTTATTACTGCTCGGCGCATTTTTATTAGCAAGAGAGAGTAAAGCCATAATGCCGCCTTCCCCTCTATTATCAGCTCGCATGATAAAGCCTACATATTTCACTGACACAATCATAATGAGAGACCAGAAGACAAGTGAAAGTATACCTAGAACGTTAAATTGAGTAAGTTCAACTGGATGTTTGCTTAAAGAAAAAACTTCTTTCATAGTGTATAGGGGGCTTGTGCCAATATCACCAAATACGACACCTAAGGCTGCAAGTGAAAGTGTTGCTATCGAGACTTTCTGATTATTTTTTTTGGTATCTTCCATGAGCGCCAGAGTATATTTAATTCAATTAAAATGATTAATTTTTAAGATCTGAAATATTTGCATCAGCTTGGCCATGGTTCAATTGAATACGAATTTTATCATCAAGCTTTAACTGGTTTACATTATTTACAATCTGGCCATCAACATTTGTGATAATGGAATAGCCTCTTGATAAAACAGCATGAGGGCTTAAATGATCTAAGTTTAATTTCAATTTATCGATCTTTAAACGATATTGAATCATTGCATTTTTCATGCTTTGATTAATCCTTTGTATATATTGATGAATCTGTTCCTTTTGTCTTTGAATTTGTTGTCGGGGTGATATAAGCCTTTTCTCTAGATAGTCTATTTTTTGCATCAATTCACGGATGACACCAGCCATTACTTTATTTAATTGATTTTTGTATACTTGAATTGTTTTAACTAGTTCGACAGTATGGCTTGTGACGAGCTCAGCCGCGCCTGTCGGAGTTGGTGCTCTAAGGTCTGATACAAAATCAGCTATGGTTGTGTCAGTCTCATGACCAACACCTGTAATAATAGGTATTTTAGATGCAATAATTCCTCGCGCTACAATTTCTTCATTAAAGGCCCATAAGTCTTCAATCGAACCACCACCTCGCGCAAGAATGAGCACATCACATTCCATTCTGATATTTGCAGTTTCAATAGCTTTTACAATCGCGAGAGGCGCCTCTTTACCTTGAACGAGACAAGGATATATAAAGATTGGAATATGGAGACTTCGTCTTTTAAGAGTAGTAAGAATATCTTCAATTGCAGCACCTGTAGGAGAAGTAATAACTCCAATAGACTTGGGAAATTGAGGTATGAGTTTTTTACGAGAAGTTTCAAAAAGACCTTCTTTGAGAAGCCTTTCTTTTAATTGATTAAAGGCTTCCGATAAAAGCCCAGCACCCGCATGTCTAATCAGATCAATATTAAGCTGGTATTCTCCGCGAGCTTCATAGAGCCCAATAAAACATTTCGCTTCAATTTTTTCACCATTTTTAGGGATCCAATCAGCAGCCATATTTTTATTTTTAAACATGGTGCAGCGTACTTGAGCTTCATCATCCTTAAGAGAAAAGTACCAATGTCCAGAGGATGCGCTTATAAAATTAGAGATTTCGCCTGAAATCCAAAATGAGGGAAAACTCTGCTCAAGAAGCTCCCTGACGAGGCGGTTTATTTCTTTAACAGAAAAAACCTTGGCCTCGTTAGGTTTGGTGCTATTTATTGGTGTTGAATTAATCAAACTAGGGGGATATCCGTTACAATTATCTTCATTATAGAGTCTATGAATAATTAAAGAGCTTTAATTGAAGAAATTTTTTTTATCACATAAACAAGCCCATTTATTTGCTTTTTTTGCTGCTTATTTTTTAGTTGCATTAGCGCTGTTCATTCAAAAAAAATTTAATCTCGAACCTTGCCCTTTATGCATTACGCAAAGGATTATTTTTATGGTGTTGGGACTATTCTTTTTGATTAATGCATTTATTAGGCCAACATACTTAATGAGAAGACTGTCCCTAGTTGTCTTATCTATAACCTCAATTATAGGCATGGTATTTTCGTTTAAACATATTCTGATTCAATCGAAAGCCGTTGATGTTCCTAATGAATGCGGCGTTGACTTAAATTATATGTTTGAAAATTTTCCATTTTCAAAAGCTTTAAATTTACTTTTTAAAGGGACGGGTGACTGCTCCCATATTGATTGGAGTTTACTGGGCCTTACAATTCCTCAGTGGGCTTTAATTGGATTTATATCTTTTCTCGTATATACCGTTCTTATATTTCGGATGAATGTAAAGTAATGCACTTAGAAAATTTTATTGGTAACACACCGCTCGTTTCCCTGCAGCGCATGAATGGAAATTTAACCAGCGCGATCTACCTTAAATTAGAAGGTAATAATCCCGCAGGCTCAGTAAAAGATAGAGCCGCGTTTTCTATGATTCATAACGCTGAATTAAGAGGCGATATTAAACCAGGCGATACACTCATTGAGGCTACATCTGGTAATACAGGTATAGCGCTTGCTATGGTGGCTGCGATGAAGGGCTATAAAATGATTTTGGTTATACCAGAAAATCAAACCATCGAAAGACGGCAAACCATGAAAGCGTTTGGTGCAGAACTCATTCTAACCTCGCAAGAGGGCAGTATGGAGTTTGCAAGAGACACCGCCTTAGAGATGCAAAAAGAAGGTAAAGGTTTTGTTTTGGATCAATTTAGTAATCTTGACAATCCCAAAGCACATTACGAAGGTACAGGTCCCGAAATATGGAAAGATACAAAAGGTCGCATCACTCATTTTATCTCGAGTATGGGTACTACAGGTACGATTGTAGGCACCTCAAGATTCTTAAAAGAAAAAAATAAAGATATTCAAATTATTGGTGTTCAGCCAGAAGAAGGCTCTCAAATTCCAGGTATACGTAAATGGCCAGAAGCTTATTTACCTAAAATTTATAGTCCAAAAAATATTGATCGGATTGAATATGTCTCACAGCAAAATGCAGAAGAAATTGCACGAAAACTTGCAAAAGAAGAAGGTATTTTTTCTGGAGCATCTACTGGCGGAGCGCTTCATGTCGCTCTTCAAATAGCGAGAGCAAATAAAGATGCTGTGATCGTATCTATTGCTTGTGATCGAGGCGACCGCTATTTATCTTCCAATTTGTTTGTGAGTTAAAGTTTTGACTCCTATTTTAGTATTTGATATCGAAACCATTCCTGATATTCAAGGTATTAGATCTTTATATACATTAGATAATTATTTTTCTGATGATGATGTTGTGAATGCTGCTACTTACAAAAGAAGACAAAAAAATGGCTCGGATTTTCTACATCACCATCTTCAAAAAATTGTAGCGATCTCATGTGTTCTTCGGGAAAGAGATCAATTAAAAATATGGACATTGGGAGATATTGACGATTCCGAAGAAGAAGTTATTCAGCGTTTTTTTGATGGTATTGATAAGTATACCCCTACACTTGTATCGTGGAATGGATCAGGATTTGATCTACCTGTATTAAATTACAGAGCTTTGATTTATGGCATTAATGCTTCCAAATATTTAGATATGGGTGAGATTGATAAGGATTTTAAATGGAATAATTATTTAAGCCGATATCACACACGCCATACAGATTTAATGGAATTTTTAGCTATGTTCCAGGGTAAAAATAATGCTCCATTAGATGATATTGCAAAGCTTTGTGGCTTCCCAGGTAAGTTAGGTATGGATGGCGGAAAAGTTTGGGATACCTTTAGAGAAGGAGATATTCAATCGATAAGAGACTATTGCGAAACTGATGTTGCGAATACTTATCTTGTTTATCTTAAATTTCAATTAATCCGAGGCCAACTTAATCAAAACGAATATGATGCTGAAATTAATTTAGTTAAAAATACGATTAAAGAATATCAAAAAGATTATTGGGATGAGTTTTTGTCCGCCTGGAAATCTTAAGTCTTCCTCAATGCAAGACGACATTAAATCTAAAAAAAAATTATTACTCGCCACAATAGAAAATATTGATCAAGAGGGTAGGGGTGTCAGTCATATTGATGGTAAAGCTATTTTCGTAGAAGGTGCACTTCAAGGCGAGTTGGTTGAGTGTGAGTCTTATGTGAGAAAGCCAAGCTATGAAATCGCTTTTACACATAGAGTGATTCGACAATCTAATTTAAGAGTAAAGCCTAAATGCGATCACTTTAATCGATGTGGCGGTTGTTCTATGCAGCATTTTGAGTTTCAAGCGCAAATTGCAGCTAAGCAAAGAGTATTTGAAAATACATTATCTAGAATTGGTAAGGTTAAATCCGAATTAATCTTAACACCACTTGCAGGGCCCTCCTGGCGTTACCGATATAAAGGCCGACTAAGGGTTAAATTTGTTGTTAAGAAAAATAAAGCACTTGTGGGTTTTAATGAAAAAAGAACACATCTTATTGCTGATATTTCCAGCTGCGAAATATTACCTCAAAATCTCTCTGATATCCTGCCCCCGCTTCAAGACTTGATTACTCAGCTTTCTATCAAAGACAAAATACCTCAGATTGAATTTGCAGCGGATCAAAAATATTTAGTATTGGCATTAAGAATTTTAGAAAAGCTAGATTTAAGTGATGAAGTACTTTTAAATGCATTCTCAAGTCAATATTCCGTCCAATTTTGGACGCAATCTAAAGGCCCTGAAACAGTGAAACCGTTATCAAAGAAAGATGACGTGAAGCTCTCTTATACTCTAAAAGAGTTTGGTCTAAAGTTTAGTTTTATGCCTTATGACTTTACACAAATTAATCCTTTTATTAATCAAGTATTAGTTAGAAGAGCGATGAGTCTATTAAAGCCCTCAAAAGATGAACGTATTTTTGATTTCTTCTGTGGGCTTGGAAATTTCACATTACCTATTGCAATAAGTGGTGCAAAAGTGACTGGTATCGAAGGCTCAGCATCACTGATAGAAAGAGCAAAACAATGTCGAGATGAAAATCACTTAAATGATTTTGTGGAATATCAATGTATCAATTTATTTGAAATCCATAAGGAAATATTATTAAAATTGGGTCATGCAAATAAATGGCTGATTGATCCTCCTAGAGATGGGGCGTTTGAATTAGTTCAGCTCATTGATGAGGAAATTAATCCCTCAGTGATTGTTTATGTATCTTGTAATCCAGCTACCTTGGCTAGAGATGCTCAAATATTAGTAAATGAGAAGGGATATAAATTAGATAAAGCTGGTATTGTAAATATGTTTCCACATACCTCGCATGTAGAATCTATTGCATTATTTGTAAAAACGGCATCTTAAGAATTATTTAATTATGCATATTAAAATTTCAATCAGAGAGCAAAAACTTCATGTCTATCAAGATGATAATGTATGGGTGACATCATTTGTGATTTCTACTGCAGAAAAAGGTGTGGGTCAAAATAAAGGCAGTTTTTGTACGCCTTTAGGTCAACATATTGTGCGCGCAAAAATTGGCAAAGGTGCACCTTTGTTCGCGCAGTTTGTAGCGCGAAGACTTACAGGAAAAATATGGAATCCAACAATGTCAGGCTCTAACTCCAATGAGGATTGGATTTTAACTCGCATACTTTGGCTTTCAGGTCTCGAGGTTGGATTTAATCGTCTGGGTACCCAAGATACAATGCAGCGTTTTATTTACATCCATGGAACTAATGACCTAGCTCATTTGGGCGAGCCCAAATCACATGGATGCATTCGAATGGATAACTACGACATCATCGATTTATTTGATCAAATTAACGTCGGTGATCATGTCTTAATCAATGAAATCTAATATGAATAAAAATCAATATCGATATTACGATCTAGTCATGGCAGCATTTGTGACGGTATTGATTACATCTAATTTGATTGGACCTGCAAAAATTTCCCAAATAGATGTTCCATTCTTTGGCGTCATGACTTTTGGCGCTGGTGTTTTATTTTTTCCCATCTCGTTTATTTTCGGAGATATCTTAACTGAAGTTTATGGTTATGCGGCATCGAGAAGAGTGATATGGGCAGGATTTGCTGCACTTGCTTTCGCATCTTTTATGGCTTGGATGATTGTGGCATTGCCACCCGCCCCCTATTGGCATAATCAAGAGGCTTATGAAGTTGCTTTTGGTTCAGCTTGGCGAGTTTCTCTAGCGAGCTTAATTGCTTTTGCAGCGGGCGAGTTTGCGAATTCTTTTGTATTAGCAAAAATGAAAATCATGACGAAGGGTAAATATTTATGGAGTCGTACGATTAGCTCTACTATTGCAGGTGAGGCAATCGATTCTATTTTGTTCTATCCATTGGCCTTCTACAACAGCGGCGTGATTCCAAATGACAAATTGATTCTTGTTATTATGGCGCAATTTTTTGCTAAAACATTAACCGAAGTATTATTTACACCAGTCATTTACAAAATTATTGGTTTTCTTAAAAAGAGAGAAAATATAGATTATTTTGATACGCGCACTAATTTCAATCCTTTTATTTTTAAATAATATGAATCAGATCGATTCTATATGACGATCGGCCCGTTAATGATTGATGTGGAGGGCCTTACTTTAAAAAGTGAGGACATCAAAAGAATCGTGCATCCGTTGGTGGGTGGACTTATCTTGTTTACAAGAAATTACAAAGATACCATCCAATTAAAAACTTTAACAGATATGATTAGAAAAATAAGAGGCCATGACTTTTTAATAGCTGTAGATCATGAAGGCGGTCGTGTGCAGAGATTTAGAGAGGGCTTTACGACTATTCCTGCGATGAGAAAGTTAGGGGAAGTTTGGGATAAAGATCCTAAAAGAGCTAATCATTTAGCTTTTTTAATGGGCCAAATTATTGCTACTGAATTAAGAGTATTTGATATCGACTTTAGTTTTACACCAGTTTTAGATATTGATTACAACGAAAGCACCGTGATTCGAGATAGAGCTTTTCATCATGATATTGAAGCGATCAAGGCTTTGGCATCGAGTCTTTTGGAAGGCTTAAAAAAAGGCGGTATGCATGGGGTTGGAAAACACTTTCCAGGGCATGGGTATATTAAGGCTGACTCACATTTAAGCATTTCTGAAGACGACAGAACATTTGAGGAGATTACATCTAAAGATATGAGTATTTTTATTTCATTGATCAAGCACGGATTAAATGCAGTTATGCCATCCCACGTCCTTTATTCTTCCGCAGATAAACATCCCGCAGGATTTTCAAGTTTCTGGCTTAAAGAACAATTAAGAGAAAAATTTCATTTTAAAGGCGCTATTTTTAGCGATGATATGAGCATGAAAGGTGCCATACTTGGCGGTGAAATGAAAGATAGGATTTTAAAGGCCCTCGAAGCTGGATGCGATATGATCTTGTTATGTAACAGCCCCCAGCTGGTTGATGAGGTTTTACTTAATTTAGATTGGAAAATATCATCCGAGAGTATTTCAAGACTTCTTTCAATGAAAGGCACTAAAGATCCTGCTGAAGCCTTAAAAATGATCCAAGAAAAATGTTTCAAAGAGATGACAAGTCAAATCATGGCTATATAAAATAATGCAAATGAATATTGAAACTATTTGATAGGTTCTATAATCTATACAAAGTATTAAAAACTTTTAAGAGGAAAAAATATGGAAAATGTAAGAATTGAAAGCCAGTCGCAATCAACACTTGCGACAAATAAAGTACTAAGAAATACTTATGCTTTACTTGGTTTGTCTCTGATCCCAACAACAATTGGCGCTTACATAGGCATGAGCATGAACTTTTTATTTGCTCAACAACATCCTATTATGTTTGCCATTATGCTGATGGCTGGTATTTTTGGTTTATTTTTTGCGATTCAAGCAAATCGTAACAATAGTCTAGGTGTTGTTTTATTATTAGCGCTGACTTTGTTTTTAGGTGTGATGTTAGGTCCAATTCTTCAAGTAGCGTTTAATCTAAGCAATGGTGCTCAAATCGTTGGTCTTGCTGCAGGTGGCACAGCAGCTATATTTTTAACTTTAGCGACGATCGCAACTACTACCAAAAAAGATTTTAGCTTTATGGGAAAATTTTTGATGATTGGTATCATCCTTCTCATCTTAGCTTCTCTTGCTAATTTATTTTTCCAAGTGCCTGCCATGGCTTTAGCATTATCTGGCGTTGCAGTCTTATTATTTTCTGGATTCATTCTTTATGACGTAAGTCGAATTGTGAATGGCGGAGAAACAAACTACATCATGGCAACTTTGGCGCTTTATATGAACATCTATAATTTGTTTGTTAATTTACTTCAGTTGTTAATGGCTATTTTAGGCAACAGAGACTAATCGTTCGATTGAAATAAAAAAGCCGTAGTTTTCTACGGCTTTTTTCTTTTTGAAAGAAAGAAATCTTTTAGTATTTGACCGCATTCTTTTTCTAAGATGCCACCTATAGCTTCTGCATGATGATTAATTTCTTTAACGCTGATTAAATCAATCATACTTCCGCAAGCGCCAGTTTTTGGATCAGGAGCCCCATAGATAATTTTCTCAATACGTGCGTGTTGAATTGCCCCAACGCACATAGCGCAAGGCTCTAATGTCACGTAAATCGCGCAATCTTTTAGCCTGTAATTTTTGATAGCCTTAGCAGCTTCTCTGATAGCATTTATTTCGGCGTGTGAAGTAGGGTCATGGTCACTAATGGATGTATTCATGCCTTGACCAATTATTTCGCCATTCCAAACAATTAGAGCGCCGACAGGCACTTCATTTTTTAACTTAGCTTTTTTTGCTAACCCTAAAGCTAGTTTCATAAACTTAAGATCTTCATCTGTCATGAAGCAGTTTATTTTTTTTAGGATCAGAAATTGTTGTTTTAAAATGGATCACTAAAATATTGAGTAAGCCAATTAAAAATGCACCTCCAACCCAAATACCGACCTCTTCAAATGTTGGTGTTGAATCTTGCACAGGAAGCACAATGAGCTTTCTAAGGAAAAGTACCATCACGACTTCAATAAAGGTTTCAACTTCTAATTTACTTCCATTGAGGTAGCGCATTTTGGCAGAAATAAGGGCCGATATCGACCAAAGAAGCATTAAAGTGCCTAGTGCATGAATAAAGCCATGAATCAGATTATGGGCATTCGCTGCGGTATTGATTTCATTAAAGAAAAGCCAAGTGAACATAATAATCGACGTCGCTAAAGCAAGGCCAATAATAATATGGGCGAATCCATTTAAATAAAGCATTGCTTTAATAGCAAATCGATTAATACCTTTGAATTCGGAAGGAAGTTCAGTTTGAATCATCATGGAATCTTTATTATTTAATTTGAACGAAGTGAAAACTATCTTTATTATAGAGACAACTTTAAATATAAAGATAGCTCTCTTAATGAAAAAACCAGCCATTACTGAACAACCTATCCATTCAATTCTAAGTGATAGATGGAGCTCTAGAGCTTATGATCCTGATCAGCTAGTCTCTCAAGAATCGTTTTTATCACTTATGGAGGCTGCAAGATGGAGTCCTTCGTGTATGGGAGAGCAGCCTTGGCAATTTATTACATTCCATAAGAAAGATGCGACTGCCTGGACGCAAGCGCTTAATTGCTTATCTGTGGGCAATCAAAATTGGGCTATGGATGCATCTATTTTAATTTTAGCTTGCGCCCGTCAAAGCTTCTCGAGTAATGAAAAACCTAATCGATGGAACCAGCATGATACGGGAGCTGCTTGTGAAAATATCTGTCTTCAAGCCACAAGTATAGGGTTAGTGGCTCATCAAATGGGCGGATTTGATGTTGAAAAATCTAGACAATTATTTCAAATTCCAGGCCAGTATGATTTAATGTCTTTTATTGCGATTGGTTATCCACTCGCTATAGAAAAAATTAGTGCTGAAGCGTTAGTTAGAGAAAAAGAAGCGAGAAAGCGAAAGCCCTTAAGAGAGATTTTTTATACCAATCAATGGGGTGAGCAGTCGTTATAGTTTTTTAACCGAATAGAACTGGAATACCAAATGGCAACAGTCAAGCTTACAAAAAAGAACTTTAAAAAAACAATCGAAGAAAATGATTTTGTGATTGTTGATTTTTGGGCCCCTTGGTGTGAGCCTTGCGTTGAATTTACCCCTATATTTGAGGCAGCTTCGAATAAAAATAAAGACATTATATTTGGTATGGTAGATATCGAAGCTGATCCAGAAATTGGTGAGTATTTCCAGGTGGATAAAATTCCAGGCCTTCTAATCGTTAGAGAGCAGGCTGGTATTCATACCCAAATCGGTCAAATCGGGGCATCAGCGCTAGATGAAATTATCACGTGGGCGAGAGACCACGATATGTCAACTGTAAGGGATTATTATGAAAGAGAAGCCAAAGGGGAATTTAACGCTGCCCGAGAAAAGTAGTCGGATCGACTGATTGACCTTGTTTTCTAATTTCAAAGTGCAATTTCACTTTATCTGTTCCAGAATCTCCCATTGTTGCAATTTTTTGACCCTTTAGAATCATCTGACCTTCTTTAACGAGAAGTTCTTTGTTATGGGCATAGACAGATAAATAAGAATTATTGTGTTTAATGATCACAAGTTTTCCATACCCCTTAAGATCTTCACCACTATAAATGACTTTGCCCGGTCCAGCCGCTTTAATTTCCTGACCGAGTACTCCTAAAATATCGATTCCTTTTTGCCCTTGTGCTTCATTAAAAAGATTTTCTAATTTGCCTTTGGTAGGCCATTGCCAATCCACTTTATCTTCTAAAAAAATAGATGTACTTTCTTTTTGTGTTACGGACGAAGTATTATTAGTTGTTTGTGTTTGAGCTACAACTTCCTTTCGGTTATATGCTTCTTCTGTATATTTCTCTCTATAAGCTTTTGGATTTTCTATATGTGCAATACTCCCTGATGCTGGTTTTGTTTGAGGCTGAGCTTCTATATTTGCTATAGCTTCTTCATTATTTTTCAATGGTGAAGTGACAACCTCTTCATTTTTTTTAATTTCATTAGAAGTTATAACGGGATTATTTGTTTTAACTTGGTCAAATTTTATTTTGTCACCTACTTTGATAGCATAGGGCTCTTTAATATCATTCGCTTGAGCGACTTCTTTGTAATAGAAGCCACAATCAAGACTTAAGCTATAAAGCGTATCACCTGGTTTGACGATATAAGTATCAGGACATGGTTGACTAGAGTCTTTTTTCACTTTTGCGACAGGTTTTTTTTGCAATACTGTAGATTTCTCAGTAGCTATTCTTTTTTCAGTCACTGGCGCTGGCGCATTCGATGCACAGCTAGCAATTAAAGAAGCAAGCGCCACGTAAAAAATAAAAAAATTTAATCTCATGTAAAGTTATTCATCCATGTTTTTAAATCATTAATTTGATTATGTCTTGTAAGATCTGCATGAATAGGAGATACAGATACAAAATCATGACCCACTGAATAAAAATCAGTACCTTCCCCACCGTCGTTTGGAAGACCTGCAGCACCCACCCAATATAAAATATTGCCATCAGTATCTTCTGTTTTATTCACGGGTTCTGCTTTATGTCTTTTTCCAAGTCTTGTGATGTGTATACCTTGAATTTTTTCTAAAGGAATGTCGGGGACATTAATATTTAATAGTATCGGATCTTGAAGTTTATTTTTTTGGTAATGCATAATCAGATCAACTGTAATAGATGCAGCAGTTTCAAAATATGTTGCTTCATGCTGCGACATTGATATAGCAAAAGAAGGGATATCTAATAAATAACCTTCCATCGCTGCTGCGACTGTGCCAGAGTAGATTGTGTCGTCACCCATATTGGCACCATTATTAATACCTGAGATCACCATATCTGGCATCTTGTCTAGTAATCCTGTTAAGGCTAAATGCACGCAATCCGTGGGAGTGCCATTGATATGATAATAATCTTTTTCAACTTCTGTCACTCTAAGAGGGCGGTCAAGCGATAGGGAGTTGCTTGCGCCGCTTCTATTGCAATCAGGTGCGACAATTGTGACATGTGCAATTTTTTTTAAATAGCTTGCAAGTATTTTAATGCCTGGCGCATCATAACCATCATCATTAGATAAAAGAATATTCATATTACGGACGGTTAGCTTTCACGTAAAACGCTACACATAAAAAAAATATAATACTTAAAAAAACTTCAAGAAGCGCTATTTTAGATGATAGACCTTGATCAGAATAGGATCTCACAATGCCTTCAATAAAATAAATTAAAATCAGCATACCTGACCATTTGTAAGTATAAACTTTCCCCTTAAGGATACCCATCAGCGAAATGAGCAGCGGTATGATTTTAAGAACTAACCATGAGCTCTGATTTTTAAAGGGCGCTAAAAATAATTCCCAAGAGCATAAAAGAAAAATAAGGCAGATTAAGCTCACAGAAGCTCCTAATTGGAGATAATTTTTCATGCTGAAAGTTTGAGTGCAGTTTCGGCTAATCTTTTTCCCATCGCAAGGCATATTTTTTTTTCATCTTCAGATATAGGGGCTTTATTTGATTCTCCGGCCACATGGGATGGTCCGTATGGCGTGCCACCAGTTTTGGTGGTGCTTAGTTCTGGAACTGAATACGGAACACCGAGAATTACCATGCCTAAATGAAATAATGGAAGTTGCATGCTAAGCAGTGTCGATTCATTGCCGCCATGGTGAGAACCTGAAGATGTAAATACACAGGCAGGCTTCCCAATAAGATTTCCATTTAACCATAAAGGTATAGTGCTATCGATAAAGTATTTAAGGGGTGCTGCCATATTGCCAAATCTTGTGGGGCTTCCCAAGGCAAGACCAATACACTCCTCAAGGTCTTTGTGTTCAACATAAAGAGGACCCTCGCTAGGAATATTGTCTTCTAAAGCCTGAACGGTAGACGTGACTTTAGGGACAGTTCGAATTCTGGCTTTTACACCAGAAATAGACTCAATACCTCTCGCAATAAATGAGGCCATTTCTCCGACAGCACCTCCATGAGAGTAGTAAAGAACTAAAACTTCTTTCATTAGATTTTTTTTGCTAACTGAATGGCGTCGCCGATATATGTTGCCGGCGTTAATTGAAGCAGTCCATTTTTAGCTTCTTGGGGAATTTCAAGTTGCTGAATAAACTCTTGTATCACTTCTTTGGATATATGGTCTTTCCCACGCGTTAATTCTTTAAGTTTTTCGTATGGATTTTCGATGCCATATCTTCTCATGACCGTTTGAATAGGTTCAGCTAAAACTTCCCAAGCACGATCTAAGTCATCAGATAATTTTTTTGCATTAATTTCTAATTTATTAAGACCTTTTAAACAAGATTCAATGGCAAGCGCTGTATAACCAAAACCTAAACCAATATTTCGAATGACGGTTGAGTCTGTTAAATCTCTTTGCCATCTCGAGATCGGAAGTTTTTCTGAAAAGTGACCTAATAAGGCATTTGCAATGCCAAGGTTACCTTCTGAATTTTCAAAGTCGATAGGGTTTACCTTGTGTGGCATAGTGGATGAGCCGACTTCATTTTCTTTTAACTTTTGCTTGAAATATCCAAGTGATATATAACCCCAAATATCTCGATTAAGATCGATGAGAATCGTATTCATTCTTATCATATTTTGAAAGAGCTCTGCCATGTAATCGTGAGGCTCAATCTGCGTTGTATAGGGGTTAAAAGTTAGGCCAAATGATTGTACAAATGTTTTTGAAAAAGTTTGCCAATCAAATTCGGGATAAGTTGTCATATGTGCATTAAAGTTACCTACGGCACCATTAATTTTTCCTAGAATTTCTTGTGCTTTAAATTGGTCAATTTGTCTTTGTAATCTATAAGCCACATTGGCGATTTCTTTACCCATTGTAGTTGGACTCGCAGCTTGGCCATGCGTCCTTGCTAACATAGCGTGCCCACTTAAGTCGTGCGCGAGATCTTTTAATTTCTTATTGAGACTTTCAAAGTGAGGTGTTAAGACATTTTCTTTCGCATACTTAATCATCAGCGCATGTGACAAATTATTGATGTCTTCCGAAGTGCATGCAAAATGAATGAATTCTGAAATACTTTTTATTTCTTGGTTGTCTTTAAATTTATTTTTTAACCAATATTCAACTGCCTTCACATCATGATTTGTTGTCTCTTCAATTTTTTTGATTTCAGCGGCGTCTGCTTCACTAAAAGATTGGATGGTTTTTTGAAGCGATTCTCTGGTTGATTTGCTGAGTTCAGAAACTTCTTTAATCGCTTTTTCATCTGACAAAGAAATGAGCCAATTAATTTCAACTTCAACACGAAATTTAATGAGAGCAAACTCACTAAAGTAATGACGCAAATTATCTACTTTTTTAGCGTATCTTCCATCGAGTGGAGACAGGGCATTGAGCGTTGATAATTGCATGTAGAAATCCTATGAGATATATAGTGTTATTTTAACTCGTTTTTACTTCAATTTCATAAGAACCGTGGCCGTTAAGCCCTAATTGTTCGCTTAAGTAAGGCATGATTTCCTCTAATTGTGCTTTCAGTTTCCATGGCGGATTGATAACAAAAAGATAACTGCCAAACATACCAATATCATCAGTAGGTTTAGCAATCGAAAGGCTTACATAAAGCCATTCTTTAACATTTAATTTTTGAAGTTGTTTAAGCATAGCTTGGGGCTCGCTTCGATCGATCAAAGGGCACCAACACATATAAATACCTGTTTCAAAACGCTTCAAACTGTCTTTTAAAGACTCCACCACTTTAAGGTAATCATTTTTAATTTCATAAGAAGGGTCGGTTAAAACAAGTGCTCTTTTTGGAGGCGGGGGAATGAGCGCCTTTAATCCCTGAAAGCCATCTTCACCATAGATTTTAGTATTTTGTTTTTTGCCTAAAGCATGAAGCAATGAAGTTAAATCAGTAGGGTGCAATTCAAAGAGCCTGATTCTATCTTCATGGGATAGTATCTGGCTCGCAATCCAAGGAGAGCCAGGATATTGTTTTAATTGATCGCCACCGTTGAGATTTCGGATAATTTCAATGTATTTTGCCAAAGCTAGTGGCTTTTTTTCATCATGAAAAATCTTACTTATGCCATCTAGGTGCTCAGATGTTTTGTTAGAAAATTCACTTTCAAGCGAATACTTACCTGCACCTGCGTGCGTATCAATAAACCAATAGGGTTTATTTTTCTGTTTGAGGTAATCCAAGATCAGTGTCAGCACAATATGCTTTAGCACATCAGCATGATTACCTGCGTGAAAGCCGTGTCGATAACTAAGCATGGATAGAGGTCATGATGAACATGGGCTATTATAGAGTTTATAAATAAAATACGTGAATTCTCACGATATAAAATAATGACACAATATAAAGAAGACTGTAGAGAATGCCCTCGGCTTGCTACATTTTTAGATCAAGTTAAATTAGAGCAGCCCAGTTATTTTTGTAAGCCAGTGCCACCATTTGGGGACACATCAATTCGTTTATTGATTGTGGGTTTAGCGCCTGGCATGCATGGAGCCAATAGAACAGGCAGGCCGTTTACGGGCGATTATGCAGGGATTCTTTTATATAAAGCGTTATTTCACTTTGGGTTTTCAAATCAACAAGAGTCAACTGCAGCTGATGACGCATTAAGACTCATTGATTGCAGAATTACAAATGCTGTGAAATGTTTACCTCCGCAAAATAAACCTGAACCTAAAGAAATAAAACAATGTAATCACTATTTAAAATCTGAATTAACTTCACTGCAACCAAATACATTCATACTAGCTTTAGGAAGTATTGCGCATCAATCCGTTCTATCAGCTTTTGAATTAAAAAAATCTGATTATGTATTTTCACATGGCGCTCGCCATGACTTGCCTAATCAACTAGTTTTGTATGATAGTTATCATTGCAGTCGATACAATACCCAGACGAAAAGACTTACCGAAGAAATGTTTTTTAGTGTTTTTCAATCAATCAAAAAAGAAATGGAGAGTTAAATATGCCTTATATCAATATTAAATTAGCAGGAACATTAAACCGCGATCAAAAAGAAACAATTGCAAAAGAAATCACGACACTTATGGAAAAAGTAGCTCACAAGCCCGCGTCTTATACATACATTGTGTTTGATGAAGTTAAGGGTGAAGATTGGTCTGTAGGAGGTAGTTTGTTAGGCTAATTAAATGGATATTAAACCCTTTTTAAAAACATTACCTAGTTTACCTGGCGTATATCGGATGATTAACCAGGCAGGGGAGATAATTTATGTTGGAAAAGCTAAAGATTTAAAAAAAAGGGTTTCATCTTACTTTGTCAAAACCATTGTAAGTCCCAGAACAAAAATGATGGTAGGTCACATTGATCATATTGAAGTCACTGTGACACATTCTGAAGCTGAGGCTTTGATCCTAGAAAACAACATGATCAAGTCTTATATGCCTCGCTACAATGTTATTTTTAGAGATGATAAATCTTATCCATATATTGTATTAACAGGTGAAAAATTCCCCCGTTTAGCCTTTCATCGAGGCGCCCAAAAAAAAGGGAATCAATATTTTGGACCTTTTCCAAATACCAATGCGGTTAGAGAAAGTATCCAGCTCTTACAAAAAGTTTTTAAATTAAGAACGTGTGAAAACTCAGTTTTTAAAAATAGATCAAGACCTTGCCTTCAATATCAGATTCATCGATGCACCGCACCATGTGTTGATCTGATTAAAGAAGATGAATATAAAAATGACATTAAACACGCATCACTTTTTTTGGATGGCAAAGATAGTGAAGTTATTAGCCAGCTTACCTATCAAATGAATGAAGCAGCAAGCTCCCATGCATTTGAGCATGCAGCTTTATATCGCGATCGCATTCAAAGTTTAAGGCAGGTAAGAACTAAGCAATTTGTAAGTGACTTTAGTGCTAGCGATGCTGACATTATTGCGTGTGTTGAAGAGGCAGGTGAATACTGCCTAAATTTAGTAATGATTCGGGCAGGGAGACATTTAGGCGATAAAAGTTTCTTTCCTAAAAATACTGCTGATATTGAGACGCAAGATGTAATTGAAACCTTTGTTGCACAATATTATACAAATCAGACGATACCAAAATTAATCGTTACGCAGCAGCATGTGAATCAATCATTACTGTCTGAATTTTTTAAGTTAAATTACGACATCGAAGTTAAAGTAATTAATAAAGCGGTTGGTGATAAACGCGTTTGGCTCACCATGGCGCAAAAGAATGCGCAGATTGCTTTAAAACAAAAACTGATGCAATCAGAAAGCCAAGAAAATAGAGTAGAAGCACTAAAAGAAATTTTTAATTTATCTGAATCATTTTCAAGAATTGAATGTTTTGATATCAGCCATACCATGGGTGAAGGCACAGTTGCCTCATGTGTGGTTTTTGATAAAGGTAATCTTCAAAATAAAGAATATAGACGATTTAATATTGAGGACATTACGCCTGGAGATGATTACGGAGCTATGCGCGAAGTATTAACCCGTCGCTATAAAAAAATTGCAACGGGTGAGGGTATTAAACCCGATCTTATTTTTATAGACGGAGGTAAAGGCCAACTCAATATTGCCATAGAGGTTATTCAAGAATTGGGCCTAAGTGATATTCTACTCGTAGGTATTGCAAAAGGTGAAGGGAGAAAGCCTGGATTGGAACAACTTTTTGTGGAGGGTAAAGACGAACCTATCATTGTTAAAAAAGATAATGTTGGATTCCACCTCATACAGCAAATAAGAGATGAGGCTCACCGTTTTGCCATTTCAGGCCATAGAGCTAAGCGCGCTAAAAAAAGGATAACGTCATCCCTAGAAGATATTGAGGGCATTGGTGCACAAAAAAGAAAAAATCTACTCGTCTACTTTGGGGGTATAGAGCGTATTAAAAATGCTAGTATTGAAGAAATTATCATGGTTAATGGTATTGATAAAAAGTTAGCTGAAAAAATTTACGATTACTTTCATTAAGAAAAAAATTTATATGAAAATTAATGTCCCCAATGCGCTTACTTTTTTCAGGATAATTTTGATTCCCTGTTTTGTAGGTATTTATTATCTCCCTCACACACTTATCAACCAGTCTTTAATGAACTGGATCGGGGCTGGTATTTTCTTGTTTGCGGCAATTACCGATTGGCTCGATGGATTCTTTGCACGATATTTAAATCAAGCTTCAAAATTTGGTGCATTTTTTGATCCAGTAGCTGATAAATTGATGGTGGTTGCAGCCCTTCTTGTTTTATTAGAGCTTGATCGGGTGAATGCAATTATTTCGTTGGTTATCATTGGCCGTGAACTTTCAATCAGTTCTCTACGAGAATGGATGGCAACGATTGGCAAACCTGGTGGTATGGCAGTTATGTTTGTAGGTAAACTTAAGACCACAATCCAGATGATCGCCATTTTGATGCTTCTTTACTATGACAATCTATGGTTTATCAATATAAAGTGGATAGGTAACATATTGATTAATATAGCTGCAATACTTACTGTAATATCGATGGTTTACTACATCCGTGTGGCCTGGCCTACCTTAAGAAAGAGCATTACAATAAGGTAAGTCTCAAGAATGCGGTGGACTGTAAATTGACACTAGCCCAAAAAACGCTAAAATACTCGCTTCTTTACGCGGGAATAGCTCAGTTGGTAGAGCGCAACCTTGCCAAGGTTGAGGTCGCGAGTTCGAGACTCGTTTCCCGCTCCAAATCAAAATCGGGGAAGCATCGTCTTCCCTTTTTAATTTTGGTGATATTGATGTGGCGCGATAGCAAAATGGTTATGCAGCGGCCTGCAAAGCCGTAGACGCCAGTTCGATTCTGGCTCGCGCCTCCACTTATTAGTGCTTAAGTCTATTTAAGAATAATTAATGATAAAATTTGGTCTTAGTTTTATTTCAAAAGGCCCGGGTGGTGAAATTGGTAGACACAAGAGACTTAAAATCTCTCGGCTTCACGGCCGTGCCGGTTCGATTCCGGCCCCGGGCACCATATTTTATTATTTCCTTGTAGTTTGAATACAACCCTTCTTTGTAAATTTACTCCAAATCATCATCATCCAATATTTGATCGATTTTTGACGATTGGACAAGTTGAGTTTTTAAAATTTTCCTACGAAGAATTTATATGTCATTTGTTAGGCATAAAACCTAATTCAGATTATCCATGTGCTGCTATAGATTACCAAAAAAATCATAAACATTATTATCTCTATGCAGATCCAGTTTATTTAAGTCTTCAAAGAGATACATTTTTTTTAGAAAAAAAATTAACAGACGATTATACGAAGGATGAAATTGAAAAATTATGTCATGCTCTTAATCAGACATTTGAAGATGAAAATCGTGTATTTGTCTTAAACGATCAACAAAAGTTATTTCTTCAATTAAAAAAAGAACCTCACATTAAAACAACATCGATTGCTCATATCAAACGCCAAACGATTGATTTATTTATGCCCCAAGGTGATGAGGCTATGGTGTGGCATGCATTTATGAACGAAATTCAAATGTTTCTTTTTGATCATCCTATTAATCAAGATAGAATTCGACGAGGATTGCTTTCCCCTAACAGCATTTGGTTTTCAGGTGGCGGCGTACTGCCTCAAAGTATTCAAAATCCTTACACAACCATTTTTTCTAATGCAAGTTTTTTAAAAAAAGCACTATCGATTGATGCACAAATCTCTCCTCAAACTTTAGATAATGTTCTTCAAGACAATATTAATAACAACACATTCATTGCTTTTGAGGATGAAAAAGAGATAGACCGAATTTTAGAAGTTGTATGGAATAATTTTAAAAAACGAAAAATAAAGAATTTGGATATTTATGTAAGCTATCAAGGTAATCTCTTACATATTCATAATAGATTCATACAGCTACTTAAGGTATGGAAAAAAATTAATACAGTAAAAAATTATTTTAATGCTCATTAAATCAAAAAAAATTGATCATGTTGCTGTAGAAGCGCTCGTTAATTCTGGGGTCAACCCTCATTTGGCGAAGTTTTATTCGGCGCGCGGTATTAAACATATTGACGATGCCATACTTTCTATTGAGAAAATTATTCCGCCAGAAGCTTTAACAAATAACGCATTAATGGCGTCAATCTTAGCGGATGCTATTTTACAAAAACAAAAAATTCTTATTATTGGTGATTACGATACGGATGGAGCAACCTCCACTGCTGTCGGCGTAAGAGCGCTTAGGATGATGGGTGCCGATGTAGATTATTTGGTACCTAATCGATTTGAATTCGGCTATGGTTTAACCCCTGAAATTGTTGATTTAGCGAAAGAAAAAAATCCTAAAATTATTATTACTGTTGATAACGGCATTGCAAGTGTTGAAGGTGTAAATCAAGCCAATCAATATGGCATTGATGTCTTAGTGACAGATCATCATCTACCTAGCGAAACATTACCTCGTGCCAAATGTATTGTGAATCCTAATCAGCATGGTTGTAATTTCCCAAGTAAATATCTATGTGGTGTAGGCGTTATTTTTTATGTGATGTTAGCTTTAAGAGCCGAGCTTCGAAAAAGAGATTATTTTAAAGGCCATACAGAACCTAACTTAATGCATTTAATAGATCTTGTAGCTTTAGGGACAGTTGCAGATTTAGTCCCATTAGATCGAAATAATCGTACTTTAGTTGATTATGGTATTCGAAGAATTAGATCAGGACAGGCTAATCCTGGTATTAGAGCGCTCATGGCATTAAATAAAAAAAATCCATCACAATTTCGTACTTCTGATCTAGCTTTTAGTATTGCACCAAGACTCAATGCTGCAGGAAGGCTGGATGATATGACCTTGGGTATACAATGTCTTTTATCTGAAAGTTATGAAGATGCGCGTTTTATTGCATCATCACTTGAAAATTTAAATCTTAAAAGAAGATCAATTGAATCTCAAATGAAAGATGGTGCCTCAATTCAACTTCATGACGTGAATTGTGAAGAGAAATTTAGTATCACACTTTATGACCCCACTTGGCATCAGGGAGTGATTGGGATTATTGCATCTCGTATTAAAGATAAATATCATCGCCCTGTGATTGTGTTTGCTAAATCTGATGAAGGCATTCTTAAAGGCTCTGGTCGATCTATTCAATCACTTCATTTAAGAGATGCTCTCGATCTTGTATCAAAAAAAGATCAAAATATTCTTGTTACATTCGGCGGCCATGCTATGGCAGCAGGACTCACCATAAAAGAAGCAGATTTTGATCATTTTGCTCAATTATTTGAGGAAACTGTAAAAGGACTAATTTCAGCAGATGATCTTGAATTAACAATTGAAGTAGATGATGCGCTTAATTTTTCAGAAGTCACCTATGAAGATATAGAGCATATTAACACACAAGTATGGGGGCAAGGTTTCCCCCTTCCTATCTTTGAAAGTGAGTTTGAGGTCGTTGAGCAAAAAATCCTTGCAGATAAGCATTTGAAGTTAAATCTTCTCTTACAAAATAAAGTGTTTGAAGCTATTTATTTTAATCATAGTGAACACCTTCCTCGTAAGATAAAAGCGATCTATCAGGTTGATTCTAATGAGTTTAATGGTAATAAAAAAATTCAAATTCAATTAAGAATGCTCTCTTAGAGAGATCCTTGAATTGCCCATCATGCGCCAACAAAGTAAAATTCAATAAACTATTTAAGAGAGTGTCATGAGACGTAAAATCGTTGTTGGTAATTGGAAAATGAATGGTTCTTTGGCATCTAACGAATCACTCCTTAAAGCCTTAACAGAAAAGATACTTCAAACAATCCCAGTGGACATCGTGGTGTGCGCTCCTTATCCCTACTTATCTCAAACGCAATCCTACCTTAAAAATTCACCTATTCGTTGGGGTGCTCAGAATGTGGCTAAATTCGAATCAGGAGCTTTTACAGGTGAAGTAAGTGTTTCTATGCTCAAAGAGTTTGGTGTAAGTTATGTGATCATTGGCCATTCTGAAAGAAGTACTGCTTACTGTGAATCTGATGAAAATATCGCTACTAAATTTATGATGGTAAAAAAAGCAGGTATGACGCCGATCCTCTGTGTAGGTGAAACTTTGATTGAGCGAGAAGCTGGCATTATGGAAAAAGTTGTTTCTAAACAGCTTGATACTATTATTGAAATGTATGGTGAAGAAATATTTGATGGGGCTGTGATTGCTTATGAGCCTGTATGGGCAATTGGTACTGATTTGGCTGCATCTCCTGAGCAAGCCCAAGCAATGCATCAATTTATTCGTGAGAAATTATCGTCAAATACCAAAGTCGTAAAGAGCCTTAAAATCATCTATGGAGGGAGCGTAAACCCTCAAAATGCGTTACAATTATTCTCTATGCCAGACGTAGACGGCGGACTCGTAGGACGCGCTTCTTTAAATGCGAGTGATTTTGAGTCTATTTGTCATTCGGCTGAAATATAAATCAAAGAAAATAGGATTGTGGAAAATTTATTAACAATTATTCATGTGATTGCATGTTTAGGTCTCATTGGTTTAGTGCTTATGCAACACGGTAAGGGTGCTGATATGGGCGCAGCCTTTGGAAGTGGCTCTTCAGGAAGTTTGTTTGGCGTAAGCGGCTCATCTAATTTTTTAAGCAGAACAACAGCAATATTTGTTTTAGTCTTTTTTCTAACCAGTATTGCTTTGGCGTTTATCGCAGGTCAAAAATCAGGCACTGGAAGTGTGGTGAAAGCAACTGAGTCATCAGAAGTTCAAAAATCTTCTGAAACTAAAAGTGGTGAAGCTCAGTCCAAAACACCAAGTGGTGCTCAGAACATCCCAAAATAGAGACTGTTAAATCTATAAAGCCGTCGTGGTGGAATTGGTAGACACGCTATCTTGAGGGGGTAGTGACGAAAGTCGTGAGAGTTCGAGTCTCTCCGACGGCACCAAATTAAGAAAATCATGTAGTATTTTTTTAAGGAATCGTTGTGCTGGAAAATTATTTTCCAATTTTATTATTTATATGTGTAGGACTTGCGGTTGGTGCAGGGCCACTTCTTATCGGCAGTATTCTCTCACCTAATAAACCTGATAGCGAAAAAAATTCCCCCTACGAATGTGGTTTTGAAGCATTTGAAGATGCGCGTATGAAATTTGATGTGCGATATTATCTCGTCGCTATTCTGTTTATTTTATTTGATCTTGAAATAACATTTCTTTTTCCTTGGGCAGTAGTTATTCAAAAAATCGGTATGTTTGGATTTATTGCCATGATGATTTTTTTAGCCATTTTGGTCGTTGGCTTTATATACGAATGGATGAAGGGTGCCCTTGATTGGGAATAGAAAATGAGCATTGAAGGCATCATGGAAAAAGGGTTTGTCACTACCAATTTAGATACCCTTATCAATTACACCCGCACAGGTTCTTTATGGCCTATGACTTTTGGACTTGCATGTTGCGCAGTTGAGATGATGCATGCGGGAGCATCACGATATGACTTGGATCGATTCGGAATTGTATTTAGACCAAGCCCGAGGCAGTCAGATGTCATGATTGTAGCTGGTACATTGGTTAATAAAATGGCGCCTGCATTAAGAAAGGTTTACGATCAGATGGCAGAGCCACGTTGGGTTATTTCGATGGGTTCTTGCGCAAATGGCGGTGGTTATTATCACTACTCTTATTCAGTCGTTCGTGGTTGCGATCGTATTGTGCCTGTAGATGTCTATGTGCCTGGTTGTCCGCCAACAGCTGAAGCACTTATGTTTGGAATTATTCAGCTTCAAAATAAAATTAAACGAACCAATACGATTGCGCGTTAATCCATGAGCTCAGTCGAAATATTACATAAAGAAATAAAATCGACTTTTGGTAAAAAAGTAAGTCATGCATCCATTGAGCATAATGAGCTCACCATTGAAGTAAAAATCGATGATCTTTTATCAACTTTAAAAACTTTAAAAGAAAATAAAGCATTTCAGTTTAAACAATTGATTGATCTTTGCGGTGTTGACTATAAAGATTATGGCGAAGGTGCTTGGACTAAACCCCGTTTTGCTGTGGTTTATCATTTCTTATCTATCGAACATAACCATCGTATTCGTGTAAGAACCTTCTCTCAAGAAGAAAATTTTCCATTATTTCCATCGGTAATTGATTTATGGCCAGCTGCTAATTGGTATGAAAGAGAAGCCTTTGATTTATTTGGTTTTATGTTTACTGATCACCCCGATTTGAGACGCATTCTTACAGATTATGGATTTGTAGGTTATCCATTCCGCAAAGATTTTCCGATGATCGGTAAAGTTGAAATGCGTTATGACGATGTTCAAAAGCGTGTCATCTATCAACCCGTTTCAATTGAAGAAAGAAATAACGTGCCACGCATCATTCGTGAAGAAGGTTTTCATAATGGCTGAAATTAGAAATTACACGATGAACTTTGGCCCACAACACCCTGCAGCCCATGGTGTATTGCGTTTAGTATTAGAGCTTGATGGTGAAGTCATTCAGCGCGCAGATCCTCATATTGGACTCCTTCATCGCGGCACGGAAAAGCTAGCTGAAAATAGAACGTACTTACAAACTGTACCCTATATGGATCGTTTAGATTATGTATCTATGATGGCAAATGAACATGCCTACGTTTTAGCCATTGAAAAATTATTGAATATAGATGTTCCTATTCGTGCTCAATATATTCGTGTCATGTTTGATGAAATTACGCGCATTTTAAATCATTTGTTATGGCTTGGAGCGCATGCACTTGATGTCGGTGCTATGACTGTTTTTCTTTACGCATTCCGTGAAAGAGAAGATCTGTTTGATTGCTATGAAGCTGCATCTGGCGCCAGAATGCACGCAGCCTATTATCGTCCTGGTGGTGTCTATCGTGATCTTCCTGATCGCATGCCTCAATATGAATCAACCTTTAAAAATAAAAAAGAATTAGATGGATTAAATCAAAACCGCAGCGGCTCACTATTAGATTTTATTGAAGATTTTGCAAACCGCTTTCCAAAATATGTAGATGAATACGAAACATTATTAACAGATAATCGTATTTGGAAACAGCGTACAGTCGGTATTGGTGTTGTCGATCCTGTCCGAGCTATTGCGCTTGGTATGACAGGCCCTATGTTAAGAGGCTCAGGTGTTGCATGGGACTTAAGAAAAAAACAACCATACGAAGTTTATGATCAACTTGATTTTGATATTCCTGTGGGTGTGAATGGTGATTGTTATGATCGATACCTAGTTCGCATCGAAGAATTTAGACAATCTAATCGCATTATTAAACAGTGCATAGATTGGTTAAGAAAAAATCCAGGCCCAGTCATTAGTGATAATCACAAAGTAGCCCCGCCACCGCGTGCTGCCATGAAAGAAGATATGGAAGCGATGATTCATCACTTTAAATTATTTACAGAAGGTTTCCATATTTCACCCAGTGAAGCTTATGCAGCAGTCGAACATCCTAAAGGTGAGTTCGGTATTTATTTAATTTCAGATGGTGCAAATAAACCTTACCGCTTAAAGATACGCGCCCCAGGTTTTCCTCATCTAGCAGCTTTGGATGAAATGACGCGAGGCCATATGATTGCTGACTTGGTTGCGATTATTGGTACGCAAGATATTGTATTTGGTGAGATTGATCGATAAAAATGATGCACACTGACGATATTAAATTAATTGACAAAGAATTAAAGAAGTTTCCGGATAACCAAAAACAATCCGCAGTGATTTCTGCTTTACGTATTGTTCAAACGCGATATGGCTGGTTATCTCATGAAAATATTTCTGATGTTGCACATTATCTCGGAATGCCAGAAATTGCTGTAATGGAAGTAGCCACTTTTTATAACATGTTCAATTTAGAATCAAAAGGCAAATACCAAATTACGGTATGTACCAATATTTCATGCATGTTAAGAAATTCAGATGAAATTGCGCAGCACTTAGAAAAGAAATTAGGTATTGGTTTTGGTGAAGTCTCTAAAGATAAAAAATTCTCACTTAAAGAAGGTGAGTGCATGGGGGCTTGCGGTGGCGCACCGTTATGCCTAATTAATAACCACAGCATGCATGAACACTTAACGACCGAAAAAATTGACAAGCTTTTAGCGAGCCTTAAATAAATGGTAAAGCAAATCGACATCATTAAGCCATCAAAAATTTTTCCTAATCAAGATTTGGTTTGTTTAAGAACTATGGTTCATGATGATCCGGGTTCTATCGAGACTTATTTAAAAGTAGGTGGGTATGAACAACTTAAAAAAATACTCAAAAAGAAAATAAAGCCTGAAGCAATCTTAGCTGAATTAAAAACATCAGGACTAAGAGGTCGAGGCGGTGCGGGATTCCCAACGGCAATTAAATGGTCTTTCATGTCTCGTGATTACGATGGCATTAAATATCTTGTCTGTAATTCTGATGAAGGCGAACCCGGCACATTTAAAGATCGAGATATTCTTAGATATAACCCGCATCAACTTATCGAAGGTATGCTCATTGCGGCTTATGTCATGGGAACACGTGTGGGTTATAACTATATTCACGGCGAGATATGGCGAGAATATGAACTCTTTGAAAAAGCACTTGATGAAGCAAGAGACCACGGATTTTTAGGTGAAAATATATTAGGGTCAGATTTTAGTTTTGATTTATATGCCGTGCATGGTTATGGTGCATACATATGCGGTGAAGAGACAGCGCTCATTGAATCCATCGAAGGCAAAAAAGGACAGCCGCGTTATAAACCACCATTTCCAGCCACTTATGGTATTTACGGTAAACCTACAAATGTAAACAACACAGAAACATTTGCATCTGTGCCATGGATTCTAGAGCATGGCGGTCAAGCATTCCAAGATTTAGGTGTTGAAAATTCAGGTGGCGTTAAATTGTTTTCAGTATCAGGCCATGTGGAAAAACCAGGTAATTATGAAATTAAAATGGGCACGCCCTTTAGTGAATTATTAGATATGGCTGGCGGTATTTGGCATCGCAGAAAATTAAAGGCAGTTATTCCTGGAGGTCCTTCGACAGCTGTTGTGCCAGCAGCACTTATTGAAAATGCCACCATGGATTATGATGGACTGCAAAAAATTGGTTCGAGTTTAGGTGCCGGTTCCGTGATTATTATGGATGACTCCACTTGTATGGTAAGTGCTTTAAAACGTCTCTCTTACTTCTTCTATGAAGAATCATGTGGTCAATGCACACCTTGTCGTGAAGGTACAGGTTGGGTTTATCGAGTCATCAAAAGAATTGTAGATGGTAAAGGCACTATGGAAGATCTTGATCTTTTAACTGATGTCAGCAAAAAGATTTCTGGCAGAACTATATGCGCTTTAGGTGATGCTGCTGCCACACCCGTCTTAAGTTTCATTAAACACTTTAGGCCTGAGTTTGAATATTTTATTCAACACGGGCGCTCAATGGTTGAAGCTAAATGACAATTACAATTGAAATTGATGGCAAGAAAATCGAAGTAGAAAAAAATACAACGATTATTGCTGCTGCAGATAAAGCAGGCATTCCAATCCCTCGTTTTTGTTACCACAAAAAATTATCAATTGCTGCAAATTGCCGTATGTGTTTGGTCGATGTAGAAAAATTCAATAATCCGTTGCCTGCATGTGCTACACAAGTGGCTGATGGTATGAAAGTTTCAACCACATCTAAAATGGCTACCGAGGCACAGCAAAGTGTCATGGAATTTTTGCTTATCAATCATCCGCTAGATTGCCCAATTTGTGATCAAGGCGGTGAATGTGAATTGCAAGATACAGCAGTGGATTTCGGCAGCAGTCAAACACGTTATAAAGAAGAAAAACGAGTCGTATTTAATAAAAATATAGGCCCGCTCATTTCGACAGATATGACGCGATGTATTCAATGCACGCGATGTGTAAGATTTTTACAAGAAGTTGGTGGCATGATGGAACTTGGCATGGTGGGTCGAGGCGAGCATTCAGAAATTACAGCTTATGTTGATCGTTCTATTCAGTCCGAACTCTCAGGCAATATTATTGATTTATGTCCTGTAGGTGCGCTTACAAGTAAACCATTTAGATACAAAGCCCGCACCTGGGAGCTTATTAGAAGACCAACTTTAGCGCACCATGATAGTTTGGGTTCGCCACTTGAAGCGCACATTAAACAAAACAAAGTGATTCGAATGCTTCCTCGCGAAGATGAGACAATTAATGAATGTTGGATTTCTGATCGTGATCGTTTTTCATATGAAGGCTTGAACAGCGAAGACCGTTTACAAGTTCCTATGATTAAAGAAAAAGGACAATGGAAAGAATCGGATTGGGAAACTGCTCTAACACTTATTAGTGAAAAACTAAAACATATTGTAGATCATGATGGCCCTGAAGCATTGGGCATTCTGATATCCCCTCAAAGTACGATTGAAGAGGGCATCTTAGCCAAGAAAATAAGTAACACTTTAAATTCGCCTCATATTGACCATCGTATTCGTCAATCTGATTTTTCAATAGAGCATCAAGGTTCGCCATGGTTAGGAAGTCATATTGATGCGATCGGCCACTTTGACCAATATCTTTTGATTGGTAGCAACATAAGAAATGAACAGCCGCTTTTAACTTCAAGAATTCGCAAGTCTGTAAATCAAGGCGCAAATCTTTTTGTAGTTAATTCAGTTGATGCAGATCCTCTCATGACGGTATCTGAAAAGTTGATTCAAGCTTCTCATAAACTTCCTCACGCACTCGCAAAAGTTTTGAAATCAATGACAGAATTAAAAGGTGTATTAAGAAAAGATATTAAATTTATAAAAGCTGATATTGAAAAAATTAAAACCGACAAAGTAAGTGATGGAATAGCCCAACATCTAATGAAAAATGTTTTAGCGGGCAAAAAAAATAACACTTCTATATTGCTTGGCCAAATAGCTCAAGAACATCCAGACTACTCAACGATTTATAAGCTTGCTTTTGAAATTTCAAAATTATCTCAAGCGACTTTTGGTGTTTTACCCACATATGCTAATAGCGTAGGACTTCATGCTGTTAATGTACTTCCAGAAAAAGGCGGCTTAAATACTTACGCGATGTTGGAGAAGAAATTAAAGGCCTATATTCTTTTAAATGTTGAACCTCAATTAGATGCATCGAATGCACAATTAATGCAGGATGCAATTGCTTCTTCAGACTTTACTGTGGCATTAAGTTCTTACAATTCGAAATATCTTAAAAATGCAGATGTACTTTTACCAGTCTCACCATTTACAGAATCATCCGGTACGATTATTAACATGGAAGGTCGAGTACAAAGTTATGCCGCTGTGACTCAGCCTTTAGGTCAATCGAGACCAGCCTGGAAAGTATTAAGAGTATTAGCTAATCATCTTAACTTGAAGGGATTTGATTATGAATCGAGTTTAGATGTCAAAGAGGTGCATATGAAATCTAAAAATCAATTCATCTCAAAAGAGCTTTCTAATGTAATTGATATTACAAATGATTACAAAATACCTAACACGAAGCCTCAGCAATTCTCGCGCATTGGCGAGATGCATCAATATCGTATGGATCCTATTGTAAGAAGAGCTCCATCTCTTCAAATAGCGATTCAAAAATCAAAAGCGTTTGCGAAACTGAACCCGATAGAGATGAAGTCATTAAGACTTAAAGGAAATGACAAAATTAAAGTTACACAAGGTAAGCAATCGATCAATCTTGTCGTGCAAGAGGATGTAAGTATCCCAGAAGGATCTATTTATATACCAAGCGGTATCGATGAAACGGCGAATCTGTCTGATATTTATGGTGATGTTACCGTTAAAAAAATAACTACAAGAAGTGCATCTTAAATATGGATGTTTTGATACCATCTTTCTTTGGAGCTTGGTGGCCTGATATTGCCAAAACATTATGGATACTTTTAAAAATTGTAGCTGTCGTTTTACCTATCATGATATCGGTGGCTTATCTCACTTATTTTGAAAGAAAAGTCATTGGTTATATGCAAGTGCGTATTGGACCTAATCGTGTAGGTTATTTTGGATTACTTCAGCCAATTGCTGATGCCTTAAAACTTTTATTCAAAGAAATTATTCTCCCGACAGCATCAAATAAAGTTTTATTTTTCTTGGCACCTATTTTAGCAATTGCACCAGCTTTTGCTGCTTGGGCTGTTATCCCTTTTGATCTTAATTTAGTGATTGCAGATATTGATGCAAGTCTTTTATATATTTTAGCTATGACATCTATTACAGTTTATGGAGTGATTATTGCAGGATGGGCTTCAAATTCTAAGTATGCATTTTTGGGAAGTCTACGTTCTGCGGCGCAGATTGTGTCTTATGAAATTGCCATGGGATTTACGCTAGTAGGCGTTTTAATGTGTGCCAATAGTTTAAATTTAGGAAAAATTGTCTTGGGGCAAGAAGGAGGTTTCTGGCATTGGTATATCTGGCCTTTATTTCCTTTATTTATTATCTACTTTATTAGTGCTGTAGCAGAAACAAATCGAGCACCTTTTGACGTGGCTGAAGGCGAATCTGAAATTGTGGCTGGATTCCATGTGGAATATTCCGGTATGGCTTTCGCAGTATTTTTCTTAGCTGAATATGCGAATATGATTTTAGTTTCGATGCTTGCAGCTTTAATGTTCTTAGGTGGATGGTTATCTCCCATTCCATTTATTCCAGATAGCTTTTTATGGCTTTTAATTAAAGTTGCATTTTTACTATTTTGCTTCTTATGGTTTCGAGCCACATTCCCTCGATATCGATATGATCAAATTATGCGATTAGGCTGGAAAATTTTTATTCCAATTACAATTGCATGGATAGTATTTATTGGCGGCATGGTGCAAACCTCATGGGGATATCTATTTCACTAAATGATTAAAAAAACCAAACAATTCTTATCAAGTCTGATGCTCATTGAGCTTCTTAAAGGCATGCTTCTTACAGGCCGCTATTTCTTTGCAAGAAAGATTACTGTGCAGTATCCGGAAGAGAGAACACCACAATCTAACCGCTTTAGAGGCCTTCATGCGCTTCGTCGTTATGCAAATGGTGAAGAGCGTTGTATTGCCTGTAAATTATGTGAAGCTGTATGCCCTGCTATGGCAATTACGATTGAATCCGAAGAACGGGAGGATAAAACAAGACGTACGACCCGTTATGACATTGATCTTACTAAATGTATCTTTTGTGGTTTCTGTGAAGAATCTTGTCCTGTGGATTCTATTGTTGAAACAAGAATTTTTGATTACCACGGGGAGTCTCGGGGCGATTTAATTTATACGAAAGATATGTTGCTTGCCGTAGGTGACAAATATGAAAAACAAATTGCAGAAGACCGCGCTCAAGATGAGAGGTTTCGATAAATCATGATTGAATTTAAAGATTTCGTATTTTATGTTTTATCCCTCGTGCTTATTAGTTCAGGATTGAGCGTCATTACTTCTAGGAATCCTGTAACTGCAGCACTATCTTTAGTATTAGCATTTTTTAACGCCGCAGGCATCTGGCTTCTATTGCAAGCTGAATTTTTAGCGATTGTATTGGTACTAGTTTATGTAGGTGCTGTGATGGTCTTATTTCTATTTGTGGTAATGATGCTTGATATCAATCTAGATAAATTAAGAGAAGGTTTCTGGGATTACTTACCCATGGCAGGATTTATAGGCCTCCTTATGATGGTTGAAATGGTGATGGTTCTTAAAACCAAACCATTTAATCTGGCGCCTATTACAGAGTCAATTTCAAATACCTCGAACACAGAAATGATAGGTAATACTTTATATTCTAATTACGTGCTTCCGTTTGAACTCGCTTCTGTTGTCTTACTTATTGCTATTGTTTCAGCAATTGCTTTAACACTGCGCGATCGTAAAGATAGCAAAAAAACAAATCCTGCAGATCAGGTAGCTGTGAAGCGTCAAGATCGAGTGCGAATAGTTAGAATGAAATCAGAGGAAAAGTATATAAAATCCAAAGCGAAGAAAAGAACATGATTGGTTTACCTCATTACCTTATCCTTGCTGCAATTTTATTTACGATCAGTGTAGTAGGTATTTTTCTTAACCGAAAAAATATTATTATTTTGCTTATGTCGGTTGAGCTTATGTTGCTTGCCGTGAATATTAACTTTATTGCTTTTTCTCATTACTTAAACGATATTGCTGGACAAATTTTTGTGTTCTTTATTTTAACGGTAGCAGCTGCAGAGTCAGCAATAGGCTTAGCTATTATCGTTTTAATTTTTAGAAATACTCGCTCTATTAACGTTGACGATTTAAATCGTCTTAATGGGTGATCACTTGAATTCTATTTATTCATATTTAGCAGTTCCGTTATTGCCTCTTATAGCGTCTTTCTGCGTAGGCATCTTAGGTCGAAAATTACCCGAATTTTTTGCATCAAGTATGACTATTTTGTCTGTTTTTATTGCATTTGTTCTTTCATGTTTCACGCTTAATGAAACATTAAATGGGTTAGTTTTAAATCAGACAATCTATCAGTGGCTTTTTACAGGACATTATCAATTTGAGGTTGGATTTTTAATTGATAATTTAACAGCCATGATGATGGTTGTTGTAACTTTTGTATCGCTGATGGTTCACATTTATACAATGGGTTATATGAAGGGAGATCCTGGCTATCGAAGATTCTTTAGTTATATCTCCTTATTTACTTTTTCAATGTTGATGTTAGTTATGAGTAATAATTTCATACAGCTCTTTTTTGGATGGGAAGCAGTAGGCCTTTTGTCCTATCTTCTTATTGGATTCTGGTTTGAAAGACCCACTGCAATTTATGCAAATCTCAAAGCTTTTCTGGTTAATCGTGTTGGTGATTTTGGTTTTATTTTAGGTATTGCTTTAATTCTTTATTGGACCGGCTCACTCGATTACGCGACGGTATTTAATAGCACAGGAATTATAACGGCCCACACGATGCAGTTATTTGGACACCCTGTTTCCGTCATTACAGTCATATGTATTTTGTTATTTATTGGAGCTATGGGCAAATCTGCACAAGTGCCATTGCATGTGTGGCTTCCAGATTCAATGGAAGGCCCGACACCTATATCCGCCCTGATTCATGCTGCGACGATGGTCACCGCAGGTATTTTTATGGTCTCACGAGCATCGCCTTTATTTGAATTATCTGATACTGCACTTTCTTTTGTCATGATCATTGGTGCTATTACCGCATTATTTATGGGTTTATTAGGCATTATTCAAAATGACATTAAGCGTGTTATTGCGTACTCAACACTTTCACAGTTAGGTTATATGACAGTAGCGCTCGGTGCTTCAGCTTATTCAGTGGCTATGTTTCATTTAATGACACATGCATTTTTTAAAGCTTTGCTTTTCTTAGGCGCTGGTTCAGTCATTATAGGCATGCATCATGATCAAAATATTCAACACATGGGCAATTTAAAAAAATATATGCCTATTACATGGATTACTTTTTTAATCGGTTCTTTAGCGTTAATAGGTATACCATTATTTTCAGGATTCTATTCAAAAGATAGCTTGATTGAAGCTGTGAAGTTCTCCCATATCACAGGAAGCCACTTCGCTTATTTTGCTGTATTGATAGGCGTTTTTATAACGGCTTTTTATTCGTTTAGACTTTATTTCCTAGTATTTCATGGCGAAGAGAAATGGCGTCTTCAGAAGTTGGTACATCATGATGATCACCATCATGGCTTGAGCGCAAAAGATAACCCACACGAGAGTCCTTTAAGTGTTACTTTGCCTTTGGCACTGCTTGCCATCCCTTCTTTAGTAATTGGCTATATGACAATCGAGCCTATATTGTTCGGTAACTTTTTTACAAAAAGCATTTTCTTAGATATTAAAGCGCATCCTTCGATGGAACATTTAAGCCATCATTTCCATGAAATTTATCATGGACCTTTCGGTATGGTATTACACAGCCTAGTGAGCTTACCTTTCTTATTTGCTTTAAGTGGTGTTGCCTTCGCTTATTACTGTTACCAAGTGAATTTAAATTTACCCAAAGCTATTTTCAATCGAACACAAATGATTTGCCGCATATTAGAAAATAAATATGGATTTGATACATTTAATGAAAAGTTTTTTGCTTTTGGCAGTCGTTTTTTAGGTGAAAGATTCTGGCAAATAGGTGATGTAAAAATTATTGATGGTTGGCTTGTCAATGGAACAGCAAAATCTATCAGTAAGTTTGCAGAGAAAATACGTGTGATTCAATCGGGTTATATTTATCACTATGCTTTTGCGATGGTGATAGGTGTATTTTTATTTTTAACCTTCTTTATAAAAATATAAGATGAATTTAACCCATATATTAAGTTATTCAATTTGGACGCCTATCTTTTTAGGTGGACTTTTACTTTTATTAAGTGGAAAAGTAAACGATACACAAGCTAAATGGCTTTCACTTATCAGCAGTGTGATTTCATTTTTAATCACGATCCCGCTTTACACAGCCTTTGATTTTTCTTTTGGACAGTTCCAGTTCCAGGAATTTTTTCATTGGATTCCAGCCTTTCATATTAATTATCATTTAGGTGTAGATGGATTCGCTGTACCTTTAATTATTTTAACAAGCTTTACTACATTAATTGTAGTCATCGCTTCATGGCGATCTATAGAAGACCGTGTTGCACAATACATGGCGGCTTTCTTGATCATGTCAGGCCTTATGATTGGTGTTTTTAGTGCGCTTGATGCCATGCTTTATTATATTTTTTGGGAAGCTATGCTTATCCCTATGTTCTTGGTGATTGGTATTTGGGGTGGGCCTAATCGCATTTATGCCACGATTAAATTCTTTTTATATACTGTTTTAGGTTCTTTATTAATGTTGGTAGCGTTTATTTATCTCTACTTACATACTCATTCATTTGAGATAGTGAATTTTTATAATACCGGTCTTGATCTCTATCCTCAGATTTTTATCTTCCTAGCTTTGTTTATGGCTTTTGCAGTCAAAATTCCAATGTGGCCTATACATACGTGGCTTCCTGATGCTCATGTTGAAGCACCGACAGGAGGTTCAGTAGTATTAGCAGCAGTTATGTTGAAATTAGGCGCATATAGTTTTATGCGATTTGCAATGCCAATCGCGCCTGACGCTGCGATCTATTTAAAAGGGTTTATGGTGACTCTATCACTCATTGCTATTTTATATATTGCACTGATTGCAATTGTTCAAAAAGATATGAAAAAATTAATCGCTTATTCATCGATATCACATATGGGCTTTGTCACGTTAGGCTTATTTATGTTTAATTCAATTGGCATTGAGGGCGCATATGTTCAAATGATTTCTCATGGTTTTATTTCAGCTGCGATGTTTTTATCTGTAGGTGCTTTATACGATAGATTACATACAAGACAGATTGCAGATTATGGTGGCGTCATTCACGCAATGCCAACTTTTGGAGCCTTTGCAGTATTTTTTGCGATGGCTAACTGTGGACTGCCAGGGACTTCAGGATTTGTAGGTGAATTTATGGTTATTATGGGTGCAATGCAGAATAATTTCTGGATTGCATTGATTGCTGCAAGCTCTTTAATTTTTGGTGCAGCTTATTCTTTATGGATGGTTAAGCGAGTATTTTATGGTGAAGCGCGCAATCAAAAAATCAGCGCTTTAAAAGATATCTCGTGGCGTGAATTTTTCATACTTACTGTATTGGCACTTCTTATTATTTTAATAGGCATTTATCCGAAGATAATTACGGATATGACAAATGCAACAACAGTTCAATTTTTAGAGAATATGCATTTGATAAAACCTGTCACATCATTACCGCTGGATGTTTAAATGAATTCATTCATTCAATCTGATCTTTCTTTAATCTTGCCAGAAATTTTTGTGCTTTCCATGGCAATGATTGTGCTTATGACAGATTTATTTATTAAGCCATCAATGCGCTGGATTATTTTTGCTCTATCTCAATTTGCCTTATTAGGCGGCGCTTATTTGACTGGTCAACATTTTAATCATGAAACTGAATTTGCTTTTTCTAATATGTTTGTTCGTGATGGTTTAGCAGATCTTTTAAAGATGATGAGTTATTTAGGAACGTCACTGATTTTTTTCTATAGTCGGTCTTATATGAACGATCGTAATTTATATCATGGTGAATATTTTTCACTCGTTCTATTTGCATTGCTTGGTATGATGATTATGATTTCAAGTCATAATATGCTGCTCGTTTATATGGGTCTCGAGCTTCTCTCTTTATGTTTATATTCTCTAACAGCTCTTGATCGTGACAATCAAAAAGCGACAGAGTCCGCAATTAAGTATTTTGTATTAGGCGCTCTTGCATCAGGACTTCTTCTTTATGGTATGTCGATGATTTACGGCGCGACATCAAGCTTAGATTTAAATGTGATTTCGATCGCATTGTTAAATCACCCCACAGACCATGCCATTCTTGTCTTAGGCCTTGTTTTTGTAGTTGCTGGCCTTGCTTTTAAATTAGGCGCAGTGCCATTTCAAATGTGGGTGCCGGATGTATATGAAGGCTCACCCTCATCTATCGCTATACTGATTAGTTCCGTGCCTAAATTAGCGGCTTTTGCTATTACCGTTCGTATATTAGGTGATGGTCTTCAGTCTATGATGGCGGATTGGAAGCAAATGATACTTATTATGGCGGTTCTTTCTATCGGTATCGGAAATGTTATAGCGATTGCACAAACAAATATCAAGCGTATGTATGCATATTCAACGATTTCTCATATTGGCTTTACTCTTTTCGGATTCATGAGTGGAACACTCAATGGTTACGCATCAAGTTTATTTTACGTTGTGAGCTATATGTTTATGACTTTAGTTTCTTTTGCAGTGTTAATGATGATGTCTCGGAAAAATTTTGAGTGTGAAACGCTTGAAGATTTTAAAGGTTTAAATAAGAGAAATCCTTGGTATGCATTTCTTATGTTAATCACGATGTTAAGTATGGCAGGCATACCCCCTACCATAGGTTTTTACGCAAAGTTTATGGTGCTTCAAGCAGCATTTGATGCAGGCTTTGCAAATTTTGTGGTCTATGCAGTCATGATGGCATTAGTAGGTATGTTTTATTACATGAGAATTGTAAAACTTATGTACTTTGATGAGCCAAAATTAAAAAATAAATTAGATGTGTCCATCGATATGCAATGGATCTTATCAGCTAACGCATCAGCGCTTCTAATTATTGGTTTAATGCCACATTCATTTATGGATGCTACTGCTCAAGCAATAGCTTTAAGTCTTCATTAAATGACTCAGTGGATCCTCATCTTAATTACTATCATCATGGCTAATGTGCCTTGGATGTTTAACGATTTTCTTTTTATTAAGAAATTCCCCTCTTATAAAAAACCATTTTCTTGGGCTTTACTTGAAGTTGTCATTTTGTATTTTGTGACTGGCGGTATTGCACTATTTACAGAACTTAAAGTAGTAGGACATATTCACCCGCAAGATTGGGAATTTTATACAGTGACTTTCTTTTTGTTTTTAGTTTTTTCTTTTCCTGGATTTATTCTTAAAACGCTTTGGAAATAAAATCTACTAAAGTATTAATTGTAGGCTGCGGTCAACTTGGCTTTTCGGTCGCTAAAAATATTGATTGCCATATTTTTAAACTGTATGGATTTAGTCGAAGTTTAAAAAAATCACCCTCTTCTATTGAAATGCATCAGGCGGATATTTTAAAAACTGAAACTATTGATACTATTAAATCAATAAATCCTGAAATCATTATCTATGCAGTTTCTGCAGATGCACAATCTGTTGAGAGCTATCAAGATCATTATGTGGTTGGCTTAAAAAAAACTTACAAAGCTATTTTAGATCTCGATCACTTTAAGCATCTTTTCTTTGTTTCAAGCACGAGAGTTTATGGACAAAAAACAACAAAGATCTTAAGTGAGTTTGATGTTGCTCAACCTTCTGATTACGGAGGTGAAGCGTTAATGGAAGCTGAAACGATTGCGCGTCAATTAAAAGAAAAGGCCACGATATTGCGTTTATCTGGAATATACGGCCCCACTCGAACGCGCATGATTCAATTAGCGCAAAGTAATCCTGGCAATTGGCCTGCAACCAATAATTGGTCTAATCGAATTCACGAGGAAGATGCTGCGCGCTTTATTGTTTTTCTCATGAATAAAATTGTGAGACAAGAATCTATCGAATCACTTTATCTTGTGACAGATGGCGAACCTACTAAACAATATGACGTATTAACGTGGATTAGAAAACATCTCAAATTAAGCACAGACACTATTGAGATACCGATTGTGGAAGGGGGGAAGCAACTACGATCTGTTTTATTGAATCAAACTGGATTCACATTAAAGTACCCTGATTTTACATACGGCTACAAAGCGATGATTGATTAGGGTTCTTCAATAGGATAGAATCCAAACTCCTAAATTCTTTAGGCGCGTAGCTCAGCTGGTTAGAGCACCACCTTGACATGGTGGGGGTCGTTGGTTCGATTCCAATCGCGCCTACCAATTTTTTGCTTCATGGCTCAAGCTATCAAGAATAGAGAAAAGCTTATAAAATGATGCAATTCTTGATAACTTGATTCAACTATGCCTGAAATAAGATTACCAGACGGATCTAAGCGACAATTTGAAAGTGACATTACTGTTGCAGAAGTTGCACAAAATATTGGTGCAGGATTAGCCCGTGCAGCCCTTGCTGGTCGAGTCAATGATCAGTTAGTCGATCTTTCATTTGTCATTCGTGAAGATAGTGATCTTGCAATTATCACTGACAAAAATTCTGAGGGGCTTGAAGTGATTCGTCATTCAACAGCTCATCTTTTGGCATACGCTGTTAAAGAATTATTTCCAGACGCACAAGTGACGATTGGCCCTGTGATTGAACATGGGTTTTATTATGACTTTTCGTATTCGCGTCCTTTCACACCAGAAGATTTAGAAAAAATTGAAAAGAAGATGACTGAAATTGCCAGTCGCGATTTACCGATCACAAGAAAAGTATTGCCACGTAATGACGCAGTGGAATATTTCAAATCAATCAAAGAAAATTACAAGGCTGAAATTATTGAATCGATTCCCGCCGATCAGGAAGTCTCTTTATATTCCGAAGGCGAATTTACAGATCTCTGTCGGGGTCCTCATGTGCCATCGACTGGAAAATTAAAAGTATTTAAATTGATGAAAGTAGCAGGCGCTTATTGGCGTGGTGATTCTAAAAATGAAATGCTACAGAGAATCTACGGCACAGCATGGACAACTAAAGAAGACTTACAAAATCATCTCTTCATGTTAGAAGAGGCCGAAAAAAGAGATCATCGTAAATTAGGTAAGCAGCTCGATTTATTTCATATGCAAGATGAAGCACCTGGTATGGTTTTTTGGCATCCTAAAGGATGGTCGATTTGGCAAGAAGTTGAATATTACATGCGAAAGATGTTCTTAGATTTTGGATATCAAGAAGTTAAAACACCTACGGTCATGGATAAGACTTTATGGGAAAAATCCGGACATTGGCAAAATTATCGCGACAACATGTTTACAACTTCATCTGAAAATAGAGATTATGCAGTGAAGCCTATGAACTGCCCTGGCCATATTCAAATCTTTAATAATGCTCTACATAGCTATCGTGAATTACCTTTAAGACTTGCTGAATTTGGTTCATGTCACCGCAATGAACCCTCAGGATCCCTTCATGGGTTAATGCGCGTGAGAGGGTTTACTCAAGATGATGCCCATATTTTTTGTACCGAAGAGCAAATTAAAGATGAAGTAGCTCAATTCATCGTCATGCTCTTTAAGGCTTACGAAGACTTCGGATTTAAGGATGTTTTAGTGAAATTATCCACTCGCCCTGAAAAACGCGTGGGTTCTGATGAGACTTGGGACAAGGCAGAAGCTGCCCTTAAAGCTGCTTTAGTTGAAAATAAGCTCGAATTCGACCTTCAGCCAGGCGAAGGGGCTTTTTATGGCCCTAAGATCGAATTTACCCTAAAAGACAGTTTAAGCCGTCTTTGGCAGTGCGGTACGATCCAGCTCGACTTTAATTTGCCTGAGCGTCTAGGCGCTGAATATGTCACAGAAGATAATAGCCGTAAGCATCCCGTGATGTTACATCGAGCCATTGTAGGCTCTATGGAGCGTTTTATTGGGATTCTAATTGAGCATTACTCAGGTGCCATGCCCCTCTGGCTTGCCCCTACTCAAGCGGTTATCCTCAATATTGCTGATGCCCATGCAGACTATGCCTCAAAAGTCATGGATGAACTCAAGAAAAACCACATCCGATGCGATTCTGACTTGAGAAATGAGAAAATAACCTATAAAATACGCGAACATAGCTTACAAAAGATTCCTTATCTCTTAATTGTAGGGGAAAAGGAAATGGAAGCTGGGCAAGTTGCCGTGCGAACCCGAAAAGGCGAAGACTTAGGATCTATGTCGATTAAGTCATTGATTGATCGACTAAATCAGGAAGTTCAAACTAAAGTCTAGTTATAAGGTAGCGCGGTTTTTCTTTTATATTTACAGGGGATTTGTTATCGCTCAAGAAAAAGAAGTCAGAATTAACGGGGATATTACAGCTCCAGAAATTCGATTAATTGGCGTAAATGGCGAAGCGCTTGGCATAGTGACACTAGCTGAGGCATTTGTAAAAGCAGAAGAGATAGATATTGATCTAGTGGAAATTGCTCCACAAGCCCAACCCCCCGTATGTCGATTACTCGATTACGGTAAGTTTAAATATGCAGAAAGTAAGAAGCAACACGAAACCCGCTTAAAACAAAAGCAGGTCAAGATTAAAGAAGTGAAGTTTAGACCAGGCACTGATGACGGTGATTACAACATCAAAATACGAAACCTCATCGGATTCCTTAGGGATGGCGATAAGGCGAAAATCACCTTACGTTTTAGAGGTCGAGAAATAACACATCAAGAATACGGTTTAGCAATTCTAAAACGTGTTGAGCAAGATTTAATGGAATATGCAGTCGTCGAACAATTTCCAAAAATGGAAGGTCGACAAATGGTGATGGTTTTGGCTCCGCAAAAAAAAGCCAAAGCAAAAACCATAGAAGCAAAAGTTTCTGAGTGATACGGCTTAAACGGCATGCCTAAGCACTCTTAATACTCTAAAGGAGATCAAAATGCCAAAAATGAAAACAAAAAGTGGCGCAAAAAAGCGCTTCAAGTTTTTAGGAAGTGGTATGGTAAAAAGAACGCGTTCTCATTTACGTCATATCTTGACCAAAAAAACAACGAAACAAAAACGTAATCTCAGAGGCACTGTCCTCATTTCAGCAACCGATATCAAACGCGTTCGCGCGATGATGCCAACTCAATAAGGAGAATAATATGCCTAGAGTAAAACGTGGTGTCACCGCTAGAGCAAAACATAAAAAAGTTTTAGCACTTGCTAAAGGTTATCGTGGACGTCGTAAAAATGTATACCGCATAGCTAAACAAGCAGTGATGAAGGCAGGTCAGTATGCATACCGTGACCGTCGTCAGAAAAAACGTCAATTTAGATCATTATGGATTGCGCGTATTAATGCAGCAGCTCGTGAGTGTGGTCTTACATATAGCCGTTTCATGAATGGCCTTAAGAAAGCTTCGATCGAAGTAGATCGTAAGGTATTAGCAGATATGGCAGTATTCGATAAAGCAGCTTTTGCTAAGTTTGTCGAAATCGCTAAATCTGGTTCAGGAGCAGTATAAAAAATATTAATTTTTAAAAGGAGGCTTCTAGCCTCCTTTTTTTTATTAAAATGATAGTCAATGAATAATCTCGAACATACCTTAAAAGAAGCCCGTGAAGATTTTGATCAGTGTCAGACTGTAACCGATCTTGATCAGGCTAAAGCTAAATATCTAGGTAAGAGTGGCTTCTTAACAGAAGCACTCAAATCATTAGGTAAATTATCCGCAGAAGATAGACCTAAAGTAGGCGCTGAAATTAATGTTGTTAAGCAAGGCGTTGAAGAAGCTTTAGAAAAAAGACGTGAAGCCATTCTCAATGCCTCGCAAGCAAAACAGCTTGCAGAAGAATCATTGGATGTGACTTTGCCTTCACGAAAAGAAGATCAAGGTAGCTTGCATCCAGTCACACAAACACTTCATCGCATTGAATCACTTTTTCATTCCATCGGATTCTCAGTGGCACATGGCCCACAGATTGAATCAGATTTTTATAATTTCACAGCACTTAATATTCCAGAATCACATCCAGCGCGCGCGATGCATGACACATTTTATATTGATGAATCTTATGTATTAAGAACGCACACATCCCCTGTGCAAATTCGTCATTTAGAAAAAAATAAACCACCACTCAAAATTATTTCACCAGGTCGCGTTTATCGTGTTGATTCAGACGCAACACACTCACCAATGTTTCATCAAGTTGAAGGTTTATGGGTTGATCAACAAGTAAGCTTTGCAGACCTTAAAGGTGTTATCGAAGATTTTCTTCAAAACTTTTTCGAGAATAAAGATTTAAAAGTACGTTTCAGACCTTCGTACTTTCCATTTACAGAACCTTCAGCTGAAATGGATATGAGTTGGAAGGGCGGTTGGCTCGAGATTGGCGGCTGCGGCATGGTTCATCCAGAAGTATTTAAACATGTGGATATCGATTCAAATCAATATCAAGGCTTTGCTTTCGGCTTAGGTATAGAGCGTTTAACAATGTTGCGTTATGGCGTTCAAGATTTACGCCACTTTTTTAATAACGATTTACGTTTTCTTCAGCAATTTATTTAAAGACATTTCAATATGCAATTTTCTGAAAACTGGTTAAGGTCATACCTTCATACATCACTCGACAGTGATGCACTTAACCACGTCATGATTATGGCAGGATTAGATGTTGATGATTCTCATCCTCTAGGAGCATCGTTTAGCCATGTTGTAGTCGGTGAGATTGTAGCTATTAAAAAACACCCTGATGCAGATCGACTTCAAGTGTGTGATGTCAACATTGGTGATAAGTCATTACAAATTGTTTGTGGTGCATCTAATGCGAGACAAGGCATTAAAGTAGCATGTGCTTTAGTAGGCGCTAAATTACCCTCGATTGATATCAAAGAAGCAAAAGTACGAGGCGTTGAATCGTTCGGTATGCTTTGCTCATTAAAGGAATTAGGATTAGCTGAAGAAGCTGATGGTATTCTGGAGCTCAACCATGATTTAAAAAACGGTACAGATTTAAGAGTGGCGCTTGATCTTAATGATCAAATTACAACATTAAAATTAACACCTAATCGAAGTGATTGTTTAAGTGTTTGGGGTGTAGCTCGAGAAGTGGCAGCCATTAGTGCATCTTCACTTTCTCCTATCCATTATGATGTTAATCCAATCAAGCAAAGCGAAAAGAAAAATGTAATCGTTGAAGAAAAAGCAGCATGTCCGCGTTATTGTGGTCGCATCATTAAAAATGTAGATAACACAAAATCGTTGCCTGAATGGATGACTTCAAGACTTGAGCGTTCCAATATAAAGTCAATCAGTCCTATTGTCGATATTACGAATTATGTGTTGCTTGAAATTGGACAGCCACTGCATGCATTTGACCATGAAAAATTACAAGGTGATGTCATAGTTAGATTCGCAAAGCCTGAAGAGCCGATACATCTTCTCAATGATACAAAAATTAAATTATCAAAAAAAGATCTAGTGATTGCAGATCACTCAGGCGCAATTGCATTTGCAGGGGTGATGGGTAGCATGCCTTCATCAGTCACCGATAATACTCAAACTATTTTCTTGGAAAGTGCTTTTTTTGATCCCATTGTGATTGCTGGTAAAGCTAGAGCATATAACTTATCTACAGACTCATCTTATCGTTTTGAACGCGGTGTAGATTTTTCTAATACGCGATATGCACTAGAACGTGCAACATCTCTTATTATTGAATACTGTGGTGGAGCAGCAGGGGAGATTACAGAAGTTTTAAATGCTTTACCAAAGCGCAACGAAATTCATCTAAGACTTAAAAAATTAAATGCTATCTTAGGTATTGAAGTTCCTAGCCAAGATGTTGAGCGAATATTTATACAATTAGGTTTTGAAGTGAATAAAACAATCGAAGGATTTAAAGTCACACCCCCTTCTTATCGCTTTGATATTACTATTGAAGAAGATCTAATTGAGGAAGTTGTGCGATTGTATGGCTTCGATAAAATTCCTTCACATCATCCTCTGAGCCATCAAGTGATGTTACCTACATCCGGCACTTATCATCGTGACCTTAAAGAAGCACTCACATCTCGAGGTTTTTATGAGGTAGTGACTTATAGCTTTATTGAAGATGAGGTTGAGAAATCATTACATGGAAATGCCAATCCGATTCAATTACAGAATCCAATTGCAAGCCAGATGTCGACGATGCGATCATCTTTATGGGGTAGTCACCTTGAAGTTTTAACTTACAATTTAAATCGCCAAGTATCGCGTTTAAATATTTTTGAGATCGCTCAAACCTTCCATGGTGTAAAAAAAGATTTTATTGAGACCGAAGTGATATCAGGACTCAGTTACGGTAGTTTTATGCCTGAGCAGTGGGCTGACAAAATTCGCGATATTGATTTTTATGACATAAAAGCACATGTTGAAGCTTTGACGTCTAAACAACTCACATTTAAAAGAAGTGATAAAACACCATTAGCGCTACATCCAGGACAATCAGCAGAAGTCATTTTGGACGCTCAGTCGATAGGTTGGGTGGGTAAATTACATCCAAAATGGCAGCAACACTTTTCCCTCCCTAAAGCCCCCTTTATTTTTGAATTAAAAATAGAGAAGCTTTTAGAAGACAAGGTATTTAAATACGAAGAAATCTCAAAATTCCTCCCGGTAAGGCGTGATATTGCTGTTGTGGTAGACGACTCAGTCGAGGTGGATTCGATTTTAGATGCGGTAAATAAGGCTAAAATTCCGTTCTTAAATCATATGGCTTTATTCGATCTTTACCAAGGAAAAGGCATCGCCGAAAACAAAAAAAGTGTTGCATTTCTGATACTTATGCAGGATACTTCAAAGACATTAGTTGATAGTGAAGCTGATTCTTCTGTATCAAAAATCGTTGAATTACTTGAAAAACAATTTGGCGCAACACTTCGCAACTAATCTCATATTTAATACCGATTTAAAAGTAGGCCGTTATGACATTAACTAAAGCAGATCTATCCGAAATACTATTTGACCGTGTAGGTTTAAATAAGCGTGAAGCCAAAGATATGGTGGAGGCTTTTTTTGAAGAAATTCGCAATGCACTTGAAAATGGTGACAGTATCAAATTATCTGGTTTTGGTAATTTTGAATTAAGAAAAAAATCAGAAAGACCAGGCCGCAATCCTAAAACGGGCGAAGAGATTCCTATCAAAGCAAGACGTGTAGTGACTTTTCACGCAAGTCAAAAACTAAAAAGCAATGTAGAAGAGAACTACTCTGGAAAGAAAGCTTAAATCTCCCGTCTTACCTGAAATACCTTCAAAGAGATATTTTGTAATTGGAGAGGTAAGTGAGCTTTGTCTCGTCAAGGCACATGTGCTTCGATATTGGGAGCAGGAGTTTGATCAACTCAAAGACATCAAACGACGCGGCAATCGACGTTATTATCAATTACCTGAAGTGCTTCTCATTCGTAAAATTAGAGAGCTCCTTCATGATGAAGGTTTTACGATTCAAGGCGCTAAACAGCGACTTAAAGATAAAAATTTTGTTAAGGAAGTAAAGCAAGCTGAGCCCCCCAGAGAATTTCAAGTGACCAAGCAGGGTCAAGTTGAATTACCTTTAGAAAATCTCAATCAATCCAATTCTCTTGCTGGCCTTAATATCAAATCGATTAAAGACGAATTGCTCAGTATTATCGAGCTACTTAAAAAGTAATTCATCATTGTTTTAGTTTTCGGGGCGTAGCGCAGCCTGGTAGCGTACTTGCATGGGGTGCAAGGGGTAGTGAGTTCGAATCTCACCGCTCCGACCAAATTAAAGTGATTATGAAGGGTACCTTAAATAAATGAACTAAAAATCATTCTTTCACTCAATGCATTTCAGTTTTTTGTTGGTCAATTAATTTCTTGATCTACTTTAACTTAACTCATTAATTTTATTAAGGATATTTTTATGAAGAAAACAATTATTGCTTCTGCCTTGTCCCTATGCTTCACTACTTCAGTTTTTGCGAAGGATATTGTAGATACTGCAGTTGCCAATGGCAATTTTAAAACACTAGCGACCGTTCTCAATGCGGCTGGTCTAGTTGACACATTAAAAGGTCCAGGCCCATATACTGTATTTGCCCCAACTGATGCTGCATTTGCCAAATTACCAAAAGTAGACCTTGATGCGTTAGTTAATGATAAGGAAAAATTATCTGCAGTTTTAACTTACCATGTCGTCGCAGGAAAAGTAATGGCAGCTGATATTACAGCGGGTGTAAAACCTTTATACGGATTAAAAGTTAAAACCGTAAATGGTGCTGATCTTACTGTGGCAGTGAATACTGTTAGAAAACCTTACAGTGAAGGTCTGACTACGGTTAAAGTTAATGATGCCACTGTTACAATGACTGATATTGTTGCTGACAACGGTGTTATCCACGTTATAGATTCAGTTGTAATGCCTAAATAATTTCGTGAATTTATAATTCTTTTTATATTTTTTTTAAATTAAATTAAATTTAAAGGCAACTTTGCAGTTGCCTTTTTTTTAACTATCGTAACATCTATCACCTATGGTTTAACTACACACTTTCACTTTTTGAAAAGTAGTAGTTTTTTCATTAATTTTTTCCTTTTCGCCTAAATTCCCATGGTGGGATGGAATTTGAGTCTGCCCACAATCCTTCAGTATAATTTCTTGCCCATTCTTCTGCTTCTGTATATTTTTCTCTATCCTCATCACTTAAATCTTTTTCGTATTGTTTGTAATACCAAGCTAATCCTTTTTTAAGTTGTAAGTAATTAGCATCTTTTCCATCAACAATAACTTTTCCTAGAATACGATAGTATTTATCCTTTTTATCCCAAGTAACTAACACTTCTTTATCGTAAACGAGTTCAGCTAACGATTGTGTTGATGTGTCACCGAATGCTTGTTGTGTTTCAGGGGCGTCAATACCTTTTAGGCGAATTTTATGTTTTTGGTTATTGCTATCTAGGACTGTAACGGTGTCACCATCTGATACCTTAATGACTTTTCCAACTAATTCTTCAGCAAGTGATAAAAGAGAGAAGAATAAAAAAATTAGGAATACTACCTTTTTCATTTGTTAATACTTCACATAACAAATTTCAGACAACATGTGTTCTTGGTTATTTTGGTCACAATTGTGAGCGTTAAACGCATATCTAGATTTAGCCATACAACTTTGGAATAACTTTGATTTTTGTAACAACTCGTTAGAAGAAGTTTGATTTGCCTGTTGCAAACATTTATCAACAATTTCTTGTTTACTTTTGCTGCATCCTATTAAAAGTCCAAAAGATAAAAGTAATAAAATTAAGAGGAGTAATTTTTTCATGATAGTTTATATATTTCCAATAATTATTTTTGCAAGCTAAATATCTAATAGATTTAGTTACTATACTCTTTGCATTAGTTAGAACAAACTATAGCTTATAAGTCAGTCTTATAAATGGCATATAAAACAATGAGTTACATAAATAAATAATTCTATTAAAAACAATAAGTTAGAGAGAAATACGGTCAATTTTTCGGAGTTATAAAAAAGGAGAATGAAATGAGTAATGATGATTTCAAACTAATTGAATCAACAATCCAACACTATATTGATGGAGCTAAATCAGGCAAGGGTGATGATATGAAACCTGCATTTCATCAAGATGCCACTATTTTTGGTTATATTGGAAGTGATTTATTTGCAGGACCGATTCAAAAGCTCTTTGATTGGAATGATGAAAATGGTCCTGCTACTGAAATCGTCACTAAGATTGCAGATATAGATATTGAAGGTTCTATTGCAACAGTAAGATTAGAATCAGATAACTGGACAGGTCACAAATTTACTGATTTTTTTACACTTCTTAAAGTGGATGGTGAGTGGAAAATTATGAACAAGATATTTCATCTCCATACAGATAATTAATTTAACGGAGTTATAAAAAAGACATTTTGAAAAAGTAAAAGGGTATTTATCAAGTTTCGGAGTTAATAAAAAAATTAAAGAGTTCGAATCTCTCCGCTCCGACCAATTAAAGTGATGAATTAGTTTTCAAAAATAGATTTCTTAGCCTTATAATTTTCATACATCTTTAAAATCTAGTAATTCGTACTGGGTGAGTCATTATAAAAATCAAACAACCTTATCAGAATAAAACTTCATCGAAGCATCATGGTTCGATATTAAATACGCTATGGGTGAGTTTTTTCTTTATCGCTTTGTTAGGTGCATTATGGCGATGGACTCACTTAAGCGACCTCGAAGTTTTTGCTCGCATGGTAGACAGTCTTTTTTCTATGGCGAAATTATCTGTTGAAGTCATGATATTACTTTTCGGAACGCTAACACTATGGTTAGGCTTTTTAAAAATTGCCGAGCATGCTGGTTTAGTTGAAAAAATTGCAGGTTGGCTTTCGCCATTATTTAGACGCCTTATGCCTGAGGTTCCTAAAAAGCATCCAGCAGTCGGTCTTATCACTATGAATTTTATTGCAAATGGATTAGGTCTTGATAATGCGGCGACACCTATTGGACTAAAAGCGATGCGATCCATGCAGTCACTTAATCCGACACCGAAAATTGCAAGCAATGCACAAATTTTATTTCTAGTGATGAACGCTTCTTCACTTACTTTACTACCTGTATCAATCTTTATGTATCGTGCGCAACAAGGTGCTGTAGATCCCACTCTTGTATTTTTACCTATTCTTTTAGCGACAAGTGCATCTACGATAGCTGGATTTTTTTCTGTTGCATTTACTCAACGCATTAAAATGAATGATCCTGTTGTATTGACCTGGATGCTAATAATAGCGATTTTATTAAGTGCATTTATCTTTTTCTTAAGTCATTTATCAGCTGCGGTATTAGGCGTATTCTCCTCTTTCTTAGGGAATGCAGTACTTTTTGGATTGATTATTACTTTTCTTATGATCGGTGTTTTAAAGCGTGTACCAGTTTATGAGTCATTTATTGAAGGCGCTAAAGAAGGTTTTGATGTATCAAAAAATTTACTTCCTTATTTGGTTGCAATGTTATGCGCAGTAGGTGTTCTTCGGGCATCAGGAGCGCTTGATTTCACTCTAGATATGATTCGTTTTTTAGCTTACAGCTTTGACTGGGATACACGTTTTGTTGATGCATTGCCTACTGCACTTGTAAAACCCTTTTCTGGGAGTGCCGCAAGAGCTATGTTAATTGATACTATGACAACTCATGGTGTAGATAGCTTTCCATCATTATTAGCAGCTACTGTACAAGGAAGCACCGAAACTACATTTTATGTTCTGGCTGTTTATTTTGGAGCAGTCGGTATTCAACGTACAAGACATGCTATCCCTTGTGCGTTATTTGCAGATCTCATAGGTATTTTGGCATCTATTGGAGTTTGTTACTGGTTTTTTGGGTAAGCTTAATTTATTTAAATTGAATCTTTTAACACATCTCGAAATTATTAAAAATTCATATACTCTTTTAACTAGAAGAGAGTTGCCTTTGAGTCTTGATGCTAGCCTTATTGGAGCATTTGATAAATGTCCTTTTCCTATTGCAAGCCATGATAATTCAAGTGAGCCTTTATTTAATTATGCAAATCATGCAGCATTAAATGTATTTAAAATGACATGGAATGAAATGATGGGATTGTCCTCAAAAGCTTCGGCGCTTCAGGTGGATCAAGATGAAAGGTCTCAAATATTAGAACAGGTTACTAAATATGGATTTATTGAACATTATCAGGGGAAAAGGGTAGCTTCAGACCAATCGATATTTTATATTCAAGATGCTACAGTTTGGAATTTATTGGACCATGAAAAAAAATATTATGGTCAAGCTGTCATTATATTTAAAACTTCAAATTAGATGACAGATCAAATCAATCCTTGCTTTGAATGTGGACAATGTTGTCAATATTTTAGAGTTTCATTTTATCACGCAGAGATAGAAGGCAATGGTATTGGCAAAGTGCCTTTATCTTATACAACCAAAGTCAACGATCATATGGCATGTATGAAAGGTACTGAGTTTGGCAAAGGAAAATGTGTTGCATTATCCTATTCTAATGAAGAAGGTTATCGATGTTCAATTTATGAATCAAGACCATCACCTTGTCGTGAATTTGAATTATATGAAAATGGTAAACCAAATCCAAAGTGTAATGAATTAAGAAAAAATATTGGATTAAAACTATTACCAGAAACCACTATTTAAAAAGGTATAAATAATGAATGTCTTCATGATAATTATGTATGGCGGAGTTTTATTTTTATTTGCCGCACTTTTATTTGCCGCTCTTTCTTGGAAAACTTATCAAAAAAATAAAAAAAATAAGCACTTAAAAAAATTATATTGGGCTCGAGTTATTTCAGCTTTACTTTTAACGCCTTATGTTTTTTTTCAATATATTTTTTCTGATTTAACTTATCTACCGGTCAGAATTGCTTTTGTAATCATCTCTTTCTTTATTCTTTATCTTCTAGTTAAGCGCTGGGGTAAAGAAGCAACATTAAGACGTAAATGATTACGATTAAATTAATTAAAGATTCTGATTTTGAAGTTACGGTCAAATTAAAATCAACTACACAACATAAGGTTCATATTTCAAATGATCTTTATAATTCACTAACGGATGGTAAAGTCTCGCATGAGAATTTAATCAAAGCATCGTTTGAGTTTTTATTGGAGCGAGAGTCTAACAACTCCATTCTTTCTCAATTCGACTTAGAGGTAATTTCGCATTATTTTCCAGAGTACGAAAAAGAAATAAAGAAGCGGCTGAAGACTTAGCCTTTCGTATACAATGTTCATTTATTCAACCTATTAAAGAGGCCGTATATGGGTAGTAAAGATAAGAGAAAAGAATCTAAAGGTAAAAAACCACAACCTAAGCCTGCTAAGGTGTAGTTTTTATAAGTTATTGATTTATATAGATTTTAATATAAATTTATTGTTTTATTGCCTTATCTCTCATGATTTTCATGAGACCTCATTCATGATCCTATAGGTGTTTACTTTTATAGTCCGAGTAAGATGACTTTTAAGAAATTTCTTATTAACTTTATAAAAAGGGTAAATATCATGTGGACAACTCCAGCTGCTACTGAAATGCGTTTCGGTTTCGAAGTTACAATGTATGTAATGAATAAGTAATTATTCAGATTTTAAAAAAGCCCGCTATAAGCGGGCTTTTTTGTTTTTAAAGATTTGTAAGATGAACCCAGGTTTTTGTTTTGATGGATGATTGAATGGCTTCCAATGTTTTTGTATTCCATAGTGCATCATTTAAAGAAAGTTTAGGTGCGGTATTATTGATGATGCATTGGTTAAAGTGATCAATCTCAAGCGTAAAATGATTGGCTTTTTTAATATGTTCATTTTTTGCCCCATCTGTATCTGTTGTTAAGGTTAATAAGGCTTCATCATTCTCATGTTGCCATAATGTATGGCACATTAATTTCCCTTTTGATCCAAATATTTCAAATTGAGAACGTCGAATACATTCAAAGCTGATATCAAATTGTGCGCGTCTATTATTTCCAAAATCTATTATCCCTGAGGTTGTGAGATCTGCTCGGTGTTCATTGAGATGGCTTTTTGCAACGATTGATAGAGGATTCTGTTCAAAGCATTGCCTTATCGTATGAATGGCATAAGGTCCAATATCCCAAAGTGCACCACCACCATTTTCAATTGAACGATTAATTCTGTAAAAACGTGCAGGCTGAATTGGAAAAGAAAACATAGAATGCACATATTGAACATCACCTAATAATCCTGAGCTGATGATTTCTTTTACGCGATCAAATTGCGGATGAAAGACATACATAAAACCTTCCATCACTTTGACATGATTTTTTTCGGCAGCCTTTTGAAGTGCTTTAACTTCTTTTGAATGAAGAGCGATAGGTTTTTCAATTAGCACATGTTTTTTATGATTAATCGCTTTAAGAGCTGGTTCGGTATGCTCTTCATTTGAGAGCGGAATATAAATAGCATCTATATCGGGATGAAAAATCACTTCATCCAGTGAATTAAAGGTTTCAACTTTATCTTTTAGGTTGGGTTGATATTTTTCTAAACATTCGTTTGCGGCATTTGCTCTTCGACTTCCAATGGCAAATAGATCACCAAACGGACTATTAGCAATAGCTGGAAGAAGTCGTTCATTTACGCGCGCAGCCCCCAGAATACCCCAACGTATTTTTTTCATTTTTTTTATCTTAAATTAAATGATGTTTTATTATGCTCAGCCTTCAGTGAATAGACAAGCCGTCATTTCTCATAAGTTTAAGGTTGAGAAAAGATTTATTAAATGCGATGATTTGTACCATGAAATTTTTTCTGCTTCTTTTCTTTCTCATTCCGATTTATTCCTTTGCTGATTGGTCTTTGGTGCATCAAGACGATGCCGATCATTACATAGATTATGCCCTTATGAGCAAAAGTGGACAAAAAACAAGGGCGTGGTATTTGCAAAATTACGCTGAACCACAAACCATTAAAAATCTTCAATATCGATCTATTAAAAATAGATCAGAATTTGATTGTAAGGCTCGTAAAATGAGAATTTTAGCTTACGCGCTATACGCAGAGCCTATGGGACAAGGTCGTGCTGTCTTCAATAAAGGTGAAGCATTAGATTGGCAAACAATCAAACCTAAAACGCTTAATGATTTATATTTAAAGAGTGTCTGCAGCAAAAAGAAATAGAGTTTTATTTACGTCCACGTTTAGGCAATACAACTCCAAGTCTTTGAGCGGCCATTTCATTATTACCTTCTGAGTCTGCTAAAACCCATCCATTCATAAACATACGCGTCATATATTGTCTGTTATATAAAAATGCCACAATGATTTGCCATAGCCCTAATGTGATAATTGAAAAAAGCATATGAAGCGCAGCCACACCTAATTCACCTCTAAAAAGCGGCACAAACCAACCAAAAAAAAGATAGGTCCAACTAAAACCATAGTAACCAATTTTAATCATGCCCGAATTTGGGTGTTTAATAATTACGGCTGTAGCCATTTTTTTCCTTAAGTTTATAAAATTAAATTTTAATAGAGATTATCAGAAATAAACTAATTTTAGTGGTGGGGGATGCGAGGGTCGAACTCGCGACAAACGGATTAAGAGTCCGCTGCTCTACCAACTGAGCTAATCCCCCAGAAGTGATTATTTTACTGTATTTGTGGGCTATACAGAAGGTTTGGATAGACCAAAAGTGATAGGGGTGGATTAGGGGTGTGTTACAAAATATCCGGAATCCAGAGATTTTGGATTCAAAACAATTTTTTTAAAATATGTTTTGCGTTATTGTTTCTAAAATTCATCATAGTTAATACTCAGAATTCTATTCAAAGAAAAATCATTTAAAACTCTTGTTATTTGAAGATGACTTCATATTGTCATTCAGTTTCCAAATTTTTAAATTACTACCAAACCGTTTCTTTTAACTCATTGCAGATCAATGCAAGTGCCATTATTTGGCATGAATTTTGCTCTAATTCATATATAAGTGCATTTTTCACCAAGATTGAGCGTGAAAGAGCCACTATTAAAATTTATATAAAGAAAATGCATTTTTTTAGGGCGTTAGATGGCAAAGACAAATACATTTTTTGATGAAATGACCTCAGGCAAAGATGAGATAAGAAGTATTTATTCTGCTTATAGCCAGTGGCTCAAAGATACTTCAAATACACAGCTTAAAAGTAAAAATCAGGAAGCAGAACTTCTGTTTCGAAGAGTGGGTATTACATTTAACGTTTATGGTGAGACGGATGGTGCCGAGCGATTAATCCCTTTCGATATTATTCCAAGACTTCTGTCTTCTAAAGAATGGGATTTTATTTCTAAGGGCACAATTCAGCGTGTGAAAGCATTAAATATGTTTTTGCATGATATTTATCATGATCAACTTATTATTAAAGAAGGGTTAGTCCCTCAATCTTTATTACAAAATTCTCAATACCGTCCCGAAATGTTTGGTGTTGATGTGCCTAATCAAATTTATGCGCATATTGCCGGAATTGATATTGTAAGAATAGATGAATCACAATTTTATGTCCTTGAAGATAACTTAAGAACACCTTCAGGGGTTTCTTATATGCTTGAGAACAGAAAAATGATGATGCGATTATTTCCAGAATTATTTCGTCGCTATTCAGTAGCTCCTGTAGAACACTACCCACAAGTCTTATTAAATAATTTACGCGCTGTTGCGCAAAACGGCATAGAAGATCCCACGGTAGTTCTTCTAACGCCAGGTGCATATAACAGTGCTTATTTCGAACATGCATTTATTGCACAGCAAATGGGTATTGAACTTGTAGAAGGTAAAGATCTTTTTGTAAGTAAGAATTCGGTATATATGAAAACAACCGAAGGCCCCAGACGAGTGGATGTTATTTATCGTCGTATTGATGATGATTATATTGACCCCTTAGCCTTTAATGAAATATCAATGTTAGGAGTGCCAGGACTACTTTCTGTTTATCGCGAGGGTGGTGTGACATTAGCCAATGCTATTGGAACAGGAGTTGCCGACGATAAAGCAACCTATATGTATGTGCCTAAGATGATTGAATTTTATTTAAATGAAAAACCTATTTTAGAAAATGTGCCCACTTATGACCTAAGTAAAGAAGATGATTTGCAATATACACTGTCTCATTTAAATGAACTTGTCGTAAAAGAAGTTCAGGGATCAGGGGGTTACGGCATGCTTGTAGGACCTACTTCAACTAAAAAAGAAATTGAAGTATTCCGTGAAGTTATTATAAAAAATCCAAATAACTATATAGCGCAACCTACTCTATCACTTTCTCAATGCCCTACATTAATTGATGAAAGTATTGATTCAAGACATGTAGATTTAAGGCCATTTGTCCTATCAGGTAAAGAGACGAGTGTGGTGCCAGGTGGACTATGTCGTGTCGCTCTTAAGAAAGGATCACTCGTCGTGAATTCATCTCAAGGTGGCGGCACAAAAGATACGTGGATTCTAGAAAAGAATCATCATGCTTAGTCGAACCGCAGATCATTTATATTGGATGGCACGATATATTGAACGCGCTGAAAATATGGCACGTGCACTTGATGTGACTTATAACATGTCATTGGTGCCCAATGAGGATATTACGGAAGCCATGTTCTGGTCGCCTGCGCTAGAAATATCAGGCACAACAGAAATATACGAAAAAGATATTGGTGAAGTGACTGCAGCTAATGTCATTAATTACTTAGCAATGGACCAAAGAAATCCTTCAAGCATTTATTCTGCACTTAAATCTGCACGAGAAAATGCTCATGCCGTCAGAGTTACAATGACAACAGAAACCTGGGAGAGTATTAATTCTATTTGGCTAGAGTTCAGTCAATTTCTTAAGCAAGATTTTTCTAAAAAAGGATTACGTGAATTTTGTGATTGGGTAAAAACAAGATCCCATTTATTTAGAGGCGTTTGTTTTGGAACCATGTTACGAGATGATGCTTTTAACTTTGTAAGGCTTGGAACATTTATTGAGCGTGCAGACAATACAGCAAGATTGCTTGATGTGAAATATCATTTACTTTTACCAACTGGCCAAGAAGTGGGTGGTGCTGTAGATTATTATGAGTGGAGCTCGGTATTGAGATCTGTATCAGCACTTCAAGCTTATCAAAAAATATTTAATGATACGATCGAGCCATGGCGTGTTGCAGAATTATTAACTTTAAGATGTGATATGCCAAGATCACTTCATGCATGTTTTGATGAAATTATTCTTATTTTAGAAGCACTGTCTAATTCAAAAAATAATGAAGCATTTAGACTCGCTGGTGAAATCCATGCCAAGCTTCATTACGGCAAAATCAAAGATATTTTCCAGTCTGGCTTACATGAATTTTTAAGTGACTTTATTAAGTCGAATGATTTGATTGGCCAAGAAATTCATAAACACTTTTTAAGTGCGACTTATTAATTATGCTGCTTAAAATAGAACATCATACACACTATAGTTATAGCGATTTTGTAAATTACACCATTCAGCATCTTCGCTTAACACCAAGTAGTGAATTTGGACAATATGTAAGGCGGTGGGATATTAAAGTTAAGGGAGAGTTACATCAATTCCAGGATGCTTATAAAAACATTAGCCATCGGTTAATAGTAAATGAGCCGCACCAAGCAATTGATATTGTTGCAATAGGTGAAGTGGAAACAGGATTAGATAAAAAAAATGATCAAGATCGTTTACCTCTTCCAATATTCTTGCGAGATACCAAGCTTACGGAAGCAAGTGCAAAATTAAGTCGATTTGCTCATAAGTTTAAGACTTCAGTTGAGAAGCAAAACGAATCGGTTGAAAACATGATGCATGAAATTCTAAATTTGGTTGAATATATTAAAGGTGCAACAAGAGTTACAACAACGGCTTCAGAAGCTTTTCAGTTAAAAAAGGGCGTATGCCAAGATCACGCACATATTTTTATAGCTTGTTGTCATGAGCTTAATTTGCCAGCGCGTTATGTCAGCGGATATATGTTTACTGAAGATGGTCATCTTATACAGTCTCACGCATGGGTGGATGTTTGGTTTGAAAATTTAGGCTGGCAAAGTTTTGATGTGTCTAATGGATGCCGTGTAAATGACCTTTATGTAAGGCTAGCTGTTGGACTAGATTATAAATCAGCTAGTCCTGTAGTCGGTGTCAGACTTGGCGGTGGTGCCGAAGGTATGGCGTCTATTGTTATTATTAATCAATCCAACACACCTATTGATAAAAGAAAAAAAATAGATAAATCTGAGCTTATAATTCAAGCTACTCAGCAACAACAATAATTAATGAAGGAAATCATATGACCTATTGCGTAGGCCTTTTATTAAATGAAGGCCTTGTATTTGCATCAGATACGAGAACAAACGCGGGTGTTGATCAAGTCGCTATTGTTCCTAAGATGCATATTTTTGAGGTTAAAAATAAGCGAGTAATTGTTATACTCACAGCAGGTAATTTAGCGATCACCCAGTCTGTAGTGAATGCTCTAAAAGCAAATACCTTAAAAAAAGGAAAAACAAAACATATTAACAATGTTTCAAGCATGTTTGATGTTGCAGCGCTGGTAGGTGAGGAAATGCGCTTAGCTTATGAACGTGATGCTAAACACCTTAAAAGTCAAAATATTGAATTTAATGCAACTATTTTAGTTGGCGGTCAAATTAAAGGTGAGAAGCCAAGACTGTTTAATGTCTATGCTGCAGGGAATTTTATTGAAACATGTCCTGAGACACCTTACTTTCAAATTGGTGAAACAAAATATGGAAAGCCTATTATTGATCGTGTTGTAAAACATGACTCTAAAATGATGGATGTTGTGAAGTGTTTGCTTGTATCTTTTGACTCCACCATAAGAAGTAATATTTCCGTAGCAGCTCCAATTGATTTACTTCTTTATAAAATAAATAGTTTTAGCTCAAAAAACAAAAAACGTATTACAGATAATGACCCTTACTTCATTCAGTTACGACAAGAATGGTCAGCTGGACTTAAGAAAGTATTTACAGGGTTAAAGAATCCAAACTGGTTTTAAAATTTTGACACTTTTTAAAGGGGCGCTTTGAAAGGACTTTTTAAAAATGTCGTTCGAACGACATTTTAATAATGTATGCTTTTTGACGCTTTGTGTGCTTAGGTGTGCTCGCTGATTTTAATTCCAAAAAAACTTCTACGTCTGCCACTGCTAAGGTATTTCAGGGTGAGAAGTCTTGATATTTAACTGATACTGCGAGTCCGCTGCTAGACCCTTTGAGCTAATCCCCCAGAAGTGATTATTTTACTGTATTTGTGGGCTTGCGAGAGGGTTTAGTTCAGTGAAAATCTCTTGGGTTGGATTAGGGGTGTGTAAGCAAAATTTTATTATTTATGGTGAAATCCATGTAAAAGATGGTTCACTTTTAGATTTGTAATTTAAGCTAGCTCTAAGATGCCCCTTTGCAGCCAGATATAACCAATCTATTGATATAAATAAACATTCAATAACGCAAAAATTAATATAACCACATTCACTTTGATTAAGTGTATAGCCATTCTCGAAAAATTCTCTTGGATACGAGCTACGAGGAGAATTAATTTCACTTCCTGGAGACTTTTCATATAAATAGCATTTTCTACTGAAATGATTGACTTTGTTCCAAGCACTCGAGCAAATTGAATCTTGGTAATGAATAATTGAACGTGCAGTAACTCTAAGTTGAATTTTTTCTAATTTGTCATAAAAAGTCAGATGACATTGGGGGTTTTCTTTCAAATATTTAATTTTGGGTGAACGAAAATCAGCGTTAAAAAAAATATTTTTATCATTGGAATTTGCTGACCTAAGGACTACAGTTCTTGCATTTGGTTTTCCATCCTCAATATTAGAAAAAATTGGAGTTCTAAATGGAGCATCTCTATTTACAACAGCATCATGAATGAGCGACCAAATTTTATCTTCAATTTGTTCTAAGTTTTTATAATTAATTTCTGAAAGTAAATTTTCGCGCATAAAACTTAAATAATATTACTCAGTTTCTAAAGCGTGTCCTTGAAGAAGTTTAATAGCCTGAACATATTGATAGTCATCTTTTGTTCCAATTTCAAACGATGATTTGTCCCCAAATAATTTTTTATTTTCTGCAGAAAGCTTAACAATTTTTACAGACTTATCTGATTTATTATTTACCTCCGTATTCTCTAAATGATTTTTATAAGAAGATTCGTAAATTTTTGTTGAAAATTTATCAGTTGCATCTGAAGGGTCTTCAGCAAGATAATCAGGAGTAATGCCTTTTGCTTGAATTGATTTGCCCATTGGCGTGTAGTATCTCGCAATTGTTAATTTCACAGCCGATCCATTATTAAGAGGAAATAATTGTTGGATAGTACCTTTACCAAAAGTTTGAGTACCAAGAATAGTAGCTCTTTTATGGTCTTGCAAAGCACCTGCTACAATTTCAGCAGCAGATGCAGAGCCGTTATTTACTAAAACAACAATTGGAATTTTTTTGAAATCTTCGGGAAGATCTTTCAAGTAATCATTCTTGTCTCCACCTTCAATATAATTGTAGGGATTTGCAAATAACTTCATTTTTGCATTATTCGTTTTTCCATCTGAATATACAATGAGTTTGTCTCTATCCAAAAATGCTGCCGCAACGGCTACTGCAGAAGAAACCATTCCTCCTGGATTATTTCTGAGATCTAAAACTAATCCCTTGATTGGACCTTTATTTTGCTCAGATAAAATTTTTAAATTTTTTGCTAAATCTACCCCTGTATTTTCTTGAAATTGTGTAATTCTTAAATAAGGATAGTTTTGATTTGATATTTTAAATCTGACACTGGGATTCTTGATAGTTTGACGAGTTATAATAAAAGACAGGGGTGTAAGTGCTGTTTTACGCAATACTGAGAGCTTAACAGTTGAATCTTTCGGGCCCCGGATACGAGTGATAGCCTCGTTAATAGTCATACCTTTCACATTATTTCCGTCAATTTCATAAATAAGATCCCCCGCTTTAAGACCTGCTTTGTATGCTGGCGAGTCATCTATCGGAGAAACAACTCTTACAAGACCATCTTGTGAACCCACATCAATACCGATACCAGAAAATTCTCCACTTACACCTATGTTGAAATCGTTTTTGGCTTCAATATTGAGGTAAGAGGAATGGGGATCCAAATATGTAACTAGACCACTGAGCGCACCTTCAATTATTTTTTTATCGTTAATATTATCAACATAATCAGTCTGGATTCTTTTGTATACTTCTTCTAAATTCTTAAGAAGTTCTGGTGGGATAACTGACTCATTTTTAGTAACAGCAAAAGCAAAATTGTTAAAGAAAATGAATAGTAGTAATACGAAAACATTTACTTTTTGGGTAGATAAATTCATGATAACTTTCAAGAAATTTAAAAAAAAGAGAATTGCATCTAAACTAAAATTTAAAAATTATTTACAAGCTTTAACAATGTAAGAATAGAGTTTGTGATCAGGATTTGCAATACCATTAGATATAACAATAGAATCATCCTCAGACTTCGGTTTATCCTTTAATTCATAAAATTTAGTGTCACAAGCCACGTTAATAACGAGAGGAACAATTTCTTTAGAGGTTTTATCAGTTTTTCTGAATGAGCCTGTGAAGCCATTCTCTGTTTTTGTGGTAATATCTGAGCTTTCAATCGAACTTGTATCTGAATCATTCACGACAGTCCATACCTCGGCGTAAGTGTCCGATGCAAAATTGAGTAAAAGGGATATAAAAAATACATTTAGAGCGAAATTTTTCATGGTTTTCTTTCAAATAAATTTCAAAGTAGCATGACCTTTATTGCTTAAGATTAATTCAGTATATTTTTTATAATTTAAAAAAAAACATTAAAAAGAACTAAATAAACCGTTTAAGTGTCTTAAAATAAAATTTAATCATTTTGGGGATATTATGAAAAATACGTTTGTAGTACTTTTAAGCCTATTTGCAACTTCTGTTTTTGCTGGTGAATGTGATATCAATTTAGAATCCACTGAATCTATGGCTTTCAAAACAAAAGAAATTGTTGTTAATAAGAATTGTGCAGAAGTTACACTGAACTTCAAAAACAATGGAACATTGCCAAAAGCTGTTATGGGACATAATGCGGTTATTTCAAAAAAGTCTGATATGAATGCTGTAGTAAACGATGGTATAGCTGCAGGATTAAAAAATAACTATGTTAAAACTGGGGATAAACGTGTAGTTGTTGCAACAACTGTGATTGGTGGTGGTGAATCAACATCAATCAAATTCAAACCAGATACGATTAAACCAAACGAAGATTATGTATTTTTTTGTAGTTTTCCTGGACATTCTGCAGTGATGAAAGGTATTGTGAAACTAGTCTAATTAAGAATATGTTTGTTGATAGTTGCTTGTATCCTTTTGCAATAACACTTGCTGCTCTGTTGTGGCTTTTTGTGAGCCATGTTTTATTTGATAATAAAGTTACTGCAAAATTAACTCATAATTTAACCTCTAATACCTTGCGCTTACTAACGCGTCAAAATGAGAATTTAGTTAATGTTGTTTTGTTTATACCTGCATTATGGATTTATGCCTCATTTTTAAGTACCAAAGGCGCTGGCGATTCAGGTTTAATATGGCTTGTCGCTAGTGTCTCGGATTCGTATTTCTTCTATAAAAATCCTAACCGTAAAAGATGGGGCTACATAATTTCCTTGTTAGCCCTTTTAGGTTTGTGGTGCGGAGGAGTTTATGGATTATTTTTAAATTACCAAATACATATGTAAACTTTGAGCTTAATTTGGTAAGACAATTCTTCTAATATACCAAAAATTTAAAAAATGAAAACCAAAATATTAATCACTGGTGCAACAGGTGGTTTAGCACAGTCTCTTGTTAAAAAATTAGCCGAAAATCATTGTGATTTAATTTTAGTTAGTAGAAACTCGGAAAAACTCCATGCAATCTATGGGGATAAATTTACTCACATTATTACCGATTGCTCAAACTTTCAGGGCACTAAAAAACTATTCGATGAAATCGCTGAACGTGACATAATTTTAGATAGTTTTGCACATTGTGTAGGTAATATAAAACTTAGCCCTCTTCATAGAACATCGGAGGCTGATTTCTTCGACTGTATTTCAACAAACTTGTTTAGCGCTTTCTTCACATTGGCAGCTTTTGTAGAGCATTTAAAAAAATCATCTGCTCATGGGTCAGCAGTCTTTGTATCATCTGCAGCCGCTAGTATAGGAATCCCTAATCATGAGGCGATATCATCAGCAAAAGCTGGACTCGAAGCACTGATTCGAAGCGCGGCTGCGACATACGCTTCCTTAAACATCAGAATTAACGCAGTATCACCCGGTCTTTTGGATACTCCTGCATCATCACACCTTTTGTCAAGCGATCTGTTAAGGGAAATGGCTGCGAAACAATACCCAATCAAAGGTATTGGAAACACTGAGGATGTCGCTGATTTAATGGCCTGGCTTTTATCTGAGAAAGCTCAAAGAGTTACTGGGCAAGTTTGGTCTATTGATGGAGGCTTTTCTAATATAAGACCATTAGTAAAATAGACATTTATAAAGGTATTGGTACAAGATCATTCACTAAAATGATTCGTTTAGTCGATACTATAGAAGTCAAAGGCGCTGAATATAAAGATGGCATTCTAAGAATCGGTTTAGAGAATATTATTCCTGAATCTCAAAAACCGAAAAAAATTGAAATCTCATCATTACATCAATTTAGGCAGCCTAAAATTGAAGCGAAAGAAAAAGAAGTAAATGCTGCTTAATCTAAGCATGTTTTAAAAAAGCCACTCTTTTAGTGGCTTTTTTTATTTGACCAACTCTTAAGTAACATTCCATGAGTTATCCGCTGCTCTTCCAACTGAGCTAATCCCCCAGAAAAGAACATTTTACAGTATTTGTGGGCTAGGCAGAAGGTTCAAGGCGTGGGATTTTGGTCATGTTGTGAAGTACTTTTTTGCATCTTATTAATTAGGATTATATTTGAGGTAATTTTGGTAATATAGTGGCCTATATATTTTTTTATTACCTACAAATGAAAATTGGTGTTCTTAAAGAAATAGCAGATGGTGAGAGTCGAATAGCCATCACGCCTGAAATTGTTAAAAAACTTATTCAAATGCAATGCGAGGTATTTATTGAAAAAGATGCAGGGATAAAGGCTCACATTTCAGACCAAGCATTTATAGACGAGGGCGCAATTATTGAACCCAAAAGTAAAGTCATTGAGAAAGAAATTATTCTAAAAGTTCGTGCGCCAAGTCCTGATGAAATTAAATTTCTTAAAAAGGACACTATTATTATTGGTTTGCTAGAACCTTTTAATAACTCATTAAAAGAAATCATGGCTAATCAGGGTTTAATAAGTTTTGCGCTCGAAGCACTTCCCCGAAATTCAAGAGCTCAAAGCATGGATGCCTTATCTTCACAAGCAAATATATCCGGTTATAAATCTGTACTATTGGCTACGCAATTTTATAAAAAATTTATGCCTATGCTTATGACCGCAGCTGGAACAGTGAAGGCAGCCCGAGTTTTGATTTTAGGTGCTGGTGTTGCTGGACTGCAAGCGATTGCAACTGCTAAAAGATTAGGCGCAATTGTAGAAGCATCTGATGTGAGGCCTGCAGTTAAGGAACAGATCGAATCTCTTGGCGCAAAATTTATCGATGTTCCATTCGAAACCGAAGAGGAAAAAAATATTGCGTCAGGACAAGGTGGGTATGCTCAAAAAATGCCTGCAGCATGGTTAAAAAGACAGGCAAGTGTTGTATCAGAACATGCAATGAGAGCAGATATTGTTATTACATCAGCGCTTATTCCTGGCATGTTTCCCCCAGAGCTCATTTCTAAGGATACTGTAGAGGGTATGAAACAAGGTTCCGTCATTATTGATCTTGCTGCAGGAACAGGACAAGGCGGTTGTGGTAATTGCCCATTAACTCAAGCAGATCAAGTCATTGAACATAAAGGCGTTACTATTGTGGGCTATACAAATCTTCCAAGTTTAGTGAGCCATGACGCATCAGTACTTTTTGCAAAGAATGTATATGAATTTTTGAAATTATTAATCAATTCTGATGGACAGTTAGAGATTAATTATGATGATGAATTACTGAGTGCATCGTTAATGACTCGTGAAGGTAAGCTATTTAATGAAAGAAAGGTAAACATATAATGGATTTGATGACCATCCAAAATATTTCAATTTTTGTATTAGCTATATTTGTTGGCTATCACGTTGTGTGGAATGTCACACCTGCTTTGCATACACCTCTTATGTCTGTGACCAATGCTATTTCTGGCATTGTGATTGTAGGTGCAATTTTACAAGCTATCCCTATCAATGACCATGAAATTAACTTAACGAGTGTATTAGCATTCATTGCGATATTACTGACCTCAGTCAACATCTTTGGGGGGTTTATGGTGACAAAAAGAATGTTAGATATGTTTAAAAAGAAAGAACGTATCAACAAGGATTAAATCATGGCTTCATTATTATATTTATTATCAGCAGTATTATTTATCTTTTCTCTTAAAGGGCTTTCCTCACCTCAAACATCTAGACTAGGAAATACACTCGGTATGATTGGAATGGCAGTTGCAATTTTAACTACATTTAATATTGGGCATAACTTAATTCTTCCTATGGTAGGTATTGCAATATTGATTGGCGCAGTAATTGGAATTTTTGCAGCTAAAAAAGTTGAGATGACAAGCATGCCTGAGCTTGTTGCTTTAATGCATTCCTTTGTAGGTCTAGCAGCCGTGCTCATTGCAATTGCTGCAGTATTTAATACAAGCGATGTTCATAGTGATGCTCAGAGAGTTGAATTATGTATTGGCGCTTTTATTGGTGCTATTACGTTTTCAGCTTCAGTCGTTGCATTTGGAAAGCTTTCTGGAAAATTTAGTGCAAAAATGATTCAATTTAAAGGCCAGCATCTTTTAAATCTATTTTTATTTATTGCAATGATTTCAGCAGGCATCTTTTTTTATAGTACACACAATACTTCTATATTTCTTTTAATGTGCCTTATTGCATTTGTTCTTGGAGTAACTCTTATTATTCCAATCGGTGGTGCAGATATGCCAGTTGTAGTTTCGATGCTAAATAGTTATTCAGGATGGGCTGCCGCAGGTATCGGCTTTTCTCTTAATAACTCTGTTTTAATCATTGCAGGCGCTTGTGTGGGAGCTTCAGGCGCAATTCTTTCTTATATTATGTGTAAAGCAATGAATCGTTCTATTGTTTCTGTGTTGTTAGGAGGCTTTGGTTCAGTCACTGCTGCAATAGACGATGCTTCTCAAAGTCAAAAAATATCAAAATCAGGCTCGATTGAGGATGTTGAATTTTTATTATCAAATGCAGATTCAGTAATTATTGTACCTGGGTATGGCTTAGCTGTAGCAAGAGCTCAGCATACTTTACAAGAATTAACTACAAAACTTATCAGCAAAGGTATTAAAGTAAAATATGCAATTCATCCAGTTGCAGGAAGAATGCCTGGTCATATGAATGTCCTTTTGGCCGAAGCAGATGTTCCTTACGAGATGATTGTCGAAATGGAAGATATTAACAATGAGTTTGCTGAAACAGATGTTGTCCTTGTAATTGGAGCAAACGATGTCGTTAATCCGCAAGCAAAAAAACCAGGCAGTCCTATTTATGGTATGCCTATTTTAGAAGCTTATAAAGCGAAGACTATTATTGTAAATAAACGTTCAATGTCACCAGGTTATGCAGGACTAGATAATGATTTGTTTTATTTAGATAAAACTATCATGGTATTTGGAGATGCAAAAAAAGTTACTGATGATATTGTCAAAATAATAGATTAAAGATTTCTGTCATTTTAAATTCATAATCGATAGGCAAGATTTAAAAAATGAGTCAGACATTTGATAGCTTAGTTAGGCTTCGTGAGCTTGTTAAACTTTTAATTATTAGTAGAGCTAATACCCCAGAAAGGAATATTTTACAGTATTTGTCTGCGTTTTAGAGGGTTCAAGGCGAGGGATTTTGGCAGGGGCGGAACAGGGGTGTATAGGTAGAAAATAGATTTTCTACTTGAATTACTTATTTTTAAAGTGCAACATTAAATATGGTTTTGAGGCATAAATCATATTCTTTTTTTATTCATTAAAGTCAATATCATGAAAAAAATTATCTTTATCTGTTTCCTTTGTTTTTCATCATTCAGTTTTGCAGAGTTAGGTAGCACTATATTCTCATTCGATGGTCATGACTTCATTCGCACCGATACCACCTTGATCGATGAAAATGGCAATCCTGCAATCAATACTAAGATGGACCGGAACTATCCAGGATATAAGGCATTGCTTAAGAAAAAATCTTATAGTGGTAGGTTAATGTTATTTGGGAAACTAGTTGATTCTAAGGTAGCACCACTTACTGATAAAGATGGAAAGTTAATAGGTGCTTTAGCTGTTTTTAAGGACGCTGAGTAAATCTTATAATTTATTTGTTTCATAAAAGCCACTCTTAGTAGTGGCTTTTTTTTATGCGTGGTATGTTGTGGTGTGCTTGCAAGAATTGCTTCCAAAAAACTTCTACCTCATTTGCGGGCTAAACAGAAGCTTCAGGCGAACTAGTTTAGTTCCTCACTAGTAAATTGGTCAATCTATTAACTTTAAAGCAAATGATATAAAGTTTGCCTATAAAAATATAGGTCAGCAATCATGTTAGATAACAATTCAAAAATAAATCAAGGAAGACTATCAGAGCGTTTAAGCAATGAGTTTCGGAATGACTCTCATCAACCATCAGGGCTAAGGGTATTATTTTTTGCAGAAATGTGGGAGCGCTTTAGTTACTATGGCATGCGCTCACTTCTTGTTTTATATCTAATTAACTCACTTTCTTTTTCAAGAGATAATGCGCTTGAATTATATGGGATTTACACAGGGCTTGTTTATCTTACCCCAATCTATGGTGGAGCAATTGCTGATAAATATTTAGGTAAAAGAAGAGCTCTTTTAATTGGCGCTTTTTTAATGGTACTCGGACATTTTTGTATGGTTTTTGAATCATTACTCTATGTAGCCTTGGGGTTACTAATTGTGGGTAATGGATTTTTTAAGCCAAATGCATCGTCACTTGTCGGCGAGCTTTATGGTCTTGGGGAAGAGGGCAAAAGATCTGCTGGGTATTCTATATTCTATATGGGAATTAATTTAGGGGCCTTTTTGGCTCCTTTAGTAGCTGGCACTTTGGGTGAGAGAGTGGGTTGGCATTATGGTTTTGCATGTGCAGGAGTCGGCATGACATTTGGGGCTATTCAATTGCTGATGGGGCAGGATAAGTTAGGTCGCATTGGGTTAAAGGAACATCAAAATCCAGTTGATTTTTCTGATACCAAATTAATTTTGATATGGGTGGGTGCTTCAGCTACTTTTGTTTTTGCAACTATTTACAGCTTTGAGTTTTTTAGCCCATGGTTGGATTCACTTTCCAAAATTCAAAAGTTGATCCTTGAGTTATCCCTGCTTGCCGGAGTCTTGGTGTATTTGCTTAATTCAAAATCAAATTCTCCTGGCGAACTTTCTTCGACTGCTCCTAAATCAAACCATTCAATGAGTAAATCAGATTGGTCTAGGGTGATTGCTATCTTAATTGTGATGCTTTTTGTGATTGTCTTTTGGACAGGGTTTGAGCAAGCTGGAGGCACCATGACCCTATTTGCAGAACAAAACACAAATCGGGAATTATTTGGTTTTTTAATTCCAACATCATCATTTCAGGCCATCAACCCTGCTTTGATTATTTTGTTGGCACCCTTATTTTCAATAATCTGGATCAAGTTAGATAGCAGTAAATACTCATTGAGCGATATCGGTAAACAATCCCTAGGAATGATTATTCTTGGTCTTGGATTTCTGGTAATGTCTCACGCTCAAAACCTATCGGATACTTTAGGGCGAGTTGGGCCTGAGTGGCTGTTTATGGTTTATGCGATACACACAGCTGGGGAATTGATGCTCTCACCTGTAGGCTTGGCCATGGTGTCAAGAGTGAGTCCGTCAAAATTAAGTGCATTACTAATGGGAGTTTGGCTTCTGTCTAGTGCTATAGCGGGTTACATGTCTGGAACACTTGAGTCAATTCTAAGAAATAGCGACTTCTCGTTATATCCTTTTCTTGCGACCATCAGCATATCAGCTGGTATAATTCTCTTTATCTTAAGCCCTTCTTTAAACAAAATGATGAGAAGTTAAAGTTCCAGACAACCCATATAGCCTAATGAGCTTCTCCATGGCATTCAATATCGGTCCAGGATCATATTCTTTCTAGGCGGGGGATTTTGGCAGAGGTGGAATAGGGGTGTGTAAGCAAATATATTTTTAAAAAGTCGTTTAAAACGACTTTTTTTAAATTCTTAAAGTCTTCAGCATTTTCTAGAATAATAAGGCGGTTTAAAGTAATATTAATGTTAAATAATAGTTGTATAGTAGTGCATGAATCCACAGCAAAAAAGGAAGTTATATGAAAATTCAATTTAGTAAAGTATTAAACCTTTTATTGGTTTTTACTATATCTCTCATTTTATCGGGCACACTATTTGCCAAAGAATTCAGTGGATCATGGGTTTTAGCAGATACAAATAAAGATCCTTTTGAGATTTTTCTTAACGAGGATGGGTCTGCATCTGGCACTCATGGTAAAGATATGAAATACGGGAATTGGGAAGAAAAAGATGGGCAAGCTATTATTAAATGGGGCACGAATTGGATAACTGTGATTACTAAAGAAGGCGATCAATACATTAAAAAAGCTTTCAAACCAGGGCTCTCTATCACTGATAAACCTACGAATACATCAAGTGCAAAAAGGAAATGATAACTAAGGTTTGATCTTATGAAAAAATTTCATACAGTAGTTATTGGAGGGGGTTGTCTCGGTGCAGCTTCTGCTATTTCATTGGCTAGACATTTAAAAAATACTGGAGGCAAACCTGAATCGGTATGTTTAATTGAAAAGAATGTTTTAGGGAGTGCCTTATCGATAAGACATTCAGGCATAGTCAGATCAGCAAATGCTGATATTGTAGCTGCTAAATTAGGACAAATTTCGACAGATATGTGGCTTAATCTCAAAGCTATCTGGGGGGTAGAAATTGAACTTGAAAAATTTGGAGCCCTATGGATAGCCAAAAAAGATAAAAATTCAACGAATGAAAAATGGGACCAGCTTGCAAAAGATTTAAAAACAATTCCCATAAATTTTAAGAAAATTACACAAGATGCTGCAAATAAAATATGCCCAGACTTTGTGAATTTATATGACGATGAAGTCTTTTATCATGAGCCAGATGCTATTCAACTCGATCCAGCATATGTGAGAAAAGGTTTATATGAGGGTATTACTCAATCTAACGTCACTTTATTTGAAAAAGAAGAAGTTCTAAGATTCAAAAAAAATTCAAATGGAAATATTACAGAAATAATAACAACTAATCATGTCATCAAAGCTGATTATGTTATCAACGCTGCAGGCCCATGGAGTGCCAATTTATTTTCAAAAGCAGGTATATCCATCCCTGTGAGCGTTGAACCTGTCTATGTTGTTAACTGGTTAAGTAGTCTTTCATCAAAAAAAGCCGTAATGCCTATCATTGCAGATTATGTGAATAGGGCTTATTTCCGAAGTTGGCGAGACGGTGAAATACATATGCATCAACCCAGAAAAAGAGGGGTGCATGAAACAAGCACTAATTTTGCTGACAATCCTATTTCTGTGATTGGTGCAGATTTTATTAATGACCCAACAAATCAGATGCAGAATTACTCTCAAATAAAATTATATGAAGAAATTGCTCACAAGCGATTTAAAAATTTAAATAACACCGTATTTTCATCAGGCTATCGATCTTATTTTGATATCACCCCCGATCTAAAATTTATATTAGGACCTGATTCAAAAATCAAAAATTTAATACACTGCTTGGGTTCGGGACAAGCATTTAAATTTGCTCCAGTTTTTGGTGAGATGATGTCTCAGTATATTTTAAAACGAGGGCTCTTATCTAAATATGGAGACTCATTCTCAATAAAGAGATTTGATGCTAAGTATATGAAAAGTTTTTGGAGTAAGGTCAATGGAAATGAATATTCACTTTATCAAGAAAATAGTTCTTTATAATTAATTACAACGATAATTTTTCACAATTATTTATTTGCTCTACCAACTGAGCTAATCCCCCAGGATTAATGCTTTAGGGCTTTCACTTTCCAAATATTCTTAGCATATTCATTTATCGTTCTGTCACTGGAAAATTTACCCATACGTGCAACATTTAGGATTGCACGACGGGTCCATTCCTCTTGGTTTTGATAAAGTGCACTGACGGCTTCTTGAGTTTCAATATAACTCGCATAGTCAGCAAGCAATAAATAATGATCGCCCTTATGGAGTAAGTTATCAAATATAGCCTGATAACGATCTGGCTCTTCTACAGAGAAGAAACCACCCGCAATCATATCCAGCACTTGTTTAAGTTCAGAATTGCCATGGTAATAGTCCCAAGGGTTGTACCCACCTGCTTTAGTAGCCGCAACTTCGTTCGTAGTTAAACCAAAGATGAAAATATTTTCAGCACCCACTTCTTCCATAATTTCAACGTTAGCGCCATCTAAAGTGCCAATGGTAAGGGCGCCATTTAAGGCCATCTTCATATTACCGGTACCTGAAGCCTCAGTACCTGCAGTTGAAATTTGCTCTGACAAATCACTACCAGGGAAAAGTAATTCGGCAGCTGAGACCTCATAGTTAGGATAAAACACTACTTTAAGTTTATCGCCAATAGCTGGATCATCGTTAACAATTGCAGCCACGTCGTTAATCAAACGAATGATTAACTTAGCCATCCAATAGCCAGGCGCAGCCTTGCCTCCAAAAATTATGGTGCGTGGTGTTACATCTTTGGCTTGCCCAAAACGAATACGATTATACAAGGTAATCACATGCAATATATTCAGCAATTGGCGCTTATACTCATGGATACGCTTAATTTGCAAATCAAACAAGCTATTTGGATTAAGTTTTACGCCAGTCAGGCCTTCAATTTTGTTAGCCAAACGTACTTTATTTTTATGTTTAACAGCACGAAAGGCTTCTCTAAATTCAGCATCTTCTGATAGCGGAGTCAGCAATTTTAATTTATCTAAATCTCTCTGGAAGCCTTTACCGATAACCTTTTCCATCAATGACGTTAACTCTTTGTTACATTGATTCAACCAGCGACGTGGCGTAATGCCATTCGTAACATTCACGAACTTATTTGGATAGATCCGATGAAAATCGGCAAATAAAGTGGCTTTTAACAACTCACTATGCAATGCCGCGACACCGTTAACTGTATGGCTACCAATAACAGCCAAATGAGCCATGCGCACGCGACGACCATGGGTTTCATCAATAATCGAAACACGACTTAACAATTCAGAGTCACCTGGGAAATGATGATTGACCATCTCTAGGAACTCGTGATTAATTCGATAGATAATCGCTAAATGACGTGGCAATAGCCTATCGAACAATTCAACAGGCCAAGTCTCAAGAGCTTCTGGCATGAGTGTGTGATTAGTATAAGCAAAAATCTTTTCAACCAAGCTCCAAGCAAGACTCCAATCTAAACGATGCACATCTACTAATTGATACATCATTTCCGAGACAGCAATTGCAGGATGAGTATCGTTTAATTGAATGGCAATTTTTTCTGGTAGTTTTTTCCAATCTTTATGCTTGAGTAAAAAACTATGAAGAATATCTTGAATAGATGCTGAAACAAAGAAATATTGTTGTTTCAGTCGCAGCTCTCGGCCAGAGGCAGAAACATCGTTTGGATAAAGAACTTTTGAGATACTTTCAGTCGTATTGCGACTTTCAACAGCAAGTTCATAATTACCATCATTAAAGTGCCGCAAATCAAATTCTTTCGCAGCCTTAGCTGACCATAAACGAAGATTGTTAACTGTTTCTGTTTCATAACCAGGAATTGGTATGTCATAGGCCATTGCAACAACTGAATCAGTATTAACCCAATGACTTTCGTTTCCGCGCTCAGTGGCAAATTCGACTAGATGACCATAAAATTTTACCGTATACGTATTTTCTGGACGTTGAAATTCCCAAATATTTGAGTAACGTAACCAATCGTCAGGATTCTCAATTTGTTGACCATTATGAATTGACTGTTTGAACATACCGTATTCATATCGAATACCATAACCAGTTCCAGGAATATCCATGGTTGCCATAGAATCCAAAAAACAAGCAGCCAATCGACCCAAACCGCCATTACCTAGCGCCGCATCTGGTTCCATTTCGACCACATTTTCCATTTTGTGACCAAGCTCATTTAGGCCCTCGCGCACTTCAGCATCCATGCCCAAATTTAGTGCGGCATTAGACAGCATCCGGCCAATTAGAAACTCAAGCGATAAATAATAAACACGCTTTGGATCTTGCTCAGCGTAAGCCTCAACTGTTTTAACCCAGCGCTCAATCACATGGTCGCGTACGGTATATGCGGTGGTTGAATACCAATCGCGAGGGGTTGCAACCTCTTCTGTCTTAAACATGGAGTAAACCATATGGTTTTGCAAAGCCTCTTTGGCAGAGGTTTTTGCGTTAGTGATACTTGAGACTATTGATTTAGTTTTGGCCATGATTTGCTTCTTTTTTAAAATGACACGCTGAAGGCGCTGGTTAATTAATTAATTGCCATTTTACCTTAGCAAGAAACAAGCCTTCCTGGAGTTTTGTATCTATTTTGTAAATTAAGGTGATTAAAAAACTAATTGTGACGGTGTCCATTCAACGCCATTACTTATTAAGAATTTCCTCATACATTTCAACATAGCGTTGAGCACTATTCGACCAATCTAAATTCTGACGCATACCATTAGTTTGGATTTTTTTCCAAGTTGTTTCATCATGAAAGCTATTAATCGCGCGCCTCGTTGCGGCAAGTAATTGATAAGTATTAATCTCAGGCATAACAAATCCTGTGGCGGTGTCGTTACCTATTGTTACTTCATTACTATCAACAATAGAGTCAGCAAGTCCACCTGTGTTAGAGACAACAGGTGGCGTGCCATAACGCAAGCCGTACATTTGATTGAGTCCGCAGGGCTCAAAGCGAGATGGCATAATAAAAATATCACTCCCTGCCATAATTTTGTGTGAGAGTTCCTCGTTATATTCAATATTAGTACTGACTTGCTCTGGGAATTTTTTGGCAAGATTTTGAAAACTTTGCTCAAAACTCTTTTCACCACTACCTAAAATTGCAAGCTGACAATGATGATGCTCGATTAACGTCTCAGCACACTCCAGCAACATATCGAGACCTTTTTGATAAGTCAATCTACTAATCACACCTAATAAGGGGGTCTTTGCATGAATTGTTAATCCCAGTTTTGCTAATAAAGCATTTTTTACTTTCGCTTTACCAGCTATTTTTTTGTCATTGTAATGATATTCTAAATATTTATCTGTCGCTGGATTCCATTCCTTTGTATCAAAGCCATTCAGGATGCCATGAATTTCATTACCGCGTTTGGTAAGTAATTCTTGCAAGCCAAAACCATATTCCTTCTTTTGAATTTCTTTACTATAGGTTGGACTGACTGTAGAGAGTCCATCTGCATAGAAAATTCCTGCTTTTAAAAAAGATAATTGCCCATAATATTCTAGCCCTTCAATCTGAAAACTTTTAGCAGGAAGATTTAATGGACCCAACCATTGAGGGGTATGACAACCCTGAAAAGCCATGTTGTGAATACTAAATAAGGATTTAGCCTGTTTTATTTTTGGATGATCATGTCGCATAAAATGCAAATAAGCAGGGACTAGTCCAGTTTGCCAATCATTACAGTGAACAAGGTCCGGTATCCAATCTTTCATTGGACTATCTTCGCGACTCAATCTAGCTGCCACAAAAGAAAGTATGCCAAAGCGTATCGCATTATCATCCCAATCTTTGCCGTTTTCATCACCATAAGGACCGCTCGGTCGGTCATAGAGTAAATCAGATTGAATCGCCATGACTGGAACTCCTGTATCTGGCATTTCTCCAATTAAGATATTTACTGCCTCGATACTTGGAATATTGTACAAAGTACACAAAAAGGACGAATTTATAATTTTTTTTAAAACAGTTGGATAACCTGGAATCAAAATTCGTATGTCATGACCGAGCCTCTTCATAGAGGCAGGAAGGGCTCCACTAACATCTGCTAAACCACCTGTTTTTATTAATGGAAAAGCTTCGGGGGTAACGAATAAAATGCGCAATGTAGTTGCTCTCGATTTAGTGGGATGACGCTCTGCATCATACTGAATGCAATGAGCCTAATCAAGGTACAATTTTGTAGCTAAGATTAGTAAAATCAACTCATTTGATTTTTAAAATTATTCCGCTTAACGGAGGAAGACTAATGGAAATAGATTGCGGGTGCCCCATCCATGCGATGAAATCAGTATTAATTTCCTTTCCGTTACTGATATTGCTACCGCCGTAATATTCAGAATCACTATTAAAAATCTCTTCATATAGTCCTACTCGAGGGACTCCTAAGCGATAATTATGACGAGGCACCGGAGTAAAATTAAATACGGCAACAATAAAACTTTCATTTCTATCCTTACGAAGATAACTTAAAACCGATTGATCTACATCTTGGCATTCTAACCATGCAAAACCCGCAGGTTGAAAATCCAACTCATAGAGTGCTGGTAAATTTTTGTACAAATGATTAAGGTCATGACTTGCGCGTTTTATACCTTGATGCCACCCTTCGTTAAGTAAATGCCAATCCAAACTTGAATTAACATTCCACTCTCTACCCTGGCCAAATTCATTTCCCATAAAATTAAGTTTTTTACCTGGGCTACATATTTGATATGTTGCTAACAAACGTAAATTAGCAAACCTCTGCCACGTGTCACCGGGCATCTTATCGAGTAGCGAATGCTTTCCGTGAACCACTTCATCGTGTGAAAAAGGCAATACAAAATTTTCACTATATGCGTAAAGCTGACCAAATGTAAGTTGGTCATTGTGATAGCGTCTATGAATCGGATCATTTTTAAAATACGATAACGTATCATGCATCCATCCCATATTCCATTTCATGGAAAAACCCAAGCCCCCTGAATAGATAGGACGGGAAATCATCGGCCACGCAGTAGATTCTTCAGCAATCGTAAAGGCACCAGGAAAGTCCTGATGCACCATTATGTTGAGCTGTTTTAGAAACTCAATGGCCTCAAGATTTTCACGGCCACCATATTTATTAGGAAGCCACTGACCTGGTTTACGAGAATAATCAAGGTAAAGCATTGAAGCCACTGCATCCACACGAAGACCATCAATATGAAATTCATTCAACCAATAATATGCATTGGAAATCAGAAAGTTTCTAACTTCATTACGGCCATAGTTAAAAATGTATGTACCCCAATCTTGATGCTCACCTAACCTAAAATCTTCATGCTCGTATAAAGCTGTGCCATCAAAGCGTGCAAGGGCCCAATCATCTTTGGGGAAATGACCTGGTACCCAATCCAAGATCACCCCAATATTTCCCTGATGACAAGCATCTATAAAATATCGAAAATCTTCAGGTGTCCCATATCGATTGGATACACCAAAGTAGCCTGTAGTTTGATAACCCCATGATTCATTCAAGGGATGTTCAGAAACAGGCATCAATTCAATGTGCGTGTAACCCATTTCCTTCACATAATGAATTAGTTGATCTGCTAACTCATAAAAATTAAGAAACTCTCCGTTGCTATTTCGTTTCCAAGAACCGAGATGTACTTCATAGCAGTTAAATGGTGCATGTAACCAGTCCACCTGACCTCGTTGATTTAGCCAAACTTGATCTTGCCATTGGTATTTATTTAGCACACTTACTTTTGCAGCAGTGCCTGGTCTGGGCTCAAATCGAAAACCATATGGATCTGTTTTAAAGAGGATATTTCCTGAGTCACGTTGACGAATTTCAAATTTATATAGCGTATCTAATAATACGTCTGGAATGAAAATTTCCCAGATACCGCTGGAGCCATGTGATCGCATTGGGTGTATTCGGCCGTCCCACTTATTAAAGTCAGCAATTACACTGACTCGCTCTGCATTTGGAGCCCAGACTGCAAATCGAACTCCAGAAACACCCTGGTGCTCACATAAGTGGGCACCCAGAGCCTTGTAGGCTTCCTTTAAATTACCTTCTCCAAAAAGATACAACTCATCGCTTGAAAGCATTGAAGTGAAGGAGTACACATCAAAGGTTTTAAAAACTTTTTCATTTTGGTGGATACGAATTTCGCATGGCACCCTAACTTCATGTGCTCCACTCCACTCAAATAAACCACTTTCATGGATTTTCTTTACCTTTCGCCATCCCCTCTTTGTTTTAAGTGATACATTTGACGCATATGGTTGAAATGTGCGAAAAATATTTAAATCACTTAAACTTTTCTCATTTTTTTCTTTGTGTAAACCAAGAAATGAAAAAGGGTTGTGATGTTTGGCATCTATAATTAGTTGGATCTGATAATTTTCTTTAGATTTTGGCAAAATAAAAATTTCATAAATATTTGTTGAAACATAAAATGTTCTTAGATTGTAATCATTTAACGTGACTATAATAAAGAAGTAAAGATTGCATAAAAATTTCAAACCACCTTTTATCTCGTGCTTTGTTCTGATTTGTGTCAATTATCAAACTATAAATTACAGGAGCGAGGATCATGCAACAAGAGATTACTTCACAAAGATTTATCAGTAACCTCACTAAAAATACCGTAGCACTTATCCTAGCTGGTGGGCGGGGAGTGCGACTGAGGGATTTGACTGAGAGCAACTCTAAACCAGCTGTTCCGTTTGGAGGTAAATTTCGTATCATTGATTTCCCTTTGTCAAATTGTATCAATTCAGGTATTAGACGAATTGGAGTAGCAACTCAATATAAATCACATAGCCTCATACAGCATATTCAACGCGGTTGGGGCTTTCTCCGCGGTGAATTTAATGAGTTTGTTGAAATCTGGCCTGCACAGCAGCGTGTGGCGGAAAACTGGTATAAAGGGACAGCAGATGCGATCTTTCAAAACTTAGATATTATTCGCAATATTGGTGCTGAATACATATTGATTTTAGCCGGCGACCAAGTATACAAAATGGATTATAGCCAAATGTTGGCATGCCACGTAAGAAATCAAGCAGATATGACTGTCGCTTGTATTAATGTACCGATTGAAGAAGCAAGTGGATTTGGTGTGATTGAGGTAGATGAAAGTGATCGGGTTATTGACTTTAAAGAGAAACCTAATCATCCCAATCCATTACCCAATGAACCAAATCAGGCATTTGCAAGTATGGGCATTTACGTATTTAATCCTACTTTTTTATACGAACAGTTATTTCGAGATGCTTACATTTCAAAATCGGAACATGACTTTGGTAAAAATATAATTCCTGAAATCATTCATAAATATCGCGTATTCGCTCATCGATTTGGAGATAGCTGTATCGCTACAAATAATGGAGTTTGCTACTGGCGTGACGTCGGGACGGTTGATGCATATTGGGAAGCCAATATAGAACTAACAAAAGTGACGCCTGAGTTAAATTTATACGATCATCAGTGGCCAATTTGGACCTATCAAGAACAACTTCCGCCTGCTAAGTTCGTCTTTAATAATGATAATAGAAGAGGCCTTGCTACCGATTCACTTGTCTCTGGAGGTTGTATTATCAGTGGCGCGCGGATCAATCAATCTGTTCTATTTTCTAATGTAAATGTGCATAGTTATTGTGAAATTGAAAATTCTGTTTTAATGCCCGACGTTAACGTTGGAAGACATGTTAAGTTGAACCGTGCGATTGTAGATACAGGTGTTTCTATTCCTGACAAGATGGAAATAGGATTAAACTCTGATGTGGATAGAAAGCGTTTTTACGTTTCAGAAAAAGGTGTCACCTTAGTGACAAAGACAATGCTGGACCAGCTATCATCTCGAGTTTGATTTTTGATAAAATAAAAAATTGAGGGGTAGTAATGCAAGCGGTTCAAAAACCTAAACTTTATTTAAATCTTTATTGGCATATGCATCAACCCGATTATCGGGATACAATCTCTGGCAAATATATTTTGCCATGGACATATCTTCACGCTATTAAAGATTACACCGATATGGCTTTCCACTTGGAGGCTAACCCTAAAGCACGAGTGACTTTCAACTTTGTGCCTGTCCTTCTTGATCAACTGGAAGACTATGAAAATCAATTTACCAGCGGACATATCCGTGACCCATTGCTGGCATTCCTAGCTCGCGAAAATCTAGAATATTTAAATACGGAGGAACGTTGTTTAATTGTCGATAGCTGTTTCAGAAGCCATCATGAAAAAATGCTTGAGCCTTTTTTACATTACCAGCGCCTATTAAATATTTACAATGCGCTTAGGGCAGAAGATTCAACTGCCTCAAATTATCTATCTGGTCAATATATGGCTGACTTATTAGTTTGGTATCACCTTGCATGGATGGGGGAAAGTATTAAACGCCATAATCAATTTGTGCAAGAGCTATTAAAAAAAGGCTCTCAATTTAAATTTGCAGAGCGTACAAAACTTTTCAAACTTATCGGCGAGTTGATTTCAGGATTAATTCCTCGATATAAAAAACTTCAACAAACAGGGCAAATTGATATTTCTAGCTCGCCTCACTACCATCCAATTTTACCTTTACTTTTAGACTTTAATTCAACGCGCGACGCCACGCCATTAGCTCCATTGCCTGCCTGCAGTAGTTACCCTGGTGGACGATTAAGAGCTATAGCCCATATTGAGTCTGCTCAAAAATCTCATCAAAAGAGATTTGGTGAAAAACCAAAAGGAATGTGGCCCTCAGAGGGTGCAGTATCTTTTGATGGACTCTCTCTCATGGCAGAACATGGTGTCACTTGGGCCGCCACCAGTGAGGGTGTCTTGACAAATAGCCTTCTTAAATCTTTTGAAAGTGGAGCAATTCCAAGTCGAAATGATTACTTGTATCGGCCATATCGTGTAAGAAACGGTATTAATGAAATTATCTGTTTTTTTAGAGATGATCAATTGTCCGATAAAATTGGTTTTGAATATTCAAAACTACATGCGAGTAATGCCGTAGCCGACTTTATTGGTTATTTAGAGAATATTTATAACGCGAATGAAAGCGGCGAACATCGCGTGGTTAGTATTATTTTAGATGGTGAAAATGCTTGGGAATACTTTCCTTATAATGCATTTTATTTCTTGAGCGAGTTATATGAAGCACTGACGAAACACTCGTTTATTGAAATGACAAAGTTCAATGACATCATTGAGCTCTTCGCGAAAGATACGAAAATCGATACCCCTACTATAGAGCAAATAGCCTCTGGCAGCTGGGTTTATGGAAACTTTAGTACTTGGATTGGATCAACTGATAAAAATTTAGGCTGGGATGTTTTATGCGATGCAAAAAAACAATACGATCAAGTGATGGAATTAGGCCAGCTGAGTGATTCTGAAATATTAGCTTGTGAACGCCAGTTATCAATATGTGAGGGTTCAGATTGGTTCTGGTGGTTCGGTGATTATAATTCCTCGATAAGCGTTGATAGCTTTGATAAATTATATCGAAGAAATTTAAGTAATTTATATCGTTTACTAAAACTCCCAATTCCTGAAAATCTAAATCGTCCGATTAGCCGGGGTATTGGAGATCCTGCTTTAGGTGGTACTATGAGACGTGGCCAAGAAAGTTCTTAGTCTTGTCTTCCATTCCTCACCAACTGGATCAAAGACGTGCGGGAGTTTTACTACATATTACCTCGCTACCTGGAGGTGACTTGGGTGAGGACGCATTTAAATTTATTGATTTTCTCGCGCGAACAGGTGCATCAGTTTGGCAAATGTTGCCAATTAATCAGCCACATGGAGATGGTTCACCTTATCAATGCTTATCAGCACATGCAGGAAATCAAGCTCTAATTAGTCTAGAAATACTAAAAAAACAAGGTTGGTTGACTGAAAGCGATCTAAGTTCAGATATCAATCGAGAAGATTTAATTCAAAAAGCATTTAACAATTTTAAGCAATCAAATATTCCCCATGCTTATGATGATTTTTTAAGCTTTTGCGAACGTGAGCGTCATTGGCTTGACGATTTTTCTTTATTTATGGTGTTTAGAGCACATTACCATCTTACTTGTTGGCATGATTGGCCCATACCAATTAGATTACGAGAAAAAGATGTCATCAGACAAGCTCATATTGATTATGCTGATAAGTCATCCTTAATAAAATTTTCTCAATACATATTCTTTCAACAATGGCACGCCCTCAAAGAATATGCAAATTACCGAAATATTATTTTATTTGGCGATATTCCAATCTTTGTTTCTTATGACAGTGCTGATGTTTGGGCTCGTCCAGAGCTATTCAAGTTGGACTATGATCTCAATATGACAGTTGTTGCAGGCGTACCTCCAGATTACTTCTCAGAGACAGGCCAGCGCTGGGGAAATCCACATTATGATTGGGATATGATGAAAATAGATGGCTTTCAGTGGTGGTTAGAGAGAATACGAACACAAAATACAATGTTTGATATGGTGCGCATCGACCACTTTAGAGGCCTTGAAGCAGCCTGGGAGATTCCTGTGACTGAAAGAACAGCAATTAAGGGCGTTTGGGTTAAAGCCCCGGGAATAGATTTATTAAAGGCAATTAAAAATTATTTACCATCATTAACTCTAATTGCTGAAGATTTAGGAATCATCACCCCAGAAGTAAATACCTTACGTGATACTTTTAATTTACCTGGAATGAAAATATTACAGTTTGCTTTTGATGGTAGCGTGGATAATCCTTATTTACCTGAGCAGATTACAGAAAATAGTGTCGTTTACATTGGAACACACGATAATGACACAACGATCGGTTGGTATATAAATTTAATTGATGCTCATAAACAAACTTTTTATAGCTATATGCAAAATCACTTGAATATTGATAGAAGTGCAATTCAAATGCCGACTGATATGATTAATCTAGCATTAGCTTCAAAAGCTCGAATAGCTATTATTATTATGCAAGATATTTTACATTTAGATAGTACAGGTAGAATGAATATCCCAGGGACGGTTGAAAACAACTGGCAATGGAAATTTGAGTGGCAACAATTAAGTGCTGAAATGGAAAATTTATTTACAAATGCCATTGAAAGGCATCATCGCAATACATCACCCAAGATTACAATATGAGCCAACAGATAGGTATAGACGTTGGTGCTACTAATCTACGAATTGGCGTGGTACAAAATTTAAAAGTTATTTATGAGCAAAGTATTCATAGTGCTTTTGACAGGAATCTTTCGCATCTTATTAATACGTTACACACTCAAGTCTTGGATGGCATCATAAGAAATACGATCAATGAATTTATTATGAGAGGCAGGGATTAAGTATTTGTTGATAACAAAGATACAGTCTTTATAGATGACTCGACCTTCACCGACACGTAATTCTTCTTCCATTCTTTTAATCGCTAATTTAGCAACATCACGAAATAGTCTAGAAGTAGGTGCTATATGGAAGCGTTCACGCATATGTGCTTTCATTAAGATCATATTGGCTGATCGAATAGCAGCGGTTATATCAAGTTCGCGAGTGGAACATCGATACCATTTATCTTTAAGTATTTGTATTGCCAGACTGAAGTTCTTTCACGCTGATAAATGAAAAGTGAATTATCAACAACGACATGAGTATTTTTTTCAATCGGCATGTGCGCAGCTAATTCTGAACGCCGAAATGGACAAGCAATTTATTTTTGAATTAAGGTCTGAGTGTCAAAAGTTTTGACGGTGGTGTGCTTCGGTGTGCTCTAATTTTTTGGAGTTGTTGAATCCGTTAGAACCATTGCAGCACATAGCAGCTAGGGTAAGACACGATAAAATTTATAATTTTTAAGAGTCCGCTGCTCTACCAACTGAGCTAATCCCCCAGAAGTGATTATTTTACTGTATTTGTGGGCTTGCGAGAGGGTTTAGTTCAGTGAAAATCTCTTGGGTTGGATTAGGGGTGTGTAATAAAAAACACCTAAGAAGGTGTTTGGATTGCTGTAAATAATACAGACAGATTAGTTAAAATGATGTACTTTTCCTTTTAGTCGCCGAATCGTATTTTCCAATCATTAAAAGAAGGGCAAATCAGAATGCACACTGATTGTTCTAGCACTCTTCTATAGTTTTATAATCTGCATTATGAAAGCAATTAAATTAACACTACGCCTAAATTTTCTGCATTTCAAGTAATTTTTAAGTGAAAAGAAAATAAAGTTAGCTGGTGACAGCGTTATACTTAAAAGTTATGAAAAGGTTAATACCTCATAAGACGACATTAGTTAGAATGCTAGCCCTATTTTTATTATTAATTGGAGCTATTGTAACTTTTGCTTTTTATCCATATAAAAATCTTTACTACGAATGTGAATATAAAAATCACTTAAACAAGAGTGATGAACCCATTTCTTTTCTTATTCTGGATAATCGTTCATTAGTCGTTCAAAAATACTTATTTAATAAGTTTGTCGTGATACTTGGTGAGCATGAAAACACAGAAAATATATTCACTAAAAAAGAATGTATGGATGATAGCGAATCTGGATTGACAATTGAATGTGATAGAAAAGAACCCAAGGTTTATCACAAGATAAGCTTCAATCAGATTAATGGAATTTTAGAAGAAGAGATGGAGTTTGATTCAGGAGGAATCTTTACACAAACACATAAATGCTTCGCTAAAAAGAATACTGTTTTAAATTAAAGAGCATTGAAAGAAGTTGAAAGGTTTATTTTGATAAACTATTTTTATTAGAATCATATTAACAAGCATAGTGCTAATATTTGTGAATAGAGATTACTAAAGGAATTTGATTATGACTATACGTATTGGTGATGAATCTCCAAACTTTACTGCAAAGACTACCGAAGGCAGCATCAATTTTCATGAATGGATTGGAAATAGCTGGGCTATTCTTTTTTCTCACCCAAAAGATTTCACCCCTGTATGCACCACTGAATTAGGTTATGTGGCTAAGTTAAAGCCAGAATTTGATAAGCGAAATACTAAAGCGATTGGATTAAGTATTGATCCTGTAAGCGATCATGAAAGATGGGTGGGCGATATTACTGAAACTCAAGGTTATGCTGTAAATTATCCATTAATTGGTGATGATGATCTGGTAATAGCAAAACTATATGACATGATTCATCCAAATGCGAGTGGAGGCTCAAGAACAGCACAAGATAATGCAACCGTTAGATCAGTGTTTATTATTGGACCAGATAAAAAGATTAAAGCTATTCTGATCTACCCAATGAGCGCAGGAAGAAATTTTGATGAAATCTTAAGGTTGCTTGATGCAATACAATTAAATGCTAAACATCAGGTTGCAACACCTGTAAATTGGAAGCATGGTGATGATGTGATTATTCCACCAACTGTGTCCAATGAAGAAGCAGTGAAGAAATATCCTGATGGGTTTAAAACAATTAAACCCTATTTAAGAATCGTTCAACAGCCAAAGTAAATTCAAATTACAAAAAGCTCTAGTAAATGAAAGCTTTTTTATTAACTTTAACATCAGAAAAATCGCCTTTAAAAATTTACGTAAAAACTCTTGAAATTTTTAAAAGTATCCCCATTTTTTCATCAAGTTCATAAAGAACTACCCTACGCCTAATGGGTAGGGTTTGTTTAACTTGCTTATTTTAAAAAGGAGAATTTTATGAAAGTTTCATTTGGTCAACTTTATCCAACCACCCTTGGATTTGAAAGAATGTTTAGAGATCTAGAAAGTATGCTGGATGGTAGCTTTGAATCGAGCAATGAGAAGTTTCCACCGCATAATATTATTAAATTAGATGAAGCCCGTTATGTGGTTGAGTTAGCTGTAGCTGGATTCAATCAGGATGAGATTGATGTGACTGTGAATGAAGGTATTTTAGAAGTCACAGGGTCCAAGAAAGATGATGATAGTGAAGTTAATTACTTATATAAAGGTATTGGCACTCGATCATTCACTAAAATGATTCGTTTAGTCGATACTATAGAAGTCAAAGGCGCTGAATATAAAGATGGCATTCTAAGAATCGGTTTAGAGAATATTATTCCTGAATCTCAAAAACCGAAAAAAATTGAAATCTCATCATTACATCAATTTAGGCAGCCTAAAATTGAAGCGAAAGAAAAAGAAGTAAATGCTGCTTAATCTAAGCATGTTTTAAAAAAGCCACTCTTTTAGTGGCTTTTTTTATTTGACCAACTCTTAAGTAACATTCCATGAGTTATCCGCTGCTCTTCCAACTGAGCTAATCCCCCAGAAAAGAACATTTTACAGTATTTGTGGGCT